>ERZ778017.66-NODE-66-length-187786-cov-833.904938_pt1 | contig 187786 bp, 173 predicted proteins | sample MGYA00375747_ERZ778017 | MGnify/ENA primary metagenome ERZ778017 (study PRJEB29350, sample SAMN05509838) | bioreactor metagenome | biome: bioreactor; material: wastewater | place: South Africa: University of Cape Town | collected 2014-03-17 ... | reverse complement strand
CCCCAAAGTAAAAGTAAAAATTGCTATTCGTTTCCGGGTTTGCGAAATTTGGGTATTCACTTCAAAAGGGGAAAAAGAATTTTGTAGTTACTTCGGAATAGAAGAAATATGAGGTGAATCCTGATGTCAGGTTTTCATAAATTCTTTGTGGGTGATATCTCAATTGATTTTATGTCGGTGAGTTAGCATCCTGTCGATAGAGAGCCATCCGCTTCCATAAATTATAATAGCTATGACGATTCCAAATCCGAGAATATGATATTCAAAACCTTCGCCGGAATTTATTCCTTTCCAGTTCATGAAAAAGCCATTGTGGATGTGAACCAGCATCAGGGCGGTTAGTAAAAATAATCCAATCAGCAACGCCATCAGCCTTGACCAAAGCCCGATGATCAAACAAATGGCGCCGAAAGAAATGGTCAGGATCCCAAGAAAAGAAATAATCCAGGGAATATTAAAAGTTCCCGTGTAATACCCGATATCCCTGTTCAATCCGATTCCTCCGAACAATCCGAAAGTTTGTTGCATTCCGTGAGCGAGCATGACTATCCCTAATGAAATTCTGAGAAAAAAAGCGGCGGGGGAATTTCCCGTAGCCATTAGTTTTTGAAACATAATAATGCGTTTACTTTTTTAAAAGGTAAAAAGTGTTTTCAGAAAATTTGAATGGAGAGGGAGATGGGTGTGGTTTTTTATCAGGTTACTTCTTTGATCCAAACGTGAAAAGCTGTTTTATCTTTTTCAATGCAAATTTATTATTAAAGACATAATTTGAAGCAAAGCGAAAACCGGTTTGTATTTTAACCGCGAAAGATTTTAGAATGCGGCTTCTGACAGATCTTTCCCGACCAGAATTCCTGAGGAATCCTTCAAGTTATACCTGAGATTTTTCTTTGCTTTAAATTGAATAATGAAAAGATGATGATTCCCATTCAGGGTTTTCTTATTGCCAATATTTACGAATGTCGGATATAAAACTTTCGCGCCATCAGAGTGCAAACGGTCGTAGGTAAAATCCTGCATTTGCTCTGTGTTTAAAGATTTGATGCCGATATACTCGTATTCATTTTTGTTGTACGGAATGGCAAAGCTGAATGCATTGACATTTTTCAAATCTTTCCCTTTTACAAGAATGTTGATTATTTCACCTTTTTTAAAATCTCTTTTGGGAACATCCAATGAGATACTTCCTTCAACGTTTTGTACATCGCGCGATTTCACACCTCCATCCAACTCAACGGCCACATTCGAAATGTCGTAGGCATCAATGATTCCATTTTGGTTTAAATCTCCCTTGCCGATGTAACCTTCAAAATCTGCATCTCCTTTTTTCAGCCCGGTATAATTCATATAGGAGGTCAGGTCGTTGTTGTCAATCACTCCGTCGTGATTGATATCTCCGGGTAAAAAACTTTCACTTCCGGGAACTTTAAAAATGTATAATTCACGTCCCGAACCAAATTTGCAGCCTGCTTCCAAAATATTTATTTTGAGATAACGGGCAATGGGTTTGCCGGAAAAAATAAATTCCTTTGTTTCACCATTCAATGTCCAACTAAAATTTCCGGCATCCATCCAGTGATTTTTATCCATGCTGTATTCGACATTTCCTTTTTGCCAGTTTCCATTTTTGCCTGAAAGGCGTGGCAGATAAAGGAATTTATCCAATTGATTTATACTCCTCAAATCAATGATGAGTTGAAATGGAGTGGCTGTGGTATCCCAGCGTGTATGCCACATATTGGTTGAATCAAAGTCGAAAAATTTGTTCAGGGATTCTCCGCGTTCAGAAGGAGCTGAAGAGTATCCCCGAATACCTCTGATGGCAAATTGAAACGGATCTTTCTTTGTTGAAGCTGTTAATTTTGCCCATCCTGAATGGCCATCTTTATTTACAGATCTCAGTTTGAAATGATAGAAGGTCTCAGGAGAAAGATTTTCAAATTTCAGACTTGTATCTCTTATTGTTGAATAAAGCATGTTCTGAAATTCAATTTCATAATAATCTGCATTTTTTACTTTATTCCATTGCGGAGTAATCGTGTAAGCAGCACTGTTATTTTCAGAAACGATAAAATGTGATGGCGGAGTTATTGATCCGTTTTTCTTCAAATAGCTGTTTAAAGGATTGTAATCATATCCATCAAGCTCAAGGATAATACTATCTTTTGAAATATCTAATGTTTCGATGTTGACATAAACTATTGGATTTTTGATTATAGAAACACCGGAAAAAGAACTTCCCCTGGTCGCAAATTGATTCAGGTCAGGAAACCTGTCATAATAAAAACAGTTTTTGCCCGAATTGAATTCATTCAGTGATTTGACTTCTTTGATTTTTATTTTCTTATTATTCAGGAACAGAACTATCTTTTTAGGCTTTTGGGTCGCATCAATTCTGATCTGAGTAGATTTCATCTTCTCAAAACCGTTGAAATTACCTTTTGCCGGATGTATGATAACCCTTGCCTGGCCTTTGTTTTCATCGCTTTCGATTAAAGTCGTTGAGAACTTTCCTTTTGTGTATTCTTCCGTGGTACCATCGTCATTGTATTCAGTAAACTGTGATTTCCGATAGGGATAAATTTCATAAATACGGAGATGAGGATTGATTTCGGAAATATGATTATTGGGATTCGCAAGGGGAATGATTGCTCCTCTTTTTACAAAGACAGGTAATTTCCAGATGGGCGAATTGAAATTGTTGATAATTTGGTTTCCTTCATATTCCTCGCCGGAAAAATAATCGATCCACTTTCCATCCGGTAAATAAATATTATTGCGAATATCATTGCCGTCACTGTCTGAATTTGTGTTTTGATAAATAGGCGCAATCAAAAAGTACGGGCCGTACATAAACTGATATTGGGTATTTATTCCGAGTGTGTAGGCATTTTGTTGAGCTAAAAACATCGCTCTGATCATGGGAAGGCCCGAAACTGCCTCGTGTGCAATACTGTAAGAGTAAGGAATCAATTCTGATTTCCATTTCAGGTAAGTCCGGTTGATGGAAGTAGCAGGTTCGCCTAATGCAAACGGGTCTTTCGGATTGCTTCCCCATCCATCCATGTTCAATTGCATTGGTGTAAATGTTTTCCATTCAAAGTCCCGTGCATTGATAACCGGATTTTTCCCGCCGAAAATCCCATCCATATCACTGGTGATATTTGACAATCCCGACAAGCCTGCACCGATGTAAGTGGGAATATGAAAACGGATGTATTCCCATTGGCCGCCTGTTTGATCCCCGGTCCAGATAGTTCCATAACGCTGAGTACCGGCCCATCCATCCAGCGTGATGATAAACGGGCGCGCATCATGCCCGTATTTTTTCATGATGCCTGCTGCATCTTCAATCCCATGCAATCCAAATGAATATCCGGCGCCTACCCAGGCCACATCTGTTTTTAAAATACGAACGCCAGCTACGCCAACTTCTTTCACAAGGTCTCTTTGCAGGAGAGCGGGAATTTCCGGCTTTGGATGCAAATCTGATTGTGTCCATAATCCGATTTGTACGCCATTTTTACGTGCATAATTACCAAAGTTCTCCAGGTTCATAATATTGCTGTCTAACGTTCCCGCCTGTCCGTAACCTGCTCCGTAGCCATCGTTTGGAAGGAACCATCCCAATGGCATATCATTTCTTTTGTACCTGTCTATCACAGCACGCGCTGAAAACTGATAATTATTTTTTTCACCATTCAGGGATTCTTTGATACCGCCGTTATCCTTCTGGGATTCTTTATATCTTTTGCCATCTTCGAACAGAATGCCTGTGCTGTCTTCTTTCCAATAATCCCTGTTGTATGCATTGAGATGCCCTTCATAAAATCCAAATTTCGGAATCAAAACGGGACGCCCTGTGAGTTGATAATAATCATTCAGCAATGCGCCTGCACTGTCATCCATCATAAAAAACACATCCAGGTGGCCGGTTTGATGTGAAAGCGAAATTGTATCTTTTTTCGCTGATCCGAAATCGTATTGCCCGGGTTTGAATGTATGCCACATAAAGGCGTAGCCATTCGTTGACCAATAAAATGGAGCAGGCGAGGAGACACCGCCGTCGGTCCAGCTATTTTCGTTGACTATTTCAATTTTTTTCCCTTTGTGTGAAAACCTCCCGTTTTGCACTCCGCCTCCAAAAAAATATTCATCCGGATTTTCTTTTAAAGTCAGCGTTGTTTTTCCATTTTCAATTTTTACCGGATTCAACAATTCAACTACTTTTTTGTTTTCCGGAAGATTGGTTATAGAAAATGTTCCATTATCATTATTTATGATCACACTTATTCGAGTCGTACTGATGACTGTTTTTCCGTTGACTGTTTTGTAATTCAGGTTGGGAACCTCTCTTTTCGGATCATTCACAAGGATCTTTGCTTCCGGTTTTGCGTCAGGGGCTTTCATCATTTTACCTGTGGTATCCTGAAAAATCCGGACAATGTTATTTCCGTAAAAATCAAAAAAGGTGGTTTGATTATTTTCCCACCGGAGTTTATAAGTGGTATTGTTGAATTTTGTGATACCCGTCAATTGAGAAAATGCGAGGTAAGGAATCAGAAAGAAAAAACAAACAGAAAAAAATCTGAATAGGTGGTTCAATGCCGGAGGATTTAAATTGAAAACAGAGGTTCAAAATTAAAAAGTAAATACCAGATATGGTCGATAAATAATGGCAAAGAGTTCTTATTTCATTTTCGGCTTTTGACCACTGTAAAATTTGTTGAGATATCTTTATTTCCTGATCTTTCTTGTGAAAAATATACTTTGAATGGCTTGAAAAGAATAAAGAATGTGCACATTTGTGTCATGGCTCATTTAAGAAATCCTTCGAGCAATTTCATACAATACCATTCCTGGCGGGGAAGGTGGAATGGACCTTTAAATAAATTTCCTTTGGCCGGCTGGGCGATAGTACCATCGCGGTGCAGATATCCATACCATTCTCCATTTTGTTTGTCAAAGAATTTCGTGTATGCATAATCGTGAATCTTCCGGTGCCATTGTTTGTATTTTTCATCACCGGTAATGGTGTAAGCCAGCAGAGTGGAAATGATGGCTTCATTTTGCGGCCACCAAAATTTCATATCCTGCCAGTATTCCTGAACGGGTTTGTTGTAAACATCGCGATAATATAAAATTCCGCCGTATTCTTTATCCCAGCCACGTTCCCACATGTAATCGAGCATTTTGCAACCCAGTTCCAGCAAATGCTTGTCGTTATTACGGAATTTACTTTCGTGCATCATAAACCACGATCCTTCGATGGCATGCCCCGGGTTGAGCGTGCGCTGGTCAATGTGGTCTATCAAACTTCCATCAGGAGCTACTTGTTCCGCCACACAGCGAATGTCATCTTTCACGTGATATTTTTCTATTTCGTCAATCCACCTTGAAATCCAGCTATCGCATCTTTCGTCTCCAATCGTTTCTCTTAATTGCTGGGCTGTGTTCAGCATAATCATCGGTACACCGATTCCGCGCGTAGGGCGGGTATCAAAAAATTTGGGTTGCAATTTCTTTTCTCCGGTGGCGTAGGCGATACAATTGCCAAAAACTTTCCGGGCATTTTTGGCAGCCTCTTCATCACCACTTGCTTTGGCATAAGCAGCGGCAGCAATCACATAAAATGTTTCAGAAAAAAAATATCTCCGTTTTCGAATTGGTTTACCGTCGCGCATTACATGAAAAAACATTTGGCCATCGGCATCAAAGCAATATTTTGTCAGGAAATTATATCCGAGTTTTGCCCCCTCCAGCCATTCCTGTTTTTTTTCAACAGTATTATAAAGTGTTGCGAGTACCCATGCAGCCCTTCCCTGAATCCAAACGGCCTTGTCGTCGTCGAGAAGTGAACCATCTTCATCGCGCATCAATAAATATCCGCCGTACTCTTTATCATAGGATTTCGGAAACCAAAAAGGAATTGTGCTATTCAGCAGTTTATTTTTATAAAACTGATATTTTTTCTGTAAATAATCGTAATCCAATTTCATTGTATTAAGAATTGATGCCTGCCAAAATTAATTTATTGCATGTCCTGCACTTTTGGTTTTAAGCCAAATAACTGAACCAATAATGCAAATAAAACTATGGCACCGAGAATTGCGAAACCAAATCCAAGGCTTCCGTTATCAGTAAATTTTCCCAAAACCTGGGTAATAGCCGCTCCTGCAAATACACCCACCATATTCATGATGCCATAAGCTGTTGCCCGGAGATTGGGAGGAACAAACTGGCAGAGGATGGGCATGTTGTTCGCATCAAACATTCCAAAACCAACGCCAAAAAGAACAGCGGATCCAATGACACCCACATATCCCGAAGCAAATCCCATCAAAATAAGAGAAGGAATTGTAAGTGATAGCCCGATAGCACTTGTATAAACTCTTCCTTTCACATTTTTTCTGACCCACCGGTCACTGATTGGCCCGCCGATGAAAACCGCGCCCACGAATGATGCGATGGAAAGTGTAAAGGTTGAGATCGGGCCAGCCTGAGCCATAGGTAGTTTCAGATTTTCTGAAAATAAAGTAGGTAGCCAGTTTTTGGTAGCCCAACCCGGTAAACTTGGAGCAGCAAAGTACAACAGGATAATCCAGAATGCTATATTTGTAAATAACATTCCAAGCCCTTTCATTAAAGGAATTTTATTTACGCCCGGTTTTAATTTTGAATTTGATGAAATGTTTTTTTCCGGCCTTTTATCATGAAGAAACAAAAAGAGAATTACCGCATACATGATACCGATAATTCCGAACCAATGAAAAGTGGTGTGCCACGAAAAATCCTGAGCTATTTTGGCTCCAAAGCCTCCCAATGCCTGCCCTAAGTACAATCCAGTCATGTGAATACCGATGGCCAGCGATCTGGTTTTTCCGGTGTGATAGTCGGCAATCATCGCCAAACCTGCAGGCAGATAAAGTGCTTCACTGACCCCCATGAATCCTCTGAGCCAAACCAATTGGTCAAATGTTTTTGCGAGCCCCATTCCGAAAGTAACAGAAGACCATACGAACAGGCTGCCAACAATAAGCCATTTGCGATTTACACGATCCGCAATAGAACCGGCAACCGGGCTCATAAATCCGTAGATGTACATGAAAATAGCCATCAGAAATCCGAACTGTTCGGCAGATTGTAATTCGGTAATATCGGCCTGCATGGCTGTTTGCATGGTGCTCAGCATTTGCCTGTCCAGGTAATTGAGCAGAGCTACAATGGCTAACAAACCGACCACAACCCATGAATAAAATTTCGAATCTCTTTTCATGATTTATGGGGTTGTTATTTTTCCAATCAAAATATGAGGCGTCCTGATACCCGCTCTGATTTCTCCGGAAGGAATGATGACTTCATTTTTAAATTTCACGGCCAGCGTAGTAGCAGGAGTGGGGAAGGGGATATCTCCAATCATTTCCCAATTGTTCTTTTTTAAATCATAAAGCAATACTGCCTTGCTGAACCCGGGATGATTTTCCTGTAGTTTATTTTTTTCAGAGATGAGAGAATTTTTTCTGGCAGAATCTTTTTCAGTTTTTATTTTTTGAATGAGAATTTCTGTTTTGTGAAATGTTTCTCCGCGATCGCCTCCAAACAGGAGTATTTGATGATCGTTCAATGCAATTCCTGTTCCGGCGGAAAGTGCGTAAGGGAGAGCATGTTTTTCTTCCCACCGGTTCGTTGAAATGTCGTATGCAAAAACAGAATCGTATAAATCGCTGATGCCATCTTTTTTCTGACATCTTCCCCCAACGATAAAAATTTGATTGCCGAGAGGTACCATGACGAAATTTGTAACAGGTTTGGGAAGGTTTGTCAATTCCTTCCAACCACTATCCTGATTTTTTAAGTCTAAAACAAAAAATTTATTTGAGACCGAGCCCGGGCCGGCGCCTCCCGCTATATAAATTTTACCAGATACTTCAACAGCCGAAAGGTTTGTGAGCGGGAGAGGCAAAGGAACAAATGGGGTAGAAATTATCTGATTGTCGGATGAATCAAATTTTAAAATAACACTATTTGAAGAAATTCCAGTCGCATTCTCCCCTCCAAGACAAACGATACCACTATTGAGTGTAATTGCGGTGCCATAGGCCAAAGTATCTTTTAATAAAAAAACATCCATCGATTTCCAGGTCCCATTCTCTTCATGAAAAACATACGCCTCATTGTGGTATATTTTTTTGCCTCCCTGCCATGGCAAACCATCAGGAAAATTAGCGCCACCAGCAACGATGAGATAACTGCGGTAAACTCCGGAGAAGGCGCCTGCCAATCCGGGATTACCACCATCTTTTAGAGTAGGCGGTAACGTTAGATTATCAGACCACTGTATAGAAACGCCGGTATGGGAAGTTTTGCAGGGTGACAAGGCAAATAAAAAAATTAAGAAGTATGAGAAAATTCGCATTCAACTATTTTTCCCTGATTTAAGGTTTTACCGAACAGAATTTTTTGAATCCCAATTTGGCTACATCACTTTTGAAAGATTTAAATTCTGAAGCGCTCATGTTTTTTACGGGCAGCCTGAATTCACCGCAATCCAAGCCGACCAGTTTCATATATGCCTTACCGGTGGCAATACCTCCGTATTTCCCGAGTAAGGTAATCATATCAATAGATTTCTGCTGTAATTCCTGAGCCGTTGCCAAATCATTTTTTTCAAAAGCATCAATCATATCGTAGTATAACGGCGCTGCATAGTTGTAAGTGCTGCCCACAGCACCTTTTGAACCGAGCGAGAGGGAAGCCAGCATATTTTCATCCCTTCCCCAGAGCATATCATATTTACTATTATTAAATCTCAGGCAGGATAGAAAATCCATAAAATCTTCGTGGGTGTATTTGATACCTGCAAAGTTTGGGATGATGCCATCCACTTCGTGCAAAAGCTGAATCATCGGAACATTACATCCATTGAGAACCGGAATATGGTAATAATAAAAAGGCATTTCCGGAACTGCTGCAGCTATTTCTTTACAACAGGCAGCTAGCATTTTGGCATTTGCCGGTTTGAAATAGTAGGGTGAAGTGAATGAAACTGCGTACAGGCCCACTTTCTGGGCATACCTCGCAATATCAATACTGTCAGCAATACTTGTGCCTCCTGTCAGCATCATCACTTTAAAGTCTTTATCCTTTTTTGTGCAGGATGCCCATGTTTTGGCCACATCTTTTTTTTCTTGTGTCGTGAGGGAAACGCCTTCTCCGGTGGAGCCACAAATAAATGCTCCGGTAATTTTATTTGCTTTCAAAAATTTATAATATTCCGGAATGAGAGAAAGATTGAGAGATCCGTCTTCATTCAACGGTGTGAACGGTGCAGAGATAAGGCCTGTAAGGTGTTTGAAATTCATTATGATTATTTAATTATTTTATTTTTTATCAAAGTTATTACACATCATGCCAAATGTTGATGGCAGGAATTTTAATTCCCCCTGCCATCAACATAATATTCTACATTCAAGTTCTGTCAATACCCCGGCGTCTGGGTCAATAGCGGATCATTGTTCATCATTGATGTCGAAATCGGCAATAAGAGTTTTGCAGCAGAATTAGGAGAAAGAATCGAAGGATCTATTGCTGCATAAACAAAGTTGTCACCGGCCCTTCTCAATGCATACCACCGTTTTCCTTCTCCGATAAATTCTCTGAGATATTCATCCAGAACCGCATTCATATTATCAGTCTGGGATCCATTTGTAAATACCGGCGCAAGCGCGCCATAAGCACGTGTTCTTATTTGCATTATTTCGCTTGTCGGATCCTGACCTAACTTGGTTTTTGCCTCTGCTGCCAACAATAAGACATCAGCATAACGATAAATAGGAAAGTCATTGTTGTAAACCTGAGTAGTACCTGATGTAGTGCCGATAAACTTTGTAAGCAACACTCCACGCGTATCATAAGGTGACGCGGCGGTGTACATTACCTTAAATGTGTTTGCAATTCTCTGGTCGGCCGGGCCGGATGTGAGTTTATTAATCATATTCTGTGACATACCAACTCTGTTGGCTCCGCCGACATAGGGATAAACAGATGAAACCAGGGGAGTGGAAGCCTGTGCAAATGACAATCCCGTTGCCTGAAGGTTATTGACCAGAAAGATGCCAAACGTACCCTGTTGAGCTTGTCCCAATTCATAATTGACTGCGAAAATAATTTCCGGATTATTGGTCTTTTTAGTGGGATCAAAAATATCAGCATAATTGGGCAAAAGATTTAATGAACCGCCTTGCAGATTTTCTACTTCCTGCAGAGCATTCAACGCCGTTGTGAGATCAGCCTGGCCTCCATTCATATTGGTACCCGACCATAAATAAACATCTCCTTTCAAAACAAGCGTTGCTACTCTGTTCCAGAATACTCTTTTCCCGGATGGAATGATATCGCTGCTTCCAAAGAGAGATAATGATTTTTCAATATCGCTTTTTATCTGAAGCATTACAGAATCGGGAGTGCTCCTCGCTTTGAATGTTTCAGAAGCATTGGTGATTGTTTGTATCGGTTCAATTGTCAGAGGTACCCCGCCCCAGGTCTTGAGCATTGTATAATAAATATATGCTCTCAGGCCGTACATCTCAGCTACTTCACGTTGGCTGGTAGCTGCATCCAGTGGACTCTGAGGTAAAACCTGAATGGCATTATTGATTTGATAAATAAGGTTGTAAAAACCGCCCCAATTTGAATAGGGAACAATGGTGCTGCTGATGTTTTGTGTCCAGAGATTTTGAGCAGTGGGATCTGCGGTTTCTGTAAAGATTCCGTCGGCCCAAATGTCCGAACGCATTTCACCAAGATTGAAAAGGGTAGAATTGTACGCACGAAATCGTGAATAAACACCAGCATACAACGTTTGAGCCGCTCCGGCATCTTTAAGCGCCAGAGATTTGCTTACGGCATCTTGCGGAATGACTTTTTCCAATTCTTTCTTACATCCTGTAAGTAAAAAGAATGAAAATATTCCTCCTAAAACTATTTTATAAAATGATTGATCGAGTTTCATTTTCTTATTTTTTTTGATTGATTAAAAAGTGAACTGAGCTCCGAATGTTACCCTTCTTGGCAATGGATAACGTCCATTGTCAAACCCTCCGACTTCCGGGAATAATCCACTATACTGAGTGAAATAAACCAGGTTCGATCCGGTTACTGAAAGGCTTAATCCTTTAATTTTGTTGTTCAATACTGTTTCGATAAAATGAGGGCTCAGTCTGTAACTCAATGTCAACTCTCTGACCATAATGTAATCTCCTTTCTCCCAAAGATTTGCCGGAGGATTGTTTCCGCCGCCATCAGTTGCAAAGTTTCTGCCCTGGTTTGCCCAATAGTACATCGGTAGAGGTGCATTCGGATTGTCAGGAGTCCAGGTATTTAAAACATCTGTGGTACCATTTTGTGAACCTTGTACCTGGCTGAGGCCTCTCAACTTTTCATTGTTTAAGATTACAAACCCATACGCATAATCAAATCCGCCATACAAACTGAATCCTTTGTAATGGCCATTCAGGAAGAAACTACCAGATGCTTTTGGTGTAGTACGCCCTACGTAAACAAATTGGAAACTGTTGATTGTGTCATTCTGATAAACCTGATGCCATTTTGCATCTCCCATTTGCTTGAATCTTTTGTTGGCATAAGGCAGAAAAGCATTGTAAACATTGGCATCGTCATCAAGCATTTTCTGAGAAGTGTAAATGCCATCCCATTTGGGAGCCCAAACCTCATCAAGCCCGATCCGCTGGCCTTCTATCAAACCACCTACATACATAAACTGCCCCGGATGATTGGGATCGTAAACCTGCCTGGTTTGCTGCCTGTTTCCCGGAAGTCCGTTAAAAGGTAATTTCACCGCATAACTTTTAACTGTGTAGAATGTAGCACCGAAGTCGAGACCGAAATCTCCGCTGCGTTTTGGCTGGATAACCGTTGCGTTAAGAGAAAGCTCAAATCCTTTGTTCCTTAATTGAGAAAGATTTGTGGTGAAGCCGGTAAATCCGGTTTGAGCTGAGATAGGCAAACTGGCCAGTTTATCAAATACATTGCGGATAAAATAATCGGCAATCAAAGTGACTCTGTCACCAAAAAATCCCAGATCAGCGCCGAAATCCAGTGAATTTGTTCTTTCCCATTTCAGGTTTGAATTGATATAACTTGGCTGATAAGCGCCGCCCAATCCATTGTACACACCGGCATTAGAATATATCTGGGATGTCGGGAAATAGGGGTTTCCACCAAATTGGCTTGGGTTATTGAAAAATTGGAGGTTTCCATTTTCCCCAAAACTGATTCTTGGTTTTATGGTACTTACGTAATTGGAGATTTTGCTGTTCTCAAAGAAATTTTCTTTGTGAAGATTCCATCCTGCTGAGATACCCGGATATGTGCTGAAGTAATTGCTTGGATCTAGCCTGGATGAGCCGTCCATACGAAGTATGCCGGTCAGGAAATATTTATCTCTGTAAGAATAATTCAACCTTCCGATAGCTGAATTTATTTTTTTCCAGTACGGGAAATCAGAAGAGGCTCCTGAAGGATTTAAAATTGTTCCATTCAAAACAGAAGGAGTATTGGATGCCACTAACCACGGGATAAAATCCGTGGGTGCACCCTGTGCCGAACCTGAAAAAGTATATCTTTTGTAATCATAAGATTCACCACCGGCCATGATGGTGATACTGTGGCCGTTGAATTTCTTATCGAATTCAAGAAAGCCATTATAGGTATATTGTATATCACGGTAGTTTCCGAAAGAAGCCGGACGTGTTGTATTTATTGAGCCTCCGTTACCTTGCTGATAGGCTTCGGTAAAGAAATTATTATTTTGATATAGCATGTATCCGGAACCGTTAGCTATAAATTTCAGGAAGGGTAATATCTTGTACTCAATATTGACAGCTCCCATAAACCTTTGCTGATTAGTGCTGTTATTAAATAATTGACTCCAGTACAAAGGATTTCCCAATGTAATATCATTAGGCCCTGGTAATACAGCGCCTGAGGTGTCATTGTAATAACGGACGGTAGGAGCTACCCCAAGGAAACGCTGCATCAAACCGCCGGTATTTCCCGTTGAGCCTGCTACTCCCGGTTCTGAATAAGGTACGCCTTGTTGCAGGTCGTATGCATTTGTATTCAATCCAATCTTCAGATTTTTCCCGACATTGAGTGAACCATTAAAATTCAGGTTCATTCTTTTTAACCAGGATCCGATAATTACTCCATTGTCTTTTACCGTATTTAAACTCAGAGCAAAGGCTCCCTGATCGTTTGCTCCCGAAAAAGTCACTGAATTTTCCAAGGTATTCGTTGTCTTTTCCAGCATATCCTCTCTGGTCTTTGTTGATATGTCTTTGTATAGGATGCTATCCATTGTACTTGGGAAAAATGGGTTGGGATCAACTAATAATTTCCATCCCGGAGCAGAAAGAAGATTTCGGTTTGCATCATTTAATCTTTGGGTTGTGTATAGCCCGACGGGTGAGGAATTGGTTGCTCCAAAAGCCCATCCCCAGGCGCCATTTAGTTGTCCTTTATCAGCGGCTACACCAGTTCCACTCAGCGAGTCTGCGATATATCTCGCACGCAAACCGAGCCTGTTCATTTTCAAATAATCTTCAGTACTCATATAATCATTTGCAATACTTCTTTTGAAATTCCTGGTTTCTGCAATGCTGTATTGCACCTGAGTTTTGCCTTTCTTTCCTTTTTTAGTAGTTATCAATACAACACCATTGGCTGCTCTCGCACCATAAATGGCAGTTGAAGCGGCGTCTTTCAATACATCTATTGACTCAATATCGTTCATGTCCAGGCCGTAAAGTGAAGGAAGAATGACTCCATCTACCACATAAAGAGGGCTGCCTGAACCATCAAACCCTGTCCCTCCTCTGAAAGAAATGTTTGGAGTTGTTCCAGGCTGACCGGTGGTTTGCTGAACCATAAGCCCTGGTACAGTTCCCTGCAAAGCTGTGGCAACATTGGTGCTGGGGTTATTTTCAATCGCTAACTGGTTCACTTTGGAAGCTGCTCCGGTAAAGTCGCTTCTCTTTTGTGTTCCATAACCCACAACCACAACTGTGTTTAATTGGGAAGCCTCAGTGCTCATTGCGACTACGATTTGAGTTTGGCTACCCACGGTTATCTTTTGGCTTACACGCCCGACGAAGGTGAATACCAGTACGTCTTGCGGAGTTACCTGAATGGTGAATTCGCCTTCGCTGTTGGTTTGTGTGCCCGTCGTTTTACCCTGAATGGTTACAGATACGTTGGGCAACGGATGGCCATCTTCTGCTGAAATAACCTTTCCGGCTACTGTTTTTGTTTGTGCCAGGGCTCCTATGCTGATAAACAAAGCCATAAGCACCATCACGAGTTTTCTTAATTTGGTGAATTGGTTCATAAAGAAATGTTGAATTAGGAATGTATTATGTATGACATAACAAAAGTATTTACTAATTTTGTGATTAACAAAATATTTTTTTTGAATTGTGAATTGTGATTTTTTTTAATTCATGGTTTTAATATGGTCAGACAATTAAATTTGCGAATCCAGGAATAAAGATTATTAATTGAATTATTTAATTCCCAAGTATATAAGTGCCGGAAGAAGAAATTTTTAAGAGTATTGATACCAGGAGCCTGGTGGACAAAGTTGAAGCGAGGCTCGTATCACTTTTACAGGAACGCAAATTGAAAGTTGGTGATACGATTCCCAAAGAATTAGAGTTGTCCGAATCGCTTGGCGTAAGCCGTACCGTGGTAAGAGAGGCTTTAACCAGGTTACGGATTTTGGGCCTGGTAGAGTCAAAAAAGAAAAAAGGAACTGTAATCGTCAGCCCTGATATTTTTGGCAACCTCAGTAAAAAACTAAATCCTTATATCCTTAGCGAAGAAACCCTGAGAGAGTTGTTTGAATTGCGCCTTGCTCTCGAAGTTGGAATGGCTGATTTTCTTGTTCAGCGAGTCAACCCAAAGGATATTGAAGAATTGTACGAAATTATTAGTGATGAACCTTCGCAACCCGAACACCACTTGTTTAATATCGAACATGAAATCGCATTTCATGGAAAACTGTACGAAATATCAGGTAACGAGGAAATGAAAATGTTTCAGAAATTACTTTTACCTGTTTTCGATTATGTTCAAAAAAGTGGTATTTTAAAGAAGCAAACTTTCTTAAAAACTTTTGTTTCTCACAAACAGCTTGTGGACATTCTTAAAACCAAATCTGCCCAGGATTTCAGAGAAGGCATGCGAAGCCATCTTGAAAACCATTTTGCAAGAATATTTGATTCCGATTAAGAAGCATACCATTTTTGGGAACTGATTTTCAAAGAGATTTTTTATCTGAATACTTATTCCCCGGCGCCCTTTTCTCCCACAAACCAATTTTCTTTATTCTTAAACAATACATTGAAAGTGGTCAATGTGCCATAAACCCTTGTGATGTATTGTTGCAGGTTTACTTTGTCTTCATCTGTCAGTTTTTTATTGGCATTGACCTGTTGTTCCAACACCCTTAACCTGTCGCGAAGCATTACAATTTTATGAAAGAAAATCTCAATGGGTATTTCCTTCGGCTTTTGAATTTTATCTGCCGGTTGTAATAACATCGTACCTCCAACCCATCGATCTCCCAAAGGAATCAATTCTTCAGAACCGTTCCACAGCCTCAAAATTTTTGCAAGAGATTTTTCCAACTCGCTTGTGGTCTCTATTTCAGCCGAAATATTTTCAGGAATGATTTCTTCAAGATTTGAATCTCCCTTGTCAATTTCTTTTGTACCCTGATGTATGAATGTGATTAAATAAGTAGCAAGCCTGACACCTACAATAACACCTTGCCCGTATTGCGTATGCTGAAGCCTTGTTCCAATTCCCAATTTTAAAGGATCCATATTTTTTTCAGTAAAACTAAGGAATGTTGTGAATGAAAGTGATTCATAAAAGTTTCCGCAGGAAAATCAATTGTTGTGTTTAAAAAAAATCAGATTGCTTGAATAGAATTTTTTTTTCAAACTTTCAAAAATAAGAGTGCATCTGCCCTGTGGTCTTTCTTCATTTGAAAATTGATTTTATTCAACGATATTTGGCTGCACCTAATTTTTAAATGTTTCATGAGAAGAAAATTTGTACTGGGCAGCATCAGTGCTGTGGTTGTATTTACCCTGCTGTCAATTTTTGTTTGGAGCGGTTTCTGGTTTTTCCTCGCACTTAGTTTAATCTTTATCGGAATCGGGATTGATGACCTGGTCCAGAAGAGACATACGCTTTGGAGAAACTTTCCTGTGCTCGGCCGTTTGCGCTGGATAATGGAAGATCTCCGTCCTAAAATGTACCAATATTTTGTTGAGAGTGATATGGACGGCAGGCCCATCAACCGGATGGACCGCAGCACCATTTATCAAAGGGCCAAAAAAGAATTGGACACCATGCCTTTTGGAACTCAGTTTGATGTTTATCAGGAAGGGTATGAATGGATGACCCATAGTATTGCTCCGCAGGATTTTCTTAAAATGAATCACAATCCCCGGGTGATCGTTGGAAACAAAGATTGCAAACAACCCTATAGCTGTAGTGTTTTGAACATCAGCGCTATGAGTTTTGGAGCCTTGAGTAAAGCCGCGGTGCAGGCATTGAATGGCGGGGCAAGGATCGGTGGATTTGCGCACAATACAGGGGAAGGTGGTATCAGCCCCTATCATTTAATGGAAGGCGGAGATCTGATCTGGCAAATCGGAACCGGATATTTTGGAGCACGCGATGAAAACGGTAATTTTAGTTTTGAAAAATTCAGGGATAACGTAAATCGCCCGGAAGTAAAAATGGTTGAAATAAAAATCAGCCAGGGAGCCAAACCCGGACATGGCGGCATTTTACCGGCTGCAAAGAATACCCCGGAAATTGCCTCGATCCGTCACGTAAAACCTTATGTAACTATTTTTTCACCACCTTACCACACTGCATTTTCCACTCCGCGCGGACTGATTGAATTTGTTCAGAAATTACGCGAGGCTTCCAATGGTCGCCCGGTTGGTTTCAAACTATGCATTGGCCACAAGAGTGAATTTATCGGCATTTGTAAAGCGATGATTGAAATGGATACTTATCCCGATTTTATCAATGTAGATGGGGGAGAAGGCGGCACCGGAGCTGCGCCACAGGAATTCAGCAATTATGTAGGCGCACCGTTTATGGACGGATTGGCTTTCGTTGAAAATATGTTGAGAGGTTTCAATATCCGGCATCATATCAAATTATTTACTTCCGGAAAAATCTTCAGCGGTTTTCACATGATCCGTGCAATTTCTTTGGGAGCGGATGTATGTATGAGCGCCCGCGGAATGATGATGGCGCTGGGTTGCATTCAGGCAAGACAGTGTAATAAAAATACCTGTCCGACGGGAATTACCACCCAGAACCCGCAATTGGTAAAAGGTTTGGTTGTTTCAAATAAGAAAGTGAGAGTGGCCAACTACCACGAAGAAACCGTGAAATCATTTGTAGAATTGTTGGGGGCTGCCGGAATTGAAAATCCGCGTGAACTCACACGCAGCCATATTTACAGAAGAGTATTTATGAATGAAGTGAGGACACTGGAAGATATTTATCCTTCGCTGGAACTGGGATGTATGCTGAATAATCAGATCCCTGAAAAATACAAGGATGATTTTGCAAAAGCACATCCGGATAGATGGAGGTAATACCAGAAGGGAGATTTTGTTTTATTACAAGTTTAAAAAAAATGCTGAAACTTACGTTGTTTCAGCATTTTTTAGACAGATAATTTTTATTTACACAATAAATCAGAATTCAAATTTGATTCCCTGTGCCAGTGGCAAATCGTCGGAATAGTTGATTGTGTTGGTTTGCCTGCGCATATAATTTTTCCATGCATCGCTTCCGCTTTCTCTTCCGCCTCCCGTTTCTTTTTCACCGCCAAAAGCACCGCCGATTTCTGCACCTGATGTGCCTATGTTGACATTGGCAATACCGCAGTCACTTCCTTCATTGCCGAGGAATTTTTCTGCTTCTTTTAAATTCTTGGTGAAAATAGCGCTTGACAATCCTTGTGGCACATCGTTATGCATCCGGATGGCATCTTTGATTTCTTTATACTTCAGCAAATACAGAATAGGAGCGAATGTTTCCTTTTGCACAATTTTCATATCGCTGGTTACTTCGGCAATGCAGGGTCTCACATAGCAGCCGCTTTCATAACCTTTCCCTTCGAGTACACCACCCGGAACAGCCATCTTACCTCCTTCTTTTCTGATTTCTCCGAGCGCATCAACATAATTCCTGACTGCGTCCTTATCAATCAATGGCCCGACATGGTTTTCTTCCTTCAATGGATCTCCAATCTTCAATTGTTTATAAGCATTCACCAATTTCCTTTTGAATGCATCATAAATTTCTTCATGTACAATCAGCCTTCTTGTTGTTGTACAACGCTGGCCTGCTGTTCCCACAGCTCCGAACACAGAACCTGTCAGCGCCAGGTTCAAATCCGCATCTTTGCTGATGATGATGGCATTATTGCCACCCAATTCGAGAATTGATTTTCCGAGTCTGGCTGCAACTGTTTTGGAAACAGCCTTTCCCATTCGCGTACTTCCGGTTGCAGAAACAAGTGCTACTTTTTCCTCTTCACAAAGCCATTGCCCGGCATCGGCGCCGCCCACAATTAAATTAGAAACCCCCTCCGGCACTCCGTTTTCTTTAAATACTTTGCTTATAATATGATGTACGGCGATAGCACAAAGCGGAACTTTTTCAGAGGGCTTCCAGATACAAACATCTCCGCAAACAAAAGCGATGAATGCATTCCAGCTCCAAACAGAAACCGGAAAATTGAATGCCGATATGATACCTACGATTCCGAGCGGATGGTATTGATCGTACATTCTGTGGCCGGGTCTTTCACTTGCCATGGTCATTCCGTAAAGCTGCCGCGACAATCCGAGAGCAAAGTCACTGATATCAATCATTTCCTGTACTTCGCCCATTCCTTCCTGAAGGCTTTTGCCCATTTCATAGCTGACGAGCTTGCCGAGGGTTGGTTTGTATTTTCTCAATTCATTTCCCACCTGACGAATGACGTTTCCTCTTTGAGGGGCAGTCCATTTTCTCCATTCTTTAAAGGCTTCATTAGCCGTTTTTATAACAATATCAAAAGTTCTTTTATCACAGGCGCTCACAGTTCCAATGGCTTTACCGTCAACCGGCGAAAAGGATTTTATCTTTTCACCTGCGGAAGCATACCATTTAGAACCTGTTGAAACCCCTTTGTTGATTTCTGTAATTTTCAGGTCTTTTAAAAAATTTGGCATGATCGAATAATTTTATGCAAAGGTAAATATTTATGAAAGCACTATTTTGTATGAAGGCCAGTTTCTGTTGAAACAAATCAGAAGCGGCTGAAGAATTGACAGAATTTTTTTGCCGGGTTTCATTTGGATAGAATTCGTATCTCTTGAGATACATTGTTGAAGATGGCGCAGGCTGGCCTTGTTTCATTTGGATAGAATTCGTTTCTCTTCCGGGGTTCTTTTGTCTTGCCGCGGAAACTGAAATGTTATAAAACTTTTCAAATCAATACTGCTCCTGGGCATTTGGAAAATCTTTAGACTTCACATCGCTAATGTATTGCCGGACGGCATTGGTGATTTCATCATAGAGGTTCAGGTATTTTCTGAGAAATCGCGGATGGAATTCATGATCATTTCCTACTGGATTATATAACTGATGGGAAGAACTTAATTTTATAGCCTCCAAAGTGACTTGATTAACCGGGGTTATTTTCCGGCCTTTATTTTCTCCCGGTTCTTTCACGCAGTTTAATCATTTCACCGGTATTATAAACGTTTCTAAAGTGTTTCCCTTTAAGCCCGTCATAAAGCACTTTGTCGCCTGTCCAAAGGCTTCCTTTTAAATGCTGGGTTAGTGCAAGGAAATCAATATCGTCAAGGTCAATACCAGTCAAAAGTGTCTCTGCTTTTTCCCACTCTTTTTGAGGAATAAGTTCTTCATTAATAAAAATTAGTTTGGTTAGCATTTTGTCAAAGGCAGTTTGGAGTTCAGTTTCTGACAGCCTGGAGATTTTCAAAAGTTTTTTCCAATGTTTGCGAATTTCATAATGCATATACTGATTACTGTAGAACTCGAACTGATCATCAGAGTTGAATATCAAATCGCCGATTGAACCATGAGAATTCAGCAGACAAGAAAAGATGATATTCGTGTCAACGATTATTTTTCTCACTTAATAAAACGTTTACGGTTCTTTTTCCACCATCCTTTTTTTACTTCTGCGGCCAGTTTGTCCACTTGCTCCTGAGTTGCTTTTGTATTAGCAGTAGCTTCCTTATATACAAGAAAGTCAACAAGGCGCTGAATTCCTGTAGTGTCCACTGAAGAAGGTATCCGGATAATTACTTCTTTGGATGTTCTTTCTATTAACATGGTATGTTCTTTTGAAATACAGTAAAGTTAAACGAATTGTTTTACTCAATTCGAAGGTAGAAATGGTTTTTTGAATTGAGTGCAAACTGCTGATTGTCTTGAAATGCATTAGTATTATTGGTCGAAAGCCGGCACTTTCAAGTTTGGATTCCAGGTGATGATAAGAAATGTTGATAAAAAGTCAGAAATAGTGATACGGGTCTGCAAAAGCAAAACGAAAGGCAGTAAGCTATTCTTCATTTTCTCTGCCGCTATCGGTAGGAGTTGAAATGTTATAAGTCCTTATGAAAACTTTTCAAATCAATACTGCTCCTGGGCATTTGGAAAATCTTTAGACTTCACATCGCTAATGTATTGCCGGACGGCATTGGTGATTTCATCATAGAGGTTCAGGTATTTTCTGAGAAATCGCGGATGGAATTCATGATTAATTCCCAGCAGGTCGTGCATGACGAGCACCTGGCCGTCGCACCCCGGGCCTGCCCCGATTCCAATGGTCGGGATATGCAGCATCTTGCTTACTTTTTCACCGAGCTCAGCCGGTATTTTTTCCAAGACAATCGCAAAACATCCGGCTTCTTCCAAAAGTCTGGCATCGCGGATCAGTTTTTCTGCTTCCGCATCTTCCTTTGCTCTTACATTATAAGTGCCGAATTTGTAAATAGATTGTGGTGTCAGTCCCAGGTGTCCCATCACCGGAACACCAGCGCTGATAATTCTTTTAACGGATTCGATAATCTCCTCACCTCCTTCAATTTTTATTCCGTGTGCGCCGGTTTCCTTCATAATCCTTACCGTGGATTTCAATGCCTGCAGGCTGTCGCCCTGATATGTGCCAAACGGGAGATCTACAATTACCAACGCACGATGAGTGCCTTTTACTACCGATGTGGCATGGTAAATCATTTGGTCAAGCGTAATGGGAAGTGTGGTTTCATTTCCTGCCATAACGTTGCTGGCGCTGTCTCCAACGAGGATGATTTCCATTCCGGCTTCATCAAATAATTTTGCGAACGAATAATCGTAGGCGGTTAGCATAGAAATCTTCTCTCCTGCATCTTTCAATTTTTGTACAGTGTGTGTGGTAATTCTTTTTATTTCTTTATTGACGGACATAGAATTTTTTTTTAATGGTTTAATGAAATTGACAACCGATACAAGTTATTAAAATATCCGGACGATTGATTTGCGTGAAAATTTATGTAACTGTTTCATAGAGGTTGTGATCATATTTCTTTACTAAGGTCTTCGTTTGCCGGATGTGCCCTTTTCAATTTATTTCTGTTTTGATAAATCATCAATCCAAAACAAATTAATCCTGCGGCAATAATTATAAGAGTATTGGCGCCCCATACAAGCCACCCGAATGAAATGTTGTGAATACCATAAATGAGAAGCGCCTGCTGAAGTGCAATGGGAAAAGCTCCGAGTCCTCCAGGAGCCACAATCATGGCCACCGTTGAAAGCGTCAGTACGCTCATAGCCACCGGAAAACCAAGATTGGTTGTGATGTCCAGCGCTTTGAATCCGATATAAATCTGAGAAGTGTAACATACCCAGATCAGCATAGTGTATAAAATAAATTCGGTCTTTTTTTTAAGATGAAAGATGGTAATCAAACCACCTTTGAGTTCATCCCAAATTCCTTTGGCTTTTTTAATCCAACTGCGTTCAGAAAATCTTTTGAAAATGAAATTTATGATCCAAAAGAGAAACCATATAATGAAAATAAAAAAAGTAATATGAATCCAAAAAGAAGGTTTGTCTTCTCCGGAATGAAAAATCGTTTTTAGTTTTTCGGTTATGAAATTTCCGACTGCCCCGATTTGTATCAAAACTGTGAGTAGTGTAAAGAGTAAGAATGAAACCATGTCAAAGCCGCGCTCAGCAATGACGGTTCCCAGCAGGGATGAAAAGGGTACTTTTTCATATCGGTTCAGCATGGTACATCTCAAAATCTCACCTGCCCGTGGAATAAACGTATTTCCAAGGTATCCGATCATCACGGCATAGAATGAATTGGATGCAGAAACCGGTTTGATGGGATCAATTAATAATTTCCATCGCAATGCCCTCAAATAATGACTGAGCAGCCCAATGATCAAAACCGGAACGAGATAGATATAGTGTGCATTTTCAAGGGAAAGAACAAATTGTTTCTTCTCTTCCTGTGTCATTCCGGAAATCTGCCACCAGACAAGCCCGGCTCCAATGCCGAAAAAAATTGCATATTGAATTATGGTACGGATTACCTTTTTCAAAATTCACGTTCTATTTATTGGCAAGAAAATTATAATCTAAAATCAATCTTTTCAAAAAAGATATATCATCCATGTCTGATTCAATTTTTAAAACAGCTTTTATTTTGTTGGCCAGCCGATGGCATATTTCCAACCGCCTGTGCTGATGATACATTTGAAGGATTCTTAAGATGGTATTGATGTCGCGGTCTGATAACTTAAGTACTTCCGGAAAAAGGGCTTTGTAATTTTCATCCGCAATGTTTACAAATAAAGTGTCATTGACATTGTAGGGCGAAGTTGTTTTTACCACAACGGTATTGGCCGCCAGATCGCCCAGCCGCTGATTGTTTGGCGTAATGGCAATGGATGCGATGACCCCGATCCCAAGGAAGCCGGTAAGGATGATAAATGAAACCAGGTTGCTCCCGGTGAATAAAATATATCCAAAAAAGAAAGGCCATTCAAAAGCGCGGAACATCCAGCGGATTAAATATTGGCCGACTGTCGGTTCTTTTCCATCAAGTGAAGTAACGCGGATGTCGAGCAATCTTTTTCCAAACGACTGCCCGTGAAGAAGGATTTCTGAAAAAAGTGAATAGAGAAGCATGGGAGTGGAGATGACCAGGATATCAAGCCCCATCATGTTTTCAAGCTCGGCTTCATTGACCAGGTTTCCCCGGTAGAGAATAAATTTTGAAATGAGAAAGTATAGAATCAATACCGTAAAATCTACCATGTAGGCAACCATTCGCCTCGGTATTTCTGCAGGTTCAAATTCAAGTTCTATATTAAATACAGTTGCTATACGAATTATAGGCATGCAGCAATTTATATAATCTCTTTAGAATCATCTACGGTTTTATGAGTAATATTTTTACGATTAAGAGATGGTGATGCAATTAAATAAAGATTAATCATTAAAATTGTAAGGTTATTTTTCCTTCTTTAAATGCAACAGGAATGCGTGAAGCCAGGTTTATTAAGAAGAATGTGGAAAAATGGAGCCACTATCAAAATACCAAACCGGAAAATCCGGACGACATGGCTAACCGGTTTGTCAATCTGCTGGACGACCTGTCTTATGCCAGAACATTTTATCCTCACAGCAATGTAACCCGTTGGATTAACGGGCTTGCCGCAGGAATTTATCAGAGCATTTATCAAAACCGGAAAAGATCATTTAAAGACATTGTCAGATTTTGGAAACTGGAACTTCCACTCATTTTTTATAAACACCGGAAAGTTCTTTATTTCAGTTTATTATTTTTTGTTGCCTGCGTGGGAATGGCTTTGCTTTCCTGCATGGCAGATCCCTCTTATGCCAAAGATTATTTTGATCACCAGGTTCAGCCCGGCTATTATGATCATACCATTGAATTAATTCAGCGTGGAGACCCTTTTGGTGTTTACAAAGACGACAACCCCTTCAGTATGTTTGTCCGAATTGCCTACAACAATATCCGTGTTTCCTTTACCACGGTATTGCTCGGAATTACCTTCGGAATCGGAACCCTGATTATGATGTACACCAACGGATTTATGCTGGGTTGTTTTGAATATATATTCTATTCGCAGGGGCTGGGATGGGAGTCGGTATTGGTAATCTGGATTCACGGGACTATTGAAATATCTTCGGTTGTAATAGCCGGATGTGCAGGGTTCCTTCTTGGAAAGAGCCTGTTGTTTCCAGGCACATTTACCAGAAAACAGTCGTTTATTGCGGCAGCGAAAGACGCAGTAAAAATTTGTATTTCGCTGGTGGTGTTCTTTTTCATCGCCTCTTTTTTTGAGAGTTATGTAACCCATCTGATGAGTAATACTTTCCAGAAAAATTCTACTCAAATCGGTTTACCCGTACCCGTTAGTATCCTTATTTTGTCGGGTTCTGCTTTTCTGATGACGTGGTATTTTATTTTGTATCCCGTCACGCTTCACAGAAAAGGATTTTCTCTTGCTAATAATTCAATCACAAAGAATGGTAAAACCTATGATGGCAAGAGTAATTAGGGTTTTGTTATTGATGGTGATTGTTCAAATTTCTTTTGGACAACAGAAAAAGGATTCCTCTTTCTCATCCGCATCGGCAGATACCTTATGGAGAAAGGATCCGGCATTTTCTTACATGTCGAACCTGGACAGTATGCTTCAGGAAAAGAATTCTCAAAAGGAAGAGGACAGGGTAACATTTTTGAATCACAGGTCGCAGCAACCGGGGTTTATGAAGCTTTTTGAAAACCCTGTTGTAAACATTTTGTTTTGGATAGCTGCCATTGTTTTTGTTCTCTATATCATTTATTCGTTGTTTTTCAGATTTAAAATATTTGAAAAAACTTCCAAAAGTGCTGATACATCTCACATAACAGAAGAAAAAGAATTGTCGCAGTTTGATGAATATATGGAGTCCATTCAAAAAGCTGAGTCAGATAAGAACTACAGGTTGTCTGTCCGGTATCTTTTTCTTGCGGCATTATCATCTTTGCAGGAAAAGCAGGTGATTCAGTTCCATCCTGAAAAAACAAATTATGAATACATTTCTGAAATTGGTGAACCTGCAATCAAATCCGGGTTTGCCAATCTCGCCCGCATTTTTGAATACGTTTGGTATGGTAAGAATTCTTTGACTGAGGAAAATTATTTCAGGATAAAAAATTATTTTACCGGCTTCTACAAAATACTTTCCAATTGATCCGAAAACCATTTCATATTATTCCTTTTCTTTTGATGTCGCTTGTTTGGACGGGATGCAAATTTCCTGCACGGTCCAATTTGCCTTCTCTGAAAGAGACCTACGAAAAGGATGACAAAAATCCTTTTGGAGGGAATGTGGCATTTAACGAGGTGCTGGATTATTTTGAGAATGTGAAAGCGGTGTACGGCGATGTGTTTACCATTGATGAAGATACAGCGAGAAGGAGAGAGCTTACCCATTCTCTTTACATTATCGTAAGCGATAAATTGTTTTTTAATGAAGACGAAGCGCTCTGGCTGAGAAAATACATTGAACACGGAAATGATCTGTTGATCTCAGCCAATGAAATTGATCCGAGATTTTTAAAATTATTTCATTGCGAAACCAATCAGAGAATTGCCCATATTATGGACCGTCCCGGAAATATGAAGGAGACGAAAACTTCTATTTATTTCGGAGAGAAATTGCCTGTGGTTTCTTACAAATATTTTTATTATCCGTTCAATGATTATCTCAGAGAATACAAAGAAGACGAAACCCGGGTACTTGGCGTAAACGATCAGCTACTTCCCAACTTCGCTATTATTTTTTATGGCAAAGGCAGATTATATCTCCAACTGGCGCCGAGGGCATTTAGTAATTATTTTTTGCTCACAAATAAAAACCTGGGTTACCTGAAACATATTGTCAATTACATGAGGTCAGACAGGTCGCCGGTATATTGGGATGAGTATTACAAAACCCTGTTCAGAAATTATCAGCAGAACCCGCCCAACAAAGACTTTAAGACGATGGGAGTTATTATGAAAAATACTTCTCTGAAATGGGCTTTTTTCGTAGCTGTATTTGCATTTATGTTTTTTATTTTTTCAGGAATGAAACGAAAGCAAAGATTGATTCCATTGAAACCGGAAGAAGAAAATGCTTCAGTAGATTTTGTAGAAACCCTGGGCCGTTTGTATTTTGTGAATAAGGATAATAAAAACATTGCGACAAAACTGGTAACCTATTTCAGGGAACATTTGCGAAGCAAATATTTTTTTAATAAAGTTGAAAATGGCGGCCAATTTGCAACCAGGCTCGCAGCCAAAAGCGGATTGCCACCGGAACAGATAACAGAATTATTAAATTGCATTGAAATCGTGGAGAAAAGTCCAACAGTTTCTGATGAGCAATTGTTGTCACTAAACCAACAACTGGAAAACTTTTATAACAAGAAATAATGTACGAAGATATCTTTCAACCAAATACAAATATCACCACGCTGAATGACGCAGTGAAGAAGGTGAAAAATGAAATTGGCAAAGTGATTATTGGCCAGGAAAAAATGATTGACCTGCTACTTACCGGCCTTCTTGCCGACGGCCATATTTTGATTGAAGGTGTGCCTGGCGTGGCAAAGACGCTGGCTGCAAAATTACTTTCGCGTATCATCAAGGTGGATTTTTCAAGGATCCAGTTTACTCCCGACCTGATGCCGGGCGATGTTTTGGGAACTTCAGTTTTCAATCCTGAAAAGGGATCTTTTGAATTTAAAAAAGGACCCATTTTCAGTAATATAATCCTGATAGACGAAATCAATCGCGCACCGGCCAAAACCCAGTCCGCACTTTTTGAGGTGATGGAGGAAAGGCAGGTGACCATTGATGGAAATACCTACAAAATGTCGGATCCGTTTCTGGTTCTTGCCACACAAAACCCGATTGAACAGGAAGGAACTTACCGGCTCCCGGAGGCCCAATTGGACCGGTTCCTTTTTAAAATTACTGTGGATTACCCCGGAATTGAAGATGAGGTCAATATTTTGAAGAGCCAGCAATCTGTGAATACAAAATCTCTTCTCGAAAGTGTGGAACCGGTGTTGAATTACGATGAGTTAAAACATTTCAGGGAAATGGGACAAAGCGTAACAGTGGATCCGGCGCTGATGGAATATGTGGCAAAAATTGTGCATGCCACACGCAACAATCCTGCTGTTTTTTTAGGGGCTTCACCCAGGGCATCACTGGCCATCCTTCGTACTTCCAAAGTTTGGGCTGCTATGAAGGGAAGGGATTTTATCACCCCTGAAGATATTATTGAAATGTGTATCCCTGTTTTGCGGCATCGTTTGATGCTGATGCCTGAAAAAGAAATGGAGGGGATTTCGGTAGATGAACTGGTGCAGCAAATTATTTCCGAAATAGAAGTTCCACGTTGACACTGTGAATTATTTAAATACTTTACTCGCAGATATTTTTACAGGCAAAAACTTTTACCTGGGTGCAGGGATCGTGGTATTTATTTTTCTCATTACTTTTTTTCTTCCGGGTTTATTGATTATCGGATGGCTTGCTTTTTTAATCTTTGCCATATTGTTAATGACAGATTATCTGCTCCTTTTTGTAACCAACAAAGAAGTGACAGCTACCAGGGATGTCCCGTCGCGACTGAGCAATGGTGAGGTAAATCAGGTGAAATGGACAGTCAGGAATAATTTCAATTTCCCTGTGTATGTGGAATTGATGGATGAATGGCCGGAGCAATTTCAGATACGCAATCACAAGATCCGCATAAACCTCGGACGGCTGCAACAGGTAAAACTGAGTGAAGCTTTTAGGCCTGTAAAAAGAGGTGAGTACAATTTTGGCGACATTCATCTTTTTGTCAATTCGCCAATCGGAATGTTTTCCAGAAGATTCACCGATGAATCCGAAATGAACATCGCCTGTTATCCTTCATTTACACATCTTTCACAATATTCGCTGAACAGCGATTCAACCATGAAAAACGAACAGGGCAGCAAACGAATGAGAAAAATCGGACAGAGCCTGGAGTTCGAACAAATCAAAGAATATGTTTCCGGAGATGACATCCGGCGGCTCAATTGGAAGGCAACCGCCCGAAGAGGAAACCTGATGATAAATAAATATTCAGAAGAACGGGCACAGCAGGTTTACCTGATTATCGACAAGGGCCGGCTGATGAAAATGCCATTTGATAACATGACATTGCTGGACTATGCAATCAACAGTGCGCTGATCTTAAGTTCGATCTGTATCCGAAAAAAAGACAAGACCGGCCTGATTACATTTTCAGATAAGATAGATGCTATTTTGCCGGCAGACAACAGGATTTCACAACTCAAAGACATTATGGAAGCCCTGTACAAACAGGAAACAGATTTTGTTGAATCCGATTTTGAGAAACTTTACTCAACAGTAAGAGGGAAAATTAAAAACAGAAGCCTGTTGATTCTTTTTACAAATTTTGAATCCATTTCAGGCCTTCAAAGGCAAATCGGTTATTTCAGATCGCTATCCAAATATTATTTGCTTACTGTTGTATTTTTTGAAAACTCCGAATTGAAGTCGCTCATTAAATTACCCGCGCAGAAAGTGGAGCAGGTTTATGTTAAGACCATTGCTGAAAAATATGCTTTCGAGAAAAAGCTGATTGCAAAAGAACTTACCAAATATGGTATCATTACCATTTTGTCTTCGCCGGAAGAACTGACAATTAAAACAATCAACAAATATTTAGAGCTGAAAGTGAAACAGGCATTGTAATTTGCCAGCGATGATGCAAAATACTTTTGAAGAAGGCAGGGTAATCCTGATAGATAAACCCCTTACCTGGACTTCATTTGACGTGGTTCGAAAAATCCGCAACACAATAAAAGTGAAGAAGGTCGGACATGCGGGTACATTGGATCCGCTTGCAACCGGGTTATTGATTGTCTGCACCGGAAAGTTTACCAAAAAGATTAATGATTATTTGTTGTCGGCTAAAGAATATACCGGAACCATTACACTTGGCGCCAGAACTCCGACCTATGACCTGGAAAGCAAACCCATCGATTGCAAACCCGTTGCACATATTTCTCCTGAAAAAATACTTGAAACAACTAAAAGTTTCACAGGCGACATTTTACAAATTCCTCCTGCCCATTCTGCAATAAAAAAAGATGGCAGGCCGGTGTATCTGAAGGCACGCAAGGGTGAAGAAGTAAAACTGGAACCCAGAAAAATCCACATTTCAGAATTTGAAATTACCCATATTGAAATGCCGGTTGTTTCTTTTGTGGTGAAATGTTCTACGGGAACTTATATCCGCAGCCTTGCAAATGATTTTGGAAATGTATTGGGGTGTGGTGGTTATTTGTCGAGCCTTCGCCGTACAGCAATCGGAAATTTTCGTGTGGAAGATGCTATGGAAATAGATGAATTTGTAAAAAAGTTTAAAATGTAAATCCTCATTTCAAATTCAGCTACACAAAAGTTTTGAGAATTATCTTTGCCGCAATATGGATAGTGAACAAACACCGGCGTTGTGCGATTTTTTCTCCAAACATGATTTTACAAAATGTTTTTTCACAGGACGCGACGTAAAAGAGAATGAAGAAACCACCGTATTTCCTGAATGGGTACTCGACAGATACAACATGCGCGATCAGTACATGGGAATGCTAAATTGGAACCGGATCAAATACGGTGAAATCACATTGCGTTGCCATCCCGATGCAAAAAAGAAGATTGATGAATTTGAAAATACGGTTAAGCAGGCTTTTGAAGGTGGTTATGATGCCGTAATGCAATTGCCGCAGGATACCATTTTCCTCTGGATGTCGAAACTTTTACTTGGAATTTTATATCACGATATCCTTTACAGTCTGGAACTCGGAGTCAGGAGGCACAGGCCATTCAGGCTATCACCATTGCTTACACGAAAATACCGCGATCTCCATTTTATGATGCAGGCCATTGTTTCACCGGTAAAATGGACAGTAAGACCTTATTCCATTGTTGTTAAAAAACTAAATTATTCCAAAGATATTTTCAATTTCAGGGATGAAACCAAGAATCAGAATTTTTCACTCGCAATGAACGGCTTTGGAATCATTGGTTGCCTTCAGGATCGCGGGGTGAACCTGATTTATCATAAAGAATTGCTTGACAAAATGGGGGATACCACTTTGCACGCCATCCAGTTTGAAGAACTTTGTGCAAGGTTTATTTATTCAAATTACCTGCTCAAACAGAACCAGGGCTATCATACGGAATATAAAGACGGATTTTTTGTCATAAACCCTTTGGATAAAGAACCTGTGTATGATTTTGGAAAGTGGGAAGACAAAATGTTTGCTTCAGTACTGGAAGATTATTTTAAACCGTGGGGAATCGAACCCAAAGAAATTTATACATTTCCGGATACGCCGCTGAGTTTTCTGATCAACGAATCGACCAACAACTTTATCCGGCCGGAGGAAATCAAACTTCAGTCATAGGGTAGGACGGGTGTTTTTTGAACATCCGGGAAATTTAAGATTTTCAAAAATTTGAATAATTTTTTATTCAGCTGCACACTTCTTCTTAAAATTTTCATTTAATCAGAGATATTTGTAACCTTTTCAGTATTTATTTACACTAATGTAACTAATGAAAAAGTTGAAGGCGAATCAGGTTTTAGGATTGAAGTTTGTGAATGAGAAAGAAGCCTTTAATAATAGAAAATTGAGAAAACAGGAAATATTAAATTGAGAAATGAATAATGATTCCGCCGGAAAATCTCACTGATTCAGAAGTTATCAATATAATTTTGAAAGGTGAAAGCCAATTGTACGAAACTATCATCAGGCGCTATAATCCGTACCTGTACAAAATAGGACGATCGTACAATTTAAGCCATGAAGATACACAGGATATGATGCAGGATACATTTGTGGATGCATACAAAGGATTGGCAGGTTTTGAAGGAAGATCCAGTTTTAAAACGTGGATCATCAGGATCATGATGAACAATTGTTATAAAAAGAAAGAAAAGGCAAGCTTTAAAAATGAAATTATGCAAGACGTAAATGATCAGTCAAAGCCAATTTATGCCGGCAAAAACGATGACACAAGTCATGTGGTAGCCAACAGGGAGCTGGCCAAGATCATTGAAGATGCACTCGTCAAAATCAGGTTTGATTACCGCATGGTATTTTCATTGCGCGAAATCAATGGCCTGAGTGTTGCAGAAACCGCCAGCCTTCTCAATATAAGTGAATCCAATGTCAAGGTCAGGCTAAACCGGGCGAAATCTATGTTGAGAACCGAAATTGAAAAATCCTATTCTCTTTCTGATCTTTTTGATTTTAATTTAATCTATTGTGACGCTATTGTAAAAAATGTAATGCAAAAAATTTATGAACTCTGATTATATGGTACGTGATGCTATGAAAATTGAACTGGACGGAGCCCTTTCGGACTCTCCACTTCACGGAAGCTCATTGGAATTGAGCGATGCGGAAAAAATGAAAAAAATTGAATATTACTTTACTCAGATTATGGATACACTGGGGTTGGATTTGACAGATGACAGCCTGAAGGGAACACCAAAGAGGGTAGCCAAAATGTATGTAAAAGAAATCTTCAGAGGATTAAATCCGGACAATAAACCCAAAATAAGTGTTTTTGCAAATAAATACGGATACAGGGAAATGTTAGTCTCAAAAGACATATCTCTGTATTCAAATTGTGAACACCATTTTGTGCCGATAATCGGAAAGGTGGCTGTAGGATATTTTCCGGGTGAATATGTAATTGGCTTATCAAAGATCAACCGGCTAGTACAATTTTATGCCAAACGCCCGCAGGTACAGGAAAGACTGACTGTCCAGATTGCCGAAGCATTAAAAAGTGCACTTCATATTGATAATGTGGCAGTGGTTATTGAAGCCGACCATCTTTGCGTTGCATCCCGTGGAATAAAGGATACAAACAGCAAAACGGTTACATCAAGTTTTTCCGGCAAGTTTGAAAACGAAAGCGTACGTCAGGAATTTTTATCATATATTCACGAACAAAAATAGTTTAGAAAATGGAACATACCGTTACGATTAAATCTATCAGGCCGATTACACATGATGTGTTTAGAATTCAGTTGGAAAAGCCCGAAGGGATCACTTATATCCCGGGGCAGGCTTGCGATATTACTTTAACAAGGCCGGGCTGGGAAAAAGAAGTGAGAACGTTTACATTCACCTCTCTTCAGGATGATGACCATGTTGAATTTTCCATTAAGACATATCCCTCACATAATGGAGTGACAAATCAAATCAGGACATTGAAAGCCGGGGATAAAATCACCCTGCATGATATTTATGGAGATATTCATTACAAAGGCGAAGGTGTGTTTATTGCAGGGGGAGCAGGTGTTACGCCCTTTATTGCTATTTTCAAACTTCTGGAAAAAAATGGCCAGATCGGCAACAACAAATTGATTTTTGCAAACAAGACCAAAGGAGATATTATTGACAAAGACAGGTTCGAAAAATTATTGGGTAAAAATTTTATTAATGTTCTTTCTGATGAACAGGATTCCCATTACGAACATGGGTATGTTACTCCCGACCTGATCAAAAAATATTCAGATTCATCTTCGAAATATTATTATTTGTGTGGCCCGGGTCCGATGATGGATGCTGTTGAAAAACATTTGCATTCACTCGGTGTAAAAGACGAATCCATTGTGAAAGAAGGTTTTTAAAATCTGAGAAGATTTCGTTTTCATAATAAATTGGTTTTTTAAAGTCATTGGTTTTTGTGAATTGAGGGAGTGAATTGCAAAAGCTGATGGCTTTTTTTGTTGGGCGGATGAATGGGGAGATTGGAAGGGGAGAGGTAACAGAAAGTGATTGTTGTTGGATAATGCAATTATCTTTTCAGATCTTAAACAGGTTTCTTTTATCCTGATTTTTATTTTGGCATTAAAAAGGTTCCGGATAAAAAATTGAAATTCTATGGGAAAGATTGCTTTGGTATTAAGCGGAGGAGGGTTCCGCGGAGCTTTTCAGGCCGGGGCTTTGCAGGTAATCAAAGAAAATTGGAAATCGATAAGCCCTGACCGGGCAGAACCGTCGTTTGATATCGTTTCCGGAGTATCTGTCGGAGCATTGAACGGTTTGCTGACTGCCGAAAACAAACTGGATGATCTGATGGGGATCTGGCAGGAAATTGCAGAAAAAGGAATGGGGGTGATTTACAATTCTGATTTTATCGACACTCATCTTGATGAAGATACCGACAATCCCAAACTAAAATTTAACCTTACCTGGGATACAATAAAAAAATATTTTCCAAAGACTACCGGAAATCTGTTATTGAAATTGTTGTTTTCACGCAAATCACTTTTTACTTCGGCTGCGCGCGAATTTCAATTTATCAGGGCGCTTGGAGATAATTCTCCTTTGTTAGAAAAGATTAAAAAGTATGCACGAAGGGATCTCCTTCAGAGTTGCATTTTCAGATGTGGTTTTGTATCGCTCGATACAGGAGATTATTATTCCGTAGGAGCATGCGATTATGAAACTGATGAAGACTTTGCGAGGGGTGTGCTTGCTTCCACTGCGATTCCAATCATCTGGCCGCCGGTTGACAGGATAAAAACCAATAAAGGTATTTTACGGCAATGTGTGGATGGAGGTATAAAAAATGTTTCGCCGCTTCGATATGTGATTGAAGAAATAAAAAATGATCCCCGCCCTGAAGATTATACCATTGTTATTATCAATTGCAGCACAGGAAAAATTGCAAACGATAATTACCGCCACAAAAGTCTTTCGCAAATCGCATTGCGATCTCTTAACGATATCGCCATCACAGAGATATTCAATAATGATATCCGTGATTTTGTCACCAAGAATTTTATCGTAAAACAAATCCGGGAAGATCATCCTGATCAGGTGGTTCATGATTTTGATTTTGAAAAGAATCAGCCGGGTAAGCCTTTGCAATATTTTAAATCAATTGTGATACAACCCGACCATGATGTTCTTGGCGATCCGCTCACAGCCAATGCGCGTCAAATCAGGTTGAGGATAGAACACGGAAGAGAAAAAGCCCGCACAGCACTTAAACTATTCCACGGTTCGGAACAGGGCAATAAAACTACCATTGTGTAGCCGCCATAAAAAACAGCGTTTAACAAAGTCGCGTTAACGTGTAATAAAACTACCATTGTGTAAGCGCCATGTCTGTCTCAAATGTCAGAATTTTTCCATGAATAATTTCAAGAGAAAGTCATGTACTTATTTCATCTAAAATTGATTTCTGTAATTACAATTTAATGGTTTTGTATTTGCAATACAAGAGTAAAGGGTCTTAAATAGTCTCCAATCAGAATCGTGCAATTTCAAATATTTTCTGAAAAAAATTTATTATCGTTATCAATTATCTATCAATACAATAGAATTTCAGATCAAAATCAAATAAGTTTTTTTTGTTTTGGATGCACCATTTCTTTAACTTTACTTTTCGTAATCATTAACAATGTCTTTATTCTCTTCTGAGAAATTGTCGAATTCTATCCATTCCTGCACTGTAATTTTTCTGTCGAAAAACAATCCGATTTGAACTGATTTCAGGGACTTAAACAAGACCCTTATAGAAAAAACCTATATCTGAACATAATTGAAACATCAATATGAATACAAAAAACAAAACTCTGATCCTTGTACTGGTTTTACTTTTCCTGTTGCCATCATTTATCATGGCGCAAATTACCATTAAAGGAAAGGTATTGGATGCATCGAGCGGGAGCCCGTTGCAATCCGCTACCGTAGCGGTAGTAGGTACTAAAACGGTAGTTCTTACCAATTCCAGCGGTGAATTTACCGTGAATGTGCCTGCCGAAGGACGCAGGCTCACAATTTCATTCGTAGGCTACATTGCCCAAACACTGGATGCCAAAAATGACATGACCGTAGCTTTAAGTCCTGAAAATGCAAGACTAAACGAAGTGGTCGTTTCCGGTTTGGCAACTACTATCAAACGTTCAAATCTGGCCAATGCAGTAGCATCGGTTTCGGCTGAACAACTGGTCGGAAGCGCCAAGCAGGCAACGGTTGACGGAGCGCTTTACGGGAAATTCCCGGGGGTAAATATTTCGGAAACTTCAGGGGCACCCGGCGGTGGTATCACGATGAAACTTCGCGGTATCACATCTATTGTGGGTAATTCTCAACCACTCTACATTGTGGACGGGATTATCTACGATAATTCTGTAGTTCATAATGGTAATAATCTGGTTACACAGGCTGCCGCACAGGGGAGCACTGCTCTTCAGGACAATCCGTCCAACAGGGTTGCAGATCTGGATCCAAACGATATTGAACGGATAGAAGTATTGAAAGGTGCTTCTGCCGCTGCAATCTACGGATCAAAAGCTGCTGCCGGTGTTGTGATAATAACTACCAAGAGAGGCCATGTAGGAAAAACAAGAATTCACCTTTCTCAATCTGCAGGGGCACAGGTGCAGTTGCGCAAATTAGGACAACGCCAGTGGGATGCTGCTAAAGTGCTGGCGGCCCAGGGACAAACCGGTGTTGATTATTTCAATGCACATAATGGCAAGCAATATAATTATGAGGATGAATTGTACGGCGAACACGGATCAATGCTGGATAGCAGAGTCAGTGTAAGTGGCGGAAGTGATAAAACAACTTACTATGTTGGCTTCTCAAACGACCATGATGATGGTATTGTAAAGCATACAGGCTATTACAAAAAATCTTTCAGGTTGAATCTGACACAAAAAGTTACCAAGGATATTGATTTGGTACTTACGAGCAATTATATTGAATCACGGGCTGACCGTGGTTTGTTTGGAAATGATAATACAGGCGCTTCTATGGGAGTATCATTCGTTTCAACTCCTTCATGGGTTGATCTGCATCCGGATGCGCAGGGAAACTATCCTGATAATCCTTTTGCTGCATCAAACTTCCTGCAGACACGCGATTTGGCAACCAACAGGGAATTGATAAACAGAACAACCTCTGGCGCATCTGCTACCTGGAGGGTATTTGAAACTCCTAAGAACTCATTAAAAGTATTGGCAACCGGTGGTATCGATTATTTTACAATGAACACACAGGAATTATTCCCTACAACACTTCAATTTGAGAAGGAAGGTCACGGAACCAACGGTGCATCTATATATGGTACAACAACTGCCAGGAACAGCAATTACAGTTTTTTCCTGGTTGAAGAATTCAAACCAAATGAAAATATTTCATTCAGAACCCAGGCAGGTGCCGATGAATCCAGAATCAATATGAATAATGTACTGAGTTCTGCAACACAAATTATAGGTACGCAGACGAACCTGAATCAGTCGGGTGCCATTCAGGTTGATCAGTTTAAAACACTTCAGCTTGACCGTGGTTACTTTGTTCAGGAAGAATTTAATTACAGGGATATGTTCATCGCCACCGCCGGAATCCGCGGTGATAAATCTTCACGTAATGGCCAGCCTGATAAACTTTATTATTATCCAAAGGTTTCAGGAGCCTTTAATATTTCAAAACTGCCTTCATTCAAATCTGATGTCATCAATCAGTTAAAGGTAAGGGCAGCCTTTGGTCAGTCCGGTAACTTTGCTCCTTTTGGTGCTACTTACACTCCTTTGGGGCCAACCATTTTCAACGGAACTACCGGTTCGCTGATTGAAAATACGAGAGGTAATGATAATCTGAAACCTGAAAGGCAATCGGAATTTGAAACCGGTGTGGATGCAAGCGCTTACAATGATCGTTTGAGTTTGGAATTCACCTGGTATCGCAAGAGCGTAAGCGATTTGATATTGAATGTACAGGTACCCGCATCATCAGGATTTACTACTGCATGGGGTAATCTGGCTGCCATCCGCAACAGAGGGGTTGAAATTGGTGTAACAGGGATTCCCATCGTCACGAAGGATCTCAAGTGGACAGAAACTGTTTCCTTCTGGTCGAATAGGGCGATTGTAACCCAATTGAATGTTCCTTCCTTCAACCTGGGAGGTTTCGGTGCCAGCCTTGGTACATACAGAATTGAAAAAGGGAAAAGCCCTACTCAAATTGTAGGTATTGCTGATCCTAAGACGGATAAGAATATAGATCCTAAATCCGGGTTGGCGCTTTTTGGTGATGGAGAACCTAAATTCCAAATGACCTTCCTGCAGGAAGTTACTTACAAGAACTGGGAGTTTTCTGCACTGGTACACTGGAAGAATGGCGGACAAAACATTAACCTTTCTGCATTGTTGACCGACCTGAGTGGTACATCGGCAGATTATGATGAAAAAACGCTGGATCCGACTCACACTTTGGATAACGGAGATTACAGGCTTTCACGTGTTGGCCAATCAGCATCGCAATACATCCAGGATGCATGGTATGTAAGAATTCGTGAACTTTCTTTGTTCTATCATTTGCCGAAGACATGGTTTAATAATGTTGCTGCAGTAAAAATAGGGTTCACAGGACGAAACTTATTCAATTGGTTCAGCTATAAAAGCTATGATCCTGAACAAAGTAATTTTGGTATAGGTGCAATTTCGAGCAATGTTGAAGTAACTCCATTCCCTTCTGCCAAGAGCTACAATTTTAATTTAACCGTTGATTTTTAATGCAGAAAAATAATCTTAAACCTGAAATGAACATATTATGAAACATACAACCAGATTGTTTATCCTGATATCTTCCATGTCCTTTCTTTTTGGGGCATGCAAGATTAATCCTATTCAGGATCCAAATAATCCAAGTCTCGACCACCTGTCAAGCAATCCAACGCTTAGTGAAATTCAAAACCTCGTCACAGGTATTGAATCAGGGATGCGTACAGACATGGCTTTTTATTGGGATGATTGCGGCGTACTCGGAAGAGAATACTACCACTTTTCAACATCAGATCCGCGATGGACATCGGATTTGGTAGGTAAGGGGAATTCTGTTTTGGACAACAATACTTTTTACACGACACGTCCATACAATTCAAATTACCTCACAGTTAAAAATGCAAACATTCTTTTGTCAGGTCTTGTAAATTCCACAGCCCAGATGACGGATGCGCAAAGAAAAGTTGGAATGGCCTATGCAAATACAATGAAAGCTTATGAATTGTTGCTCGCATTGAACCTGCAGCGCGATTCTATCCGCGTTAGCGTTTCCGATCCTGATCATCTTGGTCCCTTTGTTCCTGCGGCAGTAGCCATGGATACAATTGACGCTTTGATGGATAATGCCTATGCTGATTTAAACGCCAATGCTTCTGCAACTTTCCCGTTCAATAGTACGGTGTTCGGAAACAATGCCGGTACTTTTGCGCAATTCAACCGTGCACTGAGAGCAAGGATGGCGGTATATACCGGCGATTGGCAGGGTGCATTGACTGCACTGGGCAATTCTTTCATGACGATGGGTGGAGATCTTAATAAAGGTGCATATTACCTGTATTCGCTGGCAGGCGGCGATATGCTAAACCCGGAATTCAGGCCATTGAATTCTTCCGGTGAAGTTTTGGCAGCGCTGGATTCCATTGTTACGCAGGCGGACCCCGGCGACCTGAGATTAAGTAAGGTTTCAAAAAGAGACCAGCCAATTACACTGGACGGATTAACGACCCACTATGATTTTTATCTCTACAAAACAAATGTGGATCCTCTTCCCATTATCCGTAATGAAGAATTGATATTGATTTATGCTGAGGCGAATATTCAGTTGAATAATTTAACCGAAGGTGAAAATGCATTGAATATTATCCGCAATGCCGCCGGTCTTGCCGATTATGGCGGACCTGTTACGCAGGCGGACCTGATTAATGAAATGCTTAAACAGAGGAGGTATTCCCTCTTTGGTGAAGGCCACCGCTGGATTGACATGAGGAGATACAATCGTTTGGCCCAATTGCCAAATGAAAGGCCCGGTGATCACGTTTGGGCACGTTTTCCGAAGCCATTTGGCGAATAAGAATTTTTGATTAAATGAGACCGGAATTTTTCTGAAAGAAGGGTTCCGGTTTTTTTTATTTCTGTTTATGCCGGGTATAAAGCTATTACCCTGGTCTGAAATTGTGTTGGATTACTTCACCGACATTTCAATATCTCCGGCCGTTCCCAACCAATGACTTGATAACATCCCTGATTGTGCAATCTTGTGAAATGAAAACCGGGTGAGAAGTAAGGGTTGATTTCGCGAAAGGAATTCCATCTTCAAAATGCTTTCAGAAAGTACTTAGTTTATCTTCAGCCTCTACTTTTAGTTTAGCGCCATTGTATAATTTCTCAAATCAAATTAAAGTCATGAAAAGATTATTATTAATGATGGTTGTTACAGTTTTTGCATTTCAGGTTAATGCTCAAAACATGCCGGGCTCTAAAGTTCCCAAAGAAGCGAAGATGGCGTTCGAGAAAGCACATCCTGCCGTAAAAAATGTTACATGGGAATCTGAGAGGGGCAACTTTGAAGCGAACTGGCGTGTTGCAGGTTTTGATCATTCTGAACTGTACACACGGAAGGGAGTCTTTGCTGGTTCTGAAATCGACATCAATCCATCTCAATTACCTGTTTCGGTTAATGAATACATGCTGAAGCATTACCGGATCAAGGCAAAAGAAGCTTCAGTTAATGAAGATACAAACCATGTTAAAACCTATGAAGTGGATGCAAAGGGTAAGGCATACATTTTTGATTCAAATGGTAAATTCCTGAAAGTGGGAGAGGATGATTGACAGGAAAAAGAAGGTGTTTCATTGTTCTGCATTGCCTCAAAGAAGTTTTGGGGCAATTTTTTTTATAGCATTCTTACACAGAAATAACAGAGCTATACAACTGCTCTCCTGATTTTTACAAGCTGTTGCAACAAATTTTCAATTTTATCCAGATGCAGCATGTTGGCTCCGTCACTTAATGCATGTGCAGGGTCGGGATGGGTTTCTATGAAAATTCCATCCGTACCGACAGCTATTGCGGCCTTTGCAATGGTTCCGATCATTGCGGGATTTCCGCCGGTTACACCTCCGGGCTGATTGGGTTGTTGCAGGCTGTGTGTACAATCCATTATCACAGGTACTTTGTTTTCCTGCATAATGGGAATATTTCTGTAATCCACTACCAGGTCTGTGTAACCAAAAGAACTCCCTCTTTCGGTCAACATAATTTTATCATTGCCTGCTGCCCTGATTTTGTCAACGGCAAATTTCATGGAAGCTCCGCTCAAAAACTGACCCTTTTTTACATTCACAATTTTTCCCGTCTTTGCTGCTGCATGCAACAAATCGGTTTGCCTGCAAAGGAAGGCGGGGATTTGTAAAACGTCAGCATATTTTGCAGCCATAGCAGCTTCTTCATGTGCATGGATATCAGTGGTGACGGGCAATGAAAAATGTTGCCCCACTTTGTAAAGCAGTTCCAGCGCTTTTTCATCACCAATGCCTGTAAAACTTTTTTCTGATGTCCTGTTTGCCTTCCGGTAGGAAGATTTGAAGATATACGGTATCCCGAGATTTTTACAAATGCCTGAAACCTTTTCGGCCACGGTAAATAACAATTCTTCATTTTCAATAACACACGGGCCCGCAATCAAAAAAAAGTTACTTTCATCATAGTGCTGGTCTTTGAACAAATCTTTCAGAAATTTCTGCATACCAAAATTGTCTTGTTAATTGTTTTCGTTTATACACAACAGTTAGTTTACATTCTTGCCCGCCATATTACCTCGGGAACATCCAGTTTGAATGAGGTATAACGCGCCAACTCGAAGAAATAGTCACTCAGGCGATTGAGATATTTTATAATTAAAGCAGATACATTTTCTTCGGCGTCATTCAAACGGATCAGGTTTCGTTCAGCCCGTCTGCATGTGGATCTGCACACATGGGCAAGCGAGACAGCCGGCGCTCCTCCGGGTAAAATAAAATTCAAAAGTGGAGGAAGGTCTTCATTCATCCGGTCAATTTCTTTTTCCAGCAATTCAATATCAGATTCATGCAAATCGGGAACCGGAGCCCTGGCCGACTTTTCGGGATCTGTTGCCAGTTCGCTCCCGATAGTAAACAGCCTGTCCTGAATTTCTTTCAGGATATCCTTAACGTACAAATCTGTTTGATGGTCGGAGAGTAGTCCTACAAAAGAATTGAGTTCATCCACTGAACCATAAGATTCAATTCTTAAATCTCCTTTGGAGACTCTTCTTCCGCCGAGAAGGCTTGTTTTACCTGCGTCGCCGGTCTTTGTGTATATTTTAATTGGCATGATTATAAATTTTTATTTAACCAGTTTATTGAATTCAAAAATGAGCAATTCTTCTTTAAATCTCCATAAATCGGTTTACAAATTTATCACTAAAGTCTAAGAGAAATAAAATCCTGTAAATAGCCATGGCGTATTTCACCAGATTAAGAGGCGTTTAAGATTGCAATACAGGTTTTCGACTCAGATCTGTTTCAATCACGCCATCTCTCAATCGAATTATTCTGTGAGCAAAATGTGCAATATCTTCTTCGTGCGTTACCAGGACCACGGTGTTTCCTTCGGATTGTATTTTTCCAAAAATATCCATGATTTCAACTGATGTTTTGGAATCGAGATTTCCGGTAGGTTCATCAGCAAGTATGATAGACGGATTATTTACCAATGCTCTCGCAATAGCCACACGCTGGTTTTGTCCTCCCGAAAGTTCGTTGGGTTTATGTTGACTGCGATCTCCAAGGCCGACATGGTCAAGAAGTTCCAAAGCACGCTCCATTCTTTCCTTTTTTGGGGTGCCGTTATAAATCAAAGGCAGGGCGACATTTTCAGCAGCCGTTAATCTTGGCAAAAGATTGAATTGTTGAAAAACAAAACCGATTTCCCTGTTACGGATTTCTGCCAGGGAATCGTCAGTCATTTTGCTCACATCATTTCCGTTCAGGATATAGCGCCCTGAAGTGAGAGAGTCCAGGCAACCCAAAATATTCATCAGCGTAGATTTGCCGCTTCCACTCGGCCCCATCAAAGCCACATATTCATTTTTAAAAATTTCCAGGGTTATTCCCTTGAGCACTTTCAACTCCTGTTTCCCCAGATAATAACTCTTATGGATATCTTGCAAATCGATGACGGTATTCATAGAGGTGGCTGATTTTTATTTCTTTAAAACTTTGGGTACTTTGAAATATTGTCCGTCGTGATTGGGGGCATTGAGAAAAACATCTTCCCTTTTTAATTCATTTGATACTACATCATCCCTCGTCAGATTAAAATTACCTGTGATGTGTCGCAACGGCTCTACTCCGGTGGTGTCCAGTTCCAGAAGTTTATCAATAAAACCTGTCATTTTCTGAAGGTCGGACCGCAACTGTTCTTTTTCATCTTCAGAAAAAGTGAGCATGGAAAGGTTTGCCAAACGATCAATCAATTCAGTTGATATTTCCATACGGCAAATATAGTTCTTTCGTTTAGTGGTCTTCTCCACCGGCCAATTGATTTATTCCGTTTATCCTTTTCTCATGAATTTTCGTCGCCGGAAATGGGAAATCTTTTAATCTTTATCTTCGCCGCCAATGGAAACGAAGAAAGCTGTTGTGCTCAGCGGTGTTCGCCCAACGGGTGATTTACATCTCGGAAATTATTTTGGAGCGATTCTGAATTATGTAAAAATGCAGAATGATTATGATTGCTATTTTATGGTGGCTGATCTCCATTCACTTACCACACATCCGGATACATCCGGGTTGAAAAATCATATTCAAAGAGTCATAGCAACTTTTCTGGCTGCAGGGATTGATCCTGAAAAAGCCACCCTATATTGCCAGAGCCACCTTCGGACAACGGGCGAATTGTATCTGTACCTGAATATGCTGGCATATAAAGGAGAACTTGAAAAGACGGCTACATTTAAAGAAAAAGCGAGGCAGCAACCCGACAATGTCAATGCGGGGCTTCTTACTTATCCGGTTTTGATGGCTGCTGATATTTTGATTCATAAAGCACATTTTGTGCCGGTTGGAAAAGACCAGGAACAACATATTGAAATGGCAAGGAACTTTGCCAAACGCTTCAACCATCGCTATGGTGAGGTATTTCCGGAACCGGAGGCTTTTAATTATAGCCATGATCTGTTGAAGATTCCTTCTTTGGACGGGAGTGGTAAAATGAGCAAAAGTGTAAATGAAAATGCTACTATTTATTTGTCGGACAATGATGATACCATTCGCAAAAAAATAATGAAGGCCAAAACAGATGCGGGGCCGCAACAACCCAACAGTCCGATGCCGGATTATGTTGAAAATATATTCCATCTGATGGAACTTGTAAGCGAAAATTCCACTGTTTCACAATTCAGACAATCGTATAATGATTGCAGTATCCGTTACGGCGACATGAAAAAACAACTGGCCGAAGATATGATCAGATTTATTTCTCCCATCAGAAAAAAGATGGAGGATATTCTGGCAGATGAAGTACTTTTAAAAAAAGTTATGGAACACGGAGCCGCCAAAGCAAACGAACACGCTGATCAAACACTCGCTGAAGTAAGAAAAGCCATGAGGCTGAATTATTTCATCTGAAAAATCAAAACATCAAGGGGTATTTTAAAAAACCAATGTATATTGACCTCTACATTGGATAAAGTAATACAATAGTAAAAATAAGAGACAGATGGCAAAATCTTCTAAACCAAAGCATGTGGCGGTCGCGGGAAATATCGGAGCAGGAAAAACAACCTTAACTCAACTCTTAAGCAAGCACTACAAATGGATTCCGCAGTTTGAAGATGTGGATCATAATCCTTACCTGATGGATTTTTATGAAGACATGCCGCGGTGGAGCTTCAATCTCCAGATTTATTTTCTCAACAGCCGGTTGGCCCAACTGCAGGAGATTCAAACCGGTACCGAAACTGTTATTCAGGACAGGACCATCTATGAAGATGCTTATATTTTTGCGCCCAATCTTCACGATATGGGTTTGATGAATAAGAGGGATTATGAAAATTATTTTCGCTTTTTCGAGACATTGAAAAAGATGGTAAAGCCCCCCGATCTTCTCATCTACCTCAGGGCTTCCGTACCAACGCTGGTGGCACAGATTCAAAAAAGAGGAAGGGAATATGAGGAAAACATCAGGCTCGATTACCTGAAAAAACTGAATGAATTTTATAATAAATGGATTGAAAGTTATAAGGAAGGGCCATTGTTAATCATCGACGCAGACAAAAATAAGTTTGCAGACAATGAAGAGGACCTGGGTAAAGTGATAAGCAAAGTGGATGCCCAGTTGTTCGGTTTATTTTAAACTATTTGTAAAGCAGAAGGGAAAATTTTTTTCCGAATAGGACCGGCATTAAGAAGAATTGCTATATAAAAACCCCAATCGCAAACATGATCTACAATCAGTGATTTCCTCCGTCCTTAATTCAGGGTTTAGGTTTGTCATTTTTTTATTCCTGCAAATATTCATCATGTGGTAATTTTGTTGTTCATAAAAATCTGAACATGAGCAGAATTGCAGAATCAGAATTAATCATTAACCCAAGAGGTGCGATTTATCATCTGGACGTAAGGCCTGAAGAACTTGCCGATACAATTATTACCGTTGGTGATCCTGACCGGGTTCCGGTGGTTAGTAAGTACTTTGATAAAATTGAATACAAATGCCAGCACAGGGAATTCATCACTCATACCGGATATTATTCCGGCAAAAGATTATCCGTTGTCAGCACTGGAATCGGCACAGATAATATCGACATTGTCATGAATGAACTGGATGCACTGGTAAATATAGATTTGAATACCCGCGAAATAAAACCGGAACTAAAGAAGTTGAACATCTTCCGTTTTGGCACATCCGGATCCCTTCAGGCAGATATTCCCATTGACAGCTTTGTTGCCGGCACACACGGACTCGGAATTGACAACCTGTTGAATTTTTATACGCATTCAGGAAATGAGGAAGAGAAGCAATTACTTCAGAGTTTTATCACACAAACCCAACTGAATTCCAGCCTTAGTTATCCCTACATCGTTGGAGCTTCTGCGTCTCTTCTCAAAAATTTTGCACAAGGTTATCATCAGGGAATCACAGTAACTTGCCCGGGATTTTATGGGCCTCAGGGAAGAGTATTGAGGCTGGGTTTGACGAATCCTGGTTTCATTGATCGGCTTACGCACTTTTCTTTTGGACAATACCGGATTGCAAATTTTGAGATGGAGACTTCGGCTATTTACGGATTGGGGTCTTTGCTTGGCCATCATTGCCTTTCATTAAATGCAATAATAGCAAACCGTGTTACGAAGGAATTCAGTTCTGATCCGCTGACACTGGTTGACAAACTCATTCAGAAATCGCTAAACATCATTGCAGAATCTTTATAAATGAAAATACATTTTTTTAAATATCAGGGCACAGGGAATGATTTCATTTTGCTGGATAACAGAAAGGGCGAATACGACTCTCTGAAGAAAAAACAAATTGCACTTCTATGTGATCGCCGTTTTGGAATTGGAGGAGACGGGTTGATCATGCTCAGTGAAAAGAATGGATTCGATTTTGAAATGAAATATTTCAATGCAGACGGTGCACCTGGATCGATGTGTGGGAACGGCGGCAGGTGTGTTACCGCATTTGCAAATGCACTTGGTATCAAAAAAGATTTATATTCATTTTTGGCCTACGATGGAGAACATCAGTCAAAAATGTTGGATGAAGGTGCGAGTTTGAAAATGAGTGCGGTAAAAAAAGTGGATTCAGATGACCGGGCGAAAGTACTTGATACCGGATCACCGCATTATGTTTTGAACGTAAAGGATGTGGAATCTGTGGATGTATTTAACAGGGGCAAAAAGATCAGGAACTCTGCTAAATACGCAAAGAAAGGAATCAATGTAAATTTTGTGGAGAACACCGGGAAGAATTCCATTTATGTGCGTACCTATGAAAGGGGAGTAGAAAACGAAACTTATAGTTGTGGTACCGGCGTGACAGCTTCTGCACTCGCTTCGGCAAATGGAAGAAACGGGAAGTATGATGTGAAAATAAAAACCAAAGGCGGCAGGCTTTCTGTGGCATTTGAAAAGAACAGTACGGGATACGATAATATCTGGCTTTCCGGACCGGCTGATTTTGTTTTTGAAGGAACAATTGAATTGAATGATAAATGAATTTTAGTTTTAATGTCAGGGTGTATGGTGTATTGATGGATGAAGAAAAGGGAATCCTGGTAAGTGATGAACTGATCAGGGGAAAAAATTACACCAAATTTCCCGGAGGAGGAATGGAATACGGAGAAGGAACAAGAGATTGCCTGAAAAGGGAATTCATGGAAGAAACAAAAATTGAAATCGAAGTCAAAGAACATCTTTATACTACTGACTTTTTCCAGGAAAGCGCCTTCAGGCCAAATGATCAGATCGTGTCGGTTTATTATTTTGTCCAACCAAAACACGAATTGATTTTTCCCCTTGTACACTATGATAACCTGACTGGTGAAGAAGCCAAAAAACCTCATGCAGATATGGAAGCCTTCAGGTTTATTCCTCCGCATTTATTCTCACCGGATAAATTGAGTTTCCCTATCGATAAGGTTGTAGCAAAGTTGTTGTTGAGTCAACACGTACTTTAGTCAAATTTTAAATTGGTTTTTAGAAACCGGAATTATTTTCTGACGAAAAATATTTATCTACAGTTAGAATCCTGCTTATCCCGCTGATCAATTGACCATAAAGGCTGAAGATTGAATCATATACATTCAAGGTCGAATTGACTGTTTTATTAGCCTTTATTCAACTTTGAATCATGAATCATTTAAAAAAAATAAAATAGCAAAACTGCAAAACCAGAAATCCAAAATTTATAAATGCGAGAATTTTTGGGATCATGTATTTCTTTTTCAGAAGAAGTAAAACTCCATACGTGATGCACATAAGAAGATTGATAAAGATGGCGAAGAAGCCAAGGAGGATAATTATTTCTTTTAAAAAAGGAACCCGTTCAACGGTTCCTGGAACTGCATTAATTGTTTCTGTTCTTTCCAAAAAACCAAAGATGACAAACAATACAAAACAAATATTACAGATGATGGTCACTCTGGACAGAAAAGAGACAGTACGCATTTTCCGGATTCAATAAGTCTGGCAAAGTAAAATGATTTTATCAGACAATTTCCATCTTCCATTCTAAAATCTTGTACGTTTGCGGGCTTATAAAATGTGATCGTTTAACTCTGTCAGAATTTAAAAATTGTGAATGAATTAGTAGAACATCCTGACATGAAAGTATTAAGCCTTGTTTCCTATACTTTCCTGCCTGCACAAACAGGTGGCCAGAAAGGAATTGCATTATTCAATAAATATTTTTCTCAAAAAGTTGAACTGCATTGCTTCACTACAAAAGCAAATCAAAATCAGCTTGCAGGATATAACACCATTCCTCTTTTTTCCGGGAACAAATTACGATATATCAACCTTTTCTATTTTTTCAAAATCAGAAAATACATTCGGAAAAATAATATTACCCACGTTGTCATTGAGCATCCTTATTTTGGCTGGCTCGGAATCTTGCTGAAAACGTTTTGCGGAATTAAATTAATTACGCATTCTCACAATATAGAAAGTCTTCGATGGAGAGATCTGGGAAAGTGGTGGTGGAAAATTTTGTTCAGGTATGAAAAAATAGTTCACCGGAAATCTGATTATAACTTTTTCATCACAGATGAAGACAGAGGCTTTGCTATAGAACATTTTCATCTTTCCACTGAAAAGTGCATTACCGTTACCTACGGCACAGAACTGAAAGAAATTCCTTTTGCAAAGGAGGTGGACGAGGCTAAAAAATTTGTTCGGGAAAAACATCAGATCAAAGATGATGAAATCATCATGCTCTTTAACGGGGCTTTCAATTATGATCCTAATCTCAAAGCATTGGATCAATTGGTTAACAGGATTAATCCGTTTTTTCTGGCGAACCCCAATCTTAAATACAAAATTATTATATGTGGTAAATATTTACCGAAAGAATTCAGTTGCGAAAAAACCTATCCCAATATCATTTTTGCCGGGTTTGTGGAAGACATCACCCTTTATCTTCGAAGCGCAAAAATCTTTTTAAATCCTGTTTCGGAAGGTGGTGGAATCAAAACAAAATTAGTAGAAGCATTGGCTTATAATCTGAGTTGTATAAGTTTTGCGACGGGAGCATTGGGCATTCCGAAAGGAATAACCGGGGATAAATTTTTTGTGGTTAGGAATGATGATTTCAGGGTATTTGCCGAGTGTGTGTTTCAGGTATGCCGGAGCGGCAGAAAATTAATTCCCGATTCCTTCTTTAAAACATTTTACTGGGGAAATATTATTGACAATTGTGTTTCTTTTTTAAAAGACAGCTCCAAAAAGAAATAATTTTCTGAACTCCATATATTCTCTGAATACAGTAAATGACTGAATTAGCAACAATTCGGAAATATTTGAAAAATTTATTCTGTGTTAATTATCTTCGGTATTCATTTAATAATTTCAAGTCATGATTACTATATTGATTATTGTCGGTGTGATTATACTGCTGATTATTTCGGCCATTGCTATTTATAATAACCTGATCAGGCTTCGTACCAAAGTAGAGAACAGTTGGAGCGATATACGGGTATTTCTGAAGAAAAGATTTGATTTGATACCCAACCTGGTGAACACGGTGAAAGGATATGCTGCCCATGAAAAAAGCACTTTTGAAGAAGTTACTGCTGCACGCACAGCCGCATCAAATATTTCTCCAAATGACGTAAAAGGTTTGGCGAATGCCAACCAGGCCTTGACCGGCGCACTCGGGCGCTTGTTTGCAGTTGCAGAAAATTATCCTGATTTAAAGGCGAGTACCAATTTTCTTGATTTGCAAACTGCCCTTCAAAACATTGAAGGGGATCTGGGAAATGCGAGAAGATATTACAATGCAACCGTGAGAGATTATAATATCGGGATCAAACAATTTCCAGCCGTGCTGATTTCGGGCGCTATGGGATTTTCAGAGAAAGAATTCTTTGATCTGGAAAATCCGGCTGAAGCGCAAAACATTGAAGTAAAGTTTTAGATTATGCTATTCCGGCGAATATTCATATTCTTTATTCTCTTTTGCGCCGGACGGAACTATGCTCAGGCACAGGAATCCTTTTTCATAAAAAACTTTCAAACTTCTGTTGAAGTAAAGAAAAATGCAGAACTGAAAATTACAGAAGTTATTCAGGTGCACTTTCTGGAGCCCCGTCATGGTATTATCCGGAAAATACCTTTCAGATATAAACTAACCGGTTCACAGGATTCTTTGTCTGTTACAAAGCCGGATTGGGTATATAACGGTTACAGATACACGAAGATTAAAAATGTTTCTGTTGCCGGGTTTCGTTCACGGGTAAATCACGATGCCAACTACGTATCTGTCAAAATTGGTTCAGAAAATAAAATGGTGACCGGGGATCAGACCTATCAGATTAGCTATGTAATTGACGGAGCCATTAATTTCTTTCCGGATCATTCAGAACTCTATTTGAATCTGACAGGAAATCAGTGGAATGTCAATATTCAGGCCGCCGAATTCTCTATTCATTTTTATGCGCCCTTGCCGGATACATCAAAATGGTTTGTTGCCACAGGTTCTTTTGGCAGTACCACCAACAACACTGCTTCAAATTGGAAAGATAACCAGACCTTATCCGGAAAACTCATCGTTCCACTCGTTCCTTTTGAAGGTATCACGGCCGGAGTCAGTATGCCGGAAGGTTTTCTTCAAAAACCCGATTATTCAAAACAGGGGATGGGTTGGTTGCTTTTTCCTCTTGCCATTTTAATTGTAATGTATCTTGTTTGGAAAAAGTATGGTGAAGACTTTCCTGTAACTGTTACCACCCAATATTACCCGCCTGAAAATATCAGTCCCTCAGTCGCGGGATATTTAATTGATGGGCATCTGGACAAACGTGATTTGACGGCATTGGTTCCTTATTGGGGAGCCGGTGGATATCTGAAAGTGAAAGAATCACTTTCCAAACAATTTTTCGGACTGGTCAAAAACAAAGAGTACGAGTTTATAAAACTCAAAGATTTACCTGAGTCTGCGTTTGCATTTGAAAAAACTATGTTCAACGGACTTTTTGATAACCGCAATTCCGTGATGCTTAAAGATCTCAAAGACAGTTTTTATAAAACCATGAATGTTGCTAAAAAAGATCTGGAAGCCGAAATAAAATTTGAACATTACTATACCACTTCGAGCAGAACTTTGGCTACGTTGATTCCGGTACTCGGATTGTTTATTTTGATTCCTTCTTTAATTCAATTGTTCAGCAATTATCCGCTGGATTTTTTCAAATGGTTGTCATTTGCATTATCATCGGTACCAATTATTGTATTTGGATTATTGATGTCAAAGAAAACGGTTAAAGGGACAGAGTTGTATGAAAAACTTTTAGGGTTCAAAGAATTTATCAAGACTGTTGAGAAAGACAGGCTGCAGTTGTTTCTGAAAGATGATCCCAATTATTTTGACAAAGTTTTACCTTTTGCGATTGTTTTTGATGTGGCTGATACGTGGAAAGATAAGTTGAAAGGGCTGGACATTCCACCCCCTGCCTGGTACGATGGCTATTATGCAGGAAGTAATTTTAATACAATGAATTTCATGAATAGCCTTGATAATTCAATGAATGCCATGAGCAGTACTTTTTATAGTGCGCCGTCATCAAGCGGATCTTCAGGTGGAAGTTTTGGTGGCGGAGGTTTCAGCGGAGGCGGATTCGGAGGAGGCGGCGGGAGTAGTTGGTAGTGTAATCTCTTGTAATCATTTGAAATGCCGCAAAAATGTTTTCAACTTTTGGCTGTGAATAACTCGTTGGAATATCAGGTATAAATTTCAGCTTACTATGATTACATTCGTAAAAATTTACTGATCACTTGTACGTATCACTCATTACGATTTTGCAGTTTAGTAATACGATGGATTATATGCCGGTTGTGATTCAACTGATCATCGCATTTGTTTTCACAGTTCTTCTTTTCTTTTTTTTACTCAGATACCACAAGAAGACAGTCATCGATAATTCTGAAACAGATTCGTCAATTACCGAAATGCCGGTTTCCGGAAAAGCAGAAGAGAATATTTCTGCCAACAAGTTTTTTATGTCCATTTCATTGTTCGTTCTTTTCGGCTCGGCAATGGCTGTTTTTTATCCCTATGTAATTAATCTCAGAGAGCTTGGCTGGAACGGGTTTTGGCCGGTGATAGTTTACATCGTCGTTTTTTCGATTGGATATATTTATGCGATTAAAAGCGGGATTTTGAATTGGAAAGAATAAATAAATAATTGTCAGTTTGCTATGGAAGATTTCTCAATAACGGTTTTTATAGATTTGGAAAATTGCAAAATGGAAATGATACAATGATTATTTTGGAGATCATGGCTTTTGTGGTTACAGCTTTGGAAAAGGTTTTTCTTGGTGGTTTGATTATTGCCATTTTGTTGATTGTTGCATTTTGTTCTTCTTATTTTCAAAACAGAAATATTTTCAAAAGAAATTACCTCTCGAAAACATTTGTTCCCAATCCCTCAGTTGAAAAAAATCTGACGGGAATTGGAAGAACAAAAAATAATTTCCTTATTTATTCTTCTGGTTTGGGTTGGGTATTGATAATAATACTGACGGTGAGTGCGGTGGTTCCATGGGGCAATTCAATTCATCTTTTTGGGCAGACCGTTGATTTGCAAATGGCAAGCGTAAATGTTGACGTTTTGTTTATCATCGGGCTATTGAGTACCGGGATTTTGGGGATAATGACGAAAGGAATTGATAAGCGTTCTCCGTATTTATGGACCAAAGTGATCCGTTCTGCTTCGCTGGTTGTTTGTTATGAATTGTCTGTCGGATTTTCTATCGCTGCACTCCTGATGGTTTCGGGAACCATGAGCATGAAAGGGATTGTAGATTTTCAGAAAGACGCTGATTGGAATTTTATTTATCAACCTTCTGGATTCATTCTTTTTCTGGCGGGTTGTATTGTTATTTTAAGTTATTCAACGGGGGTTTTACAAAATAATCAGGAACAACATCAACATGAGGATGCCGCAAAACCTGAAAGAAGGGAGACCGGCCTCAGCCTTTTTGTCCGCCAACTGGTTGTTACCATCCTTAGTGTTTTGACGGTTAGTTTTTATTTCGGCGGATACGACATTCCTTTTGCAAGCGATGTGAAATTGAGGAATAGTATCGGCTCAAATTCAACTGCAATCATTGAAGGCACTGTATTACTGGCGAAGACAATTGCAATCATTTTTCTGTTTTCACTGGCAGGCAAAAGAGTTAGGAATATAAAGTATTTGCAGTTGATGAATTTTGGATGGAAGGTTTTATTGCCACTTAATGTTTTGAATATGGTGGTTACCGGAATAATATTATTGATCCAATAAACTTTTATCAAAAAATAGTATCGATAAAATTGACAGCTAAAAAAATAAAATTGAAAAGTCCGAAAATGAAAACCTCAGAAAAAAATTTACAAACTCCACAGGAATTGACACCTCCGCTCGTTAGCCTTTCATTCAATTCACTTTCGGAAGAAGGTGATTTTCACATTCGCGACCTGTTTGACAGAAATATAACCACGAGTTATTCAGACCTTTTTGAGTTTCAAAATTTTGCATTCAGGAATCTTACAAATCTCAATCCCGGCTCCTTTTACCTGAAGCCTTCTGATAACAGATGTATTTATCATTGCAGAGAGTTTTATGAAGTGGATCATTGTATAACGTTTTCTTATTTACATGAAAGCCATTATGAATTATCATAACTTTAAACGATATAAATAGTTTTACTTACAATAAAATTCGGTACCGTATTCAATGGGAACCACACAGATCATATTTTGGGGACTTGCAGCAATCTCCGTTGTAGCTGCACTCGGAGTTATCACGTGCCGAAAGCCTGTGAACAGCGCTCTTTCCCTGCTGATTGTATTCTTTACTCTTTCCGGTCAATATATTCTTATGAATGCGCAGGTTATTGCAATGGTAAACTTAATGGTGAGTGCAGGAGCGGTGATGGTGATTTTTCTGTTTGTAATCATTCTAATCAATCCGCAGCTTCTTGCAGAACCCATGAAAAACAGATACATGAAACTGATCGGGGTTATAGCATCTCTGACTTTGATGATTGTATTGATTGGGGCACTGGCCCACACAGAACAAAGCAATGTCATTGTAAGGCCCGGAATGGCTGTTGGGCTTGCAGAAAATTTAGGAAAAACCCTGATAGATAAATATGCTGTCCCTTTTGTAATGAGCAGTTTGCTTTTTCTGAGCGCCATCATGGGGATTGTGATTATTAATAAAAGTGAATTATCAAAAACAAACATGAAATGAAAAAGATGTTTTTAATCCTTACCGTTGGTTTTCTGTTTTTTGCGGGCAGTGCGAAAGCACAAATAGATCTCAATAACCTGGACCTTCAGGATTTGATCGGAAAGATTATGGATGTGCAAAAGGGATTTGCACCTAAGTTCTCCCTGGCAGGGACACCAATTACAAAAGTTTCAAAAGTTGCAGAGATTTTAGGAATGAAAAAAGATGATGAAATCAACAGGCTTTTCAAGACATTCCGGACAGGCAGGATTATTTACCGTGCTGCGGCTTTTACCGGAGGTGCAATCGTTGCGTACAGCCTGGTAAGAAAAATGGACAAGTCGGTAAAGAGCGGAGATTACAACAGCGCATTGTATTCGGGGCTTGGTGCGGCTGCCTCCGGATTAATTGTAAAACTTCTCACCAAAGGCGCCAGTTACAAAGCTGTCGATATTTTTAATGGGATAGCCGTAAATAAAATCAGGAAAATATTTTCAATCGGGCCTGCATCTGATACTTTTGGAGTGGGGCTTTATGTAAAACTTGACTGATGGAAATCAAATGGTATATCTTTCTTGGAATTACTTTGTTTGTAACGGGTATTGCAGGAGTGCTCACCAGGCGGAATTCCATTATTGTGCTTATGTCTGTTGAATTAATGCTCAATTCGGTTAATCTGATACTCGTCGCTTTCTCAAAAATGCATTTGTCGGATCGGAAAAATGCTTTTGTAGTGAATGTGGCAATGGACGGACAATCATTCGCTTTCTTTATTATGGTGGTTGGTGCGGTGGAAGTTTGCATTGGTCTTGCTATTATTCTGATGTACTTCAGAAATACCAGAAGTGTGGATATTAATTTCCTTAACCGTTTAAAAAATTGACACCAAATGAATAGTAGTATTATTTTTGAATAAGATGAATACTATCTATCTAATACCATTATTTCCTTTTCTGGCATTTTTATTTAAAAACCTTCTGCGAAAAAGGTTACCAAAATTCGTTTCATCTTTTGTTGGAAGCATTGCCGTACTCATTTCTTTTGGAATAAGCGCAATGGTCTTCAATGCTGTGGGTTCACCGCAGTTTCAGCTTTTTGAAACTTCTTATTTCAACTTATTCAGTTTCGATAATTATACTATTGACTTTGGATATCGAATTGATCAGTTGACATCTGTTTTGATTTTGGCGGTAACTGGTATCGGATTTTTAATCCAGATATTTTCCGGACCTTTTATGAACGGAGAATCCAAAGAACGTTTTGCTATATTTTCTGCTTTCCTGAATCTGCTTATAACTTCTATGCTCTTATTTGTTATGGGAAGTAACCTGATGGTAATGTTTTTTGGATGGGCAGGAATGAGCCTTGCAACTTTTTTTTTAATGGGGTTCAAAAAAAATGACAACAACACAAAGTCTGCCACGAAATTGTTTTTGCTGAATTTGGCAGGTGGTATGGCATTGTTGTTAGGGATTATCTGGATACTGACTGATTACCACACACTGTCCATCTCGAAATTATTTTATGGCGGCAATGCATTGTTTTTGACATTAACCCCATCTGAAGGTTTTTTGACGGGGGTTTCAATATTGTTTCTTTTTTCTGCTTTGATTAAGAGTGCTCAGTTCCCGTTTTTTTTCTGGGTATCCGAAACCGTCACAAGCCCGGTTCCTGCAACCGCTTTGATCCAGTCAGTAACAGTCGTATCCGCAGGAGCCATTTTATTGATCCGTTGCAGTTTGTTATTTTCTTTATCTCCCACAATGCTAACGTTTACCGCAGCAATTGGTTCAATAACGTTAATCCTCGGGGCGTTGATTGCAATGAATCAAAATGACATAAAAAAATTACTCGCTTTTTCAACTGTGAGCCAATTGGGATTTGTATTTATCGGTATTGGTGTTGGCGCTTTTTCTCAGGCTCTTTTGTTCGCCATCATCCACGCTGTCAGTAAAACACTTTTGATTTTGAGTGCAGGTATTTTTGTGCAGGTTTCACGACGTACAAAAGATATTCGAAAATCAGGTACGATCTTCCGTAAATTAAAAGCAGGTTTCATTCCTTTTCTCGCCGGCTGTGTCGCCCTCGGATGTATTCCGCCCTTTTCCGGATTTATTGCCATAAATGAAATTTTGAATGCCGCTTTTGCAAAAAATATTTTTATCTATCTGATCTCCATCTCCGGATTAATCCTTACGGTTGCTTACCTGATCCGTATTGTAGCGCTTTTCTTCAAGGGAGGTAATGAAAAAGAAATTGAAATCAGATACAATGCAAATAGTTCATCTACGATTGTGATGACTTTTTTTATTTTGGCTATACTGGCTTTGTCAATTGGATGGATCAACATTCCGGAGGTTATAAAACCAGGCACCAATTATTTTTCTTCATTCCTCGAACCTGTTCTTTCCGTTTCAGAAAAGTTTGTAAAAACAAAAAGTAAGAATGTTGGCGAAGAAAAAATTCTTCTTTTGATATCAGCTATTATTGTTCTTGCTTCTGTAATCTTTTCCTGGTTTTATTTTAGAAAACAGAAAGGTCAGGAAAAGAAGAGTCGTTTCTCAACCTTATTGAATAATGCTTTTTATGCTAACCGGATTTGGGATGCATTCGTATTGAGGCCGGTAAAAAAGACCTCACAATTTTTTGAAAAAACAATCGATTTAAAAATAATAGAAGGGTCTGTGAATGGAGTGGGGAAGGCTGTCATTTATAGCAGCAGGCAATTCAGATTACTGCAAAGCGGCCAGTTGGGTTCTTATGTGCTGCTGATGGTTTTAGGAACTGTTTTGTTTTTTGTTATTTATTTGTTCGTGTTGCAGTAGAATAGAGGTGTTTTTGAAAAAGAGGAGAAACATAAAAGTGCAAAGGTTTTAGGGGAAGGGATATTTTTTTGAAAAAGCAACTATAGTTTTCTCCTCCCTGATGCAAAGGATTTTTATTTTTGTTTAAAATATTTTTAAAAGGTGCAAAAAAATTGCCCTGACTGATTTTGCTTTCTTTCATCTGATTATTGATATGGAAAATTCTTTAGAATGGTTCGGGGGATGGGGACAAAAGAACAATAATCTTTTTTCCGAATCAAAAATAATTTCCTGTTTATGTTAGGTAATTATTTCACCTTTCCGGAATTGCTTATTTGGATACCTCTTATCGCAGGAATCATTTCAATATTTATAAAAAAGAGTAATTCGGTAAAATGGTTTGCGCTTGGGTCATCAATTCTTGTTCTGATTGTGTCTGTCATCAGCCTTTTCTATTCCGACCCTTCAAAGCAGGTGCAAAATTTTAATTACAATCATGTTAGTTATTTATGGATGCCCTACATGGGAGCGAGTTTCAGTGTTGGCCTCGATAGTCTTGGTTTTATCGTTACCCTTTTGACTGCTCTGACGTTTCCAATTGTTTTTCTGAATTTTCACAAAAGGAAAATTGAAAACCCTTCTTTGTTTTATTCTCTCATGCTTCTTTTTGAATGTGGCCTGATGGGAGTTTTTGTGGCCTACGATATGCTCGTTTTTTATTTCTTCTGGATACTCGCCTTCATCCCTGCTTATTTCCTTTGCTGTATTTGGGGAGGCAGCCGGAGAATTTCCGTTGGATATAAATCGTTTGCTTACACATTTGTTTCCGCGCTTTTGATGTTGGCAGGTATTCTCTATTTCTATCAGTTTACACCTCAGCTTAATCCGGAGTCTGTACATTCTTTCAGCATCATGGCTTTTTATACCACACACATTGAACCGGCGGGTCAGCCAGGAATTTTTCTGTTATTCTTTTTTGCTGTTGCCATTATAACCCCGGTTTTTCCATTTCATTCCTGGCAGCCGGATATGTTTGAACAATCGCCATTTGCTTCAACCATTGTTATGAGTTCGGTGATGACAAAGATGGGAGTAGTTATCATGTTGCGTTGGATTGTACCGATGGTTTCAGTTGGTATATTGAAATATGAAACAATTCTGGTGGCTTTGTCTGTTACCGGATTTGTTTACGGATGTAGTATTGCCTGGGTTCAGGATGATTTAAAAAAACTGGTAGCCTGGGCATCTGTTGCCCAGATGGGATTAATTGCCGCTGGTATTTTTTCAGGAAATGTTCCCGGGTTCAGAGGCGCCATGTTCGAATTGTTTAATCATGGAATCAATATCCTGGGATTGTGGATGGTGGTAAGTATTATTGAAGAGTCGACCGGAACAAGAAAAATTTCTGAATTGGGAGGCCTCGCCAAAAAATCTCCCGCATTGACGTTTTTCTTTATGATTATTTTACTCGCCAACATTGGATTCCCTTTTACAAATTCTTTTACAAGTAAATTTCTTATTCTGGCAGGATTATTTTCTTATAGCAAATGGCTTGCTTTCATTGCCTGTATCGGGATTGTTTTGAGTGCTGTTTATCTGTTGAAAATATTCCGAAAAGTCTTTTATAGTGAAAATAAAAACCAGGGTAAACCTGAAATATCTATCAGCATTTTTCAAACCCTTGCGATGTCGGTATTGGTACTTCTGATAATTATCTTGGGTATTTATCCGGATCTGATTTTACATTTCACGAATGGAATAGCACAGGAATTAATGCGGCGAATGGGAGGAATAAATATTTAATTGACATTTTTTTGATAATGAATATCCGGGTATGAACGCAATTATTATTTCGGCCTTATGGGGAATCATTTTGATGCTTTGTGCAGTTTTTATAAAAAATAAAAAACTGCCCGGATACATCGCCATTGCCGGAGTATTGATTCTTATTCTGAGTAACCAGTATGAATTTTTTACCGGCCCGTTTTTCAATATCAATACACGGGACTTTTTTCGTGTTGATTCATTGGGTCTTTTGATAAATACGGTTGCATTGGTTTGTACTCTTATTTTATTTCTTCTGAATGGAAACGAAATTGAATCCATTGGGTCACATGTAGCAGAATATTTCAGTCTGATATTTTTTGTTTTGTGCGGGGTTTCGGTATGTTCGTCTTACAATACGCTCTGGATGCTGTTTCTGGGTCTCGAACTAATCTCCGTTCCGCTCTACATTTTGGTAGGGAGCGATAAGACCAACCTGAAAGGAAATGAAGCTTCGCTGAAATTTTTTTTAATCGGGATGTTCATGACGGCTGTCCTGCTTTTGGGCATTGCTTTTATTTACGGAGGAAACAGCCTCGGTTCCTTTTCGATCAATTTTTTTGATATGGGTAAGGGTCACATGCCCATTCTGATTGCTTCGGGATTAATCTTATTATTTATTGCCATGTCATTCAGGGCTTCCGCTGTTCCGTTTCATTTCTGGGCTCCTGATGTATATGATGGTGCACCTGCGCCAATCGGTTCGTTGATGGCAACAATTGTAAAAGCCGGAGTATTTTTTGCTTTCCTGAGATTATTTGAAAATAGTTTTGCCGCAGCACATCACGAATGGCAACCATTGGTGGTGATTGTCATTGCTGCTACTTTGTTTATTGGAAACATTGCCGCAGTATTTCAGCAAAGTGTAAAAAGGATGTTGGCATATTCAGCCATCGCACAATCAGGTTTTATGATGTTTGCCATATTTGCAATTAATGCCCCGGCAAAAGAAGGCCTGTTGTTGTATCTGACAGTCTATTCTCTTGCTACCATCGGTATGTTTGCCATCGTTTCCAAAATGCCTGATTATACACTGGATGGATTTCGGGGATTAGGTAAAGCCCATCCGTGGCTGGGCTTTTCAGCGACCGTGTTTTTATTGTCGTTGACCGGAATTCCACTCACCGGCGGTTTCACGGCAAAATTTTATATGTTATGGGCGGCCGTCAGGGACGGGTATCATTTTTGGCTGGTGGTTTTTGCATTATTGTGCGTTGCAATAAGTTCATTTTATTATTTCAGAGTGATACAGGCTATTTATTTTAAGAAGCCTGAATCTGATCCGGCAGAACCTATACAAATTTCCAGAGGATTTAAATGGACACTTTCCTTTATCATGTTTATCATTATCCTGTTGGGAATTGCTCCCAATCTTTTAATCGATTGGATCTATTATTAAAATTACATCAGTGGTACTTACATTCTGAGATGAGTGCTTAACTTCACCCCATCATTTTTTAATCTATATTCTTGTCAAGAATGGTTGTCAGAGATATTTTCTCCCAGGCCTGGAATACTGTAAAGAGCAACAAGTTACGATCCGGAATCACGATTGCCATCATAGCTTTTGGAATCATGGCATTGATTGGAATCATTACTGCCATTGCAGCCATGAATAAGAGCCTGCAAGACAGTTTTGCCACGATGGGAGCCAATTCTTTTACAATCCGCTTTCGCGATATTAATTTCGGAAGAGGAAACAATGATGTAAAGAAAACATCCTCAAAGGATTTAAAAAAGAAAAAAAGCAATGAAAATAAAATCATCACTTTTGATCAGGCGAGGCTATTCAAACAACGGTTCAGGTTTCCGGCAAGGGTGAGCCTGTCTGTTAATTACAGAAATGTAACCGTCAATACAGATAAACAAAAAACGAATCCCAATATTATGCTGATTGGGGTTGATGAAAATTATCTGATGCTGAGTGGATATGATCTTGAATTAGGTAGGAATTTCAATGAGCTGGATGTGCAGAGCGGAAAAAATGTATGTATTATAGGAAATAGTGTGGCCCAAACTTTATATGGAGATGAAACATCCAGGGCTGTTGATAAAATAATCAATGTGGCAGGCATTAAATACAGAGTTATCGGAGTTCTCAAGAATAAAGGAAGCAGTTCTTTTTTGAATGCAGACAATATTGTCCTGACCACATACAATAATCTTCGAAGGATATTTCAGGTAGGTAACTCCTCTTTTAATATTGGTGTCAGGGTAAATGACATCAAATTACTCGATGCGGCTATTTCCGAAGCAAAAGGTACGTTCAGGCCTATCAGAAATCTCCAGATCGAAGAACAGAATAATTTTTATATACTCAAAAGCGATAGCATTGCCGAAGTATTCATCAACAGCCTTGGCGCTGTGACAACTGCCGCCGGTTTTATTGGATTGATTACACTTATCAGCGCTGCAATCGGATTAATGAATATTATGTTGGTCGCCGTAAATGAACGGACGCGGGAAATCGGACTTATCAAAGCCATCGGCGGAAAAGCAAAAAGTATCAAGTTTCAATTCCTGGTAGAATCTGTCCTGATCAGCCTGATGGGGGCGCTATTTGGAATTGTACTCGGGATCAGCGTGGGAAATATCGTTGGTTATCTGTTACATGTGGGCTTTGTTATTCCCTGGGCGTGGGTGATTGCCGGTGTAGTTACGTGCAGCATTGTGGGGCTTGCGGCCGGTTTATACCCTGCTATAAAAGCTTCAAAACTAGATCCGATTGTGGCGTTGAGATACGAATAGCCAGGGTGTCGATAGGTAATTTTAACGTCCATGTGAATAATTTTGAGAACAAGTTGAGTAATCTGAAATTATTTTTTCATTAAATTGTGCTGCTAAATAATCCTTTCAGGGGAACGTGAATCTCAAAAAAGTTTTTTTTCTTAAAATTGCGGACTCAATTAACTTTGAGGTGAGAATGGCACTTTCAAACTTATCAGCTTTTTATCAGGAGTATTTTTTTCTTACTTCTCCTAAAAACAAATCCTGCATTTACTAAATAAAATATGACTGTTAATATTTTTTTATTGCGTGGGCATTTTATTAAAGAATTTTTTGTTAGAATTGTGCAGTCAAAAAACAAACGCTTACTTGTCAGTTAACTAAAAATTTTTCAAAACTTAAACATTAAAAACTAAGAAAATGGCAGATTTAAAATCTACTGCGGGGACTCAACCGAAAGCTACAACATCTGTGAAAGCTAAAAAATCGAGCAACATTATTTCATTCATTGCTCCTGTTCTTTGTGTATTAGTTGGTTATTATATTTGGCGCTATGTTATCGGTGCCGATGACAATTTCACCCAACCTGACCCTGCAGGAGGATTCTGGCCTAACCAGATTGGACCCAAGGGAAATTTTGCACGTATGTATGAAGGTGGTATCATTGTTCCAATTCTGATTGGATGCGTTTTGATCGTAATCACATTCGTAATTGAAAGAGCGCTTACCATTTTCAAAGCAACTGGTAAAGGTTCCAATGCTGAATTTGTCAGAAAAGTTCAATACTATCTGGCTGATAAAAAAATTGATCAGGCCGTTGCAGAATGCGACAAACAAAAAGGTTCTGTTGGAAACGTGATGAAAGCCGGACTGAGGAAGTACAAGGAAATGATTTCCGAAACTGAATTGACTACCGAACAAAAAGTGGCTGCAATTCAAAAGGAAGTTGAAGAAGCTACTGCGCTTGAATTGCCAATGCTTCAGAGAAACCTGGTATTTCTTTCCACGCTGGCAAACGTTTCAACATTGCTCGGTCTGTTGGGAACAGTTATGGGAATGATCCGTGCATTTGCCAACCTCGGTGAATCAGGTGGTGGTGAAGCAGCGCGTGAGTTGTCAAGAGGTATTGCCGAAGCCTTGTATAATACAGCTCTGGGAATCAGCTCTGCAGCCTTGGCAATCATTACCTATAATATATTTACTACAAAAATTGATGGCATCACCTTCGGTATTGATGAATCCGGATTCACATTGACCCAAAGTTTTGCATCTCTCTACAAATAGTTTTGTGGAATTTTTGGTAAATTGAATCTACATTAAGAAATAACTAAAAAAAATTAAGGCATGCCTAGAGCTAAAATACAGAAAAAAGCTACCCACGTGGATATGACGGCAATGTGTGATGTGGCTTTTCTCCTTCTGACATTTTTTATTCTTGCGGCACAGTTCAAGCCTTCATCTGCGGTTGAAGTGATCACACCGAATTCGGTATCCAATAAACACGCTCCTGAAATGAATTACTTTACCGTAACCATTGATAAGGATAACAATGTGTATGTGGATATGTGGCAGACTTTGAAAGCTCCTATTCTTAAGGAAGTTGGAGAATTGACAAATATGCAATTCAGCCCTGCAGATATCAAGGCATTTGAAAATACAGAGTTTGTCGGATTGCCCCTGAGCCAGCTCAAACAATACGATGCACTTTCAGCCGAACAAAAAGACAAGGTGAAGTTGCCGGGGATTCCCTACGACAGCACAAATAACCAGCTTCTGACCTGGATTACGGCCGCTGTGAAAGCTTCTGAAGGAAAACAAACCAGCTTTCTTATCAGAGGTGACAATGCTACCAAGTACACAACTTTCAAAAAGGTGCTTGACGCATTTCAGAAGAATGATATTTATAAATACAATCTGATGACGAATGCTGAAGAAGTTCCTGAAGGTTCAGAACTCTGGAAGAAGAATATGAGAAGGATACGTTCAGGTGAAAAACCGGAATAATATTAAATAATAATTTTTAAAATAAACAGACCATTATGGCAGAGATGGAAGAAAAAGACACCAGTAGCAAAAAAGGCCCGGGTGTCAAAAAGGCCAAGAAGGCGGCAATGCATGTGGATATGACTCCAATGGTGGATCTTGGATTCCTGTTGATCACGTTTTTCATATTCTCTACAACGATGTCGCAACCGACTTCAATGAATCTGAATATGCCGAAAGACACGAAGGATCAGAACCAGGATACCAAGGTAAAGGAATCCGGGTCTCTCACGCTGATGCTCGGTAAAGGAAATGTGGTGTACTATTATTATGGTAACGACCTGCTCCATTTGCAGACCACTACCTATAAGGGGATGAGAAACATTATTCTCGACAAAAAAAGTAAAACGCCTCCGGAAGATTTGTTTGTCATTATCAAACCAGACAAAGATGCTTCATATAAAAATGTAGTGGATGCCCTGGATGAAATGAACATTGATGATATCTCCCGATACGCGATGGTGGACCCAACGGCTGATGAATATAGCCTTATTCAGAAAACTGAACAGGCTGCAGGAATTCAGTGACGGAATTATAATTTTTTAATTTAAAGAATGATTATCTATTAAAGAATAAATCATGGATGCAAACCAAATTTTAAAATCTGACCTGCTTGATATTATCTTCGACGGAAGGAATAAAGAATATGGTGCCTATGACTTGCGAAAGACCTACAACAAAAGGATCACAATTGCAGTCATCGGTATGCTTTTCGTCGTACTGTTAGTATTGGTGGGCCGGGCATTGGCGACTCATCTTCAGAAGTCTGATGATAAGGCTATCAATATGATCACCAATGAAACAACGCTTCAGGAATTGAAGCCAAATGAACCACCACCTCCTCCTCCACCACCTCCTCCAAAGTTGCCACCGCCTCCGCAGGTAGCAACAATTCAATTTACTCCACCCAAGGTGGTAAAGGATGAAGAAGTTGTAAAACCACCACCAGAAGTAAAGCAAATTGAAGAAGCAAGGATCGACGTAAAAACTCAGGAAGGTGTTAAAGACGTTGGAATCGTGGCTCCTCCGAGTGATATAGCCGGTACTAACGTTGTTGCAGCTCCGGTTGAAAAGAAAGAAGATCCGGATAAGATCTTTACCAAGGTTGAAGTGGAAGCACAGTTTCCGGGAGGGGCAAATGCCTGGAGAAATTACGTAACAAGAGCCATCCAGTCTCATCTTGATGAATTCACCGAATCAGATTACGGTACTGTAATTGTAAAATTTGTGGTTGACAAACAAGGAACAGTAAGTGATGTTCAGGCACAAAATATGCAGGGTACCAAATTGGCAGAAATCGCAGTGAATGCAATCAGAAAAGGGCCAAAATGGATTCCCGCTCAACAGAACGGACGTTATGTAAATGCCTACAGGTTGCAACCGGTAACACTGGTTAATCCCAATCAATAAATAGTCATAAATTTTTATAAAGTTTCAGACCACTGAATTTTCAGTGGTCTTTTTCGTTTATATCGGTCATTCGTATAATCAGTATTGTATAGTTAAATGGGAATAAAATTGGTTAAAATGCTATTTGCAATTCCGGTTGCCTGATCTGATTATTTTATTTTGAGTATCCCCTTTTCGTGTTTGATTATTAACATAATTGTTAATGAACTTCCTGCAATATTTTGGAAAATTTGTTGTTTTGTTCTACAGCTAAAAAACATTCAAAACCCTTTTATGAAAATAAATTACCTGAACCCGGTTAGAAAGTCATCTCTTTGTATTTATATATTACTCTTTGGCGGAGCATCCGTATTTGCTCAGAATAAGAAGCCTGAAAATGATGACAATGACAACGCGAATAAACTTATTATAAGTACCGCAATAGGAAACAATCCGTACAAAATTGAAAATTCAAAAGGCAGTAATTCTTCGGGTACCTACCTGAAACCCGGAATTGCGCTCGTTTTCCATAACGGATTTGAAATTTCTGCCTATACATACGCCTTAATGGGTTTGTCATCTCATGGATTATTTGAGTATGATTTTACCCCTGAATATAGTTATGATAAAGGAAAAGCATTTTCTTTTGATTTATCATATACCCGCTATGTATTCAACAGCAATTCAAACATTGAATCATCTCCGCTTAAAAATGAGTTATATACCGGATTGAATTATAATAATTTCTGGATCCAACCCGGATTGGCTTTTGATTTTGCTTTTGGAAATTATGTTGATTCTACAGGGCAGCAATTCTTTTCCAGTGACGTAGCAGCTATTTTCTCTATAAAACATCCCTTTGATGTTTCTCCGTTTCTGACGGGCAACGGAGACCTGAACCTGACTCCTTCCATTGACCTCGTTTCAGGAACTGACAAATTTATAAGAAGCTTTGGAAGCGCCCGTTTTGTAAATCGAATCGGAGGATCATCTAAAATAATTAAGAAGAAAAAATCCGTTGGTGCGGCAGGCGTTGGCGGCGGAAATACAAAATTATATACTGAAAGTTTCACCAGCAATCAGGCCATGTTTCTACCAAGAGTTGTTGAAGCCGATATTGACATTGACTACACAATTGGCAAGTTCGGATTTGAACCGGAATATTCTTACGATATGGGATTAGCCAAAGGAGAAAGTAACGTCAGCTATTTCCTTGCCACATTGAGTTTCGCATTTTGATTATAAACGGATGTTCCAGAAGTTTCTGTCTCTGATTTCTCTGAGTTCCCTATCCTGATCTGCATCAGACGAACTAAACATATCAGATGTCCGGTCAGTTACAAGTGCTGTGAATTCTTTAAAGGTCATCGTCTTTTTCGCTTTTCCCGGATTAACCGCAGCTTCATTCAGGCCGGTCAGGCTCACTTTGGTTGCAATCCACGAAGTATAGAGGCGTGGAACTGTGACGCCAAGGATAGTGCCGGGCAATCCATAAAATCCGGCAGGCCCGCCGGGGAAAGTTATTTCTTCAGTATAAAAGGCAAATATGTAAACACTGTCGTAAAGAATGGCCTGGGCTTTTCTGCAATTGAATCCGGCAATTTCCCTGCTTTCCCCAGGTATCAGCTTCCAGTTAAACCGGGGGATCGAATCTGAAATATTGATTATTGAACTATTAAAATCTTTTTTAATCAGACAATTCTCATCTTTGAAATCAAAATACCAAAAACCTGATTCGTCATTTTTGTTCCAGTTTCTGGTAAATTGATTCATTCCATTATCCCAATCTGAAAATTTGTAAGTACTCTTGTCATCTGAAAAGGAAAGCGTATAATAAGCAGTCTTAAATTGCTGTAATTTATCTTTAATGATATCAGCGAACATACCGCTGCCCAAAGTCTTTAATACATTTGTTTTAACCTGGTACTCCACAGTTCCCTTGTCGATAAATTGTTGGGCACTACTTTGAAAATAAAAGAATATGGCTGCTGGAAACAAAAACAATTTAAATTTCATGGCTTTCATTTATTTGTTGAAGTGCTTTTATTTTTAAAATTCCAGGTAAAACCCACAAAGAAATACCTTTTCAAACGCTCATTAATTGTCTGGGAATAGGTAGTTCCAAAAAAACTCCGGTCAATTCCGATGTTCTGGTCAAAGAGATCTTTAATTCCGATATAGCCAGTGAATTCATTATTCCTGAAAGTCCGTTGAAATTTCACATCCAGGATATGCGTATTGAGATCTGTGGGTGACTGCTGAATCTTTTGCCTGAAATAATAATTATACGTGGTATTGAATGACCACACTTTTTGCAGATAAATTGTACCATCAAAAGTTAAGTTGTTGATGATGTAATGAATCCTGGTGGTGTTTTGAGAGGTTGTATTGGAGTTGTAGCTGGTGGAATTATAAATTGAAAGCTCATATTTATTTTCCTTCTCCTTATTAATATTTATGTTAATCGTCGGAGCAAACGTTTTTGAGACTGTTTTTTCATTGTTGAGCATCCCGACATATTTGCCAAAACTGAGTGCAGGATTGATATTTATCCGGGTATCAACCGGCTTTATTTTGAATCCGATCCCACCATAAAAAAACCCGGAAATATTTCCATTCACATTGACAGGCTGAGTGATGGTTTTTCCTGAATCAACATTAATGATTTGATTGTTGGTGATGGCATTCCTGGTAAAGGTAACGCTTCCGCCCATGTAAGCAGATATACCTTTCAGCACATTGTAGGAATAATGATTGACAGAAAAACTGTGCCCGAATGCTGGTTTCAAATTTGCATTTCCAATGAATTGATTGTAGTAGTCATCCGTATTCCGGAGAGGTTGCAATTGATTGATAGATGGCTGCCTTGTCTGGCCATTGTAACTAAATCTGATACTATGGTTTGGTTTATAGGTGTAGGTAATATTAGAACTCGGATAATAGTTTACATAATGCCGGTCATAAATTTTGTCCATGGTGATATCTTTCAGATTGAAAGATGTAAATCCGAATCCGGATCCTATGCTCATCTTTAATTTTTTCCGTGAAAAATTAATGGTTGCCTTAGGAACCTGTTGTGTAATCGTTTGCCTGAAATTATTGGTCAGGGAATCAACGACCTCTTCATATTTACCCGATGCCGGTGAGTAGTTCCTTGTCACTTGTAAGCTCGTACCGTGGTTCAGGCTGAGCATATAACTTAATTGCAATGAAAAATCTTTGTTCAGAGGTTCGGTATAAGTCGTGGTTATCGCGATGTTATTGTTATTCATATCCGGAGTTTTTCTCCGGTTTAATTCCTGACTTCCTGCCGGCTTCCCGTCAAAATAGGATTGATTGCTGGAGATGAGAGTTGAAAGACCATGGGTGTTGAGAATATTCCAGCTTCCGTTAATCGATAATGTTCTCCGTTGCTTTTTAAATTTATGTTGAAAAATTATATTACCGCTGATCGCCGATTTATTATTGTTCGTACTTACGTTTCGATTACTGGAATTCTTCATTGTACCGTTATTACCGGTATTCGTTGATTCAGTATTACCCTCACTTTCTGTATGATAAAAATTGGCATTGGCTGTAATCTTCAGAGAATTCATTGAATCCAGATTTAAATCCCATATTCCTCTCAGTTTGAAATTATGACGACTGACCAAATTGTTGGTATAGGTATTTTGATTTAGAACAGAATCGCCTACCTGATTCTGTGTGTATGATTGAATCTGATTTGTGTACCTCTGATAATTGTATTGTGGTGTGAAATTGAATTTATACTTGTCTGACCATTTATTGGAATATTGCAATCCACCGTTTACATTGGTCATAAACCCATTCTGCGGATCCACGTAAGGCTCATCATCACTATTGCCACCCATAAACATCATGATTGAACCGTCATCTGAAACAATGGTATTGAAATCCGATCCTCCGTACTTCTGCATATCATCCCAGCTCAGCCGGTCCTGCCCTGTATTGCCATTTAAGAAATAAGCAGAAAGTTTGCGATTTCCTCTGAATGAACTAAACATCAGGTTGTCATTGTACCTGTTACTTATTGTTTTTTGAGGACCCGCCAAAATATCCGCTTTGCCGAAATAGCCGTGTTTGCTGTTGTCTTTCAGTTTCAGATTGATTGTCTTTTGTGTCTGGCCATCATCAATGCCGGTAAATTCAGCCTGATCACTTTTCTTATCAAATACCTGAACTTCCTTTACTGCATCAGCACGCAGGTTTTTTACAGCCATTCCGGGATCCTGGCCAAAAAATTCTTCCCCGTCCACCAAAACTTTTTCTACCGTCTGTCCCATCGCAGTGATTTTGCCATCTTTGTCAACGGTTATTCCCGGTAGTTTTTTCAACAGCTCTTCCACATTGGCATTGGCGCTTACTTTAAAACTGTCAGCAGTATAAATAGTCGTGTCTCCCTTGATGCGAAGAGGAGAACCTGTTTTTACAATGATTTCCTGTAAGAGGGTAGCTTTTGGAATGAGGCTGAAATCCATACTTCTCAGATTTCCCTGAACAGAAATATTGTCCATAAGATCAGCATACCGTGGTTGTGACAACATGATAATATAATCCCCCGGAAGAATATTTTTTAATTCGAATTTTCCCTCAGAATCGGTTCTTGTAAATTGAATGAGTATAGAATCTTTGGGATGAATGAGAGATACAATCGCTTTGGGAATGGGTTTGTTTTCCGTTTTATCGGTCAGGGTACCTGAAATTGTGGATTGTGATTTTGAAATGAGAAATGAAAAAAGCAGAACCGTAAGAAGTTGAATTTTTTTCATAATTGTTTCGGTTGTTAAGCAGAAATAAAGTTATTGAAACTATTGTGCGGTTCAATTCAATTGGTCAATATCAAAAGTAAACTAATTCATTCGTTCATCCTTACATATCCACGCTTTTGTCGTCATAAATAAACGTTAAGTTAGACAACCTGAGATAAAAATGTCTGTCACCGATCCATGCAATAGTAAATGATACCGCACGGTCTTCACACAGATAAACTATGATATTCGTTACAAACTGTTTTGAAAAAACCTGTTTCTGTTTGATTCAATAAAATTCATTTTCCATAAAATAAATCCCGTTTTTTCCTGAATCACCAAAATAGACCGGGTAATCAAAAAAAGTATTGCACAGATTATGGAATCTTCTTTTTTCAAAACTCTCATAAGAAAAACGTTTCTTATGGAAGCTATAAAAATTCTACACGCAGACTTTCTGGATATTCTTTTTGAAAACAGAAACAAATCTTACGGGGCCTATCAATTGAGAAAGACGTACAGTAAAAGATTAATGATTGCCATGGCAGGCATGATCACCATAGCCCTGTTGGTTATAGCAGCTTTTGCGATGGCGAAAAAAAGCAAATCAACATTTGCCGGGCCAATGATGATTGTCGACAGCAGTGTTTTGAAAGCCCTGCCTGCCGACAAACCTGTTACACCACCTGAACCGCCGAAACTGCCGCCAGTTCCTCCTCAACAACTGGCAACCGTAAACTATACGAGTGTGATTAAGATGGTAAAGGAAACCCTGATTCCGCCGCCGGATATGGATCAGATTGATTCTTCTCTCATCGATGTAAAAACGATAATAGGTTTGGGAAATGTGGATATCGTGCTTCCGCCCACTAATATTTCGGGTACAAACGTAGCTGCATCGGCACCAAATACAAGAACCGAAGAAGACAAACCTTTTATCGGAGTGGAAGTGGAAGCTTCTTTCCCCGGTGGTCCAGAGGCCTGGCGCAAATATGTTTCGAATTCGATTCAAAGAGCATTGGATGAATTTTCAGAGTCGGATTACGGAACGGTGAATGTCAGATTTATTGTGGACACTTTGGGAAGAGTGAGCGATGTGCAGGCTGTAAATATGGTTGGGACGAAACTTGCCGAAGTAGCTGTAAATGCAATCCGCAAAGGACCCCGGTGGATTCCCGCACGGCAGAACGGGCGCAAGGTAAAGGCGTGGCGGGTGCAACCGGTGACATTGGTTAATCCGTATTAAATATTTAAAACATCAGGAGGGGGCGAATACCTTACAGGTTTTTTTTCTACTTTGCGCTTTTGGAAATCTATGTTTGAATTTCATAATGACAGGCGCCGGTATTTTGAGATGCAGATACTTAATACCTCAAAATATGTGATACCCTTTATTCAGGAAGTTTTTCGGATAACGTCCGGAATGAAAGTTCTGGAAATCGGTGCGGGAGAAGGCGGTGTGCTGAAATCCTTCACAGACATAGGTTGTAACGGGGTGGCAGTTGAACTGGAAGCGGCCCGGGTTGAAAATGCAAAAAAATTTATGCCCGAAGAAATTGCATCCGGCAAAATCAAATTCATTACATCCGACATTTATAACACAACTTCAGAAGAACTGGGTGGCCCTTTTGATCTCATTATTCTCAAAGATGTGATAGAACATATCCATGACCAGGCGAAACTGATAAAACGAATGCATCATTTCATCAAACCTTCCGGAATGATCTTCTTTGGTTTTCCTCCGTGGTATATGCCCTATGGCGGCCATCAGCAGATGGCTCTCAAGAAACTGTCACGTATTCCCTGGATACATCTTCTTCCCATGCCGTTATACAAAGGAGCATTGAAAACTTTCAAGGAAGATCCATCGACAGTGGCCATGCTTGCTGAAATAAAGGAAACGGGAATCAGTATAGAACGTTTTGAAAGAACGGTGAAAGAAACAGGGTGGGAGGTTGCATTGAAAAAGCATTTTCTTTTTAATCCTATTTACGAATGGAAATTTAATCTGAAACCAAGAAAGCAATTCGGATTGATTACCCGTATTCCTTTCTTCAGAAATTTTGTGACAACCTGTGTTTATTATCTTATTAAGCCTGTGAAAGATTAGTGGAAATTCTATTCTTCCTTGCTCCGGTCTGCCGGGGTATTTCAACTAAATTTGCAATCAAAGATTTGAGTGGTGGACATTATCAATTTATTACCTGAAAATATTGCGAATCAGATAGCTGCAGGAGAGGTTATTCAACGGCCTGCCAGCGCCGTGAAAGAGTTGTTGGAAAACGCCATCGATGCCGGTGCTACTGAAATTGATCTCATTGTGACAGATGCCGGTAAATCGCTCGTGCAGGTGATTGATAATGGAAAAGGGATGAGTGAGACAGACGCAAGGATGTCTTTTGAGAGACATGCTACTTCCAAAATTAAAAATATAGATGACCTGTTCCGAATCCGTACAATGGGCTTTCGCGGTGAAGCTTTGGCGAGCATTGCAGGTGTAGCCCGCGTTGAATTAAAGACCAAAAGGAAGGAGGATACCATTGGTACTTTCATTGAAATTGAAAACAGTGTTGTCAGGAATCAGAAACCGGTTGCTGCTCAGGAAGGAACAAACCTGGCAATGAAAAACCTGTTTTTCAATGTTCCGGCAAGGCGAAATTTTTTAAAAAGCAATACCTCGGAATTGCGACATATCATTGAAGAGTTTACGCGCGTTGCACTCGCATTTCCCAATATCCAGTTTACCCTCAATAGCAATGGCCAGGAAATTTATCACCTCGATCAGGGTTCCCTGAAACAGAGAATCATCAAGCTTTTGGGAAGTCAGTTTGAAAGTAAACTGGTCAGCGTGAAAGAAGAAACAGAATACCTGAATATTATTGGCTTTGTAGGTAAACCCGAAACTGCACGAAAGACAAGAGGCGATCAATATATTTTCGTCAACAATCGTTTTATCCGGAGCGCTTATCTTAATCATGCTGTTGTCAATGCTTTCAACGAAATGTTGCCCAAGGACAGCTTTCCGATGTATGTGTTGTTTATCGAGATAGATCCATCCCACATCGATATCAATGTGCATCCTACCAAGCAGGAAATTAAATTTGAAGACGAGAAAATCATTTACGCATTTGTCAATTCGGCGATCAGGCATGCGCTTGCCCAATTCAGTGTAACACCGGCATTGGATTTTGAACTCGATGCCAGTGTTCAGCAACAGGAAGCTATCACCAATCCTTTCACGACAGAGAAAAAAATCTCTGCCATGAATTCCGGGCTGTATCAAACATTTACCAAAAGCAACCAGGCGCATTTTATTGAATCCAGAAGCAATCTTGAAGGTTATTCGCCAGACAAGGTCTTTCCGGAAAATAATTTTTCGCAACCCCTCAAAGAACAATTCCCTGAACCGGAATTGAAAAAGGTTTTTACACCCGGAGAGAATTTTGTCCAACTTCTGCAGACCTACATACTCACAGAATCCGATGGGAAAATCCTGATCATCCACCAGCAGCACGCCCATGAAAGAGTATTGTATGAACAGATGGCTTCTGCCCTGAACGGGAATCCGGTAGCAGTTCAGCGGAGCTTGTTTCCTGAAACGATTGAATTATCTGCCGCAGATTCTATTCTTTTAAAAGAATTGTTACCTGATCTTTTTCTGCTGGGATTTCAGATAGAACCGTTTGGAACCAATTCGTTTATCATTCAGGGAAAACCTGCCGATATTCCCGGGGAAGAGCAAAAATCTTCGCTGGAAAAGTTATTGGAAGACTGTAAACATTTCAACACTTCTTTGAATTATTCCAACCGCGAAAATCTTATCCGCGCCATGGCTACTCAACGTTCTGTGAAGGCCGGCACTGCATTGAAGGAAAAAGAAATGAAAGATTTGGTTACCCAATTATTTCAATGCAAAGTGATCAGCGTTTCTCCTTCCGGCAAACCGGTATTTCTTGAATTTCGAAATGAAGAACTGGAGAAGATGTTTGGGAGGTGAGGATTTAATGAGTTCCCAATGGATTTGAAGGGATGAGGTATGGAAAAATTAAGAATGAAAAATTAAGAATGAAGAATTAAGAATGATGAATTAATATTTAGGTAAACTCCGTAGTTGCATTTTCGTTTTTTAAAGAAATTCATTGCCAGATATCTGATGACGGAAAATAAAAAAGGGAGCCAATCTTTTTTGAAGTTCCCGGTTCGAAATTTCAGACTCAGCGGTCTAATTAAAAAATTATTTTTTCAACTTGAACGTTTCTAAAAACTTAGTTGTAAAGTTTCCCTTTCTGTATTCCGGGTCCTGCATCAATTGATAGTGGAATGGAATGGTAGTGCTGATTCCTTCAATCACATATTCACTCAAGGCGCGTTCCATTGTATCAATAGCTTCCTCACGCGTTTGTGCCACGGCTACCAGCTTGCTGACCAGGCTGTCGTAATACGGTGGAATTACATATCCCGCGTATGCATGACTGTCAACACGCACTCCATGTCCGCCTGGCTGATGAAGCACTGTGATTTTTCCGGGTGAAGGACGAAAATCATTAAATGGATCTTCGGCATTGATTCGACATTCAATGGCGTGCATTTCGGGATAATAGTTCTTACCACTGATCCTGTCGCCAGCGGCAATTTTTATTTGTTCTTTTATCAGATCGTAATTGATCACTTCTTCGGTTACGCAATGTTCTACCTGGATCCGGGTATTCATCTCCATAAAATAAAAATTCCGGTCATTATCAACCAGAAATTCCACAGTTCCTACACTTTCATAATTAATGGCAGACGCCGCTTTTATTGCCGCCTGGCCCATTTTCTCACGCAACTCAGGTGTCATAAAAGGAGAGGGTGATTCCTCAACCAGCTTCTGATGCCGTCTTTGAATGGAACAGTCACGCTCGCTTAAATGGCAAACGTTTCCGTACTGGTCGCCTGCAATCTGGATTTCAATGTGATGCGGCCCTTCCACAAATTTTTCAATGTACAAACCGTCATTCTTAAATGCTGCACCGGCTTCCCTCCTCGCTTCTTCAAAACTTCTTTCCATTTCCTTCTCATTCCACACCACACGCATTCCTTTACCACCTCCGCCAGCCGTAGCTTTCAACATAACGGGATAACCGATTTCAGCAGCCGCCTTCTTTGCGTGATCCAGGTTTTCCAGTAAACCATCCACACCCGGAGTCACGGGGACACCTGCTTTGATCATGGTTTCCTTGGCTGTCATTTTATCTCCCATCAGATTGATCATGGTAGGAGTGGGGCCAATGAATTTGATTTTATGTTCGGCGCAGATTTGAGAGAACCTTGCATTTTCAGCCAAAAATCCATATCCCGGATGAATGGCATCCGCATTGGTGATTTCTGCGGCAGCCATAATGTTCGGGATGTTCAGATAACTTTGGGCACTGGCAGGAGGGCCTATACAAACAGCTTCATCCGCAAATTTAACATGAAGGCTGTCTTTGTCAGCCGTTGAATAAATAGCGACTGTTTTTATTCCCATTTCTTTACATGTTCTGATAACACGCAAAGCAATTTCGCCGCGGTTGGCTATAAGTATTTTTTTAAACATTCAATTGTAGTTAATTGATCATGCATTAGTTGAAGGGTAGGTAATGAAATTAAGGTTCAACTAAGAATAAAGGTTGATCAAATTCAACAGGTGAAGAGTCTTCTACCAGTACCTTGACGATGGTTCCGCTCACTTCACTTTCAATTTCATTAAACAATTTCATGGCTTCAATGATACAAACAACCTGTCCCTTTTCTACTTTATCGCCCACATTTACAAAGGCCGGTTTATCGGCGCTTGGTTGCCTGTAAAAGGTGCCTATCATCGGGCTTTTTATCGCTATCTGGTTTTCAGATTTGACAGGAGCAGCAGGTTTTTTATCAGATGCCGGCGCTGCAGGTACAATTTGAGCAGCTACAGGTGGAAGTGATACCTGTGGCAAAATCTGAGGTAATGCAGGTCCATGGGCAAATACAGGAGCTACATCTTCTTTTTGTTTGATGGTAATCTTGAAATCCTTCTGTTCGATACTTAATTCTCCGATATTGCTTTTATTGATAAGCTTAATAAGTTCCTGAATTTGTTTAATATCCATAATCCAATTTTAATTTTTTAAAAATTGTCGTGCTAAGATAGGAGAATTCGAAAATATTTGTAAAATACTCATTTGTATTTTCTCTTTTCAGAGCAGCGTATTGATAACTACGTTCCTGAAAATTAAGATTATTCCTTAACCCTTTCTATATATTCCCCTGTTTTGGTATTGATGCGAATCAATTCCCCTTCATTGACAAACAGAGGTACATTTACCGTAGCGCCTGTTTCCACAGTCGCAGGTTTCAGTGTGCGTGTGGCTGTATCACCTTTCAAACCCGGTTCGCTGTAAGTTATCTTCATCACTATTTTATCCGGAAGTTCAACTGCCATCGGTTGATCAGACTCTGTATTAATAAGCACAGCCACTTCCTGGCCATCTTTCAAAAACTGGGGAGCGTCTATCATGTTTTCCTGAAGAGTAACCTGTTCATAATTCTCCACATTCATAAAGGTATAACCTGTATCATCTTTGTATAGAAACTGGTAGGCGTGTTTTTCAACCCTTACCGGGTGAATCGTTTCACCACTGTTCCATGTCTGTTCAATGGTCCGGTTATTGTCAACCCCTCTCAGTTTGGCCCAAATTTTCATACCGGCCCTGGCGGTTTTGTTTTGCCCGAATTCAACCACTGAATAAAGGCCATCATTAATCTTCAAAATCAATCCTGTACGGATGTCAGTAGTATCTGCCATAATTCACTTTTGGCGGCAAAGGTAAAAAAAGAGAGGAAAGTTGTGAAAATAAATGTCGCGTTCAAATGAAAAAAATTTGAATTGTTTATTGAAAAATGCGTTCTTCTGAATCCGAATCCGGGAAAAGTTGACCTGCAAAAAAGCCTGATAAACTAAATTACCAGGCTTCAGATAAATCGTTTTCCGTTTACCGTTTAACCCGCTACAAAGATTCATTTCGTTTGTGCAGCACCTCAAACGGCTCCTGCAATTTCTTAATATCTATACCAATCGGGTTTGTATGGTCCTTCTTTGGGAAGATTCAGGTAATGTGCCTGTTCATCGGAGAGTTCATCCAGCTCTACCCCAATCTTCTTCAGGTGAAGGCGGGCTACCTTTTCATCCAGCTTCTTGGGCAATACATATACCTTATTTGTATATTTTTCAGGATGTCCCCACAATTCAATCTGAGCAAGGGTCTGGTTTGTAAATGAATTGCTCATGACAAAACTCGGATGGCCTGTGGCACAACCGAGGTTTACCAAACGCCCTTCTGCAAGTACAATAATGTTCTTTCCGTCGATGGTGTATTCATCCACCTGGGGTTTAATGGTGTCTTTTGTGTTTCCATAATGCTTGTTGAGCCATGCCATATCTATTTCAATATCGAAGTGCCCGATGTTACATACGATGGCTTTATCCTTCATGGCCATGAAATGTTTTTCAGTAATCAGGTCGCGACAACCTGAAGCCGTAACTATAATATCCGCTTCTTTGACTGCATCGATCATTTTTTTGACTTCAAAACCATCCATGGCAGCCTGTAAAGCACAAATCGGATCAACTTCGGTAACAATCACTCTGGCACCTGCTCCGTGCAGACTTGCCGCAGAACCTTTACCCACATCTCCGTAACCGCCAACTACAGCTACCTTACCGGCGAGCATTACATCAGTGGCACGGCGAATGGCATCAACCAGACTTTCGCGGCAACCATATTTATTGTCGAATTTAGATTTGGTAACTGAATCATTCACGTTGATGGCCGGAATAGGGAGCGTTCCTTTTTCAACTCTTTCGTATAGCCTGTGTACGCCGGTGGTGGTTTCTTCGGAAATCCCTTTTATATGGCTGACCAGTTCAGGATATTGATCCAAAACCATATTGGTCAGGTCGCCGCCATCATCCAGAATCATATTTAACGGGCGGTCTGTACTTCCGAAAAACAAAGTCTGTTCAATGCACCAGTCCGCTTCTTCCGTGGTTTCACCTTTCCATGCAAATACCGGGATTCCTGCGGCGGCAATGGCTGCGGCTGCCTGATCCTGTGTGGAAAAAATGTTGCACGAACTCCATCTTACTTCTGCGCCCAACTCAACGAGAGTTTCAATGAGCACAGCCGTCTGGATGGTCATGTGAAGGCAACCGGCAATGCGGGCACCTTTTAACGGTTTTTCTTTGCCATATTCTTTTCTTAAAGACATCAGCCCGGGCATTTCTGCTTCGGCGAGCCTTATTTCTTTACGGCCCCAGTCTGCGAGCTTAATATCCTTTACCTTGTATGCAAGGGAAAAATCAATTTGATTTTTAGTTTTTGTTGCCATGATTTAAATTTTCTTGGATTGCAAAGGTATTGCAGTCAGCGGTTTTTTCTTTCTTTACCGCGATATTTAGAAAAAAGTTTTAATTTAATTGCCCGTGAAAGGATTTTCTTGCATTTTAGGGTTGGAAATATCCGTCAAACAGGAAATTCACAAAGACAATAAAAGATGATTGATAAAAAAGACATGGCTATTCTCAGGTTGCTTCAGCAGAATGCGCGATATACTGTGAAGGAAATTGCCCAACAGGTTCATCTGAGTGTGACACCCGTCCATGAGCGAATCAAAAGGCTGGAAGAGTCGGGTGTCATCCGTCAATATACAGCCTTGCTCGACCCATCGAAGGTGAATAAATCGCTGACAGTTATTTGTTATGTCTCAATCAAAGAACACGGCAAGAAGGCAGGAGAACAATTTATAAAAGAGATTCAGGCTCTGCCGGAGGTACTGGAATGTTACAGCATTTCAGGCGAATTTGATTTCCTTCTGAAAGTCGTTTGTGAAGACATGAATGCGTATTATGATTTTCATGTAAACACTCTCAGCGAAATAAAAAATGTGGGCCACCTTCAGAGTATTTTTGTCATGGGAATAATTAAGAATACACATCAATTGATTTAGAGAAGGTGCGGGGTGGCGCGGTATATCACTAATTGTGTTTGCCATCTGGCTATAGTTCTTCTATAAAATCCCGGAAGTTTTACCTTCCTCCGGAACAAGGGAATTAATTTTCGTAGCACATCAAAATATAATTTAGCCTATTGTAAAATATGGTATCATTGAGTGTGGCTTTGATCCAGTAAGAAATGATTGAAGTGTTTAGAACATACAAAATATAGCCGGTACATATCCGGTATATATCTGATACATATCCGGTCTATAGACCCGGATATGTACCAATACCGAATCTTTTATAAGCCGGTTTTGGGTCATTGAAAAGGCTACCGGACTTGTTCTTGGAATCTAACAAGAGATTTCTCTTTTCGGTTTGCACCCCCGAATCAGTGCAAGCAATCGCTTGTGCTATTACCGGAGCAATTAAAATTTTATGCACTTAATCCATGGGGTCAGTATGACTTGGCAAACTCCTGTGCCGGGATAGGGTAAGATTGAGTGACCTGCTGTCTTAGAAATCTGAAATTAAATGATACCAACATATTTGATTATCTTGTTTTCAAACCAACTGTGATGAAGAAGCAAGTCATTTATGTCATTAGATGGATTGTCGGTATTGCAATGATACTGTTGACCATAGGCGCTTTTGTTTCAGAGGATTACCTCGCCGGGAGTATTGTACTGCTTTCAGGATTATTTTTAATTCCGGATTTTGTGCCATTACTGAATAAAATAATTACAAGGCAATTATCTTTCAAACTTCCCAAACTGAAATTGCCTTTGATGGCTGAAAGATTTGTACGCGATCTGGATCTGGTTAACGACCTTAATCTGATTGAAACAATCGACAACCGTCTGAAACATTCCAATAAAATTATTGACAAGGGAGCGATGAAAAGCACCGGCCACCTTATTTATAGACAAATTGCAGGCAATGGTATTAACTCTGCTTTTTCAAAAGGCGAAATGGAGAAGCTGAAAAGTATTTCAACATATTTTCATCTTACCTATCAACAGGAATCCGCAATAAAAAGAAGCTTAACCGAAAAAGCTCTTGCCAAAATCGAAAATCTTCAAAGTGAATCCTTCGATCAAAATTATCCGCAGGATTATGTTTCTGCCCGGATTGAAAATTTAAAGGTTGCTTTTAGTATTTCTAAGGAAACAGTTGAGGAAATTAGAAAGAAAACAGGACAGAAAAAACTCACTGAATTTTTAGAAAAAGAATCAAACTGGCGAATTATTTCACCCGAAGGTGAAACGGCTATATTTAATGAAATCAAACGCCTTGGCTACTCACCCGCTCTGTTGCCACAACTGACTACACAAAAAACAATGACTCAACTGAAGAGAGCAAAAATGTTGTGGCGGTTTGAGAACGGAGTCTTCTCAGCTATTGATGGAACAGATTTAAATTTAAATCCTTCAGAAACCTGTTATTTGAATTATGGGGGAGAACGGCTGGAATTAGAAACCGTCATGCAGGGATATTCTTTAAATGGAGGCGGCCTGTCATTCCCGGTTACAAAACACATAAGTGTTGGCGGAGGCTATGCAAATGCAAAACCTGTCAGTAAAGATGTATTGAATAGATTTAAAGGCACATTGTACCTTACCAGTCAGCGTGTCGTTTTTCTTTCGTCGTTGAATACAAAAAGTTTTCAGATATACTTTAAAGATTTGCTTTCATTCAATTTGCACAGTGACGGTTTGGAATTCATTGTTGATCAAAATTTCTTTACGGTTCAATTAGAAACAAACTCAGTAGAACTATATGCTGCGGCACTCACAAGCGCTATCAGAAATAGTTTTGATGAAAACAATAATATGCTGAGTATGGCAAAATCGGAGATGGAAAAAGGAGAGGATTTTATTTAGGTGGAATGAAGTTGATCCTTTTGTTAGGGCTGGTTTAGCTTAGAGATATTTCTTTACCGGTTTGGTGCGGATACCAACCAAGAGAAAAAAGGTAACTACGCATGGATTATCAGCCACTGGCGATAAACCAGCCCAATAATCGGCTATAGTTACCTGACATAAATATAAAATAAATTGTAATTCATTCGTCAGCCACCTTCTACAATTTTAATTTCTTCTTCCGTAAGGCCGTAAAGCTGATAAACCAATTGGTCTATTTGGGATTCAAGGGCGGTTGTCTCTGTTTGAACTTTATTGTCCTTAACTCTCATAATTTTATCAACTAACTCAATCAAATTTGATTTTGATGTATCATTAATATTTGGAATTGGAATTTGCTCAAAGTATTGCGGCTTCACTTCTATGTAACCACCACTTCTGATTACACAAACACTCTTTAAAAAATGCCAGACAACTTTCGAATTCAGAACAGCTAACAATGCTTTGTCATTCGAAGGCAGGAAAACTGCCGGAGCATTCAAATAAACTCCAGTATCATCAAATGCAAACTTGTTGTTTTTTTGCAGATTTGGGAAAATGATTTTCGGTTTGCCAAACAAATCATAGTAGGCACAATTTCTCAATTCCCACCAATATTCACCTTTGTCATAACGTTTTTTTGCTTTCTCTTTGAAAGGTTCAAGATGATCAAAAATTTCAGGATAGTCGCCCTTCATTTTTTCAAATGCCGCATCTTCATTTAGTTCCCCAAAATATTTAGATGTTGATTTATTCTCAAAGACAATCATTTTTTTGATTGGGCGGGGCGTTGTCCATTTTTTCAAATCTTTGCCAATATAAACATCCTTCAAAACAGTGTAGCTTCCTAAACTTTTTTCAGTTATGAATGCTTCATTTAATCCGGTAATAATTCCCCTAAAGCACTTTCCATATAGCTCTTCTACTGTTTTATGGTTCTGAATTTTCTCTAAAATGTTTTGCTCAAACGGATTGATAAAATTCCAGCCGGAAGAATTCAATTTATCCTGCGCTACTTCTGTGTAAATAGATTCAGTGTTTAATAGTTCTTTATCGTGGAAATTGGTTTTTGAGTATTTGAAAAATTTGAAATTGCTTTTGTGTTTTGCTTTTTGGGCTACCAACATGATTGGATAGGTCGTTGCTTCTTCAAACACAACGACATCGGTAAAATCAATATATCGTTTAAAACTGAAATTGTTCACCAAAAATTCTCTCAGTGTCTTTCCTGCTGTGGTTTTATCAAAAGTATTATTAATAAAAGAAAAATAGCCTTTGTTCTTGATGATTCGATGACTCAATTCATAGAAGTAAGAAAAAATATCGCCGCCGGATGTAAACACTTTGTAGTTAGCCTGAAGATGATTTTTAAACTCTCCGAGTTCTTCTTGTCTTATATACGGCGGGTTCCCAATCACCACATCAAAGCCCACAAAATCTCCGTCATCGTTCAGCACCTCGGGAAATTCAAAACGCCATTCAAAGGCATTTTCAAAAACCTTGTTTGCCTTTATTTCTGCAATTTTTTTATTGAGTTCCTGAATTTCCTTTTCCAATTTCTTCTGCTCTGATTCCCGTTCTTTGGCAAGTTTTCTTTCGCTCTTTCCGTAGGGCGTTGCCGGTTCAAAAAGAAAAGTGCCCGTGAAACGGTGATATAATTCGCTTGCCAACTTATCTAACCTCTTTTTTAAAGGGTCGTTCATCCGTATTTCGGTAGAAAAATCCTGCTTAATGTTCAGAATCAGATCTTCCATATCCCGCTTTTCTTCTTTGTTTTTTGCATTGCGATAGGTTGATACAGCCACACGGTAGCTGTCTATCGTCCACTTGCTTTTTTTCAATGCCTGTTTCAGATCGGCATCTATGGCAAAACGACTCACGAGCGAATTGCCGCATTTGATGTTGATATCAATATTGGGAAGGGTTTCCAGGGAGGTGTTATCTTTTTTATAATATGCATTTTTCAACAGCTCAATCCACAAACGCAGGCGGCATATTTTTACAGAGTTGCTATTGATGTCCACACCGAACAGGCAGTTTTCAATGATGGTTTGTTTTTCATGAAAGAGGGTTTCCTGTATTCGCTGGCTCTCTCTGTTTTGCGGATTGTATTCAAAGAGCGCGCCTTCTTCATCCGTCACAATCAGTTCATCATTCACTACTTCGACATGATACCGGTGCAATGATTTTCCCCCGCTGTCCTCCAGTATTTTCAGGTCGTTCTTTACGGCAATCATTTCGTTGAGCGCCGAAACCAGAAAATGCCCGGAACCCACGGCTGGGTCGCAAATCCTGATGCTGTTTACGATTTTATTGGCTTCTTTTCTTGAAATCTTTTGCGGTATTAAATTATAAATATCTTCAATACTGTTAATCTTATAATCAGATAAATTATGGTTTCCACAATGTTCTTTAAATTTTTGTATCACCGCCCTGCGAATGGTTTCGCGACACATGTACATAGTAATGAAACCCGGCGTGAAAAATGAACCGTCTTTGTAACCGTTTATTTTTTCAAAGATGAGCCCAAGCACAGAAGCGTTGATGAGCGTTTTATTATTTTCCCTGATCTCTTCGCCGCCTTCGGAACCAAAATCGTATGCTTCTAAAAATTCAAAAAGGTATTGCAGTGTTGTGATATTGCCCGAACGTTTTTTGCCATGCTGATCTTTGAGGACAGTCTGTGAAAAAACGGGAATTGTCTTTTCGTCTCTGAGGTTGCTGATAAACAAAGTGTCTTGTTCAAGTCCGGTTGGTTCAAAGAGCGAAGAATTCAGATAAGGGATTTTTTCAGAAGTTTTTTTCACGTCTTCGTTCCTTTCCTCATGCCTGCGTGCGAGTACCTCAAAAAACAGGCTGTTCAGGTCATCGTAATTTTTGATCCTACCGAAGTTGAGAAACGCATAAGAAGTGTCGCCTTTATGATAGTTAATGAGTTGCGCTTCGAGCAATTTTAAAAACAAGATGCGGTTGATCCAGGTGATGGAAAGCTCCAGCGCTATGTTGAAAAGGCGTTCTTCGCGCTTGTTGCCAAATTGATTGGGCTTTTCTATCCGGTTGAGTTTATCAAGGTTGTCGATTTTGACGATCGCATCTTCCAGAAGAGTTCCCGTATTTCTTTCACCCGGAATATTCCGGCCAATGAGTTTTTTACTGCCGGCTCTGGTTTCGGTGAGGCCAATAATGTGCAATAGTTCCGTGTAAAAACGTTTATCCAGGCTGTTGCTGTCGTTGGCAAACGGAAGTTTTAAAAGGTGTTCGGGCGATAGCAGTTTGAACAGCGCGATGAATTGGTTGTCATCGCTCTTATCTGCATTGCGCAAAGGTTTTTGAAAATCGTGCAGGTTGAAATACGTGTATTCAATTTCCGTAGTAATGTTTTCAATGAATGGCCTTGCAATCTGTTGATAAAAGAAATCCGTTTTGGTATCTGCAAGGCGTCCGTTTTCAAAATCGTTGAACTGGTGAACGAGATTTTTGTTTTGTGCAAAGAGCCTGTCGAAGTGGACAGCATCAAAGATGAACCACTCGTAAATGTTAGTTGCAACAAGGTATTTTACCTCCAGGTTTTTGTGTATGATCCTTTCGCGCAGGTAATACAAAACCAGTTCCTGAAAAGCCTTTACATTCAGTTTAGCCGTTGTTTGCTGCGGCGTATCGCCTTCGGCAAATGGCCGGAGCATTTCAGATTTGTTTGTAGGCTTTTTGGCTTCAATGATAACGCCTACCGGGCTTTTGGCAGAATCGGCAGTATGGATGACGAGATCATTGCGTCCTTTGGTATTGATAAAAAATTTCGGATCGTAATACGTTTTCTTCAGAAAATCAATGACGAGGTTTTTGTGAAACTCTTCGCTTTCGGCATCATTGCACCGGTCAAGCAGCGTGATGAGATGCGCTTTGAATCCCTCAATTTCAGTGCGGTTTGGCTTCACCTTCAGAAAGGCTTTGTTGAGCGCCTTCCTCGGTTTCAATTCATGTAGAATCATTTTTTCAGCATCAGATTTTCCAGGGGGTTAAGGTAAGTTATTTTCAGAAGGAAAAAATCAGAGATGATGGGGAAAATGACAGAAAGTTTTATTCTTTTATCGGTTGGTGTCCCCGCCAGCCGATAGATAAAATTACCATCTGGAAGTATATTTGTAACTGTGCTATTCATTTCTTCATCAATAAACTTCTTTTAATATTTACACCTATGTTGTCAAGAAGAAAATTTGTAGAACTATCCGCACTCGCCGGCGCTTCTGCATTCATACCGAAAAATGCTTTTTCTTTCTCAGGGGATTTTCCCGTTGTGAGGGTTGCGCCGTCTGAACGCCATTTCAGTTCGCCCGCTATTGAAAATGCCATCAACCGTGTGAGCAAAGGAATATCCAACAGAGAGCTGGCATGGTTGTTCAACAATTGTTTTCCGAATACACTGGACACCACCGTTTATTTTGAAATGAACAGCGGCAAACCGGATACCTATGTTATCACAGGTGACATCGATGCCATGTGGCTTCGCGACAGCAGCGCTCAGGTGTGGCCTTACATTCCGTTTTGCAAACAAGATCCCAAACTGCAATTGTTGCTGAAGGGGGTTATCAATCGCCAGATGCGCAACATCATTCTCGATCCTTATGCCAATGCTTTTTATAAAGATGATACGAAGGTGAGTGAATGGAAAGCGACAGATATTACTGAGATGAAACCGGGTATTCACGAACGCAAATGGGAAGTGGACAGCCTTTGTTACCCCATAAGATTGTCACATGGTTACTGGAAAGAAACCGCCGACCTGAGCGCATTTGACAGCGAGTGGCAACATGCGATGGAACTGGTGATTCAGACATTCCGCCAGCAACAAAGAAAGAGCGGGAAAGGTCCTTATTCGTTTCAGCGAAAAACTTCTTGGGCCACAGATGGTGTGCCTCTTGGAGGATACGGATATCCTGTGAAACCCGACGGATTGATTTGTTCCATTTTCCGGCCGAGTGATGATGCCACTATTTTTCCTTACCTGATTCCGTCCAATTTTTTTGCAGTCGTATCATTGAATCAATTGAAAGAAATAGCCTCAGTTATCGGAAATAAAAAGCTGGCTGATTCTGCGGCTTCTCTTGCACTGGAAGTAAAAAATGCACTTGCAAAAAATGCCGTAGCCACTTTTGGAGGAAAGAAAATATATCCTTATGAAATCAATGGTTATGGCAGTACGGTTTTGATGGATGATGCCAATGTGCCTTCTTTGTTGTCATTACCCTATCTGGGTGCAGTTCCCAAAACCAATATCATGTACCAAAATACGCGCAATTATATTTTGTCGCTCAATGATCCCTTTTTCTTCAAGGGTACGGCAGGAGAGGGGATCGGCAGTCCACATACCGGATTGAACAGGATATGGCCAATCGGCATTACAATGCGTGCACTGACTTCAACAAATGACACAGAGATAAAACATTGTTTATCCATGTTGCAAAAATCCAATGCCGGCACGGGTTTTATGCATGAATCATTTAATAAGGACAACGCGAACGATTTCACAAGGAAATGGTTTGCCTGGGCAAACACACTTTTTGGGGAATTGGCCTGGGAAACTTTTTTGAGGAAGAAAGAATTGTTGCAGTAATTTTCACCCATGGCCAACATTGATAAAAGAATCGACGACTACATTACCGGATCAGAGCCTTTTGCACAACCTGTTTTAACGAAGCTTCGCAGATTGGTTCACATCGCTTGCCCGCACGTGACAGAAACTATCAAATGGGGAATGCCTTATTTTGAATACAAGGGATTGCTGTGCCACATGGCAGGCTTTAAACACCATTGTGCATTTGGTTTCTGGAAGGCCGAACTGATGCACGATGCGGCGATGCTGATTGAAAATAACGGCAAAGCCATGGGACATGCAGGAAAGATAACCTCATTAAAAGACCTTCCGGATGACAGGGTAATAATTGAAAGGATTAAAGAAGCTGCAAAGCTGAATGAAGAAGGAATTAAACTTCCTGTTCAAAGCAGAAATAATATTGAAATAATAATTCCCGAAATCCTGTTTAATGCTTTACACAAAAAGAGAAGCGCTTATGAGATTTTCAATAAGCTTCCGCCGTCTCATAGAAAAGAATATGTGAACTGGATTAATGAAGCCAAAACGATGGAAACAAAAATGAAGCGTTGCGGGAGAGTTGTGGAGATGGTGTTGAGCGGGAAACAAAAAAGGGAATGATACCCGAAATTAAGATCGTGCTAAGGAAACGGATTCCCGTATTTTCATATTGGAAGCACCCCTTTATTTTTTTTCGGTTTATCCTGCAAGATTTCATCCAGCGGTTTTAAATCCGGGTCAGGTAATTTTTTGATATAGATGTCAAACTGTTTTTTGAGCGCAGGGTTTTGTTTCAGTGTTACGGATATGGTTACCTTTTCTTTTTTAAAACCAGGATCAAGCCATAAAGAATTTCCATAAAACTTTCCGTCGCTGGTTTTGAAATCAAGGTAGGAAGTGTCCAGCGGATAATAATGACCATTGTCCAGCTTGCCATCAATATTGATGTAATTGTAAGTTCCCTTTTTCAGGCTGTCCGTATAAAGATGCACATAGATAGAATCAATTCTGTAAGGCCCGGTAAATTGCTGTTTATGGCGATTCCTCTGGGCAAAAATTCCTGTCGAAACGAATATGAATGCCAGAGTCAGAATAGATTTCAAGGTATTTTTATGTTTTTGAAAGTATAGACTAAAATTCTTCCTGCTAAGTTGCAAATTAAAATTGCTATGGACGAAATTTAATTTTTTTTTTGGAAAATAATTTTTTCCCTTTCATCTTTGCACAGCAAATGAAAATTCAAAATACATACAATAGCTGGTGGCACACAATGAATCACATTGTGCCCTGATGCTATAAATTGTATTGAAAGATATTTGAAAGCCCTGGCACAAAATGCCGGGGTTTTTATTTTAAAACAAACTGAATGAAAAAAATCAATGTAACGACCGAATGCCGTAAAATGCTGGCTGATCTCTATACGCCGGTGGGCATTTATCTCCGGTTGCGCGACCAGTTCAGGGATACGATTTTACTGGAGAGCGCCGATTCTCACGTGTATGAGTCCAGCCATTCCATTATCGGTATCAATGCCATCGCGGGTTTTGAAGTTAAAAATGGTAAAACGATGGAATGCAAATTCCCCCTGCAGGATGCTTTTGAAAAACCGGTTTCGAAGGAAACATCCATGACGGACGAACTGTGGAGTTTTATGCAACAGTTTGAAGTCAACGCTGATATTCCGAAGGCTGCAAAAATGGCTCAAAGCATGTTTGGATACATTACCCACGATGCCGTTCAGTTTTTTGATACAATTCAGTTTCACCATTCAGGTTCCCCGGATAATCCTTCCATTCCGCTTATTCGCTATCGCCTTTATCAATACGTCATTGTGATTAATCATTTCAAAAACGAATTGTATTTCTGCGAAAACAAAATCCCCGGATTGGAAAGTGAATCGGGATTGATTGAAAGCCTTATCAAAAGCAGGGATGTCCCTTCATTTCCATTTCAATTAAAACAAGAGGAAGTTCCCGACATTACTGATGATGAATATCTGGAAATGGTGAAGAAGGGAATTGCAAGTTGCAAGAGAGGCGATGTATTTCAGATTGTGCTGAGCCGGAATTTTCACAGAAGGTTTTCAGGCGATGAATTCAATGTTTATCGCGCATTGAGAAGTATCAATCCAAGCCCGTATCTTTTTTATTTCGATTATGGTGATTACCGTTTGTTTGGCAGCAGCCCGGAAAGCCAGGTAATCCTCACCGGTAATGTCGCCGTCATTCATCCGATTGCAGGTACGTTCAGGCGCACAGGAGTGGATGAAAAAGACCGCGAACTTGCTGAGGCATTGAAGAAAGACAAAAAGGAAAATGCAGAACATGTGATGTTGGTGGATCTGGCGAGAAATGATCTGGGCATTACCTGCGATGATGTGGAAGTAAGCAAATTTTGCCAGGTTGAATTTTTCAGTCATGTCATCCATCTTGTGAGTGAGGTAAAGGCCAGACTCAGAAAAGGCATTAATCCGGTGAAGCTGATTGCCACAACCTTTCCGGCGGGCACATTGAGCGGAGCGCCAAAATACAAGGCTTTGCAACTGATTGATGAATATGAACACAACTCGCGCGGGTTTTATGGCGGTTGCCTCGGGTACATCGGATTTGATGGCAGCAGCAATCACGCGATCACCATCAGGACTTTTTTAAGCAAGGAAAATGAATTGCATTACCGCGCCGGTGCAGGAATCACCGTATTGAGCGATCCTCAGAAAGAACTGCAGGAAGTAAGAAACAAATTAGCTGCCCTGGCTGCAGCATTAAATCAGGCACAAACGACAACGCATGAAAATATTACTGTTGGATAATTACGATTCATTTACCTACAATCTTTACCAGTGTGTAAAAAAGCTGGTGAATACAAAGGTGGATGTTTTAAGGAACGATAAAATTAGTTTGGAAGAAGTGAAGGGCTATGATAAAATCCTTTTGTCGCCCGGCCCCGGACTGCCGTCTGAAAGCGGGATTTTATTGCCTCTGATAAAAGAGTATGCAGCTAAAAAATCTATTCTGGGTGTTTGTCTCGGGTTGCAGGCGATCGGAGAATCATTTGGAGGGAAATTGCTGAACATGGGAAAAGTAAGGCATGGTGTGGCTTCTGAAATTCACATTCAGAAAAGAACCGTCAAACCCAACGATGTATTTAAAAATCTTCCGGATACCATCTCCGGAGGGCGGTACCATTCGTGGATAGTTGATAAAAAAGGTTTTCCGGATGTGCTGGAAATTACCGCTATGGATGAGAAGGGGGACATCATGGCATTGCAACATAAAACGCTGGATGTGCAGGGTGTACAGTTTCATCCTGAAAGTATCCTGACTCCTGAGGGAAATCAGATTATTAAAAACTGGTTACACATTTAACTGAAAAAGATCATGAAGAAAATTTTGCAATATTTATTTGAATATAAAACACTGACCCGGCAACAAGCGTGCTCTATTCTGAAAGAAATCAGCAAAGGCATTTACTCCGAATCTGAGGTAGCTTCGTTTGTAACGGTATTCCTTATGCGTAGTATCACCATTGACGAAATGAAAGGATTTCAACAGGCCTTGCTTGAGCTTTGTGTGCCTGTTACCCTGGACGGTTATGATGTGCTGGATATTGTCGGCACGGGCGGCGATGGAAAAAACACTTTCAATATTTCAACGCTCAGTTGTTTTATTGTAGCTACTACCGGACAGAAAGTAGTTAAGCATGGAAACTATGGAGCAACGAGTGTGAGCGGCGCGAGCAATGTGATGGAAAACCTCGGATACAAATTTTCAAACGATACCGGCAAACTGAAAAAAGATTTAGATGAATGCAACTTTTGCTTTCTCCATGCTCCCATGTTTCATCCGGCTTTGAAGGCCGTGGCTCCAGTGCGCAAACATCTGGGCATCCGCACTTTCTTTAATATGATGGGACCGCTTGTGAATCCGTGCTTTACCGTAAAAAGGATGATCGGGGTTTATAACCTGGAAGTGGCAAGGTTGTACCGGTATATTCTGGAAAACGAACCGAATAATTTTTCGATTATTCACAGTCTCGATGGCTATGATGAAATTTCACTCACTGCCGATACAAGAGTGATTACGAAAAACGGGGAAAAAACATACGACGCTTTTTATCTTGGAAAAAGATCTGTTGAACCTTCAGATTTGTACGGAGGAAACACCGCCGAAGAAGCTTCAAAATTATTTTTGAAAATTTTAAAAGGCCAGGGTTCATGGGCACAGAATGCTGTGGTGCTTGCCAATGCCTCACTCGGATTGCAGACAGCCACAGGGAAAGATTACGATGAATGTTATGCTGCCTGTGCCGAAAGCCTCGATAGTGGCAAAGCATTGAATAACTTTACACGCCTAATGGAAATGCAATGAATATTTTGGAAGAAATCGTTGAACGCAAGAAAAAAGAAATAGAACTTAATAAAAAAGAGGTACCTATTTCCACGCTGGTGGGTATGCCTTACTTTGGTGAAGAATGTTATCCGTTTGTGTCATTTATCAAAGATCCGATGCGGTCGGGAATCATCGCGGAATTCAAACGTAAGTCCCCTTCCAAAGGATGGATCAATGAGAAAGCCAACGCAGAGCGGATTACGCGAGGATATGCTTCATTCGGAGCTTCTGCACTTTCGGTGTTGACAGATTATCATTTCTTCGGAGGATCGCTGGAAGATTTGAAACAGGCGCGGTGGAATGGTATTCCGATTTTGAGAAAAGATTTCATAATTGATGAATACCAGATTTTGGAAACCAAGGCCTGGGGAGCCGATGTTCTTTTGCTGATTGCAGCCTGCCTGACCAAACAGGAAATCAAAGATTTTTCTCACACTGCTAAAAATCTCGGGTTGAGTGTGTTCCTGGAATTACATTCAGAAGAGGAATTGGAAAATATCTGTGATGAAGTTGATGCCATTGGAATCAACAACCGCAACCTGAAAACTTTTGAAGTAGATCTTGAAAACAGTATCCGCATGGCAAAGCAAATCCCTGCCAAACTAAAAATTTCGGAGAGCGGAATTGACAGCATGGATACCATCAGGATGTTGAGAAAAGAAGGATTCAACGGATTTCTGATAGGAGAGAGATTTATGAAAGAAAAGTTTCCGGCCATTTCATTTAAAGAATTTTTAAGAGATAAAAAATGAAAGTGAAGGTTTGCGGGATGACAGAGGCAAAGCAAATAAAGGATCTCATTCAGATGGGAATCGATTATGCCGGAATGATTTTCTACGAAAAATCACCCAGATATGTTGTCGGGAAAATTGAACCGGAGGAGTTGAAAAATCTCTCCAAAGAAATTCAGTTAACCGGTGTTTTTGTGAATGAAGAAATAGAAGTTGTACAAAAAAGAATAAATGAATTTCATTTAAGCGCTGTGCAGCTTTGTGGTGAAGAAACTCCTGATTATTGTGAAGAATTAAGGCAATCTGTCGGCGTACTAAAAGTTGTTCCTGTATATGAAGACGTCGATATTTTTCTTTTGAAAAAATATGCAGATGTATGCGATTATTTTCTCTTTGATACCCAATCTAAGAAGTATGGTGGTACGGGCGTACAGTTTAATTGGGATCTGCTGACAAAGATGGAAATTAATAAACCATTTTTTCTGAGTGGTGGGATAGGGGAAAATGATGTAGATAGAATTTTACAATTTCATCAAGATCAGTTTTATGCTATCGACATCAACAGCAGGTTTGAAATTTCACCCGGCAAAAAGAATATGCCGGTGATAAAATTATTTCTCGAACAAATCAATTAAAAAATGAAATACGGAGTTGACGAATTTGGTTATTACGGAGAGTTTGGAGGAGCCTACATTCCTGAAATGCTTTTCGCAAATGTGGATCAGTTACAAAAAAATTATCTGGGAATTATTGAAGACAAAGAATTTCGGAAAGAATTCCTTCAACTTCTTACTGATTATGCCGGAAGGCCGACACCTCTTTATTTTGCGAGGAGGCTTTCAGAAAAATACCGGAATAATATTTTTTTGAAGCGTGAAGACCTTTGCCACACAGGTGCACACAAAATCAACAATGCGATTGGGCAGATTTTAATGGCTGAACGTCTCGGAAAAAAAAGAATCATCGCCGAAACCGGGGCCGGCCAACATGGTGTGGCTACTGCCACCGTTTGTGCATTGAAGGGTCTGGAATGTCTTGTTTACATGGGCGAGAAAGATATGGAGAGGCAGGCGCCTAATGTGGCAAGGATGCAGATGCTGGGAGCCAAAGTTGTACCTGCAACAAGCGGAAGTAAGACTTTAAAAGATGCCACCAATGAAGCCATTCGCGATTGGATCAACAATGCACATGATACTTATTATCTGATTGGAAGTGTTGTCGGCCCGCATCCTTATCCGGATATGGTAGCGCGTTTTCAGAGTGTGATCAGTGAAGAAATAAAAAGTCAAATTAAAAATCAGACCGGAAAAGATTTACCTGATTTGGTGATCGCCTGTGTAGGTGGCGGGAGCAATGCTGCAGGTGCATTTTATCATTTCCTGGAAGATGAAGAAGTGAAACTGATTGAAGTGGAAGCAGCCGGGTTGGGCTTGGATTCGGGAGAAACAGCAGCGACAACTCAGTTGGGAAGAGTCGGTATTTTACACGGAAGCAAAAGTTTAGTAATGCAAACCGACGACGGCCAGGTAACAGAGCCCTACAGCATTTCAGCCGGATTGGATTATCCGGGTATCGGCCCGCTGCATGCTCATCTTTATAAAACGGGAAGAGCAAAATTCATGAGCGCCACCGATGATGAAGCCGTGCACGCTGCTTTTGAATTGGCCCAGTTGGAAGGAATTATTCCCGCTCTCGAATCTGCGCATGCTTTGGCTGTATTAAATAAACTGGATGTTCGTGATAAAAACATTGTTGTCAATCTCAGCGGAAGAGGAGATAAAGACATGGACACCTATATGAAAAGAATGAAAACATTATGAATCGCATAAAAGAACTTTTTAGCAGAAAGAAAGAAAAAATACTGTCGGTGTATTTTACTGCGGGTTATCCAAATCTGCACGACACAGGTCTCGTAATCCAGGCACTTACAAAAGCAGGAACGGATATGATTGAAATCGGAATGCCGTACAGCGATCCGCTTGCCGACGGCCCCGTAATTCAACACAGCAGCACTATCGCTTTGAAAAACGGAATGAACATGCGCCTCCTTTTTCAACAATTAAAAGATTTAAAAAGTTTGTCAGATGATTTGCCCCCGCTGATTTTGATGGGATATCTGAATCCTGTTTTACAATTTGGTTTTGAAAAATTTTGTCGTGACGCATCCGGATGTGGTATCAGCGGATTGATTTTACCGGATCTTCCATTCAGGGAATACGAAAAAGATTATAAAGGGATAATGGAAAAATATAATTTGAAATTTATATTTCTCATTACCCCGGACACTTCGGAAGAAAGGATCCGGAAAATGGACAACCTGTCCGATGCCTTTATTTATGCAGTTTCATCCAGTTCGGTCACGGGAAGAGTCACAGATGAAGACAGAAAAGAAAGTTACTTCAAACGGTTAAGAGACATGAAGCTGAAAAATCCGGTGCTTGTGGGTTTTGGTGTCCGCGATAAAAGAACATTTGAGCATCCTTGTAAATATCTCAACGGTGCTATTGTGGGCACAGCCTTTATTCAAAAGCTTGACCAGGGCGGAAATATTGAAAAAATTGCGCAGGAATTTGAACAATCCCTGCGATAAATCAGCGTTCTATATCGGATATTAACGAGATTTTGTTCGGAAATCCGTTTGAAAAATATAATTTCGATTCTATGAAAATTTTACTCAGTTTTTTCTTTCTGATTACCACACTATTTGCTTCTGCACAACAAAACCATTATGTTCTCGAAGGTAAAATTTCAGGTTTCCCCGATGGTACCAAAGTTTCTTTTTATGATCCGGCTACGGGTTCTATGAATCAGGCTACAAGCCTGAAAGACGGTATGTTCAAAATTGACGGAGAAGATTTGAAACAACCTGAAATGAAATACCTGGTATTTGATGAGAAAGCCCCGGCCATCGCTCTTTTGATGGACAATAGCGTAGTAAACGTTTCGGGTTCTAAAGATAGTTTGACGAATCTGAAAATAACAGGCTCTGTACTTCAAACCGATTTTCAGGAATTGGTAAAGAGGCTGAATGCTTTTCAATCGGTATTTTCCAACCAGGATTTTACGCCGGAAAATAAAAATGCCATTGCAAGTTCGTGCGAAGAATTTGTAAAACAACATCCGAATTCTTTTACAAGTCTGATTGCCATCAGTCAGATCTTGCAAATTGCGCAGGACCCTGTCAGGGCAGATAAATCCATGCAACTGGTCTCGGATAATGTAAAACAATTTGATCTGGCAAAATCGCTGGATTATCAAATTCAGACAGACAGGATTTCTGCCATCGGCGCTCACATTTTACCCTTCACTCAAAACGATACTGACGGGAAACCGGTAAGCATAGGAGATTTCAAAGGGAAATATGTATTGATTGATTTCTGGGCAAGCTGGTGCAGACCATGCAGGATGGAAAATCCTAATGTTGTGGCTAATTTCAACAAGTATAAAAACAAAAACTTTACAATCCTCGGAGTAAGTTTTGACCAATCTAAAGATTCCTGGGTCAGTGCCATCAGAATGGATCAGTTAAATTGGGCACAGGTCAGCGATCTGAAAGGTTGGCAAAATGAAGTGGGTGCTAAATTTCATATTACTTCCATTCCTCAGAATATCCTGATTGATCCCAATGGAATTATTATCGCAAAAAATATCAGAGGAGAAGATTTAGGAAATACGCTCGAGAAAGTTTTAAATAATTAGTTTAAATATCAGCCACCCTCAAAAACTTCCTGAATCTTTTTTGTATTTCATTTGAAGCCTTTTCATTATTCAGGATAAGTTGTTTCAGGTTTTCTTCAGATAAATTCTTTTGTTGAATCATCTTTAAATAATCTTCCGGTTTTATGTTTCTAAAACCCGCAAGGCTGTCATTAAATCCCCTGACGAAAGCCTTTTGGCTCTTCAAAAAGGTTGATAAATTTTTAAATTTATCAACTTCTGACCTGTACTGTTGTTGATATTTTTTCAGATCAATCCCTTCTAATGTTTTTTCAAGAGACTTTGAAAAATTCCCATTGCCTATGTTTTTTGCCAATGTTGATTCAACGACGGTTTGAAGATTGTTGCCCAATTGTTGCCAGTTAATTTGCTCCGTTGCTTTCTGTGCTTCCTGTAAGGTAAGTTGTACATTTTGTGAATTTTCTATTGCAGGAGAGTTGATTTTATCAGGTGAAATATTTATTCCAGCAGTTTGCTGATCTTTCTTTTTATCAGGGATATTTTTCCGGCCGGGAAAATTTGTTTTGTTTTGATTTGATACCCATACATTTTTAGCAAAAGTTTCAGTCACTTTCTTTTCAGGAGATTTGGCAAGTGTATTTTTCTCAGGCGATACAAAGGCCGGTCGCGGACTATTTGCTATATTTCTTTCATTGTTTTGCGGCACGAATGCAAATACAAAAAGAAATAAAGAAACGATAAAAGCATAGGCCAAAATTCTCGGCGAAAAGTTTGATTGCTTTTCAATTTCACCTGATGTAATCCTGCGGATGCGTTGTAACAATTGATATTTCCCGGAAACAGCATTCATCGCCAATTGTTGACGCCCCAACTCAAACCTACTTATCGTCAGCAATGCCTTTGCATAATGAATCGGTTCGTAGTTATATTTCAACACCAAATCATCACAGCAATGTTCCCTTTCTCTCCTTATGTTTTTCATAAAGAGATAAACAAATGGATTGAAAAAAAGAATGGTTTCAATTATAAGCAACAGGATATTGACAATAAAATCATTTCTTTTAATATGCGATAATTCATGGATGATGATGGCCTCCATTTGTTCCGGTGACAAATGGGTAATACAAATGGCAGGCAATAAAATAACCGGTTTTATAAAACCAATGGTGGAGGGATTGGAAACAGTGTTCGAAATCCAGACGGAAATTTTTCTTCGGATTTTGAGGAGTGCGGCAGATTTTAATGTAAAAGATAAAATCGCCGGATTAACGGGTAATAATTCCATCCGGTAAAGTTTCAGGGTATTTTTGATGGAAAGAAAAAGCCGAACCATCAGGAGGCCAAGTAAAACAAGGTATCCGAGAGATAATGATGCAGAAATATTCGGAGGGATACTCAGAAGAGATTCTGCTGAAAGCTTTTGAACAGAAGGATAAAACCCGTCCGGATAATTCTGCACTCCTGAGAAAAAACGGTAGAGAAAAGTAATCGCAAACCAGCCAAAGCCAGCAAAAACCATGATGACCCCCAGATTATGCTTTACCATAGGCTTCAGGTTTACCGCACTTTGAACAATGATCCTGAAAATCAGCCAAAGAATCAGCGATTGCCAAATGCTTGCAATTATGGCACCGCCTAATACCTGTAAAAAATAAGAATGTAAAAGAGAGCTAACCATCGAATTATTTTTTTAATTCGTCAAGATATTTCTGGATTTCATCCAGTTCTTTCTGAGAAGATTTCCTTTGGCCGAGCGCCTGCATAACGAGTTCTGTTGAAGAACCGCTGAACAGTCCTTTAATCATTTTATCAAGGAATTGTTTCTGCGTTTTCTTACGACTGATTGCGGGTTTGTAAATATGAGATTTGGAACTTTCATCTCTTGTTACTAAACCCTTTTCATGCATAATCTGCATCAGTTTCAGAGTTGTTGTATATCCGGCATTTTTTGTTTCAGATAATAATTCATGTACTTCGCGTACGGTAGCTTCTTTTTTATCCCAGAGGATTTGCAATATCTCCAGTTCACTTTCGGTGGGCTTCAGATAATTTGACATTTTTACGATTTGTTTCGTAGCAAATTACAGCATTTTTCGTAATTGGTATAATTAAAAATTTACAAATTCTTTAAAAAGAAAATTTTGCACGTAAATCCCTGTATTGTAGTACTTTCAGTTTATTAAAGAAATACGAATGAACAAAGAGACCATCAGTCTGGAAATGGAAGTTTATGAATCCATAGAAGATCTGGAGGAAAAGGATGCCAGGCTTTTAAGAGCGGCCAGGAGCGAAACAAAAAATGCTTATGCACCCTATTCACAATTCAGAGTGGGAGCGGCAGCGCTGCTTACCAATGGTGAATTGGTGAAAGGTACCAATCAGGAAAATGCATCTTTTCCGGCGGGAATATGCGCCGAAAGAGTTTTGCTCTCCACCGCATCAAGTTTATTTCCGGGAATGGCCATTGAATCCCTGGCCATCAGCTATGACAACATCAACGGGAACAGTGATAAACCGATCAGCCCTTGCGGAATTTGCAGGCAATCGATTTACGAATTTCAATCTCGTACCAAACATCCCATCCGTATAATAATGGGCGGGCAGGAAGGAAAAATATTCGTTCTGGAAAATGCAGCCAGCCTTTTACCTATGGTATTCGGAGCTGAGGATATGCAATGACCTCTGTCCTTATTAAATTATATATTCAATGTATCCGGCGAAGAATATAACAGAGGAAAAGTGAAATCCGTTGAAGGTTTGAAGTCTATCGGTTATGTATAACCTAAATTCATGTGCTTTGCTTCAATGCCATCATTTTCCGGTCAAACTACAATGTTAATGTTTCAATAGGTAATTTTACAATTATTGATATTGATTTAGTTTAGCAGAATAAATTTTGAACTCATGAAGAAGGTTTTGATGTTATTTATTTCCTGCAGTTTGTTTCTTTCTGTTTCGGCACAAGGCACCCAGGAAGATAAACCGGTTTACCTCAGATTCCCGACGATTCCGACTTTCACAGTTTACAAAGCTCCTGACAGCACTGTTTTTCACAGGACAAATCTCCAAAGAAATAAGCCTACCATATTCATGGTCTTCAGTCCTGAATGCAGCCACTGCCAGCACGAAACTTCAGAAATCATCAAGAATATTGATAAGTTTAAAAATGCCCAGATCCTTATGGTTACTTATCTTCCTTATAACGAAATGCTGCAATTTTACAAAGACTACAAACTCTATCGCTATCGCAATATCACCGTTGCAAGAGATGCATCATTCTTCTTTCCACAATTTTTCAGAGTAAGAAATTTCCCTTCATTTTATGTTTACGATAAGAAAGGTAATTTTAAAAAATTCTTTGAAGGTGCTGTTCCGATTAATGAAGTATCAGATGCTTTGAAATTATGATTTGAATAATTCTTGTTTATAAAACAAATATTGCCCGGCTACTAAGCCGGTTTTTTTATTCCGGTGAAAATTGAAAAATTAAATTTTAAATGATTTATTTTTTTAACCGCGCGGATCTGATTTCATTTGTTTATCCCTTTCCCGGAAAAATTGATTCTTCGTCAACCAAGTATTAAAAAGGGATAGGTATTACATATTTATCATATCTGTTTCAGAAAAATTCTTCTGAAAGTAATTGTGCCAAACGCTGTTTTGTTTCTTTGAGGATAGTATCTTTAATCACTAATTACTCCTCATTTATACTACCATGAAAAGATTAATTGCTCTTTTTCTGATCGGCGCTTTTGCCGCATCATGCCAGTTTATTTCAAAATCACCCACAGATGTTTTCTCGGTAAATATGGATACATCGATATCTCCGGCAAATGATTTCTTTGATTATGCAAATGGAGGCTGGGTTAAGAAAACACCCATTCCCGCAGATGAAAGTTCATGGGGAATCGGAAACATTGTCAACGAAGAAAATAATGAGAGATTAAAAACCATCAATGAGGAAGCCGCGGAGCACGGCGGGGATTCGATTCAGAAAAAAATCGGTGATTTCTGGATGGCAGGAATGGATTCTTCACATATAGAAAAAACCGGCCTGAAATACATTCAACCCTATCTGGAATCAATTAATAATATTCAGACCATACCCCAATTTATGGAGATGGTGGGCAGGCTTTATGTGATCGGAATACCTGTTTTGATGGATATGAATGTTGCACAAGACGATAAACAAAGCGATAAATATGCATTCAGGTTATCACAGGGCGGATTAGGGTTGCCTGACCGGGATTATTATTTCAATAAAGATTCCGCAACAGTAAATGTCAGGATTTCCTATGCGGTTCATATTGCAAATATTTTAAAATTACTGGGATATGATTCAACCAAAACAAGGGCTGAAGCCAATTCAATTTTTACATTCGAAACAAGGCTTGCCATGTTTAGCAGGGAACTTGCAGATATGAGGGATCCTAATAAGAATTACAATAAAATGAACCTGGTTGAATTACAAAAACTTTCAACGCAAATCCGGTGGCAGCCATTGTTTACGGCAATCGGAATAAAAAATATTGATTCTGTAATCGTTGGCCAGCCTGAATTTTTTAAATCATTGGATGCATCTCTGACGAGTACTTCAATCCAGACATTGAAAGACTATCTTACATACCACCTGGTCAATGATTTTTCAGATCAGCTTCCCGAAAAGTTTGGCAGGGAATTCTTTTCATTTTTCAAATCCCTGAGCGGAGCCAAAGCGAGAAAACCGAGGTGGAAACGCGTTATTGCAAGCGAACAAAAAGCAATGGGAGAGCTGCTCGGACAATTGTATGTCAGAAAATATTTCGATGCTGCTTCAAAAAAACGATACGAACAAATGGCCAACGAAATAAGAGATGCATTTAAAGAACGTATTCAAAAACTGACCTGGATGAGTGACAGTACTAAACAAAAGGCTATTGTAAAACTTGAAGCCATCCGAAGGAAAATCGGTTATCCTGACAAATGGAAAGACTTTTCAGCAATGGAAATAACCAATGAAAATTATTTGCTGAATATGATCAATGCCAACCGATGGTGGACCAACTACGAGATTTCGAAATTGAGTAAGCCGGTGGACCGGGAGGAATGGTTTATGTTTCCGCAGACTTACAATGCCTATTACGATCCGTCCAATAATGAAATTGTATTTCCGGCCGCTGCATTCATTGTCCCGGGATTTAAAGATCACGACCTGGATGATGCCGTCATGTATGGCTATGCAGGCGCCAGTTATATAGGACATGAAATTACCCATGGATTCGATGACCAGGGAAGGCTTTATGATGCAAAGGGAAACCTTCATAACTGGTGGTCAACACAGGATTCCGCTGCCTTTGCACAACGGGCTGCCATGATTGTAAAACAATTCAACAGCTATGAACCATTACCCGGATATCATATCAATGGCTCTGCTACCCAGGGAGAAAATATTGCCGACCTCGGTGGCATAGAAATCGGAATTGATGCATTCAAAAAATCCAATGCATATAAAGAAAATAAAATCATCAACGGATTTACGCCGATGGAACGGTTTTTTATGGGATATGCTTTGAGCTGGATGTACAAATCAAGGCCGGAAGCTCTCCGGCACCAGTTGATGACTGATGTGCATTCACCTGCAAAATACAGGGTAAATGGTCCATTCAGCGATGTAAATGAATTTTACAAAACATACCACCTAAAACCCGGAGACGGAATGTTCGTAACAGATAGCCTCAGAGTAAAAATCTGGTAATAAAACTTAAAAAAAGCCAACCTCTTTCGTAGGAAAATGATCCGGAATTTGCTCAATGCCTTTTGATTGAAAAGGTTTTATCAGGTGAAATCCACGGAAATTCCATTCCTCAGTAAAGCAGCCTATCTTTGTTGCCAATCGAACGTTGAATGAACATACATAAAGAAGGGTATAAAACGATTGCACTCTCGGCAATTGCATTTGGAATTATTAATATTGTCTTCTTTTATTTTTTCAGTGCATCCCTGCCTGTTGTATCCTGGATAATATTCGGGATAACACTTATTCTGTTAATATTTGTTATCATGTTTTTCCGTTCCCCAAAACGCACCTGCACCGCCTTACATCATCAGATTATCAGTCCGGCCGATGGAAAGATTGTTGTCATTGAAGAAATTGAACATGCCGAATATTTCGACGATAAAAGAATTCAGATTTCAATTTTTATGAGCCCGACCAATGTCCATATCAATCGTTATCCAATGTCGGGCGTGGTGACGTACAACAAATACCACAAAGGAAAATATCTTGTCGCCTGGCATCCGAAATCATCTGAAGAAAACGAAAGGCATTCGATTGTTATTAAAAACAATCATATTCAGATTCTGGTAAGGCAGATTGCAGGTGCAATGGCCAAGAGAATCGTGAATTATGCAAAAATAGGTATGCGTGTTGAGCAGGGTAAAGAAATGGGATTTATTAAATTCGGCAGCAGGGTGGACGTGTTGTTGCCGGTCGGCACGCCGCTGAATGTTAGATTAAATCAACTGGTAAAAGGTGGTATCACCGTACTTGCCAATATTGATACAGTTGAAAAATTAAAGCAGGTTTCAGTTAGTGAAAATAAAATCTCAGGCTGAGTTTAATTGATCTTTCCTTTCGTTCTTGTAAAAACTATAAAATCTGTAGGTGGAATCTTATCAACCTTTTGCTGGCGCAACATGGATATAATTTGTCCCTGGTGATAAGTCTGATGATTGAATACCTGGATCAGCGCTTCATACAACGGTTGTTTAAATGCCTCCCTTTTTGTATTCCGGTATTCAAATACATGTTCCAGTTTCATGTCACTCGATTCCCTGATTAAATCCACCCAATTGGCCGACATGCTTAAAATTTCTTTTGATAAACCCCCGATATTTGTCTGAAGCTCTTCAGCAGGTTTGTCAAAAGTTTCTTTGAGCTGGATCCGCTGCCACCAGATGTAATCTGCCTTGAGAAGATGAAATAGAGTTTTATTGATGGTGCCGAAACTTGTTTCCATGTCTTTGTTTAAAATTTCAGGAGAAACTGTATTCAGTTTTTTCAAAAGAACCTTATATGCCCACTGGCGATAAAGTGCAAGAGAGAGAAGTACTTGTTTCATTTCAATTTGTCAGGTTTTAAAACAAAACTTTTTAGGTACACAAAGATAAGAATTGATAAAACCGGATTTTATTTTGCAGCATGAAAATAGAATTATTATTTCCATATTCGAGTCTTAAGATTCATTTGAAAGTCGCCTTTTGAAAAATCTCTGTCAGACCTATGGGCTTTCCTGTGGCCTGAAAACAAATTGGTACATTTGCGCCGCAATAATCAGAAAAGAATTATGAGCAAGTCTTCATTTAAAATCAAGGGTTTTAGTTCCACTGCCGTTCACGCCGGCCATAATACAGAAAGCAATCACGCACACCTGACCCCGGTATATGCCAGCAGCACCTATGTTTTTGACACAGCCGAACAGGGAATGGAAAGATTTTCCGGTAAGCAGGATGGATTTATTTACAGCCGTTGGGGAAATCCAAACTTTGATGAAGCTGAACGGAAAATTGGCGCGCTTGAATCTTTCGGAATTGTGGAAAACGGAGAACCTCTTCAATTGAAAGCTGTTCTTCACGGAAGCGGAATGGCTGCTATTTCAACGTTGATGTTTGGGAATCTGAATGCAGGTGACAAAGTACTCACTCATTATTCCCTGTATGGCGGCACTCAGGAATTGCTTACCAGGATTTTAAATAAAATGAACATTGAGGTTATTATTGCAGACCTGCGCGATTTGAACCTGGCTGAAGAGAAGATGAAACAAAATCCGCAAATAAAACTTCTATACATTGAAACTCCCGCCAATCCTACAATTCAATGTGTGGATATTGGTGAACTTTCCAAACTGGCTAAATCGCACAATATCACCGTAGCCTGTGATAACACGTTTGCTACACCTTATTTGCAACATCCTTTTAAATACAATGTGGATTATGTAGTTCATTCTACAACTAAGTTTTTAAATGGACATGGAACTGCAGTGGGTGGTGCAATAGTGGGCAGAGATTTGGAAAAAATGAGTACGGTTTTTGAAAAAACAAAAAGGCTCCTCGGCGGAAGCAGTAGTCCTTTCGATGCCTTCATGCTGGTTCAGGGTATGAAAACGCTGGAAGTGAGAATGGAACGTCATTGCAGCAATGCAGAAAAAGTAGCTGAGTTTCTGAATAACCATCCACAGATTGCCAAAGTGAATTATCCCGGTTTGACCACACATCCCGATCACAAAGTTGCGCTTAAACAAATGAAGCATCCCGGACCAATGATGAGTTTTGAATTGAAAGGTGGATTGGAAGCCGGCAAAAAATTTATAGATGGCCTGAAGATGTGTGTACGCGCTGTTTCGTTGGGTACATGTGATACGCTGGTATCTCATCCTGCATCTATGACGCACTATGGAGTACCGGAAGCCGACCGCATCAGGTACGGAATCACCAATGGACTGATCAGGATGAGCGTGGGTATTGAGGATGTCAATGATATTATGGCTGATTTGGATCAGGCATTGAGTTGAAATAGAAAAAAGATGTCAGAAAAAGAGAACAATATAATTATCCGTGAAGCTGTCAGAAGCGATGTCAAGGCAATCATGCAATTGATTCGTGAACTGGCACTGTATGAAAAGGCGCCGGAAGAAGTTACCGTTTCCGAAAAACAATTTGAGGAATGCGGTTTTGGTAATTCACCGGTCTGGTGGGCATTGGTAGCAGAGTTTGATGGAAAGTTAATCGGTATGGCGCTTTACTACATCCGTTACAGTACCTGGAAAGGGCCAAAGATGTATTTAGAAGATTTGATTGTAAATGAAAAGTGGAGAGGCAAAGGTGTTGGTAAAATGCTTTTTGACGGATTGATAAAAAAAGCAAAAGAAAAAAATTGGAATGGGATGTCGTGGCAGGTACTGACCTGGAATGAAAGCGCCATTCAATTCTACAAAAAATACGAGGGCGTTCAACTGGATGATGGCTGGACAAATGGCTCTCTTGAATTTCAAAAAACAAAATCATATTAAAATGGCGAATGAAGGAAAGATAACCATGGGGGGAAACGGACAACTGCTGGTACCGGATTTTCCGGTAATTCCATTTATTGAAGGTGACGGAATTGGCCCCGATATCTGGAAGGCAAGTGTCAGGGTATTTGATGCGGCTATTGAAAAAACTTTTGGAAGCAGAAAAAAAATTGTTTGGAAAAAAGTTTTGGCAGGAGAAGAAGCTTTCCACAAAACAGGAGAGTGGATGCCAGCCGAGACCATGCAAATATTTAAAGATTATCTGGTTGCGATCAAAGGCCCTTTGACAACTCCGGTGGGAGGTGGCATCCGCAGCCTGAATGTACTGTTGCGCCAGGAACTGGATTTGTATGTTTGTCAGCGGCCCATTAAATATTTTGAAGGTGTACCATCGCCGATGTGGCAACCCGAAAAGGTGGATATGGTGATTTTCAGAGAAAATACAGAAGATATTTATTCAGGCATTGAATACATGACCGGAACTGAAGAAAATAAAAAATTGCTTCACTTTCTCACTGATGAACTTAAAACAAAAAAAATCCGTTTTCCGGAAACTTCTTCTATTGGGATCAAAGTCGTTTCGCGCGAAGGTTCTGAAAGGTTGATCAGGGCGGCTATTCAATATGCCATCGATAATAAACTTCCGAGTGTGACTTTGGTGCACAAAGGAAACATCATGAAGTTTACCGAAGGTGCTTTTAAAATCTGGGGATATGAATTGGCAGAACGCGAATTTCCACATCACACTTATACATGGAGCCAATGGGAAACGACAAAGAAAGAGAGAGGTGAAGCCGTCGCCAATGAAGATATGCGTATTGCGGCGGTGGGCGGAAAAGTGATTATCAAAGATGCGATTGCGGATAATTTTCTGCAACAGGCTCTTCTCGCCCCGCAAAATTATTCCATCATTGCAACACTCAATCTGAACGGAGATTATATCAGTGATGCCCTTGCCGCACAGGTGGGAGGAATCGGTATCGCACCGGGAGCCAATATCAATTACAAAACAGGAAATGCCGTATTTGAAGCCACACATGGCACAGCTCCGAAATTTGCAAATACCAACAGCATGAATCCTTCGTCTTTGATCCTGAGCGGAGTGATGATGTTTGAATATATGGGATGGCGCGATGTGGCTGACAGGATTAAAGCGGCGATTGGAAAAACCATCCGGCAAAAAACAGTGACTGTTGATTTTTATAATCTGATGCAGGACGCCCAATTGCTTTCCACGAGCGCTTTTGGCGATGCGGTTATCAAAAATTTATAATTTGATAAATATGAGCGGCACAAGGATGAACCGTAGTCTCTAATTTAATTAAATTGCGAAACTTTTAAACCAACCGAATATTTTAAATGGAAAAGATCAAAGTAAAAAATCCGGTAGTAGAACTGGATGGTGATGAAATGACGAGAATTATCTGGAAGTTTATCAAAGACAAATTGATTCTCCCTTATTTGGATATAGACATTAAATATTACGATCTCAGCATCCAAAAAAGAGATGCCACGGATGATCAGATTACCAAAGACGCAGCCAATGCCATCAAACAATACGGCGTCGGGATCAAATGCGCAACCATTACACCTGACGAAGCACGCGTGAAAGAATTTAATCTGAAAAAAATGTGGAAAAGCCCGAATGGCACTATCCGCAACATTTTGGACGGAACTGTTTTCAGGGAACCGATCGTTATCAAAAATATCCCGCGATTAATTTCAAACTGGACCGCTCCGATTATTATCGGCCGCCACGCTTTTGCCGATCAGTACAAAGCCACTGATGTTGTCATCAAAGGAAAAGGAAAACTGACGATGACCTTCACTCCGGAAGATGGCGGTGAAGCCCAAACATGGAATGTGTACGACTTTCAGGGCGACGGTGTGGCCATGAGCATGTACAACACAGACAAGAGTATTTCCGGTTTTGCGAGAAGTTGTTTCAATATGGCATTAAGCAAGAAATGGCCTTTATACCTTTCAACTAAAAATACCATTTTAAAAAAGTATGATGGAAGATTTAAAGATATTTTTCAGGAAATTTTTGACAACGAATTCAAAACTGAATTTGATAAGTTGGGCATTACCTATGAACATCGTTTAATCGATGATATGGTGGCAAGCGCTTTGAAATGGCACGGGAACTTCATCTGGGCCTGCAAAAATTACGATGGCGATGTACAGAGTGATACACTCGCACAGGGATTCGGTTCATTGGGATTGATGACGAGTGTTTTGGTTACGCCGGATGGAAAGACCCTGGAAGCTGAAGCAGCACACGGAACTGTCACACGCCATTATCGCGAACATCAGAAAGGCAATCCAACTTCCACCAATCCGATTGCATCTATTTTTGCATGGACAAGAGGCCTCGCGTTTAGAGGCAAGTTGGATAACAATCAAGCGTTGATTGACTTTGCCAACTCGGTTGAATCAGTTTGCATCCGGACTGTTGAAAATGGTAAGATGACCAAAGATCTGGCAATTTGCATTAAAGGAAATAGAGTTGAGGCCGGTGTGGATTATTTATACACAGAAGCTTTTCTCGAAGAAATCAATAAAGGCCTTCAGGAGAAATACAAATAACTTTTACGAAACGAAAAATCAAAAGGCCGGAAAACGTAAAAAGTTTATCCGGTCTTTTTATAAAAATCAACTACAAATTATCCTTTAATGAAATTCATTTGATCCTGTTTTTTATGAGGAACTGATCAATCATCGAAGATATCAGGGTCCCATCTTCTTCCAAAGCAAAATGCCCGGTATTCAATAAATGAACTTCGATATTTTTTAAATCCTTTTTGTAAGCATCTGCACCCGCCTTCGGGAAAATGCCATCATTCTTACCCCATGTAACCAGGGTGGGAGGCTGATTATCGCGCATATATTTCTGCCATTCTTTGTACAATGGAATGTTGGTGCGGTAAGATAGGAACAGTTCCAATTGAATTTCCTGATTTCCCTTTCTGTCAAGCCCCATCTGATCTATGAGCCAGCTATCAGGGCTAATCGCTGATTTGTCGCGCGTTCCATCGAGGTATTGAGATTTGGTTCCTTCAAGCGTGAGAAGACTTTTAATGAACTGGATATTGGATTCTTTTTTTGGTTCGTTCCAATAAGCTCTCATCTTATCCCAAAAAGGAGAAAGGCCTTCTTCGTACGCATTTCCATTCTGAATCAAAAGCGCCTGAATCCTTTCGGGATTTTTAGTAGCAATTCTGAACCCGACCGGAGCGCCATAATCCATCATGTACAAACTGAATTTTTTGAGATGAATTACATCTGTAAATTGTTCCATGATTCTTGCCAGGTGATCAAAACTGTATTCAAAACTGTTGACCGATGGCATAGAACTATTGCCGAATCCCGGATAGTCAGGAGCAACCAGATGATATTTACGTCCAAGACCAATCATCAGATTCCTGAACATGTGAGAGGAACTTGGAAAACCGTGCAATAGCAAAATTGATGGGTTCCCGATTGTACCTGCTTCACGGTAAAAAATATCCTGGCCTTCAATCTTAACGGTCTTGTACCTGATTCCGTTGATTTCGATTCCACGGATTTCAGAAGATTTAGTTTCTTCTTTGACACTTTTTTTTAAGGTAGTTTCCATAATTGTACATTTTTAGAATTTAAAAATTGATTACTATGAAATTTAAAGAGCAATGAATACCACTTTTACGAAAAAAACTGAAAAGGTTTACTGAAGAGTAAATCAGTATTTCAGAAGTCGATTTTGTAATGTTTTTATAATAGGTAGTTTGCTTTTTTCGAATTAATATGCGTCATAAAGCATACCATTTCAATTTAAACGAATATGTGATTCAAATATATGAGAGGTCAATCAGGTTGACTTTACCCGCAGAAATGGATTTTGGGTATTTATTGAAACAGCTATTTAATAATTACTTCACATAACCTTTCTTTACCGTTTAAAGATTTGGGTAAAAATTTCAGCACTGCGTTTGGCAACCGGATGGAATTTGTTTCCAAGACCTGAAGAGAGAGGAGTTTCGCCCACAGATTTATTTTTTGTGAAATATCATTTACAGAAAACAGGCATTCACGAATTTGCAATCTCTCATTCTCCGCTAAAATGGCCTTGCTGTTTTTCAGATTTTCGAACCTGATATTTTCTCTTTCTTTCCATTCAATGAAAAACGGATACGGCAACTGATTTAAATCAGGTTGATCAATAAAGAGCATTTTCCATCTTTTGATTTTGCCCTCAGGTGTTTTTCTTGATCCTTCAATGATTCCCGAACTATTGAAACCTTTTCTTTTTATATCGGAATCGAATTTTTTAATATCATCCACAGAAATACAAATAGTTCCCCATCCATCACCTGATTTTAAATCATGCAATAACAATGAGGTTAATGGATGATGCGCACTTTGAGCAATATTTTTATCCTCTACCGAAAGCCATTCCACATAAGCATTCTTTGTATAAAGCAGAGCGTTTTGTGTTCCCCAATTTAAATGATGGCCACCGATGACAGCATGGTATCCGAGTTGTTTTTGTGCTGTTACAGTTTGATCAGGACTCTCTGTCGTAAAATAGACTACATGATCAAGTTTCAACATTTAATTATTTTCCGGTTTAAACCATTTACAATTCCTTTAAAGATACAAATTGTAATAGTTGATAAATAACCAGAGATGAATAATTGATTCCAATGTTGTAATGTATAAAAATAAAACAGGCCGTCTTTTTGAGACAGCCTGCTTTATTTAAAATCTACTTCAACTAATTTTTTCTTTCTCCTTTTGTCTTCATAGCCATTTTCACAGCGTTGTAGGCATTCACTTCTCCACCGGAAACTGAAATATCGGAAAGGCTGACCAATGTGGAATCACCTTCTCCGGCATTTCCCGGCAGATCCACTTTTTCAGTAATCGGAGATACTGATTTCACCAATATCCCTTTTAATTGTAAAGCGGTCAATTCCGGATAATATTCCAATAACAGCGCTGCAATACCTGCAACTACAGGTGTTGCCATACTGGTACCGCTCAATTTTCCATACGCATTCCCGCCCGGAAGTGTCGAATAAATATTTACGCCGGGAGCAAAAACATCCACAAGTTTTTTCCCATAGTTGCTGAAACCTGCTACGATCCCGCCATTGGTGGGGTCTCCGCTTGCACCAACTGTAATAAAATTTCTTGCTGTATCACCATTCAGATAAACCGGCGTTGGAAAATTATCAGTTGAATCAATATTTTTTCCATCGTTTCCCGCTGCATGAACCAGCAAAACATCGTGGGCTGCTGCGTATCTTACCGCATCATCCACCCATTGTTTTTGGGGTGAAAAACTTTTACCAAAACTCATGCTGATCACTTTAGCTCCGTTGTCAACTGCATAGCGGATAGCAAGAGCAATATCTTTATCATGTTCATCTCCGTCAGGAACTGCGCGTATCATCATAACCTTGACATTATCTGCAATCCCGTTCATTCCGATGCCATTATTCCTTACAGCAGCTATGATTCCCGTTACATGTGTACCATGTGTGGGAGTGCCGGCCATAACATCGGAATTTCCATAGTACCGGTCATTGATATCATTGTAATTGTCTTTCACTATTTCACCCCGGTAATCTTCAGGAGGTGTATCTGCAGATTCAGCTTTACTTATCTGTCCGCGCAAATCATCCAGGATATCGGTATTGGTGATATCGTCGTTATTATTGTTCATTTTCATGATGCCGAGATAAATATTGGCCGATGCTCTTGCCTCGGCCGTTGTCGGCACATACGTCTGAAGATCGTGTCCATTAAATTCTTTTTTACCCAGGTCTTTTGCAATGACGCTGTCACCCGATTCAAGAACGGGTAAAATACGTTTCATAATCATCAGCGTAGCCGGATCCACTCCATTCAAAACAGCAGATTTTGCTTTGAGAAACATGACTGCCTCATACTTTGCTTCACCTTTCAGGTTGGCGGTGTCAGGAGTACTGTCACCATATTTGGGTTTCAATTGCCAATAAACCCTTGCAGCTTCATAAGAATCCTTGTTTACATTTTTCCCGTCTTTATTGCCCAGAAAATTCCATCCGTAATAATCATCAACATATCCGTTGTGATCGTCATCAATTCCATTGTGGGGAATTTCTCCGGGGTTATGCCACAAAATGGGTTTAAGGTCTTCCTGAAGTGTGTCAACGCCACTGTCGATGACAGCAACCACAACAGTTTTACTCTTTCTGCCTTTCAGCAGGTCATAAGCTTTGTCCAGGCTGATTCCATAAAATCCGGTAGTTGCCCTGTCAAGCTGATACCAATCATTGGGGGCTACCAGTGGTTTGGGTGCCGTCGTCGCACTACTCTGGTCTTGTCCAAAAGAATAAGTGTAACAAACAAGTATCCCGAGTAATATCCATAAAGAACGTTTTTTCATTATAAGTCTGAGTTTAAGCAGCAAATTTTAAGAATTAAATACGAATAATCTATTCGTAGGTAATAATTACCAATTTTTTATTTCAAAATTCCGCAGTTCCGGGGTAAAAAAATGAAAAAGAAATGCCGGATCATCTCTTCTTGTATTGATTTCAAAGAATAAAATGAGGTAATTGGTGCATATTTCAGGCTTAGCAGAAAATCTCAGATTACCGGCAATTTCCGATTTCAGCGGAAGTTTTTTCATCGCTGTCAGGCAACAAAAGAGAATATCAGGGACGAAAATATTTCAGAACTCCATCCTGATGAAGCAAAATATTTACCGTAAACCTACGAGTAGCAGATGGGGTGTTTACCATTTATACACAGAGAAAAAATACAATGCCCGGGGTAATATCTTATTGGGAGAAAATCAGAAGATATGCTATTTGTATTGGGCTGAGAGCACTTTATGTTTGCATTGGAAAGTTGAGTGATAAAAAAATAATAATTCAAAATCCCGATTTAAAATCCAAAACCCAAAAACCAAATCCAATATCTCTCAAGTTTCCAAAGTGTTGAAAAATTTTTAGATTGTAAAATGGCAAGCTAATCCGGTATTCCTGTAAAGACCAACCCAAGGATTAAATCTTTCGCTTAGTTTAAACCTTAAAGAGCTTCCGCCCCGGCGGAAGTTTTTTTATCGATATTGGTGATTATGTTTGAAGACCCAACAATTCGTTTTCCATTTTTGGTTCCCTGAACTCTTTCCAGAATTTTCCTCCGGAATATAATTCTCTGCTTTGCTGCAATAGCTCTTCAATAATGATTGTCCGGTAGATTTTATCTGTAAATTGGTTTTGAATTGGTGCTGGAATAAAGCCATACTGTCCTGAATAGACATAGATAAACTCCACCCCGATTTGCTGGAAATTGAAATAATTGTAACCCTGATAAAAATCCAAATTTTGAATCCGGGAAAAAAGATCAACCTTACCCGTTTTCATTCCACCACTGCCTGATAATCTTTTCGTCTTCTTTGATTTTCGCGGTCAATGCTTCGAGGCTTTCAAATTTAATTTCCGGTCTGAAGTATTTCTTAAATCGTATCTGAATTGGCCGCCCATAAAGGTTCTTGTGAAAGTCAAACAGATTGGCTTCAATCACTTCCCTGTTATCAGTGAGGGTGGGTCGGATACCGATACTCATCATCCCCGGATATACTTTGGTGTCAGTTTCTGAATCAATTTTAGTTGCTCCGATTGCATAAACGCCGTACCTCGGTATCAGTTTATTGCCATCTTCCACATGCACGTTGGCCGTTGGATAACCAATTGTTCTTCCAATTTTGTTTCCATGTACGACCTGTCCGTTTAAAAAATATTCATAACCCAGATTTTGATTCGCTGCTTCCACCTCACCGTTAAATAAGGCTCTGCGGATAAGTGTGGAGCTTACCGTTACCTCTTTGAGAACATATTCCGGAATCTCAATCACTTTAAAATTGAATTCCTTTCCATATTTTTCCAACATGTGAAAATCACCTTTTCGATCTTTCCCAAAATGATGATCATATCCGGTGATAATGCACCGTGCCTGAAGTTTTTTCACCAGAAAATCTGTGATATATTCTTCGGGTGGCATGGATGAAAATTGCTCTGTAAAAGGAACTACCACCACATGATCGATACCGTGCCTGGATAACAACTCAATTTTTTCGTCATAAGTATTCAGCAGTTTTACCACATTTTCCTTTTGCAAAACAATGCGCGGATGCGGATGGAAAGTAACCAAAACAGATTGACCGGAAATCTTTTCTGCTTCTTTTTTTAACTGTTCTATTATCTTGAGATGTCCTTTGTGTACCCCGTCAAAAGTGCCTGTGGTAATGACTGCATTATTGAAAACCGGCAGATTGTTTAAATTCCTGTGTACTTCCATTTCATGCAAAGTAAAAGCATAATATTATTCCCATACCCAGGCTTTCCATTTTTCATCAAATGAATTATTCTACTTTTACACCCGTTTGCTAAATTATATTTTTTAATAATGTCATTGTATAATCAAAGAGGTGTATCGGCGCAAAAAGAGGATGTTCATTTCGCAATTCAAAATCTGAATCCGGGCTTGTACAAGCGGGCTTTTTGCAGGATTTATCCCGATTTTCTTGTCGGAAGTTCAGATTTTGTGAATCTGATGCACGCCGATGGTGCAGGAACAAAAAGTATTCTTGCTTATTTGTATTGGAAAGAAACAGGCGATGTGTCGGTTTGGAGGGGGATTGCCCAGGATGCTATTGTAATGAACCTTGACGACCTGTTGTGTACGGGAGTTTATGATCAGATTTTGTATAGCAGCACGATCGACAGAAATAAAAATCTGATTCCGGCAGAGGTACTCAAAGAAATTATTGATGGCTCAAAAGAATTTTTTGACCTGATGGGCGCCTGTGGGATCCAGATCAATTATCTCGGAGGCGAAACGGCTGATGTGGGAGATACGGTAAGAACCATTACTGTAAATGGCACCATGACTGCAAGGTGGCCAAAAAACAAAATCGTAACCAATGAAAATATCCACCAGGGCGATGTAATTGTAGGTCTGGCTTCTTATGGCAAGGCTATTTACGAATCCGAGCAAAACAGCGGAATCGGAAGTAATGGATTGACGTCGGCCAGGCATGATCTTCTTGAGAGTTCATATGCAAAAAACTTCCCTGAAACTTTTGATCCGTCTCTTGACCCAAGAGTGGTTTATACCGGTAAATATAAAATTGCTGACATCAAAGAAATTCTTTCGCCAACCCGCACCTATGCTCCTCTGATGAAACAGGTGTTGATGAAATATTTTGATCAAATTCACGGGATTATTCATTGCAGTGGGGGAGGCCAGACCAAATGCCTGAAATACATTCCTGAATTGACCCGGGTGGTTAAGGATAATCTGTTTCCAATACCTCCGGTTTTTCAAAAGATTAAAGAAACAAGCAAGGTTTCAGATTACGAAATGTACCAGGTTTTTAATATGGGTTGCCGAATGGAAATTTATACTTCTGAATCCACTGCAAAAGATATAATTGATCTCGCTGATAATTTTGGAATCGAGGCAAGAATCATCGGGAAAGTGGAAATTTCGGAAGACAAAGAACTTATCATTGAAGGCAACAATGAAATCCTCTATTACCAGTAACTAATTATTTCATTTTGCTGAGCCGGAAAAACGTCAGTGAAAAAGGATTCTCATTTTCTTTGATGAATATACCTTCTCCATTTATCAACAACTGATGAAATATCACCGGGAAGCGGAGACTCGAAAAATAATTCTTCTTTGGTTGAGGGATGAACAAAACCCAATTGCCACGCATGCAGGGCCTGGCGCGGGCACAGAGCAAAACAATTATCAACAAACTGTTTGTACTTTCCGAAAACAGTTCCTTTTACAATCTTATCTCCGCCATACAATTCATCGTTAAAAAGAGGATGCCCGATGTATTTCATGTGAACCCTGATTTGATGAGTGCGCCCCGTTTCGAGCCGGCATTCTATCAACGTTGCATAATTAAATCTTTCAACAACCTTGTAATGTGTGATGGCTTCTTTGCCATGTTCACCTTCGGGATATGCCGCAAACATTTTCCGGAATCGCTGATGCCTGCCTACGTGTGCAACCACCGTACCTGAATCTTCTTCAAAATCGCCCCAAACCAGAGCGAGGTATCTGCGGTGAATAGTGTGTTTGAAAAATTTCATTGCCAGATCAGATAAGCTATGTGTATTCTTTGCAAGAACCAATAATCCTGAAGTATTTTTGTCGATTCGGTGTACCAATCCGAAACGGCTCAGGTTTTCTTCGGTGATACCCGGATTTTGTTGTTTCAGATGAAATGCAACAGCATTTACCAATGTTCCTGACCTGTTGCCGCTTCCGGGATGTACAACCATTCCTGCAACCTTATCCACCACAAGTAAATCGTCATCTTCGTAAACAATTTTGATTGGTATATTTTCAGGAATTATATCGGTACTCTCAGGTTCGAAATCCTGGTAAATAACAATTTTATCTCCTGGTTTTACTTTGTAATTTGATTTTATTGTTTGGCCATTGACCAGTACATGCTCGTTTTCAATTCCCTGCTGGATTTTATTTCTCGTCGCCCCTTCAATTCTGCTCATCAGAAATTTATCAATTCGCAACGGTTCCTGTCCTTTGGCACATTCTATCGCCTGGCTCTCAAATAACTCATCGTTTGATTCAGAAAGTTCATTTATGTCAGTCTCTTCTTCCACAATGAAAAGGTTGATTATTTATTTTTAATTTCATATCCGTTTACATCCAGCAACGGCATCGGTTTTCCAACTTCCGGAATGAACAATTTGTGTTTTTCAATGAGATTTTTATTTTCGTAAAGTTCAAATCGGAACAATCCGGAATGGCCAAAGTTCGCCCTGTCAATTATCAGGTAATCCTGCGGGATTTTATTCAAAACAAAAACCGGATCGCCGTTATCTTCAAAAACTTTGAGAGAATATTTATTTTTTGCAGCATCCTTCAAAGAAATAATTACGTTGTTATCCTTACCGGTATAAACATGTTTCGACTGAACAAAATAAATGGGAATCTTTTTTTCTGCCGGAATGATTTTGGGAATGGAGCTAACAGAATCTATTTCTTTTACGACAGCTTTTACAAAAGTCTTTGAAGTATCAGGCGCACCCCTGTGCGATTGGGTAAAAAGATATGTACCACCATCAAAAGCGATAAAAAGACGATAGTATTGTTCATTGGGCAAAAACTCTTTGGGATCAACAAAACCGTTTTTAATGGCATTTACATTCAACACACTTCCGATAGAGGTAAAGTTTTTAATGCTGTCACCCGAACGCTGAATGTTGATTGCAGTTACATTTTTGTATGGATTTATCCATGACACGAGAGCCCTTTTCCCCATCAGTGTAACCCTGATTTTGGGCAGCGTATCCTGAGAATAACCAATCGTTCCAATCAGTAATAAGGATACCAGATAAATGATTTTCCCGAACATTGACTTTTTCACTTCCAATAGAGTTGTAAATATAATATCCGCTTCGTTATTTAAAAGTTGTAATTGAAATTTCTTATCTCCCTTCATAGGTTATTCCCGAATTGAGTTAAATATTTTCTCCCAAAAATAAAGGCATATCCCGCAATCAAAATACATCCCGAAATGATCTGAAGAATCGGCTTCAGTCCGGAAACAAGAAAGTTTAATAAACCGAAAATTACACCCGCTAAAAGGAAACGAAATAATAATTTCTTCAGAGGGATCAGGCTTTGTACAGACATTTTTAAGGTATGGCTGATGTGAAATAAATAAAACACAATTTGAAGAATGGTGGATATTACCAATGCGGCCGCCGCCCCCTGCATTCCAGAAATCGGATACAGAAGAAAAACAAAAAATATAGCAAGGATCAGATCTATAAATGCACCAATGGTCACTATTTTCCCTTTTCCGTAAACCTGAAGAATACCACCAAAGTGATTTATTCGCAATGGCAGTATTAAAATGGTAATCGCAAAAACCGGCAGAGATGCAAGATACTTCTCTCCAAAGAAAGTCAGAAAAACGGGTTCACGAAAAAACATCAGAAAAAAGAAAAGAGGAAAAACCGCAGAAGACAAAATCAAAAAATTTTCTTTAAAAATATCTCTGATGAATCCATGATCATTTATACTTTTCGCCATTTGCATCATCATGTATGCGCCGGTAGCATTGATGAAAATTGAAAACAAGGGTATCTCCACTGAGCCATTAAAAAAGATGGCAAAGTCGGCCGGTACAAGAAGATACACAAGAATTAATTTATCAATCCACTTGGAAAAAACGCTTAGAATATCATTGATTCCGTTGGATATCCAATGAAAACGAAATTCTTTATTTTCTTCCGGATTTCTTTTCGGATATTGAGCAGCACTTCTCTTGATTGAAACAAGAGCCAAAAACCTGAGCATTGAAAAACCAATAATCCCCTTTACCAGCGATTCAAGATTATATCCGGATTGTAAAATAACAATGTGCCACCCAAAGAAAAACAGGGAATATACAATGTTAATCAAAAAGTAAGGGAATGAACCATCTCTTTTAATCAGCCCGGATTCGGTGATGCTGTTAATTGTCTGGACGATAATAAAAATTATTATCCATAATTTCAGACTCTGGGCAAACTGTTTCGCAGCTACAAAAAAAATAAACAATGTCACAATCCATAATAAAAGATAAAAGGAAATAATCTGCCTGCGTTTTCTTCTGAAAAAACCGGAAAGGACGCCCGGAGGAGTAGAAAAAATAAGAGTTGTAACCCCGAAGCCGATAATAACACTTACCACATTGGAATACATCCATAAACTCTGAAATCCGGAATAATCTTCTAAGGTCAAACGATGTGAATACAAAATCGTCACGACAAACAACATCAGCAATGGCGACATCCGCCCTGACAACATCCAGAAATAATTTCTATCGATCGCAGGCGATAAATTTTTCATTTTGCTAAGAAAGGTATTTTCCGCCCGATCCATCCTATTTGTTTATCATTTAAAAATAAAAATACAAGGAACAGTATTTCAACGAAAAATACATCAGAAAAAATATATGGCACCTTGTATAAAAAACCAGGATCCATTTGGCACCCAAAATTTAAGAAGGGGGAGAGATTTGGTAGCTAAAATCAACGATCCCGAAACCTTTCAAAAAAAAATGCCCATCAGGCAAATGAACATAAATATTTTATGAAGGGTTTCAGTGATAAAAATTACCGGGAATCCCTCCTTTCAGGAGCTGCTTTTTTGAGGTTCAAAAACTTACCTTTGCGCCCTGTAGCAAACATTATATGAAGCATTTCAGGAATTTCTGCATCATTGCTCACATTGACCATGGTAAAAGCACTCTGGCCGACCGTTTACTGGAGTTTACCCATACCATCAATCAACGGGAAATGCAGAACCAGGTATTAGACGACATGGATTTGGAACGTGAAAAAGGAATTACCATCAAGAGCCACGCCATCCAGATCAATTATCAATATCAGCATCAGGAATATATATTAAACCTCATTGATACACCCGGCCATGTGGATTTCAGTTATGAGGTAAGCAGGGCGCTGGCTGCATGCGAAGGGGCATTGTTGCTGATAGATGCCACCCAGGGGATTCAGGCACAAACCATCAGCAATCTTTATCTCGCCATTGACAATAATCTTGAAATCATTCCGGTTTTGAACAAAATTGACATGGAAGGAGCGATGATTGCTGAGGTGGAAGATCAGGTAATTGAATTAATCGGTTGCAAAAGGGAAGAAATATTGCATGCGAGTGCGAAGACCGGGGAAGGAGTTGAAGAGATTCTTCATGCTATTGTTGAACGGATACCCCCGCCGGATGGCGATCCCGAAAAACCTTTGCAGGCATTGATATTCGACAGCGTATTCAATTCATTCCGGGGTATCATTGTCTATTTTCGTATATTCAATGGGGTTATACACAGTGGAGAAAAAATCAGATTCCTGAATACAGGAAAGGAATACCTCGCAGATGAAGTTGGTGTTCTCAAACTCGGAATGCAGCCTAAGAAATTAGTTGGAGCAGGTGATGTTGGATATGTGATTACAGGTATTAAAACAGCCACAGAAGTAAAGGTGGGAGACACCCTGACAACTGTTGCAAATCCAAGCCGCGAATCCATTCGCGGATTTAAAGAAGTGAAGCCAATGGTTTTTGCCGGAATCTTTCCGATTAATACCGATGAGTTTGAAGAATTGAGAGAGTGTATGGAAAAACTTCAGTTGAATGATGCTTCACTCACCTTTGAACTGGAAACCAGCCAGGCTCTGGGTTTTGGATTCCGCTGCGGATTTCTTGGTATGCTTCACATGGAAATTGTGCAGGAAAGGCTGGAGAGGGAATTCAACCAGACTGTTATCACCACTGTTCCCAACGTAAGTTTTATTGCTTACACAACCAATGGAGAAACAGTAATTGTAAATAATCCGGCGCAAATGCCGGATCCAAGCAGAATTGACCGCATTGAAGAACCTTATATCAGAGCCCAGATTATTTCCAAACCTGAGTATATCGGAAATATCATGAACCTCTGCATCGGAAAACGAGGGACGCTTGTTTACCAGGGATACCTTACAACCACCCGCGTGGAATTGGGATTTGAAATGCCGTTGACCGAAATTGTTTTTGATTTTTATGACCGGCTGAAGAGCCAGACCCGTGGATATGCCTCATTCGATTATCATCCCATCGGATACAGAGAAAGTGACATTGCAAAAATGGATATCCTGTTGAACGGAGACAGAGTGGATGCTCTGAGCGCTTTGATCCATAAAAGCAGGGCGCAGGATTTTGGCAGAAAACTTTGTGAAAAACTAAAAGAACTTGTTCCTCGCCAGCAATTTCAGATTGCCATTCAGGCAGCAATCGGAGCCAAAATTATCGCGAGAGAAAATATCAGTGCAATGAGAAAGGACGTTACAGCCAAATGTTACGGAGGAGATATCAGCCGAAAGAGAAAGCTTCTTGAAAAGCAGAAAGAAGGGAAAAAGAGAATGAAACAAATTGGAAATGTGGAAGTACCTCAGGAAGCATTCCTTGCCGTTTTAAAATTGGATTAAGTATTTTGTTTTAAGAAAAGGGCTTCAATAGAACTACCTTTTAAGGATTGTCATTTATCCAGCGCTCAATATTCATTTTAAAATATGACGTCCAAATTCTCTATCTTTCGAACGAATGGATTTTTTTTCATAAAGATTTTTTTCTAAAAAAATAAATCGAACAACTTCAGGATGAGCCTGAAATCGGTACTGAGGTAAGCAATACAGGTATGATGTTAAGAAATTTTAACGAAATCTGAAGTGGATGCCAGTTATTTTTGTAACAGATGAAAAGCTTCTCATATTAATTCAATACCATAAAAAAAACTTATGCATAAGCTGATCCCTTTTCTCCTTTTCACCTTCGTAATTCAGACTTTTTGTTATTCTCAGGAAAGATTAAATATTCAGGGTGCCGGTAATGATCTCTATCTGGAACATTCGGTTTCTCCCGGAGAGAATTTTTATAGTGTTGGCAGATTGTTTAATGTAGCGCCCAAAGATCTGGCCTCGTATAATAACCTCACGATGAACAAAGGTTTATTCTCGGGACAGCTTTTGAAAATCCCGTTGGGGCAGAATAATTTTACTCAGGCATTGAATCAATCTTCTTCTGAAGCGATAGTTCCTCTTTACCATACAGTAGCTTCCGGAGAAACACTTTTCCGGATTGGAGCCAATTACAGGAATGTACCTCTCGAAAATCTGAAAGAGTGGAACCAGATGAATAGTGATCAGGTAAACAGGGGAGTACCTATGATTGTTGGATTTTTGAAAGTGAATAAAAATGAATCAGCGTTCGCAAAAAATGAATTCAGAGGTCAGGTACGAAATCAAAATCCGCCAGTAAAAAAGGAAACTGTTGTGGTTGAACCGAAGAAGGAAATCGAACCTGTTAAAGAAACAAAACGGGAATCCGTTTCCGAAACTCAGCCTGTAACTGTGGTCCAGACCTCCAACACCAATAATCCTGCTTCAAATGCAGGAAAAGAGGGGTTTTTCAAGCAACAATATTCGGAAGCGGCCAATCAGGGCGGACTGAAATCGACCAATGCAATCACATCTGTTTTTAAATCCACCAGCGGATGGGACGATGGAAAATATTATTGTTTTAGCAATGATGCACGCCCGGGATCAATTATCAAGATTACAGTTTCCTCTTCAAACAGCACCGTATATGCAAAGGTGTTAGATGCAATTCCGGAGATAAAACAGAATGATGGTGTAACCCTGGTACTTAGTAATGCGGCCGCTGATGCCCTGGGAGTGAAGGACGAAAAATTTGAAGCTATCATTAATTACATAAAGTAAAATTGTGAGCAGGTGGTTTCTTTGCTCATCTATCCTGTTCTTTTTCTTACAACCTGATTAATTCTTTTTTGAACCGGGCTGTATTGTAATTTCCTAATCCGGTATGTTTCATCGCAATTCGTCCTTGCCTGTCCAAAATAATCGTTGTCGGCAAACTTCCTCCATAAAGGTCTGTTGGTATAAAGCTATCAGCTCTCTGCAGGGGGATATCGAAATGCTTTTTGGTTAAAAATTCTTTCCCTTTTTCGGAGGTATCATCCAGGTTAATAAAAACAAATACAATTGACGAATCATTTCTCAATTGTTGATACATCTCATTGACACCGGGCATTTCGGCAATACAGGGCGGGCACCAGGAAGCCCAGAAGTTGATAAAAACAACTTTTCCTCTCATGTTTTCCGTACTGTGAAAAATACCATTTTCATCCTTAAAAGTCAGAGGCATCGCGTTTATCCGGGTGGAATCGGTTTGCTTATTTTCTATTTTAGGAGAAAACAATCCTGTCCGCAAAAACTGACGCAATAACCAGGACTTCGCCGGGGTACTAATGAGAAAAATTAATAGCAAACCAAAGAAAATAATATTCCCAAAATATTTCTTCCAGACATTTTTATTTCCAGCCATTATCTAAAATTCAATTTTAATTTATTAACAGAAAAAAAATTCAATGATAATACTTTATTTCAAACCCTGCACATCTGATCCCTGTTCATTATGGAATAATAAATATTTCGAAGTTTCATAGATCGCGGAAGTCAGTTGCGAAAGTGATTTCATTACTGAATCTTTTTTCGCTTTATTTTCACCAAATCCTTTATCATTCATTGGGAATAATTCTTCTTTATTCATCTGCAGGCTCTTTGAGAAATAAAAATCATCTGTAACGATACCTATTTTCCCTTCATCATGATGAATAATGAAAGCTGCATCCATTTTATTTTTGAGATTCAAAAGATCTCTCCCCAAAGTCGTATTTAGGTAAGGCTTGTGAATCATCCCAGCAATGGTCGGCAACACATCAATCTGTGAAACCGTTTCTGCATGCAGTTCGGGTGATAAAAGTTCAGGAGCATAAAAAAGCAGAGGAACATGCTCATCTGTAAGCCTGTTAAGATTTACCAATGAATTTGAATAAATGGCGGATGCATCTCCGCCACTGACACCATGATCACCGACGAAAACAAAAATGGTATTTGCAAACCATGACTGCTGTTTTGCGTAATCCATAAATTTTTTAAAACAATAATCAGTGTAACGGAAAGACTGATATTCTTTCAGCGATTCAAATCCATATTTGAGCAAAGTATCTTCAGAAATTATTTCCCGTTCAAAATCTGAATCAGAAACGGGAATTGTAAAGGGGCGATGATTATCTGCAGTCTGGATTATTGCAAAAAATGGTTTCTCTTGCCTGGTCAGCATTTTGCCTGCTTCGAGAAACAAATCTTTATCACTGATTCCCCATACATTCAGCGGAGCCGATTGGTAAGATCCTTCCTGATAAATTTGAACTCCATTGATATTTCTGATAACACCCTCGAAATTATTGAAGTCACTGCTCCCTCCGATAAAATAGAATTTATTGTAGCCCTCAAAATTATTTACGATGGTTCGCTGATTTACGGCTTCAGGATTGCGCGATGAGAATTTTGATAATTGAACATCCGGTATTCCGGTGATCAAAGCAAAAACCCCTCTGGCTGTTCCGAATGTGGGAGAAAAACACCTGTTGAAGAAAATACCTTCATCACAAAGTTGCTGAAAAAAGGGAGTGGTATTGAGCGGGTTCCCGGACATGCTGCTTTTGTACATGCTAAAACTTTCGCAAAGCACCAAAACAACATTCGGATTGCTCTCCAGCGACTTGATTCCCGGGTTTATAATTCGCGAATAAGAAATTTCTTTGGTTTGTTTATTTTCTTTTTCGATTCCTAAAAACCGGGCCATCTGTCCATAATAGGATCTTGCTTTTTCATTGTCGAAAATGGGTTGCCTGAATTGCAATGTGCTGAAAAAATTTTGCAGCGGATTCAGGGCCAGGTAGGCAGTAAAATTATTATTCAACAGAAATGCATCTTTCCATTTTAATGGGCGCGACAAAAACAATCCATAGACTGACCATCCCAATAAAAGAATCGTTATTGAAAACCACATTTTCACGGAAACACTTCCTTCATTGACCGGCCTTTTGTTTGTGATCACATGAGTGTGTCTGAAAAGAATGAAGAGAAGAAAAACGGTAAGCGACAAAGCAAATAAAATCCATACCAATGGATAGCTCTGCCACAGCATCCGGGCAGAAACGCCAGGGTCTTCAGCGAAATTGAGTGCGCTTGCATTCAACCTGGTGTGGTTGTAACTGAAATTACCAAAATCGGCGCCGAAAAAAATTAAAACAAACAGCGCTGCGGCAGCCAGGTACCACGACCATACTTTTTTATTCCTGACTGAATAGAACGGAGATAACCCGGGGAACATGCTCAGTAAAGCAATTGGCAGAAGAAATATTGAAACCCATCTCACATCATAAAAAAAGCCAAGTGAAAAAGCAGGTAAAACTTCTGCAACCTTTACCTGTGGCGGCATAAAACTGATTAAAGTTGCAATACGCAACACGGTAAAGATTAACATGAAAATAATCCACAGGCTTACCAGCCAGCGAATGGTGAGCGGAATTGTGCCTTGTATTTTATTTTTCAGGTACATGGCTGATTATTTTTCGCCAGCTTCCTTCTTTTTATTATGATACAACAGGTATTTGGCAGTTTCATACCAGGCAGTAGTCAATATTCTCATGGAGTCCTCTTTGGCTTTGTTCGGTTTAATATCCGGGAGCATGGAATAGAACATTTGTTTGTTGCTGATCAGATTATTCAGATAAACCAGGCTGTCGGTTGCAATACCGATTTGATCCATTGTCGGATCAAAAAGAAATACAGCGTTCTTCAGTGGTGTATTTATTTTTCCCGAATCGAAAAGGTTAATTCCCATAGTGGAATTCTGATAGGAAATTCCGGCAAGTGCAGATGCGCTTGGAAGCAAGTCCACCTGAGAACAAACCCGTGAAGATCGTTCAGGTTTCAAAAATCCGGGAGCATAAAACAACAGAGGAACATGATGAATGGTGAGGCTCGCCTTCTCCCAAACGTGTGGATATTCTGAGTCTGCATTGCCTGGAATACCATGGTCGCCAACAAACACAAATAAAGTGTTTTTGAAATAGCTTTCTTTTTTGGCAGCTTCGATAAAGGTTTTAAAAACAAAGTCAGTGTAGCGGAAGGCATTCAATTCCTCATTGGAGGCGAATCCATATTTCTGCAAGGTATCCGGCGGAAAATTTTCAATTTTAAATTCACCTTTGTCTTCGTCAGGTATGGTGTAAGGGCGATGATTGTCGGCAGTTTGTACAATTGCAATAAATGGTTTCTTCAAAGATTTAAAAGTATCGTTGGCAGCAAGCAATAATCTTTTGTCGCTGATACCCCATACATTTTCTTTTTTGGCTTTGAAATTTTCTTCTTCAAGCAGGTGAAGCCCTGTGATGTTATTTGTAAGAAGTCCGCGGATATTGGCCCAACTGCTGCTTCCTCCGATGAAATAATATTTATCGTAACCTTTATAATCATTGATAATAGTGTGTTGATCCACATAAGATGGGTTACGGCTGCTGGTATTGGGATATTCTACATCAGGTATTCCGGTAATAGTTGCCCAAACACCCCGTGCGGTGCCATAAGAAGGCGTAAAACAATGATCGTAAAAAACACCGTTTTCACACATCTGATTAAAGTAGGGAGTTGTATTCAGGGGATTGCCTGACATTGAACTTTTATACATAGAAAAACTCTCACAAATTACAATGACTACATTTCGTTTGAGTGCATTTGCCGGTGCGATAAATTGCCGGTCAAAGTTGAGTTCTTTGTTATCCGGATTATTGATACCGAGGTATTCGCTGACTAAACCGTGATATTTTTTTACGGTATTTAGATCATAACCGGAGTTGCGAAATGAAAGTGTACTAAGAAAACTTTGAAATGGATTTAAGGCAAGATTTGCCTTGAAATCATTTCCGAGAGCAAAAGCATCACTCCACCTGAGAGGATATTGATTGAGCCGGCCAAAGATTGCCAAAGCAAAAATAATGACGAGGCCAACTGTCGGGATGGTGGAAGTTTGTTTTGTTCCGGGTTCTCTTCTGGCCAACCGCGCATAAGAATAATTAACCCACCAGAGAAGAGCAACAGTACCGATCACAATAAAAAAAATGAGCCAGAATACCGGGTAGGTTTCCCAAATCATGTTTGCACTGATGTTCACATCCTCGGCATAGTTTACCACACTGGCACTTAATCGTTGTTTCAGATAATCATAATGTTCAAAGTCTAACGCATAAAAGAAAACAACTGCCAGCATAATAATATTCAAATACCACCTGAATATCTTTCTTGAAATTTTATTGTGAAATGGATTGCAATCCTTTGAGAGGAATAACCATAGCAAAATCAGCAGAAACAAAAATACCATGGCAATGAGATTGCTCATCAGAATATGTCCCTTCTTCATAAAACCAAGAAGAAAAACCATTATGAGAACTGTAATTCCGATACGTATGTAACTTCCGGTTGTAAGTTTTCCATTTTTCTTTTCGATATATAACTGCCCGATTAAAAAAGGGAAAAGAATAATCCCGCAGATAATTCTGAGATCATATCTGACACCCAACAAAAAGGATGCTACATAATCGCTGATACCGGCTGAAAGAGGATGAAAACGGTAAAAGAAAACGAACCTCATTATTGTCATGAAGACGAGTAAACAAATACCCGTTCTGATCATCCACAGGCTAAGCCTTGAGAAAACAATTTTTTTCATCTACTAGGTTAATCATAAAGTCGGCAAAAGTAGTGTATTTCAAAGCAGTTGATTCAGAATAACTACATTTGACGACATGATTTTAGGAGTATTTTTAAATGCTTCGTTTTTACCTGCTGGATTGGTCAGGATTGACCATGCATTATTTTATGAACTTAACGGTCGATGGCACAATGGGTTTCTCGATACTGTGGTTCCATTTTTGAGAGAGCCAACGGTATGGGTTCCGTTTTATTTTTTTCTCCTTTTGTTTTCAACAATTAATTACAAGTTAAAAGGATGGGCGTGGGTATTATTTTTTATTTTAACAGCAATCATCACAGACCAGGTGAGCAGCCATTGGCTTAAAGATACTTTTTTCAGGTTACGGCCATGCAGGGATCCGGATTTGGCACATCAAGTCCGGTTTTTGGTAAGCTATTGTCCAATGAGCAGCAGTTTCCCATCTTCACATGCGGTTAATCATTTTGGCATTTCTACATTTATCTTTGTTACTTTTAAGAAAGTCATGGGCAGAAAATGGGGATTTATATTTCTTTGGGCCGCAGCAATCTGTTATGCGCAGGTATATGTGGGCGTTCATTTCCCATTTGACGTATTTTCCGGGGCAATTATTGGAATTGTTTTGGGATTTTTAACTGCGTCCTTTTTTAACAAGGCTATCGGCCTTGGCCCAATTGTTAAATAAATATTATGGCGGAGGTCTTTATTATAGTAGTCCTGATCCTGCTGAATGGATTTATCGTTTTGTGTGAAACAGCTTTGATAACAGCTAAAAAAAGCAGGCTTGAAGCACTTGCCTCCAAAGGCGATTTAAAGGCAAAAGTTGCACTTGGATTAAAGGCTAATCCTGATGTTTTTTTATCTACAACTCAGATTTATATTACGCTGATAGCTATACTTACCGGTGTTTATTCAGGAGAGAGGTTCAGTGCAAATTTGTCTCCCTATATCCAAAAATTAGGATTAACTCCTTCGTATGCTGATACAATTTCTCTAATTGTCATTGTCATTATCGTTACTTTCCTTTCGATTTTGTTCGGGGAGTTGGTACCTAAACGGCTGGTATTGCTCAATCCTGAAAGAATAGCAAGGTTCGTTGCACGTCCTTTAAAAGTGCTGAGTACGGTTTCGTATCCGTTGGTATGGCTGCTCAGCAGTATTAATATTGGGATTTTCAAATTGTTTAATTTGAAAGATTCCACAGAAAACCGGGTTACGGAAGATGAGATCAAAGCCATGATCAATGAGGGTAGTGAATCGGGTACCATTGAAGAAGAAGAAAAAGACATCATCGAAAGAGTTTTTCATTTCGGTGACCGGAATATTACCTCTCTGATGACTCACCGGACTGATATTGTTTGGTTTGAAATCAATGAATCAAGGGAATCTGTGAAAGAAAAGATTGAAGAATATCAACATTCGGTTTATCCTGTTTGCCGCGAAAGTATTGATGATGTGGAAGGCGTGGTACATGTAAAAGATCTTTATCTGAATCCGAATGCACCATTGGATGAACTGCTGCGCAAACCATTGTTTATTCCGGAAAATAATTCAGCCTATCAGGTACTTGAAAAAATAAAAAACACAAAAATCCATCATGCTTTTATTGTGGATGAATATGGCAGCCTTCAGGGAATGATAACCGCACGTGATATTCTGAATGCCATCGTGGGTGAAATACCGGAAGAAGAAGGAGAGGATTATGAAATCAAAGAGCGCAAAGACGGGAGTTTTATCATTGACGCACAAATACAATTTTATGACTTCCTGACCTACTTCAACAAAGCTTCATGGGTTAGTGAAAGTGAGAATGAATTCGATACTCTCGCCGGATTTATTCTTCACATGTTAAGAAGGATTCCGTCCACCGGCGATACCTTTGAATGGAGAGGGTTCCACTTCGAAATTGTAGATATGGATGATCAGAGAATTGACAAAGTGATAGTGACCATTGACGAAGTAATCCGGAAGGAAATTGAAGAAGAATAAAATTTCATTTTATATCTGTTCTTTCTTTAAAAATTTTTTTATGCTAAAACGGCACCTTGTTTTTGGAGCAACGTTGCTTTTTATTTTTACCTCCTGCTCTCCCAAAATAGCACCCACTCAAATGCAGGGGAAGACTGCAACGACATTTACCCATCCTAAATGGAGTGAACGGACAAATATTTATGAAGTCAATGTCAGGCAATATTCTCCGGAAGGTACATTCAATGCATTTGCTGAAGCCCTGCCACGCCTCAGGGAAATGGGAGTAGATGTTTTGTGGTTTATGCCTGTAACTCCAATTGGAATAAAAAATCGTAAAGCCAATTCTTCGGATCTCGGAAGCTATTATTCTGTCAGAAATTATAAAGAGATCAATCCGGAATTCGGCAATATGCAGGATTTTAAAAATCTGGTGAACCGTGCCCATTCCATGGGATTCAAAGTGATTATCGATTGGGTAGCCAATCATACTTCAGCAGATAATCCCTGGCTGACAACACACCCTGATTTTTATGAGCATGACAGTGCAGGAAATGTCGTTGTACCTTTTGACTGGACGGACACACGCCAACTCAACTACAAAAACCAGGAGCTACGTGATTCTATGATTGCCGATATGGAGTTTTGGATTAGGGAAACAAATATTGATGGATTCAGATGTGATGTAGCCCAAAATGTACCCGCCGATTTCTGGAAGGAATGTATCACACAACTGAGAAAAATCAAAGATGTTTTTATGCTGGCTGAAGGTGAAGAACCTGAACTGCATTATGCCGGATTTGATGAAACCTATACCTGGTCTATGATGCAGCCCATGTCGGATGTATATCACCTGAAACATAATTTAAAATATCTGGATTCGGTTATCAATCATAACATTGATGTATATCCGAAAAATGCCTACCGGCTATTCTTCACCACCAACCACGATGAGAACAGTTGGAACGGAACTGAATTTGAGAAATATGGAAAAGCATATAAAGCGTTTGCCGTGCTGACACAAACCATGTATCAAAGTATTCCGCTCATTTATAGCGGCCAGGAAGAACCAAACAGGAAACGGCTTAAATTTTTTGTGAGAGATCCGATTCAATGGGGAAAATATGAGCTTGCACCGTTCTATTCCACCTTACTTCATTTACGTGAAAGAAATAAAGCCCTTGATGCAGATGCTTCTTACCAAAGAATTACGACCTGTAATGATGATGCCATATTTGCTTATCTGAGAGAGAAGAAAGGAAAACGGGTTTTTGTTTTGTTGAATCTGTCTCCACAACCTCAGAGTTTTACCGTGGACAACAAAAGGATTAACGGTAAAGTTAAAAACGTTTTTTCAGGAGCAAAGGAGAACCTGGACATCAATCATGTTTTTCAGATGAAGCCGTGGGATTATCTTGTGTTTGAGTACTAAAAAAAGAGGAGCAGTTATAAAAACCACTCCTCAAAAGTCGGGTAGACAAGATTCGAACTATTAGGTAAAACCGTTGTCAATATTGAGTTTCTCAAATTTGAAAAGCTAATACTCACTGAATTACTCACTAAATACTTTCCTGCCACCTTCAAGAAATTTAATCAAATGACTTGGCAATTCCGATTATATTCCAATCATCTATTTTTCAATCTCCTGTAAACATCCAAATATCAATGCTCACTGAATGACTCACAATATCACATAAACGTAAAGATCTTCACAAATTTAAAAAAAATTCATTGACTCTGTACAATATGTTTGCATCGTAGAAAGATATTAGGTTGTTTCCGCTCCTGCTTTTTTAGTAAACAAACAATAAAAAATATCGCAGCCTCTCGCGCAAAACGGATTAGCCGGACTTAACGGATTATAAGCAAAATATAAATCGTTAGTTTATCAGTATCTTACTAAATAAATAGCTCAATAAATGCCCATTTTGCCCAATTAATGCCCAATAGTCTGATCTGTTAGCGTTTTATTTTTAGACGATAATAAGTTCCTCTACCTCTGGTGCCGACTTTTTCTACAAAGTTTTTAGTTACTAAATATTGCAGGTCATTTGTACTCTTGCGTTTTGATACATTAAAAAGACTTTGGTACTGTGCATTGGTAATGCTTCCATTTTTCTTAATAAACAAAATAGTTTCTATAAAATGCTCTGCCAAACCTAAGCCTGTCAGAAATTCCTGAGTATAAATATCCTTCAGGAAAGTAACACTAATGCCGCCTTGTTCTTCTTCTATTATCGGTTCAGGTAAATCAGCTTCCCAACACGTATCAATAATCTTATTAGTACCCCGGCCCCACGATTCGATATAACCGGCTTTAAAAAAGACGTTGGCAATATTCCTGTTACGTGGATAAGAGGAATGGTCTTTTTTCAACTCCTCAATAGTTAATTCTTCAGGTAAAACGCCTGGATTCCAAAGATGGAGCCGGTCATCATAAACCCTGAGAAAAGTGTAGGTACTGGAATAATCTTTATGAATAATGGCATTCAGGATAGCTTCTCTTAAAGCTGCTTCAGGATACTCTAAAGGTTCCATTCGTTCTAACCCCTTATAAGATATTGGTCGAATTAAATATTTTGCTTTCAAAGTTTCCATAACCTTATCAGCCATGTCAAAAATGTTAGTTTCTATAATATCCTGAAACAACAGGTCGTGATTCGATTTACCAAATCTACCAATTTTAAAGCTGGCAGTTACGCTCGCCCTGACAAGGCTTTTGCCAAAAAGTAGTATCGCAGCATTTGTAAGCTGACCTTGTTCTGTGATTAGGTTTAGGTTTCTTAAAAGTAATTCCGTACCCATTGTTAAGGCATCCGAGGGTATTCGCTCCTTCTCGATAGCCTTAATAAAAAATGCATGAATTGTATTTTCATTCAGGTCTTTGAAGGTCAGGTTTTCGACGGGCATATCTTCCCATTTTCTTCCCATCTTTTTCAACAATAGGTTTTGTAAAGCTATACCTTTTAATTCCTGTTTTGTACTGCCGCTTCGATAATGATAAACCCCGTGATAAGCTATCGGAACATTGCTAACCGGTACAATGATTTCAATGTAATATCTTCCTTCTTGTATATGCAGATTTACATCCACAACTATCCCTAAATGATTCACTGCTTTGTTAGGTATATCATCCATCAATCTCTTGTAGTCGTCAACTCCTGCAATTTCACCATAATCGTTAACTCCTATAAATATTTTTCCACCCTGGGCATTGGCAAAACCACATACCCATTTTAGATACTCATCTCTCCAGGATAGCTTGTATTCAACGTTTTGTGTTTCCGCTTTGTCCATCTCACCAATCATTTTCTTCAAGGCAAAATTATTCACAATACTTCTGCCTATCCTATATAAAATATATGCAGGATGCAAGAAAAAGCAAGCATTAAAAATGATTAAAAGCTACAACAATAACATAATAATTAGTGCCGCAGCCTGTTGCACAAAACGGATTACCGGGAAAGAAATGGACAGGAACCGGCTTTGGGTAAGTGGCTGCACCGCTTCTCCGCGCAACGGCTTTCCGCCTACGGGGAAAGGAATGCCGACGCGCCGCCTTCGGAGATAACCGATACTATCCAGTTATTTTCTGCTCCTTTCCGTAAAGTCAATTACGGTCGCCTGTTATAAATGCAGCTACCTTGCTGAAAAAATTCGTTGTTTCCATTGTTCAATATTTTTTTGATTAGATAATTTCTATACCGTCTTGTATAATTTTGCTTCTGTGCTATCTCACTTAAAAAACCATCCCCATAGTCCCCACAGCATCAGGGATGAAGCTGTCCATTTCAATACCCATTCAATAGAAAGCGTAATCAATCCCACGAAATAGTTACTGAAATGCTGCAGGCCACCTAAGCCTCTACGGTTGAACTGTCGCATACCGACAAAAAGCCTTATTGCCGAACCGACAAAGAACATGGTCGGAAAAGACATAGCCTGTAATAGTTTGATGATTGTTTCCATAACCTTTGTATTTTATGGGTTAAATAATAGGTCAATGGCTAACATAAACTTGCGATTGTTATGCTTTCGTGTAGTGGTGTACAAAGTCATGCAATGCACCATGTACAATGCGGTATAGCCATCAAACAACTGGTCAGCAAATAGGCTGCTTTGCGTAAGCAATCTCTTTCCATACTTATCTATTTTGCTCCTAACTTCTTCTACAAAGGACAGCCACGCTTCAACTGTGAGTAATCCGTTTTCCCATTGGTTCCTTGTTAACTGTTCATCTTCCTGTATGGTAAGGCACATATTGTTTGTGTATTCTAATAAGGCAGGTATTTCCTGCGGAAACAGTTCATGCAGTAACCTCGCTTTTTCTACGTTTATTAAATTCTCTAAAGGTTTCATAGCCTAATTTTTTAAGTGGATAATAAGGACAGGCAGACATTCCCGCCTGTCCTTTGGTTTTTAATTCAGGATAAACACATCAGCACCATCTTTTGCATACTGGCTGCACAATTCAAATGCTTTCTGTGCTTTAGCCTGCGCTGTACCACCCATTACAATGGATTGCAGTTTGCTTTCATCATCTTTGTATTTGCGTACATTCTGATAGTAGCCTGTTACCGCATTGTATGCGCCGAATACTGTTCCTTTGGTTGTATTCATCTGTTGGGTATCTGCTATCATTCCGTAGGCAAAGGCATCTTCCACTGTATTTTTGAACACGGTTGACAGTTCATCATCTGCACCTTTTTTGAGTGCATCCAATGTTTCCTTGTTAGGACAAAGCGTCAATTGAATAAGTTTCTTTACATCTTCATCGCAGATGCGCACCTTTGTCCACTGGTTAAATATTCCCTCCAGTTGAGTGCTTAACTGATTAGCAAGTCCCATTACTTTATGGGCATTTTCCAAACGCTGTTTTGCTCCTGATGTATGGCGAATACGCACTACATTAGTCATATTGCTCAAGGCAGCATTAAGGGTGTTTTGGCAGACAATACGCAAAGGTGTAAAGGCTGCGGTAATGCTTCCTGTACCATCATGTGAGGTAGTTAGGAAGATGTATTTTTCGGTGACATCATCACCGTTACCTACACGGATATAATCAGGAAGTTTAGCAGTAATAAATATGCGTTTCCCGTTACCCAATGCTCCTGCCGTTTCATACAGTATGCCGTCGTCACCACCCACGATAGCATCGAAAAAGGCAAAGGCATCTGCATTCTGTACTATCTGATAATCCTTTCCCACCACACCAAAAACCTTATTGGTATCGGTACGCATGGTAGCGAAGTTGTCGGGCAGTAAGATGTTACCACCTTCTTTTATTTCATCGTCATTCCTTATGCTTATACCTGCACCACAGGTGTATAAGGGCGATTTGATAACCTCGAAATCAAGCCCTGCATATTTGATAGCTTCGGCGCTGGTGGGATATTGCTCTACTACCTGTCCTAAAGTGTGCCATGCTTTTTGTTGAACGCTGAAGAAGCTGTATTTGCCTGTACGTTCATTGAAATTTAGATTGTGTGCCATGATTGTAAATTTTAAAAGTTGATAAATGAAAAGTGAATGATTAGAAAGGCAAATCGTCTATGCCATTGTTAGCAGGTGCTATGGAGTTGTTTCTGTTACCACCTGCTACGGTTTCAGACCGTTTACCACCTCCGTACAATTTGATTTGTGATGTATAGAAATTGAGTGCTGCGTGTGCCTCACCATCTCCACCAATCCATACTCTTGCACTTACCCTGCCGTTGAGTTCTACCAATGTTCCTTTGGTGAGTACTTTCGCTACATTTGTTGAAATCCAGTAAGCACAGTTGAAATATTCGGTGTGTTCCACTCGTTCGCCCTGTTTGTTGCGGTAGCTGTCGTTAACCGCTACGGAAAAGTTCACTACCTGTTTGTCGCTCGGCAAGGTGCTGATTTGTGCATCCCTTGTTAATCTGCCAATGATGTTCATGTTTTTAAATTTTAATTGTGAAACCATTTTGTTTACTTCTTTTTTCACCCGCCTGCCCTAAAAGCATTTTTCCAAAAGAAAAAACGGAAAAAAAGAAAGCAGCGACAGAGTGTAGCCGCAGGTGCGAAGAGCTATAAGTCCCGAAGGGTGCAAGCGCAGCGCAGCATTATGCGCTCGTAGCAACGAAGGCGAAACTATCTTAGCTGCCTTTTTATCCGTTTCGATTGGAAAATGCCAAGCAGGCTGGTTGCTATTTCAACCAATAAGGACTTGATGTTAGCTTACACAACGAAGCATGAGGGGGATGGAAGGCGGTGAGGAACGAGCCGGTCACGATGAAAGAGGGACGGAAGCGAAGCGCACCCTGGAATGACCCGACCCGAAGGGACATGCCAAATTGTTTGTTATTAGCTTTAAGCGTATCTACGTATATGTAAATCATTGAACTATTCTGCTTAAATTTGAATTAATTAGACAAGTCTTAAAAATTCAAAATGGCATTTGGAAAACGCATAAAAGAATTGAGAGAAAGCAAAGGTTTATTTCTTAGAGAAATTGGTGCAGCGTTAGAGTTAGATAATGCTTTTATCAGCAAAGTGGAAAATGAGGAAAGGCTATTACCAAAAAAGCATTTAGAGAAGCTCGCTGAATTTCTAAATGTCCCATTAGAGGGGTTGTTGGTTTTATGGCTATCTGATAAAATAAAATCAATAATAAAAGATGAAAAAGTTGGAAGACAGGCGTTGAAATTTGTTTTAAAAGATTTAAGTAGTAAGTAAATATTATAATCTATCAGAAGATATAAATGAGAAATAAGATTTTTATAAGTCACGCCACCCCAGGCGACAATGACTTTACTAAGTGGTTAGCATTAAAACTGGTTACGCTGGGTTATGAAGTGTGGTGTGATGTGTTCTATTTGGATAAAGGAGTAGATTTTTGGAAAACCATTGAAGCCGAAATCAGAGATAATACTATTCAGTTCTTTGTGGTTATGTCAGCAATATCCAATAGCCGTGAAGGAGTATTAAAGGAAATTACTGTTGGTCAAAAAACGCAAAAAGCATTGAATGATACCACTTTTGTTGTTCCGCTAATGATTGACAATAATCTTTCTTATGATGATATTAATATTGATGTAGTAAGATTAAATGCAATTGATTTTAAGAGGTCTTGGGCTATAGGTTTACAGGATGTAATTAAGTTTCTTGAAGGCAAAGGGATAACCCCGAACAAATCAGATGCAGAAAGGGCAAATAGTTTATACGAGCAAATTTTTTTACAAAATTTAGTCCCAGTTGAAAAGGAAGAAGTATATACTTCAAATTGGTATTCAATACTTGAATTTCCAGAAGAATTAAGATTTCATTTCTATGATAAATTAATGCCCAATAATTTTGACTTGAATAAACTTACATTTCCTGCCATTCCATACAAGAATTACGTTGGTACGTTTGCTTATGAGTATGATTTTATGCACCATCTGCCTAAAACAGAAACTTATAATCCACAAAAAACAATAAGAATATCAACAAAAGCGATTTTGGAAGAAGGTTACGACGATGAGTTTATTTCAAATAATGATGCACGTAGAATGATTGTCAGACTTTGCAATTTGGCAATTGACAGATTCCTATCTTCAAAAAATTTGGAGCCTTATCAAATGTCTAATAAAGTTGGATATTGGTTAAAAATGGGGACACTTGAAAAAGATAAGTTCAATAAAGTTCTTTTGGTAGGCAAACAGAAAGAAAAGCATTGGCATTATGGCTTGTCATCATATACAAAACTTTATCCGTTTCCGGTTTTGGTTTTCAATTCTCACATATACTTTACAACCGATGGAGAAACATTGATTGAAAAGGCTTCCATCCAGCATAGTGCAAGGAGAAAACAGGGAAAAGGTTGGTATAACGACGATTGGAAAAACAAGATGCAGGCATTTATTTCCTTTTTATCAGAAAATGAGGAAAATTTTTCACTTGATGTTGGGAGTGAAGAAAAGATAATTGTATCCGCCATTCCACAAGAGTTTAAAAGCAATAAAAGCTATGTCATCCCTGATAAAGAGCTATTAGATGAAGAAGTAGAGTTGTCCGATATGACTTACTTGGATAGTGTAGAGAATGAAGAATTTGAAGTAAACCCAGCTAAAAATTAATGAAAGAACTTTTATATTTAGAAGAACCAAAGATGAAATTCGCATTTAACCAAAGTTGTGAAGATGTGCGGGATGGGTTAGCATTGTTTGGTCCTTTAGAACAACCTAAAATCTACGGTATAAGAAGCGGTGTTATTGGAACTAAAAGAGGATTAGAGATTTTTAAAAATTATCTTGAGAAGATACAAAAGCCGGTTTATAACTCCAATAATGTTACCCGGCCTTTCTTTCCGGGTTTTGAGGCAGTATTTAATTGTAAATGGGAGGCAAATAATATCTCCTTTAAGGAAATAACAGATGATGAAATAAACGATACAATCCCATTAGACAATAATCATACAAGAACTTATGAAGTAGTCAATCTGTTTTTAAATAAAATTTTGCAGGCAGTTAAAAATGATGAAGATAAAATTGATGTTTGGTTTGTAATAGTTCCAGATGTAATATTTCAATATTGCCGTCCTAATTCTTCTATTCCAAAAGATATAGTTCAGAAGAAATCTTTATTGAAGAAAAGCCAGGCAAAGAAATACATAGCAATGCCCTCTCTTTTTGAAGAAGATAACCTTGCTGCTGAAGCGTATAAGTATGATGCTCAATTTCACGACCAACTAAAAGCAAGATTGCTTCCTCATATGATTACTACCCAAATTTTACGGGAAAGCACGTTGGCTTGGGAAAGCTTTACAAATAAGTTTGGACAACCTCTGCGGAATTTTAAAAAAATAGAAGGGCATCTTGCTTGGACAGTTTCAACAGCCGCATATTATAAGGCAGGCGGCAAACCTTGGAAACTTTCAGATATTCGAGAAGGCGTATGCTATTTAGGTCTAGTTTATAAACAATTGGAGCGGGACAAGAATGTGAGGAATGCTTGTTGTGCTGCTCAAATGTTTTTAGATAGTGGAGACGGAACTGTTTTTAAGGGGGCTGTTGGCCCTTGGTATAATCCCAAAAAAGGCGAATTTCACTTAAAACCAAAAGAGGCGAAAGCTCTTTTATCCCAAGCGATAAAATCGTATCAGGAACAAATGGGCGATAATCCAAAAGAAATGTTCATCCATTCTAAAACTAAATTCAATAAAGAGGAATGGGATGCTTTTAAAGAAGTTGTTCCTGAAGGGACAGACCTTGTTGGAATTTCTATTGACACACGTCCGCAAATAAAACTATTCAAAGGTGAAGGCGCCTATCCGATAATGAGAGGAAATGCGTTTGTTGTTAATGAGCGTTCTGCTTTTTTATGGACAATTGGTTACGTTCCCAAAACCCAAACAACTTTATCGTTGGAAGTACCTAACCCCATTTTTATTGAAATTAATAAAGGAGAGGCGAACATCGAACAAGTATTGAAAGATATAATGGCCTTAACTAAGTTAAATTATAATGCCTGTATATATGCTGACGGTATTCCTGTAACGTTGCGTTTTGCTGATAAAATTGGCGAGATACTTACAGCAAGTACGGATATTCAAGCACCGCCTTTGGCTTTTAAATACTATATATAGACATCCATACTTATAGCGTATTGATGTTTACGAATATCAATATTAGCCTTTCTTAATCACCAAATGAGCCAACCCCGGATCATTCAGCAACCTTTCCATTTCTGATTGAATAATGTCCTGAATATCCTGTTTTATCTGAAGGTAATTGCGTTGTACCATGCTATTATCAAGCTTCCGAATGACCTCTATATTTTTATAGTTTTCTTCCTCTCTTTTCAGTGCATCATGGTCATTAATAATTTCACAATGAAAAGCTTTCAAATCTATTTTACAACCCGGATCGTCAGCTACCATGCCTACGAACTCGCCTGAACTTAACGCCGATATTTTTGAGGGAGGTATAGCGGCTTCCAGTTGCTTAGAGCGACTGATAGAGGTATCGCCGCTGTTGATAGAATAGCTTTCCCTATCCTGCATGATCTTCCCGAAGCGTTCGGAGAGTTGCTTTGCGGTATCGCCCGTAACCTGCCCGGCCACGATGTTACCCGTGATATTCATAATTACATCTGCCTGCTCCCGGCCATAATCTTTGCGAAGCTGGCTGAAATCCTGGACGCCCAAACACGTAGCAACTTTGTTGCTCCTTGCTGTGGCTATAAGACTGTCCATGTTATTCAAATAGATAGTGGGAAACTCATCAAACACCAAACTGCTTTTTAGTTTTCCTTTTTTATTTACTTGTTTAACAAGGCGAGTTACATACAGTGAAAGTACGGCTCCATAAATCTGTATTTTCTGCGGATTGTTGCCCATGCAAACAATCTTTGGGTCGTCCGGATTATTGATGTCCAAATTGAAATCATTGCCGGATAAAACATAGTACAATTGCGGGGATGAGAGCCTTGCCATTGCTACCTTAGCAGATGCTATCTGGCCTTCCAATTGTTCCATCACATCGTTCAAATAAGCATTCACAAATGGATTAATTAATACTTCAATTTCTTTTTCTGTTCGAAGCAAGGTAAACAGGCTGTCATAGTCCACTTGCATCAACTCTATAACGTGTGGTAAGGTGCAAAATTCACCGTCTTTATACTTCCTTAAATACCATATTACGGCAGAAAGAAAATTGATAGGACTTTCTACAAAAAAATCACCCTGCCGTTTAATCCATTCCCTGTTCAATCCCATTAAAATAGTACGTGCTGATTCAGCAGCATCAGTAATGTCTGTCATGGCTGACGGCTCTAATGGATTGCATCTATGGCTCCTTGTTAGGTCGTCAAAGTTGATAACATAAAAAGCAGGAGGCTTCACATATCTATGTTTGTTTTTCAGCCAGGTATTGTAAGCGATTTTTGAAAGGTCGTCAAACTTAAAATCATACACGAACATGGTAAATCCTTTACGGATATGTTGTGTAATAATGTGCCTGATGACAAAGTAAGATTTACCTGAACCGGGTGTTCCCAATACCATCACAGCACGAAAAGGATTGATGATATTAATCCAACTTTTTCGTGCTTTATTTTTTAATTGATACCGTGCAGAAAGGTTGATGGAATATTCATTTTCCAAGAGGCGTTCTTCCTGGGGAAAGGTTTCATTTTCTTTGTTGAAAATGTCCTTATTATTGAGCTTGCTTTTAATGATACGGGAAAGCAGTGTGCCGCCTGAAAGCACCAGTAAAAAGCCAATGGAAGTAATGCAGATATAAACCATCGCCTTTTCCTGTACAGGCAATTTTAGCAACAGGGATAGGTAGCTGAAGAAATAGAACAACAAGCCGGTAATTATATAGGCAAAGGCTGTTTTATGGTTTAGTTTTTCGTCTTTACGACCTTTTGCTCCTAACAAGGAAATTACCAAAAAGCCTAATGAAATCAACTTGCTTTTAGTAAAGTAATTGAACAGTTCTGTCCTATAAATATTGCTCAAAATCCGGTCAGTGAACGTGCTGCTCAATCCCCATTGCAGAAAAGCGGCATAGCAATAATAATAGAAGTGTATCACCAAAATAACGATACTAATTAGCCTGGTCATATCCAGGATTTTTCTCAATGCTTGTTCGTTCTCACCTGTCTGTACAGCCATAATCTTATGTTTTATTGGTTATTGGAAATATTTCTTTTCTTTCTCTTCTTTTTGCCTTTTTTCTTTAGTTGGTTCGGGATATAGTCTGCCGCCTGTTCGGGCTGCATGAGTGTTTGTATAAGGTTGTCACCGTTTGCCGTAATGGAAGTGGTAATATGCTCGATGGCAACATTAGAAGTATTCAGTGTTTTATTATATACTGGCAGTGAAATATCTTCTGTTCTTTTGATAGATTCCGATTGTAAATCAGGCTTAATCGTTTCTTTGGCCTGGCATCTTTCCTGAATGGCTTTTGCACTATACTGCTTACCTACAGTGCTGCCGTTGAAGACGCATTTGGTCTGATGGTCCACAAAGGTTATCCCGTATATTAAACCCGCATCGCTCCTGCGGAGGCTGGTGTATATACCTTTCTTTTCGAGTTGCTTCAGCAATTCATCCATAGCGAGTGTTTTACCGATGAATGCCTTGTCTATTTCGTTCCTGATGCGGCTTTTAAAAGGTTGGCGTTTCGCCTCATTCGGTGCATATTTTTCCTCCAAAAACTTCAGCGTGGGTTTCTGGTAAAAATCACTCGCTTTTATAGGCACTCCAATTGGTTTTCCATCCTCATCTAAAATGCGGTAAACCAATCCACCGCCCTTAAAAATTTTTGAATTTTCACTGCCTCTGTCTGCCAGTATATTGTATTGTTTAAGTACGGCATTCAGTTCTGGCAGACTGGTATAATGGTATTTATCCAATACTACATCGAGTACATTAGTCACGGCTCTTTTGGTTTCTGTACGGCCATACTGAACCTTCCTTGCATCAACCGGTTTTAATTGGAAAGGCTGAAGTCTTTGATGGTTTTCTGCTTCTATCAGTCCAAACATTTTTTCAATTTCTTTACGTGCCGGTTCTGACTTGCGAATGCCCAGGTGATGCAGATCAATCCGCTTACCGTTCGCCTGTATATTGGTGGTTACCAAATGCAGGTGCGGATGCCCGGCATCGTGGTGTTGATAGATAAGATAAGGCTGTTCACCAAAGCCTAATTTTTGCATATAAACTCCCGCAATTTCCATTAGTTTTTCTTTGGATAAATCTTTTTCCGAGGGGTCAAAATTGAGTGAAATATGTACGCTGTTTCGCTTTACATTCTCGTTCAATTTCATCCGCTTCAACAAATAATTAAGCTTTATTTTGAGGCTCATTTCTTCCGCGTTCAGCGGAAAATTTTCTGCACCGATACACTCAGCTACGCCTTCTTTTACCTTGTTCTCATTGTAGTTGAAAATACGGTGCATGGAGTGGCTTACTTTGATTACCGTAACCATATTTCCAGCATTTTTTTGATGTTGTTTCTAACTTCATCCAGCTTATTTTGAAGGATTTTTTTCTCCACTTCATAAGCGATTAACCAGCTCTTAAATTCAGCTATTTGCTGAAGCGTATGCAGCTTTTTAACAACCTGGTTGAAGTTGTTTCCAACAGCGTTTAACTCATTTCGCAACTTTGTAAGCTCTGTCATTAAGTCATCCTGTGAGCTATTGCGGTAGGTCGTTACAATAGGCTTTTCAAATAGGCTGCGCCGTACATATTCGCTTAACTTACGACAGGTTGAAGCCTTCCATTTCTTCTCAATTTTTCTGTATTCATCGAACGTTAAACGCAGCCCGATGATGCGTGTTCTGTTTGAATTTTTTCTTTCCATCACTGATCATTTTTCACTTTTTCAAATTCATAATTCATTTCAGACGCCCTGCCCACGAGTTCCGAGTGATAGGCAGCCAGATTCGGTTGTTTAACAACCGTTCATCTGGCCGATTGCGGAAAAGTTGCAATCTGGCAGCCTTTCAAAAGTTCTAAAGACAATTTAATTTCCATTACACAATTTTTTCAGCTATTGGAAAAGCCTGTTCTTCAACATTTATTTTTCTCAATGCCCTTCAAACTTGTTAAAGCTTCTGGTCTAAATTTTTCTTCTGACATTTTCCAATGTTCATCATCCAATCATTAAAATCTTTGTGATGTTCATACAACTTGCTTTCATCCTTGTATTTATTGCTTAAAGACAAAGCATAATGACTGTAATTTTGACCGGTTGTATCTCTATCTAAATACAATCGAATTATTTCATGCTGCTCCATAAAAGGACGGGCTTTTTCAAAGAAGGAAACAGAATTCAGGATTACAAAATTGCTTTCAGTTGCAGGCTGATTTTTATGAATAGCGATGAAGGAAAGGAAGTCAAAAAATCCTTCAAAGACGACAGCTTCTTTCGCTTTATTTTTGATTGTAGTAATGTCCTTTGGAGAACTACTTGTTTTAAAATAAGGGTTTCGTATTTCATAGCCTCCCGAATCGTTTTTAAATCCTATACCATAATATATTTTGTCATTTAACTCGTATCGGATTTCTCTGCAAAACTGATCAGCAACGTTGATAGGTATCCGTCTTTGTTCCAGGTATCGTAGTAATGCAAATGAACTGATTGAAAACTCCTGCAGAACGTTTAACTTCTTTTCAGTTTTCAATTTATCATGTTGATGAAAAACGGGCTGATGAAAAGAAAAATCGCCATTGAGTTTTTGCAGAAATTCGCCTATGGTACAATTTTGATGCAGGATAGCAAAATCAATAAGATTACCACCTTTGCCTAAGCCATGGTCATACCATCTGTTTAGTTTTCGGTTGACTTTAAAAGAAGGTGTTTTTTCATCACGTAAAGGTGATACATACCAATAATCATTGTTCCTGACTTTTGCTGGTTTGTAACCTAACTTCGTTAGGTAATCTACCATGTCCATTTCTCTAGCCTGCTGTAAAGAAACTCTTTGTTGTTTCCTGAAATCCATAACTACACATTTTCAATTTCACAATCAGATTAACAGATGCGAAGTTAAACTTCAGGTTTTGGTTCAACCTATCCTCATCATATTTTAATGAGGATATTCTAATCATCGGTCTCTATTTTTGTTATCCGATTTTTAAACAATTTAAAAGGTGTAGATATGCTTACAACAAATGATGTAGCCAAAGTGTACGATACTATATTAAGTATCCCTGGTATGAATGAAACTGTGAAGATTGATATGAAAATCTCACGCAAAAATGTATTACTTCTGAATAGTGTTATTAAACGCGGATTAAATCCAAAGGATGATGACAAATCCGCCAACTTACTTGGAAGTGTACCACAAGAAACATTACAGGAACTGCACACTTTTGCGGACGATTGCTTAACAAAAGCAGGACTGACAGAGCTAAGTGAAAAACTTAATTCTTTGAGTGCAGGAAAATAAATGCGGGAAAAGTTTTATTTCTTTTTCAATCTCAAGCCATCGTGCCTTCAAAAGAAAATTTATAAAAGAATCAAAAGCATTTTATCATTGTATCATTCTCAAACCACTTTCAATGTTCGGTAGTAATTAAACATTAAAAGTCTTTATATTTTTAATCAATCAATGTATCCTGCTTTGAAGCAAATGACTGAGAGCACGCCTCGTTGAAATGAGCTTTTGGAGAACAGGTATGTGCCAGCCTTTTAATGGGAGGCATTTGAGTACGGATAAAAGGCTGCCATACTGTTGTGGTATTAGCCGGCGAATGGAAACGGCTAGACTGCATCGAAGGAAGGAGCGAAAAAGCTGGGTACACAATACTCTTTACAAGCACCTCTTCCGAAAGAATGAAGGATGTGGTGCGAATGTCTTTTCATTTATGAATCTTGTATTGTGTTTGGTGAGGAACGAGTCAATCTCAATACATCCGTTACTTTCAATTCATAGCAGTTCTCCCGACAATATTTTCCCATTTTTATAGAATAAAGCGGGAGTACTGCTATGTCACTAAAAGCTATTAGTTTATCTTTCTGATTTTTCTGATAATTACATTTGTTTCCTCGCTTTGGTAGTAGCTTTATAAAGATTAATTATGGAAAATCGTTTAAAGAAAATAATCACAAATCAGTCTGAATATTTTGATACTTGGACAAATCTTATAAATTCTTATCGCAAAGCGCCATATTCTGAGAAGCTTTCAGGGGAAGATAAAATTAAATTACTTTATGAAGTAGTTAATGTATTTTTTAAAATTTTTGAAATGGCACTGGAATTTGGAAATTTTAAAGATGATTTTGAAAGTGATAAATTTTCAGAAAATTTTTATGGCCCTGAATTAATTATAAACTCCAAAAAGACAAAATCTTCTTATTATTTAGGACTTGGAGAAAAGGGAGTTTATTTGAGCACCTATTTCCGGCATTCCAAAAATCTTAAGAATATGGCTGATACTTTTTGGATAGATTTTTTGAATCTTTCACAGTATGGAGAATTTGAATTAGTGGAAAGTGAGCATTTTGGAAAGTCAGTAAAAAGTAAATATCCTGAACTTTTTCAAACTAATAAAGGAACAATATTTAGAATCTTTAGAAAATATTTTATTGGTATAGCAGAGAATAATGAAATTGGAAATTTAGGCCAACTTCAGGTTACCTGGACAACAGATTTCAGTATCGATAAAATAATTGAAGAGTATTGCCTGGTATTTAAGATATTTTATAAACTTAATTATTCATTGTGGAAAATTGAAAACTTAAAAAAAGCAAAATAAATTTAACTGTCTCAACAAAGAAATTGGATATAGCTTTTTTCTATTATCATAAAACAGTAAACCGAATAATTAATCGGGATTTATATTTTTCTTTCAAAATGCATTTAGTTCAAAATGATAATTAATTTATTAAGAATTATGATAACTGAGGCCTCTTAAAAAAATTATTTCAAAATTATTTTAAAAATGTTTGTGCTGTAAATATTACATCGTAATTTTGCGATTAATAAAGAAACAACATGGGGGCAACAAAATCAGAAGAATTTACACTAAAGGATAACCGGATTGCCAATTACGCCAAAGCGCTTGCCCATCCGGCACGAGTCGCTATTCTTAATTTATTAATAAAAAAGCAAGCGTGTATTTGTGGTGACATTGTGGACGAACTTCCCTTGTCACAAAGCACCGTTTCACAGCATTTGAAGGAATTAAAGCAGGCAGGATTAATAAAGGGTGACATTGATGGAGCAACTGTTTGTTACTGTATTGATGAAAAGGAATGGAAGGTAGCAAAAGAAAGACTTAATCAGCTTTTTGATTCTTACAAAGGAACAAACCAGTGTTGCTGATTTTTTTTGCAAATACTAATCGTAATATTCCGATAATAATAAAAACATAAAATAATGGAAAACGAAAATGGTCTAAAAGAAATCGTAAAGCAAAAATATTCAGAGATTGCTTTACAGGACAAAGAAACGAATCAATCATCCTGCTGCGGCTCCGGCTGTTGTAGTGATGAAGTGTACAACATCATGTCTGAAGATTATAAGCATTTGGAAGGTTACAATCCCGATGCAGATCTTGGTTTGGGATGTGGATTGCCGACACAATTTGCAAAAATTAAAAAAAAAGATGTAGTAATTGATCTGGGAAGCGGCGCGGGCAATGATGCTTTTGTTGCCCGCTATGAAACCGGCGAGAAAGGAAAAGTGATAGGAATTGATTTTACACCTGCGATGATTGAAAAAGCGAGAAGCAATGCCGAATTAAGGGGATTAAACAATGTCGAATTCCGTCAGGGCGACATCGAAAAAATGCCGGTTACTTCTAATGTTGCCGATGTAATTGTAAGCAATTGTGTTTTAAACCTCGTTCCAAATAAATCAGGAGTTTTTAAAGAAATCTTCAGGGTATTGAAGCCAGGTGGCCATTTCAGTATTTCTGACATTGTGTTAGTTGGCGATCTTCCTGCAAACATTCAAAATGCTGCTGAGATGTATGCAGGCTGTGTTTCAGGTGCTATTCAAAAACAAACCTACCTGGAATTGATAGAATCAAACGGATTCACAAACATTATGATTCAGAAAGAAAAAACAATCGTTGTTCCGGATGATATTTTAAGTAATTATTTATCTGCAGATGAAATCGCATCTTTTAAAAACTCAGACGCGGGAATTTTTAGTATTACTGTTTATGCAGAAAAAACTTCAGAAAGAGAATGTGGATGTGCTCCGGGATGTTGTAATTAAAAAAATTATTTTCAATGATCATCTTAGATAAAATGCTTCCGAAAGACTGGGAAGCGGTAAAACAAATTTATGAAGAAGGCATTGCTACAGGCAATGCGACCTTTCAACAACAGTCACCGGATTGGCACGAATGGAACAACGACCACCTTCAACATAGTCGCATGGTTGCAAAAGGAGATGGAATTATTTTAGGTTGGGCAGCGCTTACAGGGGTTTCAGAAAGATGCGTATATGCGGGCGTAGCGGAAGTAAGTGTATATGTAAGTGGTAAAGCCAGGAGAAAAGGTGTGGGAAAACAACTACTGCAGAAATTGATTGAAGAAAGCGAAGCGAATAATATCTGGACTTTACAGGCAGGGATTTTTCCTGAAAATATAGCAAGCATTAAAATTCATGAAGCGTTTGGATTTCGGATATTGGGTACAAGAGAACGCATCGGGCAAATGAATGGGAAATGGAGAGATACTATTTTAATGGAAAGAAGAAGTAAAACAATTGGGATTTAATAAAAAAAACAGAATGACAGCAAACAATTGCGCTCCGGCAAATGAAAGAAAGAAATTAAGCTTTTTAGACCGGTATTTAACCTTGTGGATTTTTTTGGCAATGGCTGTTGGTGTTTCCATCGGATACTTCTTTCCGTCATCATCTGCATTTATTAATTCATTTTCAACAGGAACTACAAATATTCCACTGGCAATCGGATTAATCCTCATGATGTATCCGCCTTTTGCAAAAGTCAGGTATGATAAAATGCGGGAGGTTTTTAAAAATGCAAAAGTATTGGGCGTTTCGTTGTTTCTGAATTGGATAATCGGGCCAGTATTGATGTTTATTCTCGCCATTGTTTTTTTGCACGGTTATCCTGAATATATGACCGGATTAATTCTGATTGGGCTTGCCCGTTGTATTGCGATGGTCATTGTATGGAATGAATTAGCGGAAGGCAGTAGAGAATATGCTGCAGGTTTGGTTGCGCTGAACAGTATTTTTCAGGTATTATTATATAGCGTCTATGCTTATGTGTTTATATCAGTTCTTCCTCCGTTATTTGGCATTACGGGTTCAGAGGTTAATATTACTATCGGGCAAATTGCAGAAAGCGTTGCTATCTATTTAGGTATTCCATTTGCCGCAGGAATTCTAAGCAGGTATTCATTGATAAAATTCAAAGGTGAAGAATGGTATGAGAAAAAATTCATTCCCATGATTTCTCCAATTACATTAATAGCGTTACTTTTTACGATTGTAATCATGTTTAGTTTAAAAGGTGAATTGATTGTGCAGATACCAATGGATGTTGTAAGGATTGCTATTCCCTTAGTCATTTATTTCGTCCTGATGTTTTTTGTCAGTTTCTTAATTGGCAAGAAAATGGGGGCGGATTATTCAACGAATGCTTCAATAGCTTTTACGGCAGCTGGAAATAATTTTGAATTAGCCATTGCAGTAGCCATCGGTGTTTTTGGAATTAATTCAGGGCAGGCGTTTGCGGGGGTAATCGGCCCGTTAGTAGAAGTGCCTGCATTAATTGCTCTGGTGAATGTGGCTTTTTGGTTAAGAAGAAAATATTATTCAAAACAACAATTACAAAACGCTTAAAATCAACAAATGAAAATTGCATTATTTTCCGACATTCATGCCAATCTACCAGCACTTGAAGCCTTTTTTAAAGACGTTGAAAATCGTAAACCTGATGCCCTTTATTGCCTTGGCGATTTAGTAGGTTATAATATCTGGCCAAATGAAGTAATCAGTGAAATAAGAAAAAGGCATATTCCAACAATTGCAGGCAATTATGATTTTGGGATTGGCAGAAAGAGTGATGATTGCGGTTGTGCCTATAAAGAAGAACATGAAAAAGAAATGGGCAAAATATCCATCTCTTTTACCAACTCGATTATCAAAGAAGATGAAAGAAAATATTTAAGAACATTACCGGCTCATATCAAAATAGAATTTCAGTTGAATAATGATAAGCTCAATTTATTATTAGTGCATGGAAGTCCGCGAAAAATAAATGAGTATTTGTTTGAAGACAGGGAAGAAAAAAGTCTATTAAGAATAATGGAACAGGCTGACGCAGACATTATGTGCTTTGGTCATACTCACAAACCTTATCACAGAATTTTACCATCAGAGTTAGATGAAGATACTCATTATCGTCATGCAATAAACATTGGTTCAGTAGGTAAACCAAAGGATGGAAATCCTCAAGGCGGCTATGTGATACTTACCATAAATGAGAACAGCAGCATTTCCAATAAAGACAGTATTGGCATTGATTTTATCCGTTTTGATTATGACGTAGAAACGGCTGCTAAGGCAATAGAAACAAGCCCGTTGCCTGACGAGTATGCAGAAATGTTGAGAAAAGGGTTTTAGGATTTCAGTAGCTACTTTTACCATTTTTTAAATTATATTCAATCAGGTAAATAGCGCATAAATTTATGAATCATATTGACATTCACCCTTCCTCCATCGCTATAAGAACAACTTTATATGGTATTGCTGTAAGTTTGGTGCTGATTTTTGTAAAAGGAATTTCGGGTTACTTAGGACATTCCTATGCTTTAATTGCCGATGCAACAGAATCAGGGGCGGATATTTTAAGTTCCGGATTATTATGGCTTGGATTACGTATTGCAATGAAAGAGCCTGACGAAGAACACCCTTACGGTCATGGAAAAGCTGAACCATTAGCAGCTATTGCGGTTTCTCTTTTTTTAATTGGCGCGGCTACATGGATTGCTTATCATTCAATAAATTTTATAGGCACACCGCATGCATTACCCAAAAGCTTTACTTTATGGATACTATTGATTGTGATTGCGATTAAAGAAACTATGTTTCGTTATGTATTAAGTGTTGGTAATAAAATAAACAGCCAGGCAGTAAAAGCAGATGCTCATCACCATCGGAGCGATGCCATTACATCCATAGCAGCCTTTATTGGAATTTCTATTGCATTAATCGGCGGTAAAGGTTATGAAGGCGCGGATGATTGGGCCGCACTTGTTGCTTCTGCACTAATTTTTTATAATGCTATTGTAATACTAAAGCCGGCATTATCAGAAATTATGGATAAAGCTCCTTCTAATGAAATCGTTGAGAAAGTAAAAGATATAGCCGCTGTTTTTTGTCAAGTAATCGAAAGATTACCAATAAGAATTAATGATAAAAAACAATTAGTCTGCTGATTTAAATCATGTTTTATGAAATTTAGTCTTTCTATTTTTGCACAATCGTTGAATCCGTTTTCATGAAATTGAGATTCTTCCTTCAACAAAAGTCTTATAAATAATTATACCTTTGCCGGACAGTGAAAAAAATTACCATCATATTACTTCTTAGCATTTACTCTATCTCAACGTTAGGGTTAAGCCTGAAAAGTTTTTATTGTTGTGGTGATTTAAAGTCTGTAACTGTTTCCATCACTCAGGATGAACAACAGAAGTGTGCTAATGACGATGGTATGGACGATTGCTGCAAAACCAAATATCAATTCTATAAAGTAAAAGATAATCACGTTGCGGGCGATGTAATAAGCACACCTGTTTTACATTTTTTTGATTTACATTTATTTCTTTCTTCTTTTCAGATAATTAATTATCCTTCCCAGGAAATTTATATTGCTAACCTAAGCAATGCGCCGCCACTACTTCATACGGTTCCGGATTATATTTTCAATTGCGTTTTTAGAATTTGATTTAACCTTCCTTTGTTGGACAAGGCTTCATTTATAGGCCAATTCTACGTCCATTCTTTTATTTCACATTACTATTATTCCTGTTTCATTTTTCTACTAATGTAGTTGATATGAAATTTTAAAAAGGAAACGAATTAAATAATTAACAATGGTTCAGAAACTAATTGAGCTTTCACTGCGCAACAGGTATATTGTTTTGGCAATAGCATTAGGCCTGTTTGTCTGGGGGATATTTGCGGTACAAAAAAATCCGATTGATGCCATTCCCGATTTATCGGAAAACCAGGTAATTGTTTTTACAGAATGGAGCGGCCAAAGCCCCCAGATAATGGAAGACCAGATTACATTTCCTTTGGTATCTAATCTTCAGGGAATACCAAAGGTGAAAAATATAAGAGGCACATCCATGTTTGGGATGAGCTTCGTGTATGTAATTTTTGATGACAATGTAGATATTTATTGGGCAAGAACCCGCGTTTTGGAACGGCTAAATTATGCACAGCGGTTGCTTCCACAGGACGTTACGCCTACACTTGGCCCCGACGGTACAGGAGTTGGCCACATACTTTGGTACACATTAGATGCGAAAAAACTGGACCTCGGTGAGCAAAGGGCTTTACAGGACTGGTATATCAAGTTTGCATTGCAAACGGTTCCAGGCGTAGCCGAAATAGCTTCTTTCGGCGGCTTTGAAAAGCAGTATCAGATTGTAGTTGACCCGCTGAAATTGCAGTATTACAACATCTCTTTAATGGATGTGATGAATAAAGTAAAAGCCAACAACAATGATGTTGGCGGCAGAAAATTTGAGATGAGCGACATGTCTTACATCATCCGTGGACTGGGCTATGTAAAGAGTAAGGAAGACATTGAAAACATTGGCATTGCTAACAACAATGGCATACCTGTAAGAGTAAAAGATATTGCTGCGGTTCAGATGGGCGGCGATGAAAGGCTCGGAATTTTTGACGACAATGGTGAAGGAGAAGTGGTCGGAGGCATAGTGGTAATGCGCTATGGAGAAAATGCCGATAAGGTAATCAATGATGTGAAAGCAAAAATGAAGGATGTGGAAAAGGGATTGCCTGAAGGAGTGCACTTTAATTTTGCTTATGACCGCAGCACTTTAATAGAAGCCGCAGTAGAAAATATCAAAGGAAAACTGATAGAGGAAATGATAGCCGTATCGCTCATCGTTTTACTATTTCTCTTTCATTGGCGCAGCGCGGTGAACATCATTATTCAAATACCTATTACGATTGCCATCAGTTTTATTTTGTTGAATGCTCTTGGGCTTTCATCAAATATTATGTCGCTGACCGGAATAGCGCTGGCCATAGGAGTTATCGTTGATAACGGAATCATCATGTCGGAAAACGCTTATCACAACTTATCAGAATGGCAAAATGATCCTGCCAATAAACCAAAACAAAAATGAAAAATATTTTCAAAAAAATAGTACCCAAAAAGAGTTATTTTAAAATACCTGAAGATGTGCGGATGCGCATTATTGAAAGCTCATGTAAGCAGGTTTCAAGGGGCGTGTTTTTTTCCACCGTTATTATTGTTGCGTCATTCCTTCCTATATTTTTACTTACAGGGCAGGAAGGAAAACTATTTGGGCCTTTAGCCTATACAAAAACTTTCATTGTAGCGGTAGATGCCATACTCGTTTTGACCCTCACCCCGGTGTTGATTTCATTCTTTTTGAAAGGAAAATTCACGCCGGAATCAGCGAATCCGTTAAACAGAGGGCTGCGAAAAATATATGAACCTATTATCCGCCTTTGTATCAAATGGCGCAAAACAACTCTTGCTATCAACATCATTGCGCTATTAATAAGTATCCCGCTCATATTGAGTTTAGGGCGTGAATTTATGCCGCCCCTGGATGAAGGTTCTATCCTGTTTATGCCGGTTACGATGCCTGATGTTTCTAATTCCGAAGTGAAAAGGATTTTACAGGTTCAGGATAAGATTATCGCTTCGGTGCCGGAAGTAAAAAATGTTTTGGGGAAAGCAGGAAGGGCTAATACTGCTACCGATAATTCACCGATTAGCATGATTGAAACCATTGTTTTACTGAAACCAAAATCGGAATGGAGAGATGGAATAACCAAAGAAGATATTGTAAATGAACTTAACAGCAAATTGCAAATTCCCGGCGTTACCAACGGGTGGACACAGCCAATCATTAACCGCATCAATATGCTGTCAACCGGTATCCGTACCGATGTTGGGGTAAAAGTGTATGGACAAAGCCTTGATACTATTTATGATTTTGCCCAAAAAATAAAAAATGAATTGCAGGGAATAAACGGCGTGAAAGATTTGTATGTAGAACCTATTACTGGCGGAAAATATATTGATATTAAAATAAAACGCGAAGAAATAAGCCGTTATGGTTTAAGTGTGGACGATGTAAATGCCGTGGTGCAAAGCGCTTTAGGTGGAATGAAACTTACCACAACGATTGAAGGCCGCCAACGTTTTTCGGTAAATGCCCGGTACGCACAGGATTTTAGAGACAATATGGAAGCATTAAAAAGTTTGCAGGTGCAAACCATGCAGTTCGGCCCTATTCCTTTACAGGCAGTTGCTGATGTGGCAATTACAGAAGGGCCGCCAATGATTAATTCTGAAAATGCATTGTTACGTGGAACTGTTTTATTCAACGTAAGAGACAGAGACCTTGCCGGCACCGTGCAGGAAGCGCAGGAAAGATTAAATACCATGCTCACCAAATTGCCGAAAGGTTATTTTATAGATTGGAGCGGCCAGTATGAGAATTTAATAAGCAGCGAAAGGACAATGAAAATCATTGTGCCTATTGTATTACTCATCATTTTTATTTCCATGTATTTTGCTTTTCATTCTGCAAGGGAAGCCTTGTTAAGTTTAGTCTCTCTTCCTTTTGCCTTAATTGGGGGCGCTCTTATCATTTATTTCTGGGGAGTAAACTTATCAGTAGCAGTGGCTGTTGGCTTTATTGCCTTATTTGGTTTGGCCGTAGAAACGGGAATCGTAATGGTTATTTATCTCAATGATGCGATGGAACAATTAGTTAAGCTAAAAGGAAATTCCAGGGAAACGATTACCAGAGCCGACTTACGGGAATATGTGATACTTGGGGCTGCTAAACGGGTGAGGCCGAAAATAATGACTGTTTGTGTAATTCTTTTTGGTTTAATTCCTATTCTATGGAGTTCGGGAGTGGGTAGCGATATAATGATACCTATCGTACTTCCTATGATTGGCGGCGTACTTACTTCTTCTATTCACATTCTTTTGGTAACGCCGATTATCTTTTTAATGAGTAAAGAATACGAGCTTAAAAAATATGGAAAAATTGAAGTGTCTGAAGTAAAACATTAAAACTATGAAACGATTATTAATAAAAACTCTTGTTATTTGTTTGTTTGCCGGAAACGCTTATGGACAAAAAGAGATGAGCCTTGATGATATATTTTCTATGATACAAAAAAATCATCCGGAAATGAAAATGTATGATGCACAGGTTCGTTCTCTTGATGAAGCTGCTAAAGGAGCTAAAAGCTGGATGCCGCCTGAATTTGGTACCGGCTTTTATATGACGCCCTATAATATCGGCCTGACAAAAGCTATGGGTACACAAAGCGGGATGGGCTCATATATGGTTTCTGCTTCACAAATGTTTCCTAATAAAAAAGAACAAAATGCCAATGCTTCATACATGCAGGCTTTGTCAACTGTAAATAAGGAAAACAAAAATGTTGCCCTAAATGAGTTATACGCAGCAGCTAAAAAAAATTATTACTATTGGTTGGTTATTGAAAAAAAACAATCGGTGATTAACGACAATGAAAAGTTGCTCAATTTTATGATACAGAGTACTGAACTGCGTTATAAAAATAATCTGGGTAAACTGAATGCTTATTACAAAGCAAAAGCAGAATTAGGGAAAATAGAAAACCAGCGCGAACAGTTGAATAATGAAGTAAAGCAGAAACAAATTTTATTGAACACATTAATGAACCGTGATAAAAATGCAGATTTTATTATTGACACGAATTATACTCTTAAAAATTACAACTCAATTGATAGTAATTATTTAATACAGGCGCGTAGTGATATTAAGGCTGTAATGCAGGATTTAAAAGTTAATCAACTTCAATTGAACCTCGAAAAAACTAAACAGTTGCCACAATTCGGTATCAGATATGAGCACATGTTCGGATTCGGCAAATCCCCCTGGCTTTATTCGCTTGTGGCAACAGTAAAAATCCCTTTAGCACCCTGGTCGTCAGGAAGCTATAAAGCCAACATTGAAAGTTTAAAATGGAAAACAGAATCTTTGGAAGCGCAAAAGCAAATAATCATCAATCAGGCTTTCGGAGAAGCAAATGGATTGCGTTCTTCTATCAACAGTAAGAAAAGGCAACTGCAATTATTTGAAGAAAATATTATTCCGGCATTGAAAAAAAATTATCAAATTATGCAGATGGCGTATGAACAAAACACAGGAGAATTATTTGAATTATTCGATGCGTGGCAAACGCTGAATATGACGCAGCTTGATTATCTCGACCAGTTGCAGGAATTATTAAATCTTCAAGTGCAAATGGATAAAACACTTGAACAAAAATGAAAATAAATATGAAAATTAGTAAATTAATTATACTGAAATCTTTTGTTTTTATCCTTGCCATTGCTTTTTTCACTTTCACAGGATGCAGAAACAATTCTGATAAAAAGGTTTCAGCAAATGCTGGCACAGAAGAAACCTATACCTGTCCTATGCATCCGCAGATAATAAGGCATGAGCCGGGCAATTGCCCTATTTGCGGAATGCCTTTGGTAAAAAAAGAAAATGCAAGCAGGGAAATTTCGGAAGTTGACCTTTCAACATTACTTCAAAGCGATAATAACACAGTAGTATCTTCTATACCCGTTACCACAATGCAATTTTCCAATCAGGAGATACAATTAGATGCGTTGGGTAGCGTGGAGTATGATACCAGATTTATGAAAACGATATCGGCAAGAGTTTCGGGAAGGATAGAAAAACTGTATATAAAATACCGCTATCAGCCTGTGCGTGCGGGCGATAAAGTGATGGATATTTACAGTCCTGAACTTTCAACGGGACAACAAAATTTATTGTTCCTAATAAAAAATGACCCGACAAACACACCGCTAATCAATGCAGCAAAACAAAGATTGTTATTGCTCGGCATGAATAATAACCAATTGCAAAAAGTTATCGCGACAGGTAAAGCGATTTACAGTGTTACCATTTATAGCAATTACACGGGCCATGTACATGAAACAGGAAATATGAATTCATCACAACAAATAATTCCTATGAATGAATCGGGTGAATTATCAATAAAGGAAGGCATGTATGTAGAAAAAGGACAGCCGGTATTCCAGGTAAATAATATGAATAATGTTTGGGTAACTCTAAACCTTTTTCCCGGAGAAAATTCCTTAATAAAAGTTGGTACGCCGGTAACTATCATTCCTGAAACAGCGCCGGATAAAAAGATTCTTTCAAAAATTGGTTTTATAGAGCCTTTTTATAAAGATGGCTCTAAGACAGTATCTGCAAGAGTTTATCTCAATAATTCCAAATCAATGATACCTGTAGGAAGCCAGGTAAAAGCGACACTAAACATTCAAACAAAGTTTAGTAATTGGCTGCCGAAAGAATCGGTGCTTTCGCTCGGATTAAACAAAATAGTTTTTCTAAAAAAAGGAAATGTCTTCAAAGCACATCAGGTGAATACAGGCATTGTAGCTGATAATTTAATCCAGGTGACTGATGGTTTGGATACAAAAGATAGTGTAGCAATAAATGCACAATTTTTAATAGACAGTGAAGGATTTATAAAATTAAAACAGTAATCATGAAAAATGTCTTTGAATATAATAAGCCACAAAGAAAAACAAGTTCGGAATCTATATTTCGACCTAAGTTGAATAGAAGAAAGAACAGACATCGTTTGATTATTTTTTCATCATTGATGTTGTTAGTCGTGATGTTAATTGCATCATGTAAAAATAAAACACAAATAGCAGCAGACCCGGATATCTATTATACGTGTTCCATGGACCCGCAAGTAGTAGAATCAAAACCTGGCAAATGTCCTATCTGCCACATGGACTTAACACCGGTTAAGAAGAGCAATCAACAGGCAGATAATGATGAGCTTGCTCTTAGTCCTGAACAAATGCAATTAGGAAATATCCAGGTAGATACCATCCGAAATCAATTCTTTGGCAATCAAATGATTTTAACCGGGACATTGAATTTTGATCAGACGAAAATAAATGACGTTAGCGCAAGAGTTGCCGGTCGTATTGAAAAACTATATTTTAAAAAAATGGGTGATTATGTTACCAAAGGCGCACCGTTGTATGAAATTTATAGTGAAGAATTGAACAATGCAAAACAGGAATATTTATTGGCATTGCAAAAGAAAGAAACGCTCGGTAATTCAATCATCAACTTTGATGATGTTATTGAATCCGCAAAAAATAAACTGCTTCTCTGGGGCATGAGTGACCAACAAATAAAGAATATAAATAAAGATGCGTTGGCAAATCCACGAACTACTTTTTTCAGCACTGCTTCCGGTTACATTACCCAACTAAATTTGCAGGAAGGCGATTATGTTTCCGAAGGCGGCAGTATTGTAAAGCTCTCAGGCCTCTCAACCCTTTGGGTAGAAGCGCAGGTGTATGCCACCCAGCTTTCGCAATTAAATAATGCAAAGAATGTGATGGTGGAAATACCAGATTTTCCAGGGAAAAAGATTCCGGGGAAAATTTCATTTCAAAACCCGGAATTAAATCCCGCCACAAGAATTAATCTTATTAGAATCAGTATTCCAAATGAAGGCAATCAACTTAAACCGGGTATGTCTGCTTATATCACCGTAAAGACAGGTGGCGTTAATGCACTTTTCCTTCCGTCAGATGCAGTTTTGAGAGATGGAAAAATGGCTATGGTTTGGGTGCAAACATCACAGAATAAATTTAAAAGCATAATGGTGGAAACCGGCAATGAAAGTGGGAATATGATTGAAATAAAATCAGGCATTCATCAAAATGACGAAGTAGTAACATCCGGCGCTTATCTTTTACAAAGTGAATATATTTTTAGAAAAGGCGCAAACCCTATGGCTGGGATGGATATGGGTGGAATGAAAATGTAAGAGGCTGTGCCACCTGTCCACGAAATGAAACCAGGTGCATTGTAGGCAATTGAAAACGCGACTTTGTAAAAGCAATGTAAACAAGGGAGAAAATTATTTCTTTAACATTTAAGCAATTGCTTAAATAAAAACCACAGAGTATCTTTGCTGAAAATTGGAGCATGGATGGTCAAAATTGTATACGTCTGTATGCCGACGAATTATTGATAAAGGAATGTAGGCATAAAATTAAATCAGCTGAAAGTTCTTTTAGCCGTCTCAGCAAGGTGCTTAGCGCTGCCGGTAATAAGGTGCGGTTGAAAATACTTTATTTATTAGAGGAAGAAGGAGGTGGCTTATGTGTTTGTGATTTAAGCGATATTTTAGAAATGAGCATTCCGGCAGTATCCCAGCATTTACGCAAATTGAAAGATGTCGGCATCATTCAGCCACGCAGAGAAGGACAAACCATTTTTTATTCCATGAAGGAGGAACATTTAAAAGTTATAAGGCCTCTTTTTGAACATATTACGATAACCAATAGAAAAAAACAAAAAGTATGAAAGAAGTACCATCATCAAAGACGGCTACAGGAGTAGGAATGGTAGCGGCAATTGCAGCCTCGCTTTGTTGTATTACACCTGTATTAGCATTGCTTGCAGGTGCAAGTGGCGTAGCTTCATCTCTTTCATGGTTAGAACCAGCACGACCTTATTTAATTGGTTTGGCTATAGCTGCATTAGCTTTTGCATGGTACAAAACAATAAGTACTAAACAGAATGCAGCATGTGGTCCTGATGGAACTTGTGCAGTTGAAAAGAAAAGTTTCCTTGCTTCTAAAACATTCTTAATAATTATTACCATAGCTGCTATTACACTGATTGCTTTCCCTTATTATGCTCAAATATTTTATCCAAAGCCACAGAAGCAAAATATAGTGGTTGTGGAAAGTAACGATATTAATACGGCTTCTTTTGCTATCAAAGGAATGACATGTAAAGGATGTGAGACTGAAGTAAACAACGAAATATACAAAGTATTGGGTGTAATTGATGCTCAAACATTTTATGATAAAGGAACAAGCATCGTCAAATTTGACAAGTCAAAAACAACGGTTGAGCAACTTAAAAATGCTATTGCCAAAACAGGATATACAGTAACTAATTATGAACTTTTAAATAAATAACAAATGAAAAGCCTTTCTATTATCGCAGGTTCATTTTTATTAATTGCAGCGCAGGTTTGCGGCATTGCACAAAGTAAAGCAAATGCTCAAACGACTATAAAAGCTGTAACTAAAGAAGAACCTAAAACAGTTAAATTAAAAATCACGGGCATGACTTGTGCTGGTTGTTCCAATCACGTAGCAACCACATTGAAAGCGATAGATGGAGTTATAGAACAGACAGTAGAGTATCCCGGTGATTTAGCTACCATAAAATATAATCCTGCTAAAACATCTGTTGCCGATATTATTAAAGCTATAGAAAAAATAGGATATAAAGCTGTAGCAGTTTCCGAAAAAGCTACTGCAAAACAAGGCTAAAAGCAAACTACTCTAAGATTGTTTCATTTTAATATACATATTTATGGATTGCTGTAACGTTGATACCGAAAAAAAGTTTGACCTGATTATTATAGGTGGTGGCTCGGCTGCTTTTGCAGCAGCTATTCATGCCGATAGCATGAAAGTATCTACGCTGATGATTAATGGTGGTTTGCCATTTGGTGGCACTTGTGTAAATGTAGGTTGTGTTCCATCGAAGTTTTTAATAAGAGCAGCCGAAAGCATTCGTCATGCTTCTGTTTCATACTTTAACGGTGTGAATACCGGAAAGCCAACAATCAATTTTGCTGAAATTATTAAGCAGAAGACAGCTTTGGTAAACGATATGCAACAGCATAAGTATATGGATCTTTTACCGGGCTTACCACATTTAAAAGTAATAGAAGGGAAAGCAAAATTTATAGAGAAGAATATTGTTGAAGTGAATGGAGAACTTTATAAAGGCTCTAAAATAATCATTGCAACTGGCGCTACTACTTTGATACCCCAAATCAATGGCATAAACGATGTGCCTTATTTAACCAGCAAAACATTATTTGAATTAGAAGAACAACCTCAGTCTCTTATCATTTTAGGTGCAGGTTATATTGCTTTGGAAATTGCACAGGCTTATCAAAGAATGGGTACTAAGGTTACAATCATTCAACGTTCTAAAAGCATTCTTTCAAAAGAAGCAAAAGACGTTACAGATGAATTAGAAAAACACCTTACTGCCGAAGGAATAATCATTCAAACAGGAACAACAGTTAATAAAGTTTGGAAAGAAGGAAACAATATCAAAGTTTCTTACATTAATTCAGCCTATGAAACAGAAGCCATAGAAGCTTCGCATATTGTTGTGGCTACAGGTACAAAAGGAAACACAGAAGAATTAGGATTGGAAAAGACAGGGATTGAAACAACTGAAAGAGGATTGATTAAAGTAGATGATTTGCTTAGGACAAGTGCAGAAGATATATTTGCGATTGGCGATGTTACTACTAATCCCGCTTTTGTTTATACAGCAGCCTATGAAGGTGGCAAGGCTGTAATCAATGCTTTCAAAGCACATCACAAGAAAGCAGATTTTTCTGTTTTGCCTTGGGTTGTATTTACTGATCCACAAGTAGCAGGTGTAGGCATAGACGAAAGAGAAGCAGAAGAAAAAGATATTCCACATCAGGTAACTACATTTTATTTAAAAGATATTCCAAGAAGCATTGTTGCATTAGATACAAGAGGTTTTATTAAGCTGATTAGAAACCCGGAAAATGATTTGCTTTTAGGTGCAAGAATTGTAGCACCTGAAGGTGGTGAATTGCTAATGCAATTAAGCCTTATGATAAAATACAAAATACCATTAAAAGAAATCATTGGAATGTTTCATCCTTACCTTACTTTAAGTGAAGGAGTGAAATTAGCTGCAATGTCCTTTACTACCGATGTAAAGAAAATGAGTTGTTGTGCCAGTTAAAAGTATTAACGATTTTTATTCTGTAAACTAGATATGCAATTAAAAATTAGAAAAGGCGCAAGCCCAATGGCAGGCATGGATATGGGTGGAATGAAAATGTAAAGCAAAATGGTAGCTCTTGGAATCTTATTACTGCAAACCAATAAACACTTTCACATAATAGTAGCATACAAATAATAATGCAAGTCCACTTACTATTTGAATACTTCTTCTAAGCCAGGTAAGCTGAGCAAACTTTGTAACAGCCCCAGCAAAAGCGCTTACGATTAAGAAAGGCAAGCCTCTTCCAATACCAAAGGCTAAAGCAAGTATAAATCCATACACAGGATTTGCAGTTGCAGCGGCTACTGAAAGAAGTAATAATAGGGGTGCAGCTGAAGTTCCTAAACTAAATACTAATCCATAAACAAAAGAGCCGCCAATACCGGGACGGCGTATAGCAGCCAGCTTCGTTATACTAAGACGAGGGCCATAAAAGGCAATAGCTGCGGCAATAGCAGATATTAATGCCATTGATAAAGCCCAATACTGACCAAATGTTTCTGTAAAGAATACACCTAATCTGCCTGCTAAAGCACCTAATACAGAAAGACAAAAAACGATACCGCAAAAGAAGCCCAGTGCTATCATGAATCCACGGTTCGTTTTATTTTCTGCATTGCTGCTAACAAGCCCGGCTATTCCAAGTCCGACAGGTAACGTGCAGGGACATATACCTGTAGTAATAATCCCCGCACCCGCGGCAATTATTAAACTATAAAAAGAACCGTTAGCCAGAGCCTGGCTAAATTGTTGTACAAAGTGTTCTAAACTCATTGCTTTACTTCTTGTGGTTTTCCGGCTGCATATCCCTTTTCATTTACCGCTTTTTGTACGTTTTCAACCTTTACTTTTTTCGGATCATAAGTGAAGTAAGCAAATCTCTTTTCAAGGCTTACTTCTACATCTGAAACCCCATCAATTGACTTAATTGTTTTCTTTACATTAGATTGACAAGCACTACATGTCATTCCATCAACAGGCATTTTTACTTTTTGCATAACTACAGTTTTTGTTTGTTCTTTAGGAGTTGTTTTTTCCTCTTTTTTTTGTTGTTGAGCACATGAAGAAATTGCCAGGGCAATAATCATAATGCAAGACATTGACAGTTTCATAAATGTTGATTTTTTTGTTAGCATAGCTGTATTTTTTATTGATTATTTTGGAGATGAAACGTTTATAATTCCACAGCATTAAATCCTTCTTTCTCTAAAACCTTTTTCAAATCATCCTGTCTTACTTGTTCCGGATAATAATTAATCTGTACTTGCTTCTGAACTACTTTAGGCTTTACATCTTTTACGCCAGCTAAAGCAGTAAGTGCAGTAGTTATCTTTTCTGCACAACCCTCACAAACCATGTTGGTAACTTTAAATCTTGCCTCTGTTAAAACTGCCGTTGATTCCTCTTTAATAGTTTCAAGCCGTAAAGTTCTTACACGAAGCGTATTAATTAAGATCGAAAAAATACTGATAATCATTACAATAATAGCAAGCATAGGTGTTATAAATCCAAGTGTAGCCAGCAGCATTCCCGCAGTATTAAATAGCACTGCAATAATTACGTTCAATGTCATTGTTTTATAGCTTGCCTTTCCCAATATAAGTGCATTTAATACATCTATTAATCTATCACCAATTAAGATAACACCGGCAGCTTCTATAGCGACATCAGTACCTGCACCTATAGCAATGCCTACATCACTTTGTGCCAAAGCCGGTGCATCATTTATTCCATCACCTACCATTGCAACCCTGTAACCTTTCTTTTGTAATTCTTCTATGGCAATTGCCTTTTCGCCCGGCAATAATTCAGCATGAACTTCATCAATGCCAAGCCTTTTTGCTATGGGCTCTGCCACTTGTTTGGCATCACCGGTAAGCATTACAGTTCTTATACCTCTATGCTTCATTTTTGCTATTACCTGCTCACCGGTAGGGCGTGGCGTATCCTGTAAAGCAATAACACCAATTACAATACCGCCCTTAGCAATAACTACCGCAGTTTTACCTTCATTTCCTAAAACATTTATTGTATTTCTAACATCGTTAGAAACTGCGACACCGCTTTGCTCTATAAAAGAAGGTTTGCCAGCAAGTACAATTTCGCCATTAATATTTCCTGTAACACCTTTACCTGGAACAGCTTTAAAATCATTTATAGATAACTTAGGTGCGGATTCCTTTTGTGCAAAAAAAGTAATAGCTTGTCCTATAGGATGTTCAGATTTACTTTCCAATGCCTCAGCAATAGATAATAATTCAATAGCATCACCATTAAGAGCATGAACATCTGTTACGGTCGGTTTGCCATAAGTAAGTGTACCTGTTTTATCAAAAACAATTGTATCAATCTTTGACAATCCGTAAAACACTTCACTTGCTTTTACTAAAAGGCCAATGGAAATTCCTTTACCGCCGGCAATAGCAGCCAGCATAGGCGTAGTAATTCCTAATGCGCATGGATACCCCATGATGATTGTGGTAAGAAATATTAGTGTTGCTTGTATATAATTTCCGGTTGCAATCCCCCAAACAACAAAAGCAACGGCAGCAGTAATAAATACAACCGGCCCGAAATAGTTCATTAGCTTATCAGCCAACAATTCAACAGGCGGTTTCTTTTCTGCAATGCGGCTCATTAAACTTACAATCTGACTGAGGAAACTATCCTGCCCAACCTTAGAAACTCTAATTTGTAAAGCGCCATCAAGATTCAAAGTACCACCAATTACAGTAGCACCAACCTCTTTATTTGCAGGTGTACTTTCGCCTGTAAAACTTGCCTCATCAACACTTCCGGCACCATCCAATACCACACCATCTAAAGGTATCCGTTCACCCGGTCTGACTTCTACAACTTCACCAACCAATACATCTTTGGTTATTACATCAACAAATTGTTCACCTCTCATAACCCTTGCTTTAGCAGGCTGTAGGTTAATTAACTTTCGCACTGCGTCAGAAGCTTTTTTACGGGTGTCTAATTTGAAATATGCAAAGAATAGATGAAGTGACATTAGCCAGGCAGCTACCGGTAAAAAGTTTGGCAGTGCAGGATTAAAAAGAGAAAAGACACCTACGATAAAAGAACCCCAGGCACCGGCAGATAATAATACATTCGCATTAATTACCCTTTGCCCTATAGCCATAATAGTTTTTCGTAAAATCGGATATCCAACCCAAAACAATACAAAAGCAGCAACGGCCAAACTAAACCATGCACGATATTGTTGAGGCAAGCCAAAGAGATTTAAAGGATCAACCAATAAATCAATCACAGAAACCACCATTCCAATAGTGCCACGTTGTTTGATTAAGCCAAAAATATCTTCATCTGTTTTGTATTGTTGCACTTCTGTAGATGAAACACTATAACCCAGTTTTTCTACAGCTTCAGCCAGTTGCTCACGGTTTATTTTAGTAGTATCGGCTTCTACCAATACAATACCATGCACAAGATTCACCATCACGCTTTTAATGGCAGGATTACGTTTCAGTGCCTTTTCTACACTCATAGTGCAGAAGGAACACATCAATCCTGAAACTTTCATTTGAACACTTTCTAAAGCCATAGTATTTTTTTTAAATTGAATGAAAAAGAATAAGACACTCGCTTAATTCAGCATAGGTTGTCCTAATCCGGCATTTCTAAGTTCTTCGGCAGAAACACCTTTATTCTGACAGCAGGACAATAGCTTACCATTTACAGCAATTGCAGGCAAGACTTTAATGCCATAAGACTTTACTTTTTCTTGAAGAAGTTCCGTTTCACCAGTATTAGTTAAATCATATACAACGACTTCACAAGAACTACAAGCCATAGCTTTTACCATTTCAACTACTGATTCACATACAGCACAACCCGCAGTGAAAAGTTCAACCTTTCTTTTGTTCAAAGTTTCCATGAGATTCTATTTTTGAATGAATGCCAAAGATCAACCTACTTTGGGGGTGTCTTCCAAATCTTTATTCAAATTATTTTTGTTATACTTTTCCAGCCTTTTATCGATGGCATTAATTTCTTTCATATTACTAGTTAGCTGGTCAAATTCAAGCGTAGGAAATTGCTCTTTCATATACTCTATTTTATCAGCATCCTGGCAATTGCCGGGACACGCATTCATTACCTGTACAAGTTTTAAGGCAAGGCTTTTTCTGAACACTTCATCCATAAGCAGATAATGTGCTTTTTGCAATCCCTGGTCAGCGGCTTTAAATTGCACTAATATTTTATCCGGGTCTGTTTCTGCATCCAGCATCTTAATGATACCTTCTATTTGACCCTTTACAGTTGACAGCCTTTTCTTTAAATCGCGAGTTAATTCAGATTGTAGCATACATTTAAATTTACGATACGACGAAAGTACAATGTCAGGGGGGTGTCCACCATCAATTATTTATTTATTTTGTCGCCAGCAAAGTTGTTTGATTTAAATTCTGTCGTGTCACTTTTTTGTACTTTACTGTTCCTTGCTCGGCAAATCCTGCATCATACCTTCCTAATTATTGGCATTTTTTCTAACCTGGCGCAATTATAAAAAAAACATGCCTATACTACATTCCGCAAATGGCGGGGATGGATATGGGTGGAATGAAAATGTAATTAATAATATAATTACTTTTCGATACTTTTATTATGCCTGAAAAGGATATGGATTTTGTAAAGCTGAATTGGATCCGGCAAACAGGATAACAGATAAATAACGAAGAAAAAAATCATAAACCAATATTATGTATAACACGATTAGAATAGCCCTGTCAATAACAATTGCCTTTTGCACCCTTATCTCGTGTGATGAAAAGAAAGTTTTTTCTAAAGCGGATTTTGTAATAGCCAATGGCCAAATGCCGGACCTTGTCAAAGATAAAAATGACCATCTTCATCTCGTATATGGCGTGGGTGATAGTATTATGTACACCTCTTCTTCGGATAAGGGAATTTCGTTTTCTTCACCTTCACTCGTAGATGTATTGCCCGGTTTATTTTCTTTTGCCACCAGAGGAACACAGGTTTCAGCTACTGATCATGGCGTTATAATAACAGCGTGCACTTCCAAAGGGAATATATATTCTTACTATAAAGAAGATGGAAAGTGGAAGCATGGCGCCAGGGTGAACGATGTAGATACAGTGGCAAAGGAAGGCTTGATGGCTTTGAGCGCGGACGGAGGAAATGCTTTTGCAATTTGGCTGGATTTAAGAGGAAATAAAAGGAATAAAATATACGGAGCCAAATCAAATGATGGAGGCAAAACATGGTCTGAAAACCAATTGATTTATACATCACCTGATACCACCGTTTGCGAATGCTGCAAGCCTTCCGTTGTTATGAAAGGCAATCATGTATATGTGATGTTTCGGAATTGGCTGAATGGCAACAGGGATTTGTATTTGATCCAATCTTCCAATGGTGGCGCTTCATTTGGACACGCGCAAAAATTAGGCAGCGGAAGCTGGAAGTTAAATGGTTGCCCTATGGATGGAGGCAGTTTGGCCATCAGCCAAAACGGAGAAATACAAACCGTTTGGAGAAGGAAGAATACAATTTTTGCGGCAATACCAGGCGAGCCTGAAAAAGAGATTGGAGTGGGAAGATATTGTGCATTGGAGATTGTCAACAATAGAAATATATACACATGGACAGAGAAAGAAGAGGTGGTATTAATGAATTCTAATGGAGAGAAAAAAGTCCTTGGCAAAGGTAGCCAGCCTGTTATAAAAGCGCTGGATACCGATCATGTAATTTGTGTCTGGGAAAACGAAAAACAAATCCATGCTTCTGTAGTTGAACTATAGGTGTTTCCCAAAATTTTATAAATCATATCCTTAATTGTGTAACCATATCAGTTTTGATGTAATTAATTAAAAATATTTTTAAAAAATGGAAAACAAAACAATTTAAAACAAACATCATGTGCGGCTCTTGCATTGCAAAAGTAACGCCTGTATTAAATGAAACTTTTGGCGAAAACAATTGGAAAGTGGACACACAAAATCCGAATAAAATACTCACCGTTTCAACTGATGATACTAACGAAAATGATATTATTAAAGCAGTTGAAAAATCCGGGTATAAAGCAGAAGAACTAGTTTAAAAAAAAGTGTTATAAAAACGGCAACATTTTTGATAATAGTTCAAAATTATCGACTTTAGAATAGCCTTATCCAAAATAAAGTGGAACTTTGCATCAATTAAATGAATAGAAAAAAATCCATACAATTTAAAGCAGCCTTTCTCTTGATAGTGTTTTCACTTAATACTGTTATAGGTTTTGCCTGTGCTGTTGGATTGGACATGGGTTTTAACTCACATCATCATGAAGAAAGTGCAATAGAAGTTTCGGAAAATCATCATCAAGACAAATCTCATCACCACGATGAAGCGGATGTTCATCACCATCAAACAAATAACGATAAAGACAATTGTTGCAATAATGAAGTGATGAAATTCCAACAGGTTGATAAAGCAGTTGCTTCATCTATAACTTTAATCAGCCCCGTATTTTTTATTTCATTCCTCGCTTCCTTTTATAATATTGATATTTTATCTTCCAATAATAGAATTTCAACTATCAAATATTTTGTCCGACGACATCATCCACCCATACCGGACATACGTGTAGCCATACAGAGTTTTCAAATATGATTTTTGTTTAGACTTTTCTATGCAAGGCATGATTATGCCCTGTAACTATTTATTCTAAACATTTAATCAAATAAAATGAAAAAAATATTTCTTATAGTTGCTATTATAGCGACTGCATTTGTGCAAAAATCCTTTGCACAGGATACCAGTAATCAAAAACAATTATCACAATTACTCACTTTTTACTACCAGGTTAAAGATGCTTTAATAGAGGGCAATCCAAATACCGCGTCTTTAAAAGCTGAAGCTTTTTTAAAGACCGCAAATGGTATCAGTAACCGCACCATACCGGAAGGAAGCCGTAATGCATTAGTAAAGGATGCTGGAGTTATTTCCGAAAGCAAAGACCTTAAAAAACAACGGCAAGTTTTTACAAACTTATCTACTAACATGTATGCATTGGCCAAATCTTTAAAGCTTACAACGGAGCCAATTTATTACAATTATTGCCCCATGAAAAAAGCCTATTGGCTAAGCAGTGATAAGGTAATTAAAAACCCTTATTACGGAAGCGCTATGCTTACCTGCGGCAAGGTTACAGAAACAATACAATAATTCAAATTCTAATCCCCACATTAAAATTTAAAAATGAAAAATATATTTTTTGTTATTGCCATTGGTGCAATCACACTATCTGCCTGTAATAATAGCAGCAATCAATCTGAGCAATCAAATAAAATAAACGACAGTTCGAAGGAAGTACAAAAAGTTGCGGCCCTTACTTCACCCGTTAACGGGCTTTTACAAATATACCTTCAAATGAAAAACGCATTTGTCAACGATGATGATAAAGGCGCCGCTAAAGCAGGAAATGAGATGCTTAAAGCATTGAATGATTTTGATAAATCCTCATTAAAAGAAGAAGAAAAAAAAACCTTTGAAGATATAGCGGATGATGCGAAAGAGCATGCCGAACACATTGGAATGAATGCGGGCAACATCAAACACCAACGCGAACATTTTGACATGCTTAGCAAAGACATGTACGACCTGGTAAAGAAATTTGCCGCAGGTGAAAAAATATATGTGGATTATTGCCCGATGTACAACGATAATAAAGGTGCTACATGGCTAAGCGAAACAAAAGAAATCAAAAATCCATATTTCGGCAAAGAGATGGATACATGCGGCACAGTGAAAGAAGAACTAAAATAAAGAGCATGAGCCGGATAAAAAAAATCGCGTTGGTAATATTGGTTGTAATTATCGCCATCCAATTCATTCAACCTGCCCGCAATGAAAGCGGGCAGGTATTACAAACGGATATTTCAAAAATATATAACATTCCAGCACAGGTACAATCGAATTTAAAAAATGCATGCTACGATTGCCATAGCAACAATACTAATTATCCGTTCTATACCAATATTCAACCGGTAGGCTGGGTCCTTGCCAGGCATATAAAAAACGGAAAGGCGGAATTGAATTTTAGTGAGTTTGGATCATACTCAAACCGTAAACAAAAAAATAAATTTAACAGCATTGTAAACAGCCTGAAAGATGGAACGATGCCATTATCTTCTTACACTTTTATTCATAAAAATGCAAGGCTTGCAAAAGATGAAAAAGCAATGATAATTGATTGGGCAGAGAAAACAAAAGACAGTCTTTCATTAAAAAATTAAACTCATGTTGAAACGGATTGGAAAGAGAATTGTTAGTGTATTAAAAGCTGTATTCATTCCTAAAAAGAGATGTTGCCAATAACATTTAAACAAATAAAAATGAAAAAAATAACTCTGATTGTCATCATGCTTTGCAGTGCCGTATTTGCATTTGCGCAACATGATATGAAAAATATGCCGGGCATGAAAATGGATAAACCAAAATCAGTACCGGCAAAAAAACAAGAAATAAAAAGCAAACCAAAAGCCATTACAAAAAAGAAGGAAGCAATGCCAGTGGCAAAAGATACCACACCGGTAAATAAGCATGAAATGCAAATGGATAGGCACATGGATATGCCTATGCAAAATGATTCGGATAAAAGTATGCCCGCTGAGTCTTTTGAAAAAGTGAATTTATCACCCGGTAAAACTGTCCGTTACGATTTATATGTAACAGACACCATGGTGAACTATACCGGCAAAGCAAAACCTGCCATAGCAGTTAATGGAAGCACGCCTATGCCTACTCTGTATTTTACTGAAGGCGATACTGCGGAAATTTATCTGCATAATAATCTTAAAACGGAAACTTCCTTACATTGGCATGGCGTGTTTTTGCCCAACCGTTTTGATGGTGTACCTAATTTAACAACTGCACCAATACCGCCCGGCGCTACACATCTTTATAAATTTGCCGTTGTACAAAATGGTACTTATTGGTATCACTCTCACAGCGCTTTTCAGGAACAGTCGGGCATGAATGGCGCTTTAATTTTTAGAAAAAGAGATGAAGCGCCGATTAAAGAATATACACTTTTGTTATCCGAATGGACAGACGAAAAGCCTTCTGAAGTGCAACGCCGGTTAAGAACGGCTAATGATTGGTATGCTATTGAAAAAGGCAGTACGCAAAGCTATGCCGAAGCCATATCAAAAGGATATTTTACCACCAAACTTACTAACGAATGGAAGCGAATGAAAGCAATGGATGTAAGTGATGTTTATTACGACAGGTTTCTGGCAAATGGCAAACCGGAAAATGAGGCGCCACAATTTAAGGCCGGAGATAAAGTAAAGCTTCGTGTCGTCAATGGCGCTACTTCAACCTACTTTTGGTTGCAATTTGCCGGTGGAAAATTAACGGTGGTTGGCAACGATGGCAACGATGTGGAACCTGTAGAAGTGGACAGGTTAATTGTCGGTATCGCTGAAACATACGATATCATCGTAACCATTCCACAAAATATGAGTTATGAATTTAGAGCTACTGCAGAAGATAGAACAAAAGCTGCTTCTTTATGGTTAGGAAGTGGCATGAAAATGAAAGCGCCGGTCTTGCCACATTTAAAATATTTCGAAGGAATGAAGATGATGAACGATATGATGAAAATGAATGGTGATATGAAAGATATGGGAATGGATATGAGCTTGCAGCAAATGGATATGAATAATGTGATGTATCCCGAAATAACCGGTTATGGTAAAAAAGATGTAGAGGGTGAAATGAAAAACATGAAGATGAATGAAATGAAAATGCATGATATGAAAAGTATGCCAGCAGATAGCTCAAAAAAAATGAACATGCACGAAATGCATGGAATGGATATGCCGCAAACCGGCGATATGGTTACCCTTAATTATGCCATGTTGCGCTCTACTGTGAAAACCACTTTACCCGATGGGCCAACCAAAGATTTACATTTTGTACTCGAAGGAAATATGAACCGTTATTTGTGGACGATTAACAATAAAACAGTTAATGAAACAGACCGGATTTTAATAAAAAAGGGTGAAAATGTACGAATTATTCTTACCAACAATTCTATGATGCGCCACCCTATGCACCTGCATGGACACGACTTTAGGGTATTAAATGGACAGGGTGATTATGCACCTTTGAAAAATGTAATAGACATCATGCCAATGGAAACCGATACGTTGGTATTTGCAGCTACCGAAAGTGGCGATTGGTTTTTTCACTGCCATATTTTATACCACATGATGGCAGGCATGAGCAGGGTATTTACTTATGAAAATTCCCCGGCAAATCCTGAATTACCTGATGCGGATAAAGCAAAAAAAGCATTTAAAAAAGATAACCGGATGGTACATCCAATGGCATCAATAGGTTTGGAAAGCAATGGAAGCGACGCAAGATTTATGCTGGCAGGCGACAGGTATGAATTACAGGGCCTTTGGCATTTAGGGTTAATGCCCGAACATGGTTACGAGGCTGAATTAAATTTCGGCAGGTATCTTGGTAAAATGCAATGGCTGTTTCCTTATGTAGGGTTAGATTACCATTACAAAAAAGTTGGGGATGAAATTGAAAAAAATTCTTTCGGGCAAATAAGTGATAAAAATGACCGTAAAACGGTAGTAGCCGGTGTTCAATACACTTTGCCAATGCTGTTAATTGCCGATGCAAGGATAGATGCCAAAGGGAAATTCCGTTTTCAATTAGGCCGTGAAGATGTGCCGGTTTCTAATCGTTTACGCTTCAACTTTATGGTAAATACTGATAAAGAATATGCAGCAGGCTTTAGATATATTTTAAGAAAATGGCTGGCTTTGTCCACGCATTATGATAGCGATATGGGATTGGGAGCAGGGGTAACAATCATTTATTAAAAAGATACAAAATTATTTCTTAACAATTTAAATCAACAATTATGACAGGCTATCACACGTACAAGAATTGTATTGATGCATGTTTAAAATGTGCAGCAATCTGTAATCATTGCGCTTCTGCCTGCTTGCAGGAAGAAGATGTAAAAATGATGGCAAAATGTATTCAGTTAGACATGGAATGCGCTGCTATATGCTATGCATCAGCGCAGCTCATGAGTATTGGAAGCAGTAAGTCAAAAGACGTCTGTAACATTTGTGCAGACATTTGCGATGCTTGTGCAGCAGAATGTTCTAAGCATGAAATAGAACATTGCAAAGAGTGTGCAGAAGCATGCAAACAATGTGCTGAGGAATGCAGGGCAATGGCTTGATTAGTATTATAACGACTACAGATAAAACTCTATCTGCATTCGTTCTTTTTAATTACTTCAAAAAAAAACAATCATGGAAAGTAATCATAAAAAAAGTAAGATGGAAATGAGCGGAAAGGATAATTCGTATAAAAAATTATCCATCATGCTGGTACTGTCTTTTATTTCAATGTATAGTGTGATGTTTTTAAATGTAGATGAGTTTAATCATATCTATTTAAGCATCAATAGAACTTATATGGCTTTATTAATGACATTGCCAATGGCGGTTGTAATGATTCTGCTGATGGTTAAAATGTATCCAAATAAAAAGTGGAATACCGCAATCATTCTTTCTGCTGTCATATTATTCGCATTAGTTCTTGCCGGATTAAGAACGCAGACACCTATTGGTGATGTGCAGTATATGAAAGGAATGATACCACATCATTCTTCAGCAATTATGACGAGCAAACACGCCAATATAAAAGACCCGGAAGTCAAAAAACTTTCAGAAGAAATTATCAAATCACAAGAAGAAGAAATTGCCCAGATGAAAAATATTCTCAAACGAATGAAGAAATGATTGCTGCCTTGTTGTTACTCTCCATGCAAACATTTTAATACACAAGCTGAGGTATGACTTGGGGAGGCTGCACCGAAGAAGTAAAGCATGAAGTTAATAAGTTGCAGGGAATTTTAAAGTCGGAAGCTTCTTATCAAGATGCGAATGCGATAGTTCAGTTCGACAATTCGAAAACAAATATTGCTGCAATTACAAAGGCTATTAATTCAACCGGATATAAGGTAACTCAAACCAAATTAAAATAGATGAAAAGTACCATCACATTACAGTCAACCATTACCTGCCCCAATTGTGGCTTTGCAAAAGAAGAAACAATGCCAACAGATGCTTGCCAGTATTTCTATGAGTGTAGTAATTGTAAAAATATTTTAAAACCGAGAAAAGGTGATTGCTGTGTTTTTTGTAGTTATGGAACCGTAAAATGTCCATCTATTCAAATGGAGCAATCCTGCTGTTCTTAATTTTAAAAAGTAATACCAACTATTTCTATTTCCCCTTATCGAAAACATTTTTAAAAAGAAAAGCTATTTTTGCACCCGAATGAAATTTTTAGCTTTCATAATGGCAATTATGGTTTTGGCGATGAGCGTAATGCCTTGCACTGATGATGCTAATGCCATGTGTAAAGCGAAAACAGAATTTAAAAAAGCATCTCACCAACAGGATAATCCAACAAGTAAGGTTTGTTCACCTTTTTGCCAATGCTCATGTTGTGTAGGTTTTACAATTAGTCATTTCCCTTCATCATTTACTGTAATTTCCGCAGCAGTAAACAAACAAATAATTGCCTTTCTTCCTTCTGAAGTTATAGATATTACCCTTCCCGTTTGGCAGCCGCCGCAATTAGTATAACAATTTTAGATTTAGAATATGCGAAAGCTTCATGGCTTTTGTATTATTATTTACGTTTTGAAAAGTTATATTAATGTTAGAAAAGATTATACAGTTTAGTATTAGAAATAAATTGGTCATTGGCGTAATGACCTTAGCCCTAATTGTATGGGGTTTGTGGAGCGCTACAAAATTGCCTATTGATGCCGTTCCGGATATTACCAATAACCAGGTGCAGATTATTACAGTAACACCAACATTAGCCACACAGGAAGTGGAACAATTTGTTACTTATCCGATAGAACAAAGTATTGCCAATTTGCCCGACCTTGAGGAGATTCGCTCTATTTCACGTTTCGGGCTTTCAGTTATTACAGTGGTATTTAAGGATAATGTAAATATTTATTTTGCCCGGCAGCTTATCAATGAAAAACTAAAAGAAGCTGAAGAGCAAATTCCCAAAGGAATTGGTACACCTGAATTAGCGCCGGTTAGTACTGGCCTGGGACAAATATATGAGTATGTAATCCATCCGAAAAAAGGGAGCGAAAGTAAATACAGCGCATCGGATTTGAGAACCATGCAGGACTGGATAGTAGCGCGTCAATTATATGGCACACCTGGCATTGCAGAAGTAAACAGTTTTGGCGGCATGCTCAAACAATATGAAATAGCGGTTAATCCCGACAAGCTGAAAGCAATGAATGTAACCATTCCGGAAATCTTTACCGCTTTGGAAAAAAATAATCAAAACACCGGTGGCGCTTACATTGAAAAGGGACCGGATGCTTATTTTATCAGGGGTATTGGTTTGGCTACTTCATTGGATGATATTGGTAAAATTGTAGTAAAAAATACCGGTAATATTCCCGTACTTATCAGGGATGTGGCTAATGTAGATTTCGGACATGCTATCAGATATGGAGCCATGACAAGGAATGGAGAACATGAAGTGGTAGGTGGCATTGTGATGATGCTGAAAGGCGCTAACAGTGCAGAAGTTACCAATCGCGTAAAGGCTAAAATGGAAATCATCAAAAAATCTTTGCCTGCTGATGTAGATATCGAACCTTATCTTGACAGAACCAACTTAGTCAAAAGAGCTATCTCAACGGTTGAAAGAAACTTGACTGAGGGAGCTTTAATCGTCATTCTTGTTTTAGTTATCTTCCTTGGAAATTTTCGGGCAGGTTTAATTGTTGCTTCCGCCATTCCTTTATCAATGCTTTTTGCATTAGGTCTAATGAATGTGTTTGGCGTATCAGCAAACCTGATGAGTTTGGGAGCAATTGATTTTGGCTTAATAGTAGATGGAGCAGTAATTATTGTAGAGAATGTTTTGCATAAACTCTCTCATTCGCAAAAGTTGTCAGGCAGGTTAACCCAAAAGCAGATGGATGAGACAGTAAGTGGTAGTGCAAAACAGATGATGAGTTCGGCTGCATTTGGACAAATCATTATCCTGATTGTTTATCTACCTATTCTTTCCTTGCAGGGAATCGAAGGTAAAATGTTTCGTCCAATGGCGGAAACAGTAGGATTTGCGATTTTAGGCGCACTAATTCTTTCACTGACTTACATCCCAATGGTGTCCTCATTATTTCTTTCGAAAAACATTAAGCATAAAGTAACTTTTGCCGACAGAATGATGAATTTCTTTCATCGTTTATATAATCCTGTTATTCATTGGGCAGTCAGGTTTAAGTATGCAGTAGTTGGTGCCGCTGCTTTGGTGACCATTATTGCCGTTATTATTTTTAGCCGTATGGGGGGCGAATTTATCCCTCAATTGGAAGAAGGTGATTATGCTTTTGAATTTTATATGCCTCAAGGCACTTCGCTTTCACAAAGTAAAGAAACATCCATGCAGGCAAGTAAAATTTTAAAATCTTTTCCTGAGGTAAAAGAAGTAATTGCAAAAACCGGAAGTGCAGAAATACCTACCGACCCAATGCCACCGGAAGCTTCGGATATAATGATTATTTTAAAAGATAAAAAAGATTGGGTTACTACAAAAGATTACAAAGAACTGGCAGAATTAATGGAAGAAAAATTAAAACAAATACCAGGTGTTGCAGTTGAAGCAAGCCAACCAATACAGATGCGTTTCAATGAGTTAATGACTGGTGTAAAACAGGATGTTGCCATAAAAATTTTTGGCGACAATTTAGATACTTTGGCAGCGCTGGGGCCACAGCTTGCAAAAATTATTCAAACGGTGCCGGGTGTCGAAACACCTAAGGTAGAACGAACAACCGGCCTTCCTCAAATAACCATTACTTACGACAGAAACCGAATTGCCGCTTACGGGTTGAATATTGAAGATGTAAACGATGTGATTAGTACAGCCTTTGCAGGAAAAAAAGCAGGGGTTGTTTTTGAAAATGAAAGAAGGTTTGATTTGGTAGTTCGCCTTGATTCTGCTCATCGCACTTCAATTGATGATGTTTCTAATTTATACATTCCTACAAGCAATGGTATTCAAATCCCATTAAGCCAGGTAGCCACAGTAGCGTTTAAAGAAGGCCCTGCACAGATAAGCCGTGAAGATGCAAAACGAAGGATTGTTATCGGTTTTAATGTGAAAGACAGGGATGTTCAATCTGTGGTGAAAGACATCCAGCAGAAGTTAAAAAACTTTTATCTTCCAACCGGTTATTATCTTACTTATGGTGGCACTTTTGAAAATCTTCAAAAAGCATCCGCGCGGTTAATGATTGCCGTACCCGCAGCATTGCTTCTCATTTTTGTAATGCTGTATTTTACTTTTCATTCTGCAAAAGAAGCAGCCATAATTTTCACTGCTATTCCAATGGCTGCTATCGGCGGAGTGTTCGCTTTATTGATTCGCGGAATGCCTTTTAGTATTTCTGCCGGCATAGGATTTATCGCTTTGTTTGGCGTGGCTGTGTTAAATGGAATCGTTTTAATAAGTACGTTTAACCAATTGGCAAAAGATGGAATAGCGGATGTGGTGCAAAGAGTTTATGAAGGAACAAAGATTCGTTTGCGCCCGGTACTTATGACTGCCACCGTTGCATCTCTTGGTTTCCTGCCAATGGCAATTTCAACAGGCGCAGGCGCAGAAGTTCAAAAGCCACTGGCCACAGTAGTTATTGGTGGATTAATGACTGCAACTTTACTCACCTTGGTGGTGTTGCCTTTGCTGTATATCATTTTTACAAAAACAAAAAAAAGAGGAAACAGTTCATTGTTAAAAGTAACAACTGTAATTGCAATCCTTTTTTTCTCTCAAACTTTTTTTGTACAAAAAGCAAGTGCTCAAACCCGCATTTCCTTCGATGCTGCTTATGATACTGCATTGGTAAATAACCTACAGATAAGGGCTAGCGATATACAAATTCAGAGAAGCCGAAGCTTGCAAAATACATGGTTCGATATTCCTAAGACCGGTGTGTTTGCGGAGAATGACGACATCAACCCACAGGATAAAAATGGAGTGTTGAAGATTGGGTTATCACAAGCCATAGAATGCCCAGGTGTTTATAAGGCAAGAAAGAACTTATTGAAACAACAGGTGAAATCGGTGGAAATAACTAAGCAGATTAGAGCGTTGGAAATTAAAAAAGATGTTCAGGCTACCTACTACAATTTATGGTACTTACAAAGCAAACAATTCCTTTGGCAACGTTTGGATAGCCTGTATTCTTCATTGGCTAAAGCAGCGCTATTAAGAGTGAGAACCGGTGAAAGCGCAGGATTGGATAGCATTGCAGCAGTCTCTAAATCAAAAGAAGTATCTGTGCAATTAAGTTTGTTGCAAAGAGATATTATGGTGGAACAGGAACATTTGAAAAAACTGCTGGGCACAACTGTGAGCTATTTGCCTGAAAAAAGTAAACCTGATAAAGTGCCTGTATCTGTTTTCGATAGTTCCTTAAACAATCATCCGCAATTACAATTGCAGCAGCAGCAAATAAACATTTCAGATGCAGAACTAAACCTGCAGCAACAAAGTCGCAATCCAAATTTTGAAGGAAGATTTTTTTCTCAAAGATTGTATGGAATAAAAAATCCTTATTCCGGATTTTCAATTACAGTGGGTATTCCTTTATTAGGGGGAAGTTATTATCGCAATAAAATAAAAGCAGCAGAATTAGAAAAAAGCTATCAGCAAACAGTTTTGGATTATGAAAAGCTTTCATTGAAAACAAGTTACGCCCAGGCTTATCAACAGTTACAAAAAGACAACGAGCTTTTGAGTTACTATGAAAATACAGGTTTGGAACAGGCAGAAGCCATATTAAAATCAGCCAACATTGCTTACAGGGCTGGCGAAATAAGTTTTGCCGAATTATCACAATTTGTAACGCAGTCAATAGACACTCAAAAGAATTATTTGGATGTACTCAATCAATATAATCAATCCGCCGTTCAACTAAACTATTATTTAAACAGATAAAAGAAATGAGAAAATATATTTTAATACTATCTATTATCACGCTTATCACTTCCTGCGGGAGTAATAAAACGGAAACGATAAAAGAGGAAGAAACACATACAGAAGAAGCGTCACCAGATTTTGTTTCATTAACCGAATTGCAAATGCAAACAGCAGGAATTGAATTAGGTTCTATTGAGCAAAAAAACCTTAAAAATTCAATCAAGGCAAATGGCCTGCTTTCAGTGCCTAATCAAAATAAAGCATTTGTAACTTCTGTTAACAGCGGAGTGATAAAAACGTTATTAATTCAGCCCGGAGACTTTGTTCGCAAAGGACAGAAGGTGGCGACAATTGTGAATCCTGATGTGGCCGGTTTACAACAACAATTGCAAACGATAAGTGCCCAAATCAGTTTGAATGAAATTGAATACAATCGCCAGAAAGAACTGGTGGCAGGAAATGCTGCGCCATTAAAAAATGTTCAAAGAGTGCAAAGTGAATTAGCAACGCTAAAGGCTACACGAAATTCATTACAAAAGCAACTGACCATTATGGGCATTCCTGTATCAAGCGTAAACAAAGGGAATATTATTACCACACTTATCATTACAGCCCCTATTAGCGGTACGGTAAGTAATGTATCTGCGCAAATCGGCTCTGATGTGAATCCTTCCACCCCTATTGCGGGTATTGTAAACAATGCGCTACTGCACCTTGATTTATTTGTGTTTGAAAAAGATTTGCCCAAAGTGCATGACAAGCAAACCATCCATTTTACATTAACCAATAATCCCGGAAAAGAATACGATGCCCAGATTTTTTCCATCGGTACGGCTTTTGTCAATGAAAGCAAAACAATACCCGTTCATGCTGTAGTGAAAGGGGATAAATCAGGCTTGATAGAAGGTATGAACGTTACAGCCGTAATCAGCATCGGCGATGCATTGGTTTCTGCTGTTCCTTCTGATGCAATTGTAAATAACCAGGGGAAGGATTATATTTTTGTTTTAAATAAAAAAACTCAATCAAAACAAGAAGAAAAAAAGGAAGGCCAAGGCAAAAATAGTGATGAATCAAAGGAAGAAAAATCTTTCAATTTTGAAAGAGTGCCTGTAATAAAAGGCATGTCAGATGTAGGCTATACTGAAATAACATTGCTCGAAAACCTTCCGATAGATTCAAAAATTATTACAAAGGGAGCATTTTTTGCAATGGCAAAAATGACGAACGTTGGGGAGGAAGAATAATAATATAAACACATTCTTTGCCTCAACATAATTGTTAACCGGCAGCAGTCCTTTGGACAGTAAAAGGACAAATAACTGAGATTTTGATTTTTTGTGAACAAATTTTAAAAACAATGATAAATACAAATCGGAACCATGTTCATACTTATGATGCACAAGGAAGAATGACTTGTTGTTCTGAGGAGGAAAAAATTTATTCAAAAGCGAACGCAACAGATTTGCTAAATGAGCCTAAAGAAGATAGTAAAATTAAAAAGCCTGACCATTATAATAAACAACGAAATGATACATGGAAGCCTTATGTTCCTGCATTTATAAGTTTCATAATGCTCATAATTGGCATTTCATTAGATTATTATTTCAAGCCTGTTTTCTTTTCAGGATATGTTCGTTTAACATGGTACATTATTGCTTATTTACCAGTTGGGTTACCGGTAGTGAAAGAAGCTATTCAATCAATCAGGAAAGGTGCGTTCTTTTCTGAATTTTTTTTGATGAGTATAGCAACAATTGGTGCGTTTGCTATTAAACAATATCCGGAAGGAGTTGCTGTAATGTTATTCTATGCCGTTGGAGAGCTTTTTCAAACAGCAGCCGTGAGAAAGGCCAAACGGAGTATTAAAGCGTTATTAGATGTACGGCCTGATATAGTAACAGTAATTAGAAACGGAGAAGTAAAAACTGTTGCACCCTCTGAAATTTCAATTGCTGAAATTATTCAGGTAAAGCCAGGAGAAAAAGTTGCTTTGGATGGAGAACTGATTTCAGAAACTTCATCTTTCAATACCTCTGCGCTAACAGGAGAAAGCAAGCCTGACACAAAACGCAAAGGAGAAGAAGTTTTGGCAGGAATGATAAATCTCAATACCGTTACTGACATAAAAGTTACCGCGCTTTTCAAAGACAGTAAACTTTCCAGAATTTTAGAAATGGTACAGGATGCAACAGCGCGCAAATCACCCACGCAACTTTTTATTACGAAGTTTGCCAAAGTTTATACACCTATTGTTGTGTATTTAGCAATCGCAATAATAATCGTTCCTTACTTTTTTGTAAGCGGTTATATCTTCAGCGATTGGCTCTACAAAGCTTTAATATTCCTGGTAATTTCTTGTCCTTGTGCATTGGTTGTTTCTATTCCACTTGGATATTTTGGAGGAATAGGCCTGGCTTCGCGAAACGGAATTTTGTTTAAGGGAAGTAACTTTTTAGATGCCATCACTTTTGTAAATACAGTTGTGATGGACAAGACAGGGACGATTACAAAAGGTGTTTTTAAGGTACAGGAAGTTATTGCACAAAATATAGATGAAAAAGAATTACTTAAATATGTTGCAGCATTGGAAAGTAAATCTACACATCCTGTTGCTACTGCTATTGTACAATATGCTGGTAATATTTTTCAAAATCTTAAAATAGAAAATGTAGAAGAAATTCCGGGACTTGGAATGAAAGGTAAAATTGATGGAATTGAAGTTCTTGCCGGAAATCAAAAGTTGCTTGATAAATTTAAAATCAAAAATAACTTTGATTCGGAGAATATTACTGATACCATTGTTTTAGTAGCTGTGAATAATCAATATGCTGGATATATTGCTATTGCCGATGAAATAAAGGAAGATGCGAAGCAGGCTGTTGAGCAATTGCATCAACTGAAAATAAAAACGGTGATGCTATCAGGCGACAAGCAAAGTGTGGTAGATAAGGTTGCAAAAGAATTAACGATTGACGAAGCTTACGGAGATTTATTTCCGGAAAATAAAGTTGAAAAAGTTGAACAATTAAAAAAACAAAATCTGAAAATTGCATTTGTTGGAGATGGTGTAAATGATGCTCCTGTAATAGCTTTAGCGGATGTGGGAATAGCGATGGGTGGATTAGGAAGTGATGCAGCAATAGAAATAGCGGATATAGTTATTCAAAATGACCAACCTTCAAAAATTCCTACAGCTATTCGAATTGGAAAAGAAACCCGAAAAGTTGTTTGGCAAAATATCTCTTTGGCGTTTGGAGTAAAATTAATCGTTTTGGTGCTCGGTGCCGGTGGCTTGGCTACTTTATGGGAAGCGGTCTTTGCAGATGTAGGTGTAGCGCTATTAGCTATATTAAATGCTGTGAGAATCCAGAGGATGAAACTATAAAGGATTAATGAGATTTGTTGCACATGTATATTTTATAAAATAACATGGTTATTAAGAGCAACACATTCAATACTGTCGTAGCCGGTTCTGATGTAGCTTTAGAAACAGCAAATATTGATTTGGAGAAAAGTAAATTCCTACTGCTGTTTCATGACGTAATCCAGCCTTTCTCCGTTCTCATGTCTATGATTTTATTAAGCAGCAACCAGTGGCGAAATGAATTTGCATCATCAGGAGTAAAATGGATAATCCTTCCATCTTTCAGCATAATGGTAAAAAAGTCTGAGGCAGCTAAAAATTTAAATAATTCTGAGGCTGGATAGTCAAATCCCGGATAACGGCTGTTTGCGCTCATAACGCTTGATTTTAGGTTTACACATTAGCCGTTGCCGCCTTTAAAAAATAAGCGCAGGCAACAGCTTACCGCACTGAGGTCTTAGGAACCGGTAACGAATAAGTGCGCCCACGCCGTAGCATGAGCGTTTTCCACTTACGTCCCGTTACCTTCGAAAGTTCCTAAGTTTCAGTGCAGGACTTAAAGCAAAAACGCTTCAAGAATATTTTGTGCAAAAGTAGTGTTTCGGATTAAAATAAGGCAATAAAAAGCACAGCTCTGCTTTCCGATTAGAAATAGCATCGTCTTGCTTTGTTTTCCTCAATATGGCATAATTAAATTATTATCGCTTTAACGACAATCGGCATGAAAAGCAATTGAGCAAATGCCGGTATAAAGTAAAGTACACTTTTTTTAAGAAGCTGGGAGAACCTAATAATTACGTGACCTATTTCTTTTCCAATCGCCAACCATCATCATATAAAGCAAAATAAGCCTGATGCGTATCTTCTTTTGAAAAGTCCGTATTGACTAACGAAGAAAAGGGAGTAACATTCTTATAGGTGGTTGTATATTCTGCAACTGCGCTTTTGCCATCATCCATCATTTTTATGCCGGTAACTTCTTTTAATTGTTCTTCAGCCAGTTTTACCTTTTGTATGTTTATGGATTTGTCCTTTTCGGAAGTTGGCAATAAATAAGGTTCGGCCTTAGCTGAAAGCTCAATGATAGGCTTACCTACATTACTTAATTTCTGAGTACGTTGTACGGTTAAAAGCCCCTTTGATTCCAATCCTGCATCAAGCACTTTTTTTGCAAACTCAGGGTCACCGCAAAAAATATCATAATCAACGACTTTAGGATATGTCGTTTGCTGTTTAATGAGATTCATGGCCTCCTCTCTGCTCAATTCTTTGTTATCATTGGAACAAGCTGTCAATAGCGTACACACAGCAAAAAGGGCGAATAGTACATTCTTCATAGCTATAGAAATTAAGGGGCCATAAAATTACAAATTTTCTCGTTTTTAAAAAACGCTATGATAAAAAAGGGACTTTATACCTTCCGTTTGAAAAGAATTTTACTGAAAAAAGAAAATGGAGATAAATGTTTGTTTACCTGTCCGAGCGTACGTCTGTATCAGTAAGAGCCAATTGTCGAAATTATTTAATTTTGCAATCTTGAATATATTAACGTCTAACCCTTTTTCAGATATTAATACGGACAATCGTTAACCTAAATTCTTTCTTATGAAAAATGCAGATTACAAGGACAAGAGCTTGGTAATAGACGTACTAACGAAATCATTTGACACCAACCAAAGTGTTAACTACATAGCAAAACAAGATGGAAAAAGGCTAAAAAGAATCAGTGCATTAATGGATTATTCTTTTGAAGTCTGCTATACCTTTGGAGATGTTTTTCTTTCTGATGATAGAAAAGCTTGCGCCTTAATATTATACCCTGACAAAAAGAAGACGACTTTAAAATCAATATTACTGGACATAAAGCTGATTTTTTCCTGCATTGGTATAGAAAATATTAAAAAGGCACTTGCCAGGGAATCAAAAATCAAGCAATTACAGCCAAAAGAGTTAATGTATTATCTATGGTTTATTGGCGTTGATCCTGAGTACCAAAACGAAGGAATTGGCAGCCTTCTCATGGATGAAATTATAAAAGATAGTAAACATAAGCAAAGGCCAATCTACCTGGAAACGTCGACTTTGAAAAATTTACCATGGTATAAAAAATACGGCTTCCAGGTATATAATGAACTGGAGTTAGGCTATAAACTATTTTTTCTTAAAAGAGAATTTGATAAATAATCGTGCGTATGCTGGTTTTCGGAACGGAAATGCATATTGTCACATTTGTCTTTGTGTGTTTAGAGACGGTGATACTTTTTTATCTGGTTACCTATAAGTTAGCCCGACCAGAAGATAAGACCACAATTCTGAACATCACCCTTATTTCTTTGCTTTTAATCTACAATATTTCAGGTGGTTTGTTGCCTGACCCGGATTTGCCAGGATCATTTTTTCTTCAGGAAGTTGTTGCCTATGCTACCGGATTTATTACGCCATGCTATTTCCCATATTATGTTTATAAGGCGTTTGGATTGGAAAAAATGAAATTTCATGCGTACAGAGGCGTCTATTTATTCTTAGTACTTCCTTATCTCATTTTTGTTGTTGTCTTTGCTAAAACGGGTAACCTGGTAACAGCGCAACAGTTACTCTTTTTGCCGGTTTTGTATGCATTATGGGTGATCTATTCCCTGGCAAAAGCTATTAAAAATAAATACGGGAATGATTTTAAAAGCAAAGAATCAAAAACGGAAGCAGCTATCTTGTTTTTAAGTGTAACACCCTGGATTGGCGTACCGTTTACCACTTATTTTAATGAGAGTCAGGCCATAGAAGCCGCTATTACAAACACCGGATTTCTGCTCTTATTTGGACTTCAGGTAAGCCAGCATATAAAACAAACCAGGCTCGAACATGAAAGGCTAATAGAATCTGAACAACTTCTTCGTAACTGGAATACAAGGTTGCAGGAAGAAGTTGATAAGAGGACAAGAGAACTGGAGAAAATGAATGAGCAGAAGACCAACAACTTTATTAATCTCGTCCATGAAACAAAAACACCATTAACACTTGTCAACAATTATTTGGAAGAATATATTAACAAGTACGGATCAGTTGCGGAACTGGATATCATCAAGGGAGGTATTGATAAGCTGACGAACGACATAACCAATTTGTTTGACCTGGAAAGATTTACAAAAGGCTTCGGTGTCTATAATCACAATCAGATAACGGATTTCAGTGAAATTTTGAAAAACAACTTTCTCTTATTTGAATATTACTGCCAGAAACAAGACCTTCTATGCAGTAAAAATATTGAGGACAACATTCTTATAAAAGCAGATCCGAATGCTATCAACAGGATAGTTAATAACGTCATAGAGAATGCTATTAAATTTTCAAATACAGGTGGAATGATAGAAATAAGCCTGCGAGCTGTTGACGATAAAATTATTTTTTCTGTAAAGGATAACGGCGTTGGGATAGCATCTAACCTTCATCACAAAATATTTAAACCTTATTACCAAATCGGTCATAAAAAATCAGACTTGCAAGGCATGGGGCTTGGATTGCCGATTGTGAAAAAGGTAACAGACAGTTTAGGCGGACATATTCAAGTGGAAAGCAATCCTGCAGAAAAGCCGGGAACGGAAATTATAATAACACTTGACAGATACAGTTTAAAAGAAGGTGATGTTAAAGCGTCCAATACATCAAAAGCTCAATCGATGATTTATAACATCGAGAACTTTGACATGGATGAAACATCTTATCTTCCTGAGCGGCAATCCATATTAATTATAGAAGACAACAAAGCGATGCTTCATTTTCTTTTTAAAAAGTTAAGCCTCAAATACAATGTTTTTTCTTCACTGAATGGATCGGAAGCATTAAAGAAATTGGAGCATCTACCTGTTGTACCTGATTTAATTCTTTCCGATATTATGATGGACAAAATGGATGGATTTGCCTTTGCTAAGGTAATTTCGGAACAAAGTGCTTATAATCATATCCCAATTATTTTTCTGACGGCAAAGTCAGATCCAACAGATAAACTTAAAGGCTTGCGCCTGGGCGCTATTGATTTTATTCAGAAGCCATTCTCCTTTGAAGTGCTTTATCAGAAAATTGAAACGGTGCTGAACAATATCATGAAGCAGAAGAAAGCCATTTTAGATCAATCCATCTCAAATCTTAAAATCCTAAATGGCTCTGAAACTAATCCATCGAATACAGGCATTCCTGCTGCTTTGCATGAAAAATGCAAAATTTATCTGCTTACCAGCAGGGAAACAGAAATTGTAGGATTTATCTTAAAGGGTGTCCGTTATAAAGCAATTGCCCAAACTCTGTATATATCCGAAAAGACCGTTTCTAAGCATATCCAAAATATATTTGAAAAAGTTGGGGTAACCAATAAGGTTGAGCTGATTAATAAATTGAAATCGTGACTGCAATAGTTTTTTCTTACCTAACTCATTAATATACTGCTTTTTGAGTACGAAAATACGGTAAATGCCTTATTCTTTTGCTGAGCTTGAATACTCAACTTTGAACATAAAATGTTCACCGTATTCAACCTATGAGACATGTGCGGAAAATATATTTTAGAATGGCTCGACTACTTGATTACCGTTTCTCTTAATCCGGCGAAAAACGATGATGCAACAGTAACTGATGAGCAAATAAAAACGATTCTCACCCAAATGGCAGAGGAAAAGACGAAATTCCAATCTCGTCTGAAAAACTATGTATTTGGGTTAACGAAGGAAAAACAGATCGGGCTATTCCTAAATCAGTACCATTCAGATCTGATTATTCTCCTCGATCAGGCTTTGATAAATAGCAAAGCAATTCCCGGAAAGAAAAAAACATTAAAACGTCTTGCAAATGAAACTATTACCTGCGTGGACGAACTGTTGTCTTTTGTTGAAACCCGTTTTTCCGACTATTTATGCCTGGATCAACGCGTACCATTAACTTATCTTTCGGTTATAAAAAAAGAGCTAAGGCCCCGAATAGACAAATTGAATTTGAAATTATCAAAGCAGATAACAGATAACCAGCTTAGGAATATTGTGGTGAATAGCCTGTTGTATTTTATTGATAATGATGAAGGTAATCGCGTAACATTTCAGGAACTGTTTTATATCAAGGAATTGCTAAAGGAGCTGGAGGCGATAGAGGCGCTTGAGGAAAATAAATCTACCTATTCTTCATTAGACAGAATACTTATCTACCTCAATTTCAACAATACGGAGTACATGAATTATCTCACACAAAAAATTGCGAATAAAATAAATACTCATGACGATGTTTCTAAAAGAATGGATTGCTTACTCATTCATTTCAAAGAATTTAATCAGATGCACAGAAAGTTAGGGATTGCCTTATATCCACAGCAAATTGATCTTAAAGATGAGCTAAGCAACTGGTTTAGCCAGGAAATTTTCTATCTGGAAAAAAAGCTTCATTTCTCTATTGTACCGTTAAAGGATAAAGTAGCAGGTATAAAGGAAAAAACGCCTGTTGAAAAAGAAAAATCTAAAGTATTGTGTGTATTATCTACAGATCAGACTGCTCTGGTACTACGGGCGGCTGATGAATTGAAAATCCTCATAGCCAAATCAATGAACGAAGTGTTCAAAACAATTGTTCCGTATCTTTCTACCCCTTATAAAGAAAACCTTTCTTATGATTCCATGCGCAGCAAATCTTATGTTGCTGAAACAAGAGACAAAGAGATTGCTATTCAAACACTCGAAAAAATGATTAAGAAAATAAAGGAATATTGAATATTATTTGGGCTTTTACAAGTGTTAACCGGCTTTGTTACCGCGATGTAGGAACGGAATAGTCGGGAATAAAAACGGATTAACTCTTGTTTTCTTCTTCATAGCCCAATGGGCAAGCGGTATGAAAAAATTCTTTCGTTTTTCATTCTGCTTGTGGAGGAAAAATTGAAGCCCAGATTTTTTTTGGCGTTGGGGATTGCAAGGGAAATCCTTTTAAAAAAAGATTGAATGTAAAGTCTGATCTTCAGGAGATGCAACAATTCTTAATAGGAGTTTTTATCGATACAATAAAACACCATATTCTTTTCCATGTATCATCTGGCACGCTACTTTAAATATATTCTTCTGCATTCTGATTCTGCCAAACCAACTGCTGTTATTTTATTCTATTCTCATTCCGTTAATATTATTATCCTTTAAATATTGCTTAAGTTCAGGGTGAATCTTTGAAACTTTTTTATCAATAAAATCCTGTACGAAACTCGCAATAAAATACTGGCTGTCGTTGGGTGGTTGCATATCACAATCGAGGTGGTCAATATAGTCAGTTGATGAAATTAAAGAAGATTCAATCATAAGTAGTAAAACTAGAAAGAACGATGATACATATGTTGTCCGAATGTTTATTTGCTTTAAATGGCCTCTCAAATTTTTGTCAGTTGCTGTAACGATGTTATGGCTTGCAAAAGAGATTCCGTTATTATGTACATAGCCATTTAGTCTCTTTCTTAAAGTCTCCCAATATTCCTGAAGATTATATTCGATTAGTATGTGATTGATATGGTCGTTCTGCTTTAGAACTTTCATATAATTATCAAATTCTAACTTCTTTCTGATCGGTCTCGGTAAATCTGTAACTGAATTATTGAACCAGGCAGCTACAGCCTGTTCATCCTTCGTAAGTCTATTGTTGAATTGCAGGTTTAATATTGAACTTACAAATTCTTCTGGATTTCCTGTCTTGAAATCTGCAATACTTTCTTCAAGCAAGGGTTTTCGTAAGCTGATAATGTTTAGAATATAAACATATTGAATCAGGTCGTCTCGTAATTTTCTGATTAATGTATTTGCATCCGAAAAGCTTCCAATAGAACAACAGAGTTTTATGCTTTTTATAGTTTTAGCCGAGCTATTTATTAGTGTAGTGTTTAGCGTGTAATATTCCTTTCCGGAAAAGAAGGAAATGATACGTCCATTAAAATAAATGAGTTCTGATAAACTACTAAAGAATTCCGTTAGAAAGTCAATATCTTCCGAAAATGTTTTAAACTCTTCGGTTTCCTCAATTTGTATTGCTTTTGGTATTTCAAAGTTCATAGTTAGACAGATTTGGTTTTACCATTACATGGCATCGTTATCTTGAAGCAAATTAAGTTTTCTTCGGAAATGATTTTATATCTGATGTTTTTTAATAAATTGATTACGAAAAATGGATATTATTTGGGATTCCAATTTCCCGCCTCATCATAGTTATAAGAACGTTCGAAACCTGATGCATTCCAAATCATATCAAACCCTGGTTTCAAAGTACTTTCAATATTACTAGTATAAGAGTTAATCCAGATCTCTGGAATTTGCAAAATATCTCTATCTATTTTTTGATCCTCATCGAATCTGCTGTAACGACCGCTCGTTTGAATTCTATAACCTTTGACTCCTATTAAGGTTATAAAAACAAGAATAGGAATTTCGATTTTTATCTGTTCTTGAAAATTTAAATACTCTTTTACTGCTTTAACGATTTGCTTCTCATAGTTAAACCCTTCAACTACTGGAATTGAATACTTACCGTCGTAAGGGGCCAATATGTTGGAATTTACAGTCTCAATTACACCATTGAAGAAAATCTGAATGTATGAATCTGAAACTTTATAAGGAGGTGCAGAAACATAACTTAAAATTCCTTCAATATTATATCTCCATTCTCGGTTTCCACCACCCAAAGGAGAGAGTCTTACCGTATTGTCACTTACACTGGCTAAATCAAAGCGCTGGTGATTCTGAAATGTTGATAATGGGACTAACTGCAACATTATTTTTGCATTAGTTTGAAGAACAACAGAAGTTTCATTTGCTAAGATTTTCATAATCCTATCTTCTCTAAATTTTTGCAACCTTTGAACTATGGATTCTGAAAGGAGGAATGCGTTCCGTAATTCGGCTATGTCTAATTTATACTTTCCATTTGTAGAACGTGCGTAAAACTTATCTGAACCTTTAAAAATAACTTGATGTGGTGAATTCCAACCTTTTGGTATGCGAATAAGAAGAATAAATTTATTATTACCAATATCGTATTTTCTAATTTCGATTCCAGTCAACCTTGGGGCAATTCCATCTCGTATCAGACTTTCCATTTTCCTTATTTCTTCATCAAAATTCGTTAGAGATATTCCTGTTAATTCTTCAGGTAATCCATTTTCTCTATTCTCGCTAATTCCAAAAATTAAATCACCTCCTGATGCATTAGCAAAAGATGAAACATCATATAGGAACTCTTTCTTATCACTATCCTGCAGAAGCTTTAAATCGCGTTTGTACTCGATTGTTTTGCCTTCCGCAACGCCGTTTTCTTTTAAGCTTTTAAAATCATCAATTGCGATATCTTTAATACTTTTGTTTATCATACTTGCAATATAAGTATTCCTCAGACTTGTATAAGAGGACTTTTTATAAAAGCGGACTTAGATATTTTAGCAGTTTTCTTTCATCCATTTTTTTACTGTATGTCTGTGTACTTTTAAGGCTTTTGCGATATCTATTTGTCTTGCTCCTTCAGAAATTTTCTTACGAATGAATTCAGTATGCATTAAAAGTATGGGATTTTTCTTTTTACTTCCAAAAGGCCTTCCTAATTTTTTACCTTCCGATTTTAATCTCGCTAAGGCCTCTTTTGTTCTCTGAGAAATTAAGTTCTTTTCAATTTCAGCAGATAGCCCAAATGCAAACGCTAATACTTTCGAGTTGATATTGTCTCCAAGTTCGTACCCTTCTTTTATAGCATAAACTTTTGCCTTCCTTTCCATACAAAGGTTTAAAATACTCATGATTTGCATTAGATTTCTGCCAATTCTTGATATTTCGGAAATAATTAAAATATCATTTTGTTTTAGCCTCTTAAGAACTGTACTAAAGGTTCTTTCTTCCATTTTTTTTGAGGAACTTATGGTTTCTTCAAACCATTTATTAATTATTAGTTTCTTAGAAGCCGCAAACTGTTTTATCTCATGCCTTTGGTTTTCTATTGTTTGTTTTTCGGTACTAACTCTGATGTAAGCGTAGATCATTTTATATCAAATGTACCCTTTCAACGCTCGTTTTTTACCAACCAGAAATGCTTCATAATAACTGGAGAGCATTTAAGTTA
>ERZ778017.62-NODE-62-length-199368-cov-16.157827_pt1 | contig 199368 bp, 217 predicted proteins | sample MGYA00375747_ERZ778017 | MGnify/ENA primary metagenome ERZ778017 (study PRJEB29350, sample SAMN05509838) | bioreactor metagenome | biome: bioreactor; material: wastewater | place: South Africa: University of Cape Town | collected 2014-03-17 ... | reverse complement strand
TGTTGAACCAGGCGTATTCCATGCCCTGGCGCGAGGTCCACACCTGCTTGCAGGTCACCGAGCAGGTGTGGCATCCAATGCATTTGTCGAGGTTCATCACCATTGCGATCTGGGCGCGGACTTTCATGATACGGGCTCCTGCTGGTGTGCCGGATCGACCGGGTTCGAGTGATCGAGCCACTTGATCTCGCTGAGCTTGCGCACGATGACGAACTCGTCGCGGTTCGAACCCACCGTGCCGTAATAGTTGAAGCCGTAGGAGAGTTGCGCGTAGCCGCCGATCATGTGGGTAGGCTTGAGAAGCGTACGCGTGACGGAATTGTGGATGCCGCCGCGCTGTCCGGTGATCTGCGATCCCGGCACGTTCACGATCTTTTCCTGCGCGTGGTACATCAGGCACATGCCTTCCTTGACGCGCTGGCTGACCACGGCGCGGGCGGCGATGGCCCCGTTCACGTTGAATAGTTCGATCCAGTCATTGTCGACAATGCCGGCTTTCTTTGCGTCCACCTCGGAAATCCAGACGATCGGCCCGCCCCGCGACAGCGTCAGCATGATCAGATTGTCCGTATAAGTGGAATGGATGCCCCATTTCTGGTGCGGCGTGATGAAGTTGAGGACGATCTCCTTCTCGCCGTTGGAATGCTTGTCGAGCATGGCGTTGACCGTGTGGGTGTCGACCGGCGGCTTGTAGAGCGCGAAGGCCTCGCCGAAATCGCGCATCCACTGATGGTCCTGGTAGAACTGCTGCCTCCCCGATAACGTCCGCCACGGGATCAGTTCGGTAACGTTCAGGTAGCCGGCGTTGTAGGTCTGTTCCTCGCTCTGGATCCCGGACCAGGTGTGCGAGGTGATGACCTTGCGCGGCTGCGCCTGGATGTCACGGAAACGGATTTTTTCATCCTCGCGTGGCTTCGCCAGATGCGTGTGGTCGCGTCCGGTCTTTTCGCCGAGCGCCTCCCAACCCTTCACGGCGACTTCGCCATTGGTTTCCGGGGCTAGATAGAGGATGGTCTCGGCCGCATCGACGTCGGTGTCGATACGTGGCCGTCCCTTTGTCTGCCCGTCTTCTGTTACCGTGCGGTTCAATTTCCCCAGACCCGCTACCTCGGCCGCCGTGTCCCACTCGACGCCTTTTTCTTCGTTGCCGAGCTTGTCGATCAGTGGGCCAAGCGCGGTGAAACGTTTGTAGGTGTTGGGGTAATCCCGCTCGACCACCGTCACCTGCGGTGTGGTCACTCCGGGGACCGGTTCGCACTCGCCCTTCTTCCAGTCCGCGACGCCGAAAGGTTGGGCAAGCTCGCCCGCCGTGTCGTGCTTGATCGGGGTCAGCACGACATCGCGCTCGGCGCCGAGATGGCCGTCCGCCAATTCGGAAAAGCGCTTGGCGATTGCCTTGTAGGTCTCCCAATCGCTCTTCGATTCCCAGACCGGATCGATCGCCGCCGATAGAGGATGGACGAAGGTATGCATATCGGTCGTGTTCAGATCGTTCTTCTCGTACCAGGACGCGGTCGGTAGCACGACGTCCGAATAGAGGCAGCTCGAAGACATGCGGAAATCAAGCGTCACCACGAGGTCGAGCTTGCCCTCCGGCGCCGGGTCGCGCCATACGATCTCCTCGGGCTTGACCGCGCCCGTTTCGCCGAGGTCCTTGCCCTGAAGCCCATGCCGGGTGCCAAGAAAGTGTTTCAGGAAATATTCGTGCCCCTTGCCGGAGGAGCCGAAGAGGTTGGAGCGCCAGATGAACAGATTGCGCGGGAAATTGACCGGGTTGTCCGGATCCTCGCAGGAAAGCTTGAGCGTGCCAGATTTGAGGCCCGCGGCCACGAATTCGCGCGGTTCCTGCCCGACCTTCTCCGCTTCAGCGGCGAGCCACAGGGGATTGGTCTCAAGCTGCGGCGCCGAAGGCAGCCAACCCATACGCTCGGCGCGCACGTTGAGATCGATGAAGCTGCCCTTGTATTTCGCCGGATCGGCGAGCGGGGAAAGCAGGCCGGATACGTCGAGCTTCTCGTAGCGCCACTGGTCGGAATGGGCGTAGAAGAAAGACGTGCCGTTCATCTGGCGGACTGGGCGTACCCAGTCGCGCGCAAAGGCCAGCGTCATCCAGCCGGCAAGCGGACGCAGCGCCTCCTGGCCGACATAGTGCGCCCAGCCGCCGCCGGAAACGCCGATCGTGCCGCACATCATCAGGACGTTGATGATGGAGCGATAGGTCATGTCCTGGTGGTACCAGTGGTTGACGCCTGCCCCGATGATGACCATCGAGCGGCCCTTGGTCTTTTCGGCGTTGCGGGCGAATTCGCGGGCGACGCGGACGGCGTGCTCGGCGGCAACGCCGGTGATCTTCTCCTGCCAGGCAGGCGTATAGGGAACGTCGTCGTCATACCCCGCCGCGCAAGTGCCGCCGAGGCCGCGGTCGACCCCGTAATGTCCACACATCAGGTCGAAGACGCTCGCCACCAACGCCTCGCCGTCGGCCAGCGCCAGTCGCCGCACCGGCACGTTGCGGACGAGCACATCGCCGCCCTGGTCGTTCTCGTGGAAGCGCTCGTGAGGCTGCCCGCCGAAATAAGGGAAAGCCACCGGAACGACGTCATCACGGCGGTCGATGGCGCTCAGCGCAAGCCGGATGGTCTCGCCGCTCTCGCCATCCTTCTCCTCGAGGTTCCAGCGTCCCTCCGGCTCGCCTTCCTTCGGCCAGCGATAGCCCATCGAACCCTGCGGCACGACCGTGGCGCCCGTCTCCTCTGAAAAGGCCACAGTCTTCCAGTCGGCGCTACCGGATTTCCTGCGGCGTGATTTCGGCTTCGCCTGAAGATCGCTCTGGCGCAGATAACGATCCGGGACCCATCGATCACCGTCGCGACGCAAGCGGACCAGCATCGGCAGGTCGGTATAGCGACGCGCATAATCCTCGAAATAGGGCGTCTTGCGGTCGATGTAGAATTCCTTCAGCACGACATGACCCAGCGCCATGCCCAGTGCCGAATCCGTCCCCTGCTTGGGATGCAGCCAAAGGTCGGAAAGCTTTGCCACCTCGGAATAATCCGGCGTGACCGCCACCACCTTGGTGCCGTTGTAGCGTGCCTCGGTAAAGAAATGCGCGTCGGGCGTGCGCGTCTGCGGCACGTTGGAGCCCCAGGCGATGATGTAGCCGGAATTGTACCAGTCGGCGGATTCGGGCACATCCGTCTGCTCGCCCCATGTCTGCGGGGAGGACGGCGGCAGGTCGCAATACCAGTCGTAGAAGGACAAAAGCGTGCCGCCGATGAGGCTGAGATAGCGTGCTCCGGAAGCGTAGGAAACCATGGACATGGCGGGGATCGGCGAGAAGCCGACGACACGGTCGGGACCCCAGGTCTTGATGGTATAAACGTTTGCCGCGGCAACGATCTCGGTGACCTCGTCCCAGCTCGCCCGCACGAAGCCGCCGCGCCCGCGCATCGCCTTGTAGGATGTCGCCTTCTCCCGATCGCCGACGATCGAGCCCCAGGCATCGACCGGCTCCAATGTCCGGCGCGCTTCGCGCCACGCCTTGATCAGCCTGCCGCGCACCAGCGGGTATTTGATACGGCTGGCGCTGTAGAGATACCAGCTGTAGGAAGCGCCGCGCGAGCAGCCGCGCGGCTCGTGATTGGGCATGCCTGGACGGGTGCGCGGATAGTCGGTCTGCTGCGTCTCCCAGGTAACGACGCCGCTCTTGACGTAGATCTTCCAGCTGCAACCGCCTGTGCAGTTCACCCCATGCGTAGAGCGCACGATCTTGTCGTGCTGCCAGCGCTGCCGGTAGCCCTCCTCCCACATCCGGTCCTCGTCGCGCAGTTCGCCAAGACCGTCGGCAAAGGGTTGGCGCTTGCGGGCAAGGTAGGTCATGCGTTCGAGGAAATGGCTCATATGGCTGTTCCTTTCCCAATTCCGCTTTCAGGGCGACCGCCGGGTGTTCTCGCCCATGATGGTCTCACCCATGACAGGCGCGCGTCGCACCTCGGTCAGGTAGTTCAGGATCAACGACACCCAGACGATGCCGTAAAGCAGCATGAAACAGCTCGAATTGATGCCGAGCCGATCCAGGATGGCGCCGAACATGATCGGCAGAAGGAAGCCGCCGAGACCGCCCACCATGCCGACGATGCCGGACACCGTGCCCATATTCTCGGGAAAATCGTCGCCGATATATTTGAAAGTCGAGGCCATGCCGCAGGCGAACGCGATGCCGAGCACGAAGAGGAGCAAAGTGAAGAGCCAGGTCGGAAGGGCGATTCCGAAACTGGCCGGCCCATTGATCGTATGAACGGTGAGTTCCGTCTTCGGATAGGACAGCAGGAACAGGCAGATCCAGGCAATCCACAGCACCCACCAGGTGACATTATGCGCTCCGAAACGGTCGGACAGCCAGCCGCCGAAGGCGCGGAAGACGCCGGCCGGCAGTGCGAAGCAGACGGCGAGCAGCGAGGCCTGGGCGATTGTGAGCCCGTATTCGGACTTGAAATATTGCGGCATCCAGATCGACAGCGCCGTGAAGCCGCCGAAGACGATCGAATAATACTGGCAATATTTCCATACGCGCGGATCGCGCAGCACCTTTAGCTGCGAGAGCATGGAAGGCGAGGTCGCGGCCCGCGCCGGATCGGGCGCGGAGAAGATCCAGAAGATCGCGGCCGTAACGATCAGTGCGACAGCATAGACCCTGGGCACCATCTGCCAGCCATAGGCGTTTATCAGCCATGGCGCCACGAACATGTTGAGCGCCGCGCCCACCGTGCCAGCGCCGAAGAAACCCATGGCGAAGCCGCGCTTCTCCTTGGGGAAGAACCGCGCGACATAGGGCGTGCCGACCGAGAAGGATGCGCCGACCAGACCGAGCGCGAGGCCGAGCACGATGAAATGCCATAGTGCCGTTGAGTAAGAAGAAATCCAGACCGGAATGGCGCAGCCGATGAGCAATGCCAGCATCAGGCGACGGCCGCCGAGCCGGTCTGTCCAGATGCCGAGGGGGAGGCGGAAAAGCGCGCCGGTGAGAACCGGGGTTGCGGTCAGCAGGCCGAACTCGACCGAATTCAGGCCAAGCTGCTCACGGATCGGGATGCCGGTCACGCCGAACATCATCCACACGGCGAAGCAGACCGTGAACGCCCAGGTAGTCGTGAGCAGGACGATCAGATTTCGAGCACCGGACATCGCACCTCCGCGACAACAGCTTATGTTAATGGATACAGCGAAGGCAACCTTCGGAAACCCTTTATGTTTGGGAACAGGAACGTTGACCAGACAATCCGCGATGCCGTTCTCATCGCAGACGTTGATGACCTGGTCATATGAACACCTACGGAAAAGGCAGAGGAATCCGCTGCTTCGCGTTCTATCGGCGTGTCGGCGGGTACCTGCTCGGGCCCGTCATCCCGCCGCCTGTACCGGATTTCGGCGCCGAGACGCATCGGCTATTCCGTGGCAAGCTCGCCGAGATCGTCAAGCTGGTTGAGGTCGGCGACGTGGCCGCGTTGAAGGCGGTCGAAAACAAGCGCTGTTCGAGCAGCATGCAGGCCATGGTCTAGTATCGCGATATAGCCGTGCTGGCGATCGAGAAGCGCGATAATCGGTTGATTTGAATATCCGCCAGAAGTGGATAGCGTTGTAGAAAGCGGACGCGAACGAAAGGCACCCCATATGTATTCCCACGTTCTCATTGCAACTGATGGCTCCGAACTTGCCCAACTTGGCGTAAATCAAGGGCTGGCCCTTGCACAGAAGCTCGGCAGCAAGATTACAATCTTGAATGTCACCGAGATGTTCCCGATCTACACTGCTCGGGGCGAATACAGCAGTAGTGCGGTAGCTCAAGCCATTGAGACCCATCAAAAGGTGGGGAAGGAATTTGCCGAGGAGGTGCTTGCCGCTGCCGCTGCCTTGGCGGCAAAGCAAAACGTAGAATGCGAAACCGTTCATGTCAGTGAAATGCGGCCAGCTGAAGCGATCGTGGAGGTAGCCAAGGAAAGGGGTTGCGACCTCATCGTTATGGCATCTCATGGCCGGCGTGGGCTTGAGCGGCTATTCCTCGGAAGTCAGACGATTGAGGTTTTGACCTTCAGCAAAATCCCTGTCTTGGTCGTCCGCTAACATCAAGGCACGAATGCCATTCCGGCGGGCGGCCGGTCAGATGGCCTGCTGCCGCTTCGAATGCCAGCATTCCATAGTCCGTTCAGGACTCGAAGATTGGACCGCCACACGCTTGTGCCTTCCAACGCTACTCTTGACGCCGCGCAACCGAGCTATGTGATTGGCAAGGTCGCCTGGTCACGGCCCGGCTGGAGGGGCGCAAGATGCTGAAACTGCGAGACCCGCGCAACAGACCCTCGCAATTGGTAAGCGTTGGAAAATCGCGAACACGAAGGTGCGCGTCTTCGATTCTACGGCGCTGAGGTGATGGGTCCCTTTTCCGGTCGAACTCAAGGAATTTGTCGGCCGGGGTCTATTTTTCTGCGTTTCGCATTGTCGGCAATGTAAGGCGTAATCTGGATCGTTTTGGGGGCGTCAGGACGACAATACCCGCCGCGCCGATGACTGCAATTTGCGTCAGGAGATCGATCGATCGTGCGGCGTCGGCAGGCATTCCAACGAGCCTAGTGATATGGCGAGCGCGATGCCCGCGCCACCGCTCAATACGTTCAGCGCGAGCACCGACCGAGCACGATATAGAAGGGAACCATTCTGATCCCCGTTTCGTTCGGAGGCATTGGGCGGGAGACGGCGGAGCCGTGAATTAAGTTCCTGCCACGCGGCAAGCGGCCGCCCTGACGAATGCGGAGTCGATACTGAATCCTTTGTCGATTCTTTACGAGCAGACAACGCGATAGCGGCCGTCATTTGCGGGCACCTGTCGACAATGCAGGATTTCCGGATGCGTCTGCCTGGAAACATCCGGTTTTTCGCTATGTGACAAAGGGGCCGATTGTCGACGGGTAGTCCTGGAGGGCAACCGGGCACGGGCAGTTTTAACCTCCGGCAATGGTGCCGGCTCGAGGAACTGGCCGGGCGGTGGCTCCGTCGTCCTCTTAAGGATGGCAATTCGTGGAGACCATCCGTGCTGTGAGACCGTCATCTGGTATTTGGGCACTACCGTACCATCGCTCGTTCTTGTGCAGGAGCACAGGGCGACGAGGGCGGCAGCCGTACAAATTATGCGGAGGCTAAGCATCTGCGTGTTCATGAGGTCAGATTTGGCAATAGTGTGGCATCCGATAAAGAAGTACTCCCTTGCTGGCGTGACGCGTCTCAGGCGCAGGTGTTGGATGATTTGCCGATCATACACGGCAAGCGCCCGGCGCCACACGTCCCCTCTGTTTGCCCTCCGCGCCGGGCGCTTTCATCTTCGTTGAAGCTACGATGCCGACAGGACGCGCGTTGGCTGGGGATATAGCGGCTTATCAGCGGCGCCGCGATCAGATGCGTGATGAGGATATCGTTGCTGACGTCGTTTCCTGGTGTCGAGCATCGCGAAACGAAATCATGCGCTGGCTGCGCTCATCCCACAAGACGAACTTCACGCAGCGGAGGCTTTCCATGATGGTAATTCGACCGGTGCCACGCAGTTCCGGATAGTTCCGAAGCACCCCCGGGAGCCGGCAGTATGCACTCTGCTCGAAAGATGGTGAACGTGATGGATGCCGATGTTGGCTCTCAGCCATCGCAGGACGAACATGCGAAGAGATAAGGCAGAACGTGTTCGACTACATCGAGATGTTCTACAATTCGAAACGAAGCACGTCGGAAGCGGGATGCTGTCGCCCGTTGAGTTCGAACGGCAGCAGGAAATGCAACCCGGGGACGTCCACGAAACTTTGGGCTATTCAGACAGCCTTTTCCGGCAGGGGCGCAAGGTTCTTGAACGGGAAATCGATCCGTTCCTCGCCGCGCCGCCTTCGGACCTCTCGACCCGGATCCTGACGCTTATCAAGGACATGCGCGTCGAGTGGCGATCACTTGACGAGCGGATAGATGCCTTGAACGACGATCTGACCCAGCATGCACGTGTCGACGAGGCGGCGAACCGGCTGACTTCGATACCCGGGATCGGCGTCCTCGGCGCAACGGCACTCGTTGCGGCCGTTGGAAACGGTGAGGCGTTCCGTCGGGCGCGCGATATGCCAGCATGGCTCGGGCTCGTGCCGAAGCAGATGACGACCGGCGGCAAGCCGCGGCTGCTCAGCATCACAAAGCGTGGGAACATCTACCTTCGCATGCTGCTAATCCACGGAGCGCGTGCGGCGCTGCCGAGCCTCTCCAAACAGGCGACACCTTTGGGGGAGTGGCTTCGAGCTCTTCTGTCGCGAGCACATCGCAACGTCGTCATCGTCGCGCTCGCAGCCAAGCTCACCCGGATTGCCTGGGCGACGCTGCGCCGTGGCATAGGCTTCGATCCAGAAATGGGCGCGACGGTGACGACGTGAGGGGGGCTGCTTAGTCGAAGGAATCGGTTCCGGAATCGCCGGAGCCATGTGAGGTTGGCGGAAGGAGGCTGATGGCCGAAAGTGTCGAACACCTGCGTCCTTGGAAACCTGGTTCAAAAAACGGCGCCTCGACGCCGAGACTTTTATGAGGGCCAGGGCGCGCGGATCTCCATCATGGCGAAGGCCAAGGTGCCGCTACGCCGGATACGTTTGTGCACGACCGAACAAAGCCTGACGCAACCGACTTGCCAACGGGGCGGGCCATACGTTTTTGAGCGGATTAGTACTGGCCAAATCTGCATCCGGCGACTGCCACCTGAGACGGCCGCGAACGTCGATCGCGCAAGCGCCCAGCTTCGGTTCGGTCCTCAACGGTGGCGCGCTGTCCAACGACCGTCGCTCGGCAGCCAGACCGCGAAAATCCTGGTCAACAGCCATACCGTGGTTTTGGTCGCTCGATAGCGAATAATCAGGTTGCGAGTTGGCACGGATAACAGTCTCTACGATCCTGCAAACGACGGCTTACCAAGCAGTATTTTCAACAGCGGATTGGGAAAGCGTCTTTCCATCATCACCGCGTAAAATGTCTGGACGATACCGGGAAGGGCCGCGCCCTCGACAAGCGTGCCGGCCGCGATTTCGTCCTTCACCACGATGGGCGGCAGCACGGCGATGCCGATGTCTTCGCGCGCAAACAAGCGCATCATCGCCATATCGTCGGCTTCGGCGATGACACGAGGACGAATGTCGAGTTGGTAGACGAGTGCATCGAAGCCGGCGCGGACGCTTGTTCCGCTTGTCGGGACAATCACCGGATGCGCCATAAGACGCTCTGCCAGGCTGCAATCTCTACGAAAGCGTGCGGCGGATCCGATGAGGCTTACCGCACGCTCCGCGAGACGGTGGGCGACGAAGCCTGAATGCCCGTCGTGCACCGGTGGCTGGTTGATCAATACGACGTCGAGGCTGAGCGAGCGCAGCGAGGCCAGCAGTTCGGCCGTGTTACCCGAACGCAGGACGAGTTCGACGTCCGGCCGCCCAAGAAGAGGTTGCAGGAATTCCATCTGGAAATTGCGCGACAGCGTCGCCAACGCGCCGAGGCGCAGGGTCTTGTGCATGGTACCGGCGTCGCGAAGCGTGCCAAGCAGTTCCTCGCCCGTATTGAAGATGGCATCGGCATGATCCAGCGCGATGCGCCCTGCTTCCGTCAGGCGTAGCTGGCGGCCGCTTCGTTCGAACAACGCGTTGCCGAGGCTCGCCTCTAGCTTGTGGATTTGGACCGACAGAGCGGATTGGGTGACGTTCAGGCGTGTAGCCGTACGCGTGAGGTTGCCGTCATGGGCGACAGCCCAGAAATAGCGCAGGTGGTTGTAGTTCAAGGGAGGCATCATTCGATATTAGCGAACGATATTGCATAAACAATGAATTTTCTTCAGTGAGGCGCACCTGATATCGCAAGGCAACGATCGCATTGGAGATTTGCGTTGTCGCTCTACCTGCTTCCGTTAGCCACGCCGCTGCCGCTGCTCATCGCTGCTGCCGTTGCCTTTCCCGGCTCCGGCCGTTGCCCGAAGCGCGCCGGTCTGGCCGAAGCGGCCGCGCTGGTTTCTTTCCTCATCGCGTTCGGCGGACTTGCCGTGCTTGTCGCGCAAGGGACGGGGACCAGCCGCTTGGTCGGCGCCGCCGGGATCGGCTTTTCCAGCCTGCTGGATGCCGTCAGCGTGACGATGCTGCTGCTCGTCAGTTTCATCGGCTGGCTCGTGCTGCGTTATGCACGGACCTATCTCGACGGTGAGGCGCGGCAGGGTGCGTTCACAGGCTGGCTGTGCATCACGCTCGCGGCCGTACTGTTTTTTGTCCAGGCAGGCAACCTCGTACAGCTCGCGGCGGCATGGATCGGCATGAGCGTGGCGCTGCGCCGGCTGCTGCTGTTTTATCCGGAGCGGCTGGCGGCGCAGCGTGCCGAGCGCAAGAAGCGGCTGTTTTCGCGCCTAGGCGCGGCCGCGCTGATCGCCGGCGCCGGCCTTGTCGCCTGGGCCTACGACACCGACGACATAGCAACCGTCAATTCCATCGCAAGAACGAGCGGCGGGTCGGCGCTGACCGCCGTTGCCGCCGGCCTGCTCGCGTTTTCGGCGCTGCTCAAGTCGGCCCAGTTTCCGACGCATGGCTGGCTGACGGAAGTTATGGAGGCGCCGACGCCGGTTTCGGCGCTTTTGCATGCGGGCATTGTCAATGCCGGCGGTTTCCTGCTCGTCCGTTTCGCGGATTTGATGCTGACAGCGCCCGGCGTCCTCGCGGCGGTTGCGATGGTCGGCGGCTTCACGGCGCTGTTCGGGGCGCTTGTCATGCTCACCCAGCCCGCCGTCAAGACTTCGCTTGCCTGGTCGACGGTGGCGCAGATGGGCTTCATGATGCTGGAATGCGGACTTGGACTGTTCCCGCTGGCCTTGCTGCACATCGTCGTCCACTCCTTCTATAAGGCGCACGCGTTCCTCGCTTCGGGCGGAGCTATCGAACAGGTCGCCGCTATCCGCCGGCCTGGGCCGGTCGCGATCCCTAATGGTGCCGCGGTCGGCCGGGCGTTTGTGCTGGCGCTCCTGATCTACGTGGGCATCGGGGCGGCCTTCGGCGCCGCCCTCGGCTTCGGCCACAAATCCCCACAGTCGCTTGCCCTCGGCGCGATCCTGATCTTCGGCGTCGCCTACCTCCTGGCGCAGGGACTGGCTGACGCCGCGCCGCGCGTGCTGACCCGCAAGACGGCGGTTTACGCGATCGCCGCGGCGGTCGGATATTTCACGCTTCAAACGGCGGCCGAGTGGCTGACGCGTGGAACCCTTCCGGCTACGCCAGCGCCCGGCCGGCTCGAATGGACATTGATGGCGCTGGCCGCCCTGAGCTTCGGGGCGGTCGCGATTGCCCAGGCCCTGCTGCCGCTGTGGTCCGGCCACCCGGCCGCTGCCGGGTTGCGCGTGCATTTCGCCAACGGCTTTTACCTGAACGCGGTCCTGGACCGGATGCTCGGCGGCTGGTCCGCGCGCGTCTCGTCGTGACGAACCGACAGTACAGAGGACACGGATGCTGAACAGGATCGACGATCATCGTATTTTCGCCTCCGACACGGCCATCGAGGCCGCGTGGCGTGCGGTGCGGCAGGTCCCGCCGCTCTGGCCGCTGGATTCGAGCGTGACCGTGAACCCGTTTCTCGGCCAGGCGGACGGGCCGCTTGAACTGGCCGCCGCCCGCCTCGGCCGGGTCGCCGGCATGCGGGTCACGATGCCGCGAAGCTGGTATGCCGCGCGCCTCCGGTCCGGCGAGATAAACGACGCCGACCTTGCCGCGGCGCTCGCTGGGACATCGGCTCCCGGTGTGCCGAAGGCACGTGCGGACCTCGACGCGAGGCTCCAGGCAGATCCCCCATGCCCGACACCGTTGCCAACGATAGCTGAGCTCGCCGCCGAAGTATCGGGGACCGACTGGCCCGGCGTTTTGACGGAGCGTATCAGTCACTGGGCTGCTGACTATTTCGATACGGCCCAGGCACTGTGGGCGGCCCCCAAAGGGCGTGGCGGCTTTGACAGTTGGCGTGACAGCGCCAGGTTCGATCTTACGCCAGAGATCACCGGCCTCAAGGGTTTTGCTACGCTTGCGGCGCATCTCCCCGAAAAGGCGGAGCAGGCGATCCTCGATTGCGCCGGATATCTGGGTTTGTCGGACGCGGCACTCGAGGTTTACTTCCACCGGCTGCTGATGAGCCTCGGCGGCTGGGCTCAAATCGGGCGCTATCGCCTGTGGCAGGCGGAGCTTCGCGACGGCAGCGACCGGACTCTGATTGATCTTCTGGCGATCCGTCTCGTCTGGGAAAAAGCGATTTTTCGCCAATATGCCTCCTCGATCGAAGGCAAGTGGTTCGAAGCGAGAGGAGCCTATGCCGAGGAGAGCGCGCCGTCCGCCGACGATATATTGGATTCCGTCTTGCAGGAAGCGGCCGAGCACGCCGCCCAGAGGCAGCTTGCGGCGGTTCTCGCAGCGGAAACAGCAATCCCCGTCAACGGCCGTGCCAAGTTGCAGATGGCCTTTTGCATCGACGTTCGGTCCGAAGTATTCCGCCGTGCGCTGGAAAGCCTGGATCCGGGCATCCGCACGCTTGGATTTGCCGGGTTCTTCGGGCTGGGCGTCGCCCACCGGCGTTTCGCTTCCGACATCGAGGAAAACCGCTTGCCGCCGCAACTGGCGCCGGGGTCGAACTCGCGTTCGGGCGACGGCAGCGCCGCCATGGTGCAACTGGACGAAGCCGCTCGGCTTGGCGAACGGGCAACCCGTGCCTGGGGCCGTTTCAGGCTAGCGGCCGTTTCCTCCTTCGCCTTCGTCGAAGCCATGGGTCCCGTCTATGTGAACAAGCTTTTGCGCAACGGGCTTGGATTCGCCAAGGTCAAGCGCCCGAACGATCCGACACCCCGTTTCGATCCCGCGCCGGATGCGGCCTCCCGCATCGACATGGCCGAAAAAGTGCTGCGGAGCATGTCGCTGACCCATGACTTCGCACGGCTGGTGGTGATCGCCGGCCACGGTGCCAGCGTCGTCAACAATCCTCACGCCAGCATGCTGCATTGCGGCGCCTGCGGCGGCTTTTCCGGCGATGTCAACGCCCGGCTGCTCGCCGGCCTGCTCAACGACGCAGCGGTTCGCGCCGGCCTCGCCGGGCGCGGCATCTTGGTCCCGGACGACACGCTTTTTCTGGCGGCGCTACACGAGACAACGACCGATACCGTCACGCTTTACGAGGCCGACCATCCTTCGACTGCTCATGCCGAGGACATCGGGCAGCTAAAGCGCTGGTTCACGGCGGCCGGCGCGCTGACGCGGGCCGAACGCGCCCTGCGCCTGCCCGGAAAGCCATCGGCGGCCGCTCTTGCCCGCCGAGCAAGGGACTGGGCCGAGATACGGCCGGAATGGGGATTGACCGGGTGCCAGGCGTTCATTGCCGCGCCGCGCAGCCGCACAGCGGGGCGGGATCTGGGCGGCCGTGTCTTCCTGCACAACTATGTCTGGCGCGAAGACAAGGACTTTGGCGTTCTCGAACTGATCATGACCGCGCCGGTTGTCGTCGCAAGCTGGATCAGCCTTCAATATTACGGTTCGACCGTTGCGCCGCAGGTTTTCGGCGCGGGCAACAAGCTGTTGCACAACATCACCGGCGGCATTGGAGTCGTCGAGGGCAATGGCGGTCTTTTGCGTGGCGGCGTGCCTTGGCAGTCCATCCATGACGGCGAGAATTTTGTCCATGAGCCGCTACGTATGACGGTCGCGATCGAAGCGCCGCTCGACGCGATCACCACAGTATTGGAACGCCACCCCGAGGTCCGCAAACTCTTCGACAATCACTGGCTCCACCTATTCGCGCTCGATGACAGGGGACGTCTGGCCTGGCGTTATGCGGGTGACGCGGGCTGGATCGACGCCTTCGGTAATGCGCGTTCTGAAGCGAATTTGGAGTTGGCGCCAGTTTGACGACGCACGGGGTGTGATCGACCAGATCACCTCTATGGCCCACAGAATGCGCGCAAAAATGGAGTAGGAAATGAGACTTGAGGACCCAGCGCTGATCGAAACCAACAAGCAGATCGATTGGCTGATGTCTCGTTCCAACGTGAGCACCTGGCTGAAAAGTGCCCTGGCCGCCGCCCGAGGACGTGATCCCGTCGAGCTATTGAGCGATCTCAGTATTCTGGATTGCGTGCTCCGGTCGCGCTGCAATGCACAGGTTCGTTCAGCGTTGGAAAAATCTGGGCAAGACCAATGACAAGATCGTGCGCCTGAAGCGAAAGCCATAGGCGCCAAATTCTCGATCGTAGCCGTTGTCAACCATGTCCCGGACGAGCTTTTCACCAAACTTCGAGACGCCACCTGTGTGTTTAAAAGTTACCACGGCGCGGCGACGCTGGTAGGCCTCGCCAGCAGCGAACCGGCGCATTCGATCGCCACTCGCATCACCTGTTCCTGAAACAGTGGCACGCCCAACGTCTTGCCGAGCAAGGCCTCAAGTTCGGGCTTGGGATAGACGACATCCTCCTTGCCCTCGCCTCGCCTGAGATAGGGATGCACCGTGTCACCCGGATCGGCTCCGGCCGTACGATCGCGACCCCGATGACGAGATCGTAGAGCGCGGCTTGATGCACGGCAGCATCGCCATCTGGGCACAGGATTCGATCTGGAAGATGCCCAGCGTGTCGGCCTTTCGGATCATCGCATAGGTGTGCGGATCCTCGGCCGGGATTGTCGCGAGGTCGAGCCGGATGTCCTTGTGCTCCATGAGGAGATCGAAAGCGCGACGCATGCAGGACAGTATGCCGAGGGCCAGCACGTCGGCCTTCATTCTCCACCTGCAGGGGTCCAATTGACCTCCCGGCAGAGCAGTCCTCCGAGAATACATCCGCGCGTCGTTAAACCTTTCGCGCTAGGGATGACGGTGATGCGATACGTCTTCTTTCGCTTCGAATCGTATGCGGTGCCCTTTAATTGACTATCGGATGTCCGTTCGAGCGACATGATGAGGCGGTCGCCGACTTCCTCGCCCTTGCTCGTGTCCTTGATCCACAGATTGGTGGCGCAGAGCTTCGAGCCACACGGAGTTATTCTGACGCGGGCATTGCCGTCGTCACGCAACCACACACCATCAGGACTACGCTCCTGGGCGACCAGTGCGGTACAGCCAACAATCGAAAACACGCAGAATAATGCGGCACGCAATATCACGGCATAAGCTCCCGAAGATTCGCACCTCTGTCCAAGTGAATACGCAGGCGTTCGCTGCTCGGATCACATGCCGTCATGCGGGCTCCTGGTCGCGGGCAGAGATTGCCGTAACGAACGGAGTCAAGTGGTCCAATTATGCCGTGACTGCGTAGAAATTGGCACTTTAGAGCAGAGAAAGGTCAGGACTTGAAAACTTATGGCATTGCCTATGTCGCAACCGGTCTGGTTTTTCTCGCAATCGACGCGATTTGGCTGACCGTCGCTGCACAACGGCTCTACCGTCCCTTGATGGGTGACATGTTGGTCGACGGTTTCAGGCTGGCGCCAGCGGTGCTCTTTTATCTCGTCTATATTGTCGGCATCGTCGTTTTCGCCATCTTACCAGCCTTGGCCAGCGACCGCTGGACGACAGCCACATCGTTCGGCGCGTTCCTTGGCCTGTTCGCTTATGCCACTTACGACCTGACCAACCAGGCGACACTCAAGAATTGGCCGGTCATGGTGACTGTCGCTGATCTCTGCTGGGGAACGTTCCTGACCGCGGTTGCGGCGACGGCCGGATTCTTAATCACGCGCGCCTTCACGTCCGCGTCTTGAACCGGCTCATCAGACCTGAGGCGATAAGCCCGACGAAGACGGTGAGCGTCCCAGCGCTCATGGCGTTCAGCCGGAAAAATGCCTGATACTCGGAAACAGTAAAACTGTGCGCCGGAGCACCATACTTCCCGCTCAGACCCAGATAAATAAGCAAAGCTGTGCCAATCAAAAGGAAGGCGATCATCCGCTCCGAAGGTCGGAAAAACGTCGCGGCAATCAGAGCGCATGGGATCAGGAAAATCTCGACGCCTGACGCGGGACCAAATACTTTCGCGCTCAAGATCGTATTGGCCATGCCGGCCACAGGTAGAAGCGCTCGGCCAGCCTTGGAACATCGTTTGGCAACTGCAGGAACGGCCAGGAAGAACGGGGTCGACAGAAACGTGAAGAACGTCGGCCAGACCTGGTCGCTAACCGCCCAATAGACGTAGAGCGGATAAAAAGGCTGGTTGGACGCGACGATTAGCGCGATCAGATTGCAGGCCGCGACCATGGGATCGTCATGTGCGGCGTAAGCCACAATTCGATCCCAAACGTGTCGAAGAAAATTCATGGTGAACTGTTTTGTTTTCAGACTGGTCGAAGGAGGTAATGGCTCACGCCCCATTCCTCGCCGCTGGAGTGCCCGAACAGCCCCGCCGTCGCCAGATAAAACAGACGCCAGCGCCGTCGCCAAAGCGCGGCGTCGGTGCCGTAAACCTCATCCAAGATGCGATCGATCCGCTCGCTGTTTTCATCGAAGCGCGCCAGCCAGTCCACCGCCGTCCTCTGGTAATGGAGCCCATTCCAACGCCAGTCCTGTTCAACCGTAAAGTAGTCCGGAAAGTGTCTGAGCAAGCGGTGGCTCGGCATGATGCCGCCTGTGAAGAAATGCTGGGCGATCCAGTCCGCCTCGTTTCTGTGGTCGAAACGATAAGGACTGTGCTTGTGGCTGAAGACGTGAATGAACAGTCGGCCTTTCTCGGGCTCGAGCCATGTCCTTATGCGTTCGAGCAACCCCTTCCAGTTCGACATATGCTCGAACATCTCGACCGAGACGATCCTGTCATATCTGCTATGCGGTTTGAAGGCATTCATATCCGCCGTGATGACGTGGACATTGGCAAGACCACGTGCGGCGGCCTCCGCTTCGATATGGAGCCGTTGAGGCTTCGAGTTTGACACGGCCGTAATGGTCGAATGCGGAAAACGCTCCGCCATGAAAATCGTTAGCGATCCCCAACCGCAGCCGAGTTCCAGGATCGATTGGCCGTCGACAAGATCGGCGTGCGCGACCGTTTCCTCCAGCGCCAGTCGCTCGGCATCGGCCAGGGTCTCTTCACCCGTTGGATAAAGACAGCAGGAATACTTGCGGTGCGGCCCAAGCGTTAGGGCGAAGAATTCGGGCGGCAGTTCATAGTGTTGTTCGTTGGCGGCGTCGGCATGTTCGGCGATCGGATGTTCGGTCATGGCCCGCGCGAATTCTTCTTCCTCCTGGCTGGAGGCTGCGGCAAGTTTCCGTCTCGTGCGCCCGACCAGGAACTCGATGCCCATCCGCGTCAATGGGTCGGGAAGCGGAGCGCGTTCGGCGGCGCGCATCGCTGAGGAAATCAGACTCATCGCGAGTCTCCATGATTGCTCGTGTCAACGGCGTGCTGAGGACCGGGCCAGAATGGGTTGACGCGGCGCTGATAGTCACGAAATGCCTTTCCACGTGAGCGCAGCATGTGCGCTTCGAGGGGCGGAATGCCGGAGGCGTGGACGAGCAGCCAGTACATCAGCAATGGTCCGGCGATGGCCAGCCATCCCCAAGGATAGGCACCCGCAAGGTCGATTGCGACAATGGCGTAGGCAAGCCAGCCCAACCATTCGAAGAAATAATTCGGGTGGCGTGAAATCCCCCAGAGCCCGACGTCGCAAACCTTCCCCTTGTTGGCTGGATTGGAACGAAATGCGGAAAGCTGACGGTCGGCAATCGTCTCGCCGACGATCGCAACGATCAGCACGGCGAAACCGGTCCAGTCGGCGATGCCGAGGCCCGGCGCGGGATTATGAGCTGCGAGCATGATCGACAGGGCAAGCGCGAAGGCCGCTAACGCCTGGATCTGAAGAAACCAGAACAGGCGACGCTTGAACGAACCACCCCACTCCTCGCGCAGTTGTTTATAGCGTGGATCGTCGCCGCCACGGGCGGTGCGTATCGAGATGTGGAGGCCCAGCCGCAGGGACCAGAACAACGCCAGGATCGCCACAAGCACCTGCCGCATCGAGATCTGCGAGTTGGCGAGTGGTATCATGGCTGCTGCCGCGCCGAACGCGCCGGTGGCGAAAGACCAGATCGCATCGATCCAACCCGACCGGCCAGTAAGAATTGCAATAAGCCAGGCGCCGATCATCGTCGCCGAGAGGCAAGCCGCCAACGCGAGAACGAAGATCCCTGTGGTCATGCGCTCCTTTTCTGCGCCGCCGGCCTTCCGGAAAGCGCTTGTTCATAGGTATGTTTGAGCGCAAAACCCACGACATCGTCGAGAACCGGCGCCAGGAAGCGCAACGGACGCGCAAACGCGCCGATCAGCGTGCGGTGGTTTACACCGTCGTAAAGCTTCGTTTCCGCTTCGCCGCCGACGCTTCTAATGCGTTCGGCGAGTCGAATTGTGTTCCCGGGATCGACGGTCCGATCATAGTTTCCTGACGCCAAGAACGCCGGCGAAGCAAACGCATCCACGAAGTTGATCGGCTGTGTGCCGGCGAGGCCGTTTTCCGGCCCGAAGATCTGTTTCAGCGTCCTGCTACGAAGGGGGAGAAAGTCATAGGGACCGGCAAGGCCGATAATGGCGCGAAGGTCGACGCTTGCATCGAGATCAAGCTCAAGAAGCCATTGGCGATCGAAGGCCAGCATGGCGGCGATATGGGCGCCTGCGGAATGGCCCATGGCGATGACGCGACGCGGATCACCAGCGAACTCCGCAATATGATCGACCGTCCAGCGCATTGCCTCAGCCGCATCCTGGAGGAAGCCGGGGAAGCGAACCTCGGGAAAGACACGGTAATCGGGGATCACGGTGGTGAAGCCGCGCTCGGCCAGGGCATGTCCAACGAAGAGGTAGTCGCTTCGCTCTCCATCCTTCCAGCCGCCGCCATAGAAGAAGACGATGACTGGCGACGGCCCGTCCTTCGCGGCCGGATAGATGTCAAGGACATGGCGCCGGTGGCGTCCGTAGCGGACAACGCTAAGGGGTCGCGCCGCTCCAATCCTGGCAATCACGTTCAGCAAATCGACCGGAGACGGAAATGCTTTCATGTACCGGCCACTTCTGGCGGCACTGTGCTGAACGCGTTCCCCGCAGCCATCTATCAGAAACCTACGATCGGACGCAGAAGGCGGCCGAGCAATCCGTGAAGTCGCGTATCTCCTTCAAGCGCGGCAAGACACACGCAGTCCGATTCCTGCCCGACCACAGGTCGATGATCCACATCGTCGCCGGCCTCGTCGAGGTCCCCTGGAAAATATCGGCCACGCTCGTCGGCCAGCGATCCAGACAGAATTTGCATGAATTCGAGGCCGGTATGTCCATGAGCCGGCAGATGAAGCCCTGCCCTGCCTTTCAGCAGCATGACTTTTTCATCAGGGCTACCGGGAATCTTGACCTTGCTCCATTTGAAGCCTGGCCCCAGCCATTTCCACGGTCCTACCTCGCAGTCCTGCATCGTCCGTGGGAGCTCGATTCCCAATTCCGGGTGCTTGTTCACGGACCGCTCTTTGGTCTGCAATTGTTGGACAACCTGAAGACGCTCCATGGTGCGTCCGAACAAATCCGCTGCCAGCGGAACGGGTGGCATCTCATCCAGGATCGCGCCGCCAACGGCCTCAAAGTGCGCCATACGGCTGCGGCAGACCGCACATCCTTCGAGATGGACGGAAACGACAAGCGCAGGACCTGAGCCCAATGCGCCGGCCGCCATACGCATCAGCGTTTCATCGCTGGGGTGATGGTTGATCGTCATATATCGCTGTCCAAAAGGGTCCGAAGCCGATTCAATGCGAGCCGAACACGGGATTTTACGGTGCCGAGAGGAATGCCCAGCTCTCTTGCAATCTCCGCATGCGGTTTCTCGGCAAAGAACGACAGCCGCACAATGGTTGACTGATCGATCGGCAGGCTTTCCAACGCCTTGCGCACCCCTTCCTCCCGTTCGGCAACGATGGCGATATCTTCACCCGAAGGGGGCATATCGAGTTCATCAGTCGGATCCAGAAGATGATCGGCAGTCCGAGATCGCGTGCGACGCAGACGGTCGATCCTTTGATTGCGGGCAATCGTAAACACCCAAGTCGACGCGCCGGCTTTACCGGGATCGAAATAGGACGCTTTACGCCATACCGCTATCATGACCTCCTGGGCCATTTCCTCCGCAGCGGCGTCTTCAAGGCCCGATCGCATGAGGAAGCTTTTGACGCGAGGCGCGAAATACCCGAAAAGTCGCGCGAAGGCATTCCGGTCCTGCGTCCGCGCAACCGCGTCAATCAGACCGATCAGTTCCTCGGGAGACGGCAGCACTGCTTTTTGCCTCGCCTCGTTCAAAACAACCAGCCTCGCTGCCGGACGGAGCTGCCGCGCATTCCCGGTTCCAATATATAAGCTCGCTGCATCCATTTGCCCTTCATACGCCTGCGCCCTGCGATTGGATCACGCTTCAAGTGATCTACCGCGCCCCGGCTTCCGTAAATACTGGCAGTTTGGCGCGCGGAGGGAAGTCCTTTGACCGGAAAGATTGCAGCAACCGACGGACGTAACGGGTGGGAACCTGGCTTGGCGGCTCATCAAGGCCTCGCCGTCGCTGTCGTCGGCAGTGGCATTTCCGGGCTGTCTGCCGCATGGTTGCTCTCGAAAAGGCATCGCGTCTCTCTTTTCGAAGCTGATAACCGGCTCGGAGGGCACAGCCATACAGTCGACGCCGCAGGCTTGGCAGTCGATACCGGTTTTATCGTTTTCAATGAAAAAACCTATCCGAACCTGACTGCTCTGTTCGATCACATCGGCGTCGCCACCAAGCGTTCCGATATGTCGTTTGCCGTTTCACTGGACGACGGCCGGCTCGAATACTCCGGCACCGGTTTGCTGGGCCTTTTCGCGCAGGGCCAGAACGCCATCAGCCCGCGATTCTGGATGATGCTGCGCGATCTGGTTCGTTTCTACCGCGAAGCGCCGCGGTCTGTTGCGGCGTTAGGAATGATAACCCTCGACGAATATCTCGATGCGGCCGGATACGGCGACAGCTTCCGCAATGACCATCTCTATCCAATGGCGGCCGCGATCTGGTCGACTCCGGCAGCAAAAATCGGGGCCTATCCCGCGGCCTCGTTCATCCGATTTTGCCAGACGCACGGTCTTCTGAAGCTTGTTGGCCGACCGGTCTGGCGAACCGTCGCCGGGGGCAGTCGGTCCTATGTGCAGGTACTCTCCAAAACCATACCCGAAGTCGTCTCAAACTATCCCGTAAACGCGATTGTTCGCGCAAAAGATGGCGTCGAGATCGTTGGACGCGATGGCCACCGTCGCCGTTTCGATCACGTTGTCATCGCAGCACACGCGGACCAGACTCTGAAAATGCTGGCCGATGCGAGTAGCGAAGAGCGACGTCTGCTTGGCGCGTTCGACTATATCGTCAACGACGCGGTCCTTCACACCGATACGCGCCTGATGCCGAAGCGGCGCCGTGTATGGTCGAGCTGGAACTACATGACGAGAGATGACAATGATGGCCGCAAGCTCGCTGTGACCTACTGGATGAACCGTCTGCAGGGGATCGAGAGCAAGCGGCCGCTGTTCGTAACGCTCAACCCTCACCGCGAGATCGAACTCGAGGCGGTCCTCAAGCGAATGAGTTATAGCCATCCTCGTTTCGATACCCGGGCGTTGCAGGCGCAAAAGGAGCTTTGGTCGCTGCAAGGGCGCCGCAACACCTGGTTCTGCGGCGCCTATTTCGGCGCAGGGTTCCACGAGGATGGGCTGCAAGCCGGCCTCGCTGTCGCCGAGGCGATCGGCGGCGTGCGGCGGCCGTGGACGGTTCCTGACGAATCCGGCCGCATCCATATTTATCACAGCGTGTCCGATCTGCCGGAGACGGAGGCAGCCTGATGCCGGAACTTCGATCGGGGCTGTATGCTGGTTCCGTGATGCATCACAGGCTGCGGCCAAGGCAGCATCGCCTGCGCTACAGTATTTTCTACCTGCTGCTCGATCTCGACGAAATAGACGTGCTGGAGAACAGACTTCGCCTTTTCTCGCACAACCGGTTCAACCTTTTCAGCTTCCATGATCGCGACCACGGCGAGGGGACACAATCGCCACGCGATAGGATCATCCGTCATCTGGATGAAGCCGGCATCGAAACGGGTGGGCCGATCCGGCTGCTCACCATGCCGCGCATCCTCGGATACGCCTTCAATCCGCTCAGCCTCTATTTCTGTCACAGGCGCGACGGCTCATTGTCCGCGATCTTCTACGAGGTAAACAACACGTTCGGTCAGCGCCATAACTACCTCATTCCCGTGGCTCCCGGCACAACTGGGCCGGTGCGGCAAGAAAGCCAAAAATCCTTTTACGTCTCGCCCTTCATGACCACCGACATGATCTATTCCTTCTCCATCATGCCTCCGGGACAGGATCTGTCGGTTTCGGTTACCGGCCGTGATGACGAAGGACCGCTGATTATCGCCAAGCTGACCGCTGTCAGGCAGGATTTGTCAGACGCCTCTCTAGCCCGCGCGTTCTTCGTATATCCGCTGATGACGTTCAAAGTCATCGCGGGCATCTATTGGGAAGCACTGCTGATCTGGCTGAAGGGAATCCGTCTCTATCCGCGGCCTTCCCCACCGGATCGGCCCGTCACCATCGGGCGCGGAGCAAACCCTGAAAGCGGTCGAGAGAAGAGCAGCGTTCATGACGTTTGACATCAAGACGAGAACCTTGAGCGGCTTTAAAAGGCCCAGGGAAAGCCTCATCGCGCATTTGCTTGGCCGAATGATCGCGCCCATCGATTGCGGCCACATCATCGTCGTACTGCCATCCGGTGATCGTGTCGAGCATTCAGGTGCGCAGTCCGGACCGTCCGCCACGCTCGTCGTCCATCGCTGGCGAGCAATCCGGCGGCTCCTCAGCCACGGAGATCTGGGCTTTGCAGAAGCCTACATCGACGATGATTGGTCAAGCCCCGATCTCGCCGCACTATTGGAGCTGGCGGCACGAAACATCGCTGTGCTCGATCGCAGCATTTCCGGGTTCTGGCCCGCCCGCATGTATAATCGCATACGTCATTTGCTGCGCGCTAACAGCAAAACTGGAAGCCGTAGAAACATTTCCTTCCACTATGATCTCGGCAACGCATTTTACGAGCGCTGGCTCGACCCGACGATGACCTATTCATCGGCGCTTTATGCACATCCAAACCTGACGCTTGAAGAGGCCCAGGAAGCTAAGCTGTCACAAATCGAAGAACTCCTGGATCTTCAGGGTGGCGAGAATGTCCTGGAAATCGGCTGCGGCTGGGGGGCCCTGGCCATGAGGTTGGCTCGCGCAGGTGCTCACGTTACCGGCATTACCCTATCGACCCAGCAACTGGCTTTCGTTCGAAAGCGCCTGGAGCAGCAAAAGCTGGTCGACAGCGCCGCTTTGGAATTGACGGACTATCGCGACGTCGAGGGTTCCTACGACAGGATCGTATCGATCGAAATGCTGGAGGCGGTCGGCGAAGCCTACTGGCCGGCTTACTTTGAAACTCTGCATGATCGCCTGAACGTCGGCGGCATAGTCGTTCTGCAGGTGATCACGATCGACGAGGCGCGCTTCGAGGCTTACCGTGGCTCTCCCGATTTTATTCAGCGTCACATCTTCCCAGGCGGGATGCTTCCGACCAAAGCAATCCTTGCAGAACAAGGCGCGCAGGCCGGGCTCAAGCTGGTTTCGACGCAAATGTTCGGCGAGAGCTATGCGGCCACACTTTCCGAGTGGCGCAAACGCTTCCTGGCGTCCTGGCCCGACATCGCCGCAATGGGGTTCCCGGATCGCTTTCGCAGGCTCTGGAACTATTACCTCTGCTACTGCGAGGCTGGATTCAGAGCCGCAACCATCGATGTTGGCTTTTTTGTTTTCGCCAAAAGCTGACGGTTCGGATGGAAAAATCATAACTTCCTGAGGGAGCTCACGGTCTGCTCCCACGCCGGCGCAAAAGGACTTCAACGGATCGCCAGACCAAGCGTGCAACAACCAGACTTTCCGTCAGGCATTTGTGCGCCTGTCGCCTTTGCGCGACGCGTTGCTGACGTCGAGAAGAGCAACGATAGCGAGGCTCGATGCCCATGGTCGGCACACCGTAACTCAAATCTGCGTGAATGGGAAATCCATAGCGCAGGCTCCCTCGTACAAAGTTCTGTCAGATGACAACGAAACACGGAGGACTTCATGACCATGAAATTGTTGAAAGCCGCTATGTTTTCTATGGCGCTTGCGGTGTCAGGAACCGCCTATGCGGCCAATCCGACGGTGGGCGGCGCGCCGATGTACGCCAGCAAGAACATCGTCGAGAACGCGGTCAACTCGAAGGATCACACGACGCTGGTGGCGGCTGTCAAAGCAGCAGACCTAGTGAAGACGCTCGAAGGACCAGGGCCATTCACCGTGTTCGCACCGACCAACGAAGCCTTCGCAAAACTTCCCAAGGGGACTGTCGACACGCTTCTCAAGCCGGAAAACAAGGACAAGCTGGCAAAGATCCTTACTGCGCATGTCGTCGCCGGAAAGGTTACTGCCGAGGATCTTATCCGCGACATCAAGAAAAATGGCGGCAAGTACAACATGACGACAGTGAGCGGAGATTCGCTGACAGCCGAACTGAAAGGCAAACATGTCTACATCATCGATGAATCTGGTGGCGCCGCTGAAGTGACCATCCCGGATGTGATGCAATCAAATGGCGTGATCCACGTCGTCAACGCCCTTCTCCTGCCGAAATAAGCGACGTGAGCCGTGGGCGGTGCCCCTATGAGTGGGCACCGCCCATTTTCGGCTAAATATCGGCGTGTCGGTGTGTAAACTCGCATCTTGCGGCGTATGAAATTAGAACGTTAGTTTTGATTTGTAATACAGAAATCAGAAAAACAACGCTCGATCAGATCTCGGTGCAATGAAACCTATAGATCACATACATAATATCGTTCTTGTACTCGGCAGCGCGCCTGATGCTCTGGAAGTTCGTGAGTGGGATCGTTCTACAATCGCATCGATAGTAGCCATAAACAATGCGTGGGCGATCCGCGACGATTGGGATTATTTGATATATCCGGACGATTTCCCAAGTGAGCGGTTACCCGCCACACAGTCAACATCTGCCTTGAAGATCGCGTCAGACAAATTTGTTCCTGCGCAGAACGAGTTTGGCGGTTTTGTTTATGCAGGCGGAACCATGGCATTTACTTCTGCGTATTGGGCGCTTCATGCTTTGAAGCCAGACGTTCTCGCCTTTCTTGGCTGCGACATGATTTACTCCGGGGTTGGACGCACGCATTTCTACGGCAATGGAACGGCTGATCCACTTCGGCAAGACATCACGCTGCGTTCTCTTGAAGCGAAATCAAGCCGCCTTTTCGTGAAAGCCCTGCGAGAAGGAACACTATGCCTCAACCTTTCCAACCGCCCACGGAGCAGGCTGACTTTTCCGCGTACGACATTGGCAACACTTTCGCGTCTGACTACGCGCCGCGTCAGTGCGTTGAACCAGATATTTTCAGGGATGGTCGTTCGGGAGGCCGAAGCCGCGGCAAAGTTGCTCGAGGCCAACTTGGGCTACTTCGTCGAAGACGGCAGGTACTGGAAAGAGATCGGTGAATTCAGTGAATCCTGTATCGACCGGATCGACTCGTCATGGACCGACGCGATCGTTCGCATTCCAAAATCGTGCAGTTCCCGAGATATCTGCCAATGCAGGAACGCCTAACACAGGACTGACGAAGCGCGAGAGTTCACATGTGGTGAAATCACGTCCGCCGCGAGAAAGAGATATTAAATGGCGACGACGGTTATCTACGGCGGTTCAGGCGGCATCGGTACGGCTATTCTCGGCCGAGTCACCGCCGGGGGTGGCAGTGCCCATCTCGTCGGGCGCGATACCGGCCGGCTTAAAAAATGTGCGGTGGAAACCGGAGCAACCTTTACGGCTGTTGACGTGCTCGCTCCGGGCAGTTTCGAGCGTGTCGCTTCGGAAACTCACGGTCCCATCGATGGTCTCGTCTACGCGATAGGATCGATCAAACTGAAACCGATTGGCGGACTGAACGAAGATGACTTCGTTCATGACTTCCGGCTCAACGCCGTCGGCGCGGCGCTCGCGATTAAGGCGCATCTTCCCAGCCTTAAACGGAGCCCAGCGGCTTCGGTGGTCCTGATCTCCTCGGTCGCAGCCTCGCAGGGCTTTGCTGCTCATGCGTCGATCTCTATGGCAAAGGCGGCCGTGGAAGGGCTGACGTTCGCGATGGCGGCCGAACTCGCGCCGACAATTCGAGTGAATTGTGTAGCGCCCTCTTTGACCAAAACGCCGCTTTCGAAATCGCTGACCAATTCTTCTCAAATGGTCGAGGCCATCGCCCAATTGCACGCGATGCGCCGTTTGGGTGAGCCCGACGATATTGCCGCAATTTCCGATTTCCTTCTGACATCGGAAGCCGGCTGGATAACCGGGCAAGTGATTGGAGTGGACGGTGGACGTTCTCGTCTGCGGACCAAAGGTTAGGTTGGCCAACATGCTGGGACGGAAATACGTTGCCCGCGACCGCTATAATAGATGACCTCAGCAGGAAGCCACCAGTCGCTACAATTGGTAGCGCCTGGAAACTTGTTACAGACGCGGTCATGGGTGGGGTTTCCCAAGGAGTGATGGCCCGCGAGGAAGTTGCAGGCCGGTCCGCCATCCGTGTGCTCGGCGACGTCAACCTGGAAAACAACGGAGGATTTGTTCAGGCCTCCCTCGATCTCTCGCCGACAGACCATGTTGTGGATGCAAGTGGCTGGGACGGGATTGCGATAGACGTGTGTGGCAACGGCGAGGTCTACAATGTTCACCTTAGAACAGATTATCTACAAAGACCCTGGCAGTCGTATCGCCAGGATTTTACGGCATGCCCAGATTGGCGGACAGTGGTTCTGCGGTTTAGCGCTTTTGCTCCCTACCGCACCGATATTCCACTTGATACACATCGGTTGAAGCGTGTCGGGTTAGTCGCAATAGGCCGGGCATTTCGTTGTGATCTGGTGATCGGTGGTCTGAGATACATTCGCGACGATGCTCATGGCTGCAATCACCGAGAAAATATCAATAGACCTGAAGCCGTTTTGAGATCGCAAGCCATCTGATTTTATCATGCGACCGGCCGACGAATAACAGCATAGTAACAAGCGCGCCACCAATGCTACCTGTAAGTAATAACGGCTGCGAAACCGAAAGGTAAGATCAATGTATTCATGTAGCCGCTTGACCGACCTGGAAATGCCGTCGTTAAAGTCTCTCAATCTGCTCAAGCGCGGCGCGCATATCGCCGCTGGCGAGGCGACGGGCATAGTGCGTGATCGACTGCGATGAAAGTGGCAAAGGCCAAAACGATCGTCCTAATCCTCGGCGATCAACTCAGCCATCAAATCTCTTCGTTGAAGGGTTTCGACCCTCGGGAAGACCTGGTGCTCATGGTCGAGGTCGCCGACGAAACGACATACGTTCGACATCACAAACAGAAGATCGCCTTCATCTTGTCCGCCATGCGGCATTTTGCAGACGAATTGTGTGAACTCGGCTTCAGGGTCGAATATGTCCGCCTAGACGACAAGGCCAACACTGGCTCTTTCAAGGGTGAATTGCTACGGGCGGTTGCCCGTCACAAACCAGATCGCGTGGTAGTTACCGAGCCCGGCGAATGGCGCGTGCGAAAAATGATGGACTGCTGGTCCGAACAGCTCGATTTGCCTGTCGATGTTCGAGAAGATGATCGCTTTTTTTGCTCTGTGGATCAGTTTCGAGCATGGGCGAATGGTCGCAAGACCTATCGCATGGAGTATTTCTATCGGGAAATGCGTCGTCGAACCGGCATGTTGATGGAGGGTGACAACCCTTGTGGCGGTCAATGGAATTTTGACGCCGACAACCGCAAAAAGTTGCCCGAGACGCTCAAAGTTCCGGAACGCTTCGGCTCAGAGCCGGACGCCATCACGCACGAAATTCTGTCTATGGTTGCGGCGCGTTTCGCGGATCATTTTGGCGATCTCGAAGACTTCACATGGGCGGTCACCCGCAAACATGCACTCGCGACGCTCGATATTTTTGTCTCTGAGGCACTTCCCTTCTTCGGCGACTATCAGGACGCAATGGCGGTTCACGAGCCATTTCTCTTTCATGCATTGCTTTCGCCCTACTTGAACATCGGCTTGTTGAACCCGCGCGAAGTCTGTGAAGCGGCCGAGAAAGCCTTTCGCCGCGGTGATGCGCCGATCAATTCAGTCGAAGGGTTTATCCGGCAAATTCTCGGCTGGCGCGAATATGTTCGCGGAATCTATTGGCTAAAGATGCCACATTATGCCGAAACCAACGCTCTTGGCGCAGTCCGATCACTGCCCTGGTTCTACTGGTCAGGCGAAACAGATATGAACTGTCTCGCCACAACGATCGCCGATACCCGGCGAAACGCCTACGCTCATCACATCCAGCGTCTGATGATCACCGGCAACTTTGCCCTGCTTATAGGGGTTCGTCCGGCCGAGCTTGAGGAATGGTACCTGGCTGTCTACGCGGACGCTTTCGACTGGGTCGAATTGCCCAACACACATGGGATGGTTCTTTTTGCCGATGGCGGGTTACTGGCATCAAAACCCTACGCTGCGTCCGGCGCTTATATCGACCGGATGTCCGATTATTGTGGGACCTGCGCATATAATCCAAATATTAAGCGCGGTCCTGGTGCATGCCCGTTCAATTTTCTGTACTGGAATTTTCTGATCGAGAACCGCTCTTATCTCGAGCGAAATCCCCGATTGGGCATGCCGTATCGAACGCTTGATCGGATGCCAAAGGATCGCGTGAAGGTCATCACGCAGGATGCGCATGCGTTCATCGAAGGCTTATGACGAAAAGGCCATTTGGTTGATCTGGCAGCGTGGTGCGCGACGATTGTCGTCCTGGCTTAAAGCGCTTTGCACCCAACCTGCCAATTCCTTTCGGACCATGTGCTCTATGACTTTCATGCCGTCCGTTCCGTCATTGAGGCACGGTACGTGGGTGAACTGCTCACCGCCGCTGTGAAGAAACGTTTCCTTCGCCTCCACTGCAATCTCTTCGAGCGTTTCCAGGCAGTCGGAAACAAAGCCCGGATTGATCACCGCAATCTTTTTTGTTCCTTCTCGTGCCAGTTTCTCGACGGTTTTGTCGGTATATGGCTGCAGCCATTCTTCCGGACCGAACCTCGATTGAAACGTCACCATTATACGCTCTTTGCTCCAGCCGAGACGTTCCCTTAGCAGTCTCGTCGTTTTTTGACACTGGCAGTGATAGGGATCACCCTTCGTAAAATAAGACATCGGGATGCCGTGGTAGGACGTCAGCAAGATCTCCGGCTCCCAATCCAGAGTAGCGAAATGGCTTTCGATCGAATGGGCGAGAGCATCGATATAGACGAGATCGTCATGATATCGCGGCACCGTGCGGATTGCTGGTTGCCATCTAAGGTCCATCAGCGCTCTGAAACTTTCGTCATTCACCGTCGCCGTCGTCGCGGCCGCATAATGAGGATAAAGTGGGTAGAGAAGTATCCTTTCGCAGCCGGATTTCTGAAGCTCTTCGATCCTGCTCCGGATAGACGGTTGGCCGTAGCGCATCGCCCATTCAACCTGCACCGACGGAAGATCCGAGAGTCTGTTGGTAAGTTGCAAAGCCTGGCTATGCGTAAAAGTCCTCAGGTAGCTTTCGTCCTTTTCCTTGTTCCAAATCGTCTCGTAGGCTTTCCCGACTTTTCTCGGTCTCGTATTCAGCACAATGCCGTAGAGTATGGGATACCAGAGCCAACGAGACCATTCGATGACACGACGATCCGTAAGGAATTCTGCGAGATATCGGCGTATCGAAGCGGGATCGGTAGCATCTGGCGTGCCCAAATTTATCAGTAGCACACCGATTTTTCCGAATTTTACCGTCGGATGGTTGGAGGGTAAGTTCTCAGTCAAGGTTCGATGATCCATTGCGTAAACGAGTTAGCGTCGGGATAGGCGCAAGCCGGACCCACGAAAATTTTACTTTCTGCTCTAAATAATCCTGTTCGCCTTCAGGCGTTTCACCTCCTCGATCGCTACCGAAAGCAGCGTGTCGAGCTCGAAGAGAAGCTCACGCTTAGGATGATTCAGAATCGACTTGCGGATTTTTTCGATTTCCTTCTGGATGTCCCCCAATTTGGCCTCCTGCATGCTTGTCTACGTTTACGGGTGCGAGAGCGATGCGGATCACTGCCACGAGGGATTAGCCGACCTAGACGGTCTCCGCGCCGTGACCTGTTGCGGCAATGAGAAAGTGTGGGGCGACGAAGATGGCGCGTAGGAAAAGTTGATCATGGCGGAGCTGCCCATACCGGTCATGGCGGGGCGCCAAGTTTACGACAACACGCCGACAGCCGTTTTCGTGCTCGCCCACAACGCCAAAAGGGAATTGCTCGTAATCCGTCGTGCAAAGCAGCCTGGCTACGGGTTGCTCGGATTGCCAGGTGGCTATCAGATGCTTGGCGAGACCTGGCAGGAAGCAGGCGCACGCGAATTGCGGGAGGAGACCGGCTGTTGCCTCCAGCCATCTTTTCTAGAGTTTGTGTCGATAAGAACAGACGAATATCAAAATAACTTGATCATCGCCCGTTCGCAGAGATCCGTCAGCGTCGAATGCGAAAGAGACAATGAGGCTTTAGAAGTATTTTTTTCAAACGATATAGGAAGCAGAAGCGACTGGGCTCATGGTGATCTCTACCAAGCGGCCGTCGCCTTTCTCTCGGAAATGAGCGAGTGTAGCTGACTTCAAATTAGGCTGCTTCGCCTTTGTCACGCGGATAAGCGAGCTATCAGCCGTGTTCAACCCAGGCCCTTGAAGGCGCCGAGAGCGCGTTGACGTGCCCGGTCGTGTTCGACGATTCTTTCAGCGTAAGCTTCGACCTTGTTGTGAAGCTGCCACGGCCTATGGACGACGGATGAAGAAACACCGTCAAGTTCCGGCAGCCAACGTTTGACATAGCGGCCATCGGGATCGAATTTCTCGCCTTGGAGAACCGGGTTGAAAACGCGGAAATAGGGTGCGGCGTCGGCGCCGGAGCCGGCGACCCATTGCCAGCTCGCCGCGTTGTTGGCCGGATCGGCGTCCACAAGCGTGTCCCAGAACCACGTCTCGCCCTGTCGCCAGTCGATCAGCAAATGCTTGACCAGGAACGAGGCGACCACCATGCGCACCCGGTTGTGCATCCACCCCGTCGTCCAAAGTTCGCGCATGCCGGCATCGACAATCGGATAGCCCGTCTTACCGACCTGCCACGCTCGAAGTGCGTCGGCATCGGCCCGCCACGGCATGCCGTCGAATCTGGTTTGCAGGTTCTCGCTCCCCATCTCGGGATTGTAGTAAAGAAGATGGTATGAAAACTCACGCCACCCCAATTCGGACTGGAATTTTTCGAGATTTCGCTGCAGCGCTTGATTGGTGGCGTGGGCGGCTGCCTCTGTGGCGTGCGACAGCTGCCGGGGCGAGATGTTGCCAAAGCGCAGATAGGGCGAGAGCCGTGATGTCGCCGAACGGTCAGGAAAATCCCTGAGATCGGCATACTCGTTCAGATGCTCTTCCAAAAAAATTTCGAGCTGAGCCTGCGCGCCGGCTTCCCCGCGCCGCCAGTTCGAGCGCAATCCGCCGGCCCAATCAGGAGATGAGGGCTCGAGTGCCAGATCGGCAATTTGAACACCCGTTGTTGACGTCTGCCCGCACGGACCATTGAACAAGTTTAGCCGCGAGGGAACGCCAAGCGGCTGGCCAGGCTCGCCGGCCTCACGTGCGGCGCGCCAGAATGCCGAAAAAACACGGAACGGGGTGCCGGACTTGGTCTTGATCGACCACGGCTCGTAAAGCAGGTGGCCATTGAAACTTTTCGCCTCGATCCCCTGTGCTTTGAGGGTGGTTTTCACGGCCTCGTCGACGCGGCGCTCGGCAGCTCCATAGCGGCGGTTCCAGTAGACTGCCGCCGCGTTGCTGTCAGCCGCAAGGTGCGGAATGACCCCCGATGCAACCCCTTTGTGGACGCAAAGACTACCGCCAAGGGCGCGTAGGGCATCGTCCAGCTCCTGCAAGGCGCCATGGAGCCACCATCGCGCCGCGCCACCGAGCGGGCGTACCCCAGCGGATTCCTCGTCATGCACGAAGACGCAGATGATCCTGCGGCCACAGTTCGCGGCAGCGGTCAGCGCCGGGTTGTCGGACAGTCGAAGATCGTCGCGGAACCAGACGATTACAGGACGTTCGGACTCGGGAAGGGGCGTTTCGGCGGCCATTGTCTGCTGCCGCTAGCCGTTCAGGCGCCAGATTTCAAAATTCAGCAACGATGCGAATGCGATCCACGCCGCGAGAGGTATCAAACAGGCAGCGGCGACCAGATCGAGCCTGCGGAACCGATCTATCGTCGCCAGGATGAGCAGGAACTGCGGTACGATGTTCAGCAATCCGGCAAGCGGATTGTTCAGCCCAAAGAACAGCCATGACCATAGCGCATTCAGCGCCAGTTGCAGGAAGAAGAGCGTCAACGCGACACGGCGCTCTGCGGGTCTGTTAGTAATTTTCAGGATGCGCCAGGCAGCATAAGCCATCAATATGTAAAGGGTCGTCCAGACGGGGGCAAAAATCCAATTCGGCGGGTTGAATGACGGCTTAACGAGCGCCGCATACCATGAGGCGAGATTCGGATATGTCGCCCATTGGCCCAGGAGCGAGGCCGCAATCACGGGGATCAGGGCGACCGATGCCCTGATCCATACCGTCGATCGATTTGTATTTTCTCGAGTGTCCATACGATTACCCTGAACCAAAGCATTCAACCAGGCAAAATGCGATATGCATCCGTCCAGAAATTCCTACTACAGAATGTACGTACGTAGAGGAGGCAGGCTTGGATCAGAAGAGCTTGCCGGCGATTGCGAGCGCGGTGCCAGAAAGATCACAACGCCGAGATTGCACGCTGCGTCCGAGCGCAGCGAATTTGTTTGATACGAATCGAGGTTCGCTATGCATGAAGGGAGAACGCCAGACAGACGCGAATGGAACGCGCCCATTTGATCGCACATTGTCAGGAAACGCTGTGTGCGCAGGCTGGAAATTTCTAGTCTCCCGCGAAGCGGCGCACCGCACCACACCGTGTGATGATGAGCCTAGTTCCGGATGAATCCTGATCGCAGCGGACATTCACTATCGGCGCGACGCGGTGCCTCCAAGTGCAGGACGAAGACCTTGAAAGCATCGGCAGTCCGGATACCTATCCATCGTTCGGCCCCGTGTTCGTCGACATGGCCTGGAACGAGAGCATTCGTTGGACGCGCCGATCTATGACGGGCGGAAATTCACGAAGCCCTGAATTTCGCTGACAGACAGGCAGCGCCTACCGGGTGAAGCGAGGGTCTACGACCGGGGCGAGCACGCCGCAAACAAGGCTCGGTTCAAACTCTAGCCCGCACGCCGCAACCATCCGGCGCGACGGAATGTTCGTGGCAGAAACGAGTTCATAGATGTGCGTCGCATCGAGATCGCGAAACACACTGACGACCATGCGTGCGTTGACATAGTTACCGAGGCCTTGGCCGCGTTGCGCCTCCGCCACCGCGACAAGTCCGCCCCAAGCATAGTGGTGATAAGGGCTGTGAGTATTGTGCGGCATGTAGCCATGGGCTACGGCCACGACGTTTCCGTCCCGATCACTGACAGCCACCGTCGTCGCTGCCCCGAACGCACCAACGAGCAGGGAACCTGAGAAGGGGACGATGCCGGCCGCGCCCATCAATGCCTGAATATGTCTTACAAATGCACTTTCGGGTTCGGTCGGTTGTTCCAGTTCGACAAGCCCGTCTGGCAACCCTCGAGATAGGATCGCTTTCGAAGCGACCAGCGCGGCCGCACGTTCGGAAAGAAACACATCCCACGTATCGAAACGGTATTCTTTGCCCGTTAGGCGCGCCCGGATCTCATCAGCCTCGCCGGGCGACAGTAGGCGAAATCCACAGATGCCATCACGGTCAAGGAATTCCTTGATCCGGTCCCAACCAAACCGATCCGGATCGTCGCAACCCATAGTCCGGCCCGTCTGGCATGCGCCAGGCGTCGCGTTGATGAAACCGGCGTTCGTCTCAGCCTGTGCTTGCAGGCGCTGTTGCGCGTCCGTGCCGAAGTAGCCCGACATGGGATATCCCCCCGCGTGCAATGGATCATAGGGGTTTTTAGCGGTGCTGCCAATTGTCGGTGCAGGAGGCAACGAACGGGCTGCAGTTGGGGCGAAAGCCGACACCGCACGGTCCACTTGCTAGTGTATTCGACGGTAGCTTAATGGGTCTGACACCTGACGTGGGTGCGGATTGATCCTGGCGCGGCAGTGACAGTACCCTATACGCCTTCACCAATGGCTCCAACCAGGCAGCGACGGCAAGAGGCATGTCAATGACCGTGGAATCGGGACCCTGTATTTTCGCGCAAAAGGGCCCCTCTGTTGGGTGGTAAGGCGTACTTGATGTGCATTTTTATGTGCATATGTTGTGCGGAATGAATTCCGAGGTTTCGCCATGACCCAGGTGCTGCTGACTCACAATGCGATGGTCTCCGGCTTTGTCGATAGCCTGCAGGAGCCGCGCACGCCCTATATGTCGCCGAAGCGGCTGTCGCAGGCGCTTGGCGTGAAGATGGCCAACCTGGCGCAATTGACCGGCGTCCACCGCAACACGCTGCGCAATCCTTCCTCGGAGCGCCTGCAGGGCAGGTTGCGCGAGATGGTGAAAGTGATCTCGGCTGCGACCGAGCTCACCGGCAACGTCGACAAGGCGATCTACTGGTACCGCAACGAACCGATCACCGACTACGGTCATCGCACGGCGGCAGAACTCGTCGCCGACGGCCACGTCTAGGTGGTCCTCGCTTTCATCCGGGATCCCGAGAACGGGACGCGCGGGTGAAGAACGTCGGCATCGGTCCGGCCGACCTCTTCCACCGCTATCTGACACCCAAATGGGCCTTTCTGCCGGCCAGCGGTGCCGCTGCGGCGATCGACGGTGGCCGCTTCCGACCTTGTGTCGAAGCAGTCTATCTCTCCCAGGCACCGCAGACGGCGCTTGAGGAATGCAAGCAAGGCGCCACAATCATCCCGCCGGCCACGCTTGCCGCCTATAAGATCACGCTGGCCGAAGTCACAGACTTTTCGCAAGGATTCGATCCGCATGTTTGGGACGACAGCTGGAGCGAATGGGATTGTGCCTGGCGCCGAATCGCCCGCATCGACAGAAAGACGCCACCGTCATGGAAGCTGGCGAACCAGGTGATCACCGCCGGGCTTCGCGGTATTTTGTTTCCGTCGCTGCGTCATGCTGGCGGAACGAATCTGGTGATCTTTCTGGCCAATCTTGTCGCTGGCGACGCGGCCTAAGTTCACGATCCCGATCATCGTTTGCCACGCGATCAGTCGTCCTGGACATGAATTGTTGAGAAGGTGAACCTCCCCGCTCAGAGGTCTTCGCTGGCGACGCCATCCAACGCCTTGTGGCCCTCCCCGCCAGCCAATCCAGTTGGAATATCACCCGCCAACAGCTTTTCCTTGGACAGCAGCCCTGCATCTTCGAGCGCCTCGAAATCCGGCAGATCGCGCAGCGTGTCGAAGCCGAAGTGGGACAAGAACGCCTTGGTCGTGACGTAGGTGTAGGGCGCGCCGGGTTGCGGCGAGCGTGGCCCCGACGCAATCAGATCCTGCGATCGCAAAACCCCGATCAGGTCGCGCGACACCTCCTTGCCGAAGAACGACGACAGCTCGCCGCGGGTGATCGGCTGGAAATAGGCGATGCACATCAGGATCAGAGCATCCGACTGCGACAGCGGACGGGAAACGCCTCCCTGACCGGAAGCGGTGCGAATGACGTCCGCGAAGGCCTTCCTGGTCCGGTGCTGCCAGCCGCCGGCGACCGAGACCAGCTCGTAGGGCCGCCCGGCCAGCTCGGCGCGGATGTCGTCGATGATCAGCTCGATGTTGCAGTTTCTGCCGACAACCCGGACCAGCGTCTCGCGGGTCACCGGCGTACTGGCGGCAAAGATAACCGCTTCGACCCGGCCCATCCATTCGCGCCAGCGCAGCTCCGACGGCAGGTGTTCGAGTTCAGTGTCGAGCAGCGCCGGCTGCTCATTTTTTTGTCCCTTACGTGCGGCGGATCCGACCATTGTTACAGCCCAAACAGCCGGAAGGAGTCGCGACCCGAAAGCTCCCGCACCGCCTCGAATGTCTGCAGCCGTTCGAATAGCCGCCGCGCCCCGAACCGCGACAAGGTTTTGGTGGTCAGCGAACCGGGAACGACATCATCCTCCAGCAATCGTCGGATCACCTCCCCTGCCCCCTTGGCGCGCAGCTTTGGGGCAACCGCCGCAAGCCGCTCGGCGCGCCGCGACAGGTCCGCATCCAGCCGCAAGGCGTTGTCTGCGCCCTGCGCCAGCGCCAGGCACACCGCCCGCTCCACTTCCTCTCCTCCCGGCCGAATCCGCTTGCCGAGACTGTCACCGGCTCGAAACGCCGGCGCAATTACCTGGGCCATCAGCAGCGGCACCGGCTTTGGCCAGCGCAGCTTTTGTGCCACCAAAAAATCGGCGCACCACCACGCCAGCAATTCCGCTCCCGGGGACACCGCCACGACCAGGCCGGCGATGGCCGCGGCGGCAAACGGCGCCGGCCGGCCGGAGCGGACCACATCGTCGATCGCCCCCGGAAGCTCGGCAAAACCGTCGTCCCAACGCAGGCCGAGCAGATCGACCATCTCCGCCAGTCTTGTCGCGTCGATCGCCGACGGCCGCGATGCCAGCTGCCGCCATGCGCCAAAAATGTTGCCGGCGGGGCCGGGATCGCCGTCGGCAGGACGCAGGTGCCAAGCATCGCGCAGGTCCGCCTCATCCTCGGAACGGCCGGCGAGACGCACGGCGGCAGCGGCGCATCTGAGGGCGAGGCGCTGGCGCCAGGCGCCGGCCCAGATCGGTTCGGAGCGAACCAAAGAGTCGAGCGCGTTCAGCGCGGCGCCGGCATAAAAGGCGGCGTCGGCGTCGTGCTCGACCCCTCCCGCTGGTAACGCCCAGGACGGCACCCGCGGTGGCGAGGGTGAGAAACCGGCCAATGGATCCATTCGAATCATGCAACGGATGATAAAGTGGCCGTGCGCTTTATGCTATCGAGGGGACCATGAGGATTTGTGTGGCAGCTACGCTGCGGACTGGTTGTCGGAATTTCGGTGATTATCGTTTGCCATGCCAGGATACCACTTCTCGAAGGTCGACCGTAGCGAGCCGTCGAGGGTCTGCGTTCGGGTTTGCAGCAGAAGATGCGCGCCTGTCCGGCTCCATTGCATCTGCTGCTTCTTGGCGAAACGCTTGCTGACAACGGCGTTGACGGTCGCCTCGACGAAAGCGGATGATATCCGCTCTCCGGACCGGTAGCGTTCGCCATAGTTGATCAGGCTGGCGTGGTTTGATCCGATATAGAATCGGAATTCGCCAATCACTGTCAGAAACTTTTTCATGTTCGGGTAGTCGGTTTCCGTGGCTTCGGCATCGTCGAGCAGCCAATCGATCTCCTCACGCGCCCGGTAGGTGTTGCCATGCCACAGATACCATTTGATCCGGGTCAGCATGTCCAGCAGGCCGTTGCCGGCTTCCTTGTCATGATGGCGAAGGCCTTGGGCGAACTGGCGAAGCACAGTGATGCGCATGGTGATGTGGAACCAATCCAGGACATGCTCGCTGGCCGGGGCGATCATTTCGGCGAGCGAGCGAACTTCCTCGCCGCCGTCGGTGATGAAGGTAATATCCTGATTGGCCTGCACGCCCTGCTTTTTAAGATGGTCGAGGATTCGGCGCTGCGGCTTGCGGTCGTAACCATGAACGAAGCCGATATAGCGCGGCTCACCGTCCTCGGGCAGGGAGCGGCCGACGATCAGCTCGAAATTCTTCTTCCGGTCGTCACGATCCCGGATGTAGCCACCATCAAGGCCAATGACAATGCGGCCGTCGGGAATGGGCAGGTTCGTCCAATCTTGCGGACACGAATCCTGCATGAAAGAGACGCGCTCTTCCGTCAGCTCCCGCTCAATTCGGGCAGCCGTTTTCAGCGCATGCTGCCGCACCGTCGTGGCGTTGATCCCGCAGTCGATCGGCAACACATCGGCCAACAACTCGGCTGCAGCGGCATATGGCACGAGCGAAGCCCAGCGCGTCTCGAGATACAGCCGCTCGGGTGCAATGTGATCGGGGATCAGTTGCCGCAACGGCGACACCGTGCCCGGCCCATTGCGTCCTTCACTTTCCGGCAGCGCGTATCGCGGACTCCTGAGCCGGACATCGCCGAACAGAGTGTGGAAGGTGACGGGATAGTATCCCTTGTGCCGCAACCGGCGGCCGTCCGTCTCACGGTTTTCCGCTAGCCATAGGTTCACCTGCGTCTCCACCATCTTCTGCTGAAGCCCGGCAAGCAGGGCTTTGCCCTCGGCGAGCGATAGGCCGAGATCCTCCGCACCCGTTGTGATCTTTGTCATGTCGGCGATGATCTCCCGACCGATCTCCTCGCCGTCGTCACCGATGAGTTCCATGACGATCCGAACCTGCATGCTGCATCTCCTTGCCGGGTTTTCCAGAACGGGCGAAGTGGAAAGCTCATCGCGTCCGATCCGCGTATTTCTGCCCTCCGCTTTCGCCGGCAACGGTGATATCTCTCACCAGTTAGCAATCCGAAAATCATCTGGTAAACCATCATGACCTCGATCGAGCGTGCCGCCAACGCCGTCGCCACTATCCTGATCCGGGAAGGGATCGACTACCTGCAGAGCAAAGCGGTGATCAAACGGGCCCGCGCGCAGGCCGGTCTTTCCGCGCCGCCGGAAAAGAGAACGTCAATCAACCGGCTCACGATCGAGGAAGAACTGGCTTTCATTGACCAGGCCTACGAGGCGAGCGGCGCGACGGGCCTGCTGCTTCAGACCCTTTTGGAAACCGGCTTGCGCGTTTCCGAATTCACCCGCCTGCGCATCGAGGATGTCAGCCTGGCAGAGCGCGTGATCGTCGTCGTGCGCGGAAAGGGATCGAAGCACCGGGAAGTCCCCATCCGGCGGGAACTGACACAGATGCTGCGGCTTCATATCGGCACAAGGCGTGCCGGCCCCCTGTTCCAGAGCCGGGAACGGGGCAAAGGATCGCTGCCCTATACCTACAGCCGCCAGCGCATCGGTCAGATCGTCCGGCAAGTCGCTCGCAAGGCCGGGATCACAAAGCGGGTCTATCCGCATCTTTTGCGGCACACGATGGCGACAAAGCTGTTGGCGCTCGGCATGGACATCACCGACGTCCAGCGCTTCCTCGGCCACGAAAACATCACCACGACACGGCACTATGCGGAAACGACCGCCGCGACCCTGCGCCGAAAGTTCGATCAGGTCACCGCGCCAGCGGCACGGTCGTTGCTCTCCGGCATCCGGCATGAGCGTGGTGACGACGTTGCCCTTCTCGCCGCCAATCTGCTGGCGAACAATCGCGGTTCAAACGGTGAAGTCATATCTGCTGATGCATGAGGGTGAGATGCTCCTCCTGCCGCAGGCGCTTGTTCACCGTCTGCCGCTCGAACGTCCTGCCCAAAAGAGCGTTGCGCCTGTCGATGCGGAGAAGCAGTTCCCGGAATTCCTCAGCCCGGTCGGGATCATCGAGGATCGCGAAGGATCTGGTCTCGCTGATGTCCGCGAAGAACTCCAGCGCACTGGCGAGGTCCTCATCCAGTCCAAGTCCGAGCGCTTCATCTTCCTGCAGGATCCAGGCCTCAGGCCCGTCGCTATCCTCCGGCGGGCAAGTTCCGGCACCGCCGATGCAGCAGGGATAATGGATTTGCGGCTTGGCGGCGCACTGATGTTCCAGCCGCACCTCATGCTCCCACGGAACATTGAGATCGTATTCGTACAGGAACCGGCTTCCGGTGCGCAGCTTCAATGCGTCAAGTCCGATGTCCGGCGGTTCCGCAGTCAATTCCCATGAGCCATAGCGGACCGTGTGCACGACAAACTGGTAGAGATGGATGCCTTCCCAGCCCATCGCGACCTGAAGAACGCCGTGAAACTCGCGCAAGGTCATGGTCGCCGGCACCTGCACCCGCCGCCAAACCATCGGGCTCAGTCCCTTCAGCCAGATGCGGAATTGCAGGACCGTCGGCGTCGTGTCCGGCGTCTGGGCACCCTCGGAACGCCGGCTCGACCGACGCGGTGGTTTCAAGATGGCTGGCCTCGGTGAAAATCACCGCCCACCCTATACCGATTTTACCCCAGGGACGGCACCGCCACACAAATCCTCATGGTCCCCTGCTCGGGGAGCGCATCCACATTGGCGAGTTCGCGAGCTAGCGGATCGTCTTCAGTTATTAGCTCAAGGGCGGCCGGCTGTTCGATCACGGGCGACAACCGTCGCAATGGCAACGTTCCGGCCCTCCTTCAACCAACCTTCAGCAATCATCAGCGGATCGGCGGTTCGATCGACCTGCGGGGTATTCTCCATGGCAATCTCCGTCCCCAGCCGGGTCGATCCGGCTAGAGCATCACGGTAACGGCGAGATGAGCCCTTATTTTGTGCAATTCCGAACGGAAATCGTTTTGCACTTTTGCTGCAATTTCTCTGGTTGCCATCCTCAGCCTGACAAAGTGTTCTCAACTTTCCGGCGCCAACACCGGCGAACGCATCTTTTCGCCGAACTGGGAAAAGAACTGAGTGGCCAACTTGCGCGCGGTCGAATCGATCAACCGGCCGCCGAGCTGAGCGATCTTGCCTCCGACATCGGCCTTTACGGTGTATGAGAGGATGGTGGCGTCGGGGCCGTCCTCTTCCAGCGACACTTCGGCACCGCCTTTGGCGAAGCCCGCTATCCCGCCCTTACCTTCACCTCGAATAGTGTAGGAGCGCGGCGGCACGAGGTCTTCCAGCTCCACCGCGCCGTCGAACCGTGCCTTGATCGGACCGACCTTCAGCACGACGGTTGCCTCCATATGGGTGTCGGAGGTCTTCTCCAGCCTCTCGCAGCCTGGGATGCAGGCTCGCAGTACATCCACATCGTTTAGTGCCCGCCACACCTCGCCAATGGGTGCCGCGATACGCTCCTGTCCGTTCATGTCCATTGCGTCATGCTTTCTATTCCTGTTCCTGTTGGACGAGTCCGGGTTTCTGCGCGCGTTGTCCCTGGCGTCGCGCAATGGTGACTTCGGAGAGGATCGAAAGCGCGATCTCTTCCGGGGTAATGGACCCCAGGTCGAGCCCGGCCGGCGCCTTGACGCTATCGATAATGGTTCCGACAATGCCCTCGCCGACGAGCTTTTCGCGCAACGAAGCCATCTTGCGGCGGCTGCCGACGAAGCCGCGATAGTCGGCTTCGAATGTGAGGGCCGCTTTCAACGCCGCTTCATCGCCCTTGCCTTGTGTGGAGATGACGACAAAGCGGCGTGGTGTCTGCGGTACATCGAACGCGAAGCCGTCTATCAGCCGATCGACGTCTGGGGTAGCCAACAAGTCGCCAAGCGGTGCCGCAAGCACGACGTGAAAGCCGAGCGGCTTCGCTTGCTCGGCGAGCGCAAGCGCGACGGGGCTGGCTCCCAGCACCAGAAGGGCCGGGCGCGGCAGCACCGGCTCGACGAAAATGTCCATGGTTCCCTGGCTCGGGCACATGTTCTTTGCGAACTTCACGCCGTCGCGATCCTCGCCTGGCTTGACGCCAAGCTCTGCGAGAAGATCCTCCGGCTGGATCGAGATCAGTCGCGACTGACCGTCGGCCAGCGCCTCACGAGCGGCCTTCAGCGTGGCCCCGCGCGCACAGCCACCGCCGATCCAGCCGGCTTCGATCCTACCATCCGGCCGGATGACGGCCTTGGCGCCCGCTTTTGCCGCCGTGACCGAGACGGTACGCACCACCGTCGCCAGCGCAAATGGCTCCTCCGCCACCTTCAGGCGGGAGACGAGGTCAAGGACATCGACATGGGCGTTCATGGTCGCCTCCGTCACAGTTTCGCCAGATAGGGTTCGAGCGCGGCCAGGCTTTTCAGCGTATGCGCCGGCGCGAACAGGTCGACATGCGGCAGCGCCGCCTTGATGCCGGCGGCCTCCGGCGCGTAGCCATCCCAGCCCATCATCGGGTTGAGCCAGACGATGCGGCGGCAGCGTTTTGCAAGCTGCGCCATCTCGCGGCCGAGCAGGTCCGCGTTGCCGGTCTCGTAGCCGTCCGAGACGATCATCACGCAGGTGCGAGAATGGATGACGCGCGCCGCATGCCAGCGGTTGAAAGTGGCGAGGCTCTCGCCGATCTTCGTGCCGCCGCCGGCGCCCTGCGCCATCATCGACAGCCGGTCGAGCGCGCGCTGCGCGTCGCGTTCCTTCATCGCGTCGGAGACATGGACGAGACGCGTGTGGAACAGGAACGCCTCAGCCTCACGGAATTCGTCGAGCACGCCGTGGATGAAGCGCAGGAAGACACCCGTATACATGTTCATCGAGCCGGACGCGTCGAGCAGCATGACGAGGCGAAGTGGCTTTTCCTTTTGCTGCCGTTTCACCAGCGCTATCGGTACGCCGCCGCGGCTGATATTGCTGTGAATCGTGCGGCGCAGATCCAGACGGTAGCCGCGGCGCCGGGCGAGATCGCGACGGGTCAATCGCGTGCGCATCGCCTTTGCCAGCCTGGCAGCGATGGCGTGGGCTTCCTCGATCTGCGCGCGGTCGGCGATCTTGCGGAAATCCGTTTCCGCGAGGTTTTCGGTACGAGAAGCGCCTTCCGCGCGGCCCTCTCCGGATCGTTCGCTCTCGTCCGTCCCATCGCCCTCAGAATGCTGGTCGAGCACAGGAGGTCCGTTCGCGTTGGCCGCCTTGCCTTGCAACTCGGCGACGTCCGCTTCTGCGGCCGCCTTGGCCGAGCCGGCCGCTGCCGAGCGCGAGCGGACGTGCTTGCCCAGCCAGAACGCATCGAACAGACCATCGAACTTTTCCCAGTCGGACCTTTGTGTCGAGAAGAGGTGCTTGAATGCGGAGCGCAGCAGTCCCGGCTTTTGCGCGTAGCCGGACGCCATCAACGCGGTGGCGTCCTGCCCTTCTCGCAGACCTACCGCGAACGCGTTGTCGCGCAAGGTCTTCAGGAACGCGGCAAGCTTGGCGGAAACGAGACGGGAGACCTCGTTCAGCTCATCGAGAGGGGGAGGCGTGCCGCAGCAGCTCATCAGGCGACCTTTCCCAGCAGGCGGTCGGTGACTTCGTGGGCCATGCGCATCTTGTCTTCATGGGTCTTCAGGAGACACATCAGCGTCTCATGCACGATCTCGGGCCGGTCGTGCAGGTCGGTGACGTCGAGGCCAACGAGGGCTGCCGCCCAGTCGAGCGTTTCGGCCACGCCCGGAACCTTCCGTAAGTCTTCCTTGCGGATCTTCTCGACCATCCGCGCGATCTGCAACGACAGCGAGGCCGCCGCGCCGGGAATCCGCGTCGCTATGATACGCGCCTCGCGGTCGACATCGGGGTAGTCGACATAGTGATAGAGGCAGCGACGGCGCAGCGCATCGGAAAGCTCGCGCGTCCCGTTCGAGGTCAGCACCACATGAGGAATGCTCTTCGCTTCCACGGTGCCGAGCTCGGGGATCGACACCTGCCAGTCGGAAAGCAGCTCCAGGAGAAAGGCCTCGAACTCCTCGTCGGCGCGGTCGACCTCGTCGATGAGCAGCACCGGCGGCGTCTCGCGCCGGATGGCAACCAGCAGCGGCCGCTCCAGCAGGTATTTTTCGGAGAAGATGCGTTCTTCGATGTCGTCCGGCGCGCGGCCCTGACGCGCCTGGATGGCGAGAAGCTGGCGCTGGTAGTTCCACTCGTAGAGCGCGGCCGACTGGTCGAGCCCCTCATAGCATTGCAGACGTATCAACTCCGTGCCGTGGACGGCGGCTAGCGCCTTGGCGACCTCGGTCTTGCCGACACCCGCCTCGCCTTCGAGCAGAAGCGGGCGCTTCAGCAACTGCATGATCGAGATTGCGGTCGCCAACTCCGGGTCGGCGATGTAGCCGGCCTTGGCGAGGTGCGCGGCGATCTCGTCACGGGAAGGGGCGGTCATCGACCGTTCCTATCCCACGACGCCCAGCGACTTGGCCGCCTGCCAATTGCGCCAGAAATCATGCGGCATCTGGATGTGCGTACTCCCAAGGAACGAGAACGCATCGTTGACCGCATTGGAGAAAGCCGGCACGCCACCGACATTCGGGCTTTCGCCGACGCCCTTGGCGCCAATCGGATGGTGCGGCGACGGCGTGACGGTGAAATCTGTTTCCCAACGCGGTGTCTCGACGGCCGTCGGCAGGAAGAAATCCATGAACGAGCCGTTCATCACATTGCCGGTCTCGTCATATTTGATTTCCTGCCCCATCGCGATGGCGAAGGCTTCGGTCAGCCCACCGTGCACCTGGCCCTCGATGATCATCGGATTGATGCGCGTGCCGCAATCGTCGAGCGCATAGAAGCGGCGAACCTTGTAGACTCCCGTGTCGACATCGATGTCCATGACGCACAGATAAGCGCCGAACGGATAGGTCATGTTGGGCGGATCGTAGTAGCTCACCGCTTCCAGACCCGGCTCCATGGTAGACGGCGGCGCATTGTAGGCGATCCAGCAGATATCCTTCATGCCGAGGAACTTTTCCGGCAAACCTTTGACCCGGAAGCCGTCGATATGCCATTCAAGATCGTCCTCATGGACTTCGAGCTTGTAGGCGGCGATCATCTGCGCCTTTGCCTTGATCTTGCGCGCGGCCATGGCGATGGCCGCGCCCGCCACAGGTGTCGACCGCGAGCCATAGGTGCCCAGGCCATAAGGTGCGGTGTCGGTATTGCCTTCCTCGACCATGATGTCGTCGGCCGGAATGCCGATCTCGGTGGCGATGATCTGCGCCCAGGTCGTCTCGTGGCCCTGGCCCTGCGATTTCGTGCCCACCCGGGCGATGCCAGCGCCGGTCGGATGCAGCCTGATCTCGCAGCTGTCGAACATGGCGATGCCGAGGATATCGCAGTTTTTCGACGGCCCGGCGCCGACGATCTCGGTGAAGAAGGAAACGCCGAGCCCCATGATCTCACGCGTCTCGCCGCGCTGGAAAGCCTCCCGCCTTTTCGCCTGCTCCTCCCGCAAGCCGGAGTAGTCGACCTTCTGCATCATCTGCTTCATGGCGGTGTGGTAGTCGCCGGAATCATACTCCCAGCCGAGCGCCGAATTGTAGGGGAACTGCTCCGGCTTGATGAAGTTCTTGAGCCGCAGTTCCGCCGGGTCCATGCCGAGTTTCTGGGCGAGGATGTCCATAGCCCGCTCGATGCAATAGGCTGCTTCCGTAACCCGGAACGAGCAGCGGTAAGCCACGCCGCCCGGAGCCTTGTTGGTGTAGACGCCATCCACCGCCAGGTGCGCGACTGGAAAATCGTAGGAGCCGGTGACGATATTGAAGAAGCCGGCCGGCCATTTCGATGGGTCAGCACAGGCGTCGAAAGCGCCGTGGTCGGCCAACACATGGACGCGCAGGCCCGTCACCTTGCCTTCCTTCGTCGCCGCGATCTCCGTCGTCATGTGGTAATCGCGGGCGAACGAAGTCGAGGTCAGGTTCTCGATGCGGTCCTCGACCCATTTCACCGGCTTGCCAGTGACGATGGAAGCGACCGCCGCGCAGATATAGCCGGGATAGGCGCCGACCTTGTTGCCGAAGCCGCCCCCGATGTCGGGCGCGATGACGTGGATCTTGTGCTCGGGAATCTTGGCGATCAGCGCCACCACGGTGCGGATGACGTGCGGGGCCTGGAACGTGCCGTAGATGGTCAGTTCCCCCTTGATCTTGTCGAAGGAGCATAGGCACTGGCAGGTCTCGAGCGGCGAAGGGTGGGTGCGATGGTAGGAGATCATCTCCTTGATCGTCACCTCGGCTTTGCGGAAGGCCGCATCGGTCAGGTCCTTGTCGCCGACCGTCCACTCGAAGATGTGGTTGTGATGCTTGCGCGGGCCGTGCGCGCCGGTGGTCTTGCCGGCAAGGTCCTCGCGCAGCACCGGCGCGCCGGGATCCATCGCCGTGAACGGGTCGATCTGCGGGTCCAGCTGTTCGTACTCGACCTCGACGGCATTGATGCCGTCATCGGCGGTGTAGCGGTCGGTTGCGACGACGAAGGCGACTTCCTGGTTCTGGAACAGCACCTTGCCGTCCGCCAGCACCATCTGCACGTCGCCCGCAAGCGTCGGCATCCAGGCGAGGTTGACGGTCTTCAGCGTCTCCGCCGTGATGACGGCCAGCACGCCCGGCACCTTCAGTGCCTTCTCTGTGTTGATCGATTTCACCCGCGCATGGGCGTAGGGCGAGCGCACGAAGTCGCCATGCAGCATGCCGGGCAGCTTCACATCGTCGACATACTGGCCCTTGCCTTGCGTGAAGCGCACGTCCTCGACACGCTTCCGCTTGCAACCCATGCCTTCCAGTTTTGCTTCGCGCTGTTCGCGCGTGGGGGTCATGTCGTTCATTCCGCGGCCTCCTGAAATTCCGTGCCGTTGATCTTGGCGGCCGCGTACTGGATCGCCCTGACGATGTTCTGGTAGCCGGTGCAGCGGCACAAATTGCCGGCGATGCCGAAGCGGATTTCTTCTTCCGTGGGGCTCGGGTTCTCCTGAAGCAGACGGTGCGCCCGCACGATCATGCCCGGCGTGCAGAAACCGCACTGCAGGCCGTGCATCTGCCGAAATCCCTCCTGAAGGGCGGAAAGTGTACCGTCGGCATTGGCGATGCCCTCGACCGTGGTGATCTGCGAGCCGTCGGCCTGTACTGCGAACATTGTGCAGCTCTTCACCGACAATCCGTCGATGTCGACGGTGCAGGCGCCGCAATGCGTCGTCTCACAGCCGATATGGGTGCCGGTTAGCTGCAAATTCTCGCGGATGAAATGAACGAGCAGGGTACGCGGCTCGACGAGGCCGTCAACCTCGACCCCGTTCACCGTCATGCTCACCTGGGTCTTTTTTGCCTGGGGTGTCATGTCGTTCCTCCTTAGCCGGCTCTGGCAGCGGCGCGTTTCAGCGCGCGCGTCACCATGATGCCGCCGACGCTCTTTCTGTATTCGACCGGGCCGCGCCCGTCGGCGGCCGGCGACATGATTTCCTCGGCAGCGGCCGCTGCCTTCTTCAGCGAAGCCTCGCCGAGAGTGGTTCCGATCACCGCCCGCGCGGCGTCCTCGGCCAGCAGCGGTGTTTCCGACAGGTTGGTGAGGCCGATGGAGCAGGTGGCGACCTTGCCGCCGGACATTGTGAGCACGACCGCTGCGGCGGCCGTCGCATAGTCGCCGACCTTGCGCTTCAGCTTCTCATAGGCGTAGCCATGGCCGGAAGGCTGTGCCGGCACGGACACCGCGGTGAGTATTTCGCCGGGCTCCAGCGACGTGAAATAGGCGCCCTGATAGAAGTCGCCAGCAGCCTCCTCCCGCACGCCGTCAGGTCCTTCGAGGCGATAGGTTGCGCCCAGCGTCATCATCAGCGCCGGCATGTCGTTGCCGGGATCGCCATTCGCCACATTGCCGCCGATCGTGCCGCGATAGCGCACCTGCGGGTCGGCGATGAGTAATGCCGTCTCTCGCAGGATGGGCAGGGAGGATGCGATCACGTCGGAGGCAAGCAGCTCGTGCTGTGTGATCATCGCGCCGATGACGATGTTGCCGCCTTCGCGGGTAATGCCTTTCAGCCCCTCGACGCCGTGAAGGTCGATCAGATGCTCGGGCGTGGCCAGCCTCAGCTTCATCATCGGGATGAGACTGTGACCGCCCGCGAGCGGACGCGCTTCTTCACCAAGGTCCGAAAGCAGCTTGATGGCGTCGGCCATCGAAGCCGGACGATGGTAGGTAAAGTGTCCCGGTATCATGCTTCCTCCCTTCATCCTTGCGCCTTACAAGGCACGGATGTTGGGTGAATGCTGTCGCGAGCATCTTATGTCAGGCAAGCAGATGGACGGTTAAGTCTCACGAGTGTTGGGCTTTCGCACTAAACACCGGTATTCCCGCACGAATTGTGACAGCAATCCTGACCTGTCGGCCATCAAGCCGAATCGACGTTCCGACGGGTAAGGCCCAGCCGGGCCCGGAGCTCCGCTGTCCTGGCACGGCTTACCGGAACCAGATGCCGAACCGGCCCATCCAGTTCGACCACCGCGCCCTCGCCTTCCTTGCGAACGAAAGCGACGTGCGAAATGGCGATGATGTGGCTGCGATGAACCCGCATGAAGAAGGCCGGGTCGAGATTTTCTTCCGCTTCCGAAATGGACCAGAGTGACATACGTTCGCGGCTGCCGTCGTGCACCTTCGTGTAGTGGGCGTCGGCCCTGATGCTGCGGATGTGCGCTGCCTCGATGAAGTGAACGCCATCGGCCCCTTCGACCGGCAGGCGTGCTGCCAGTTGCGGCGGAGGCTGCCCGAGGCCGCCGAGCGGTAACGGCCTTTGCGCATGAGCCGAAATCGGTCCGGAATCGTCGGTCGTTGCTTCGGCCTCATTCCAGCCGGGAAAAACTCCCGCGTGCCCACTGCCGGCCAATTGGACTGAAACCTGCGATCTCGGCTCAGGCACGAGAAGCAGCAGAAAGCCCCCTCCTATTGCGAAACATAACAGCATCACGACAAGGGAAAGTATCTGCGGCGATGCAACCAGACCATCCGAGGCAAAAAGACAATATTCCCGTCCCGGTGCGAAGCGCATGCCCGCCATCGCGGTATAATGCATGCCGGAAACGGCGATGCCGAAGGCAATCGCGCTGAAAGCCAGACGAGCGCCGCCATGCCGGGCTAGGAATATGCGCAGCCCGCCATAGGCGGCACCAATGGCAATGAGCACTGCCAGTGCGATGAAGACGGGGTCGTGCTCCATATGGAAATTGCCCGTCAAGGCTTCGACGCCGACATAGTGCATCGAGACGATGCCTGCGCCGAGCAGCACGGCGGCAGCCATTACGCGACGGTCTGTCGGCTGGCCGATCGAAACGAAGAACAGCGACACGCCCACCACGAGCACGCAGATGAGAAAGGAGAGGATCGTCGGCAGGACGAGATAAGCTGCATCGGGCGGGATGGGGGCGGCCATCATCCCTGTGAAATGCATCGTCCAGATGCTCACCGCCAGGAAGGCCGCCGCGCCGGCGAGCAAGACCCGGCGAGCCACGCCGGGGGTGCCACGTACGCGCGCGGCAAGCCCGAACCCGGTATAGCCTCCTATGATCGCGATCGCCACCGACAGCGCGACCAAATAAGGATTGTGTCCTTCGAACATCCCGGTACCTACAGGCGAGACACCGCCTGTCCGCCCGCTTCTCCCTGGCTCAAGCTTCGCAAACAGGCCCCGATTTGGCAATGTGAGTTTGGTTCGGTCGATGCTTCCGTGTTCAATGCCTCCGGTCTCGGCTTCCACTGTGACGTACGATCAGGCGAGCCTGTCCGAAGAATGCTGTATCGTTCGGACAAGCTCTTGCCGATGTCCGAAGTTTGCATCATACTTCGGACATGCTCGACCAATCGACCTCCGATCTTCGATCCCGGCTCATATCCCGCATCGACGCCACGCCGACAGAGGTGTGGACGCCCAGCGATTTCGCCGATCTGGGCAATCGCGCGGCGGTCGACAAGACGCTTCAACGCCTTGTCGCGGTCGGCGAGCTGCGACGGATTGATCGCGGGCTCTACGACCGGCCACGCAAGAGCAACCTCACCGGCAACCCGATGGTCCCCGACTATCGCGCCGTCATCAGGGCCGTGACTCGGCGGGACCAGGCTCGCGTCGTGGTAGACGGTATGACCGCTGCGAGCGATCTCGGCCTCACCACGGCCGTCCCCGCTCGGATCGAGGTGCTTGTAGACGCCCGACTGAAACCCATCTCGCTTGGAAAGCAGGTCATCCATTTCAAGTCAGCGGCACCCAGCCGTCTTTATTGGGCGGGACGCCCGGGCATGCGCGTTGTCCAGGCGCTCTACTGGATGCAAGACATGATGGCGGAGGAAGAGGGTCGAAAGGCCGTGGAGAACACCCTGCGCAAACTCTTCGCCGATCCGAAGCACGGAAAGGAGCTATGCGATGATCTTCGCGCGGGCCTGTTTGCGATGCCGATCTGGATGCAGGATTTTCTGAGGCCCTTGATCGAACCTGCCGACACCATACCGGAAGATCGCTCTTGAGCAGCGCGACTTATAAAGGAATCATCTCCGCGGTGCCCGGAGAGAAGCTCGATCTTTTCTTGACGATAGCGAACAGGCTTGGTGCGCCGATTGGCAACATCGAGAAGGGTTTTTGGGTCTGCTGGACCCACCACGCTTCGAGGACATACTGACGTCGATGGAGGCTATCGAGCGGATGGCGAACAATCCCGAACAGCTTCGGTCGTGATCGGTGCCCGTCGTTTTATCCGGCAGTCTCGGCTCTCATCATTCTCCATATTGAATCGCCATTGCTGAGCGTCTTGGAAAAGAGATGCAGCGAACGGTGACAATACGATAGGCCACTAACGCCCCCCTCAACGATCAGATAAAACGCTCACATGCCATTTCGATTTGTTCATACAGCTGACTTGCATCTCGACTCCCCACTGCGCTCGCTTGCGATGCGCAATAGTGATCTCGCCGAACTGATTGGCGACGCAACGCGACAGGCCCTGATCGCCATCGTGAATCTCTGTATCGACGAGCAGGTGGATGCGCTGATCATTGCCGGCGATCTTTATGACGGCGATCAGACGTCGATGAAAACCGCCCGGTTTCTTGCAAGCCAGATGCAGGTCACTTCTCGGCGAAAATCCCGGGTCAGATCTCAGCGGAAATCAACAGCTTCTCCTTGCTGAGCAGCCCCGCATCCTCGAGCGCCTCGCGGTCGGGTAGATCACGCAGGGTGTCGAGCCCGAACTCGAGCAGGAATGCCTGCGTCGTGACATAGGTGTAGGGCGCGCCCGGCTGCGGCGCGCGCGGCCCCGATGCGATGAAGCCGGAAGAACGCAGGTTGCCGATCAGGTCGCGGCTGATCTCGCGGCCGAAAAACGTCGACAGCTCGGCGCGGGTGATCGGCTGGAAGTAGGCGATGCACATCAGCACCAGCACCTCGGACTCGCTGAGGTCGGCCGCTCGCTGGTTTTCACCGACGGCTGTGCCAAATGCACTGCGGATCGCGTCGGCATAGGCCGGTCGGGTCAGGTGCCGAAAACCCCCGGCGACGGCGACCAGGTCATAGGGACGGCCACGCAGTTCCTCGCGGATGTCGTCGATGAGAAGATCGATGCTGCAGCCTTTTCCTACGATCCGCGCCAGCGTCTCGCGGCAGACCGGTTCGCTGGCCGCGAAGATGGTGGCCTCGACGCGATGCATCCATTCGCGCCAGCGCGCCTCCGGCGGCAGGTGATCCAGCTCGCGATCGAAGAGACCTTCGTCCGGCCGCCCCTTCCCTCTCCTCGTGCGGGCCGCTTCCACCATCGTCCTCAGAGCCCGTAGATGCGGAAGGTCGTACGGCCGCTGAGCTCGCGCGCGGCGCCAAGCTCGGCCAGACGATCGAACAGCCGCCGGCTGGCCCAGCGCGACAGGTTTTTGCTGGTCAACGTTCCGGACACCGCATCATCGCTGAGTAGCCGGTCGATGACGTCGCCGGCCGCCCTAGATCGCAGCTTCGGAACGACCGCGCGCAAGCGATCGGCCTGCTCCGCCATGTTCGCCGCCAGCCGGCAGGCCTCTGCCGCTCCGAGGGCCGCAGCGATGAACACGGCCTGCTCGAACCCATCGCTACCCGGTCGGGCGCGGCGGCCATCCGGTCCAGCGCGCAGCAGCGGCGCGTGGATCTGGGACCCAAGGATCGGCGCGGCATGACGCCAGCCCATGCGCCAGGACAGCGCGCGGTCCGCCAGCCACCAGGCGAGGATTTCGGCTTTGGGGTCTTCCCGCATGACGGCGGCAGCGACGCGCGCGGCGACCATGGGCGCCGGCGCGCCCCCGCGCACCTCGTCACGCACGATGTCGATCAGATCGCCAAAGCCGTCCGACCAGCCGACGCCGAGCAAGGCGACGACCGCCTGCAGGTCCTCGATGACTGGCGGCTGCGAGCGACCGACGAGCCGGCGCCAGGCGGCGAGCACATTGCCGGCAGGTCCCGGCTCGTCTCCGGGCTGGCGCAGCAACCAGGCGTCGCGCAATTCCGCCTCGGGCATCGTAAAGTTAACGGAACTTGGGGCTTGATAGGCGATGAAGAGGCATGACAGACCGTGATCCGCTCTACCGTCGCCACCGCTTTCCCGCTGAAATCATTGCCCACGCGGTGTGGCTCTATTTCCGTTTTCCCCTGAGCCTGCGGATGGTCGAAGACATGCTGGCCGCTCTTGGCATCATTGTCTCGCATCAAACGATCCGGCTACTCGAACGACCGCTTCACGGTGAATCTAAATTCGTTCGGCAAAGCGCCTGATGCGTTGCACCAGGCGCCTCTTGTTCCTGTCACATCGCGTTACTTGATGGCGAGGATGTCGAAGTTGTGGACGTTAGCGACCACACCGTCGTCCCACCCGCCAGCGACCAACTCCGCTGCCCGTTCGTTCAGCAGCCCGGCGACTTGACCGGCAAAGTGTGCTTCACGGCCAGCATTGTTGGTGAAGATGTCGAAGATTGCGAAGGATGTTTCGTCAATCTGCAGCGCCGCCCAGAACAATGTGCCGGGTTCGGTTTCTCCGACGATGGGACCAGCTGCGGTCAGCAAGGCTGCCAATTCCGGCCCTCTGCCGGGTGCTGCTTCGAGCGTGATGTACGTGGCTGTCGTGGCCGAGTAGAGATCAACCGGTTCCCTCACCGACAGGACATCGGAATTGTTGATATTCGCGACAACACCATCGTCCCAGCCCCCGGCGACCAGCGCGTCGGCATTTTGGTTCAAAGCCGCGGCCACAGCGCCGGAGAAATGCGCATTGCGCGCTTCTTCATCCACGAAGATATCAAAGATCGCGAGCGTATCGTCGGCTTGTAAGGCAAACCAAAGCACGGTGCCTGGTTCGGTGTCCGCGACAATCGGGGCGGCTCCGGCCAGAAATTCGGCGAATGCTTCGGTCTGGCCTTCAGCGGCGGGCATGGCGATGTAGCTGGCAGTGTGATTTTCCATTGGGGTTTCCTGTGCGGGTGCAGATGTCGTGATCAAGGCCAAAGCGGCGAGTGTCTTGAGAATTTGGGCTTTCATGGTCGCCTCCTGATTGAGAGGTCGTTGTGTTTGGTTTCGATGCACCCTTTTCCCATGCCGAATGCCTCAGGCACCAATCCCGAACTTCTATTCTTTGATAGACATGTGCTATGGTGAACCTCATGGCGGAAAGTGACGGAGACTGTGGCAGTGGAGATGAACCAGATCAGGTATTTTTTGGCTGTCTGCCAGCATCGCAACTTCACCCATGCCGCTAGCGCCTCAAATGTTTCCCAACCGTCCTTGACGACCGCGATCAAGAAACTTGAACACGAGCTCGGGGGTGATCTGTTTGTCAGGGACCGCGCGGGATGCAGGTTGACGGCACTCGGAAAACTCATGCAGCCAAGGCTACAGAAAGCGCATGACGAAACGCAGGCAGCTAAGGCAGAAGCCGTCCGCCACACGCGACTAGAGCGGGTTCCTATTTCTGTCGGTGTTGGCGAAACGATTGGTCACAACCGGATTTCAGCCGCCGTGGAACGCTTCCGTACACGATTGCCGCAAGCCGAAATAGAGTTGATCGTGGCGTCTGCCTCCAAGCTTCTGGCCGGATTGCGAGAGGGTGAATTTGACGTCGTTGTCACAGCGGCGACGGTCAGTGAAGACCTCTATCGAATAGACCAGCTCTATGACGAGTCCTACAAGGTTGTGGTGTCCAAGTCGCACCCGTTGTCTGAACGAGACGCTATTTCTCTTTCGACACTCGCTGAAACTGACATGCTCGATCGACCCAATTGCGAAATGCGGGATGCGTTGCATGGGGCATGTGCAGACCAAGGTCACGAACTCTACGCGGCCTATCGGTCAAATCGCGTGGATTGGTTAGTCGAACTCGCGCGGCAGGGATTAGGCGCGGTGATTTTGCCAACCACGGCAATTCCAGCAGACAGGGGCCTCGTTTCGATACTCATCGACGGCCTTGAAATTTCGCGAACTGTTTCTGCTCTTCGTTATCGGCACCAAACGACGAGACCAGAGACAAATGATCTGATCCGTGAGATTGCGCGTGTGTAGGCGTAGTATGGAGGCGTCGCCTTAACCGGCTGGTGCGGATCGAGGCAATAGTCTATCGGCATGACTGACGATGCGTCCGCCCGATACAAACGCCACCGCTTTCCAGCCGAGATCATCGCGCATGCGGTATGGCTCTATTACCGGTTCCCGCTGAGCCTGCGCGATATCGAAGACCTGCTTGCCGAGCGCGGCATTGCCGTCTCGTTTCAGACCGTCTCAGAATGGACGACTAAGTTTGGCCTGAAATTCGCCCATCAACTCAAGCGGCGGTCGATCGGCAACTTCGCAGACAAATGGCATCTCGATGAGATGGTCGTATCGATCAAGGGCAAGAAATACTGGCTGTGGCGCGCCGTCGATGCCAACGGCTACGTTCTCGATGCTCTGCTGCAAAGCCGCAGAAACAAGGGAGCCGCTCTTCGGCTGATGCGCAAATTGTTGAAGAGCCAAGGTGTTGCGCCGCGCGTGATGGTGACAGACAAGCTGCGTTCTTATTCCCTCGCAAAGCGAGAGATCATGCTGGGGATCGAACACCGTTCGCACAAAGGGCTCAACAACCTCGCAGAAAATTCTCACCTTCCCGTTCGACGACGAGAGCGACGCATGATGCGGTTCAAGTCGGCAGGTCAATGCCAACGTTTCGTCTCAACCCACGGCCAAATTGCCAATCTTTTCCAACTTCATTGAAAACACCTGAATGCCGCTGATCATCGCCAACTCCGCGCCCTCGCCAGCGCCACCTGGCGTGAGATCGCGTTGCCGATCCAAGCCTGAGATTCAGGACAAAGAAATGATTGCGTCCTACGTCAGGTTAAGGCGACGCCACCAAAATTCCACACATTCGAGAAGGGCGATGCCTACCCGGCGCTGACGAACCACATCGGGGTCCCGATTAACGCCGCGTTGATTCTCGATCATTGGGACGATCTGCTCCATCTGGCAGCCTCGATCACGACGCGGTCCGTCGTCCCCTCGACCATCCTCAAAAAGCTCTCGGCGTCTCCGATGGAAAGCCAGCTGGCAAAGGCGCTGCGGGAACTCGGCCGGATTGAGCGCTCGCTGTTCATGATCGAATGGTATTCGAGCCCGGCCTTGCGCCGACGGTGCCAAGCCGGCCTCAACAAGGGTGAGGCAGCGCATAAGCTCAAACGTGCGGTGTTCTTCCACGAGCGCGGCGAAATCCGTGACCGCTCATTCGAGAGCCAAGCATTCCGCGCGTCTGGCCTCAATCTCGTCGTCAGCGCCATCGTGCACTGGAACACCGTCTATCTCGACCGCGCTGTCACTCATCTGAAGCGAGAGGGCAGAAACATTCCCGACACGCTGCTCAAGCACGTCTCGCCGCTCAGTTGGGAACACATCAACCTGACCGGCATCTACACCTGGGATACTGAGCACCAGATGCCCGAAGGCTTCCGATCGCTTCGCTTGCCAGCCCCAGTCCGGCGAGCAGCATGATGTTCATGCTTCATTCGGCCTTAGCGTACGATTTTGAGCAGCTCTTGTTCTGACCCCAAGTATATGCGCACACGGCTGGAAGAGCTGGCCCGTCCGTATCGGATTGTTGTCGTTGCGCGCAGCATGACCGGGTTGAGGGGCGCGGTGGCCTCCGGTCTTGCGGTTAGCGTCATGATGCGCAGCAGCGTAACCGGGGAGATGCGCGAACTCACCGCGCACGATGGTTTCCCCCCACTCGCGCAATTGTCGATCCGGCTCGAGAAAGCCCATATGAAGAAGTCAGCGGTGGTGGATGCACTGGAGCAGGCGCTGCTCGCCGCTGTGTCCGAAGGCCTTCACGAATCCTCGTGGTAGCCGGCGATCAAGGCTGAAGGTCGGAGACGAGGCCACATGCAGATCATCGATCTTGCAATCAGTTTATCGGATATCCCGGGTCCTTACCCTGAGATCGTCGATGTGACCGTAGCCATCCAGCATGGTTGCAGGCCTTGGGCAGACCGCGGGAATCCGGCGTCTGCCCCCTGTGATGGAGCTCATCGCCGCCCCCATGCGGGAGCAGGAATCCGGCCTCCCGCGATCCGACACTTGCCAGTTCCGCTGACATGTCGATCAGCTCCTGCGCGACACAATGTGGACGCCCTCGCGCTGCACGCGACCCTTGACGCCGATCATGCCGGAGCCGAGCAAGATACGGCGACATTTCTCGAAGACTTTCGTCCAGACAACGGGATTGACGACCCCCTTGGCTATGTCGAGCGCGCACCGGACCCGACCGATTGGTGTATCCGTTACGCCTGGAACTCCAGCTTGCTTCCGTCGTGGAAGCGACTGAACCGGAAGTTCCGGATGTCGATGGCCGGCGTTGTTCCCGTCGCGAGATCCGCGAGCAGACTGCCGGCGGCGGGCCCCCAGGTCAGGCCGTAATAAAGACCGCTCCCGATCAGGAGGCCAGGCGCCTGTTCGACCTCGGAGATCACCGGCATGTTGTCCAGCGTGGTCATCAGCGATCCGGCCCACTGGTCACGGATCTTGATGTCTGCGAAAGCCGGATGCGCGGCCTTGATCACCGCCCATCCATTCGGTGCTCTGTCGGGATGGATTTCCGGCTCAAAGATCCTGATGCGCTCGAACGGGCTCTCCTCATCCAGCGGCCACCGGCTTGGCGTCCTCAGATCGCGCCAGAAGCCGCTCAGGGACAGGGTCGGATCGACCATCGACCCCATGGCCTGCAAGGCGGGCAGGAGGCTGAAGAAGCGCTTGATGGTATCCGGCGTGATCGGACCCACCGCATCGGGTTGCGCGCCGGTGTAGCCGCCATCGATCTCCCGGCGTAGCAATGCACCCGGCAGGATGGCGGAGATTTCCGGGCCGTTGGCGACCGGCTCGATGCTGGACATGGTTGCATAGGCCGCAACCTGCGGAAGGTCGAGGCCGATGCTGCCGGCGAACAGCGGCGACCATACACCACCGGCCAGAATGACGACACGCGCTTTGACCGTGCCTTTTTCCGTCGCCACGCCTGCAATGCGACCACCTTCCATCTCCAGGCCTCGCACGGCGCAGTTTTGATAGATTTTGGCCCCAAGCTTACGCGCACCCAGTGCCGCCGGCGCCGCGAGCTTGGGTTCGGCCTTGCCTTCGCCATCGCTTGACAGCGCGCCTTTCCACTGCCCGGCCATGCCCGGCATGAGGGTGGCGGCTTCTTGGGCCGATATCAGCCGCGCCCCGCCATTGGGAAGATCCCTGACACTTTCCAGCCACTGGCGCGCAGCCTCGACCTCCTCGTCCGACTGGTGGAATGCCACCAGCCGAACCGGTCGATAACCGGTTTCCTCGCCGGTCAGCGCGTTCATGCCTCGCCAGAGACCGCGCGAGAGCTCGGTGATTTCCTGCTTCAACGGTGACTGCATCTGGCTTTCGATCCAGCCGGTCGAGCGGCCGGACGCCTCGCCGGCAATCACGCCCTTCTCGAACAATGCGACCGGGACGCCACGCTGCGCGAGATAGAGCGCCGCCGAGGTGCCGACGAAGCCGCCTCCGATAATGGCGACCTCGACCTGGTCCACCAGATCGGTGTCTGTCTCGATCGCCCGCGCCCTTGATCGTCGCGGCGCGCGCCGGCATCAGCAAAGGCGGTCTCGTTTACAGTTTCGCGACCAAGGACGAACTGGTCGCGGCCGCGCTGGAGCGGGAGATGACACGGTTCCAGGCGGCAGTGGACAAGCGCAGCGGCCCGGTAGGCCCGGCGTCCGATCGACAACTTCTGGCCCATGTCGAGGAAGCACTGGCCGAGGACGATTCGCTTGCCCGGCAGGCGGCCTTCCTGATGGTCACGCTGGTTCATGCCCCGGACATGATCGGCCCGGCGCGTGATTTCTATCGCAAGCTGTTCGGACTTTTCGATCCTGAAACAGCGCGTGGCCGGGATGTTCGCCAGGCGATCCTTGCCGTCGAAGGGATGTTTCTTCTACGCGGACTGGGTTTGCATGACGTGCAGATCGAGGACTGGAGATCCGTTCTCGAACATGCCGCAGGAAGGATCAAAAACGGAATTCGCGGCTGAAACGCCCAGACGATGGCTGCAACCAGCGATCGAATGCGCCGGGAAAGGCGATCCGCTCAACACCATCTGCCAGTTCGGGATGTCACAGGAAATGTTGATAGACGCGGGCCCAAGGGCCCGCGTCTATCATTCTCAGACCAGAGCTGCCTTGACGGTTGCGCTGATTGGCGTGGTCGGGCGGCCGATCAGGGCGGAAAGTTGCCTTCCGTCGTCGAACAGCGCGCCTTGGGAAGCGCTGACATCCCAGCCGGCAATGGCGGCGGCGAGCCCTTCGGGAAGGCCGAAGCCCTTTAACGCGGCGGCATAATCGGCCTCGGACAGATTCCGGTAGGGAATGTCTTTGCCGGTCTGCTTCGAGATTTCGGCGGCCAGGTCGGACAGAGTATAGGCATCATCACCGGCCAGTTCATAGGTCTTGCCGTCATGACCTTCGCCGGTCAGGACCGCCGCGGCCGCCTCGGCAAAATCCGCTCGCGGCGCCGAGGAGATTTTGCCGTCGCCGGCGCTGCCGATGAATGCACCGCCCGCAAGGGCTCCTCCGATCGAGCCGGTGTAGTTCTCGCTGTACCAGCCGTTGCGCAAGATCGTATGGGCGATGCCCGAAGCCTTCAACTCGGTCTCGGTTTCCCTGTGTTCGGGAGCGAGGCTGAGCGGCGATGAATCGGCACGCAGCAGGCTGGTATAGACGATGCGCTTGACGCCCCCTTTCCTGGCGGCCTCGATGACGTTGTGATGCTGGGTGGCGCGCTTGCCGACCTCGCTGGACGAGATGAGCAGCAGCGTATCCACCCCCGACAGGGCGGCAACGAGTGTTTCGGGCCGGTCATAATCGGAGGCGCGCGCCGCCACCCCAAGATCGGTCGCCTTCTCGGGCGAGCGGACCAGGGCCACGATTTCGGCAGCGGGCACCTTCTGTTTGAGTTTTTCGACGACGATGCGGCCAAGCTGGCCGGTGGCGCCGGTAACGGCGATGGTCATTGCACAACTCCTTGCTTCGATTGTCGCTGAATGCCACATAGGACCAGTTCAAACTTTCCGGAAGTACGCACAAAAAGGTTAGTGTAAAAAATGAGCGCTCATCCCGATATCGGCCCTCCGCAAGAAGCGGCGGCACTCTCCTCCCGGCCGGCACGCGGGAACCTGCTGGCGGTCGAATGCCCGTCGCGCATCGTTCTCCAACATCTGACCAGCCGCTGGGGCGTCCTCGTTCTCATCGCACTGCGATCGGGTCGGCATCGGTTCAGCGATCTGCGGCGCAAGGTCGGCGGCGTCAGCGATCGCATGCTGGCGCAGACCCTGCAGTTTCTCGAAGCCGACGGTATGGTCGAGCGCAAGGATTTCCAGGTCGTGCCGCCACATGTGGAATACACCTTGACCCCACTCGGTCTCGAAGCGGCGGAAAAAGTGCAGGCCCTGGCCGACTGGATCGAGACCAGTCTGCCCCGGATTGCCACGCATTGGGGGCAGGACTATCCAGGTTGATGAGACCGGTAATTTCTTCTGTGGTTGCCGCCAGTGATGCAAGAAGTTTCTGATCATGTGGGGCGGTGATCGAGCGCGGTCTTCTGTAAGGCCTTTGAGTGCGGCGCTTTCAGAAGCCGCTGGCCGGTATGGTGATCCGCGGATCGGGTCCATATCTCTGGGACGAGCTCGCAGGCTCGGAGAAATTATCTGGTTTTCCCGATCCAGATCTGTTCGATCATTTTGCCCATTCAGGACGTCGCCTTCTTGCCTCCCCGTTGCCGGCGTCAGCCTTGCGTAGCCTCTTGATCAGGCTACGGTTGCTGCTGCCGGAACCCGGTAATCCTGCTGCTTTGTCAGCATGGCCCAGATTGTCCGGGCCATCTTGTTAGCGAGCGCGATCGCAACCAGCATCCGTGGTTTGCGCGCCATCATCTGCGCCAGCCAGGAACCTTCCGGGATCGATTTACGACCCATCCAGTTCAGACGGGACATTGCGCCGATAATCAACAATCTACGCAGATCAGCTTGCCCTGCCTTGGAAATGCGCCCGAGCCGCTCTTTGCCCCGGAGGAGAATTGACGCGGAACCAGGCCGAGCCAGGCAGCGAAGTCGCGCCCACACTTGAAGCTCGCCATTGGCGGGGCAAAGGCTTCGAATGCCAGGGCGGTCAAGGGACCAACGCCGGGAACGGTCTGCAGTCGCCGCGCCGTGTCAGCCTCAGCCGCCAGCGTCTTGATCTTGTCAGTCCTGGCATTGATGCGCACCGTTTTCCTCGGCGATCTGTTCCAGCAAGTCGCGGCATTCTTCACGCAACAGGTCAGGTAAGTCGCTGTTCGATGCATCCAGGATCTCTTCGATCCGCTTGATCTGGCGAATTCCCTGCGGAACAACGTGGCCGTATTCATAGAGGCAGGCCCGCAGTGCGTTGACCAGTTCAGTGCGCTGATGGACCAATCGTTCCCGAGCGCGAAACAAAATTGCCAGGCTTTGCTGATCCGCTGATTTAGGTTCGACAAAACGCATGGTCGGTCGGCTGGCCGCCTCCACGATCGCTTCAGCATCCGTTGCGTCGTTTTTCTGCCGCTTCACTAATCGTCAGGTGAGCATAATGCGAAGGAACGTGCGCAGATCGGCTGATTGTCAGCATTTCCGCTCACATTCCTCCGCATTATTTCAGAGCGTGTCGAGCCAGGCGAGCACGCTTGCATCGCGCTTCCAAGATGGCTGGCCTCCGGGTGTGGTTGGAACGGCGACCTTGTCCAGGGCTTTCCGTTTCGTTTCCAGATTGGCCCTGGCATAGTGGTTGGTCGTGTCGAGGCTCACGTGGCCGAGCCAGCTTCGAATGACCGTAACGTCGACGCCCGCCGAGATGAGGTGCACGGCGGTGGCGTGCCGGAAGGCGTGTGGCGTTACATGCTTGGCACGCAGCGTTGGCATGGTTTCGGCCGCCGCCTTCACGTAGGCGGCGAGCTTGAACCGGACCCCCGAGGCGCTGAGCGGCTCACCATAGCGGTTGACGAACAGCCGCTGGTCGGGTGCTCGTGGTTGCCGTTCAAGCAGTTTCTTCAGCAACATCACGGTTTCCGGCCAGAGCGGGCAGATACGTTCCTTCCGGCCTTTGCCGGTCAGACGCACGCAGTTCGGGCTTTCGAACCGGATTGCTTCGGGGCACAGGTCGATCGCTTCCTCTAGCATTACAGTTGCATAGTTGACTTGAGATGAGCACGTTTGGCGGCGGCTTGATGTGCGCGTCTCCAGCATGACCATGCTATGATGTAGGCGGGCTCTATACGACGCCGGGCAAGTTTGTTGGCGATGCGTCGGACTTCCTGGATGGACCAGCGGATCAGATCCTGATGGTCGGCCTCCTCGGTCTTTTTTGGGGCGTCACGTCATTCGCGCGGTACCGGATCACCGCCATCATGGCGAAGGCGAGCATGACTAGCGAGACGTGGCGATTCCAGCCATGCCATGACCGGGTTTCATTGTGATCAAGGCCGAACTCGTTTTTGGCGGTCTCGAAGCTGTCTTCAAACGCCCAGTGACGGCCTTCGACGGCGACAAGGGCCTGGATGTCCGTGCCGGCCGGGCACCAGGTAGTGAAGAAGGCGAGATCACCATCGCTGATATTGCGGCGGATCAGCAGGCCGCGGGTCCAAAGTCCTGATTGGGTATCATCATATTCGTCGGCGTCGAGATCGGCGAGTTCACAGTAAACCCAGTCATGGAGCCGGCCGCCTTTGGTGCCCTCGCCAGCAGAAAGGCGCTGCCATGCACCTGGTTCAAGGTCTCGTGCGATCTCCGCAGCGGTGCCAGCGACCGCAGGTTTGCCCGACCATGAGCCAAAGTGGTGGTCCGATTTAACCCCCAGAACATAGCCTTTGCAGGCTCGGCGTAGAGCCTGTTCGACGTCGCCGACGCCATACACGGCGTCCGCCGCAACCCAGGCGAACGGCACATCGGCTGCCAGCGCACGCCGTATCATCTGAACAGCGAGCGTCGGCTTGGTGGCGAAGGCTACAGCTTCAGGGGGTATTGCCAAATTGTTGCGGCTTGGACGCAGTGAGCTTGAGCGACGCGGAGTTATGGGATCATTTCAGCAGTATACTCGGCCCAAAGGCCGAAAGCATCAGCCCTTGCATGACGGTAGGAGTGTGCTGAGAGTCGAAAACGGCTGGGGCGGAAGATTATGTTGATTTGATCGTGTGCCGACAGGAAGCGTTGTGCCTGCCGAAGCGATTTGAACCGGCCCATGATCTTCTCCCGTTTTCGGGTTGGACGATGGGAGACTTCAATTCTGTTGTTCAATCCCTTGTGTGCCCGATGATCCACATTGGGTGCGAGGGTCTGAACGGGGTTGGTGTAGCTGCGCAGTTTGTCCGTCACCACGACCCGCGGCTCGCCGAATTGCTCGACCAGTTTGCGGAAGAAACGCTTGGCAGCCTTGGCGTTCCGGCGCGGTTGAACCAGGATGTCGAGCACGTCGCCGTCGGCGTCAATCGCCCGCCAGAGCCAATACTTCACACCGCAGATGGTGATCACGGCCTCATCCAGATGCCATTTGCGGTTCGGCTTTGGCCTATCCCTGCGAATGCAGCTGGCGAAATGGCGGCCGAAACGGTTGACCCAAAGCCGAACGGTTTCCCGGCTGACCAAGATGCCCCGCTCGGCCAGAAGATCCTCGACATCGGCCGTGCTCATGGCAAAACGGTGATACGCCCAAACTGCATAGGCAATGATCTCACGAGGGAAGCGAAAACCCTTCAGGCGGGCAAAGGAGCGCGGCAACTTCATCAGATCCCGATACCCGAAACGCTGAACTCAAACAAATTGGCAATACCGAAATGGCTTCGCCGGAAAGCGATCAGACGGCGATCGCTTCGACCAGTTTCTGTCGATCGTGCTCGGCTTCGGCGTCCCCCTCCAGCACCACCCGCCCGCGATCGATCACATAGAAGCGGTCGCAGACCGCCAAGGCCTCGTGCAGGTTCTGCTCGACGAGAAGGACGGCCACGCCCTTTTCTTTCAGGTCGCGGACTATGGCGAAGATCTCGGCGACAATCATCGGCGCCAGACCTTCGCTCGGTTCGTCGATCAGCATGGCGCTCGGGCTTCCGACCAGCACGCGGCCGATTGCCAGCATCTGCTGCTCGCCGCCTGAAAGGGTGGTGCCGAGTTGCCGGCGCCGCTCCCTTAGCCTCGGGAAGCGCTCGTATATCTCCTCCATTGCCGCGGCCTCTTCGGCGCGTCTCCGCCCACGCTTCTGCAACAGGCCGAGTTCAAGGTTTTCCTGCACCGACAGGCCCGGAAAGATACGGCGGTCCTCCGGCACGAAACCGATGCCGCGGCGGGCGATCTGGTCCGGCGCAAGCCCACCGACGGCAGTACCGGCGAAGGTGATCGCCCCGCTGGTCGGCCGGACCCAGCCGGCCACGGCCTTCAATAACGTGGTCTTGCCGACGCCGTTGCGCCCGAAGATGCCCACGACTTCGCCCGGCGCCGCAGTCAGCGTCACGCCCTGTATGATGTGGCTCAGGCCATAATGAGTATGAAGGCCGTCGATCTGGATCATGGCTTCGCGTGTCCGAAATAGGCCGCCTGAACTTTGGGATCCTCGCGCACTTGTATGGGCGTGCCGTCGGCAAGCTTGCGGCCCTGATGCATGACGATGACGCGGTCCGAGATGCTCATGACGAGTCCGATATCGTGCTCGATCAACAGCACCGCGACGTCCGCCGCCACCGATCTGATAAGTTCCGTCGCGACCTCCGTGTCGCCGTGGCTCATGCCCTGTGTCGGTTCGTCGAGAAGCAGAAGACGTGGACCGCAGGCCAGCGCCACTGCGATCTCGAGGCGGCGCTGCTCGCCGTGGGAGAGTTCGCCCGCGAGATTGGCGGCATTTTCTTCCAGGGAGAAGCGCGCCAGCAACTGCTCCACACGCTCGGCGGTCTGCTTGCTGAGACGCACCGGCAGGAAGGAGCGGGAGCGGGTTTCCAGCGGCTGGCAGGCGAGGCGCAGGTTCTCCCTCACCGTCAGCTCGAAAAACAAATTGGTGATCTGGAACGAGCGCCCGATGCCGATGGCACGCAGACGATGGGGACGGATCCTCGTGCGTTCGACGCCGTCCACCAGCACACGGCCGGATCGCGGCCGGATCGTGCCCGAGATCAGGTTGAAGAGGGTCGATTTGCCCGCGCCGTTGGGACCGATGACCGTTGTCACCCCCGTGCCGTCCACGGTGAAACTGACATCGTCGACGGCACGGATGCCGCCGAACGAGACGCCGAGCCCTTTCAGTTCGAGTATCGGCGCGTTCATTTGCCAGCCTCCCCCCGCACGAGGCGGCTGAGCGCGGGGCGGACGAGGCCGACGATCCCCTTGGGAAGGAAGATCACCGCCGCCATGAACAACACCCCGATGACGATGAGGTGGTGCTCCGTCCAGGTTCCGATCACGGATTTGAGCACGGTGAGCAGGATGCTGCCGTAGAGCGCACCCACCAATGTGCCGATGCCGCCGAGGACCACGGTGATGACGGCATTGCCGGAGGTGGCGAAGAACAGGAGTTCGGGGGAGACGAAACCGCGCAGCATCGGATAGAGCGCGCCCGAAAGTGCTGCGATCACCGCCGCCAGCACGTAGGCCGCGAGCCGGTGCGGGAGCGGCGCATAGCCCAGGAAGGGCACGCGGCGGTCGTTCGCCTTGAGCGCGATCAGCACACGGCCGAAGGGTGTGTCGAGCAGATAGGCCGTTACGGCGTAGAGGATCACGATGACGGCGAGCGTGACGAGGAAAAACCCCGCCGCCGAATTCGACTGTATGGTGATGAAGCCGAGGTCGACCGGCACGATGGGTATGCCAATCAGTCCGTCGGATGCCCCGAGGGCACGGGTGTTGTAGACGACCTTGGAGATGACCTGCGCCATGCCGAACGTGATCAGCGCGAAATAGACGCCGCGTACGCGGTTGGCGATGATGCCGCCGACGATGCCGACGACGAGGGCGGCGACCAGCGTGGCGCCCATCGCAGCCCAGAAGGACGGCACGAGCTTGAGCACCACGCCCGACACATAGGCGCCGAGGCCGAAATAGAGCGCCTGTCCGAGCGAAAGCAGACCGTTATAGCCGAGCAATATGTCGACGGAGAGGGCAAGGCCGGCGAAGATGAGCGCTTCGGTGGCGAGGCGCAGATAGAAGACCGTGCCGGTCGCCGCGCCGATCGCGGCGAAGATGATGCCCGCGACCACCAGAACCGCGACCATCAAATGGCTTGCCGTCATCGCGGCGGTGAGACGGTCACGCATGGCCGATCCTGCCGAACAGGCCCTGCGGGCGTACCATCAGGACCGCGACCATGATCCCGAAGACGATCGGGTCGGTCCAGACCGGCGAGATGTAGAGGCTGGCGATCGCCTGGATCTGGGTGAGCACCAGACCGGCAACGACCACGCCCGCAATCGAGCCCATGCCGCCGACAATGACGACGGTGAACGCCATGAGGATGAAGTCGCGCCCCATGGTGGGAAAGACGGAATAGATCGGCGCGAGCAGGACGCCGGCGAGCCCCGCAAGCGCGATACCGAAGGCGAACGCGCCGGCATAGACATGCGTAACGGGCACACCCATCGAGCCGGCCATGTCGCGGTCGAAGGCGGCCGCACGCACCATGGCGCCGAGCCGCGTGCGGTAGACGATCAGCGCCACGGCGGCGATGACGGCAAGGCCGAAGACGATCAGGAAGAGACGATAGGTCGGCAGGAAGATGCCGAACATATCGATCGCTCCCTTGATGGGCGTCGGCGGGCGCTGGGTGTTCGGGCCGAAGATGACCTTGAGTACGTCCTCCAGCACCAGCGCGAGGCCGAAGGTCAGAAGCAGGGTCGAGACGTGCCGGTCCGGCGTGTTGAAGACCCGCTGGATCAGCCCTCGCTCGACGACGTAGCCGAGCGGCAGCATCAGGAGCGGCACGAGCACCAGCAGCAGCCAGAAATCGATGCCTACGGCACCCAATGCCAATGCAAGATAGGCGCCCACGGCGTAGAACTCGCCGTGGGCCATGTTGATGACGTCAAGGAGCCCGAAGATGATCGTCAGGCCGAGCGCGACGAGCACGACGGCTACGCCGATGGCCAGCCCGTTGACGATCTGGGGCGCCAGCACAAACTGGAGATAGTCGACGGCGTTCATTCTTCGGGTCCCCGTCCCTTGGTTCCTCAGAATTTCTCGCAGGCATCCTTGCCGATCGCCTCGTCGCCCGAGACGTCGGAATAGATGGTGAACTTGCCATCGGTGACGCGCACGACATACATCGGCTGGATCGCCTGGTGATCGCCCGCGCGCATGGTCTTCTCGCCTTGCGGGGTCATCCACTTCAGGTCTTCCATGGCCTTGCGCACGGCGTCGGTGTCGGTCGACTGCGCCTTCTCGACGGCTGCCTTGTAGAAGTAGATCACGCCGTAGGAGTCGGCGCCGTAGAGATCCGGATCCTTGTCGTAGGCGGCACGGAACGCCTCGACAAACTTCTTGTTCTCTGGCGTGTCGATCTGGACGGAATAGCCGACGCCGGTCGCGAAGCCTTCGGCGGCCGAGCCGATCGCGTCGATATTCTGCGAAGTGACGGTGCCGGAAGCGCCGACCACGAGCAGGTTCTCGAGCAGCCCGAAATTCTCCATCTGCGTCAGCAGGCGGACGGTGTCGTTGCCGGCGACGGAGGTATAGAGCACCTGGGGCTGGGCCGCGCGGATCTGGCCGAAATATGGCGTATAGTCCTTGTTGTCGAGCGGCGCGAAGACCTCGCCTGCTTCAGTGCCGCCGAGCCCCGTGATCGTGCTCTTGAAGGCGGCGACCGTCGAACGGCCCATCTCGTAGTCCGGCCCGAGGAAGAAGACTTTCGGGTCCGGTGCCTCCTTGTCGACCCAGGCGGCAAGCGCCGCCGATTGCTGGCCGGCTCGCGCGTTGACGCGGAAAACGTTGGGCGAGCAACTCGCGCCGGTGATGGAATCGGCGAAGGACACCGTTGTCGCAATCAGCTTGCCGGAACGCTCCGCGAGCTGGCCGACGGCAAGCGTGGCGCCCGAATTCACCGTGCCGGTCAGGAAGTCCACGTTGTTGACCGTAAACTGCTTCTCGGCTTTCTGCACGGCGACTGAGGGGTTCGCCTCGCCGTCCTCGAAGGAAAGCTCGATCTGACGGCCCATGATGCCGCCGGCGGCGTTGACCTCCTTGGTCGCCAGTTCGAGGCCCCAGCGAACCTGCTGGCCGATCGGTGCATAGGTGCCCGAGAGCGGGGTGACCACGCCGATCTTGATCGGATCTTCGGCGAGCGCCGCCCCCGATGCCATGAGCGAAAGCGTCGTTGCGGCGAGTATTCCCTTCAATGCGGTCTTCATGTCTTCTCCTCCAGTGGTTTTTGAGATGGCGGCCCTGCCGCAGTTTTCCGTCCTAGCGCCCGGTGAAAACCGGATCGCGCTTGGCATGGAATGCTTCGACGCCCTCGCGGAAATCGTCCGACTGGCGCAGGCGCGAATAGCAATGGCCCTCGAGTTCGATGGCGATCGAGAGTGTCGCGTCCTCGGTGTCGTTGAGCAGCTTCTTCGCGGTGCGCTGGGCGATCGGCGAGAAAGCGCAGAGTTCGGCGACGAGATCGTCGGTCGCCTTCTCGAGCTGGTCGTCGGGCACCACTTCGGTCGCGATACCCCAGGCCAACGCCTGATCGGCCTTGATGCGGCGCGAGCGCATCACAATGTCCTTGGTGCGCGTGATGCCGACAATCTGCTGCAGCCGCGCCGAGCCGCCCGAACCGGGGATTTGGCCGAGCTTCTGTTCCGGCAGCGCGTATTGCACGGTCTCGGACGCGATGCGGAAATCGCAGGCGAGCGAGATCTCGAAGCCGACACCGAAGCAATAGCCGCGATTGGCGGCGATCACCGGCTTCTCGCAGCGCTGCGGCGCCGCGATGTTATCGGCGAGCTTCGATACATGCTCGGGCGATGCTTCGAGAAATCCCTTGATGTAGCCGCCGGAGGAAAAATGCTTGCCCACTGCGCGCAGCACGATGATGCGCACCCGTTCGTCGCGGTCGAGCGCCTCGAAAACCGCCCGAAGCTCATCACGCTGGGGCATCGAGATGGTGTTGTAGTCGCCGCGGTCGAGGATGATGTCGCCGCGCTTCCTTTCGGCATCGATCTCGACGCTGAAGCCGTCGAAGCTCTTTCCCGAAATGTCGGTCGGATCGGTCATGGCATGCTCCTGTTTTCCTTGTCTTCGGACCGCCCGGCCCGTGGACTGTCGATTTCCGTGTATTCGCCGGCCACGAGCTTGCGGCGCAGCAGCTTGCCGACCGGCGACTTCGGCAGGTCGGAGAGGAAGACGTAGCGGCGCGGTCGCTTGAAATTGGCGAGCCCGGATTGCCGGCAATGGCTGTCGAGCGCCTCCGGCGTCAGTTCGCCGTCGGCGATGACGAAAGCGGCGATTATCTCGCCCCAGCGTTCGTCGGGGAGACCCGCGACGGCCACTTCGAGCACCTGCGGGTGCAGTGACAGGCAGCTCTCGATCTCGACGGGCGAGACGTTCTCGCCGCCGGTTATGATCATGTCGTCGACCCGGCCGGTGACGAAGAGATCGCCGTCCTCGTCGAAATAGCCGCTGTCGCCCGTGAAGTACCATCCCTTGCGCAGCGCCCTGGCGTCTGCGTCAGGCCTCTTCCAGTACCCTTCGAAGGCTTCGTCACCGGCAAGGCTGATGACCACCTCGCCTTCCTCGCGGGGTGCCGCGACCCGATCGGGATCGTTCTGGCCGAGCCTGGCCACCCTGACGCGCGCGTTGAGCGCGGCGCGTCCGGCCGAACCCGGCTTTGCCGGCGCATCCTGATCGATGGTGAAGGTGTAGATCTCGGACGAGCCGAAATGATTGACGAACAGCTTCGGCCTGAACGCCTTCTGCAGCGCCTGCAGCAGTCCGTCGGTCATCGAGGCGCCGGCGAAGCCGAGGAAATCGACGGTCGAAATATCGGTATCGGCGAAGCGTGGATGGTGCAGGATGTCGTGATAGAGCGTCGGCACCAGATAGAGGCAGGTGATGCGTTCCTTCTCGATCAGTTCCAGCGCGCGGGCAACGTCGAACCGCGGCAGACAGACGAACGTACCGCCGACGAGCGACATGGAAATCAGCGAGCGCACGCCCATCGTATGGTAGAGCGGCATCACGCCCAGCGTGCGCTCGGCGCGGCGATAAGTGTTTTGCGCCACATGCGCGATGGCGGCTGCCCGTTCGGCGCGATGGCGCCGCGGTACGCCTTTCGGATTGCCGGTGGTGCCCGACGTGTAAAGCATCAGCGACCAGTCGTCGGCGGAAGCGCGCGGCTGGATGGGGGAGGCGGATGCATCCTCGGCCACGAAGCCCGTGTCATGATCGAGGTCGACCAGGGGCACCCCGCGCGCGGTAGCCGCGGCGCCCGCCTCGCGTGAGGCTGCCTCGCAGATGCACAGGCTTGCCTCGGCGTTATCGAGGAAATAATCGAGCTCCTCGATCTTGGCGCGCCAGTTGACCGGCGTGATGATCAGGCCGAGGAACTGGCAGGCCCAGTGGATTGTGGCGGCTTCCCAGCGGTTCTGCAGCACCGTCACCACATGATCGCCCCTGGCAAGGCCGAAGCCTTCCAGCCGCGCGGCGACGGCGCTGACGCGGCTGTACCATTGCGCGTAGGTGAGCCGCTTATCGCCGTCGACGATCGCCACCGCATCCGGATCACGCTCGACGGAAGCAAGGAAGCTCGTGCCGAGATCAAACATCGCCGTTGTCGCTCCTCAATATTTCAGCCGCTTCCACCGTCGCGGTGACGATCGGCTGGTAGCCCGTGCAACGGCACAGATGCCCGCCGAGAACATCGCGGATCCTCGTCTCGTCGGCGTGCGGCTCCTTCTTCAAAAGCGTGTCGAGCGACATCAGGATGCCCGCCGTGCAGAAGCCGCATTGCAGGGCGTGATGCCGCCGGAAGGCATCCTGCAGGACGGAGAGGCGGCCAGGTTCCGGCGAAAGCCCCTCGACCGTCTCCACCGCCGTGCCTTCCACCTGCACGGCGAGCATCAGGCAGGCACGCGCCATTCCGCCGTCGATACGCACGGTGCAGGCTCCGCAAACCCCGTGCTCGCACCCGACATGGGTTCCCGTCGCCCCGCATTCGTGACGCAGGAAATCCGTCAGCAGCATGCGCGGCTCGGCACTACCTTCGACCTGCCTGCCATTCAACGTGAAGCGGATGGTTGCCTTGTGGGAAGCGTTCACGCGATGCATGAGACGGCCTCCTCGATCGTACGGCGCCCCATCGACCGCACCAGGTCGCGCCGCAGGCGAGCGTCGGCATGGATGTCGTCGCGGGCATTGAGTTCCCAGGCCAGCGTGTTGAGCGCGTCTTCGAGATCGGCGCCGGCGAGGCGTGGCCAGGCGCGGCCTACCGGCATGTCGTCGACGCCGCCGACCGTCACCTCCACGGCATCGGCTCTTGCGACGGCCGCGACCGATACGATCGCGAAATCGCCGTGCCTGCGACCGAACTCCGCGAAGGCATAACCGGTCCCATCGGAGGCGGTCGGGAAGGTCACCGATTCAACCAGTTCGTCGTCGTGCCGGTCCGTTGTCATGAGACCGACGAAGAAATCCTTCGCGGCCACTGCGCGGCGCGTCTTTCCGGAACGCAAATTGACCGTGCCGCCAACAGCCAGGAGGCAGAGCGCAAGCTCCGCGCTGGGATCGGCATGGGCGATGGAGCCGCAGACCGTGCCCCTTGCGCGTGTCTGCGCGTGACCGATCCACGGCATTGCCGCGGCAAGCAGCGGGTGTGTCCTTTCGAGGCCGGGTGCGGCAAGCAGAGCCGCCTGCCGAGTGGCGGCCGGAACGACGATGCCGCCCTTCCCGTTCCGAATTTCCTGCAAACCCGCGATCCGGGTAATGTCGATCAGCACGGAAGGGCGTGCGAGCCGCATGCTGAGCATGGGAACCAGCGACTGACCGCCGGCCAGCACGCGGGCATCGCTACCCTCAGCCGCCAGCACCTCGAGCGCCTCCTCGATCGTATCAGGGCGCACATAATCGAAACGGGCCGGTTTCATCGGCCCCCCCCGAGCATGCGTCTCAGCCAGCCTTTCGGCTCGGCCGCCGGCCTCCCGCCACCGGCATGGCGGCCGAGCGAGCGGAAGAACTGGCCGATCACCATGCGCGCCGCACCGTCGAGCAGGCGCCCGCCGACAGCCGCGACCTTACCGCCCACCGCGGCCTCGTAATCATAGGAAAGCCGGGTGCCGCCGTCCCCGGTCTCCTCCAGGTAGACATGGCCGATCCCGCTTCCCGAACCGAGCGCCCCGCGCGCCGAGCCTTCGAGGGTCGCCCGCGACGGTTCGACGAGGTCGGAAAGGGCGATGTCGACCGTATAGCGGCCCTTTACCGGACCGACGCCGAGCGTGACGTCCGCACGGAAATGGGTGTCCGAGAGCTTCGTCACCGAGTGACAGCCGGGTACGATCGCGGCCAGCGTATCCGGGTCGAGCAGCGTGTCCCAAAGCTGCTTGCGGCTGGCGGCAAAGCGCGCCTCGCCGGAGCCGGTAAGTCCCTTGCCTCCCGCCGGCGTGGGCTCGGCTATCCTCGTGACAGCTGCCGGGCGAGCGGGTTCGTCCGGCGCGATCAGCGCGTGCAGGCGCGCCGGCGTCATCGGCAGCCGGTTCACGTCGACGCCGAGCGCATCGCTCACCGCATTGGCAAGCGCCACCGGGGTCGACATGCAATTGCCCTCGCCGACGCCCTTGGCGCCGAGTGGCGTCAACGGGGAGACGGTCTCGAAATGCAGGATCTGGGGCGCCGGGACTTCGGCCACCGTTGGCACCAGATAGTCGGCGAAGGTGCCGGCGAGAAACGCGCCGTCCGCGCCGTAGGCATATTCCTCGTAGAGCGCGGCACCTACAGCATTTGCGAAGCCGCCACGCACCTGGCCCTCGACCATTCCCGGATGCAGGATCGTGCCGCAATCGTGCATGGTCACGTAGCGATCGATGATCACCCTTCCCGTTTCGCGCTCGACTTCGACGCCGCAGAAATCGAAGATGAAGCCATGGCAGAGCGATGAGTTGACCTGGTCGTCCGCATCGGGCGCGGTGAGCTCCGGCGGCGTCCAATAGACGGTCTCACGCAGGGCTTGCGCGTCCGGCCCGCCCACCGTGCCCGGCGCCCAGTGGCTCGACGCGGCGAGGCGGGAGAAGGCGATGGCGTTGTCGGGATTGGCGGTGGCGAAGACCTTTCCGTTTCCGAATGCCACGTCGTCCCGGCGCACGTTGAGCTGCCCGGCGGCGATGCCGGCAAGCTTGCTGCGGACGCGCTCGGCAGCGAGCTTCGCCGCACCGGCGACGGCGGGCGCGAAGCGGCTCGAATAATTGCCCGAGGCGATCGACCAGGCGTCACGTGCCGTGTCCAGTTCGGTGACGACCTGCACGTCCTCCGGCCGGATGCCGAGCACGTCTGCGACCACCTGGCCGAGCACGGTACGATGACCCTGTCCCTGCGGCACCGAGGCGACATGTACCGAGACGCCGCCGAGCGGGTCGAGCGTCACCGTCGCGGTCGCCTGCGCGCCGTTCTTCGGCCCCGCTTTGGCGCGCGCCTCCGGCGTCATCACCGTCGACACGTAGCCCATGTTGGAGACGGACGGTTCGACGACGGCGGTGTGGCCGATGCCGTAGAGCCGTCCTTCCGCGCGCATCGCGTCACGCCGTTTCAGCAGGTCCCGGTAATGGCCCTCCTCCAGCGCCTTTTCGAGAGCAGCGGTATAGTCGCCGGAATCGTAAAGCGCGCCGCTGGGCGTCCTGTAGGGGAATGCATCGGCCGGGATCAGATTGCGGCGGATCACGGCGAGCGGATCGAGGCCCAGTTTGGTGGCTATCTTCGCAGTCAATCGCTCCAGCGCGAAATAGACCTGCGGCCCGCCGAAGCCGCGATTGAGGCCGGTCGGCGTCTTGTTGGTGACGACCACGCGGTTGCGGATGGCGACATTGCGGACGGCATAGGCGCCGGTCATGTTGCCGTGCATGCGGTAGAGCGTGGCCGGTTCCGGCGCGCGCAGATAGGCACCGACATCCTCGACCTGATCCCAGGAGAGCGCCGTGATCTTCCCGTCGGCCTCGACGGCGGCTTCCAGTGTCACGAGCCGGTTCGTCGCCGACACGGAGCCGGTCAGATGTTCCAGCCGATCCTCGATCCATTTCACGGGGCGGCCGGCAACGCGCGAGGCCAGCGCCGTAAGCACGATGAACGGGAAGACGCCCTGTTTCACCCCGAAACTGCCGCCCGAATCCGGAGGCGTGCGCAAACGCAGCCGGTTGCCCGGCACCTTGAGCGCGCGCGCCAGCACCGCATGGATGGAGAAGGGGCCCTGGAAATTGGCGGTCACGTCGTAGCCGCCGCCATGCGGGTCGAAGCGTGCGATCACCCCGTAGGTTTCGATCGGCGTCACGGCGTTGCGTGGATAATCTATGGAGATCGAAATGCGGTGCGGCGCCTCGGCGAACGCCTCTTCCGGATCGCCGTAGGAAAAATTCCGCTCGTTGACGAGGTTGGTCCCGACCGCCTCGTGCAGCGCCGTGCCTTGTGGATCGAGTGCGTCGCGCGGATCGACCACCGCAGGAAGCGATTCGTAGTCGATCTCGATCAGGTCGATCGCATCCTCGGCGATATAGCGGCTTTCTGCGACGACCACGGCGACGGGCTCGCCGGCATAGCGTACGCGTCCGACCGCCAGCGGCCAGCATTCCATCGGCAGCTTGACACCGACGACGAGTGGGGTAGCGAGCGCCTGGACCTCGTCGCCGGCGAGAACGGCGTGCACGCCCGGAAGGGCGCGCGCCTTCGACAGATCGATCGAACGAATCCACGCATGCGGCTCGGATGAGCGCAGGATCGCGGCATGCAGCAGTCCGGCGGGCTCGGCGAGGTCGTCCATGAACTGGCCGCCGCCGCTGAGCAGCGCCGCGTCCTCGACCCTCAGGCGAGACTTGCCCGTATATGTGACGATCTCGGCCAGCGGTTCGGCCGCCATGCCCATCATGCCTCCCATTGGCGCCAGCGTGGCGCTTTGACGGGAGCAGGATCGGATGAGCGGCCTCGGGGCGGAATCCCGAAGCGTCTCGCGACTTACCGAATAGTCTCAAAATCCTGCGCGGCAGGTTCCGAACCAAGCCGCGTCACGGTGCGGAATGCAGACGGCGTCACGCCGGCATGGTCTCGGAAGAAGCGGGTGAAATGGGCAGGTGCGCTGAAGCCGAGCCGTTCCCCGACCGCGGCGATCGGCTCCTGCGTCACGACCATGGAGGTCACGGCCGATTCGAGCCTCAGGACATTGAGGAAGACATTCGGCGTCACGCCGGTCGCCTGACCGAAGAGCCTGAAGAAATGGGCACGCGAAAGCCCGGCGGACCGGGCCAGCCGGTCGACGCTCGGGGTCGAGGCGGGGTTCTCGCGCATGGTCGAGACGGCGCGCCGGATGCGCCAGTCCATCCCGGTACCGCCTGCCGCATCGCGCAGCGACGGCATCCGCTTCCAGTCGGTGAAGCGTTCGATCACGGCGATCATCAGCCTTCCGAGAAGCTGCTCGTGCTCGCGTCTGGCGTCTGGGGCATGAACCATCGAGGTCGACAGATCCCGCGCGAACGCGCGTATCGCAGGTGTGATCTCGCCGGCGACGCGGCCGAAGAACCTTCCGTTCGCGCTCGCTTCCCAGTTGGGCCGGAAATCGGCCAGCCAACGCGGCTCGATATAGAGCGCCAGGATAACGGTGCGACCACGGTGGGGGTCGTGCACATAGGCATGCGGCTCCCAGGCGTTGACGAGGACCGCGAGCTCGTTGGTGAGCGGCGCGACCCGGTCGCCGACGAGAAACTGAGTGTCGTCGCCCTCGGCCTTCAGCAGCACATGGCAGTGCGGATGCGCATGGCGCACCAAGCTCCTGTCCATGTCAAGAAGCGCCACTCGACCGAAAGGTCCATGGGCGATGCGCAAGGCTTCAGACATCGCGTCCTCCGATAGCCAATATCGCATACGCTACTGGTGGATATCAACAGAATGTCCGTACCCAGCCATTTGATGACCCCCTTGAGCATTGCCGATCTGTTGCACAGTCCTCTATCCTGACAAGGGGCGTCAATCTAGGGATATCGTAGTCACCGCCAGACCTCGCGGCACGCTGTTCCCATCGCTGCGCCACACCGACGGCATCAATCTGGTGATCTTCCCGGCTAACCTTGTCGAAGGCGACCAAGTCGCTGTTCACGATCCCGATCATCGGCTGCCGCATGATCAATCATCTTGGTCGTAAATTGCCGCCATCGCTGAGGCGCGACACGGCAACGACCCGCTCAAGACGGTTGGGCCTCAACGATATCATCCTCTGTCTCTTCTTTCACCGTCGCCCTCCGCGCTCGCCAGCCCGATCGGAATATCTCCAGCCAGCAGCTTCTCCTTCGACAGCAATCCCGCGTCCTCGAGCGCTTCGACATCCGGCAGGTCGCGCAGCGTGTCGAGCCCGAACTCCAGCAGGAATTCTTTTGTCGTCACATAGGTGTAGGGCGCACCGGGCGTGGGGCTGCGCGGCCCGGAGGCGATGAAGCCGGCGCCGCGCAGATGGCCGATCAGGTCGCGGCTGATCTCCTTGCCGAAGAAGGACGACAGTTCCCCGCGGGGGATCGGCTGGAAGTAGGCGATGCACATCAGCACCAGCACTTCGGACTGCGTCAGGTCTTTGGCACGCCCGCTCCCGCCGACGGCCGTGCCAAATGCACTGCGGATGGCGTCGGCATAGGCCGGGCGGGTCAGGTGCCGAAAACCGCCGGCGACCGCGACCAGGTCGTAGGGCCGGCCGCGCAGTTCTTCGCGAATGTCGTCGATCAAAAGGTCGATGCTGCAGCTTTTGCCGACGATCCGAGCCAGCGTCTCGCGTGCTACTGGTTCACTGGCGGCGAAGATCGTTGCTTCGACCCGGTGCATCCATTCGCGCCAGCGCGCCTCCGGCGGCAGATGATCCAATTCCCGATCGAACAATGCATCTTCGTCCGCCCTGCCCCGTCGTTTGTGCGTCGCTTCCGCCATCGCTCTCACAGCCCGTAGATGCGGAAGGTCGGACGGCCGGATAGCTCGCGCACGGCGCCGAGCTCGACCAGGCGGTCGAATAGCCGGCGCAAACCACGGTCGCTGATGCCGGCGATCTTTTCGGACGCGACGATGGCGTCATCGGACAAGAGCTTTTCGACGACGGTATCCGCCGCTTTGGCCCTGAGTTTCGGGGCGACGGCGAGCAGCCGATCGGCGCGCCGGCTAAGCTCGGCTGAAAAATCGATGGCGCGCAGCGCGGCGCGCGCCTGTGCCGCCAGCAGATTTTTCGCCCGCTCCGGATCTGTCTCGATGCCCGCCGTCGGAAAAACAGTTGCCGATCGATGTGTCCGAGCAGAACCCACGGCCAAAGTTCCCTCCGCGCCGAGCAGCGGCACCGCATGCGTCCAGCCCAGCCGTTGTGCCAACAGAGCGTCGGCGAGCCATGCGCCAAGGGCGCGCCCGAAGCCGTAGCGCTCGGCCGCGGTAAAGGCGCCAACCACCATTCCGACCGTCCCGCCTGCGGAGAGCTGGCGAAGTTCGCCCGCTAGATCGTCGAGCGCGTCATCCTCGAGCATGTGACCAAATTCGTCCAGCACCGCGCCGAGGCTTTTTCTCGTCAGCAGATCTTCCGACGGCCGTGTTGCCAACCGGCGCCAGGCCACGAGCATCCTGCCGGCGGGCCCGACATTGTCGCCGGGTCGCGTAAGCAGCACGGCGTCACGCAATGCCGCCTCATCCTCGACGCGGCCAGCCTGTTTTGCCGTTACCGCGGCGGCCGAAAGCGCCAGCCGCTGCCGCCAGGCGCCAGCCCATTTTTCTTGCCGGCGGACCACCGCATCGAGCGCGCCGATGGCCGCGCCCGCGGCGATTGCAATATCCTCAAGGGCATTTGGCCCAAGGGCATTTGGCCCGACGCCTTTTCCGGCAAGGCTTTGCGCATCCGGGATGGCCCGGCGCAGCCAGGCCGGCACCGTTGCGATCGGCGCGGCCGAAGCGGCGCCGGGAAGGGTTCCGTGGTCGCGTAGGGAGGGTCTGGGACGCAGAACCATCGCAGACACGATGAATCATGGCGGCGCTTATTGCAACGGAAATGGTAAAAAACCGCCGGACCTGTCGTGCGTTACAAACGAACGATAAGATTGCCTTATCGTTCGTTATAAGAATGTGTGGCTTGAAGCTGTACAACTTGACACGGAACGCGCCAAAACCTACACTATCGGCATCCTCAACGCGCCTGAAGGACAGAAAAGATGCCCCGCGCCGCCGTCAGCGACAGCCAGCGCATGTCGTTTCGCATCAAGCCCGCCGACAAGGCCATGATCCTGCGCGCCACCGAAATCGCCGGCGCCGCCGGCATCACCGATTTCGTGCTGCGCACGGTGCTCGAAGCGGCGCACGACATCATCGAACGCAATGACCGCATCGTGCTGTCCGAGCGTGACACGCTCAAGGTTCTGGAAGCGCTGGAGAACCCCCCGGCCCCGAATGAGAAGATGATCGCCGCCGCGCGCGCCCTGCCGGCCGACCTGTGAGCCCTGCGACGTGGCGGGAGGAACCGGTCGGCCGCCATTACGATCGGGAAAGTTTTGACTGCGGCGACGGCGCCATGAACGGTTTTTTGCGAGCGCATGCGCGCAAGAACCATGAGCGCGGCGCCTCCAAGACGTTTCTGGCGGTGAGCAAGGAAAACGACGCTATACTCGGCTTCTATACACTGAGCCCGGCCGAGGCCGGATTCGAACAGGTTCCCGAGAAATTTCGAAAAAGCCTTGGCCGCTACGCGGTTGGAGGGTTTCGCCTGGCGCGCATTGCCGTGTCGCGGAGCGAGCAGGGCAAGGGATTGGGCGGCCAGCTGCTGATGGCGGCGGGCCTGCGTTGCATCCGCGCCGCCGCCGAAGTCGGCGGAGCGCTGATGTTCATCGACGCCAAGGACGAGCGGGTTGCGAAGTGGTATCGTTCGTATGGCGCCTTGAGCCTGGACGATCGGCCATTGTCCCTGTTCCTGCCGCTTGCCTCCTTCGAAGCCGGTTTGCGCCTGGGCGGGAAACTGTAGCCATGGCACCAGGGCGTAACTTGGGCGGAGATCCCGACGACGACCTTCCCGACATTGTCGACGTCGTCATGGAGATGGGCCGTGCCATGGACGAGCCGACCGTGGAAGCCGAAGCCCAGGCCCTCCGCCATGGCTCCGGGCGTTCGTCGTTCGGAAAGCCAAATCGTTGGCTTTCCGCCGGCGAGGCCGAGCACTCCTCGCCCCCTCCCCTGCCGGCGTCGACAAGCGCAAAGAGCCCGCTGCCAGGCCACCTTGAAGGCCTGGCCGACCGGGCGCGTGACTATGTCGAAGCGGCAAGCTCCGCCAACACCCGCCGGGCCTACGCGTCCGACTGGCGCCATTTTGCCTCCTGGTGCCGTCGCCAGAGCATCGAGTTGCTTCCCCCCGATCCGCAGGTGGTCGGCCTCTACATCACCGCTTGTGCCTCCGGAAAGGCGACCGGCGACAAGAAGCCGAACTCCGTGTCGACCATCGAGCGCCGGCTCTCCTCATTAACGTGGAACTATGCGCAGCGCGGTCAGCCCCTCGATCGCAAAGACCGCCATATCGCCACCGTCATGGCCGGTATCCGCAACAAACACGCCGCGCCGCCGCGCCAGAAGGAAGCGATCCTCCCTGAGGATCTCCTCGCCATGCTGGAGACGCTCGACCGCGGCACCCTGCGCGGCCTGCGCGACAGAGCGATGCTGTTGCTCGGCTTCGCCGGTGGGCTGCGTCGTTCCGAAATCGTCGGCCTCGATGTCGGCCGCGAGCAGACCGAAGATTCTTCCGGCTGGATCGAAGTTTTGGAAAAAGGGATGCTGGTGACCCTGCGCGGCAAGACCGGCTGGCGCGAGGTCGAGATCGGTCGCGGCTCGTCCGACACGACCTGCCCGATCGTGGCGCTCGAGACCTGGCTGAAACTTGCCCGCATCGCCCATGGGCCGCTCTTTCGCCGTGTGACAGGGCAAGGCAAGGCGGTCGGCGCCGAACGCCTCAACGACCAGGAAGTCGCCCGCCTGGTCAAGCGCACCGCGCTCGCCGCCGGCGTGCGCGGCGACCTGAGCGAGGGCGAGCGGGCGCAAAAGTTCGCCGGCCATTCGTTGCGCGCCGGCCTCGCCTCCTCGGCCGAGGTCGACGAGCGCTACGTGCAAAAGCAGCTCGGCCATGCCTCCGCCGAGATGACGCGAAAATACCAGCGCCGCCGCGACCGGTTCAGGGTCAATCTCACCAAGGCGAGCGGGCTGTAGGGATTAAGAGGCCCTCCCCTGCTCTGCACCGTAGCTGGGGCCAGGTTGTTACGCCTTTCTACGCGATGCAAACGCCTCATTGAGGACAGCAAGCGCTGTGTCCAGACTATCGGCGGCCGACGCTTCGTAGTTAGGCAGGATCATCAACTGGGCGATAGCGCGGCTAACAAATTCCGGATTCAGCTTTTCCAGCCGCTCCTTGGTCGGTGCAACCTGTTCTGGAAAATCACAGAGAGCCTTCGCGACCGCCCCCAATTGCGAACGGGCAGCAGCGGCGATATCGAAGATGTCGCGCGGCTTTGCTTCTGATCCCCGGTAGTAAACCTTCTTGGTAATGATCTCTGGAATGGTCTCGAGCCGGACCGCCCTGCCCTCCACTTCACGTAGCTCAAAGGGTGCCTGTGTCAGCGCTCCGGCAACGATGAAGTCGATTTCGCCCACATTCTCGAAGGCGAATTTCTGAAATTTGGCGCCGTCGCCCTGATACGCCGACGGCATCAGTTCAAAACTTAGTTCGCTCTTGGACGGATCGATAAAGCCGAGCAGTTGAGGGTCATTGAGGAAAATATCGATGGCATGGCTTTCACGATGACCAATCTGGATCATCATGGCCGTGCCCCCGCCAAACGACCATTCAAAGTCGTAACCTCCGGCGTTCTTCCGGAGTTGGTCGATCAGGTCGTTGGCGATGAGAAAAAGCCGCCGCCATTCGGAAGGACGCCGACCTTAAAGTTCGGCCATTATGCAGCGAGCGGATAGCTCTCGCCGGACCAGGCTGCGAAATCGCCGGCGAAAGCCTTCAGATCGTCAATCGGAATGTGGTACGCGGCGGCGAACTCGACTTGCTGCTTGGCAGCAACTTCACCGAGAAAGGAGCTGACTTGGCCAGGATGCTGCTTCGCCACATCGATATCCGTCAGGCAATAAGCTAGCATCGCGCCATCCAGCTTTTCGCTGTAAGGCGCGTTCACCGTCGTCAGGACTGAAGCCAACTGGTTGCTCATAATACGCGCAAGATAGTCATTTCAGGCTCGCGAGACAAGTTGCAGCCTCCTTTGTGATCGGCGACCTGCCGAGTTAAAGGAGGTCAAGCTTCTGCGGTGCGCGCGCGGACAGTAGGCCGAAGTCGAGTTGCACGTGTACAACTCGTCGCTCCGACCTCCGCGGAGAGCACCGACGAGGCCCAACTGTTTTACGTGATTCTCGTAGAGGGCAGGGAGGAGACTCGGGCCTTTCTCCAGACCCTCTCCGAATTCAGTTTGAACCGCGCCGGGTTGATCGGAGGCTCCAACTCCTGAGAAGGTGGAGCCATGACAAGCAAGACGACCAACAAGTTCTCTCCGGAGATCCGTGCCCGTGCGGTGCGGCTGGTTCTGGATCACGAAGTCGAGCATGCCTCGCGCTGGGCGGCGGTCTCGTCGATCGCCGCCAAGATCGGCTGCACGGCGCAGACGCTGCATGAGTGGGTGAAGAAGGCGGAGCGCGACAGTGGCGTTCGCGCCGGAGTTCCCACGGATGTGGCAACGAGACTCAAGGCCTTGGAGCGCGAGAACCGCGAGCTTCGACAGGCCAACGAGATCCTGCGCAAGGCGAGCGCGTATTTTGCCCAGGCGGAGCTCGACCGCCGGTTCAGGCCATGATCGCGTTCATCGACGATCATCGTGGGGCGCATGGGGTCGAGCCGATCTGCAAGGTGTTGCCGATCGCCCCGTCGACCTACCGCGACCATGTCGCCAAGCGCATCGATCCCTCCCGCCTGTCGGCTCGGGCGAAGCGGGATGAGGCTTTGAAAGATGAGGTCCGACGCGTGTTCGAGGCGAACTTCCGCGTCTACGGTGTTCGCAAGGTCTGGCGGCAATTACAGCGCGAGGGCTTCGACGTCGCCAGATGCACGGTGGCGCGCCTGATGAAGGCCTTGGGCCTCGAAGGTATCATCCGGGGCAAGCCGATCCGAACCACGGTGAGCGACAAGGCCGCACCTTGCCCTCTCGATCACGTCAATCGCCAGTTCCATGCCCCGGCGCCGAACATGCTGTGGGTCTCCGACTTCACCTACGTCGCGACCTGGGCGGGCTTCGTCTATGTCGCCTTCGTCATCGACACCTATGCCCGTCGCATCGTCGGCTGGCGCGTGAGCCGGACGGCGCATGCCAGCTTCGTTCTGGACGCCCTGGAACAGGCTCTCCACGACAGGCGGCCGATCCATCGCGGTGGGCTCGTGCACCATAGCGATAGAGGCAGCCAATACGTCAGCATTCGATACACCGAGCGCCTGGCGGAGGCCGGCGTCGAGCCTTCGGTGGGCAGCGTTGGCGACAGCTACGACAATGCTCTCGCCGAAACGATCAACGGTCTTTACAAGGCCGAGGTGATCCACCGACGCGGACCGTGGCGCTCATTCGAGGCCGTGGAGTTCGCCACACTCGAATGGGTCGACTGGTTCAACAATCGCCGGCTGCTGGAGCCCATCGGCAACATCCCGCCGGCCGAAGCCGAGGAACGCTACTACGCCATGCTGAAAGACCCAGCCATGGCCGCGTGACTCAAACGAAACGGCCTCCGGAAAACCCGGGGCGGTTCAGTTGCACGTGTACAACTCAGAACATCCGATGGGGCAAATGGCATTAACTTTCTGTTAGCTTTAAAAGATTTGCCATCGAGTTCCGAATCTGGCTAATTTGATCTGCGCATTTTTGCTGCTGTTGCCGAAAAACGCGCAGATCTGGGGACAAGATTCTTGGCTAACGCGAACCCTAACGAACCTATCGCTGTTGTTCCAACTCTTCGCAGTCAGATCGTCGCTGACGCCAATGAGCTGTCGCGTCAATTACAGGCGCATCAGCAGCGAACATTTCCCCCCACTTCTCAGAAAACGATTCGCCTGTTCACCCCGGCCGAAGCCGCAGACTTCATTGGCATTCACGAGGGCTATCTTCGTCAGATCGTTGCCGATGGCCATGGTCCGGAACCCATGCCGAATGGCCGGCGGCTGTACTCCGTCGCCGATCTCGAAAACCTGCGACGGGTTCTCGACGAGGGAGGGAAAGGGACACCTAAATATATCCGGCACCGCCGCCCCGGCGAAAAACTTCAGATCATCAGCGTGATGAATTTCAAGGGCGGCAGCGGGAAGACGACAACCTCCGCTCACCTTGCACAATATCTCGCGCTGCGAGGATATCGCGTGTTGGCGATCGATCTCGATCCTCAGGCTTCGTTGTCGGCCTTGTTCGGTCACCAGCCGGAATTGGATGTTGGTGACGGGGAAACGATCTACGGGGCGATCCGCTACGACGAGAGCCGTCGCCACATCTCTGAGATCGTCCGCGAGACATATACGCCTGGCCTGCATTGCGTACCAGGCAACCTTGAGCTCATGGAATTCGAGCACACGACGCCCAAGGCGTTAGCGGACCGTCCGGACGGAACCTCGATGTTCTTCTCCCGGATCGGCGAAAGTTTGGCTGATATCGAGAGCGCCTACGACATCGTCATTATCGACTGCCCGCCCCAGCTCGGATTCCTGACGTTGTCGGCGTTGTGTGCGGCAACTGCGGTGCTGATCACCGTTCACCCGCAGATGCTCGACGTCATGAGCATGTCCCAGTTCTTGACGATGACAGGCGATCTGCTGGCCGTGGTCGAAAACGCTGGTGGCAGCACGGAATACGACTGGATGCGCTATCTGGTGACCCGCTACGAGCCGAACGATGGCCCGCAGAGCCAGATGGCTGGTTTCATGCGCTCGATCTTCGGGCAGCGGGTTCTCGAGCATCCAATGCTCAAGTCAACAGCAGTCTCCGACGCCGGATTGACCAAACAAACGCTCTACGAAGTCGAGAAATCGGCCTTTACACGCGGCACCTACGACCGTGCGTTGGAATCCCTTACGCAAGTGAATGGCGAAATCGAGGGCCTAATCCGCTCCGTGTGGGGGAGGAAGTAAGCCATGGCCCGAAAGAACGTTTTCGATTTGGCCCCAGAGGCCGCCGAAGCGGCTCCTCAGCCCGCGCAGCCGAAACTAGGGCGTCCTTTGCTTGGCCTAGAGCGTCCGATCCGTCCTGCCAGCCCTCTGGGATCGATCTCGCAGTCGCTGGAAAACATCAATTCACGTGCCAGCAGGGCCGAAGAGATCGAGAGACAGCTCGCGGCCGGGCAAACCATCATCGAACTCGATCCAGCCCTTGTAGACGGCTCCTTTGTCGTGGATCGCCTTGGTGTAGACGCAGAAGACACAACTTCCTTGGTTGCCCAGATCAAGGAACACGGCCAGCAAGTGCCGATCCTGGTGCGTCCGCATCCAGAGACCGAAGGCCGCTATCAAGTTGCCTATGGCCACCGTCGTCTGGCCGCCGCCAAAGAGCTCGGGCTGCGGGTGAGGGCGGTTGTACGCGATCTCACCGACGAGCAGCTCGTCGTCTCACAAGGGCAGGAAAACAATTCCCGCACGGATCTTTCGTTCATCGAGCGGTCGTTCTTCGGTGCTCGCCTTGAGGATCGTGGCTTTCCTCGCGAAATCATCATGGCATCCCTCGGTGTCGACAAGGCCGCCCTGTCGCGCATGATAGCGCTGATCAAGCGGTTGCCGCCTGAACTGATCGAGGCAGTCGGCCCGGCTTGCACTTTCGGACGCCTACGGTGGGCAGAATTGGCCGACATGCTCGACGAAAGGGGGAATCGGGCGAAAGCCCTGAAATTCGTTCAGGAGCAGGGGTTCCTTGACCAGAAGAGCGATGCCCGCTTTCAGGCCCTCTACGATCTGCTGAAAAAGGCGCCAGCCAAAGCCGAGCCTACGGTAGCTGAGGCCCGATCCTGGGCTCCAGCAGACAAATCAGTTAGCGTCATCGCTAAAACGCGCTTCAAGACGCTCACAGTCGAGTTTTCTAATCCGGACGGTAAAGCGTTCGGGGCATGGGTAACGAGCAATCTGGACAGCCTCTATGAGGCGTTCAGGAAGTCGAAACAGGAGAACTGAAGCCGCAAAAGAAAAAGGCCCCCGAACGTCACCGTCGCGGAAGCCCTTCTCAATCGTAAGCAAGTTGAGAATCACATTTCCGCGAATCACTGTCAAGAGTTTTAGGCGTCGATTCGGCGAGCAGGTTTCTTTTGCCTGATTGAGAGGGTGAAAGGAAATGGAGACGGATATTGCAACGACGCCCTTTGGGCGGCGGCCGATGTCGCTTGCCTTATTGGCAGTGCAAAACGAAGCCCACGAAATCCCAGAAGGCAAGGCCGCAGACAAGTGGCAGGCCTATCGGGATCTCTGCGAAGGGAAGTCCATATTCGGCGTCACGGATCGATCTCTGGCCGTTCTGGCGGCTTTGTTGTCGTTCTATCCGGATAGCGAACTGTCGGAGGAAAACGGCCTAGTCGTCTTTCCATCCAACAGGCAATTGATCCTACGGGCCCACGGCATGTCGGAACCGACCTTACGGCGTCACCTGGCAGCCCTGGTCGATTGCGGACTGATCATCAGGCGGGACAGTCCGAACGGCAAGCGATACGCCCGCAAGGGCAGGGGAGGGGGCTTTGAGGAGGCCTTTGGCTTCTCCCTCGCACCCATCCTGGCGCGTGCGGACGAGTTCTCAGAGGTTGCGGAACGGGTTCGCATGGACAATCGCGCCCTGAAGCTCATGCGGGAGCGCATTACGCTGCACAGGCGCGATATTTCCAAATTGATCGAGGCGGCAGTAGAGGAAGATGTTCCCGGCGACTGGGGAGCCATCTGGAGGCGATTCAGGGCTGTTGTCGAGGCTGTTCCGCGACGCGCAGCCATTGCCGATCTGGAGCCGATTGTGGCCGATCTGGCGGCAATTCGGGAAGAGATCGATATCCTGTTGAATTCTCATATGAATGTCGCAGATTCAAACGGCAATGCCGATCGCGATGAGCGGCAGCAATCTAATTCAAAAACCAACGCCCTTACTGAATTTGAACCGGCTTTAGAACAAAGCAGGGCAGCGGCCGAGCTCAAACCAAGACCGCAGGAGCCGCTGAAAGCCTATCCGCTCGGACTAGTACTGAAAGCCTGCCCGGATATCATCGACTATGCGCTCGACGGAATCGGAAACTGGCGCGATTTGATGATGGTCGCGGCCCAGGTGAGGGGATATCTGGGCATCTCGCCCTCAGCCTACGAGGACGCATGCCACATCATGGGGCAGGAATGCGCGGCGATCGTCCTGGCCTGTATTCTGCAGCGCGCCCAGCATATCAATTCCGCGGGCGGCTATTTGCGCGCGCTTACCGAAAAGGCAAGGGCAGGGCAGTTTACAGTCGGTCCTATGCTCATGGCCGCATTGAAGGCAAACGGTCCGTCTTCAGACCGAAAGGCAGGGTAGATGTGGCCTATCGATGGGCGAGCGGCTGGCGTGGAATATGGTATAGTTTCTGCACGAATCGCTGGAGCAGATCTGCCCGTTGCCTGCGATCTCGAAAATGCAAGATTATCGGTCGTTTTACAGATGCGACAGGCGCGGCGTTTTGTGTGCAGATCGATTGCCAGAAGCGCCGCCATGATTCATCATCTTCCCGATGATTCTGCGGCCCAAATCCCTGCTGTCTCGCCACGCTGTGCCCTCCGGCGTCTCTTCGGCCGTGCCCATCGCGACGGTGCCGGCATGGCTGCGTAAGGCCATTCCGGATGCGCAAAGCGTTGCAGACAAAAATGTTGAAGACGTGGTGCTCGTTGCCGGCGCAGCCATCGGCGCGCTCGACGCGGTGGTCCGCCGGCAGGAGCGGTGGGCCGGTGCCTGGCGCCAGCGGCTGGCGCTTTCTGCGGCCGCGGTGACGGCAAGGCAGGCCGGACGTGTCGAGGATGAGGCCGCGCTGCGCGACGCAGTCCTTCTGACAAAGGCCGGCGATGATGTTGGCCCCGCCGGCCGTATGATCTTGGCGTGGGGCCGGCTGGCCACGCGACCCACTGAGGATCTGCTGACGGGAAGGAACCTTGGCGCCGTGCTGGAGGAATTTGGCCACGTCCCCGGCGACGACGTGGTCGGTGATCTGGCGAGCGAACTCCACCGGCTTTCCGCGGGCGGAATGGTCGGGATGCTGACCGGCGCCTTTATCGCTGCCGAGCGATACGGTTTTGGGCGCGTTGTCGGCACATGGCTCGCCGACGCTCTCGTCGCGCAGCGCCTGGGCTGGACACACGCGGTGCCGCTGTTGGGCGCGGAGGTGATTGCGGGTCTCGGTGCTCCTCGTCCGCGCCGGTCAGGAACCGGCATTGCGGCAGCGAGCATCGAGGATGAAGGCGTCCGGGCAAAGAGCCTGCTCGCCGCTCAGGCACGTGCCGCGTTGCGGGCGGTCGACCTGTCGGCCGAACTCGGGCGCCGATCGGAGCGGTTGCTCGCGGTGGCGCCGAAGCTGCGCGCCCGGGCATCCGACCTTGTTGTCGAAAGGCTTCTGTCCGACGATGCGATCGTCGCTTCGGAGAAGATTGCCGGCATGAGCGATCGCGGCCTGCGCCGGCTGCTCGATCGGCTGCAAAAACTCGGCGCCGCGCGCGAGCTCTCCGGCCGACCCACGTTTCGCATCTACGGGCTTTAGACACCATGGCGGAGGCAGCGCGCAGGCGAGGGGGGAGCCGGCCAGGCGAACGGCGATCAGCTGACCACCTGTTTGACCGGGAGCTGGATCACCTGCCGCCGGATGCGCGCTGGCGCGAATGGATGCATCGCGTCGAGGCGACGATCTTCGCAGCCAGCGAACCGGTCGACCGCGAGACGTTGGCGAAGATCGTCGGCAAAAGCTGTAGCATCGATCTTTTGATCGACGACATCCGCGAGGAGTTGCGCGGCCGGCCCTATGACTTGGTTTCCGTCGCCGGCGGCTGGAAGCACCTGACCCGGCCGGCTTACGCCGACGCCATTCGCGCCGCGGTCGGTGGCGGTGGGAAGATGACCGATCTTACGCAGTCCGAGGTCCTAGTGCTGATGTGCATCGCCTATTTCCAGCCGATCACCCGTGCAGAACTGTCCTCCTTCTTCGGCAAGGAGATCAGCCGCGACCTGATCGGCCATCTGCGCGGCGCCGGCCTGATCGCGTCCGGTCCGCGCAGCCCGACGCCCGGCGCGCCCTACGCCTATGTGACGACGAAAGACTTTCTGCTGGAGTTCGGGCTCGGCACGCTGCGCGACCTGCCGGATATCGAGGCGCTCGAAGATGCCGGCCTGCTGTCGAAGGAGAAGTTGCTGGCTGGAGATATCCCAACCGGGTTGGCGAGCGGAGAGGGTGAAGAAGGAGAAGAGCCAGAGGCCGGCTTCGTCGAGGACCAACCGTAAGCGGGCTGCCGCGGCGTTACATCGTCAATGGCAGCTTTGCGCCCTAATATCAGTCGAAGGGAAGGTTTTGCCCATACCTCGAAGCGGACGTTTCAGCCAGCGTCTTACAAGTCGGATCCGCGTCCCCGGTCGACCCTGCACTTTGGCGATCGGAATAAGCGCCCGTCAGGTTCCTCGATGTGGAAGGGTCGGAAACGATATCACCATGCACAAGGGCTAGCCGACCACGAACTTGACACCCCATACCAAGGAAGTGGCGGCGGACCTGCCGCCATTTCTCTTCGTGGATTGGGATTTCTCTCAGAAGCGTTACATTGAATTCAGAGCGGCAAGGGCAAGCGCGCCTCAGCGCCTGAGAGAAGGGAGGCATCGTGTCGAGCGCCAACCGGCATCTCGTTATCTGCCAGCCCGATGCGCCGGCCGCGATCAACCAAAACGCGTCCTTGTCTTGATCAGTCTGGCCACTCAAGAAGTAAGCGGACGGTGTTGCCGTTTGTTAGTACCCGCGCGGGCATCTGCGTGGAAGCCAGCAAGCCAAAAAGGATCAGCGGACAACCAGTACCGGAAGGGTCGTATGTGCGAGCACTTCCGCGGTCTGGCTGCCGAGTAGCAGCTTTGCCGCCCCGCGCCGGCCGTGGGAAGCCATGACGATCAGATCGCAGTCCTTGAGCCGCGCCGTCCTCAGAATAGCCTGTGCGGGCGAATCGTCGATTTCATGAAGGAAATCGACAGAAATGCTATTCGCCGAAGCCTGCTGTTCGATGGATCTGAAGCGTATCCGCATGTCTTCATCGATCTGCTGGTCATAGCGGGCCACTGGATCCTCGACGCCGGCAGCAACGGCTTCTCTCGCCATCTGCAATTGCAACGGTTCGCTGACGGTCAGGATCGTCACGCTGGCGCCCAGCGGGCCGGCAAGCGCCAGGCCGTGCCGCACGCCCTTGGCCGCCAGATCGGAACCATCGGTTGCAATCAGTATGTGCTCGTACATCTCCGTCTCCCGCCTGTCATGAAACCTACGCATGAAACTGAACCGATCAGGGCTTTTCGACGCGCGCGACCTGATAAGTGCGCATTGTCTGTGCATGGCCGACCGATACGTATTCGCCGGTCATGAAACGCTCTTCTCCAAGGCGGAAACCGATCTCGTCGTCGCTTTCGCCTGCTTCATAGTCAAAATACCACTGGCCGCCGGGCTTGCGCCTCAGGCGGCCGATCCGCGCGCCGCCGTCATCGGTGAAGCGGCGGACACGGCAGGCTGACTGGTGTTTTCTCCAGGTATCGGCGTCAAGGCGCCCGTCCTTGTCGAGCGGCACCAGGAGATCGTAGCCCTCGCCAGGTTCGCCTGCCGGATGATCTTTCGCACGTGCGAGCAGCAGTCTCACGTGACGGAAGTTCGGAGCCAGATCTTTCGCTTCAGCCATGCTGAATCTCCTTTGCCACTATAATGCGTGACCGCGCTTGCCGGGCCTTGATCAGGGTCAAATGAGAAAGTTCTAAAGAACTGAGGAAACCATGGAGTTAGAACGGGCTCATCCGCCTCAACGTGCCGTCGCGCAAGGCGAAATGATGCCAGCCCGCCATCAGGGCGTGAAGACCCGCAAGATAGAGGATGACCGTGCCGGCATTCTCATGGATCTCCGCGATCAGCCCCGGGGCGCCCTGAACGGGCGCGGCGATGGACGGCAGGCCGATTCCTAAGAAGGATACGGAAACCCCGAGCCGCGAGGCGGCATACCAGCCACTGAGCGGCAGTCCGATCAGGAATGCGTAGAGGACCGCATGCCCGATCCTGGCCGCCATTGCGAGTCCGGGGCGATCCGTGTCGAGAGCGGAAGGCGTCTGGCCGAAGAAATGCAAGACGAGCCGAGGGATCACAAGAGCGAGGACTGCCAGTCCAAACGAAAAATGGAGCAAGGGCGGATTGTCGATGACGTGCCGGCCGCCTTCCGAGGTGATCCAGGCTGCTACGATCAGAAGAGCTGTCGCCCAATGAATTGCGATCATCGTCCTTGAGTACCGAGTATGATTGTTCCTTGAAGCCATCTCGATCCAATATCCTTTCACCGCGCTTCAGCGCCTAATCTTCGATATTTCCGGTGCGGCGTGGAACCTGGAGGTCGCTGCCTCCAGTATGCCGGATCGCAAGTTGCGCTGCTGGAGACTCCGGCGGTTGCATTGATGCAACGGCAGTCGAACCAAGCGGCTGCGGGCTCATACTGATACGTGGCAGGCCCGCTGCGAGCCGATCGAGGAATCCTGCCTGGCCGGGCACGATCTTCGCTTCAGCATCCGCCAAGGTGAACCATTGCACGCGATCGATTTCCGGGAACGGCCGCATGCGGCCGCTGCCCGGCGGCCATTCCATCTGGAAGGTGTTGCTGACGAGCGTTGCCGGGTCGAAATCGGCCCGGGCCGCATAGGCGGTGACGATCTTTCCGCCCCGCTGTCTGATTTCGCCAAGCGGTTCGAGCGGGGCAGTCATTACCCACCCTGTTTCTTCGGTGAATTCGCGCCGCGCGGCCGCTTCAAGGTCCTCATCTCCCTCATACTCGCCCTTCAGGATCGACCATGTCCCCTCGTCGCGGCGGCTCCAGAAGGGGCCGCCCGGATGTCCAAGAAGGACTTCCAGAGCGTTTTGGCGCCAACGGTATGCAAGGATTCCCGCGCTGCGTCGGATCATGTGTCCAGTCTCGCTCCGGCCGAGGCATCTATCGCGCTTTCGGCGTTCATTTTCCCTTCAGGCTCCCGATATATGCAAGTATCGCGTCGATCTGATCCGGTTCGGCAGTGAATTCCGGCATGTCCGGATGGCCAGTCGAGATGCCTTCGGCCAGCGCCTCCTCCAAGTCCTGGAGCGGATACCGCTGCGATAAGGTCCGGAATGGCGGCGCGTCCGGGTGGTGGCTCTCGTCGCTACGCCCGACGGCATGGCAACGGGCGCAATTGGCTTCGACCAGGGCCTCGCCGCGCGAAATCCGGGACCCGGCGGCGGCAGGGAAAGCCGTGACCAGCGCCATGGTCAAGCCGACCACCCATGTGGAGACCGGCAGCTTATGCCGCGGCCGGTCCGCGTTTCCTGTTGCACTCTTGAATGAATGAAGCTGGTCAGCCAACCTCGGCATACGATCCCCCGATAAAGACCTAGGCGTAGTTCCTAGGCTATCCGGTCTCCGCCGCGTTGATTTCGATCAAGCGAGGAACTTGCAGACGGTTTTCTCGAACCAGCGCGACCGATCCCATGCCCTGGTCGGCATCAGTCCCTTATGCCGTAGCGAGGCGGGCGATTGATCCTCGTCAAGGAAATTGGGGCGTTCGCGGTGGAAGCTAAATGCACTCAGCATCATGAGGAGAAATTCCACCGTGCATCTGCAGGCTTTCCTTCCGCTTGTGCCGTACCCCGACCCGCTTTTGCCGCGCGCCGGGTCGAATGCCGCAACCGTGGCGGCGCTGCTCGACATGGAGGTGCATGCGTTGGTGGCCAACGTACAAATTCCTCCTCTATCCAATGCGCTTTCGAAACTTCTCTTGACCACGCCCGAACTAACTCGGCAGGCGAATTCAAAAATCCGCGAACATGGCGAGGAAATCCTTCGTATCGTGGCCGATCAGGCCAAGCTCGCCGGCGTCAAGCTCGTGGCCGATCGGATGGAGACGACCCTGGCACTGCTGGGCGGCCTCGCGGCGGAGCGAGCGCGCTATTTCGACTGCAGCTTGATCGGCTGGGAGGTCGCCAGCCAAGGCTTCCATACATTGGCCGAGGACATTATTTTCGGATCCGGCCGCCCGACGATCCTGCTTCCCGGATCGGTGAAGCCGGCTCCTTTCGACCACGTGGCGATCGCATGGGATGGCAGCCGCGTCGCCGCAAGGGCCGTGGCGGATGCCGCCCCGCTACTGAGGCGCGCCTCCAGGATTTCGGTCATCACGGTAATAGACGAGAAGGAACTTCGGGAAGAAAATCCCGGTGCCCGTCTAGCCAGAGGCCTGCAGGAGCGTGGTCTTCTCGCCGAACCGCTTGCCGCCCTCAATGACGGTGGCGATATCGCGATTACCTTGCAGGAAAACGCCATTCAAAGCGGCGCCGGCCTTTTGGTGATGGGCGGTTACGGCCATACGCGAATACGCGATTTTGTTCTTGGCGGGGCGACGGACGGCGTCCTGCGCGACCTCCGACTTCCGATTTTGATCTCGCACTGAAATTGTCGAACATGCCGGAATTTCCTGCTGACCGCGAAACGAACGACAAAGCCGCGTTCAGCTTCGACGTCGCTCTTTTGATTATTGCCCTGCTAGGGCTGGCGGCAGGAGTGGGCCTGTACCTCGCGGGGAAACCCGATCTTGCCCGGATAGCCTGGGCCGGGGGCGTCATTCCGGTTCTCGCAGCTCTGGTCGTGGAGATTGTGCGAAGCCTTTGGAGGGGCGAGGTCGGCCTGGACGTCGTGGCGGCGCTATCCATGTCGAGCGCGCTCGTCTTCGGCGAAGCGCTCGCCGCCGCCGTCGTCGCATTGATGTATTCCGGAGGAACTTTCCTCGAAAGCTTTGCCGAGGGCCGTGCCCGGCGTGAGATGCACGACCTTCTTTCGCGCGTTCCGCGCACTGCCACTCGTCACCGTGACGGCGCGCTGGATGAGGTTCCGCTCGGCGAAATCGTACCCGGCGACCTTCTCCTGGTCCGTCAGGGGGACGTCGCTCCCGTCGACGGGACCGTCGAAAGCGAGCACGCGGTGCTTGATCAATCCGCGATGACCGGAGAATCGATGCCCGTCAGGCTGACGCGCGGCTGGGAGGTGATGAGCGGCTCGACCAATGCAGGCGAAGCCTTCGACCTGCGCGCCAGTCGCAGGGCCGCTGAGAGCACCTATGCCGGCATTGTCCGCCTGGTGGAGGATGCGCAGCGCTCGAAGGCGCCGATGTCGCGGCTCGCGGACCGCTACTCGATCCTGTTCCTCGTGGTCACGGTCGCGTTGGCGACGGCGGCATGGTGGATGACGGGTGATCCCATCCGCGCAGTGGCCGTGTTGGTCGTAGCCACGCCATGCCCGCTTATTCTGGCGGTGCCGGTGGCGCTTGTCGCGGGCCTCTCGCGTGCCGCGCATTTCGGTGTGCTGATCAAGGGCGCACGACCGCTCGAGGCGCTCACGCAGGCGCGAACGCTGGTCCTGGACAAGACCGGCACCTTGACCGACGGGCGCCCGGGGATCGTATCGATAGAGACCTGCGCCGCCTTGCCACCTGAGGAGGTTCTCTATCTTGCCGCTGCGGCCGACCAGGCCTCGAAGCATCCGATGGCGCAGGCGATTGTCGCCGCGGCGCATGAGAAAAACATGATCCTGCCCGCGCCGGCCGACATCAGGGAAGTCCCGGGAGAGGGCGTCGCGGCGCGGGTGGACGGCCGTTCCGTCGTCGTGGGCGGGACGGATTTCGTGATGCGCCAGATCGGAGCTTCAAGGGTTCCGCATCGGGGATCGAAGGTAGGTTCGGCCCTCGTCGCCATTGCCGTGGACAGCCAGCTCGTCGGCAATCTGGTCCTGGCCGACCCCTTGCGTCTGGGAACCGTCGATTTCCTTGCGCGCGTCCGCCGTCGGGGTATCGGCCGTATCCTGCTTGCCACGGGCGATCGCCATGCCGTCGCCCAGGCAGTGGCCGAAGGACTCGATTTCGACGGGATCCGCGCCGAGCTGACCCCGGACCAGAAGGTCCTCCTGGTGCTGACCGAACGCAAGAACGGGCCTGTCATGATGGTGGGGGACGGCGTAAACGACGCCCCGGCACTGGCAGCGGCGGATGTCGGCGTGGCCATGGGTGCGCGGGGGGCGGCCGCTTCCGCGGAGGCCGCAGACGTGGTTCTGCTGGTCGACGACCTCAGCCGGCTCCTTTCAGGGCTGGACGTCGCTGGCCAGTCTAGGCGGATCGCACTCGAAAGCGTTATCGCCGGCATAGGCCTTTCAGTGGCCGGAATGGTCGCGGCGGCCCTGGGCTACCTGAACCCGGTGCAGGGCGCGCTTCTCCAGGAAGCTATCGACATCGCGGTGATCCTGAACGCATTGCGCGCGTTGCGGATTTCTCCGGAAGGGGACGAGCGTGTAGGTCGAAGTTCTTCGGCCGAACAGAAAGCATGAGACGACATCCGTTTCCGTCGCTCGCCGGTGCGCCTTCATCGAAACACGACTACCGGAACATCGGCGCTGGCCAACACTTCAGCCGTATGGCTGCCGAGCATGATCCGGCTCATGCCGCTGCGGCCGTGCGAAGCCATCACGATGACATCGCAGCCACATCGACGGGCGGTGTCGAGGATCGCACGCGCGGCCCGGCAGTCGGAAACGTGGATGGTATCGATCTCGACTCCCAACCGGGTGGCGGTCGTCCTGACCGGCGCGAGGATCGCTTCGGCGGCGCGGCTTTGGTCCTGTTCATACACCGCCATCTCGGCTTCGTCCGGTGTCCACAGGTCGCTGCAATAGGCAAACTGGCCGCCCGGGGCTTCCGTTGCCGTCATCGCCGTGACCCGCGCACCGTGCTGTTTGGCGAGCGACAGGCCGTGGGTCACACCGGCCTGTGCCAGTTCGGAGCCATCGGTGGGAATGAGAATATGAGTGTACATGCAGGCCAATCCCTGTCGTCGATGCCGCCTCTGCGGAATGTACCGGTCAGGCCCTGGCGAGCGCGGCCTCGATCTTCTCGATGCTGCTGCCGGTCAGGTCCCTGGCCAGTTCGCCGATCAGGCTCTCCCTGGCCGCATCGTGGAAATGGCGGCGCAGTTCTCCCAGCGTCCGTGGATCGGCTATGATGAATAGCGAGGCGATCGCTCCGTCCAACACCAGCCGGTTCAGGTGAGCCGCCGCGCTCGCCGCAAAGTCGTCTTCTTCCAGCCGCCAGCGGTCGGGATTGGCGGTGGTGCTTCGATGCCGCGCACCCGAACCTTGATTGGAGGGTTGAATGCCGGCGACGGCCTCTTCCGCGAGCTTGATGCGAGGTTCCATGCCCTTGTTACGGAATAGCCGCAGCTTCTCTCCGTCGACAACGGCGATCGTGGTGTCATTGGGCAGTATCATTTTCGTCCTACGGCCTTTTTCGATCCTTTCCGCTTATCGGCTATGCCCGCTCACAAATCCTTGATCTCGGTCAAGAGGTCGCGCTCTCCACGAGGCAGCACGGAACTTCCGTTTCGCCGAGGGCGAACGTTCGGCGTTTGCTCCCGGACAAAGACTTCGCTTCTCGCGGGGCGGATGATTTCGCCATGCGACAGCACACACACATGCCTCGATGGGAAGGCAAAGATACAATGGTTGAAAGGCATGGCTTGCATGAAGACGCGCTCGCGCTAGTCCTCGGCACACTTATGGTGGCGCTGGGCGCGACGATCTATGCCAAGGCCGTGCTGGTCATCGGCGGCATGGCTGGGGTGGCGCTCCTGCTCCAGTATACGAGCGGCATCGAATTCTGGCTTGGATTCTCGCTGATCAACCTTCCCTTCTATCTGCTCGGATGGAAACGGCTAGGCCGTGCGTTCGTCTTGCGAACGTTCGTGGCGGTCACGCTTGTCTCAATATTTTCGCGTTTGACGTCCGAATGGGTGACGTTTGCGCAACTGAATCCCACCTATGCCGCGATCATGGCCGGAACGTTGTGCGGTACCGGCATGCTGATGCTATTCCGTCATCGAACGGGCTTGGGCGGCATCAACATCCTCGCCATTTTTCTCCAGGAGAGTTTCGGACTGCGCGCCGGCTATTTCCAACTCGCCGTCGATCTCGCTATCCTGTGCGTTGCGTTCCTTGTCCTGACGCCGGACCGATTGCTGCTGTCGGTCCTTAGCGCAACCGTTCTCAATCTCATTCTCGCCATCAATCACCGGCCCGGCCGCTATCTCGGCATAAGTTGAGGGCAGCGGCCCTTCGCGCATCCCGGAATAAAGCCTTGGGCATTGCGGCAAGAAATGACGCTGGCGGTTTCCATTATTGATGCGTGGGACGAAGTCGTTGATCAGCTGCGACCGCGTCCGCCGGCCTTGATCCAGTGCAAGGCGCCGATAGATCGGTCATTGTGAAAGCGAACGAACCCGGAGTCCTGTCGTGACGGTACGTAATCTGGAATTCGCGGTCCGCCCGCGGTCTCTCGCCGTCTTCGGCGCTTCAACGCGCAAGGGCTCTGTCGGCCGGATCGTGATGGAAAACATCGTGGCTGGCGGCTTCGAGGGCGACGTCTGGCCGGTGAACCCGAAATATGACGAGGTTGCCGGCCTGCGCTGCTACCACAGTGCCACGGAACTGCCGGCCACTCCGGACCTCGGCGTCATCGTCACGCCGCCCGCGACGGTGCCGGGCATCGTCGCCGATCTCGGTGCCAGGGGCTGCCGGGCCGCCGTCGTCATCACCGCCGGGTTGACGCGCGAGAACGGCCTCAGGCAGGCAATGCTCGATGCGGCGAAACCTTACCTTTTCCGCATCATCGGTCCCAATACGGTCGGCCTGATGATTCCACCTGCAAAGCTCAATGCCGGCTTCGCGCATATGGCGGCTGCGCCGGGCAACATCGCGCTTCTGTCGCAGTCCGGCGCCATCGCCACCTCGCTGATCGACTGGGCAACTGACAACGGCGTCGGTTTCTCTCACATCGTCTCGCTCGGCGACATGGCGGATGTCGACGTTGGAGACTGGCTGGACATGCTGGCGGGCGATGCGAGGGCGCGCGCGATCGTTATGTATCTGGAGACCGTCACCAACCCACGGAAATTCATGTCGGCGGCGCGCGCGGCCGCCCGCATCAAGCCGGTCATCGCGGTGAAGGCGGGACGGCACGGAGCGGCGGCGAAGGCGGCCGCCACCCATACCGGAGCGCTTTCGGGCGCGGACAGGGTAGTCGACGCGGCGCTTTCGCGGGCGGGTATCCTGCGCGTCGAGGGGCTGGCGGAGCTGTTCGACGCGGCTGAGGTCACCGCGCGCTTTCCGCCGCTGGAGCGCGCCCGCATCGGCATCGTCACAAACGGCGGCGGTGCCGGCGTGCTGGCAGTCGACCAACTCGTGGAAGGGCCAGGCACGCTCGCAGAACTGGCGCCGACGACGATCGCGCGGCTCGACGCGGTGCTCCCGCCGACATGGTCGCACGCCAATCCCGTCGATATCATCGGCGACGCGCCACCTGATCGCTACCGGGTGGCCGTCGAGGCCGTCGCGTCGGATTCCGGCGTCGATGCGGTGATGGTTCTGAACTGCCCCACCGGTCTTGCCTCGCCGGCCGAGGCGGCTTCCGCCCTCGCTGGACTAGCGGACGGCGGTCGGATCGGCGGCAAGCCGGTGCTCACTTCATGGCTCGGCGAACATACGGCGCGCGAGGCGCGGGGCATCCTGCAGGAAGCCGGAATACCGAGCTTTGCGACACCGGCGGACGTAGCGCGCGCCATATCTTATCTTGCCGTCTGGTCGCGGGCGCAGAAGGCGCTGACGCGCGTCCCATCAAGCCGCAGCGAGGACGTCGCCGGTAATTGCGACGCCGTGCTTGCTATCTTCCGCAAGGCGGCAGCGGAAGGCCACCGCATGCTGACGGAGCCGGAGGCCAAGGCGGCTGTCGCCGCCTACGGCATTCCCGTACCGGAGACCATAGTCGCGAAATCTCCCACGGAAGCGAAGCGCGCAGCCGCGAAGTTGCTCGAGACCTCGGAGAAAGTGGTGGTGAAGCTGCTTTCCAAGGCGATATCGCACAAATCGGACGTAGGCGGGGTGGTTCTCGATATCGGGACTGCTGACCGGGCGGGGGAGGCTGCCCATGCCATCGAGGATCGGGTGCGCCGGCGCGCGCCGGAAGCCGATATCGAGGGTTTTGCCGTCCAACCCATGGTGGTGCGGAGAAAGGCGCAGGAACTGATCGTCGGCGTGAGCCGCGACCCGATCTTCGGCCCCGTCATCCTGTTCGGCGCAGGCGGCGTGGCAGTCGAGGTGATGGACGATACGGCGGTGGCGCTGCCGCCGCTGGACGATGTGTTGGCGGGCGACCTGATCGAGCGTACGCGCATCGGCCGGCTGCTGGCCGGCTTCCGCGACCGCAAGCCGGCCGACCGCAGGGCGATCGCCTCAGCGCTCAGCGGCCTGTCGCAGATGATTGTCGATTTCCCTTGCATAGTATCGGTGGACATCAACCCGCTGCTCGCCGATGCAGAGGGGGTCATAGCTCTCGATGCGCGCATCGAGATCGATCCTGAAGCCGTCGAAGAGCAAGGGCCGAACCCTGCGCTCGCGATCCGCCCGTATCCGGCGGAATGGGAGAAGGAATTTTCGGGCGGCGGTGTGAACTACCGCATAAGACCGATCAAGCCGGCTGATATCGCGCTCTATCCCGACTTTCTCGCAAAGGTGTCGCCCGGCGACGTCAGGCTTCGTTTCCTGGCGCCGCGCAAGGGCTTTTCCGACGAGATGCTGAAGCGGCTCACGCAGCTCGACTATGATCGCGACATCGCCTTCGTTGCGCTGGCGGAGGACAGCGGAAAGCTGGCCGGCGTCGGTCGGCTCTCCTGCGATCCCGACCGCACCCGTGGCGAATACGCGCTGCTCGTGCGTACGGATCTGCAAGGGCACGGTATCGGCTGGCAATTGCTGCGGCAGATCCTCGCCTATGCGGGAGCCGAGAAGATTAATCACATCGAGGGCATGGTTCTGGAGGAGAACAAAACCATGCTCAAGATGTGCCGTGAATTCGGCTTTAGCGTAACCCATTATCCGGACGAGCCGGGCCTCATGCTCGTCGCGCTCGATCTCGGCCAATAGCGCCGCCCGGCTGCGCTCGAGGCCGGAGCAGGTCGAGGATCGTCTGGACCGTCTCCTTTGGCTTATGGGCGGCATCCAGTCGCCGCCAGGCGATTGTGCCCGGGTCGCGCTGCAATTGCCGCGACAGGATGTCAACGGTAGCGTCCGACGGGCCGCCCCTCCGCTCTCCGATCCGCCGGCGCAGCACGTCGGGAGACACATCCAGCCAGATGCCAAGGAGGGGAAGAGCGCTGTCCTTCACTACTTGCTCCATGCGGGTGCGGTCTTCCTCCCGGTCGAAGACGGCGTCGGCGACGACCGAGCCACCGGAGGAGAGGATGAGGCCTGCTTTTCGGGCCATTTCGCTGTAGACGCGCTCCGATACTTCGGATCGGTAAGCTTCCTCCGGTAGCCTCGTCTCGGCCGCTACGCCGTGCATGGCCTTGCGGATGCGGTCGCTCTCGACGATGCGGGCGCCGGGCGGCGCGCCGACATGCGCAGCCAGTGCCTCGGCGATTGTGGTCTTGCCTGAGCCGCTCAGTCCGCCGATGGCGACGAGCCCGGCGGGATACTCGGCCAAAAGCTTCGACGCGAGCTCGAAATAGGCTTTGGCCTCTTTGGCCAGCCTGCCCGATCCCTCGTGACTCTCCTCAGCCTGCGTGGCCGTCACATGCGACCGCACGGCCGCCCGTATCGCCATGAAGAAGGGCAGGAGGGCGAAGCCATCCTCATCGTCAGCCTCGTCCAGGTAGCGGTTCGCGACCAGATTGGCGAGTTCGGGAAAGCCGCGATGCCACAGATCCATCAGCAGGAAGGCGAGATCATAGAGAATGTCGATCGTGGCGATCTTGTCGTTGAACTCGATGCAGTCGAACAGGCGCGGCTCGCCGTCGAGAAGGCAGATGTTTCGGAGGTGCAGGTCGCCATGGCAGCGACGCACCTTCCCGGCCGCCTCGCGGCGGTCGAGCTGGGACGCGTGGCGTGTGAGCGTCGCGCGGAAGGAAGCGTCGAATGCGTCGATTTCGGCTTCGTTGAAGACATGGCTGGTGGCGAAGCCGGCCCGGTTGACGTCGAGCACGGCTTCGATGTTCGCTGCGCCACCTCCCGAATGCACGACCGGCGCGCTCTGGTGGAAGCGCAGGATCGCGCGCGCCGTTTCGGTCATCAGCGCCGGCGTGAGCCCGCCCGCCTGCGCCATCCGATCGAAAAGCGCCGACTGGTCGAAGCGCCTCATCTCCACCACCGCGTCGGCCAGTTCGCCGTCGCCGTCGAATTCGAGCGTGCCGTCCGCCTTGCGCGTGATGCGCCGCACGCGGAGATAAAGTTCCGGGGCCGTCCTCGAATTGAGGTCGAGTTCTTTGCGGCAGGCGGCGAGACGCAGTCCCGGCGTCGAGAAATCGGCATAGGGCAGCCTGACGGCGCGCTTCATCTTGTATGCCCGGTCGCCCGCCAGGAAAATGTAGGAGATGTGTGTCTCCATCGTCTCGACGGCCGCGCCTTTGTGCGCCGCCGGGTCGGAGAGGAAGGCGACGGTATCCGTCTGTTCGCCACTGCTCAACGGGTAGACCTCCTTGCAACGAAGGGCGTTCGGGCCCGCGCGAGCCGTACGATGGCCGCTCAGCGGGCCATCAGGACGGGAAGCGGCGGCTCTTCGATCATCGCGCTGGTGACGCCGCCGAAGATCCTTTGCCGTAGTCTCGAATGGCCGTATGCACCCATGAGCAGAAGGTCGGCGGCTGTGTCGGTCGCGTGCTGGCTGAGGACCGACGCGACGGTGCGGCCCTGGCTCGGCAGGCGATCCACCGTCACCTTCACGCCATGGCGCGCGAGATAGGTGGCTGCGTCCGCACCCGGTTCCGCGCCCTGCTCAAGGTCGCCCTCCACAGGATCGACGAGCACCAGGCGAACCTGATCGGCGCCAACCAGAAGGCTCATTGACTGTGTCACAGCCTGTGAGGATTCGATACGCGAATCCCATGCGACCATGACCCGTCTCGGCTTCATGGTGGCAGCACGGCCTTGTGGAACGAGGAGGAGCGGCTTTCCCGAATGGAATAGCGCACCCTCGATCACCTTGTCTTTCAATTCTCCGGAGGAAAGCCCTTCCGGGCCCAGAACGGTGAGGTCGGCGTAGCGGCCGCGCCGTCCGATGGCCTCGTCGGCCCAACCTGTTTCCCGGTACTCGCTCGAGATATCGGCCGAAACCGGGCTGGCAGCCAGAAAGGCGGAAACCTCTTGTGTCCGTTCCTCCAGAGCCTTCTGGTCGGCCTCTCTTTCGGCGAGCCAGGCATCGTTGATAACCGCTGCGTACCCGCCGATTGGCGGTGGCGCGGCGAGTGCCATGACGAGGACGGCGAGATGCGCTTCGACTTCTTCGCAAAGCGCAGTGGCCAGTTTCAGGTCGGCATTGCCCGAACCGGGGCCCGTTACGGTGAGGATAGTCTTGAATGTCATGAGGGAATCCCTTCGATACGATTGTTCTCTCCCTAACAGGCGCTTCTTCGGAAGCATTGCGCTCGATCAAACGACGACGGAGCCGGCTACGTGCCTTCCTTCGACTGGCGCCCGGAAATTTCTTCGACGAGGATGCGAAAGAATATGTGCTCGGGTTGACCGGAAAGGGGCGACGTGACCGGCTTGAGGGCACCTGGTTCCCACCAATCCGAATGGCGGCTGAGCAGCAACCAGGCGCGGTCCCTTTCGCGCTTGTGGCCGATCCGGTCCGGCAGTTCCTCGTAGCGTCCGTCCACGACCACGCTTTTCCACTCGCTGCCGCGTCCACGCTTATGGACGAAGACCGAAACCTGCGGATTGGCCCGCATCCAGTCGATCTTCTTCCCGGGCATGGAAAACGCATAGAGGTGGTTGTCTGAATAAGCGAAATAGATCGGCACGACGTAAGGACGGCCGTCTTTCGCGCAAGCCAGATGACCGACGCGGCTTCCGGTCAGCAGCTTGGTGCATTCGAGCGTAGTTAGGGAAAAAATGCGCATCTGCCGTCTCCTCGAGTTCCTTGGGCTCTCCGCCGGGGGGCCGCTTCAGGCCGCCGCCGACCGCAGCCGGTCGCGGACCCATCCGACGATCTGCCCGGACGACATCGCGCCCGACTGCCGCGCCAATTCCCTGCCGTTCCGGAACAGGATCATTGTAGGTATGCTGCGGATGCCGAGTTCCGTTGCAATTGCTGGTTCCTTCTCGGAATTGAGCTTGATGAGGGCAACGTGAGGTTCGAGTTCCCGCGCCGCGGCCTCGTAAGCCGGCGCCATCATTTGACATGGGCCACACCATGGCGCCCAGACATCGACCAGGACAGGAAGCGTGCTGCGGGTCCGATGGCGGTGAAAAGTCGCGCCGTCGACATCCGCAGGATGGGCGGAGAACAACTTCCGGCCGCATTTGCCGCATTTGGCCGCTGCCGGCGAGCGTCCCTGGGCAAGACGGTTGACGCCGCCGCAAGCGCTGCAGACGACCATGTTCTCATCCATGGCAGCGTTCCTTCGTCGGCTTGCGCCGAATGTTCACCCGATCCGAACTGACGGCATGGGTCCGCAGCGGCAAGCCGTGCGCCAGATGGAGGTAAGCATTCGTAATGCGAAGTCCCAGCGTGCATGTGTCGATACCGCAGATGCATGCCGCCTGATCATCGGTGAAACCCCACACCACCACCAGCGACAACGCCTCCCGCTCGTCCCGATCCAAGGATTCAAAGATGGCGAAGAGGCGCTCCTGACCTTCGGCTCGTGATGCCCTGGCCGTATGAGCCGACACAGGATTCGCTGGACGTCTCCTTGGATACTGTCTGTCGACGACAGTGAATGCCGCTACTCTCAGTTCCACGCCCTTCCTGAAGCGGTGCCGTGGCCAGATTTCGCACAGGGATCGATAGACGAGATCATCCGCTTCGGATTGGTCCTGCGTCAGGCAGAACGCGAATGCCCTCAGCGATGGAACGAGGGCCAGCAGGTCGTTTCTGAACTCGGACGGCATGGATGCCCCCTGCAATCTTCAGGAGCCCTGAAGCCCCGGAACCTTCGTAACATCCGGACCGCATAGCCAAGTTGCATTGACCGCGATCAAAAAGGGCCCAGCCGCGCCATTTTCTCCGGATTGATCCGGGTCAATGAAGAGACCGGCCGGAACGGGTTAGCTGATGTCCTTGCCGGATCGAGCCGATCGGGTGAAGCCATGCATAAGGATGTCTCCGAAGGCACCAGTATGGCGAGGAACCTCGGTCTGCGACGACGTTTGGCAGGCGGATCCGTCGCCTCCGGCTCTGGCCGCAGACAAGCCTGAAGGCCAGGAGCGGGGGCGGCGGTATCTGCGGGAAATCCTCAAGCACAGAAGGAGACCGGCCATGGCCGAAGCCGCCACCAAACTACCCGTCAAGAAAGCCTCCAGCCAGCCAGAAGGCGCGGAATGGAGCCCGTTCGAAAGCCTGAGGCGCGAAGTGGATCGCCTGTTCGATGATTTCCGTCCGTTCAATTGGCGCTTGCCCTCGAGGGTCCTCGGCTTCGAGGCATCGCGCCCCGCCCGGCTCGAGTGGGAAGTCGCTCCGGCAATCGACCTGGCGGAGAAGGAAGACAGCTATGAAATCACCGCCGAGCTTCCCGGCATCGATGAGAAGAATGTCGAAATCAAGCTCGCCAACCATACGCTGACGATCAACGGAGAGAAGAGCGAAGAGAAGGAAGAGAAGCGGAAGAACTATTACCTGTCCGAACGCCGCTACGGGTCCTTCCAGCGCAGCTTCCAACTCCCCGAAGGCGTCGATGCCGACAGGATCGAGGCAACCTTTGCCAAGGGCGTACTCAAGGTGAACCTGCCCAAGACCGCAGAGGCGAAGGCCGAGAAGAAGATAACGGTCAAGGCAGCCTGACGCGGGTGCGGCGAGCGGCGGGCCTTCCTGCGCACCGCTCCCGACCATTCCAACAATGGAGAATAATCATGGGTAGCACGTCCATAGCAGCTTTCGCACAGGCCGCACAACAGGCCCAGGAATGGGTCAACGAGCTTGCCGACGACCTGGAGTGGGCCGATCGCCGTGCCTACCATCTCCTGCGTAGCGTCCTGCATGCATTGAGGGATTGGCTTCCGCAGGAGGAGATGGTCGATCTGGCGGCGCAATTGCCTGTCCTGGTGCGCGGCATCTATTTCGAAGGCTGGAAGCCGTCGGAGACTCCGGTCCGCAACCGCAAGAAGGAGGACTTCATCGCGCGCATCCAGGAGGCGTTCTCAGACGATCTGCTGAACGATCCGGATGAAGCCGTGGCGGCGGTCTTCAGCTTGCTTGACCGTCATGTTTCGTATGGCGAGATCGAGGACATCAGGCATTCCATGAAGAAGCCGCTGCGTGAGTTGTGGCCTGCGGATTGATATGATCTTCACTGATCGTCGGGAGGCCGATCGAAAGTTTGCCGAGAGGCTGCGGACGCTCGGACCGCGCGATCCTATAATGCCGGCAACTCCGATGACACGCTGACCGCCGCAAGATCATGGACATCGAACCACGGCATCCCGGCCGTGCGACGCTCCGCCGACTTTTCTTCGAGCTTCGGCCAATATAGCATCCGGCGACACTTGATCGTCTCGGTGTCACTAAGCGGACAGGCCGCTGTACTGACTGTGCGCAAGCCTGTTGTGTTCAGTGGCGTGTCTATGGGCTCGGGGAAGGTCATGCCGGCGAGAGACATACCCGGATTGCAAGGGCGCTTCCTCCAGGCCGTCTTTTCGCGTCGCTTCGAAGGCTGGCCTGGCTATCTCCTGACCGCGGCGGCGGTTGCGGTCGCCTTCCTCATCCGGTTCCCGCTACAGGGATCGCTTGGGCATGGGGCAGTCTTCATCCTGTTCGTCCCGGCAATACTGGTTGCAGCGATCGCGGGCGGCATCGGGCCGGGCCTGTTCGCGCTCGCACTTTCTGTCGGCAGCACCTTCATCCTTGCGGGAACCGATCCGACATTCTGGCTTCAGGTCGTGGTCTTCGTGCTCGTCGGGCTCGCGATCGCCTGGATGGGCGAGATGCTGCACCATGCGCGCCGGGCGCTCGACAGGACAGAAAGCACCCTGAGGGCAAGCGAGACGCACTTGCGTTCGATCCTCGACGCAGTTCCGGACGCTACGGTCGTCATCGACGATAAAGGAGCCATAACCTCCTTCAGCGCCGCGGCGGTGCGTCAGTTCGGCTATGCGAAGGAAGAGGCTATCGGCCGCAACGTGAACATCCTGATGCCAGAGCCGTATCACGGGGAGCATGACGGCTATATCCGACGCTATTTTGAAACCGGAGAGAAGCGTATCATCGGCATCGACCGCGTGGTGGTCGGACGTCGGAAGGACGGCTCGACCTTTCCGATGAAGCTTGCCGTCGCCGAAATGAAGTCCGGTGGCCGCAATTACTTTACTGGTTTCATCCGCGACCTCACCGAGCGCCAGCAATCCGAGGAGCGCCTGCAGGAAATACAAAGCGAACTGGCGCGGTTGGCCCGGCTGAACGAGCTTGGAGAGATGGCGTCAACGCTCGCCCACGAGCTCAACCAGCCTCTCGCCGCCATCGCCAACTATACCCAGGGCTGCGTGAGGCTGCTCAAGACTCCGGAAGGCGCCTCCTCGCCGCAATTGAAGGAGGCGATCGAGGAAACCGCGCGGCAGTCGCTGCGTGCGGGGGATATCATTCGCCACCTGCGCGAGTTTGTCAGCCGCCGCGGGACCGAGAAGTCGATTGCCGACATACGCAAACTGATCGAGGAGGCTGGCGCCCTCGCGCTGGTCGGCTCGCGTGAGCAGGATATAAGGTCGGTATTCGACTTCGCCGCGGACACCGAAGACGTTCTGGTCGATCGGATCCAGATGCAGCAGGTTCTTATCAATCTCATCCGTAACGCGATGGAAGCCATGCGCGGAGGCAAGCGACGCGACCTCACCGTCCGCACCAGGCGAAACGGCGAAGGCCATGTCGTGATCGAGGTGGCCGACACGGGGCCGGGGATTACGGACGACGTTGCCGCCCGGCTGTTCGAGCCTTTCGTCAGCAGCAAGCCGAACGGCATGGGCATCGGCCTCTCGATCTCCAGGCGCATCGTCGAGGCCCATGGCGGCAGCCTGACCGCAAGCCGTAATGCCGAGGGCGGTGCGACCTTCCGAATCGAATTGCCGATGGAGGCGAAAGAGGTATTCCATGCAGATCGGTGACTATGTCGTTCATGTTGTCGATGACGAGGAGGCCGTTCGCAAATCCCTGGCTTTTCTGCTGGCGACGGCAGGGTTTCCCGTACGCGTTCACGAGTCCGCCACGGGATTTCTCGCGGCGGCGCCTATGGCCGGAAAGGCGTGTCTCGTCACGGACCTGAAGATGCCCGACCTGAGCGGCGTCGAGTTGCTGGAAAAGCTGAACGGGATGGGCGTCACGATGCCGACAGTGGTCATCACGGGCCATGGCGACGTGTCGATGGCTGTTGCCGCGATGAAGGCTGGCGCTGTCGATTTTATCGAGAAGCCGTTCGAGGACGACGTTTTGATCGAAGCCGTCAAGCGGGCCGCCGGCCGTCTGGACGATCCCGTCGAGACTACCCACGATGTCCAGATTCTGCGCTCCCGGTTGGGAACGCTGTCCGAGCGGGAGCGCCAGGTATTGTCCATGATCGTTGCTGGACTGCCCAACAAGACGGTCGCCTATGATCTGGGCATCAGCCCGCGGACCGTCGAAGTCCATCGTGCCAACATCATGTCCAAGATGCAGGCGCGCAGCCTTCCCGAACTCGTGCGGATGTCCATCGCCATGGATCTGGCCGACGGACGCGCTTAGAGCGGCCTCTTCCGATCCTGCTTTCTCCCTTTTTGATCCGACGCAATGCGTGGCCATTGCCGGCGCGCGAAAGAAATGTCGGGAGGAGCTTTGCGTGGTCCCATCCTCGACCATCCTAGTCGCCGCGCCGGATGACGCCTTCCGGCGCTCGCTCGTGTTCGCCCTGGAAAGCGACGGCTTTATTGTGAGCGCGCATGCAGGAGCGACCGAGGCCTTCGCTTCCCTCGGCGCGCGCGATGCCGCCTGCGCGGTCATCGACGACGATGCGGTGGCCGACTGGATCCTGATTTCCCGGCAATTCGACAGTTTCGGCCGTCCCGTCATTCTGTTGACCGAATTCCGACGGATTCCGGCTCTCCCTTCCGTCCGGTTGCTCATGAAACCGTTTCTCGGGGAGCCGCTCGTCAAGGCCGTGCGCGACGCCGTCACGAACATTCTGTGACTGCTAAGTAGATTCCCGTACGGACATGACCGAATTTCGGATTGCACGGATTGGCGCCATTGATCCTCCATCAGCGTAGGGAGACGATCATGGCTTTCCTCGAAACCTTCCAGACTCTGCGTTATCCCGTCCACTCGGAATTCAAGGCGCCGGCCGGCCAGCCGCCTGCGGGCTTCCAAGCGGTCACGCTTTTTCCTGCCGGGACCGAGATTTACGCACAGGGCGAAAAGAGCGTCAGTCTCTACAGGGTCGAGTTCGGCGCCATCCGTATCTATCGCCTGCTCGCCGATGGCCGCCGCCAGATTTCGGCGTTCCATCTCGCGGGGGAGATTTTCGGGTTCGAGGCCGGCGAGACCCATCACTTCTTCGCGGAAGCGATCTGCGCTACCGGCGTTCGCGCTCTCCGCACCACATCGCGCCATGACGAGTTTGCAAGCGAACTTCTTCCTGTTGCGCTGGAAGGGCTCGTCAGGGCGCAGGAGCATCTTCTCGTGCTTGGGCGCCAGAATGCCGTCGAGCGCGTCGCGGCCTTCCTGGCAGACATGTCGGAGCGGCAAGGCGGCATCAGCAGGATCGAGCTGCCGATGTCCCGCACGGATATTGGAGACTATCTCGGCCTGACCATCGAGACCGTGTCCCGCGTCTTCTCGAAGCTTCGCCAGAAGGGCGTCATCCGCTTGCCGGGCCTGCGTAGCGTCGAGATCGCGAAATGGCAGACCTTGCAGGACCTGGCCGCCTGATCATGGCAGGGAAGTCGTCGAACGGATTTTCGATATCGATGTTCGATGTCGGGTCGATGTGGCAGCCGATATCAGGCGCACCGTTCGGACGGGAACTGGAGCTTGCCGTGATCGACGGCGATGGAATACACGCCCTCGTTTTCCCGTGCCGGCGCACGCTTACCGGATGGATGAGGGCCGGCACCATGGAAAGGGTCGATGTCTCGCCCACGCATTGGCGCGATTGGACCGCGTGAAGGCAGCATGTCGACTGGGCCCGTGACGGTCCCCGCAGGTGTTCCCGCATTCTCGCTTGCGCGTGTTGATGTCGATCAAGGCTGCCGGAGGCGGACCGGGGAATAGTTTCCGGGCATGCGGGCGGAACCGCCCGCGCCAATAGCGAGGTAGACGAACATGAGCGACAGTTCATTGAGACAGGATATCATCGACGAACTCGACTTCGAGCCCAGCCTCGATGCCGCGGATATCGGCGTAGCGGTGGAAGATGGCGTCGCGACCTTGACCGGCCACGTCCCGACCTATGCCCAGAAGATCACGGTCGAGGACGTCGTCCGCAGGGTGAAGGGCGTCAAAGGCATCGCGCAGCAGATCGAGGTTCGTCCCTTCGGCACGAACCGAACGGCTGATGACGAGATCGCGAAGAGGGCCCTCAGCACGATCAGCTGGAACACGGCCATTCCCGACGACGCCGTGCAAGTCAAGGTGCAGGAGGGTTGGGTTACGCTGACGGGCAAGGTGGAATGGCAGTACCAGAAGACCGCGGCGGCCGACGCCGTGCGGGACCTTGCCGGCGTGGTCGGAGTCACGAACCGCATCGAGATCGCGTCGCGCGCGTCGGCTTTCGACGTGAAGAAGCGGATCGAGGACGCCTTGAAGCGCAATGCGGAGATCGAGGCGCAGGCGATCAGGGTCAATGTCCTCGACGGCGGCAAGATCACGCTAGACGGCAAGGTGCATGCATGGTCGGAGCGCCGCGCGGCAGAACGCGCCGCATGGTCGGCGCCGGGCGTGAAGGTCGTGGATGATCGCATTACCATCGGTTGACGTGGCGTGTCCACGGATCGTTCATGACGACGGACAGACAGGGATCGGGGCGGGCCTTCTTGAGCTCGCCTCCAGGCCTGCTTAACGCCTTTTACACATGTCGCCTCAGTAGGGCGCCGATCGCGGGCGCTGATATCTGCTTTCCGGTTCCTCCCGATTGGTACATTCTCGCCTTGCAGGCACACTATGAAAGCGATGATCCTCGAAAGGCCGGGAACGCCGCTCGCGCTTGTCGAGCGGCCCGATCCGTTGCCGGGCCCAGGCGAGATCCGCCTCAGGGTGGAAGCCTGCGCGGTGTGCCGGACGGACCTCCACGTGGTCGACGGCGAGTTGGAGCACCCCAAGCTGCCGCTCGTTCCGGGTCATGAAATCGTCGGCATCGTGGACAGGGTCGGAGACGGGGCCGACGCGGCGCGGATAGGGCGCCGCGTCGGCGTGCCGTGGCTCGGCCATACCTGCGGCGCCTGTCCTTATTGCCGCGCCGGCATGGAAAATCTCTGCGACCGCCCGCTCTTCACCGGCTATACGCGCGACGGGGGCTTTGCCACGCATGCGGTGGCCGATGCGGATTTCGCCTTCGATCTGGATGAGAATGCCGACGCCGTGTCGCTCGCACCCCTGCTGTGCGCCGGGCTCATCGGATGGCGTTCGCTGAAGAGAGCGGGCGAGGGGAGGCGGATCGGCCTCTACGGTTTCGGCGCGGCAGCCCACATCATCGCTCAGGTCTGTGTCTGGCAGGGGCGCGAGGTCTATGCTTTCACCCGGCCGGGCGACAGGGAGGCGCAGCATTTCGCGTCGGACCTCGGTGCCGTATGGGCCGGCGGATCGGACGAAGCGCCGGCTGTCGCGCTCGACGCCGCCATCATCTTCGCTCCCGTCGGTGCGCTGGTGCCGGCGGCGCTCTCGTCGGTGCGGAAGGGCGGCCGAGTGGTCTGCGGCGGCATCCACATGAGCGACATCCCGGCGATGCCCTATCGGCTGCTCTGGGAGGAGCGCGAACTGGTTTCGGTCGCCAACCTGACGCGCAAGGATGCCGGGGAATTCTTTCCCGTGGCGCGGGAAGCGGGCGTTCGCACCCATACGAAGCCCTACTCGCTCGAACGCGCCAACGAGGCGCTCGCGGATCTGCGGGAAGGCCGTCTGAGTGGCGCCGCAGTGCTCGTGCCTTGAGAGGCCGACCGTTCAGCGGGCGCGTTTCCCGAGCGCATGCATGGCGGCGATCCATTTCTTGCGCCGCGCATCGCTGACGCTTTCGACCATGCCGAACAGCGATTCCCTGACAGGGCCGATGCCGACGAAGTTCAGGATGTTGCGCCGCATGCCGGCGATGCCGTGGCCGAGATACCAGAACCGATAAAGCGGCGCCGGCATGCCCATCGTGACGATGACACGCGCCGAATGGCCTTTCAGCAGCGTCGTGGCGAAGCCGTTCTTCCCTGCTTCCGGATAAGCGAACGCTACGCCAGGCCGCATGACCTGCTCAAGGAAGGCCTTGAGGAGAGCGGGCATGGTGCCGAGCCAGAGAGGGAAGACGAAGACGATGTGCTCGGCTCGCCGGATCGCTTCGGCCGCATCCTTGAGATCGGGAGGGAACATGCCGTGCTCGAATTCCTCCATCGAGCTCAGCAGCGGGAAATCGAGCCTGGCGATATCGATCAGGCGAACCTCGTGCCCGGCCGAACGCGCGCCTTCGGCATAACTGTCGGCAAGCGCCCGACACAGGCGCCTGGGGTTCAGGTCGGGGTGGCCGAGAACGACAAGGATGCGGCGCGGCATGGCGGGTCTCCGTCTGGAAACGGCAGGTTACTCCGCCGACGGCCGCCTGCCTTGACCGTCGTCAAGAACGGCGGCGCGCCGCATGCCTGTGCTCACGCGAGAAGAACCAGCGCTTCGCGGCTTCCGAGACGGCAAGGTAGGTGATGGTGATCGCCACAAGTCCGCCCATGATCGGCAATTGAAGCGGCACGAAGTCTAGCCAGCCCGCGCCCGGCAGGTAAGGGATCGAAATAGTGAATAGTCCCAATGCCAAAGTCAGTCGCGATAGCAGCGCGCTGGGGCGACTGAGCCAGAAGGATTTATGGGTCCGCACTACGAGCACGATCGCCAGTTGCGTCAGGAGGGATTCCACGAACCATCCGGTACGGAACGTCTCGGCGGTTGCGTGGATTGCCAAAAGCAGGAAACCGAAAGTGAAGAAGTCGAAGCAGGAACTCGTCAGGCCGAAATAGATCATGAAGCGGCGTATCGAACCGATGTCCCATCGCCGCGGCGTTTCGATCTGTTCGGCATCGACCCGATCACCGGCGATGGCGAGCGACGGCAGCGAGGAAAGCAGGTTGTTGAGCAGGATCTGCGGCGCAAGGAGTGGCAGGAAAGGCAGCGCGAGCGAGGCGAAAGCCATGGAGACCATGTTGCCGAAGTTGGCGCTGGTGGTGATGGCGATGTATTTCATCGTGTTGGCGAATGTCTTGCGGCCGTCGTCGACGCCGCGGGCGAGGACTCCCAGATTACGCTCGAGGAGGATGAGGTCGGCAGCTTCACGGGCCACGTCTACCGCGCCATCGACGGAGATGCCGATATCGGCCTCGTGAAGCGCCGGGGCGTCGTTGATGCCGTCGCCGAGATAGCCGACCACATGACCGCGCCGGCGTAGCGCGGCGATGATGCGCTCCTTCTGGTTGGGATCGATCTCCGCGAAGATGTCGGTGTGAGAAGCGCGGGCGAATAGCGCCTCCTTCGTCAGCTTCGCCAGCTCGTCGCCGGAAAGCACGTTGCGGTGCGGCAGGCCGATGGTCTCGGCCAGGTGCCTCGCGACATGGCGGTTGTCGCCGGAGATGATCTTTACCTTGATGCCTCGCGCGGCGAGCGCCTTCAGCGTGATGTTGACTCCGGGCTTGGGAGGGTCGAGGAACAGCAGGAAGCCGGCGAAGGCGAGGTCCATCTCGTCCTCGCGGCGATAGGCTTTCCTTGACGGGAAACGGCGCACGGCGAGGCCGAGAACACGATAGCCCTGGCCACTCCAACCGCGTACCCGGTCCTCGATGGCCTTTGCCTCAAGCTCGCCCAGCGGCCGCGTGCCGGACGGGTCGAGAACGGAAGCACAGGCGGCGGCAATGGTCGCCACGGCGCCCTTACATACCATCAGGTCCTCGCCGTCACCCTGCTGCCGGACGACGACCGACAGCCGCTTCCGGATGAAATCATAGGGTATCTCGTCGACCTTGATATATCCGGACAGATCGTCTTCCGGAGTGCGCGCGGAAACGATTCCTTCGTCCAGAGGATTCGCCATGCCTGTCTGCAGCGTCGCGTTGACGAGTCCCCAGAATCTCACTTGGGGAGAAGCCATCCCGAAAGGATCCATCCAGGCGTCGAGATGGATGGCACCTTCGGTAAGCGTACCGGTCTTGTCGGTACAGAGGATGTCCATGCTGCCCAAATTCTCGATGGCGTCGAGACGCCGTACGATGACGCCCGCCGCCGCCATGGTGCGGGCGCCACGCGCCAGAGTGACGCTGATGATGGCCGGCAGGAGCTCAGGGGTCAGGCCCACGGCGAGCGCCAGCGAGAAAAGCAGCGAATCGATGGCAGGGCGGTGCAACAAGAGGTTGGCGAAGAAGACCAGGATGACGATGGCCAGCATGATCTCCGTCATCAGATAGCCGAAGCGGCGGATGCCTCGCGCGAAGTCGGTTTCCGGCACGGCATGCGCCACGGCCGCCGCGATCGCCGCGAATTCCGTATCCTTGCCCGTTAGGACGGCAACCATCGTGCCTGTGCCGCTGCGTACGGAAGTGCCGGTGAAGACCGCATTGCCGCGCTGGCTTACGAGCGCGTCCACGGGCGAGAGGCCAGGCGCCTTCACCACCGGGAAGCTCTCGCCGGTAAGGACCGCCTCGCTGACGTTGAGATCGCGCGCGTCGAGCAGCACGCCGTCCGCCGGGATCATGTTTCCGGCCGACAGCCGGATCACGTCGCCCGGCACGATTTCTTCGACGGCAACAGCTGTCTCCATGCCATTGCGCAGTACAGACGCCTTTCGCGAAATGCGTGCCTTCAGCGCCTCCATTGCTCTCGACGCGCCGTATTCCTGCGTGAAGGAAAGGGCGCAGCTTGCCAGCACGATTGCACCGATGATGATCGCTTCGCTGCCTTCGCCGACGAAGGCTGAGACGGCGGCCGCAAAGACGAGAATGAGCACCAGCGGACTACGGAACTGCCGCGCGAAGGCTGCGACGGCGGAGGCACCGCGCCCCCGGCCGATCGCGTTCTGCCCGGCCGAGCGGAGCCTGGTCGCGGCCTCGGCGGAGGACAGGCCGCGGGCTTCCGAGCGCAGGTCGACCAGAAGCTTTTCCGCCGGCACTGCCCAAAAGATGGCGCAGCTACTGGCTGACGGAGGAGAAGGAAGGCGCTGGATCGGGTATTCCCGGATGAGGGGCTCGCGAGCCGTCCGTCGATGCAGCGTCGTCAACATGGCGCGAGGCGTTCTGCCTAGTTGGCGAGGAGTCGGTTCGTCGAGGAATCCTCGATCAGCCCGCGGGTCACCCCGCCAAACGCCCATTCGCGCAGCCGGCTGTGCCCGTAGCCGCCGGCGACAATGAGGTCAGCGCCGGTCTCTGTGGCGGCAGTCAGGAGTGCTTCCGCGGCGTCCATCTTGTCGGCGTCGAGGACCTCCGAGCGCGCCTTGACCCCGTGTTTCATCAGGAAGCGCACGACATCGGCGACGCTCTCTCGCGCCGGCGTCCTTTCGTCCTCCGCGATCGTCGCCACCAGGACGTGGCGAGCGGCAATAAGAAATGGCAACGCATCGACGACAGCGCGGCGGCATTCGCGTGTATCCTTCCACGCGACGAGGACGTTTTCCGCCGTCATCGGCCGATGATCCTTCGATGCAAAGAGGATTGGCCGGCCGGCGGAAAGGATGAGCTCGCCGGGATCGATGGTCCGCAGCCGGCTTCTCGCCCCCTCGTCATCCGATCCGGTGACAATCAGGTCGGCGGCCCGCGCGTTAAGCGCGAGAAATCGCGTAGGATTGCCGAGCATGCCCCGCCACGATGCCCTGTTGCTATCGCGGGTGAAGGTTTCGAATTCGGATTTAAGCGTCTTCAACCGATCTTCGATGTCTTCGATCTGCAGGCGCATTGCCTCTCCGGTCGCGCCGCCATCCATGTCTCCCGGTACGAGGAGAAATGCCTCCGCGGCCGCGAAACCGATCAGGCTTGCCTCGTATCGGCGCGCGATGTCCCACGCGAAATCAAGCCGCGGCGCCGCCGGCGCGTCGATATCGAACTGCACCATGATTGTGTTGTAGGTCACGATGGATCTCCTTGGCTTGGCCGAGCCGTCGCCGTGCGTGGCTTCGATCTCCTCGCGCTTTGTATCGCCGTATGAGCCCGCCTTTCCTTGCGGCAGATCAAGACTCGCCACGGTGGTTTCCTTTCCGGCAGGGGCGGTAGTTTTTACGCGCTGGTGCGGCCCCGGTGAATCCTGTGTGTCCTTTCTGTTCTTGAGCGAAATCAATGACGAGCGGCGACGCACGTGCAAATGAACAAGTCTCGTCAACGAGAGCCCCAGGAGATCGTGCCCGATGCGACTGCAAGCATTGCTTCCTTTCGTCACCCATCCCGATCCGGTCTCGGATGCGGTCGTGGAACATGCGGTTGCCGTCGCGCGGCTGGTCCAGGCCGAAATTCACACGCTGGCGATCAATGTCGACATTCCGCCCGTTTCCAGCGCGCTGTCGCGGCTTCTTCTGGACGTGCCGGAAATGATCCGAGCGGCCGAAGCCTTGAGCAGGGAACGAGCCGACTACCTCCTTGCGCGGACTGCCCAATCGGGATTGGAGCAGGGGATTACGGTCACGACGGAATCGGTATCGGCGCCGCTGGCCATCCTGAGGGACACGGCGGCAATCCGCGCGCGCTATTTTGACCTGACGATGATCGGGCTGGAGGCTGACAATCCTTCCGCAAGAGCGACGGCCGAGGCCATGATTTTCGGGTCCGGCCGCCCGTCGATCCTTCTCCCCGACATTTGCCGCGTCGGCACGTTCGATCATGTCGCGATCGCCTGGGATGGCAGCCGCGTTGCCGCGCGAGCCGTCGGGGACGCGCTTGCCTTCCTTGAGCGCGCCCGCCGCATCTCGGTCCTGACCGTCTTCGACGACAAGCCGCTGGAGGATGACAAAGCAGGCGGACGGCTGGCCGACGGGTTGCGACAACGTGGACTTCAGGCCGAGGCGGTTTCCCTCCATGCGCGGGACTGCCCTATCGCCGAAACTCTCCAGCAGGGGGCGCTGGAAAAGGGCGCAAGCCTGCTCGTCATGGGCGGCTACGGGCATTCGCGGGTGCGCGATTTCGTGCTGGGCGGTGCCACGCAAGGCGTGCTGGGCAAGCCGCTGATGCCTGTGCTGATTTCGCACTGACCCGACGAAGACCGCCGCACGTCCATTCGAACGTGAGTCGGCAGATCACGAATCCCCTAAGGATTCGATCCCTAGCGTTAACTGCTCCGCCGATGAATCACGACGAAGCGCATTTGATCGTCCCGATAGATGCCGAGAAGAAGGAGTTCCTCCTTCTCACTACCAGCGAGGGTGACGGCCTGCTCCGGGCCGTCGATCGGCTTCCGATCCACGGTCACAATGACGTCGCCCTCGGCGAGGCCGCCGGAAGCAGCGGCGCTGTCCGGATCGACGGCTATCACAAGGGCGCCGCTCATCTTCCCGTATGCCGGTGAATCGCGTGTGATCCTGCCTATTCGGACGGATCGGAGAAGCCCCTTTCCGTCATAGGCTGTCGGCTGGGGCGCTCTCGATGTCACGTCCGCGTCGCGGTCGATCCGTCGCCCGTCCCGGAGTGCGGTGACATGGACTTTGGTCTGCGGCGCCAGGTTTCCGATCAGCCGACGCAATTCGGCAGCATCCGACACGGCGTGGCCATCGATCGCACTAATCACGTCCCCGGCGGCCAGGCCGGCCATCTCCGCCGCCGATCCGGGAAGCACCTGGCTAACGACCGCGCCTTTCGACGCGTCCGCATGGAGCGCCGTCGCAAGGTCTGCAGTCAAGTCCTGCACCACGACACCGAGCTGGCCACGCCTGATTTCTCCATGGGCGATCAATTCGGGCAGAATCTGCCGGACGGCGGCGGAGGGGACAGCGAAGCCAAGGCCGATGCTGCCGCCAGCCGCACCGAAGATGGCGCTATTGATACCAACTATGTGTCCCTTGAGATCGAGCAACGGGCCGCCGGAATTACCCGGATTGATGGCGGCATCGGTCTGGATATAACCTTCGAACGTGTCCGTCTTGACGCCAGTTCGGCCGAGTGCGCTGACGATGCCATGTGTCACGGTATGGCCCAGACCGAATGGATTGCCCACCGCGACCACATAGTCGCCGATGTGAAGGCCAGCCGAATCCCCGAAAGGCAGTTCCGTGAGGCCGCTGGCATCGATCTTGATGACCGCGATATCGGATTCGTCATCGGTTCCGAGAACCTGGGCCTCGAAGCTGCGCCCGTCGGAAAGCGCGACCGTGATCTTCTCCGCGCCCTGAATGACATGATAGTCGGTGAGGATCAGGCCCCTTGCTGCGTCGATGATGGAGCCTGAGCCCACGGAAGGCGCGATGGAGGGATCGGAGGGAATAAGCTGACCTTCATCGGAGACGGCGCCTTCGGTCGAGATGCTGACGACGCCTGGGATGACCCGCGCGAGCATGGGAGCCAAGGACTCTTCGCCCGCTGCCGGCATAGGCTGGACGGATGCCATGGCCAAACAGCCCAAAACGGCAAGGGCACGGATCGACGGCATCTGGTCATTCCTCAACGATAAAAGATCTGTTTCCCACGAGTTGAAGATAGAACGCCCTCAAACGATCGGTATTGATCGGCATTGACCGACATCAAAGCTGCTCATTGCCGCCGGCTTGCTCCATCAGCTTCAGCCTCGGGCCGCCTTTTCGGTGGTCGGCGACGGTGGCCGGATTGCTGCCGCGCCGCTCGATATGCCGACGGCGGGATCGAGCGCAACAGACGGAACGGCCATCATTGCCTGGCTGACCGATGCACCTCCCTGTCATCGCTTTCGGCAGCACTGAGCCGGGTGTGATCCACGACGCCGGCGACGCCGCGGACGCCTTCGGAAACGACGCGCGCTGCCTCTTTCCCACTTGCCGAGCCCACGTTTCCCCACAGATGCACCACACCGTCGGAAACGATGACGGATAGCTTTACGAGGTCGTCGAAGGCGGTTTCGCCAAGCCGGCTCAGAATGCTCCGCCTGATCGCTATGTCGCCGGGCGCACAGTCGTCCGGCTCGGCCATCGTTATCAGGCGGAGCAGGTCGACGCGGCTGACGATACCGACGATCCGGCCCTCGCGCGTCACCGGGATGCGTTTGACATGATGTTCGTCCATGAGCGCAGCGACCCGGCCGACGGTGGCTTCCTCCTCGACGGTGATGACCCCCTTGGTCATCACGTCGGCTACCTTCCAGCTATGGCTTTTCACGAACGCGGCAGCCTGCTCCGCAACGCTCCGTTCCCCGCTTTCGCGGTTATGTATTTCAGGGTCGATTTCGCTCCTGCGGAGTAGATCGCCTTCCGTGATCATGCCCACCAGCAGGTTGCGGTCGTCGACCACCGGAATCCCGCTGACCCCCTTCTCCAGCATGATCTGTGCGGCGTGTTTCACGCTGGTATCGGGGGACACCGTGACGACACTCGTTTTCATCAGATCCTTGACGCGCATTGCTCGCTCCGTTGGGCCGGACATTGACGGTGTTCGCTCGCTGCGAAGCGCGGTCGTCTGCTTGTCCTGAGGCCGTCCTGTTTCGCACGGTTCGCAGCACGGCTGCCTTGCGGTGGATCAAAGACGGTCGACGCAAGGCCGGCCACGGACCGTGAAGCCGGATGGCGCGGGGTTTTCCGTGCTTCCATCCACCAGGTCTTGCGAGGAACGGAAGAATTGGCGTGCTCCGGTGCCCGCGATGCGGCCGCCAAAGTGATTTGAGTGAAATCAAGGCCGCGGCGCGTTTTCCGGGAGATCCTTCGCCCGATTCTGAAGGAGCCTGATCGATGAAAGGCACATTTGCCGCGGCGTTTATTCTATGGGCTTGTTTGGCGGGCACCGCTCAGGAAATGAGCTATGGTCAGGCCGAATATCTGGATTCCTGCGCGATTTGTCACGGGACTACCGGGACAGGCGAGGGCCCGCTGGCCGACCAGCTGTTGAAACATCCTGCCGATTTGACACGCCTGTCCGAGCAAAACGGCGGCGAATTTCCCTATTGGCTCGTATTTGCCACCATCGACGGTCGCCATGCGGCCAACCAGCATGACTATCGCGATATGCCGATCTGGGGGGAAAGGTTCCTGGAGCGCGACGCCAGAAAATACGGACCAAAAGGCGGCGAGGCCATTACGACCGAACGAATTCATCAGCTAGCCGAATATGTGCAGTCATTGCAGCGGCGATGACGGGACGGGCGCCTTGCGCTCGGCTGCGCTTCAAACGGTGGCGCATGATCTCAGGCGACCTAATTCACATGTATGTCCCGACGAGCGGACAACCAGGAGAAGTACGGTGGGAAATGTGTATGACCGGAGGGAGCTCGACCTCATGGACCGCTACTGGCGCGCGGCGAACTACCTGTCCGTGGGCCAGATCTATCTCATGGACAACCCACTGTTGCGGAACCCTTTGGCCGCCGAGCACGTGAAGCCCAGGCTGCTCGGGCACTGGGGGACCACCCCCGGGCTGAACTTCCTGTACGTCCACCTCAACCGCGTCATCAACGAACGCGACCTTGACGTCTTATACGTGTGCGGCCCGGGCCATGGCGGCCCGGCCATGGTCGCGAACACCTGGCTGGAAGGCACGTACAGCGAGATATATCCGGAGATCGGCCGAGACGCGGATGGGATGCGGAAACTGTTCAAGCAGTTCTCTTTCCCCGGAGGCGTGCCGAGCCACGTCGCGCCAGAGACGCCGGGTTCCATCCACGAGGGTGGCGAACTGGGCTACGCGATCGTCCATGCGTTCGGAGCCGCGTTCGACAATCCCGACCTCCTCGTGGCTTGCGTGATCGGCGACGGGGAAGCCGAGACCGGCCCGCTTGCGGCAGCATGGCACTCGAACAAGTTCCTGAACCCGGCCAGCGACGGAGCCGTGCTGCCGATCCTGCATCTCAACGGCTACAAGATCGCGAATCCGACGGTGCTCGGACGCATGGACGACGAGGAACTGCGAAGCCTTTTCGTCGGCTACGGATATGAACCATTCTTCGTCGAGGGCAGCGATCCCGAACCCATGCACCGTGCCATGGCAGGTACGCTCGACGTCGTCCTCGACCGTATCCGCGCGATACAGGAGGGCGCACGGTCAGGCAAATGGTCGGGTGATCGCCTGCGCTGGCCGATGATCGTGCTGCGCAGTCCCAAAGGCTGGACCGGCCCCAAGGAAGTCGATGGCAAGAAAGTCGAAGGTTTCTGGCGTTCGCATCAGGTTCCTGTCTCGAATGCTCGCGGCGACGCCGGTCACCGCAAGATCCTCGAGGACTGGATGCGCAGCTACCGCCCGGAGGAACTCTTCGACGCAAACGGCCGCCTGCGTCCGGAACTGGCTGGACTCGCGCCGCGTGGAAACAAGCGGATGGGCGCTATCCCCTATGCGAACGGCGGCCTGCTCAAGCGCGATCTCGTCTTGCCGGACTGGACAGGTTTCGCGCACGACCTCCCTCGGCCCGGTGGAAGGATCGCCGAAGCGACGAGGATCATGGGCGCCTATCTCCGGGAAGTCATTCGCCTCAATGCCGAGACAAAGAACTTCCGGTTGATGGGGCCCGACGAAACGTCCTCCAACCGCCTGGATGCCGTCTTCGACGTTACCGACAGGGTTTGGATGGAGCCGATCGAGCCGTATGACGAGCACCTGTCGAAAGACGGCCGTGTCATGGAGGTGCTTTCCGAGCACCTTTGCCAAGGCTGGCTGGAAGGCTACCTGCTGACAGGCCGCCATGGCTTGTTCTCCTGCTACGAGGCTTTCATTCACATCGTGGATTCGATGGTCAACCAGCATGCCAAGTGGCTGAAAACGTCGCGCGAGCTTTCCTGGCGCAAGCCGATCGCTTCATTGAACTATCTGCTTACGTCCCATGTCTGGCGTCAGGACCATAATGGTTTCAGCCATCAGGATCCCGGCTTCGCCGATTTCGTCGCAAACAAGAAGGCGGACACCGTCAGGCTCTATTTCCCGCCCGACGCGAACACGCTTCTATGGGTAACGGACCATTGTTTCAGGACGTGGAACCGCATCAACGTCATCACTGCGGGAAAGCAGCCGGCGCCGCAATGGCTGACCGTGAAAGAGGCCGAACGCCATTGCAAGGCGGGTGCCGGGATCTGGCACTGGGCGGGCAGCGAAGACGAAGGCGAGAATCCGGATGTTGTGATGGCTTGTTGTGGTGATGTTCCGACGCTGGAGACGCTTGCCGCGGTCGACCTTCTCAAAAAAGCGCTGCCGCATCTGAGAATCCGGGTCGTGAATGTCGTCGATCTGATGACACTCCAGTCGGATACGGAACACCCCCATGGCTTCGGCGACGAAGCGTTCGACGCCCTGTTCACCCGTGATCGGCCCGTCATCTTCGCCTACCACGGCTATCCGTACCTCATTCACCGGTTGACCTATAAACGCGCCAATCACGACAATATGCACGTGCACGGGTTCCAGGAGGAGGGGACGACGACGACGCCGTTCGACATGGCGGTTCTGAACCAGATCGATCGCTATCATCTGGCACAGGCAGCGGTCAGGCGCCTGCCGGAATTTTCCGACAAGGCCGCGGGTTTCATTGCGGCGCTGGATGGCAAGCTTGCCGAACACACGGCTTATGTCCGCAGCCATGGCGAAGACATGCCGGAAATCCGGGATTGGACCTGGCCATACGGAACGGCTACCGAGGCCGGTGACTGATGCGCGACGCGATCCTCGCGCTTAATGCCGGCTCGTCCAGCGTCAAGTTCGGCCTCTACGACATCGAAGACGTCGATAATCTCCGTCTTGTCGCGCGCGGCACGCTCGACAAAGGGGGGGCGCCTCATCTCGTCGTTAAGGCGCCCGACGGAGAGACATTATGCGACGTACCCGTAGCGGGCGGCGACATGGCGGAGCCCGTCCGGACACTGGTCCGTTGGATCGAGGAAAAACAACACGAGCGGAAGCTGGTCGGCTGCGGTCACCGCATTGTTCATGGCGGCGGGGAGTTCGCCGATCCTGTCCGGCTGACGCCGCCTGTCATGTCAGCCCTGGATAAACTCGCCCCGCTTGCTCCGCTTCATCAACCCCTCAGCCTTTCACCTGTTCGGGCCCTGGCGGGCCTCCGCCCTGACCTGCTGCAGGTGGGGTGTTTCGATACCGCCTTCCATCGCACGATCGAGCCACTTGTCAGCCGATACGCGCTGCCGCTGGAGTACGAGGAAAAAGGCATTCGCCGCTATGGGTTCCATGGCCTGTCGTATGAATACCTCGCCGGGCGGCTGGCCGAGAATGGAAAAACAGGCAAGCGCACGATCGTCGCCCACCTGGGCAACGGAGCGAGCCTGTGCGCGATCAAAGACGGAAAAAGCGTGGATACCACCATGGGCTTCTCGGCTCTCGACGGTCTCATGATGGGGACGCGGTGCGGCTCCATAGATCCCGGCGTCCTGCTCTACCTTCTCCTCGAACAGCATATGTCTGCCGAAGAAGTTCAGCACCTGCTCTACGAAAAATCCGGCCTTCTCGGCGTCTCCGGCATTTCGGGCGACATGCGCGAGCTCGAGACAAGCGCCGACCCTCGCGCCCGGCTGGCGATCGACATGTTCGCTTTCCGCGTGTCCCGAGAAGTAGCCGCGCTTGCGAATACGCTTGGCGGCCTGGATTGCCTTGTGTTTACGGCAGGTATCGGCGAGCACTCGGCCGCCGTTCGCGGGTCAATCTGCAGGCATCTTGGCTGGCTGGGTCTCACGATCGACGAAGTGGCCAATAGCATGCACGCCGGGATCATCAGCGCTCCGGATACGCAGATCGAGGTGCCGGTCATTCCTACCGACGAGGAGGTCATGATTGCGCATCATACGTTGAATCTGATGAGGTCGGCCTGATCGTGCGGCCCGCGATCATCGCGGTCCTTTTTCGGGCCGCGTTTTGCGCTGCAGCAAAGTTTCGCGGGCGCGCTGGCTATAGAAGGCGCTTAACGGCGAGGGCGGTGACGTCTTTCGCCGTGAGAAGAACCGGAAAGACAACCATCATGAAATACAAAATCGCAATCGCAGCCGCTCTCGCGGCGTTGATGGCGACAGGCGCCGCCGAGGCGGCTGACCATCAGGTGCAGATGCTCAACAAGGGCGAGAAGGGAGCGATGGTATTCCAGCCCGACTTTGTCGTCGCCGCGCCCGGCGATACCGTCACTTTCGTGCCGACCGACAAGGGCCACGATGCGGCGAGCATCGACGGCATGATCCCGGACGGGACGAAGCCCTTCAAGGGCGAGATGGGCAAGCCCATCACGGTCACGTTCGACAAGGAAGGCGTCTATGGCGTCAAGTGCGTACCCCACTACGGCATGGGCATGGTGGCGCTGGTCGTCGTCGGGAAGCCCGTCAATCGCGAACAGGCCGAAGCCGTCAAGCAGCCGGGCAAGGCGAAGAAGGTCTTCCAGTCGCTGTTTGCGGAAGTGCCAGCCGGCAACTGACGCGCAAGGAAGGCGGGGACGAAAGGGCGCGGGCCTTCGGGCTTCGCGCCCTTTCTGTGTTTCCGGGCAGGGAAGGCAAATGCCATCGCGGCGGCCGCATGCAGCCTTCCGGATAGCGATTTCGTATCTAACCAACGGCCCTTGCCCACATGCCGAGCAGGCGGCTGATGAGGGAAGGGGCCTCGCGGACCAGGCGGAAGCCGAGGTTGTCGGGCGCTAGGCCCGCCGCGCAGCCGCCGCTCCGTCCGTCGCGGAGGAAAGTCGACATGTAGCCGCGATGCCGGCCTGCGACCACGCGCACGCCGCAATTGTCGGTGCTGTGCGCCACCTTGCCGTCTTCAGACATCGTCGCGCGCACGTAGCACGTCGACGTCCATTCCCAGACGTTTCCGGCGACATCCGACAGTCCGTTGGAGTTCGTCCCGAAATGGCCAAGCGGCTTCGGTTCGGTGTCGCGCTTGTCCGAGGAGCCTGCCTCGGCGCGATAGCGGGCGAGCCAACGCGTGGCCGGGTTCGAAGCATCCTCCGCCAGGCCAAGCGCGTCGTCCCTCCTGCGCTCCGCGGCGGCGAATGCCCATTCCACGTCGGTCGGCAACCGCCATGTCTCTCCGGTCTTCGCCGACAGCCACGCGGCGTAGGCGGTGGCGTCTCGGTAGCTGACGCCTGTGACCGGGAGCGTGGCGGAAGCGTTGCCGCCTTCGGCCGCCTCGCAGCCGCCGTCGGCAACGCAGGCCGCGTACTCGGCAGCGCTGACCTCGTCCTTCATGATGTCAAAACCGCGCCGGAAGGCGACGGCGCGCTTCGGCGCGTCGACCGGGCGGCCGTCCTTGAGGTATTCGCCAGGCAGGCGGAACTCGAAGGAACCCGGCCCGACAGTCACGATGCCTGCCGGGGCGGCTTCAGGCAAATGATTCCTGAACGCGGGACTGGCAGCTACCGTCAATGCTGTTGCCGCCGCAAGGACTGCTGGAACCATCAGTTTCATGGAGATGCCCTCCGGAAGGAGGCGGCCCACCGGATTCCGGCGGGCCGCGTGTTCCGTCAGTAGGAAGCGATCGGGGCAGGCGCCCGCACCTGCGTCATCAGGTCATCGTTCCACTCCCCGTCCACCGTGATGTGGGCGGTGGCGCCGAGTTCCGCTGCCTCGATCAGATTGTGGTTGACGTAGGCGTAGATGCCCGGCTGGCGGAAGGTGTAGAGCGCCGCGCCGGCCGATCCGCCACGTACGAACCACGTCTCCAGATCCTTCTCCGGCGCATTGGCGAACTTGCCCTGCTCCCAGACATGGTCGCCATGGCCGCCTATGATGTGCGGGCGCGTATCGCGGTTGGCCTGCGAGTGGATGATGAGCACGGTCTCGCCGACCTTCGCCTTCAACGCGTTGTCGCCGGTCAGCGCGCCGACCCTGCCGTTGAAGACGACATGGGTCGGGATGAGGCCGCGCATCACCTTCAGCGTATCGTCATAGGCGTCGCCGAGGGATTCATAGTGCTTGTATTTGCCGTTCTCGTCGCGCGGGATGTAGAAGTCGCTTTCGCCGACATAGTAGATGCGGTCATATTTCAGCGGCTTGCCCGTCTCGTCCTTCAGCCCGTCACGGGGGAGGACCATCACGGTGCCGCTCATGCCCGACACCACATGCCAGGGGATCATGCCGGCCGGCGCACAGTGGTAGACGAATGTACCGGCGCGCGTCGCCTTGAAGCGCATCGTCGCCTGCTCGCCGGGATTGACGTCCAGCAGCTTGGCTCCGCCCAGCGCGCCCGTGGCGGCATGGAAGTCGACATTGTGCGGCATCTCGTTGGTCGCGGGATTGACCAGCGTCAGTTCGATATAGTCGCCCTCGTGGACAACCATCATCGGCGCCGGGATCGAGCCGTTATAGGTCATGGCCTGCATGACCGTGCCCTCGTCGTCGATGACCATCGGCTGTTCCTTCACAGTGAGGCGGAATTCGACGATCTTCAGGCCGCTGCGGGCGACCTGGTCATGGGCATGCACGAAGGGCGGGGCGACAAGCTCGACCCGCTCGCGCGGCAGCTTGCTCACATCGACAGGCTGCGGTTCTGCCGCGGCCTGCGCGGAGGGCATCGCCGTCAGTATGGCCGCCGTGGCCGCGCCTGCGGCGGTTCCAAAGAGGGCTTCGCGTCTCGTCAACATCTCCGTTCTCCTTATGGCTTCGGGTGTTGTTAGACGAAGGCTATTCCTCCCATCGACGGAATCTTTGTTGCAGCGCAAAAATCGGCCCATCCGGCCAGATGCGGCGCGGCGCCGCAGGCGCTGACGGTTCAATGGTCAGGGAACGATTTGCGGCGGGCCGGGAAGGTCGCGCCCCTCTTCCAGCGCATCGGCAAAGCTGTGGTTGATATCCCGATGGATCGCCTCGTCTTCCTGCATCGCGCGGATGACGTCGGCGAGCCGCGCATCGGGCGAGAGGTTCCAGTAGGCGATCGCCGAGGCCGGCGCCGGCGGGTTCTCTTGCCTTCCGTCCCGGATCTCCTCCAGATACTGGCCATAGCCGCGCACGGCGTCCTCGGCGAAATAGCCGACGATCCGGTGCGCCGTTCGCGGCGAGAAGAGATAGATCAGGAAATGGGCGTTGTAGAAAAGCCCCTGCGCGAGCAGGACGGAAAGACGCTCGAGCAGGCTCGGGCGGTCGATGGCGACGAAGACCATCAGGTGAGCGCGCTGCGTCTCGGCCTCGTTCAGGAGAGTGCGGATCCAGCCGCGGTCGTCGATCATCAGGCGCAGGCATTTGAGATGAAGCAGCGTCGCCGCCACCATGCCGGGAACGGCCGCGATGGTCTCTAGCACGATCGTGCGATGGCGATAGCGGCGGCCGAACAGTCCGTCAGCGGCGGAGCGTAGCATCCTGACCACGCGTAACGCGATCCGGTCGGACAGCGTCCGCGGAGGGTGATGGCGCGCCAGGTTGGTCTTGTCGATGGTCAGCATGGGCAAAGGAGTACCCTAAACGATTTCCCCATTATAAGCATATCGTCTGCCCATCGGGCAGCCGGAAATCTGAAGCGCAGGCAATGACGGACAGCAAGACGGACATCGGCATTCTTGCCGGCATGGAGATATTCCGCTCCCTGCCGGGAGAGGCCCTTGACGAGGTGCGCCGTGCGGCGGCCCGCAGGCGTTTGGCGAGGAAGGAAGTGCTGTATCATCAGGGCGATGCCGCAGGGACCTTCTACGTCGTTATCGTCGGGCGCCTGCGGGCAACTCAGACCACGGAAGAAGGCAACCAGATCGCGCTACGCTATCTCGGCCCCGGTGAACTGGCGGGCTACGCCGCGCTAGCGGAGATTCCGAGTTATCCCGGAACGGTCGTCGCGGTCGAGGATACTCATTTGCTCGTCTGGCCGACGGGCATCATGCGGGAACTGATGGGCAGGCACCCGCAGATCGCGATGAACGCGGTGGCCGTGCTGGGCGCACGCTATCAGGAAACGCAGATCCGTCTGCGCGAACTGTCCACCGAGACCGTCGAACGCCGGATCGCCCATGCCCTGTTGAGGCTTGCGCGTCAGGCAGGACGCCGAACGGCGCAGGGAACCGAAATCTGCTTTCCTCTTTCCCGCCAGGACATCGCCGAACTTGCGGGAACGACGCTTCATACAGTCAGCCGCACGCTCAGCGCATGGGAGAAGGACGCCATCGTGCTAAGCGCGCATCGGCATATCGTCGTCTGCCTGCCTGAAGCGCTGGCTGCGATTAACAAAGACGCATCGTAATCGGCCGGGTTCGAGCCGTCGATGATAGTTCTGCACCCGATCAGCGGACCACCAGCACGGGAAGGGTCGTATGAGCCAGGACTTCCGCAGTCTGGCTGCCAAGCAACAGCCTTCCCTTCGGTGATACCGAATGCGTCGACTGTTCATGTTTTCGCTCGGATGGGCGGCCTGCGGGATACGGGTTTGGCGCAATCAAGAGAGCGGTCGCGGGCTGCACCGGATAAGCCATCCCGTGATCGCCTCACGACCGGAAACCAGATATTCAAGCATCTGCCGCGGGCGGTTATCGACGCGCTTTCCCCTTGGCTTGAACAGGTCAGCCTCGCCCAGGGCGACAGTTTGTACGAGCCGGGCGACGAGGTCACACACGCCTATTTTCCCTTGAACGGCATGGTCGTCACCTTGGTGTTGCCGATGCGGGACGGCCGCGCTGTCGAGGCGGCAACGGTCGGCAGGGAAGGCGTTCTGGAAGGCTTCGTCAGCCTTGATCCGAAGCCATCCTTCGTCAGAACGACTGTACAGATAGGGGGAGACGCGGTCCGCATTCCCATAGAACGGCTGGAAAAGGCCAAGCGCAGCGTACCCGAATTGCACGATATCCTGTCGCGCTACACCGACTGCCTGATGGCAGACGTTCTTCAGTCGGTCGGTTGCGCCAGCATCCATCCCCTGGAGGCTCGTTGCGCCCGCTGGCTCCTGATGGCGCATGACCGCGTGCGCCAATCCGATCTGCCGCTGACCCAGGAAGCGCTTGCCGAGACATTTGGCGTCGCTCGCACCTACATGACGCGCATTGCCCGCTCGCTTCAAAAGCGCGGGGCGATTTCGTATAGCAGGGGCATCATTCAGATCACGAACCGTGATGTGCTGGAGGATGCCGCCTGCGAGTGCTATCGGGCTGTCCGCGGTCATTTCGACCGTGTCCTGCCGGGACTGTATCCGGACGCGGAACCATGAAGCCGTCATCCGCCTTATCCTTCGATCAGGCGGAAGATGATGAAGATACGAAACGTCAATCCTGATCGGCAGAACCGTCTACTGGCGGCGTTGAAGTCCGCAGACTTTCGGCTGATTTCCTCGGATCTCCACACCGTTTCGTATAGCGCTGGCGACGTCCTGTTCGAGCCAACACAGGATGTCGACCATGTCGATTTCCCGTCTAAAGGCATGATTGCGTCCCTGGTTCTGAGCTTGCGCGACGGCTCTTCGGCAGAAACAGCGATGATCGGGCTGGAAGGCGCGGTAGGCGGAATTGTCAGCGCCGGCGGGAAACCTGCCTTCACGCGCGGCATAGTGCAGATCGGCGGCGAGGCGTTACGGTTGCATACCGATGCGCTTGAGAGCGCAAAACAATATTCCGCGACGCTCCGGGAGCATTTCGCCCGCTACGGCGATTGTCTTCTCGCCCAGACGCTTCAGTCTGTAGCCTGCAACGCCCTGCATGATTTCGACGCCCGGCTTGCCCGTTGGCTTCTGACCATCCATGACCGGGTGGGCGAGGATGAATTGCATGTGACGCAGGAGTTCATCGGGCAGATGCTGGGCGTGCATCGCTCCTATCCGTGCCGCCGCCAGAATTCTTCGACTTTCAAGGTTGTCGCCGACGCGCTACGCCATCACGGCAGATAGCCCGAACAGCATCCATCCCTTCTGCTGGGAAGATGCGTCCAAAAATTTTGCGACCGCCTCTTGAACGATATTTTTGCTGTTCCCAAATCGATTTCCGTCGGGGCTACGGCCCGACAGTTCTGGCGTCGCAGAGACGCTGCGGCGCTGCTTGTTACCCATGTTGCTTTACGGAGGATGTGGCTATGAGAAGCTTCGATTATTCCCCACTCTACCGCTCGACGGTCGGCTTCGACCGTCTCTTCGACATGCTCGACAATGGCGTGCGCTCGGACTGGCCGCCCTACAACATCGAGAAGGTCGGCGAGAACGACTACCGCATCACCATGGCAATCGCGGGCTACAGCCCCGAAGAGGTCGAGCTGACCCAGCACGGCCCTGAATTGATCGTGACCGGCCAGAAGAAGCCCGAACAGGGTGACCGGGAGCTCCTCCACCAGGGCCTGGCGATCGACAATTTCAGGCAGGTCTTCAAACTGGCCGACCATGTCAAGGTCGCCCGCGCCGCGCTGGAGAACGGCTTGCTGTCGGTCGATCTCGTGCGCGAGGTCCCCGAGGAGCTTAAGCCTCGCCGTATCGCCATCGGCTCGGCTGAGGACGCCGCGGTGGCCGGTGATGCTGGCAAAAAGAAGCAGATCAGCCAGGTCGCGGAGCCGCAGCGCAAGGCTGCCTGAGTTCAGCGCGAACCCTCAAACCTGCGATTAGCCTCCCGGCGTCTGCCGGGAGGCGCAGATTGCGGAGAAACGGAGATGACAAACCTAAACGACTTAGAAGATACAAGCCCGCGCGGCGCGGACGTTCCCTTCAGCCCGATATTCCAGTGCCCCGATGAGATCCTCGACGATCCCGAGATGACCCGCGAGGAGAAGCGAGTTCTGCTGGCGTCCTGGGCGTCCGACGTGCGCGCCGTTCCCGGACTGCCGTCGATGCGCCGGCTGGAGGACGGCTCCCTCATTGACGTCGACGAGATCCTGCAGGCGCTCAAGGCACTGGACGCGGCTTCCGATCCCGGACCGTTAACGACGCCGCTTTGGCGGACGCCGCCGCAGCGCAGGAGCCGGCCGTCATTGCGCAACTGGGTTCGCATCATCCGCCATCGCCGGCGCGATGACGACGACGATCCGCCACCCTCGCCTGTGATGGCAGCTGTTCCGCCGAAACCCGGTAGTGGCGGCGCCTTTGCGTATCCGGAACCCGCGCTGGCTTGACCGGCGCTGAAGCTCTCGCACAGATCGGCGAACGGCGGCGGGTTCGGTAGCCCCGCTCTGCGGAACGTATTGTTGCTTTGGACATTCATGACCTAGCGACAATCCGTTCCGCCGAGGCGCTTATGGCCAATGACAAGCTTTCGACCTACAAAGCCAAGCGCGATTTCGAGAAAACCCGGGAACCGAGCGGGAAAGAAGCCGTCAAGCCGTCGGCCCGCCGACGCTTCGTCATCCAGAAACACGACGCCACGCGGTTGCACTATGATCTTCGGCTCGAACTGGACGGCGTCTTCAAATCCTGGGCCGTGACGCGCGGACCGTCGCTCGACCCACACGACAAGCGTCTCGCCGTGGAAGTGGAAGATCATCCGCTCGACTACGGCGATTTCGAAGGCACCATCCCGAAAGGCCAATATGGCGGCGGCACGGTCATGCTGTGGGACCGCGGCTATTGGGAGCCGGAGGGAAAGAAGAGTCCCGAGCAGGCGCTGGCCAAGGGCGACTTCAAGTTCACGCTCGATGGCGAGCGGCTGCATGGAAGCTTCGTGCTGGTGCGGATGGCGAACGATCGGGAACGGAGCAAGCGGACAAACTGGCTGCTGATCAAGCATCGCGACGAATACGCCGTTGAGAAGAACGGCGCGGCGGTGCTCGAAGAGAATGATACTTCCGTTGCCTCCGGCCGCACGATGGAGGCGATCGCCGCCGGCAAGGGCCGCAAGCCGAAACCGTTCATGTTGCAGGGCGGGAAAGTGGAGGCGGATGCTGTCTGGGACAGCCGTACTGGGCTCGCTGCTCAGGAGCGGAAGGAGAAGGCTCGCGGGAAGAAGAAGTCCGATAAGGTCACCGCCGTCGCTCTCCCCGATTTCATCGAACCGCAGCTTTGCCAGACACTCGCTCGGCCGCCGTCCGGAAGTGGGTGGCTGCACGAAATCAAGTTCGACGGCTATCGCATCCAGATGCGGGTGCTGGATGGCGACGCGACCCTGAAGACACGCAAGGGTCTCGACTGGACCGCCAAATATCCTGCAATCGCCCGCGCCGCCGGCGATCTGCCCGATGCGATCATAGACGGCGAGATCTGCGCCCTCGACGAGAATGGCGCTCCCGACTTCGCCGCCCTGCAGGCCGCTCTTTCCGAAGGCAAGACCGATGATCTTGTCTATTTCGCGTTCGATCTGCTGTTCGATGGCGGCGAGGATTTGCGCGCGATGCCACTCTCGGAGCGCAAGGGCCGCTTGCAACGCCTGCTCTCCGATGCCGGCGACGATGCCCGGATCCGCTTCGTGGAACACTTCGAGACCGGCGGCGAAGCGGTGCTGCGCTCGGTCTGCCGATTGTCGCTCGAGGGCATAGTCTCCAAGCAGGCCGACGCGCCCTACGTGTCGGGCCGCACGGAAACATGGGCAAAATCGAAATGCCGTGCCGGCCACGAGGTGGTCATCGGCGGCTATTCCACCACCAACGGCAAGTTCCGATCGCTCCTGGTCGGCGTGAACCGCGGCGACCATTTCGTTTATGTCGGCCGTGTCGGCACAGGCTACAGCGCGGCAAAGGTCAAGGACCTGCTGCCGAAGCTGAAGGCAGTTGTGGACACAAAGTCGCCGTTCACCGGCATCGGCGTGCCGAGGAAGGAGCCTGGGGTGACGTGGCTGAAGCCCGAACTGGTGGCCGAGATCGAGTTTGCCGGATGGACGTCGGACGGCCTCGTGCGGCAGGGGGCCTTCAAGGGGCTGCGCGAGGACAAGCATGCCGCGGAGGTGGAGGCGGAAAAGCCCGCTTCACCGGCAAAGACGGACGTGCCGGAGCCGGAGGCGCCGACGAGACCTTCCCGGCGCGGCGGCAAGGTCAACGTCATGGGCGTGCTGATCTCCAATCCAGACAAGCCGCTCTGGCCCGATGCCAATGACGGCAAGCCGGTCACCAAGGAGGAACTCGCCCGCTACTACGAGTCCGTCGGTTCCTGGCTGATCGAGCATATTCGTGGACGGCCGTGCTCGATCATCCGTGCGCCGGACGGGATCGACGGCGAGCAGTTCTTCCAGCGCCACGCCATGCCAGGCACTTCCAATCTCCTGGAATTGACAAAAGTGTTCGGCGACAAGAAGCCCTACCTGCAGATCGACCGTGTCGAAGGCCTCGCGGCAGTCGCGCAGATCGGCGCGCTTGAGCTACATCCCTGGAATTGCGCGCCACAGCAACCGGAGATGCCGGGCAGGCTGGTGTTCGATCTCGATCCCGGTCCCGACGTCCCGTTCCCAAAGGTGGTCGAGGCGGCGAAGGAAATGCGCGAGCGTCTCGACGATCTCGGTCTCGTCAGCTTCTGCAAGACGACCGGCGGCAAGGGGCTGCACGTCGTCACGCCGCTCGCCGTCACCAAGCGAAGCAAGCTCACCTGGCCGGAAGCAAAAGGCTTCGCGCATGACGTCTGCCTGCAGATGGCCCGCGACAATCCAGAGCTTTATCTGATCAAGATGGCGAAGAACCAGCGGCACGGCCGCATCTTCCTCGATTATCTCCGCAACGACCGCATGGCGACCGCCGTCGCGCCGCTGTCGCCGCGCGCGCGGCCCGGAGCAACGGTGTCGATGCCGCTGACCTGGACCCAGGTTAAAGCCGACCTCGACCCGAAGCGCTACACGCTGCGCACCGTGCCTGGACTGCTTTCGAAGAGTGCTGCGTGGAAGGACTACGCCGATGGCCATCGTCCGCTGGAGGCCGCGATCAAGCGGCTCGCCCGCTTGATGAAACAGGCGGCCTGATCAGACGTCGCGCTCGTCCATGTCGAAGACCGCCGCATTGTCCTGGACTTCGCGCAAGCCCTTGCGGGTGGTGGAAGGAAGATGGCTTGACAGTCGAACGGCAGCCTGGAAACCTGGACCATTGAACGATCAATCGAGACCGGTCTGATTATGAGGGCCAGACTGCGCGGATCGCCGCCGCGAGCAGTTGCGGGTCGGACGCGCATTTGCCCCGCCAAATCCGCTTGCCGTCCTGCCGGATCGATATTGCCGTCTCTTTCATGGATACGTCGAGACCGATATACTGGTTCATGGCTGTCCTCCGTTCGATGCCTGGGCCCGGTGTCAATCGTGAGCCCGTTCTTCATCCTATCGGGGGACAGCCAGCCGGCTAGGTGTTCGAACATCGCCGCCACTTCTCAGGTGGCCACCGCTCCCGCGATTACGTGATGTTCGTTCATCGGCCCCCACTCTGCCGTTTGGCGAAAACTAGACGGACGGGTTTCGAGCAGCGACGGAAGTGCTTCTAACGGTGACAATGAGGTCGAACTTTGCCGTTCCCAGCCGACCGGGAAATCCCTTGGTCCCGTTCCCTTTGGGTCAACGTACGCGCCTTAGCTGATCACCGCTGATGGGAGAGTAAGGCTGCCGCAAAGGCAACATAGTGCCAAAAGAGGCGAAATACCTGCGCAACCGACAGACGGGAATCGGGCCTGAGTTTCCGACCCCTTATCGCTCGTAGTCGGTCTCGTTGGATCGCTGGGTGCGGCGATCCTGTTCCTCGGCTCACCGTAAAGAAGTCCGCCGCGCGCTCTTGCGGCCCGACGAAATCCGCACGCTGGACAAGAGCAAGGTCATCATTTTGCCGCGCGGCGAGCTACCCATTCTCGGAACCCGCAATTTCTATTTCGCCGACGACAACCTCAAGGAGAAGGCTTTCGTCCGTTTGCCGAAGGCCGCGATCGGTGGCGGGAAATCATCAAAGCCTGCCGGGAGCAAAGAACCCTCCCCAACCAATGCGATCGTCGTTACGCCTGCCCGTCTCTACCATTCCGGCATAGCGCAATCCCGGCTGGCCCCGGGCGCGACATTTTCCGCGAAAGCTGGCCGGACACCTGCGCCGCCGATCCGACGGCAGATCAAGGCGAGCAAGAACGCTGAACCCGCGACCGAGCCCCTGCGGCAGTCGGTGGTCCCCAGCACCCCTCCTCCCGCAAAGGCCGTCGACTTCGGTGCACTTGCGGCAAAGGCCGCCGCCAATCGCGTATCGTCGCAAAAGGAGGCGCTTATTGCGGCTTTGTTGAGCCAGGGCAATTCCTTCCGCTCCAGATCGAAGGATACTGAAGCCTTCGACGATGGAATTAGCGTTGTCGAGGAAACCTTGCCCGATGTCGTAGACGAATAACGGCGCCGGCACAGCAGCCTACAATCCGGCACAGGACGAAACAGAGCGGGCCGCCGACGCCAACGACGGTGTCGCTTGCTACAGTTTGTTACCCTGGCGCAAATAGCCGCAAAGGGGGAAACAGACCGACCGGTTTCTGTCATCCGCGCCACGAAAGCTGCGTTTTACCTGGCCAACGAACTGTGGCAGCAACGCGCTCCCATCCCGGTCATTTGCCACGCCAGCTCGCGATCCTGAAAGCTGCCGGTCCGGTATGGAGACACGTATGTCTCAGATTGGGTGGGAGGCAGTCGTCAGCTTTCGGGCTGGCAGAGAGCAAAGCGGTCCTTCCGGTGTCGCAAAAGCCTGTGGTTTAACCTCGACTTTTGCACCCGACTTTTACAACAAAGTTCTCCCTGAAAATTCAACGGTGGCCGATTCCGACGGAAAACCAGGAGTTCGGCGACACTCTATCGTCGGACTGCGCCGCCGATACCGTGGTCCAATCAGCGAACCTCAGCCGATTTTCCATAGCCCTGAGGCAATCGGCAAGGCGGCCTTGCTTGCCGATTCCAGTGCTGCTGATCGTGCGCTCCTCTCTCCCAGATTGTCACGCCATATTCCCCGCCAGATTTACGATTCCGACCTCATCCTGCCTCCAGGACTGCGTTGAGAAATTGCCGTGTCCGCTCATTCTTCGGCGCGCCGAACAGTTCGGTCGGCGGGCCCTGCTCACAGATCTTGCCTTGATAGAACAAACAGACGCGGTCGGAGAATTCCTTGGCGAAGCCCATCTGGTGGGTGACCATTAGCATCGTGAGATCATGTTCACGGCCGAGACGCCTTATCACTTGCAGCACTTCGCCGACAAGTTCCGGGTCAAGCGCCGAGGTAACCTCGTCGAACAGCATGATCTTGGGCCGCATGGCGAGCGCGCGGGCAATGGCTACACGCTGCTGCTGGCCGCCAGAAAGCTGCGAGGGGTACTGGTCCTTCTTGTCGCTGAGCCCAACCATGTCCAGTAGTTCGGCCGCGCGCGATACAGCCTCGGCCCGTTTCATGTTGAGGACTGTGATAGGCGCCTCGATGCAATTCTGCATCGCCGTCATGTGCGGGAACAAGTTGAAGGACTGGAACACCATGCCGATTTTGGCGCGAATCTTACGGATGTGGCTCGCATTCGCGGGAACAAGCTGCCCGTTTTTCTTCATATGGGTCAGCGGCTCGCCCTCAACCCAAATGACGCCGTCGTTTATCGTTTCCAAGGTCATCAGCATACGCAGGACAGTTGTCTTGCCCGAACCGGACGGACCGATGATGGAAACCTTTTCGCCGCGCGCGATGTCGAGGTTGAGGCCGTCTAAGACTGTCAGAGCACCATATCGCTTGGAGATATTGTCAAAACGGACCATGGGTTGGTCGGTCATTGCGTCGTCCTCCGTTTCAGCAAGACTTTGACTTTTCCGGGATTAGATAGCGATGCATTGTGTGTTGAATATTCAGGCGGGAGAATAGGCCCACCGCTTCCATGTCGCCGCTTTCCAAGGCGGTGACCACATGGGAGATTTCTTTGCCCACGGCTTTCATTACTTCGTCCCAGTCAAGCTCAGGGAGCTGCATCAGCCATATTCGTGAGGTCTGGAGGAATAGCTTTTCGGTGATTTCGCGTAGCGGGCGGTTACCGATGAGCGAAGTAAGCGTGAGATAATACTCGATATTGAGTTGGGCAAATTTCCTGAGATTGGGATGCCCGATCAATTCGGCTATTTGCGAGCGAGTGTCTCGCAAATGCGCCAGCGTCTGAGGCGATGGGGATTGCGGAGAGAGCCTGCCGAACAGAGGAGCCAATTCCATACGGAGTTGGTAGACCTCGTTAAGCAGATCGGGCGAAACATTTGTTACGTAGGTTCCGTCACCATGAAGCGTTTCGATCAGGCCTTCCGCCTCCAGTCGCGTCAGCACGCGCCGGATGGGGGTGCGGCTCAGGCCAAATTCTTTGCACAGCATGCCCTCCGGAACGCGGCTGCCCGGGGTATAATCAAGCAAACATATCCTGGCACGAATATCCGAGTAGATGGATTCCAGCCGGCTTTGCGCCTCGGTACGCTTCTTGGAGCGGAAATGATCCGTCATTGTGAAGGCCTCATCTGGCTTGGAGCCGGCGCTCGACCAATCGCACAGCCGCTGCGGCAAACAAGCTCATTACGAGGAAAAAGACACCCACTAAGGTGATTGGCTCAATGTATCGAAACGAGTCAGAGCCTAGCAACAGAGCCGCCTGTAACAGTTCGACAACAGCGACGGCCGAGAGCAGAGGCGTTTCCTTGAACAGCGAAATCAGGTAGTTGCCGAGTGCCGGAATGATCGGCGGGAACGCCTGCGGCAAGATAATATCTCGGTAGGTGTGAAATGTTCCCATGTTCAAGGCCCGTGAAGCCTCCCACTGTCCACGAGGCACGGATTCAATGCCAGCTCGGTAAACTTCGGCGCAGTAAGCGCTGTAGTGGATTCCTAGTCCGACTACGCCGGTAACGAAGGCCGGCATCGTGAGGCCATATTTCGGCAGGATGAGGAATAGGATGAAGAGCTGAACCAGCAAGGGTGTGCCGCGGATCACTTCGACAAACCACAGGCTCGCCGAGGCGATGGGCTTGACGCCGGACATGCGCATTAATGCGAGCAGCAGGCCAAGTATAAGGGCGAGGCTAAAACTCAGAAAAGTGGCCTCGATTGTCACCACCGCAGCACGTGCGAGGACAGGTAGGATCGATGCTGCATAGGACCAATCGAAAATCATGTCGCCGTCCTGATACCAAGCGCATACCACCGCTCTAGGCCGCGAAAGAGAATGCTAATGTTGAGCGAAAGCGCGAAATAGGCGGCCAATACGATTGTGAAAATCGGGATCGTCTCGCCGGTCACTTGGTCGAGTTGATAGGCTTCGAACGTGAGGTCGGAGATGGTGATCATGGAAACCAATGACGTGCTCTTGAGGAGTTGGATCATCAGTGTCCCATACGACGGCAGCATGATCAGCACTGCCTGCGGCAGGATGATCCGGCGTATTGCATTCAATGGGCTGATGTTGAGTGCAACACCTGCTTCCCATTGCCCACGCGGAACTGCCAGCACGGCGCCACGAACGATTTCGCTGCCGTAGGCGCCATAGCTCAGAGCAATGCCCAAGATGCCCACCGTGAGGGGTTCCAAGACGATACCGAACAACGGCAAAACGTAGAAAAGCCAAAATAGGAGGACAAGCAATGACATGCCTCGAAAGAACTCGGCATAGATAATAGCGGCGCCCCGAACGAAGCTAATATTGGACAGTCTGGCCAGCCCACACGCCAGCGCCAAGACGATGGACAACAGCGCCGATACAAGGGAGATCAGCACGGTGACCCCGAAGCCGCTGAGCAGCTTGGGGAACAGCGCTTCGAAATCCTGACATGTCGCCAGCGCCAAGCCCAGAATACAGCCGGCAAATCCTGCGGCGAACACCAGTTCAGATCGGCGAACCGATAGCTTCAAGGCATCACCTGTGCGTGTCTTCAACGAACTACGTCATTGCCCTTTGCAAAGCTCGGCCGTGGTTTTGGTCGGCCGCTCCTCCTCGGTGAACCCGAATTGGCGCACCAGTTTCCTATGCTCAGGCGTGCCAAGGAACTTCTTCAGTTCGTCATTGAACGCATCGCGTAATGCCACGTCTTCCTTGCGGAAGGCGAAGGCTCCGTGGCCGCGTGTTTCCTTTCCGTCGATCACCGGCTGCTCGAATGGTGCCGCACGTTCGACCGGCGCGCCCGCTGACGAATCAAGAAGGCGCTGTACTGCGAGCCCGGTCTGTGTCCATGCGTCGATGCGGCCGGCTTCAAGGGCGGCGATGCCACTTAACCCGTCCTGATAAAGTGAAATCTGAGAATTCTTGATGCCAAGAGCTTGGGCCGTCTTGTGTGCCTGACCACCGCCCAATAGCCCGAGCCGAAGGTTCGGATTTTTTACAAAGGCTTGAAAGCTGTGGATGTCCTTAGGATTGCCGGGCGGCACCAGCATTGCTTGACCCATCGAGTAGGTCGGCTCGCTGAAGATAACCTGTTCGCAACGCTTCGGTGTGACATACATGCCCGCCGCGACTATATCAAAACGGCCAGCCTGTAGACCGGGAATCAGGCTGCGGAACGGCGTAAGCACCCCTTCAATCTCGCTTACGCCCATCCGCTTGAGAATGACCTTTGCGATTTCCGGCGCCTCACCGGTCAGCTTGCCGTCAGGCGTGGCGTATCCATATGGGGCTTCGTTGGCAAAGCCTAGTCGAACGACGCCTTCCTTTTTGATACGCTCTAGCGTGTTCTGTGCGGACGCAGCGCCGCTGAAGAGGGCAGTCGCGCCCAGTACGACTCCACTCAATGCGATCAATAGCGATCGACGCTCGTATATCTGATTCATGTCTTCCTCCCTGGTTGATACTTCGTTTCCAACTCAAACGACGTCATGCCCTCATCGTAGGGAACGGAGATCGGTCGCCAAGATCCAGCATCTTTCGGGCAAGCGCTTCGAGCATTTGCGATTTCATTTCCAATGATGCAGGGTCGTTCCACAAATTTCTCATTTCATCGGGGTCGTTCTTCAAATCGTAGAGTTCACCCCAGCCCGGCTCGTTGTAGATTGAGACGCGGCGGTCTTCGGTGAGCAGGGTTCTTGCCCGCGGCGGCGCATTGACACCGAACAAGTTGCGCTGGTTTTCCTCTTCGATCAAAATGCTTTGATGAAGCGACTGGCTGCTCTCGCGTGTGAGAGGAAGGAGGCTTGTCCCCTGCACGCCGTTGAAAGGCTGCAGGCCTGCCCTGTCGAGAACTGTCGGGACGAAATCGAGGCCACTGGCGAGGCGGTCGCATACCGCGACCTGCTCGCGATCCGCTGGATCACTCCAGATAAACGGTACGCGGATTACACCCTGATAATGGAGCGGGCCTTTGAGCAGCAGCCGATGGTCACCCATGAAATCGCCATGGTCGCTAGTGAATACAACGATCGTCTCGCGGGCGAGATCAAGGTCAGCGAGCGCAGCCATCACACGACCTACGCAATCGTCGATCAGAGCGATCATCCCATAGGTGAGTGCGATCGCTTGCCGAACCTCGGCTTCCGTCACGGCATATGCGAACCCGACATCAATGTCTCGGGCGCCGGAATCAAGAAGCGTTCGGACGTAGCGGACCTGCGCAATCGATTCGTTCAGCGGCTGGTTGAACGAACGAGGAAGATTGATGTCCTCTGGTCGATACAGATCGAAATAGTGGCCGGGAGGCGTAAACGGGTGGTGTGGATCGGCGAACGAGCACTGAAGGAAGAATGGCTGGTCTGAATTCTCCCCGGCATACCCGCGCAGGTAGTCAATAGTGCGATCGGCAATATAGGTTGTCGGGTACAGATCGACAGGGATGCGGGTGCGCCAAGCTTCCGGTGCGACGATGTCGGCAGGCAAAGCGTTGGCGGGGCCGCGCAGTGACTCCGAGCCCGGATGCTGTTCCTCGATCCATCGTCCGTAGTCGCCATACACGAGATCACCATGATTGATGCACAGATCCACGTGCTCAAAGCCGTAATACGGTAAGGCGAGGTGATGCCCCGGATTATTGATCCAGAGCGGCTCGAGTTCCTGATCGTAAGGTCCCTCTCCGGGATGTGGCTTGACAGCCTCGGCCAGATGCGGCGGAGGCGGCGTTTTAGTGAGATCGACGGTTGGCCTCTGCTCTAGGGCGGGTTCGCTCATCATGCTCTGCAGATGACACTTGCCAATTAGGGCGGTGCGATAGCCTGATTCCCGCAGCAGCTCAGTCACAGTCGTAGCGTCCGTCGAAAGTGGAATACCATTGCCACGCAAGCCGTGAGCGGAAGGCATACGACCGGTCATCAGCGACGCGCGCGCCGGCATGCAGATCGGGCTGGTAGCGTAGAAGCGAGAAAACCGCGTCCCGGAAGCTGCAATCCTGTCGATATTCGGAGTCTTCAGAACGGGATTGCCAGCGCAGCTCAGGTGATCCGCCCTTTGCTGGTCTGTGACTATGAACAGGAAATTGGGTTTGGATGGCACGTGGCAATTCCCCATTTCACTCTGCGTTCCGTGATTGTCATCTGAGATTGACCCCAAAGTCAATAGATCAATACATCTAAGAGTGATTTTAAGGCTTAAAGCGGGAAAATCCGTAGATTCTTGATCAAATGGCTATGAGCTGGTGAGACAGTTAAATACATCTGTCTGAAATGTCGCACGCAGCCCATACCTTGTGGTGCGAGGGGAGGGCCTTGTGAGGTCGGTCGTGGACGCGCGTGAATCTGCGATTCTTCAGCACTACAAACCGCCCGCTCGTTATATTGATTCCTGCAGCGGCAGAGCACGGCGCACTGGTAGTGTTGAGCCTCGCTTGGCTCGATACGTCGCTCCGACGAAGCTGAATCTCCGGAAGTTGTCACCGGTTGGCCGTCCAACAGCTGCATAGCATCGGCTTGGTCAGAGCGAGCACTCAGCCGCAAGGGACTCGACTGCTGCGAGCTACCTGAACGAAGAGCAGCTTTCCGCAGATCGAAACCCGAAAGCGGAACGACGGGAATCGGGAAGAGTTTCGGGCGCCGGCAGGCGTACGAAAGTCCCCGAGGAAGGAACCCGCGGGCCACAGGCGATAACTATGGGGATTTCGATTTTCTGCAGATGTCAGCGATGGCGCGACCGGTGTCGGGGAGCTCTGGGGTGAATGCGGACAGACTGCTTCGTTGCGCCTGCGCGCGATTTTGTTGGGACGGTGGGCGGCTGGGCGAGGCTCTGTCGGCGTTGATGATCACCGTGGACGCGCGTGGATCTGGTGACGGAGGCTGTGCGCCTACGGCTTGAGGCTGGACCCTGCCATGCCGGGTCATGGGGCGTTCTCCCGTTTCGTCGCCGTCGCATCCGGCGGTCCACCACTGCCGCAGAAGAGAGAGCAGGTCATCGGACAGCATGGCATTGCGATATCGCCCGCCCTTGCCACGCTCGACCCTGAGCAGTATGCGCTCGCTGTCGACGTCGGCGACCTTCTGCCCCTCCGCGGCAACCACGATGCGTTCCGGATAGACCCTGAGGCTGACCGGCCGGTTGGCGAAGGAGGCCGGCACGCTGTAGCGGTTGCGCTCCAGATGGACGAGGCAGGTCGGCGTGACCCGCTTGGTGTATTCGACGAAGCCGTCGAAGAGGCGCGGCATCGGCATCAGGAACCGTGCTTCCTCGGCCCGGATGTCCTCGATCGTTCCCGGCCTGAGACCATGGGGGATCTGTTGCCACAGCTCCCGGCAGCGCTCCAGCCAGTCGTTCAGCGCTTCCAGCGATGGAAAGCGCGGCATTGGCTGCCACAGCCGGTGACGCGCATCCTGGACGTTCTTCTCGACCTGACCCTTCTCCCAGCCCGAGGCCGAATTGCAGAACTCGGCTTCGTAGAGGTAGTGGCTGGAGAGGCATCTCAAATCTTTTTACCGAACTGGCAGCCTGAGCTGACGTCCAGCCCCGCCTCGAGATTGCCTGCCCACTCGTCCCTGATGGGACCTCTATCCGCCGCAGCGTGGAACCCTTGTTTCGATCTCCTAGACGGCCTCGGCCTCCCAGCGATATAGCGTGTTGTCGACCCACATCCGATGCAAGATGATCGCCAGGCGTCGAGCCACCGCCACGGTAGCCTTCATCATGCCTCGTCGACGAGCGATTGAGAGGCCCCACGTCTTCAGCGGTGAGCTGCGCTTTGTAATTCGCAGCACGATTCCTGCGGCCTCTACCAATACCCATCGAATCCCGGCATCGCCGCACTTCGAAATTCCAGTGTCCCGGTCGATTTCGCCGGATTGATAGCGTGAGGGCGTCAACCCGAAATGGGCCTGGTACAGAGCGTGATCGGCAGAACCGCGCCGGCTCGTCGACACCCGCTCGGAAACTCAGGGCTACTACCGGCCCAACGCCCGGTGCCGTCATGAGGAGTTTGCATGTGTCGTCGCTCTCGGCCAGTTGCATCATGGCCTTGTGCAGGTGCTGAAACTGCTCTCTCAGCATTCAGCGGACTTCAAGAAGAGGGACAATCACTAGGCGAAGATGCGGGTATTGTTCGAGCAACTCGATGGTGCGTCGCTCGAACTGTACCCTGGCCACGGCTCCAACCTTGAGTCCGAAGTTGCGCAGCAGGCCGCGCAGATCGTTCTCCGCATCCAGGATCTTCGTCTGCACGAACTTGCGCGCAGTGAGCAGCATCCGAATCTCCTGGCTCCGGACAGTCTTGACATGGACCGGTTTGTAAAGCCCGACGCGCATCATCTGTGCGATGCCGCGGGCATCGTTGCGATCGGTCTTGTTGATCTGGGCCGAAAGCGAAGCCTTCATGTGGCGCGTCTCTACGCAGATCACCGGATAGCCTGCGGCCGCAAGGCCGCGAAGATCGGAAATGAGGACGCGAAGGCTGATCGGATCAAGGTCCGTGATTTGCAGGGCCAGCATGCACGGACACTGACGCAAACTCTTCGCTGCCGTCCCGGCACAATCGAATGGCGTTACGGCCGGAACAAGCAGGATGTCTTGTTCTATGCCGGGTCGTATCTAGCGCAGCTGTGGGAAAGAGCCGGAATGACCGTGGCAAGCCCGGTCGACTTTCTGAGGGTAACGCGATCCGGGTACATTACCGGAATTGCCGAGGGACGCGTTGCGGCAATCGACAAATTGGAGGGTTTTCGGGATGAGCTTGGGATATTGCGTTTCCGGTTTGACGGCAGCCGAGATTTGCGATGAAAAACGGCATAAAGGAGTGGGATATGGCAACAGACTTGCACTACAAACTCGGAATCTGCGTAAAATACCTCAATTTCATGTGAATGGCGCGAATTTCATGCATTGACTTTCGTCACGAGCCCTCCTAGGAGATTTGTATCCGCAGAAATGCGGCAATAACCCACCCACTGAGGCGGGTTTTTCTTGCAGACTTACCGCTCCCGATCCGGCCACCGCTTGACGTGGCGTTGATCCATCCCGCCGGATTCATACGTATCAGCGTTCGTCTCGTTGGCTGGTCTTGTAAGGCCCACCCTGTTGCGGGGCGGCTTATTCCCTGCTGCATTCTGGGAGAAATTATCTCGCGGATCAGGATCACGGTTGGCCGGATACTTGCGTGCGCCCGTCTCGTAGGCCGTCTTCTCGGGCATTGTCGTCTTCACGCTTGAAACGGTTGCTGAGGTAGGGCGAGATAGGTGCTCGTCTGCCATTTCGTTGGCCAGGAAGGGAAACCGGGAAAATCCTCCTGTTCACCGTACCGCCGTGCCCGGTTGACGCGAACTGCAGCGAAGTACGAACGCCGCAGAGAGAAAAAGGTTCAGTGTTTGCGAGCCCCCTATGGTTGGCAGCGAGCGGTGCGCGGACGCATCTTCTAGCGGGAATGTATCCGCTGATCCTGCTCCTCTCCGGGGAGCATCTGGTCGAGCGGATTGCGGTCCCAATTCGTTGACCTCATCATGAACGCGAATATCAGAATTCCACCCAAGACGATGAAGACGAGCCCACGGAGAACCCCTTTTGCAATCATCGAGACAACGGGAATATAGCGGTACTCGGTCACGGTCGTTCGAAGATATGAGCGTGCAATCGGCTCGACAAGCGGATGAGCCGAGCATTGAAGGGCGGCCTCGGGCCGGTGGATAAGCCGCCTGCCTATGCTTTTTCGACCATTGCGTCCGTCACCTCGCGGCCAGTATGTCGCGGGGTGATCAGGTTGGTCAAATCGAACCCCTGCCGGCGGGCTTCGTCGAGGTATTCCGCCTTCGTAGCTTCAGCCAGTTGCGGCTGGCGCGAGAGGATCCAGAGATATTTCCGATCGGGCGTTCCGACCAAGGCGGTTCGGTAGGCCGGGTCGATCTTGAGAACCCAATAGTCGCCCTTGGTAAAGGGTATCCAGCGGACGTGTTCGGGCAGGAAGGTGACTTTCAGGCGTGATTTGGCATCGTCGACGGCGACCGCCTCGCCGATCGCCCGTGACGGCTTGCCGTCTTCGTCGAAACACCTGTTGTCGACCCTGACGTTCCTGTCATCGTTGAGCGAATAGGTGGCCGTTATGTCGGTTGCTTTTTCGTCCTCCCACCTTATGGGCAGGCGGCAAATCTCGTACCAGCGGCCGAGGTACTTATTGAGATCAAGGTGGGGGACGGCTGTCACGTCGGTCATGATGGGGACTCCGTGGAGGAGCGTAACGCCGCCCCATAACTTTGGTTCCGATCAAAGACTTTTGAGATGTCCCCCAAATACCGGCCCATCGCCCTCCCCCATTTGGGCGCTATGGCAGGTCATATGTCGTGACGAGTGGCGGTAGGCCGTACCTGGCTCTCAACCGGGCTCGATCAAGAGCTTGGAGCCTTATTGTCACTGGGTAGGCTCGAGCGACCCGCTCAAACGTTCCCGACGCTTGGAAGTGGCCGCAATTCCTGCACCTGATTTCAGTGTAGTCTCCGACTTTGACCTCTGTCTGCCTGGCGGATTTGCCGCATACCGGACAGGCCGCCGAATGTTTCGCCATTCCTAAGTCCTCCGAGGCCGAATGGAGGTAGGAAACCATCAATGTCCCGAGCCAGCAAGTTGGACGTTGGTGCGCTCTGCGGGGCATGAACCTGCATCCCACGGATTCGAAGTGCGGTGCTCTATCCATTTGGGCTACGGGCGCATGACGGCAGGACACAGAGCGACCGATGCCCTGCAAGCCTCCAGTCCATCGCCGCCCTCCCGGCATAGGTGAAGCGCCCTCGCCAGATCTTCGATAGTTTCGATCTCGCCATCGCGGCACAGTCGCCGCGCTGGCCCTGAAAGGCACTTCGAGGGTAATTCGCGCCCATCAAGTCGAGCTGCTGCCTTCTGCCGCTAGCCGCCATTTCCGCGATCGGCGGCAATGCCGCCGCGTCCCTCGCACGCCGCGTCGACGGGCTCGCGAAGGGCCGAGATCGTTGCGGCGGCTCTCGGGGAGGCCGCGGAGCGGGAAAGGACCATCGCTCCAACAAACGGGCGAAGTCCTCAAGCGTGCCGGCAATCCACCGACTGGCCTGGCAGGAGCGTCGGCACGTCTGTCCCCAGATTTTGCCGACCCGCAGCGCGCTGGCGAACCATTGATGCCTCGAAATCTGGGCGTTCGTCTGCACGCGAGGTTCGGCGGGAGGCTTGAAACGACGTGAGCCGCAGACACCTTCCGTTTATTCCCAGATCTCTCCAGTCCTATTCGGCAAGGGTCTGCAGCTCCGTCCGTCACGCGTCATCGAATAATTGGTTCCGTACCGTCATTATGTGCCTTGCGGCGCATCACAACGTTCCTTTGCCAACTCATCTCTTCGTAACGACGAGTGTACTTTACGACGTGGCGACGCGACCGGCATTGACGTGCGTCAATGCCGATTAGGCTGAGATGTGCTGGCGCGGCGATTAGCTTGATTGTCGCCGCGCAGTTGATGCACGTCAAAGCCCTTAGGCTACCTTGCAGCTAGCCTGCGTCCATATGGTTCATGCAAGGAGCACGCACATGAATGAACGGCATTGGCAGGACTGGTTGGTCGCCATAGTGGGCGCCTGGCTGGTCGCATCGAACTGGGTTCTCAGCTACGCCCTCCCGGATACCGCGCCGGCCGCCCTCGGCGCAACCATCTTCTGGAATTCAGTGCTGACTGGCGCCGCCGCAATCCTCCTCGGCGGTACGGCGATTGCGGCATTCACACTCTGGGAAGAATGGGCGGACATCGCGATCGGCCTGTGGCTGGTGGTGTCGCCCTGGATCCTGGGTTTCGCCAATATCCAGCTGGCGATGTGGAACGTTGTCCTCAGCGGCGTGGTGATCATCCTTTCGGCAGCGTGGACACTCTACGACGCCCGAGAGACTGGCCACGCATAGCGTCGCCGTCGAGACTTGCCTCGGCGGATTTTCATCCGCCGAGGCATACCGCCATGGAGGGGGTGCCAGCAGAACCGAAGCGAGCGATCATACGATGCAGAAAGCCGAGCGGACGAAATCGCCAGATCTTGAGATCACATATTTGAACCGTGACAGATGGAAGGTCGTGCCTGTTTCCCTCCGAGCGCAAGGCTGGCTCGTCAAGCGTGTCCTCGACGAGCAGCCATAGCCGCTGAAAAACTCGAAACCGATCTGCGCGAGATCAACTGCCTCGCGGCTTCGGCACGGATCGAGGGCCTATGTATCGAGTTCAACGGACCACTCGGAACCTTCCATCTTTGAACTGGATCCAATGACCACGTCGGCGCGGTCATAGGCAGTCCGGCCGAACTGCTTCCTATCACGGCGTATCGCAACAATCGTGGTCATGAACGCAGATCTCGGCTACAATTATTTTTTACGATCGGGCCGGGCCCGACTGGCTGGTGTGTGATGGACCAGCGCATCTTCATAGCGCAGCTCAATATTGAGCATTTTCGCCAGAGACTGGCAGCCAGTCCCGACAATGCTCAGCGTCGCCTGCTTGACGATCTGCTCGCTGAGGAAGAAGCGAAGCTGTCGTCTCTGACAGCATCGGTTGCGGAAGGCATTCTCGCACAACTGCTCGATCATCTGGGTCCTGGACAAGCGGTCTTCTTACTGACGCCGACACGCGTGTGCAGCTTCGAACCGCCGAACTGTCAACCATTTTTAGCGAGATGCCCTGCGGGATGTCTCTGATCGATGGTGGAGGGAAGGTCGTGCTGTCCAACGAGGCGATGCGCCGGTTCGTCTCAGACGAAATCCCGTCGCGCGATCCACAACGTGTCCAGAGATGGCGGCTGTTCGGCTCCGATGGACAGACCCTTGATCCAACGCTTTGGCCCGGCGCAAGAGCGTTGCGTGGCGAGTCCGTCAATCCGGGTCTGGCGGCTCTTCATATCAGTGATGATGGCCGGGAAACGGCACTGCGCATCGCAGCTGTACCCGTAACGAAACCCGATGGTTCAATTTGGGGTGCTATCGGAGCTGCCTACGAGCTTTCGGCTCTGGAGCGTCAGGAGGTTCACGACCTGCTCGAACGCATGTTGGTCGACGAACAGTCCCATTCTCGTCGAGGGCGGGAAGGCAGCAAGCGCTAGTTCGACCGCCACTCCCGCCAATGGGAAGGCACCAGCCGCGTCATGACTTCACTGGTGCGGGCATTCATCCAGCCGCCAAGCACACGACGGCAGGGGAACACCAGCGCGTATGTTCCATCATCGTCAATGACAGCCAGCTCCAGATCGCGATCGAAGGGCGCGGTCGACGCCGGCTGCCAGCTGTCATCGTCGTCGGGCGAAGAATGCGGATATTTGACCTGTGACATGCTGCGCTCCCTGCTGAGGCAAGAGCGCGATCTGTCTCCTAAGCGCCGGGTGCCATTGAGTAATCCAGCGATAACGTCATACTTCACGATCCGAGGCCTTTCCGCCAGCGAAAAGTTGAATTGATCCTCAATCGGAAGCGATTCTGCTGTCGCCGGAACCTCGGTATGAGAACGGAGTGCGATCCGCCCTCATCACTCGAAATTAAGACCCGCCGACGCATCAGCCGATCGCGATGCGATCCTCGACTGTGGTAACGCCCGGCGCAGACCAAGCCGCGCGCTCGGCGGCGCTTCGCTCGGACCAGGCATGCACCTTGCCGTCCAGCCTCACCTTGCCCCCGTCGAGCACGTCGACCCGGATCGCCTGCGCCTCCACTTCCGCGTAGCGCTTCAACGCGTCCTCGATCCGCTTCTTCACATCGGTGGCCGACGCGTGCTGTTTGATCTCGATCTGGTTTGTCACTCCCACCACGCCCGCGAGGTCACGGACGGCGTTCGCGGCGGCGTTCTTCTGGTAAAACCACTCGACCTTGCCAGTCAGGGTCACCCAGCCCTTCTGCACCTTCACCTGAACCGTGCCAGAGGGAATCGACGTGTTCCAGCCAAGCGTGTTGACGGCGCGCTTGGCGATCTCGTCGTCGGCCGTGCGGTTGCTGCCGACCGGGCGCACCTCGATTTCCTCGGCGATGCCTTTGACGCCTTTCACCCTTGCACGACATCCTCGACGGTCACCTTTTGCGAATAGGTCGGCACGTGGCCGGTAAGCGTTACGATGCCGTTTTCGACTGCAACGCCGATATCTGCCGCGTCGATGCTCGGCTCGAAGTCGAGTTCGTCAATGATGTCCTGTCTCAATGAACTGTCGGTCATTGTTTCGTTCTCCGTGTGATCGTTCGAGCTGAGCCCGATATGATGCATTCAATCGCTATGATGAGAGCGCGGCATTGACCGTCGTCAAACCTTGGCCTGGGCTCCGCCCCGTGCATGCGGCGAAGCGACGGCATGTATCAGTTCACCCGAAAGCTCCCGACTGGCGTGGTGCGAAACGTCGCCCAGTGATAGCATGCCTACCAAGCGCTTCTTGTCATTGATCACCGGTAGGCGCCGGATCTTCTTGTCCTCCATCAGATGGATCGCGTCCTCGATGCTCTGATCGGTGCGGCAGTAGACGATGCCCTTCGTCATCACGTCACGCGCCTTGAGCGCCTTCGGATCGGCCCCGTCGGGCAGGACCCGCAGCACGAGATCGCGGTCGGTGATCATCCCGACCAAGCGATCATTCTCTCCGACCGGGACCGAGCCGATATTCTCCTTCTTCATCAGAGCTGCGACTTCGCTGACCGACGTGTCGGGCGAAACCCACTTCGCACCCTTGTGCATGGCTTTCTCGATGTTCATGACGTGCTCCTCTCAAACAAAGTGGAAATGAAGCGTAGTTCGACCCGCAGGCCGCGCATTGACGGGGATCAATGAACTCGGTTGAGAAACCGACAAAACAGGCGGTCCGCTCACGGGAGCGGGCTGCTGGTGCTGCGCCTGGCCTGCCTTTGATGGAGATCAATGCCCGAACGGATGCACTTGCTGCATCATGTCTGCAACATCGAGGTGGGCATGCGTAGACCCATAGTCTGGATACTTATCGCCGATGCCGCCCATGCGCGCGTGGTGAAAGGCCCACGACGTTCGGATGATCTGCATGGGCCTCCGCTGGAGACTGTGTTCGAGACCAGTACCGATCATCCACCGTTGCGGAAGATCATGGCGGACAGGCCAGGGCGCAGTTTCGCGTCGACCGGTGCGCGCCGCTCCGCCATGGAGTACCGCTCCGACCCGGTGCGCGACGAAACGCGCCGCTTCGCCGCCTCGATCGTGTCGGCACTCCAAGCACGGTTCGAGCGAGGCGAGTTCGACAAGCTCATGATCTGCGCGCCGCCGCGCATGCTGAACGCATTGCGGAAAACCCTGCCAGAAGCACTCGCAGCCGTGATCAGATCAGATGTCGCGAAGGATCTCACCAAGCTTCCCGAGTTGGAGCTTCACAAGCGGCTTGAGGATCTTTCCGGCGCTCCGGACTGACGCTGAGGGGCCTCGGTGGAGTTTTATGCACTGGAGGAGAGCCAATTCATGGAGACTTCCACGAACAGATTTGCAGATCGCGCGGATGCGGGCCAGCGGCTTGCCGCGCGGTTGTCGGCAATGAGCCTGGATAGACCTGTCGTCTATGCGCTTCCGCGTGGTGGCGTCCCAGTCGCTCTCGAGATTGCCCGCAAGCTCGGAGCGCCGCTCGACCTGATGATGGTTCGCAAGATCGGTGCGCCAGGTGCTCCCGAAGTGGCGTTGGGCGCCGTTGTAGACGGCGCTAGGCCACAGACGGTCGTCAACGAGGAGGTGCGCAGACGGTCGGGTGCGGACGACGTCTATTTTGAACGCGCGCGCACGCTCGAACTGCAAGAACTCGAACGCCGCCGAGCGCTTTATCTCGGCGATCGCGCCCAGGTAGATCCGGCGGGGCGGACGGCGATCATTGTCGACGACGGCCTCGCCACCGGCGCGACCATGAAGGCCGCCATCCTCGCGATGAAGCAGAGGGGCGTACGCAAGATCTGCGTGGCGATCCCCGTTGCGCCAGTCGATACCGTTAAGGCAATGGAAGCGCAGGCCGATGAGGTTATCTGCCTTCATGTCGCCGAGCGCTTCTTCGGAGTCGGCGCCTACTACGATGATTTTCATCAGCTCACGGACGAGGAGACAATCGGCTTGCTGCGGATGGGCTGGTCGGAACGCGGCCTTGGCGCGTCCGGCGAACCTGAAGTCACATCGCGCCGACGGGTCTCGGTACCGCCGCTCGGTCTGGTAGGCGAGATGCGCGTTCCGGCGCAACCCCGCGGAATCGTCCTGTTCGCGCACGGAAGCGGATCGAGCCGCCTCAGCCCCCGCAATGTTGCCGTGGCGGAACGGCTTAATGCAGCCGGCTTCGCGACCCTTCTGTTCGAACTCCTCACGCCGGCCGAGGCCAATGATCGGCGCAACGTCTTCGATGTCTCGCTTCTCGCGCAGCGCGTGGTGGAGGCGGTGCTCTACGTCAGCGGCGAGCCCGACGTGGCCGATCTGCCACTCGGTCTATTCGGCGCAAGCACGGGCGCTGCCGCCGCGCTTTTCGCCGCGGCAGAACTCGGTAACCGCGTCGCCGCCGTCGTGTCACGAGGCGGGCGGCCCGACCTGGCGGGGCCGGAGTTGTCCAGGGTTGTGTCCCCGACGCTGCTGATCGTCGGCGGGAACGACACCCATGTTCTGGATCTCAACCGCAAGGCGCTCACGTCGCTGATCTCGGAGAAGCTTCTGAAGATTGTTCCGGGCGCCGGCCACGTCTTCGAAGAGCCGGGCGCTCTCGAGAAGGTGACGGAGCTGGCAGGTGCATGGTTTCAACACTATCTCGTCCCGGCCAAAGGCGCGGCCGTTCCCGCTGTCTCGCCAGGTACGCCGGCCGCCGCCTTGCGAGACGATGCGCTCCTGGACGCGCTCCGACAGGCGGTCGAACCGCTACCTGCCATTGACGATTCGGTATTCGCAAAAGCCTTCGATCGCTTCGGCTCGTGCCGAGTCGTGCTGCTCGGAGAATCTTCGCACGGCACGTCCGAATTCTATCGTGCCCGCGCCGCGATCACGCGACGCCTGATCGAGAAGCATGGCTTCAGCCTCGTGGCGGTGGAAGCGGACTGGCCGGACGCAGCCGTCATCGATCGCCATGTGCGCCTGCTGCCCGCTCGCCCGACGCTGGCGCAAGCCTTCAGTCGGTTCCCGACCTGGATGTGGCGCAACCGGGACGTCGACGATTTCGTCGGCTTCCTGCGCCGACACAATGAGAAACAATCGCCGGACAGACGGGTGGGCTTCCATGGGCTCGATCTCTATAGCCTGACGGCCTCGATCGCGGCCGTGCTAGACTATCTGGAGCGCGTGGATCCGCCGGCGGCCGCCGAAGCGCGGACGCGTTATGCCTGCTTTGCGCCCTGGTCGCGCGAGCCGTCGGCCTACGGGCGTGCATCGCTGAGCAGAGGCTTCGCGCTCTGCGAGCTCCCCGTCACACGCATCCTTGTCGATCTTCTTCAAAGGCGGGTTCAGTACGGTACCAGAGATGGCGATGAATTCTTCGACGCTGAGCAGAATGCACGGCTGGTCGCCAGTGCGGAGCGATACTACAGGGTGATGTACTATGGCGCACACGAATCGTGGAACCTGCGCGACAGGCACATGTTCGACACGCTCCAACGGCTTCTCGCCCGGGGCGGACCGAACGCAAAGGCGGTCGTGTGGGCCCACAACTCGCATATCGGCGACGCCCGCTTCACCGACATGGGCGCTGAGCGCCGCGAGCTCAATCTCGGCCAGCTCTGCCGTCAGGCATACGGTTCGGATGCCGCGCTGATCGGCTTCGGAACCGACACGGGAACCGTCGCAGCAGCTTCGGAATGGGATGCCCCCATGGAGATCAAGGCGGTGCGTCCTTCGCGGCCGGATAGCTACGAGAACCTCTTCCATCGCGTCGGGCACGAGCGATTCATACTGGACCTCGGCGGCCGTATGGCGACTGATCTGCGCAGTCCTCTGTCGCAGCCCCGGCTGGAACGCTACATCGGCGTAATCTACCGGCCGGAGACCGAGCGCTGGAGCCACTATTCCTCCGCCTCGCTTCCCGATCAGTACGACGCGTTCGTCTGGTTTGATCGCACTCGGGCCGTGGTGCCCGTGCCGACCCCGATCTCGGTTGGCGAGGACGAAACGTATCCCTTCGGACTTTGAGCAACCGCGCGACAGCGATCATCGGCGTAAGATAGGCCTGACACCAAACGATATCTCGAATATGGCTGGAAGCGGTCCCAGTAGACGCGACAGATGTCGTCGCGAAAAGCGCGGTCGGCGAAGACGGCAACGGGTCGTTGAACGAACATGACGTAATCGCGGGAGCGGTGGCCACCTGAGAAGTGGCGGCGATGTTCGAACACCTAGCCGGCTGGCTGTCCCCCGATAGGATGAAGAACGGGCTCACGATTGCGACCGGGCCCAAGCATCGAACGGAGGACAGCCATGAAGCAATATATCGGTCTCGACGTTTCCATGAAAGAGACGGCAATATCGATCCGGCAGGACGGTAAGAGGATCTGGCGGGGCAAGTGCGCGTCTGACCCGCAACTGCTCGCGGCGGTGATCCGCAAGCGCGCGCCGAATGTCCGGCGGGTGGTGTTCGAGACGGGGCCGCTGTCGGTGTGGCTCTTCCATGCGCTGACGGCAGAGGGCCTGCCCGTGATCTGCATCGACGCGCGGCATGCCAAGGCCGCGCTGGATATGGCGGCGAACAAGACCGATGCGAACGATGCGGATGGCTTGGCACATCTTGCCGAAGTGGGCTTCTACCGAGAGGTTCGGGTCAAAGGTTTTGAGAGCATGCTGATCCGCACGCTGATCACCGCGCGGCGCCAGCTTCTCAAAATGCGTTTGCAGATATCCAACCAGATTCGTGGGCTGATGAAGACATTCGGCCTCGTCGTGCCCAAGGGCCCTGGCAGCGTGTTCGAGCGCAACGTTCGCAACCTTCTGCAGGGCTGTGATATCGACCAACGGAGGGGTAGTAGAAGCGGCGGTGCCTGATTTTCATTCAAGCGGATGGAGGCGTGGCGCAAAGTGTGCAGGTGGAACAAACTGGACAAAAGGTAGACCTCTTCTTATATTCATCCGAAAGGATGGAGTTAACCCCGTGGCCAGTCCAAACATGCAGATTGAACGAAGCGGTCAAGCCCGCGTTGCGGACCGCGTCACTAACAAGGTCGCCGATGCCCTGAAGAGCGACAAGGCGTTCGAATCCGGTTCGCTGGCGCTTTCGGCGCGGATCGCGGGTACCGCCGCCGCAGCGGTCCTGGATCTTCCGGCAGATGCCCGTCAGGCGCTCACCAGACGACAGGCCGAACTGATGCGTGGTGTCCGTCGATTGGTCGAGACCTTTGGCGACGAGCGCCACGGCAAGATCAAGCTTGCTGTTCCCGATGCGGTAGAGCCATCGAAAGGCGAGGGGCTGGGGCCGATCGTTTCGGAGGAGGAAGGCAAGCGCCTCCTCAGCAAGTTTACGGTCGCACGCAAGATCGAAGACTGGGCCGGCGCCGTAGCCGGCGCCAGCGAACTCAGCCGTGACTACGGCATCCCGCGTTCAACCCTTCATCGCTGGCAGCATGCAAACGAGGTTATCGGGCTGCTGAAAGGCACAAAGAAGCATGTGTTTCCGATCGATCAGTTCATCGACGGGCGTCCGGCCCTCGGAATCTCCGCTGTCGTCGGTCTTGCCGGAAATCACCGCATCGCCTGGCTCTGGCTGCGGCAGACCAATCCGGTGCTGGGCAGCCGGAAGCCGATCGATCTTCTCAAGCAGGACCGGGTTGACGAGGTCATCGATACCGCCCAGGCCTACTTTAATCCGCAATGACGTTTGACCCTGCCATCCTGCAGCGGCTTGCTGTCAGGGTCGATGTCACCAATTACGTGCGGATCATCGCGTGCATGCATGCCGCGACGCCGCTCGGCATGGGTCAAGGTCGTTCGCGCTTCTCCAGTCCGAGAGACAAGTTCCGCCTCCTCTATCTGGCGCAAGATCCGGTGACAGCTGTCGCCGAGGCAATAGTGCGCGACCGATATGAAAAGAGCTCGGAGCGCTTCCTCATGGAGGAGGAACTCGACCGATACTCGATCGCCGCCGTTCGAAATCCCCAGCCGCTGTTCCTGCTCGATCTCCGATACGAAGGAGCCAATCTGCTCGGCGTCTCCACCGACGCCGTGCGCGCCAAGGCGCAGGCTGCCGGCAGAAGACTGAGTCAGTCTCTCTATGACGAAACCACGTTCGACGGGATCGTCTATATGTCGCGGATCACCAACCGTGAATGCGTCGCGGTCTATGATCGAGCGGTCGCGCCCAATCTCGAAGCCGATAGTCCCGCGCTCGCCCTGCCCAGGCTCGCCAATCTGCCTGCGATCCTGGACGCGCTCCACATTACCGTCCAGCGAGGCATCTGGTGACGCGAGGATTGAACAGTGATGCCGGAGAAGGTTTGAGCCGGTGATGTTACGAACATCGGTTCTCAAAATCTGACAGTCCGCGGTTCGCGAGGGCGCGACGCCCTTCACTCGATACGTTTTATCCTGCCTTTCGACAGGCGGAAAACGCCGTCATGGCCGCCCTGATTGGCAAAATCCTCCTGCAATTCGCCCCAGGTGCCGAGGGCTTTGCCGCAATCAGCACATCTGATTTCGGTGATATCGCTGGCGTCAATGGGAATGCGCAGCCGGATAGTGCCGCAGTAGGGGCATTCGAGCTTGTGGTCCAGGTACTCCTGCACGGTCGCGGATCCTCGGCTGGCCTCCGTTAGGACCATATAGGATCGGGACCCCGCCGGATGCCCACGTCGGCGCTGATCGGAAGGATGACGAAGAAGCTGCAGGTCGGACAGCTACTGCCTACCCAAATACCCGGCGCGCCATCTCGGCCAGTTGGTTGTCGGTTATTCTACAAGGCCGATGACAGGGCCAAATCCGCCGTGCCATGACATATCGTTACGGCCCATGCCGGGTTCGTAGATACCCACGCCATTTCCGCCATCCAGGAATAGCGCGTTGGGGCATTTGAGGCGGTCGCGGAACAGGCGAGCGAAATCATGGAAGTTCACGACGCCTTCGCTTATCGCAAAGCGGACTGATCCACCGTTGCAGACCCCCACGCCGCTTCGGCGTGTTCGATCGGCCGATCCAGCAATGAAGATGGGGTTCAGCTTGTTCTTGATGACGAGCATCGGGCCGGACTGTGTGGCAAACCGTGTCTTTGGTCGACGCTTCAGATAGTCGGTCGTCGGCAGGATCCCGGCATCGGTATCATTCAGAAAGAACACGCCATTGGGCTTCTTGTAGAAGTTGGGCACCTTTCCAGGCGGGCCGTCCATTGTCTTTGTATTGGCGGGCCGCAGTTCCCTGCCATTCTCGACATACAGTCCAATCGGCGAGAAGTCGGTCAGATACATGCCGGCGTTCATCGCGAATACCAGCGTGCGCCCCCCTCGTCGGCGACTGACTTCGCTATGGCCGGGAAGCGGCGATATGGGTCGCCATGTCTTTCCAAAACAACCGCAGGTCATCATACCCTGGTGTCGCGGTGCACACGATGAATTTTGCCCCCGCAAACGTTTGCTCCTCGCACGGTTGGGCCACGACCGGTAGCGCAGCCACCATGGATGTGACGAATGAGAGAAACGGGATCAGAGCCAGGTGTTTGGGATAGAAAACCATCGTCAACAAGTCTCGCAGGCGGCGGGAAAGATGGTGCGTGAAATGGTCCGGGCCAAAAATGATCGGCGAATCCTCTGATAGCAACAGGTTCGTCCGCGACAGTGGCGATACCATGCTGCAGAACCTGGATTTGTGGCCATTTGAAAGGATGTCGAAAGGGCATGTTCAGGTGTTTCTTCTAGGTTTCCCATCGGGCAACCAGGGGTATCGATCGACCGATGAGCATGGTCGTCAATTTGCAACGGCAGAAGCCACGCAGGGCAGGGGGTATCCCCACGATCCTGGCGGCCATGGGTGTCGCCGGAGCGGCCGGGTACTTCGGCCCGGGTTTTGCAGGAAAATTGCAGCGACCGGGCGGTCCGCAGTTAGTTGTCTCTAGCACTGCGGAAACCATCACCGGCCGTACCTCAGTGATCGACGGCGACACGATCAAGATTCACGGCGAGCGGATCCGGTTCAACGGCATCGACGCGCCGGAGTCCGCGCAGCTCTGCGCTGACGCCGGCGGCCGCACTTATCGGTGCGGAGCGAGATCGGCGGAAGCCCTGTCTGAATGGTTGGCAGCATCGTCGCCGACGACCTGCAAGTTCGTCGAGCGAGACCAGTACGGCCGTTTCGTCGGCAACTGCACTCGTGCCGACGGCACGAATGTTCAGAGATGGCTTGTCCGCAGCGGGTACGCCATGGATTGGCCGCGCTATTCAAGTGGCGCGTTCGCAAAGGAGCAATCCGCGGCTAGGTGGGAAAAGATCGGCATTTGGCAAGGAAAGTTCCAGCCGCCATGGAAGTGGCGGGCGGCGCAGCGTGAGCAGCCTGACAGTTCGTCGATCGTATCCCCGATGCCGTCAGCTGCATCCGAACAGGCGGGCCCGTGCAACATCAAGGGCAACATCTCCCGGAAAGGGGAACGCATTTACCACGTCCCCGGTCAAAAATACTACGCGCAGACGCGGATATCGGCAGGCAAAGGCGAGCGGTGGTTCTGCTCGGAGCAAGAGGCGCGAGCAGCAGGCTGGCGGCGCTCGCAGCAGTAGCGCCCTAGCGGGATTTCCCGCATATACGCAGCAGGTGATTTGCCTCGCAAATCGAAGTGATTCAGGACAAGAAGACATGAAACGACAGACGCGCCCCTTCATCGTGGAGGTGAAGCACAGGCGCATTCCAACGAAGAAACAATCTATCTGGGGCAATTTGAATATTACGGCCGTCTCAGCTGAAACAATGCGCGAGCTGGAACAGGATGTGCCGACTTCCCGTCCCTTGATTGACTCCAGCGCTCTGTCGATTGATGTTGCGGGCAACGAAAACCCGCCAGTGGAGCATACGATGCCGGATCCGCAGGAAGCTGAAACCGTCGAGGCTGTTGCCGAAGCGCCCGCAGCTACAGAAGCCCCCAAACCGAAGAAAAGAGCTCCGCGACAGAAAAAGGATAGGGCAGCGCCGAAGCCGCGGGTCGCAAAGGAAGCCGCAAAGCCGGCGTCGAAGACGGTGGACACTCAGCCCGCGCCGGCTCGTGCCAAGCGCAAGACCTATTCCGAAAAGGAGCGGGCCCAGATACTCTCGAAGATCGAGAAGTCGATCGGCCATGGCGGATCGATCAAGAGCGCTGTCAGCGAGGCGAGCATATCCGAACAAACCTACTATCAATGGAAAAAGGCTGCGGGGTCTACCGCGCCGGTCGATGACCTCAAGGACCTTGTTGCATTGGAGGAAGAGAACAAGCGCCTGAAGAGGCAGCTTGCAGAACATCTTCGGAAGGAAAACGCGGAGATCAGAAAAAAGCTCGGGCTGAAATAGCCTCCTGACTTTATCGTGGCGACCGACCGGTCGGGTCTCCATTATTTCAGCAGCGGCAGAAGGACGAACGGACGCTCGGCGCGCGCCATGTTGAGGCACTTGCTGGCTTGGGCATGCTCGATCCGCCGCGGCATCCATCAGGTCGAGCAGGACTTAGGTAGAGTGCATCGCGACCAGGCCGATCGTTGTTGCGAACGAAACGGAAACAGGGTTCATTCCGACAATGAACCTCGCTGTCCTTGATTCGACCATCACCGCCGCCGAACCCGACGACTACCTCGCCAGCCTTAACGTGGAGCAACGGTTCGCTGTCGTGCATGGCGAAGGTTCGCCTGCCGAGCCGCTGCTGATCATCGCGGGTGCGGGATCGGGCAAGACCAATACCTTGGCGCACCGGGTTGCGCACCTGATCGTGAAGGGCGCCGATCCTCGGCGCATCCTGCTTATGACGTTCTCCCGTCGGGCCGCCTCGGAAATGACGCGCCGCGTGGAACGCATCGCTGCCAAAGTACTCGGCGACAAGGCGTCGATCATGACCGAGGGGCTTACCTGGGCGGGCACCTTTCATGCGGTCGGCGCCCGTCTGCTGCGCGACCATGCCCTGGAAATCGGTCTCGACACTGCCTTTACAATCCACGACCGGGAGGACTCGGCCGATCTGATGAACCTGGTGCGGCATGAGCTAGGACTGTCCAAAACTGAGAGCAGATTTCCGGCGAAAGGCACCTGCCTTGCGATCTATTCGCGGGCGGTCAACGCGCAGGCCGAGTTGGAAGCCGTTCTGGCCAAATCCTTTCCATGGTGCGTAGGCTGGGCCGAGGAATTGAAGACTCTTTTCGGCGCTTATGTCGAAGCCAAGCAGGCGCAGAATGTCCTCGACTATGACGACCTGTTGCTGTGGTGGGCGCAGATGTGCGCGGAACCGGCAATGGCAGAAGAGCTTCGTTCGCGTTTCGACCATATCCTTGTCGACGAATACCAGGACACCAACCGGCTGCAGGCGGCGATCCTGACGGCGCTCAAGCCGGATGGCCGGGGACTGACCGTCGTCGGCGATGACGCGCAGTCGATCTATTCCTTCCGCGCCGCCGAGGTCCGCAACATCCTCGATTTTCCGGGGCTGTTTCCAGAACCTGCTCGTATCGTCACGCTCGACCGTAACTACCGCTCGACGAACACCGTGCTCGACGCAGCGAACGCGGTCATCGGCGAGGCGGCCGACCGCTTCACCAAAAACCTCTGGACCGAAAGACGTTCGGCCGAAAAGCCGCTGCTGGTGACCGTGCGCGACGACGCGGAGCAGGCCAACTACATCTGCGATAGGGTGCTGGAGGAGCGGGAGAGCGGAACGGCGCTTCGTGCGCAGGCGGTTCTTTTCAGGGCATCGCATCATTCCGGCCCGCTGGAAGTCGAGCTGACACGCCGGAACATCCCGTTCGTTAAATTCGGCGGCCTGAAGTTTCTGGACTCCGCGCATGTGAAAGACGTGCTGGCACTCCTGCGCTTCGCGGAAAACCCGCGCGACCGGGTGGCCGGCTTTCGCGTCCTGCAGCTGTTGCCGGGAATTGGGCCATCGGCTGCCGGTGCCGCCATCGAAGCGATGGAGCGTGCGCTTGATCCGGTCCTCGGGCTTCAGTTCTTCAAGGCGCCGGCAAGGGCGGAAGAGGATTGGCCGGCCTTCGTCGATCTGTTCTCGGCGTTGCGCGTACGGTCGACATGGCCGTCGGATCTTGAGCGCGCGCGATTATGGTATGAGCCGCATCTCGAACGGGTGCACGAGGACGCCGTCGCACGCCGCCCCGATCTTCTACAGCTCGAACAGATTGCGGCCGGCTATCCATCGCGCGAGCGCTTTCTGACCGACCTCACACTGGACCCGCCGGACGCTACAAGCGGGGACGCTGGCCCGCCCCATCTCGACGAAGACTATCTCATTCTGTCCACGATCCATTCGGCCAAGGGCCAGGAATGGACGAAGGTGTTCGTGCTCAACGCCGTCGACGGCTGCATTCCGATCGATCTGGCGGTCGGCGAGCGCGACGATGTCGAAGAGGAACGCCGGATGCTCTACGTCGCCATGACGCGCGCGAAGGACTCGCTGCATCTGATCACGCCGCAGCGCTTCTATGTCAGCGGGCAGTCGGCGCGCGGCGACCGGCATGTCTACGCATCCCGCACGCGATTCATTCCCGACCACATCCTCAACTGCTTCGAACAGATTTCCTGGCCGCCACCGTCGGCCGCATCAGGGAGGGCACCCCAGCCCGAGGTCCGGATAGATCTCAAGACGAAGATGCGCGGCATGTGGCGATAGGTCTGCTCCCGTATTCCCCCGTCACGCGGCCATTCGTACGGCGTGCCGGTCGATATCGACGCAGCCGGCGGTGCTGCGCGTGTTGATCGCCTTGCTGTCGGTGTAGCCATGAAGGGCGATCGCCGCCAGGTCATCGCCAGCACGGATCGGCCGGGACCACCAGCCATCGCGGTATCGCCACCCGGCGCGAATCGCGGCTTCGGCATCCTTGCTGTCGGGGCGCAGATTGGCGGCCGCATGAACGATGCGCGCCTCCGGAGACCTCTTCTTGAGCAGCGCGCGTCCTTCGGCGATCGCACCCTGCCGGTCGCCGGCCAGCACAAGATGGTGGAAATAGTGCCGCGATCGCTTCAGCGGCGTGAGATACGCGATCCTGACCTGGAAAGCCGCCATGCCTGTTCTCGTTTTCTTGTCTCTCATTGAGATTGGAATCGAACGCAAAATTACAAGTCCGGTCGGTTCCGGCCGTTTTTCTCGAGGCGCATGTCACCACGGTTCCGCTGCGGCATCCATTCCGACGCAACGAGTCCCGTTGACTCTTTGTCAGGATGAGAACAAATATAGAACATACCACGGACAGAACAGCTTTCAAGGGATAGATGCGTGCCTCGGCGTCCCCTTCAACGGTTATCGAACTTCGGGAGCGGATCGCCCGCCTCGAAGGGCGGCCTCGGCGCGCGAAATCGGTGCTTCCGTTCGGAATTCCCGTAATCGATTCGCGCCTTCCCGGCGGTGGGCTGGCGCGCGGCGCGCTGCATGAGGTCGCCGGCGGCGGCAACGGCGCGATCGACGGCGCGGCGGCAGCCCTGTTCGCGGCCGGGGTGGCGGGACGCACGGCCGGCAAAGCGCTCTGGTGCGTCGCCAGGCCGGACCTGTTCGCACCGGCGCTGGCCCAGGCCGGCCTTGCCGCCGATCGCGTCGTCTATGTAGAGGCCGGCGACGACAAGGCCATTCTGGCGTGCATGGAGGAAGGCCTTCGCCATGGCGGTCTCGGCGCCGTCGTCGGCGAGATCGCCAGACTGCCGATGACGGCATCGCGCCGGCTCCAGCTTGCCGCCGAAGGCACCGGATCGATCGGCGTCGCGCTGCGCCGCTGGCGTCGGCACAGCGATGCGTCCGACTTCGGCGCGCCGACCGCCGCCATGACCCGCTGGCGCGTCTCCGTCCTTCCATCCGAGCCGCTGCCGGTTCCGGGCGTCGGCCGCCATCGCTGGCTGGTCGAGTTGATCCGCGCCAGGGCGGGCGAAAGTGCAGATTTTGAAGTGGAAGCGTGTGATGAGACGGGTTGTCTCGCTCTACCTGCCGAACTGGCCGACCGACCGGCTGCGGCGGACGGCTGGAGGCGCGGCGTCTCCGGCTGAGGCGCCGCTGGTGATGATCGGCCGGGACGGGAACAGGCGGGTGGTGACGGCGGCGGACGCCGCCGCCCGAGCCGCCGGGTTGCGTCCAGGTATACCCGCTACCAAGGCCCGCGTCGGCCTTGCCGAACACGGCATTTCAGTTCCCGACGACACGCTTTTTCTGGCGGCATTGCACGAGACCACGACCGATACCGTCACGCTCTACGAAGCTGACTGCCCTTCGGGCGATCATGCCGAAGAGATCAGGCAGGCAAAAGATTGGTTCACCGAAGCAGGCGCGCTGACGCGCGCCGAACGCGCGCTCCATCTGCCAGGACGGCCATTGGCGTCGGCTCTTTCCCACCGGGCCAGAGACTGGGCCGAGGTGCGGCCGGAATGGGGATTGACCGGCTGTCAGGCGTTCATTGCGGCGCCACGCAGCCGTACAGCGGGGCGGGATCTGGGCGGCCGTATTTTCTTGCACAACTATCTCTGGCGTGAAGACGAGGACTTCAGCGTTCTTGAACTGATCGTGACCGCACCCGTTATCGTCGCGAGTTGGATCAGCCTGCAATATTACGGTTCGACCGTCGCACCGCAGGTTTTCGGCGCGGGCAACAAGCTATTGCATAACATCACCGGCGGCATGGGGGTCGTCGAGGGCAATGGCGGTCTTCTACGGGGTGGAGTTCCCTGGCAGTCCATCCACGACGGCGAGAACTTTGTCCATGAACCGCTGCGTATGACGGTCGCCATCGAAGCGCCGCGCGAGGCGATCACCGCGGTGCTGGAACGCCACCCCGATGTCCGCAAGCTGTTTGACAATCGCTGGCTCCACCTCTTCGCACTCGACGACATGGGACGTTTGGCCTGGCGATATGCGGGCGGCGCGGCCTGGACCAACGCCTTCGATGACGTGTGTTCCGAAGCGAATTTGGAGACGGCGCTAGCGTGATGACGCACACGTGCGATCGATCAGACTACGTCTACAGCTCTCAAAATCGCCCGCAAAATGGAGTTACAGAATGAGACTTGCAGATCCGGCGCTGATGAAGACAAACGAGCAGATCGATTGGCTGTTGTCTCGCTCAAACGTAAGCCCTTGGTTGAAAAGTGCGCTAACAACCGCTCAAGGGCGTGACCCCGTTGAGCTCTTGAACGATCTCGGCATTCTGGATTGCGTACTCCGCCAGCAGTGCAATGCGCAGGTTCGTTCAGCGTTGGAGAAAATGGGGCAGGGCGATTGACCCATATGTATTGATTGATGAGGAAGGCGCGCATCGCTTGCAATTTGCGCTTTCCACTGGGTCGGCCCGACAATCTGCGGCTGGCCGGCATCGAGATGGTTCACATGATGCGCAAGCATCAGGGACGTTTCGCCTTCAACCCGGCTTCCTCTCTCAAGGAACAGTTCGAGGCAATCGCCGCCTGAATTGCGCGGCCGGCCCTGCGACTTGGTCCCGGTCGTCGGCGGCTGGAAGCACCTGACCCGGCCGGCCTATGCCGACGCCATCCGTGCCGCGGTCGGTAGCAGTGAGAAGACGGCCTACCTGATGCAGTCCGAGGTGCTGATGCTGATGTGCATAGCCTATTTCCAGCCGATCACCCGCGCATATTCGGCAAGGAGATCAGCCGCGACCTGATCGGCCATCTGCGCGGCGCCGGCCTGATCGCATCCGGTCCGCGCGGCCCGACGCCCGGCGCGCCCTATACCGACGTCACGACGAAACAGTTCCTGCTGGAGTTCAGCCTCGAACGGCGGCGCGCTCGGCAAGTCTGGGCGAATGTCGATGGTCGGGCCGACAGGGTCAGAAGGCCGCCTTTTTGCGCGTCCGCTTCACCGGAGCCGGAGCGGGCTTTGCCGGCTCCTGACGTTTGCGGCCCAGCCCCATGGTTTTGGCCAGCGCCGAGCGTGAGGCGGCATAGTGCGGCGCTACCATCGGATAGTCCGCCGGCAAGCCCCATTTGGCGCGATACTCATCGGGCGTCAGGCCGTAATGGGTCGAAAGATGCCGCTTCAGCGACTTGAACTTCTTCCCATCCTCAAGACTGATGATGTAGTCCGGCGTCACCGACTTCTTGATCGATACAGCAGGCTTGAGGGCCTCAGATTTTTCCGGCGCGATACCGCCACCGGCTGTGCCCTTCAATGCGGTGTGGATCTGGCCGATGAGGGCAGGCAGTTCGCCGGCCGGAACCGGATTGTTCGAGACATAGGCTGACACGACATCGGCTGTGAGCTCGATCAGGTTGTCCGCATGGCTTTCGGCTTCTTCTGTCACAAAATGCTCCTCATGGCACGAACGACAGTCGGCGACACTTTCGCTTGATAGTAGCGGCTGCCGTTGAACGCAATGGAGGTTCGCCAGAACGAACCACGTTCACTATCTGTGCTGCGAATGTCGCATAAGAAGACAGTGTGGAACTGTCGTCGTGGGCGGATGGTGCCGCCGACTCTTCAGCGTCAGTGGCACAAGAGCCAAATAGGTGAGGAACCAGCCACCCGGTATCAGCGAGGGAGGCTGCGGACAACGATCCGCGCAAGCCGTTCCGAGAAAGCCCTGGCATCCGCCGGCTTGTCGCCGTCGAGCACGCGCGCTTCATCATAGAGGAGATGCGCCACATCTTCCTGGAAAGCCCGCTCTTCCTTTCCGAGCTTCGCCAATGCCACGACGCGCTCGTGGCGGGGATTGATCTCGAGGATCGGCCTGGCGGCCTTGTCCAGGCGACCCGCCGCGTTGAGGAGGCGCTCGAACTGCCGGTCGGGCCCATGCTCCGGAGCGACCAGGCAAACGGCGCTTTCCGTCAGGCGATCGGAAGCCTTCACATCAGATACCGCGTCGCCGAGCGTCGTCTTGACGAAGGCGATGAAGGTCGCGATTTCTGACGATGTCTCAGCATCCGGCTTTGCCGCATCGTCGAGCAGAGGAATGTCCGAAAGATCAACTGCCCCCTGCGTCACCGACCTAAACGGCTTGCCCTCATACTCCGGCGCGATCGTCGTCCAGAAGCTGTCGACGGGATCCGTGAGCAGCAGAACCTCGATGCCGCGGGCCTTGAAGCCCTCGAGTTGCGGCGAGGCTTTCAGCCGCGCCCGGTCGTCACCGGAGATGAAGAAAATGGCCTTCTGCCGTTCCTTCATCGACGCGATATACTCGTCGAGGCTGCGCAGCGTCTCGCCAGAGACTGTCGACCGGAAGCGGGCCAGTTTGAACAATTGCTCGCGCCGTTCGAAGTCTTCGTAGAGCCCTTCCTTCAGGACCGTCCCGAAATTCTCCCATATTCTGCCGTAGGTTTCCGCCTCGGTCTCCGCCAGACGGGCAAGTTCGGTCAGAATGCGATTGGCCACACCCTTGCGAATCGCCGCCAGAAGCGGGCTTTCCTGGATCATTTCGCGCGAGACGTTGAGCGGCAGGTCGGCCGAATCGACGACGCCGCGCACGAAGCGCAGATAGCGCGGCAAAAGGTCGGCATCGTCGGTGATGAAGACGCGCCGCACATAGAGCTTCATGCGCCCCTTGCGGTCCTGGTCGAAGAGATCGAACGGGCGTGAGCCGGGGATGAAGGCGAGCACGCTGTATTCCTGCCGGCCCTCGGCGCGGAAATGAATCGTTGCGGCCGGTTCGTCATATTGGCCCGAAACATTGCGATAGAAATCCGTATGCTCTTCGGGCTTGATTTCGCTTTTGGGGCGCATCCACAAGGCCGTTCCGTCGGCGACTTCCTTCGGCGCGGCAGACGGTTTCTCGACCAGCGCGATCGGCACCGGGACATGCCCGGACTGTGACTTCACCAGCCGTTCGAGACGGAAGGCTTCGGTGTAGGACTTGGCATCCTCCATCAGATGAAGGACGACGCGGGTGCCGCGCTTCGGCGCCTCGTCAAGCGGCACCGAGCCGATCTCGTAAGCGCCTTTGCCATCGGATGACCAGCGCCAGGCCTCCTCGCTACCCGCCCGGCGGCAGATCACGTCGACCCTGTCGGCGACCATGAAGGCGGAATAGAAACCGATGCCGAACTGGCCGATGAGCTGTGTGCCGTCCACCGCCTTGCCCCCCTCCATGCTTTCCATGAATGCGCGCGTACCGGAGCGCGCAATGGTGCCAAGTGCCTCCGTCATTTCATCCCGGCTCATACCTATGCCGTTGTCTTCGACGGAAAGCCGCTTTTCGTCCGGATCGGCCGCTATCGTGATGTGCGGCTGCGCGTCGTCGCCCAGAAGCTCCGGATGGCTGATCGCCTCGTAGCGGAGCTTCTCGCAAGCGTCGGCTGCGTTGGAGATCAACTCACGCAGGAAGACGTCACGGTCGGAATAGACCGAATGCACCATCAGGTGCAGGAGCCGCGCGACATCCGCCTCAAACGTTTTCGTTTCCGCGTCTTTCGTATCCGTCGTCATTTCAAATCACTGTCTTGTTGCTGCTTGTCTATTGGATCGGCTTGAATTTCTAAGGACGGCCTGCTGTAAGGCAATAGCGGCCCCGTTTCAAAATGCGAGTCGGTAGGATCATCCGATGTGGTACGCCTCGATGAGTTGAAATGAGGCTGCGGGCGCGTTCATGTCAGGCACCAGTATGTCGTTGCGTCGTGCGAATGCGACGAGAGCCGCACGCACCGTTTCCGGATCAACTTCGCCCGCGATGCCGGCCTTGCAGGCATTGAGAGCGACGGCATGCGTATGGTTCCGATTGGCGGTCGGCCAGTCCTGAAGCAGGGCGTATGCTTTCGTCGCACTTTCGATCCGTGCGGGGAAACCCATCCCGACAAGAAGCGTCACTGGCTCCTCAAAGCGGGCGTGATCCATGGCTTGAACCTCCTTTCGACGATGGCGCGGCTGGAATGGATTGGATGGCGGCCACTCCCGAAAATCCGGTTCCAAGCGGATGTGTCGGGCGCCACGTCATTCTTTGTGCGGCCCCGTGCTGTGTCGTTCGATAACCCGCCTCGGACAGCCTGATCTCCGCCGGCTCGATTTCATTGCTCCTCGGTTTCGATGCCGTGGGGACCCGGCCCGGCGGCAACAACGTTTCATGCGCCTTAGCCAGCGCCTCGATCCATGCGGCAACGGCAAGGGGCGCAGGAGCGCGGCCTTCGATCCATGCCTTGACCTCGCATTCCCGGCGGCCAAGCTCGGCCGCGAGATCGGCAGGCTCCCATCTCAGAATTCTCAGGCATTGGCGCAATCGCCCCGGAATCATGTTGCTACCTCCCTTCCGCTGGCATTCGGACTCAGGTTTTGTCGGATGCCTGGGAAGCTGCCGAGACATGATGCGCGGCAAGGAACATCAGCGCCGTCGCCGCGGTCCGACGGTTCCAGCCGGCCGATTGGGCCATGTCGAGCAATCGGGCCAGCAACGGCTTCAGCGTGCTCCGGCATTCCATCTCGTAGGCCAGAAATTCACTCGCCGTATGCTTCGGCGGCGGAACGGTCTCGATGCCAGGCATCATGTTCATGGCAAGCTCCCGGGCATTCCCGATGGTTGCCCGCCCCCTCGGTGGGGCGGGCAGGCCTTTTCAGTGGCTTCAGAAGTCCATGCCGGCGCCCGCGGGCATGGCGGGTGCGGCTTCTTTCCTCGGCTTCTCGGCCACCATCGCCTCGGTGGTGACCAGAAGGCCGGCGACGGAGGCGGCATCTTCCAGCGCGGTGCGTACCACCTTGGCCGGGTCGATCACGCCCTGCTTGTAGAGATCGCCATATTCGTTCGTCTGTGCGTTCCAGCCCCAGGCGAACTCTGCCTTCTCGCGCAGCTTGCCGACAATGATGGAGCCTTCGGCGCCAGCGTTCTCGGCGATCTGGCGCACCGGCGTCTCGATGGCCCGGCGAACGATGTCCATGCCATATTTCTGGTCCGGATTGTCGACCGTGACGCCGTCGAGTGCCTTCACCGCCCTCAGAAGCGCCACGCCGCCGCCGGGCAGGGTGCCTTCCTCGACGGCCGCGCGCGTTGCATGCATGGCGTCGTCAACGCGGTCCTTGCGCTCCTTCACCTCCACCTCGGTCGAGCCGCCGACACGGATCACGGCGACGCCGCCGGCGAGCTTGGCAAGGCGCTCCTGCAGCTTCTCGCGGTCGTAGTCGGAGGTGGTCTCCTCGATCTGGGCCTTAATCTGGGCGACGCGGCCCTGGATCTCTTCCTTCTTGCCGGCGCCGTCGACAATGGTGGTGTTCTCCTTCTCGATCACCACCTTCTTGGCGCGGCCGAGCATCTGGAGCGTCACGTTCTCAAGCTTGATGCCGAGGTCCTCGGAGATCACCTGGCCGCCGGCCAGGATGGCGATATCCTCCAGCATGGCCTTGCGGCGGTCGCCGAAGCCCGGAGCCTTGACGGCCGCGACCTTGAGGCCGCCGCGCAGCTTGTTCACGACGAGCGTGGCGAGCGCCTCGCCCTCGACGTCCTCGGCGATGATGAGGAGCGGCTTGGACGACTGCACGACCGCTTCGAGGATGGGAAGCATGGCCTGAAGATTGGAGAGCTTCTTCTCGTGGATGAGCACATAGGGCTCTTCCAGCTCGACGCGCATCTTGTCCTGGTTGGTGATGAAATAAGGAGAGAGATAGCCGCGGTCGAACTGCATGCCCTCGACCACCTCGAGCTCGGTCTCGGCGGTCTTGGCTTCCTCGACCGTGATGACGCCCTCGTTGCCGACCTTTTCCATCGCTTCCGCAAGGAAGCGGCCAATCTCGGTGTCGCCATTGGCCGAGATCGTGCCGACCTGCGCGATCTCGTCGTTCCTGGTGATCTTGCGGGCGTTCTTCTTCAACTCCCCGACCACCGCGTCGACGGCCTTGTCGATGCCGCGCTTCAGGTCCATCGGGTTCATGCCCGACGCCACGGCCTTCGCGCCCTCTCTGACGATGGCCTGGGCGAGCACGGTCGCGGTCGTGGTGCCGTCGCCGGCCAGGTCGTTGGTCTTCGAGGCGACCTCGCGCACCATCTGCGCGCCCATGTTCTCGAACTTGTCTTCCAGTTCGATCTCCTTGGCGACGGTGACGCCGTCCTTGGTGATGCGCGGCGCGCCGAACGACTTGTCGAGCACGACGTTGCGGCCCTTCGGGCCCAACGTCACTTTCACCGCATTGGCGAGAATGTCGACGCCGCGCAGCATGCGTTCACGAGCGTCTGAATGGAATTTCACTTCTTTGGCAGCCATTGGTTCACTCCTTCAATAGGCAGCTTTCATTGACTGGGCGTTAGAGACTGGTCAGGCTGCTTTCTTCAGCGTCGCCGCATTTTCGATCACACCCATCACGTCCGATTCCTTCATGATGAGCAGGTCTTCGCCATCGAGCTTGATCTCGGTGCCGGACCATTTGCCGAACAGGATGCGGTCGCCGACCTTCACGTCGAGCGGGACGAGCTTGCCTGCTTCGTCGCGCCCGCCGGGACCGACGGCGATGACCTCGCCTTCCTGCGGTTTCTCTTTCGCGGTGTCGGGGATGATGATGCCGCCAGCCGTCTTTTCGTCGGCTTCGACGCGGCGGACCAGGATACGGTCATGCAATGGACGGAACGTCATATCGTTCTCCTTCTGGACAAACAGATTGTGAGAGGTTCCTCCGCTCCGGCCCCGAAAGGCCGGCGCGGGGCACGCGACCCCTCGCGGGCGTCACGCGCGTGTGATCTGGTTTTGCGGTTTTCCGGTTTCAAGAGGTCCGGCAAAAATTTTTAGCACTCGCCGGAACGGAGTGCTAGCACCATGGAAACATACGGCTAATTGGATCGCCGTCGTGCATTTCCCGCTTGAATTTTCCAAACGGCCGAACAAAATTATCCGGACCTTCGCCATCGGCGAAGCAGGTGGAAGCCAGAGCCTAAAAGGGAGTTTTTTGGAAGACGGAGGACCAAGATGAACCGACAGAACCCTACGCCGATCATCCCTTCTCTTGTACCCGAAACATCCGATCCTACGCTTGACCGGCTGCTATCGCCGGCGCAGCATTTCCGGCATCCCGACGATGTGCTCGCCGATGAAACGCTCGACCTGCAGGAAAAGCGGGCGATCCTGTCGTCCTGGGCCTCGGACGCCTGTGCCGTAGCGTCGATGCCGGCGCTTCGCCAGCCGCCGGGCGGCAGCGAGCCTGTTTCCTTCAACCAGATCATGGACGCGCTGAGGCGGCTCGACGAAGAACCGAGGCCAGACGTTTACGGCTATTGCGACCGGCCGAACATGGATCGGCTGGATGCCTGACAGAAGAAGGTGAGGAAGTGAATGGCGTCACCGGTAAGGCGGGAATTCCGCCTGCAGATGCAGGGCTACGGCCTGACGACGGCGGAGATCCATTATCACATGCCCGATTATCCGAGCCTTCTGCAGCTCTATGTCTGGCAGGAATACGATCTCGCGCCGGCGTTTCCCGAACTGCGTGGCTTTCTCGATTACTGGGCGCGCGAACTTGACGGCGCGCTGCATTCGGTCCGGGTCGCCCATCACGGGCTGATCGAGCCTTCCGAATGGCGCGCCGTCGACGGCATCATCCCGCTGAACTGAGCGAGGGCTGTTGCGTGGCACCTTGCGGCAGCCGGAACGCGGGCGCCCCTTTCCGCGGCCGGACAGGCTCGCGCACGATCGCAAGCCCAGCCCTTTCAGCCGCGTTTACGAATGCCCTACGTGCATCGCGGGCGCCGCGCCACCCCTCGAGCGCGTCCCGGCAGGCCCGGCAGGCGGCGCGCCAGCTGCGGCCCCGCGCCCATTTGGGCCACTCCTGATCCAGGCATTCGAGCGCCTCGAAGCTGCTGGCCACCTTACGCGGAAGGCCGCGAGGGAATTTCAGGATAACAGGTTCGGGAAACCGAACGTCGTTCATCACTTCCTCCATTTTTCTGATCGTCTTTTGCGAGCAAGCAATCGGATGTCGGCCGAAGGCTGTTTTGAAGATGGTCGCGGGTAGCGGAAGTTCAAGATGGTAAGGCGCCGGCGGAAGAGGATTGAACTCAGTCTTCCGAGGCTTTCGGCTCGATCAGTTCAATCAACTCCGCGACGCGTGTTCCCAGCAGCGGTCGGCCCTCGTTCATTAATGCCTCGTCACCATGCAGCCAGGCCCACGCTTCCCGCAACTTCTGCAAGGAGGCGCCGGTTCCCATGATCTCCGCAACCATAGCCTCATCCGCAGGCCCGAGCACGGATACGATCTCTTGATGTGTTATCGGCATCGTCGCGTCCTCTCGAAGAGTGATGAAAGGGCTCTTCCTCCAGCCGCATAACGTGCCTGGGGCAAGGGACGCTCCCCTGCTCGCATGAAGCGAGAGCAAAACCTCTTGACGTAAGGGAAGTGAATTCCCAAATCATTGTCGCCGACGCCAAAGGGGCCGGCAAATGGTCAAGGAGCGCCGCTTCTTGGCGCTCCTCGTACCCATGTTGCTCACAGGAGGATATGGCTATGAGAACCGCATTTGACTTTTCCCCGCTCTACCGATCGAGCATCGGCTTCGATCGCATCGCCGATCTGCTTGAGAACGCCAGCCGGACGGCAAGTGCCGAAAACTGGCCGCCCTACGACATCACCAAATCCGGCGAGGACGACTACCGCATCACCATGGCCGTGGCCGGGTTCTCGCAGGACGAACTGAGCATCATCCACGAGCCCAACATGCTCGTCGTGGCCGGTGAACGGGCCGGCGAAGACAATGGCGACTATCTGCACCGGGGCATCGCCGGACGGCCTTTCGAGCGCCGCTTCGAACTCGCGGACCATGTGAAGGTGGTAGATGCCAGTCTCGCCAACGGCCTGCTCACCATCGACCTTAAGCGTGAGCTTCCCGAGGAGATGAAGCCGCGCCGGATCAAGATCGCAGCCGAGAAGGAGACGCCGAAGGTCGCGACCAAGAAGATCGAGGCCGAGAAGCAGGCTGCCTGAGGCTACCCCGTTCAGCGCACTCGCGCACGGCGCTGGGCAACAAGCCCGGCGCCGACGGTACGGCATGTCAATCAAACGAACGAAAGGAGAAGAACGATGAGTGTCCGTGATCTGATTCCTTGGAACCGAAACGACGGCAACCAGGTCCCGAGCGTCTTCCGTGACGGCGAACGCGATCCGTTCCTGTCGTTGCATCGTGAGGTGAACCGACTGTTCGACGACGTTTTCCGTGGCTTCGGTTCTGGCTCACCTCCGTTGGGCAAGGCCTCCGCCTTCGGCGGCAGCTGGCCGAACATCGAGATTTCCACCGGTGAAAAGGAGATCAAGCTGACGGCCGAGGTGCCGGGCTTGGAAGAGAAAGATATCGAAGTGCTGCTCGATGACGGCGTACTGACGCTGAAAGGCGAAAAGCGCTCCGAGACCGAAGACAAGGACAGGCAGTTCTCCGAGCGATATTATGGCCGCTTCGAGCGCCGCATCCCTATCGGCTATGAGGTCAAGGAAGACGAGGTCGATGCGCGCTTCAAAAACGGCGTGCTGACCGTGACCTTGCCCAAAACCGAGAAGGCGCAGTCGCAGGTCAAGCGCATCACCATCAAGAACTGACGCTCAGATTGGTTCCGGAAGGCGGCCGGCGCCGCCTTCCGGACCGTCGCAAATTCGATAAGCCCAGCCAAAACATTGGTTGACGCCGATGATGATCCGCCGCTCGCGGTCCAACACATGCCGAACAACCTCTGGCAATCCTCAGGAACAGATCCTATCGGACATGTTGCTCCATCTGTTCAATCATCAGGCACATCACCGAGGACGGGCTCACGCCCGTCTTCCGATTCTAACAAAGCAAGAACCGCCTCCGCTGGGATTTGCTTATGTCCCAGCGCAGCCTCCCTGCACCGAGCCTCTCCGGGCACTTACGTCTATGGCAGGATTTGCCCGTGGAAAATCCTTCAAACGATCTGGAATATTTCGGGCCTCGTCAACTGAAGCTGATTCGAAAGGTGACCCGGGTAGAATGGAGCGATGCCATGCATTTGCCCCGATCTATCATTCATCATCATCGGTGTCTGGCTATCGACCTGACATTTGCGGGCGGGGCGAATGGAGGCTCATATCATATTTGCAAAACTCTCTGTCGCGGCGTTTCTGGCCGCCGGTTCACTGATACTCTCGATGGGGCCTTCATCGGCCGCAACGCCATACACGCCAGTTGTACCGGGCGCATCCTCATCGCTGGTTATCAACGTTTCTGAAGGGTGCGGCCGGGGATGGCATCGCAACCGATGGGGTGACTGCGTTCGCAATCGGGAAGTCTACCCCGGGCCTGTCCGCGCGGATGGCACTTGAACCGCCGAGGTTTCTGCGTTCGCAACCGCGGAGTCTATCGAGCATGCCCTCCCCACTATCATCTGAATCGCCAAGGTTTCTGCGTTCCCACCTGGCGCTGATACCTGACCTCCACGGGCATCCACAAACGGACGTCCCGAATGTCGGGGAAACCTAGGAACTTCTATCTCGAATCCATTTTTCGGGTATCATTTTGCAAGTGCGGCGGGCGGTCACCGGCTCCCTCGGCGTTACTGTGGTTCCAGCAAGTTTGGAAGATCCACCGCGCCGTCCGCCTCATCATGTCCATGTGATGAGGGTCATCGGCATCGTCGCGTCCTCTCGAAGCTGCGGTTCCTCGATCAGCTCCTTGAGAAAATCCGTGTCGTCGCTCTTGGCGATCAGCCCCGGAAGGTCGATCATCGGTTCGGTCATCGTACTCTGCTTCATGGTCGTCGGTCTTCGACAAACCTCAGACTATCGAAAGAGCGCGGTGGCCGCCTCCTACACCACTTCTCGGGACGCTATCCCGATATTTGTCGAGCGGCGCGTATTGGCAGGGATTTTCGTGCGCTCGCCGAGCTTGTCGTTCCATTCAGCAAGTTCGGCCTGCTTGCTTTTCAGGTAAGCTTCCAGGTGTCCGAAAGATGCAAGTCTTTTCTGGTCCTCTAACGCCAGGGAGCGGATGCCTGTCTGATCGATAAACAGTGCTCGCTTGATCTGTCTGCCGCCCGTTTCCTGCATTCCACGCCAGTTCTTGAACGGCTCCGTGACCAGTTTGCGGATCGGCGATGTTGTGACGGTCTTGTCGAAGTTTTGCACCTTTACAGTGTGCAAAGCGATCTCGACAACATCTCCGTCGGCATTCTGTCCCGGCATCTCGATCCAGTAACCCACGCGCACCATATCCGTGGAGGAAATCTGGATGCCTGCCAACAGCGACAACAACGGGTCCTGGAATACCAGGATGGGGACTGCGGCGTGGCGCCAAGGCCTGACAGCAGGATCAGCGGCGATCGGTCTATGAGGGTCGCGATCATCAGCAGCGCCGGTACGAAGGGGGGAGATTGGAATCTAGCCCGATGCCGGTCGAGATCACCAGCGCGGGCGTGACATTTCCAGACGCTCGATGAACCCATGGCGACGCAATTCAGAATCGCGGCCATAGGCGGTATAGGCAAGCACACGGTTTAGCAGCCGCACCAGAACCGCCTTCACAACATAGTTGGCGAAGAGGGCGGCCAGTGCCCGCGCGACAAGGGCAGTCGCAGTGGCGAGAACCGGGAGCATGTCGGAAAGGTCGGGATCATCGTGCGGTCCTGCTCAATCTACCTCACAGGCCATGGCGTCGCGTTCGAAACGCCGGGACAATACGCGCATGCGCCTGTCAAGCGCTGCAAGGTCGTCTGAAATTTCACGGATGGCCTGAAGCAGGTCCCCCCGATCGTGGTCTGCGGTGTGGTCCAGCGGGCCGTTTCCATGGCCGGTCAATAGCCAGGTTGGGCTGACGCCGAGAATACCGGCCATCATTGTCAATCGGTTCACACGGGGAGTATCTCGGTCACACTCCCACGCGTTCCAGCTTGACGGAAGAACGCCAAGCTGCTGTGCTGCTTCCTTAGCAGAAATCGCCTTGACTCCTCGGGCCAGCGATATGCGGCCTCCAAGCGTGTCGTCATAGTGAGGCGCGTTTTGGTCTGCAAACATCGTCAATCTCCAAATCATTGAATCCAGTAGATGCAAAATTGGTCAGCATGCCGTGCGGATGCACGGCATGCTGACCGACGAGAAATCGATGAACTCAGGCGTTCTGCAAACTGGCTCTCTCGGAGGAGAGATCTTTCCAGATGGCGACGCACATGCCGAGCAGAACAAGCGCAAACGGCGCGCCGGTCGTCAATGCCGCCGCCTTCAACTCTGAAACGCCGTAGGACATCAGCCCGATGCCCATGCCGGTGGCGAACAGCATGGTGAAACAGCCCGTATAGGAGAAGTCAAGCCTTGCATCCTCACCTCCCAGGCGGATGCTGCCGAGGGGCGTGAAGATCAGGGCAACGCAGAAGATGACGAAGATGTTGCCGGATGTGACTAGAAACCAGTCGAACGAGTCAGTTACCGCAGGCCGGAGCCAGCCAAGAAACTCCGTCGTAGGCCCCTGAAAGATCGCGGCGATAAACACAAACAGAACGATGGTCCCGCCGGAGACGAAAAAAACCGGATTGTGTATATCGAGGCCGAATATCTCAATGTTCTCCTGCCCAACCTCGTATTCGGTTTCGCTCGGCAAACTCATCGGCAATTCCTTTTTGCTTCCGTCCGAAGGCCAATCCGGACGCTATTCCTCCAGTCAGGGTGATGGCGGGTTATCCCATCCTTGGCGGGGAATGGCAAATTGACGGGACGTAAGCGCAAGTGTGGGGAGAGTGGTGCGCCGTTGGCAGTTGCCCGCTTTAAGGGAAGGGACGCCCTGCCTTCGGTGAGAGGACAGGTGCAAGCTCGATATCGAAGGGCAGGGGCTGCACACAACTATCCACATTCTCCGGCGATTGCGGTTTTTCGCTGATGATGCAATAGACAGGTGGGTGTTCGCGCAAGGCAGGGTGTGGGCAGGTGATAGCGTTGGTCGGGGCCGTCCCCGACCCCCCCGCTACGTCGAACCATATTGGCGCTGACGCGCCTCGTGGAAGTGGCCGGTTCTTATTTGAGGCCGCGCTCACCGCTGTGGCTCAAGCGGTTTTGCGAAGTTCTTCGGTGCTATTGCATTCAATCAGCCCACGATGCATCGCAATGATCGTCTTCTCGTAATCGGTCTCCTCAACGACCACTTGCAGGTCAACCTTGCGCATCAAATCGTGGAAGCCGACCGGCTCAATACCCGCGTCGTCGAGCACGGTGATTGTACGGGCGGCGCTACGGGCGCCGCTCAAGTCGCGGCCGATCGCCGAGATGACTGCGATCTTGCGGATTGCAATGCGGGCCTGCGGATATTTCTCTGCGAGATCGACGCTGACGCGCTTGATCGCCTTCATCGAGCCTTTGAGGAAATGTGTGATGGTGTTGGCGTTTGAGGTCTTGAATAGGATCCACACCTTGTGGCGTTTCAGTGCTTCGAGAATGTTGGCGTCATAACCCTTTACGCCGACCATATCCTGCTCGAAGAACTCGAAGGCGAAAACGCCGGTAAGGCCGGTGACGATCTCGACGCCGGTATTGTCGGCATCGAGACCGGAGCGGATCAATGTCCCGGAATGATCCGGTTCGAAGGTGTTCTTGACCCGAAGTGGGATATCCACCTGGCGCAGGCTCTTGGCAGCGCTCGGGTGGATCGCCTCCATGCCCATGTTGGAGAGCTGATCGGCGACGTCGTAATTGGTCTCGCCGATCACCCGCACCGCATCCTTTCCGACAATCCTGGGATCCGCGGATGAGAGGTGAAACTCCTTGTGTATGATAGCCTCACGTGCTTCGGTGACGACCGCGAGACGCGACAGCGTCACCTCGGAATAACCGCGATCGTAAGTCTGCATGAGCGCCGGCAGGCATTGCGCGTAACCGGTAACGATCGGCAATTCTAGAGCTAAGTCGATCTCGGCAAAAGCATGAAGGATCTGGTCATCGAGGCCGCGCTGGGTTTCATCGCGCCAGCCGGTGAGGTCGATGAAGCGGGCGTTGACGCCGTGCTGACGCAGAAGCAGCGCCGTGTTGTGGGCGGAGTGCGCCTCGCCGAGAGCGGCCAACATCTCGCGCACGGTCAAGAGATGATGCTCAAGCTGAAAATGGCCGTAGGAGCAAAGCCGCTGAAGGTCGATCAGGCAGGAGCGCACGCCCTCGATCCGCTCGCGGATGAAGGCGTTTGCCGTCGCCAGCGCCGTCGGGTCGGTGAAGATGTCGGCGTTCTTCTCGATCATCCGCTCGCCGACGCGGCTTAGCGCGTCGCCCCAGCTCCAGCCGCTCTCGGCGCTGGCAAAGAGGCTGTAGACGCCGTGTTCGCCCGACTTCTTGTGCTCAAGCAAAAGGTCGGTCATGCCGCCATAGGCGGAGACGACGAAGATGCGGTTGTAGAGATCGGCGCCCTTTCGGACGCTGATCAGGACATTGTCGAGGAGGGCATCGGTGCGCGACATCGACGTGCCACCGATCTTCTCGACGGAATGGCTCTTCATTTCGGTATTCCTTTCACGGCCTGGCCCACCAGGGCAAATCGGGTCGGGATTGGGTGCCCAGACTAGGCGAGGCCGCCGCGCTCGATGGCGATCGGCGCCTCCGGCGCGCGAGCGCCGAGGAATTCCGGCCGCCGCTTCGCTGCAGCGAAGGGTCGCTGTGGGCGGTTCGACCAGGCGTTGAACACAAAGAAGGCGTTGGAACGGGGAAATGGCGTGATGTTACCATTCGAACCATGCAGCGTGTTGCAGTCGAACAGGATCACCGTGCCCGCCTTGCCTGCGGCGTAGTTGATCCCGTGCTTTTCCGCCATGCGTGTCAGCGTCTCGTTCGACGGCACCCCCACTTCCTGCTTTTTGAGCGAGGTCTTGTGGTTGTCGTCGGGCGTTGCGCCGGCGCAACGCACGAACGTTCTGTGGGATCCGGGCATCAGCATGAGCGGTCCGTTCAGCGCGTCGTTGTCGGTAAGCAGGATCGAGGCGGAGATGGCGCGCATGCGAGGCATGCCGTCTTCGGCATGCCAGGTCTCGAAATCCGAATGCCAGTAGAACTCCTTGCCGGTGAACCCCGGCTTGTAGTTCAGACGCGACTGATGGATGTAGAGCTCGTCACCGAGCAGGAAGCGGATAACACCGGCGATGCGCGCATCGCGTGCCAGACGATCGAAGACCTCGCTCTGCTTTTCGAGCTGGAAGACGGTGCGGATCTCATCGGAACCCGGTTCGGTAATGACGCTGTCGGGCGTTAGGCGCTTGCCGCCACCGCGGATGGCATCAAGTTCGTTCCTCAGGATGGCAAGCTCGCCCGACGAGAAAATATTTTCGAGCATGATATAGCCGTCACGCTCGAAGGCATCGGCCTGGGCACGCGTCAATGGCGCTGCGGCGTTCCAGTCCGACCAGACTACCGGATCATGGCGTTCGCTCCAGCTCTCGTCCTCGGCGGATCGGGTCGGATAAAGATCCTCGATGTTTTCTCTGAGTGCCTGTGTCATTGTTTCTCCATTCTCATTCCGGAGCGTTCGGGGTGGGTGAAAAAGCGTCAGACGGTTTCCGGCATCGGCGCGTACGAGCCGTCTTCTCGGTGCACTTCGTTGCCGGTGACCGGGGGGTTGAAGCAGCAGGCCATGACCATTTCCTGGCCCGGCTTGGTACGCAGCGTGTGCCGGTCGTGTTTGTCGAGGGCGTACATGACACCGGGACGGATCTCGTGGATTTCTCCCGTCGTATGGTCCTCGATCGTACCTTCACCCGAGATGCAGTACACGCTCTCGAAATGGTGCTTGTACTCAAACGTGTTGACGCTATCGGCGAAGATGCGGGTGACGTGAAACGAAAAGCCCATTTTGTCTCCGGCAAGCAGCAGCCGGGTCGAGTCCCATCCCCTGGTCTTGACGAGGCGTTCGCCCTTGCGGGCGTCTTCGAGATTGCGGACGATCATTCCTCTTTCCTCTTACTCTGCGGCGATCAGGGTTTCGTTGTCGAAGACTTCGGCAAAGGCGCTTTCCATGATGGCGATGCCTGCATCGAACTGGTCCATGCCAATCGTCAGTGGGGCCAATACCTTGACCACCTCGTCATTCGGGCCGGAAGTCTCGATGATCAGGCCTTCGCGAAAGCAGGCGGCGCAAACCGCCGCGGCCTGCTTCCCTGTGCGCACATCGATGCCCTGCATCATGCCGCGACCCTTGACCGAAAGGCTATGACGCTTGGCGATTGCTTCGAGACGGCTGGCGAGATGATGGGCTTTGTCCTGGACCTCGTTCTGAAAAGCCTTGTCTTTCCAGTATTTCACCAGCGCTACCCGGGCGGTGACGAAGGCATGATTGTTACCGCGAAAGGTGCCGTTGTGCTCGGCCGGTGACCAGATGTCGTGTTCCGGCTTCATCAGCGTAATGGCGAAGGGCAGCCCCATGCCGGAGAGTGATTTCGCCATGGTGATGATATCGGGCGAAAGGCCCATCTCCTCGAAGGAAAAGAAAGTGCCGGTGCGGCCGCAGCCCGCCTGGATATCATCGAGAACAAAAAGGGCGCCATGTTTGCGGGCGATCGCCTCGATCCTGCGTAGCCAATCGGCCGAGGCGGCATTGAGACCACCTTCGCCCTGCACCGTCTCGACAATGATTGCCGCAGGTGCATCGACGCCACTGCCGGGATCGGAGAGTTCCTTGTCGAGCATCGCGGCCGTATCGGCCTCTGGGCCGAAATAGCCGTCATAGGGTGCACGGTGGACGCCGCCGAGCGGTAGCCCGGCTCCGCCGCGATGGCCGCCATTGCCGGTGGCGGCGAGTGAACCGAGGGTGACGCCGTGGAAGCCGTTCGTGAAGGCGATGACAGTCTGGCGGCCAGTCACCTTGCGGGCGAGTTTCAGCGCCGCCTCGACGGCGTTGGTGCCGGTTGGACCGGTGAACTGGACGCGATAATCCATGCCGCGCGGCTTCAGCACGATCTCCTCGAACGCCTCCAGGAATCGTTCCTTCGCGACCGTGAACATGTCGAGCCCATGCGCGATGCCGTCAGCGCCAATATAATCGACGAGCGCCTGCTTCATGTCGGGATCGTTATGTCCGTAATTGAGTGTCGAGCAGCCGGCGAGGAAATCCGTGTAGGCGCGGCCGTCCGTGCTGTAGATCGTTGCGCCCGTCGCCTTGCCGAAAACGCGGGGGAAGTTGCGCGAATAGCTGCGCACCTGGCTTTCGATCCGCTCGAACGTATTCCTGCCGCCGGCGGCAACGCCGTCAGTGTATGTCATGATTTTTCTCCGGTTGGTGTCGTGTTGAATCAGGCGGCGGCTTTTATCGCGGCCCGGTCGACATCGAAGGGGCCGATCGACACCAGATGCTCGGTCTGGTGATGGCCATCGAAATGTGTCTCTTCCTCGAAATGCGCCGACCGAGCGAGGCCGGCATCGAGCGACTGCGCGATCTTATGGAAAAGCGACCACGACGCATCGTTGTCGTCCGTGATGGTTGTATTGATGTGGCTTATGTCACGGCAGGTATCGCGTTCCAGGATATCGCGGATAAGGCGCTTGCCAAGGCCATTGCCGCGGGCGTCCTCGCGCACACAGACCTGCCAGACAAAGAGACGTTCAGGATGGTCTGGCGGGATATAACCGGAAACCCAGCCGATGATCTTGCCGTTTCGCTCAGCAAGCGCACAGGTGGAAGCGAAATGACTGCACTGCAGGAGATTGCAGTACATGGAATTCTCATCGAGGGTGTCTGCCGCCTTTACGAGTCGCCAGACCTTGGACCCGTCCTCTTCACTGGGCATTCGAATGGTAATGTCGTCGTTCTGTTCCGTGGAACGCCTGGCGGCGATCTCCGTCGGAGGCATGTTCCTCTCCTTTCCGATTGCCGGAAACTTAGCTATTACGAACTAAGTGTCAACCGGCGCCCCACGGCATTTTGGCGGGAAAACAATGGCAAATGATTGATAAGAAAGGGTGTTCTCATGCTAAAATTTCTCGAACAGGAGGAATTTGCCCGTGGACTTCCCTCACGATCATTCGATAGGCGAATACATTTCGGATCAGCAAAATATAAGCGGATATGGACATCATTCGCGTCGGCATGCAGAAGGTTTGGGAAGCATTTCGCAGGCGGATCATTATCTTGGACGACCGGACGAAAACGATCCTGACAGCAATGCGTAAGGTTCTGCGTGTTGCACAGGCAAACAGCAAGGCGCTGATCCGCGAGACCGGGCTGACGCCGTCGCAACTCATCTTCCTGCAGATGCTGGACGACGGCCATGAAAAGACGGCCGGGGTGATTGCGACCCGCATGGGCATCACCCAGGCGACGACGACAGCTTTGACCCACAAGCTTGAGGCTCTTGGATTTGTGACGCGACGCAGGGGCGAAACCGACCGGCGTCAGGTGTGGCTGACGCTCAGTGACAAGGGGCGGGCAGTGCTGGCAATTGCCCCGGATGGCGTGCACACACGTTTTCACCAGCGCTTCATTCAACTCAAGGATTGGGAGCAGGCAATGCTGATCGCCTCGCTTGAGCGCGTTGCCGATATGCTCGGTCCCGAGGATCTGGATGCCGAGACACTCGCCGAGGGGGTGGAAAACGCGTTGGAACTCCCTAGCTTTCGGATTGAGGGGAACTGACATTCACGGCTTATCTGGTTAGCCGAAGCATGTCACAAATTGGCGGGAGCGAATAATTCCAAGGCGACTACGGCATCTCAATCCGAGTAGAGTCTCTGGCAAGGAACGCCAGGACCACGGACGCTCTGCTCAGCGATCCCGAGCGAGAAATTGATGCCAGGTTCTCCTTCCATGAGGGAGGGTTGCGTCCTGCCCGAAGCCGACATAGCCATGTCCGACGCACAATCGTCAGAGGAGTCTCAGGGAGTACCGCATGACGTATTATGAGGTCTTTGGCCGCGTGGGAGGAGCAATCCTGTTGCTTGTCACTTTTTGCTCACCGGCGTTGGCTTGGCAGACAAGCCTTCAATTTGGAGCCCGTGCATCCATTCCAGCCCGTGTCGATAGCCTTGAAGGGCCGCCTGTCAGGTTAAAGCCCAGCGGTGATACTGTCGAAGTCAAGAACTGTACACGTTCCCCTCTGCCCGACTGCAAAATCAGTTGGGAGGGACGCCATGTTTGGATCAGTGCAGCGTGGCTGGAGGGCGTGGATATGACATTTGCGTCGCAAACCCCGATCCGTGCTCACCCATCCCGATCTGCGAACTCGAAGGGGATAATACCAGCGTCCAGCATCGTGCTCGTCCACGAATGCAAGGTAGGCTGGTGCAAAGTCTCCTGGGAAGCCGAGAAGGGTTGGGTCGATCGAGATGATCTTTATATGAACATCAATACAGATGGTGATCGGTAAGCAATGAATGATTGGCGGCAAGCTTGTTACCCTCCCAGCCGAAGTTCCCGGCCTGCCCGAGATTCTGGCCGAAGCATGATCGGTACAGCGTTTATCATGGCACGGGAAGCCTAGACCGGGATCTGTCATACGGCACGACGATACCAATCGGATCATCGCCGCCTCGCCCTGTCTGTAACATTCGTCGGCCAGTTCGTTCAGCCACGGCACGATGGCGTCGTCATAGGAATACAGATTGCCGAAGGCTGTGGGGCAGTCCCTGCTGACGACGGTCAAACCAGCCGTCATGGCTAGCGCAAAGCCGCACCAAGGGGTCGCCACATCACGAAGGATCAAAACTCAACATTTTATGTTATCCTTCGCCTTCATAGCGGATTCTGAATCATGCCCAGGAATGAGAGTCCAATACTGAAAAGTTGGAGGGAAATAAGCCGATGCTACCAACTCTCCCGATAAGCTGGATAAATGGTACGGTTGTTCTCACTTCATCCGGTTGAGATGGGCGTGAGGTCGATTTCCGAAAAATTTCTACAGTTTCTTGATCAGCAGCCCTTCTGTCTGTCCTTGAACGAGGAGGAAAAAGAGGCGCTGGCAAGGGTAAAGATCGTTGAAAGGCTCTACCCCGCCGGAACGCTCATTCTGGAGGAAGGCATTGTCCGCAGATCGCTTCTACTTGTTTCTTCAGGTTGGGCGCTTTCGTTCAAGTCCATGGCGGACGGGCGGCGGCTTGTTGCCGATTTCCCTTTGCGTGGCGATTTGCTCAGCAGTGCTTCGATCCTCGGCACGACTTATCGGGGGGCCCTTGCCGTTACGAATGTGACGACCTTCGAGTTGGCGCTGGACAGAGAACCGCTTCCGATGTGGCAGATGCCTCTTCTGGTTAGGCCGTTCATACATCTATTGACCAGGAATTTCGGCATCGCCACCGAGCACCTGGCCAACATCGCGCGGCGCCCGCCCATAGAACGAACGGCACATCTTTTTCTCGAGATGCGCCACCGGCTGCAAGCCGCGGGGCTGGCGGACGGGCAAGCCATTTCATTTTCCTTCCCCTTTACCCAAAGCGATGTCGCGGACGCCCTGGGACTTACTGCTATTCACACAAATCGTGTGTTGCGCGACCTTCGGGAAGACGGGCTTCTGATCTTCCGCGGTGCAGCGGTCCAGTTGCTCGATCTGGAAAGCCTCTGCGCCATGGCGCAGTTCGATGCGAGTTACCTCGCTCTTGGCAAGCTGGACTCCCGAGTTGGCCTTCCAGTGGCTTCAATTTCGAAGCGTCAATAGTCATTTGATTTCTGCCGAGAACCCGGCATTGTGGTGAAACCTCGGGCTGGATCGGGGGCGGAAAAACTGATGCGCTCTGCGGGCCTTGGAGGGAGGGGGCTCATGAAATCACGCGGTCCGTACGTCGGCACCCGACGCAGTTCAAGCTGCGGCTTTGCCAGGGCATTCGAAGGCCGTACCGTCGAGGTCGGCGCCGATCGCCTGATGGTGGCTAAGTTCGGCCTCGATGTCTCGGTCTTGGCGCCACGGCGGCGCGTCTCACCGACGAGGGCAAGACCCCGCTCTATGCCGCCATCGACGCTTGGATTGCCGCCACGGTCGTCGCCGCCGATTCGATCAAGGCATGACGCCCCTGCGATCTCGGCTTTTCAGTCGCCCAGATGGCGAAACCCCTCGCGCTGTGGAGCGGCCGCTCGCGGTGAGCGCTTCGGGGCAATACGCCTCAATTCGGCCGTTCGGGAACATCCGAGCCGTGCCTGCGAGTAGATGCTCACGATGAGGTCTGGATCTGCAAGGGATCACGCTCTCGTCGATAGCCCGCATTACGTTCCCTTCATCCTAATGTACGTTACGCAGAAACCATCATCACGCAAAGCGCGGAGAAAGATCGGCAGCGCCGCCGGAGTTTCTGGCAGGCCCACCAGATCATCTTTCTACAGATTTGATGGCATTTCATTGCGCGATCAGCAGCCAGAGCCCCCATGCCATTAGTCCCGCTCCGGCGATCCGAGAGATGAGACGGCCGAGCGGCACTACCTTCTCCAAAAGGACGAATACCGTCAGGCCGGCAATCCAGACGATATTCATCACGCCGCCGACGAAGAGCAGCGCCATCAGCGCCCAGCAGCAGCCGACGCAGTAGGTCCCGTGCCGGAAGCCAAGGCTGATGGACCCCCATGCGTCGCGGCGAAAGCCGTTCTGCATGACGAAGCCGAAGGGCGACTGACAATGTTTCAGGCAGGTATCCTTCAGCGGCAGCCACTGGAAGAGCCCAGCTGCGATCAGGACGACGGCCCCGAAGACATCGCTGGCCGGAGCCATCATCGGCGTCAGCAGTGCTGTACGTTCGAGGGTCCATTGGGCGACAGTCGCGGCGAGTGAGAAGACAGCCCACGCGAACAGATAGCCGGCGGCGAAGTACGTCGTCGCCGCGAGCGGCCCGCCTTGCGACGCCACCTGACGACCGACCCGCGCGTAGATCAGGATCATTGGCGCGGCCGATGGGGTCATCATCCCCACCATCATCACCGCCCACATGACGAACATGACGAGGAAGTCGACACCCGTCCACGGCCTGAAGGCGGGGGCGAGCGCCATGCCCATATTCGCTCCCATGCCCGACATGGACATCTCGCCCATGTCCATCGTTCTCGCCGCCCAGAGCGTGTACGCCCAAGCGAGCACGGTCAGCACGGCGAGAGCGGTGACGACGACAATCCGGTCGCGCCGGAGCACATGCTCGATCGCAGCCATGCCCATGGCGCTCGCGTCTAGTTGGGCCCGGACCAGTTGATTGAGGCGTAGTGGCCGTTCCGGCCGGAATTGTCCCAGCGCATGCCGTGATCGCTGAAGACGTTACCGGACGCGCCGACGGCGAATGCCAACTTGTCGGGATTGACCGGATGGCCAGTCGCCGCCCAGATCGCGCCGTCCGGATGCATGGTCGGGAGCGGATCGACCGACATGTGCAGGATGTCAGGAATCTCCGCGGAGCGCGTCTTGCCCCTGACCGTGTAGGTGATTCTGGCCTTCTTCACACCGAGCTCATTGCCGATCATTGGTGCGAACGCCGCCATGGGGCCACCGGCCGCACCGGTGAAGATCGCGCCGAGGGCCTCGGTCTGCTTATCGTCGGCGCGTTCATCAATGTAGGCCGCCACCGACCAGTTCCCGTCCGCCATCGGTCCGGGCGTGTGGATCGCTATCGCGACATTGAGGCCGTCGAGCGCGACGTCGCCATAGCTACCATTCTCGATGTGGAAGGCGATCGGCACGTTGCACTCGCCCTCCGTGGGCCTTGCGGTCAGCTGCGCAGCCGTCGACACAAGGCAAGGACAGACGACGCTGCAGTTGCAGTTCTCGAAATAATCGCCAGAAAGATGCCATTGAACTTGGTCTGCCATGACTTCCTCCATGTTGTGCCGGAATCCGGTGGGCCTGAGTTGATCCCATTACAGTTCCGGACATGCCGTTCACTGGACGACGCCGCTCTCCGTTATCTAGAGGCGCGCGAACTGCGCATGCGAGGCCTCGATCACAAGAGCGACCGGCCCCTGCGTACGGGCGGTGCCGCTCCCGACCTCGCAAACGTCATATTCAAAACCGTTCGGCACGCGGGGCCGCGTCGACGTCAAAGTCGATTTCGGAGAAGACGGGGTCGTGATCGTGTCGAAGGTCGCGGAGGACTTTTGGAAAAGGGTCGTCCCCGGTTTGGCGTCGAGGTCGCTCAAAGTCCGAAGCAGGGCGTTCCGCTGCTCTGGCGACGCTTTCGCATCAACAATCGGCACCACCTGGTGGCAGTTTCCGTATGTCGGCAGCGAATTGAATTGGCAGAGGCAGCCAAAGGCGCAATTGCAACTGACGTATTCCTGGCCCTTCAGGGCCCATCTGACGACGGTCATCTCGCCCTCCCGCGGCTCTCGACCGGTCAACGCCCCCATGCATTCTTGATGATCAAATTAGACGCCGAAATCGCGGATTTGTCCAGTCGTACCGCGACTCGGCACCTAGAGAGCCTATCGACGGGGATTCGTGTCGGCGCTTTACAAGGCCCGAAACTCCCGGCCAGCGCTGCAGCAGTAAATGCACTTTGGAAGGTCACTCCTTGTCCGACCGGGATCAGGCTTGACTTGGACCGAGACCGGGCCAAAAGGAATGTCCGCTTCCGCAATGTCAGCCAACGAAATCGGACTGACCATAGACGTGCCCCTTGTCACCGTAGGCCGTCAGGTCCATACTGTAGGTGCGTTGCCCGCGGCCCGGCTTGCTGCTGGGCCCGGCGGAAACATGTCGGCTGTGGATTGGGCATCGAGAGCCGATTTGCCTTCTGTCCGAAATACGGCGCCGGTTTGAACGGTGCTGTGGCGCACGTCGGAGCGGTCGTTGGTACGAGGCCCCTATCGGCGCGCCGCCGACTTAATTAAAAACTGCCCGCATGCTAATGGAAGTGAAGTTGCAGATATCAAGCTTGCCGAGTAACGGAATGTAGGTAGTCTGCGCCTACAGCGGCTTACCTACTTTGCTCAGACGATGACGGCGGCCACGGCCAGCAGAACCGCCAACACAATCCATCCACCGATGGCTGAATGCCAATCGTCAGGACGAGGTTCGTTCGACAGGGTCATGTCTCCACATTGCCGGCATATGCTCATGCAACGCGGGAGGCAGTCGGAAGACGCTGTGCCAAGCATAAGCAGAAGGGCGCCTTATCCAGGAAATGCGGCGTCCTTATCCATCATTCAACTGCCGTGAGCGCGGTGCCGGTATCTCACGCGGCGCAAAGCGCAGCAAACTGTAACCGACAATGGCGGCTGTCGTCGATCCAAGCAGGATACCTACTTTGACTTCTTCCTGCAGCGCCGGTTCGTCTGCGAATGCTAGAAGGCCGATAAACAGGCTCATCGTGAAGCCGATGCCGCACAGTATCGAGACGCCGAGGACCTGCAGCATGCTTGCGCCCATCGGCACACTTGCCAGCCCCGTCTTTATGACGGCGTAGGCGCTGCCAAAAAGCCGATTAACTTGCCGATCAGCAGGCCCAGCGCCACGCCGAGCGTCAGCGGGCTAGTCAGCGCCGCCAGAGAAACGCCTTCAAAAGAGACACCTGCATTAGCAAAGCCAAATATAGGTATGATCAGGAAAGCGACCCATCGCTGCAGTTTGTGTTCAAGCCTGTGCAGAGGGGACTTCTCCAGGTCGTCGGGTGTGCCGCGCGAGGGATAAAGCGGTATCGTGAGCGCCAGTAGAACACCTGCGACTGTCGCGTGTACGCCAGAATGGAACACGCAATACCAAAGCACTGCGCCAAGCAGGAGGTAGGGCAAGAGCCTCGTAACACCAGATCGATTGATGATGGCAAGCAGCAACAGTATCGCAGCAGACGCCCCAAGATAGGTCAGTGACAGGCCGCCCGCGTAGAATAACGCGATGATCACCACGGCGCCTAGGTCATCTATGATCGCGAGAGCCGCCAAGAAAACCTTCAGTGAAGTCGGCACGCGGTCGCCGAGCAGCGACAACACGCCAAGTGCGAATGCAATGTCTGTCGCTGACGAGATAGCCCAACCGCGGATGGTTGCCGGGTCGCTCCAATTGAAAGCGATATAGATGAACGCGGGCACGATCATACCGGCAAGTGCGGCTACGCCGGGCAGAATGCGCCGGCTCCAGGTCGAGAGCTGGCCGTCGAGCATCTCACGCTTGATCTCCATCCCCACCAACAGAAAAAAGACTGCCATGAGCACATCGTTGATCCAATGGGAGACGGACAGCGGCCCGATATAGGTGTGCAGTAGATCGAAATAGATGCCGTCCAGCGACGAATTAGCGATGATCAAGGCTAGAGCGGCTGCGCCCATCAGGATCAGCCCTCCTGATGCCTCGCTGTCGAGCAAGCTGCGCAGGACGGAAAGAGGTCGCATTTTCAAGGGCACAGATATCTCCTCCGCCATGAATAACTCCAGCAGCACATATGCGACGTAGTCGCGTCGTATAAAAGGTTTTCGCCCAGCCAGCGGGCGAAGGAATTGATCCGTACGTTATATGCGCACCATCTTTTTGCACCGCCAACGATGAATGTAAGAAGAGCCGAGAAGGAGCTAATATGTTCGAGAAAGGTGATGGCCCATTGCTGAAGCTCGGGACGCTGATCGGCGCGATCATCTTCACCGGCGTTTGCATCCTGTTGACGTGGACGATAATTCGCAGCCTGATATAACGGCACCGTTCCCAGCGAGGCGCGATCGGTGTCAACGGAAACCGAACGGCGGACGACGGAGCTTCGGTCAGTTGCAAAAGGCCTGAGACGATGAGGTTATATGTTCACACGCAGTCGGCTGCACTTCGTCAACCTGCTCTGCCGTCGCTGTCTGGGTTGTTGAGAAGCTGAGAAATCGCTGTCACGACCTGAGCGGGCGCAAATGGCTTCGCGATCAAGATACTATTGGGCACGCCCTGCGCCGACCACTCTTCGTGAGACGCGCTTGTGACATAGACCACCGGCAAGTCTGGAAAGAGCTCGCGAGCCTGGCGCGCTAGATCCCAGCCGGTCACTCCGCTACCGAGATTGACATCGGTAACGAGCGCCCGAAACTCGGTGGTCTGTAGCATTTCCCTCGCTTGCTCGCCCGTATCGGCCGGCAATGGCGAATAGCCACCTTCCTTGATCGTACCTTCCAGATCGAGGAGGATCAGCCCATCGTCCTCGACCACCAGCACCGGTACCTCTTGCCCCATGATCCCTGCCTTGTTCACCTCACAACGAGTAACGTAACGTAAGGTTCCCTTGGATTCACGTGATCTACGAGGGGTGGACAGATGAGCTTCTAGGAAGCCCCGTCGGCGAGGGAGCCAGCTGGGCGTTCCGAGAAGGACAGCTGTCAAGGGCAGCGATCATCGAACATTCAAATGGGCGATTTGTTCCCAACAAAGCCGGCCGGGTCGAAGCCGGTCAGCAGTCGGGACCCATGGTGCAAAGGATGAGTAGTGTGGTAATCCAATCAGGCAGATTTCGTCCTCCCACAATTAGAACATCTGTTACCGCTAGACTAGGATCTACGAAAAATCAGACTTGGTGGACGGATTTAACGATGCTCCCCGAGAGACGCCCCTATGTCCGTTTAGCGGCCCTGATCGTCTCCATAGGCTTGCTATCCATTGCGGCTGTTCTGTTTGGGCTCTTGGCGTGGAATTTGACGATAGGATGGTTTTAGCAAGTAATGCCGGATCAACACCGGTGTGCTCTTGCCCCGTTTGAACTGGCCGAGGACGGCAAGTTGGAAGCCGTCCGCGCCAGCCGCTTCCCGTAGCGATCGAGCAGTGCGTTTTGCCGGACGAAAGGCCGATCGAAGGCGGCAATAGCCGTTTCGACAATTTCACTAAGATTACGACATAGGGGGCGTCATCCGACGGATATCGTCCTGTCCTCTCCGGCGGAGATCCTGCGCTCTTTGACGTACAACTGGTCCAGCATCTGCGTCCGCTTGCCGCCAGCGGCTTGGCCCATTGCATCGAGCGCAAGCTGGCATTGCCCGGTATGGCCCACCAATGTTCCTTTACGACCAGGAGCGCCAATCACCGCCGCTACCACGAGAGCCTCGGCAATCTAACCCCGCCGACGTCTACTTCGGGCGCGGCGACGTCATCTTGCTAGAAAGGGAAAGGATCAGATGCCAAACCGGCAGACGACGCCGTTTGCTTCAACGAGAAGCGGCCGCATAAAATGACAACCCTGATGGGCCAGAACCTCCGTTAGGTCACACCGCCCCTGACGGCGGACAACAACGTGGCCCCCAAGCGCTCGCAGCTGCTAATATGCTGGCGTTGCGTCGTCTCATTGGAGGAAGCAGGAAGACATCTCCAGTAGTGACCTCGCCACCTAGTCACGCGGAACCATAATCCGTGTCATTTATCCGACTTGTTTTGGAGATGGTGCGATGGCGGGCCGTTTGGCGGATGCGGTGTTGTTGAGCGCGGATGAGCGATCCTTTCTCGAGGCTCAGGTCCGACGACACAAGGCAGCGCGCTCGCTGTCGGACCGGTGCCGGATGATCCTGCTCTGTGCAGAGGGACTTCAAAGCAAAGAGGCCTTCGCTCAGTAGAAACAAATCACCCATCACGGCCTCCTTTCGAAGCCGCGAATCACATCTCAAACCAAATTAATAGGTCCCGAGCCTAGTGTCTAAGAAATATAATTTAAATCCTAACTATATTCGGAACGGTAAACATTCGTATCAGAAGAGTTTTGGTCCAAAGAATACTTGAGCGTCCGGCGAATTTCTCTATCTTGACATTAAGATCGGCTTTCTGGCTTCCTAAATACAAGCATCGGCGATCACTACGTTCGAGGGTTGCGCGTGTGCCATTGCTGCGGCAATTTGAGAGCTGGCGGTGTTGCCGCTGCGGCGTATCTTGGCTTCGTCATGAGCCTACATCCAGCATTCCGCGCATTTGCGGCCGCTCTCGTCCTGTTCTCGATGAGCGCGGAGCTTTCGGCCTGCAACAAGGATGAAAACTGGCACGCGACTGATGTTACGGGCACGTCACCCGACCTGCAATTCACGATGACCCGCGCCGAGGACAGCAAGAAGGTCACGGCCGCCGATTATCGCGGGAAGGTGGCATTGCTCTATTTCGGCTACACCTTCTGCCCCGATATATGCCCGACGACGCTTGCCAATGTGGCGGAGATACTGAAGGGGCTGGGCAACGAGGCAAATAAGGTGCGGGTCCTGTTTGTCACTGTCGATCCGGGCCGCGACACGCCGAAAGTACTCAATCAATACACCGACGCCTTCGCGCCGCAGGTCGACGGCTTGAGAGGCACGGCGGACCAGCTTGCCGCGTTCGCGCGCCGCTACCGGATCGCCTATTCGGTGAAGCCCAACGACGATCCGACCAAATACGAGGTTTCTCACAGCCCTGCCATCTATGTCTTTGGCAAGCAGGGCAAGGCACGCCTTCTGATCGGTAACCTCGGCGTTGGCAAGCCGGACCTGAAGGGGATCGAAGCCGACCTTCGACGCCTGATTGTTAATAATGGACAATCCGGTTGGCTCGCCTGGCTCCAGGGCATGGTGTGAACGCGCTGCTGACCGTCCGGGATCGACGCGTCATTTGCCCTTGGCGTTGCGTACCCTGAAGTCGGCTGTCAGGGTGCCGCCATCGTCGAAGGTCAGCGTCATCTTGACGGTATTGCCAGGCTTTACCCGCTCGCTCGGTTTCATGCACATCAGGTGATAAGCGCCGGGCGCAAACGACACCGAGCCGCCGGCCGGCACGTCGACGCTATCGACCATCATCATTTTCTCCCCCTTGGAAAGGTGCAGCATCAGCATGCCGCAGTCGGCCGAAGCGGCCGAGACGATCTTGCGGTCCTTGCCGCTCTCATTTTTCAACGTGAAATATCCGGCCGCCGGCCGCGACGGAACCACGCTGCGCACCCAGGCATTTGAGATAGTCATGCCTGCTTCGTCGGCAGATGCCGGATGCGAGCCTCCCGCCAGCAGGAGAAGACCCGCCGCGAAAGTCAAAAACCTAGCGGCCGGTCCACGGAGCCGACGCGATGATGGGGCCTGTAGCATTTTCCGTATCTCCTTCTTCCCAGCGTTTTTCTTCAACCTGTCCCAGGAAATTGATCACCAGGATGAGTGCAACCACGCTCATCATCGCCGAGGGGATCCAGACGATCAGCCCGCCATACTGCTGGTCATCGACCGCACTGACCGACGGATAAAGACGACCGCACCAGTCGTAGAAGATGTAGATGTCGTGCTCGGCGAAGGTGATCAGCGCTCCCATGACGATCTGTGGAAACATGACCAGCATGGTTAGTGCCGCCCGGATGGCAAAGGAGGCATACGCGGGCGGCGCCGGGCGCGGATCGAGCACGAGACACCAGAAGAATAGACCGTCGACTACCATCGACCAGTTCATCACCGTATAGAGCCCTGGGTCGATCATGGCGCGGAAATGGATCGATGGCGTCAGCCAGAGCGCGATCAGCCCCACGAACAGCACCGCCGCGAGAAAAGGCTGCTGCACGATCGCCATGACGATCCTGAGCGGCCGCCAGTGCGTCAGCTTCCTCACCGGCTCGGGCATGCCTTCCATCAGCGTCTTGCCGGGCCATGCGAGCGCGATCAGCAACGGCCCAAGATGGTGCATAACCACGTGCTGCGCGCGGTTCAGGAAGAACATGTGTTGCGCCATATACTCGAACCGCGTCTGCAGAACGATCCAGATCAACAGAATGCCGGCATAGTAGAAGATGGTGCGCCAGAGCGCGGGGCGCTCGGCTGACGGCATGCGCGCCAACCCCTCGGCATACCAGTAGATCGACAGAATAGCCGCGACGAACCAGAGCGGCGAGAAATCCCATGGTGCCCAGAAGGGCATCGACGACATGCGGTAGGTCGACATCCACCATAGAAGGATACCGAGTAACGCCGCGCCAGCATAAAAACCGTAGCGACGACGCGCCGTCGGTGCCGCTCCGGGAGAAATGCTGAAACCCTGCGCCATAATCGCCTGTTTCCTTCCCGGCTTGTGTTGCAGGGCGTCCGCAGGCGTCCAGATACCGAAAACTGGCACCTTTCTACGGCATTTCCACTTCCCCGCCATTCTGACCAATGGTCGCGGATCATATTCGAGAGTTTTCTTCTGAATCACTTGGCGTGAAACATGTCCGTGCCGATCGAAACTACGATATGCATGCGACGGGGCACTATGCGACAGCCTGTTGCCGGTCTAAAGCTGCCGTAATGCGCCGCTTCGACTTCATTGAACCCCTCATCATGCTTGCCACCGTGGTGCAATGGCTCGTCCTGGCAACGGTGACCGGGATGATCGTGGGAAGCGGCACAAGTCTGTTCCTGCACGGCCTGTTCTTTATGACGGGCCGCACGGCCAGTGTGCCTTTATGGTTGCAGGTGATCCTGCTGCCTGCTGGCGGTCTGCTGAACGGCCTGTTGCTGTATTACGGCTATCGAGGCAATCGTACGGGCTTGAAGGATACGTTGTTTGCGGCCGTCAATACCCAAGGGGGACGCATGCCGTTCCGGACGATCCTGATCAAACCGGTGGCGGCCATCATCACGCTCGCGAGCGGCGGGTCGGCGGGCAAGGAGGGGCCGTGTTCTCACATCGGCGCATCGTTGGCCGCGGCTATCGGTCAAGCGCTCCATCTGAATACCGAATTGCGCCTGCGCATCGTGGCATGCGGGGTGAGTGCCGGCTTCGCGAGCGTGTTTGGTACCCCGATCGCGGGAGCCATCTACGGCGTCGAGGTCCTTGCCATCGGACGGATGCGCCACGACTTTCTGTTTCCGGCGATCGTTGCCGGCGCAGCCTCCTTTGAAACCAGTATCTACTGGGGCGTACCGTACCAATATTACCACCTCACCACCGTGTCTGCCTTCTCGGAACTCTTGTTTTTTAAGGTGGCCGTGCTCGGCCTGGCCTGCGGGGTCGCGGCGCTGATATTCGTCGAACTCATACATCGCACGGCCTGGATTTTCGCCAAGGTACAGGCCCGTTTCACCGTGTGGCCGCCGCTTATGCCGTTGTGTGGCGGCTTGATCCTGGCGCTTTTGATCCTGATCATTCCAACCGACTATCTGGGGCTGAGCCTGCCTTTGATGGATCGCGCGCTTGCCGGCGAGCCGATGCCCTATCTCGGTTTCCTCTGGAAAAGCCTGCTGGTCGCGATTACGCTTGGTTCCGGTTATTACGGCGGTATTGTAACCCCGCAATTCGTTATTGGTGCTGTCACCGGCAACGCCTTGGCATTTCCGCTGGGCCTCGACCCCTCGTTGGGAGCCGCTGTTGGTCTCGTTAGCGTTGTGGCTGCTGCATCGAACACGCCCGTCGCCGCGATCTTCATGGGTGTCGAGTTGTTTGGCGGTACGATAGGCACACTCTACGCGTCGGGTGCCGCCATGGCGGCTTATCTGATGATAGGACATCGAAGCGTTTATCCCGACCAGCGGCTGGCTTTCGCCAAATCGTCGTGGATGAGGGTACGGCCTGATATGCCCGTCGATACTGAAAAGGCTCGTCTTGCCTACGGGCTTTTACGATGGTGGGAGCGGGGGCGTAAAAGGATACTCGGTCGAGGCGATTAAATAGTGGACCGCAGAATAGCACTGCTTCAAGTCTATTTGCGAATGGGCGAGGCCTGCCCTTGCCATTGCCCCCTTATCGGTGCATCCGACTTGTTCAAACGCAAACTTGCCAGGATGAAGGATGCATCCGAGACTCCAAAACCGCGTCATGCGTCGATCGCGGGCGATGATGGTCTCGCCACGTTTGTGGAAGCCACGGCTGGTCTTCTGGATCGGCGCGCTTGCCGCCGGCCTCGCCGGCGCCGGTTTTGCAGCAATATGCAATCAGGCACAGTTCGCCTTTGCTTCTCTGGTTGACGGCGAGAGCTGGCGCCGCTTCCTTCCGCTTCTGGTTACGCCGGCCGGCTTCGTTTTCTGCGCGTTTATGGCTGACCGTTATTTCCCCGGTTCTCAGGGAAGCGGCATTCCGCAATGTATCGGTGCGCGTCACCTTCGTGACGACGAATATGCTCTGTCGAGCCTTTCCCTGAAGACGATCTTTGGCAAGATCGTACTGACCGTCATCGGCCTTGCCACGGGAGCCTCGATCGGCCGCGAGGGACCGACCGTGCAGATTGGAGCCTCGTTGGTGCTTCAGGCCGGGCGTCTCGGTGGCATGGTACGGGCGCGTGGCCTGATCCTTGCCGGCTCCGCTGCCGGGCTTGCCGCCGCCTTCAATACGCCACTTGCAGGCGTCGTCTTCGCCATCGAGGAAATGGGCCGCAGTTATCAGGCGCGTACGAACGGCGTCGTGCTTGTTGCTGTCATCATCTCGGGTATCGCATCGATCGCCGTTGCCGGAAATTACATCTATTTCGGCCGAACCGATGCAGTGGCCTCGTTTCCCGGCGACTGGCCGCTCGTGATCGTCTGTGGCGTCGTTGGCGGCATGTTTGGCGCTGGCTTCAGCGAAGCGACCTTGCGCCTCACCGGACGTATCCGCCGTTGGCGCTCCGTGCAGCCGCGCTGGCGTGTTTTCATCGTAGCGGCCACGGCAGGGCTCGTTGTCGCCATCCTAGGGATCGCGACCCATGGCGAGGTATTCGGTACCGGCTATAGCCAGGCGCGCAGCGCGATCGAGGGCGCGCATCTTCCCGCAACCTTCTTCATCGCCAAACTGGTGGCAAACCTCGCTTCAACGGTTTCGGGCATCCCCGGCGGCATCTTTGCCCCCGCCCTTGCCGTCGGGGCCGGTCTTGGCAGTGCGCTTGGGCCGCTTTTCGGCGCCAATGCCAGCCTTGCCGCCGTCCTCGGCATGGCCGGCTATTTCTCCGGTGTCGTGCAATCGCCGATGACGGCGTTTGTGATCATCGTCGAAATGACCGGCAACCAGGACAACATCGTCCCGCTCATGGCAGCGTCGGTGTTGGGTTACGGGACAGCGCGGCTGATCAGCCCGAGCCCACTCTACCATGCGCTTTCCCGTTTATTTATTGCCGATGTTTTGCGTAGGCGGCGCGCAAATGCCGTTGCCGCCCGAGATCCGGACGCCAGTGTTGCCGAGTAGCTGCGAAGACCAATGATCTTAATCCGAAAAGTTGGAGTCGAATCCAGAGATTCGACAATGGAACACCTTTGACCGTATCGACAAAGTAAATGTCTCGCGTCGACAACGATGATCGTCGGGAAAGCAGCGAACTAAGGAATAGCCTGACAGAGCAGGACGACCGGTGAGCCGCCGCTTTGATCAACGCGTTTCTCTTTGTCATCGCCGTCGACGCCAGGGTGGCGACCGGCTGCAACAGATAGTGAAGCGGGCCGATGGTAACCTGATCGCAACCGCTTGGCCGTATTGATGCCATATGCGTTTGGCGACGATTACCAATTGGGCTTACGGGGCAACGCTCGTTCTGACATTCGCGTCGGGAGCGACCATGCTGCTGGCGTCAAATGTTCAGGAGGAAGAGCGAGCTGCAGTTGTTCAACGCGAGCTGCTCGACCAGGCAAGTGCCAAGGCCGCTGCTGAAGTCACCGCGCTCAGTGACAAGGCGCGCGAGTACGTCATCACTGGCGATCCAGTCCATCTCGATATCTACAACCGCGAAGCGACAGCGCTGCGGCCAGTGGAGCAGAGACTCCGGAACCTGAAGGATATCGGGGCCAGTACTGACGAACTCAACGCTCTGGCTGACGCGCTCCACTTAGCGGATGCTCTTCAGGACGAGCAGCAGGAGGCAATCAAAGCACGCCGGCAAGGTGACGCGGATCGGGCGCGCAGTATCCTGTTCGGTGTTGAATATGATCGCCAGTTGGATCGCGTAGCCGCGGACGTCGAAAGGTTTCAATACCGTCTCGATCAGCGCACCGACAGCGAAGTGGCTGCCGCGGTCAACATCTCAAAGCTCTGGAAGACCATTTCGGAGATCGCTCTCAGCATCACTGGCCTTCTTTTCCTTTGCGTTCTCTATTTTGTCTTTAAGCGTCGTGTGCTGCGACCGGTCGTCAGGCTGAGCGATGTGGTGAACCGTCTCGCGGCTCAAGACTACGCCGTCGAGCCTCCCGAGTACGGTGAGATTGACGAGATCGGCGACATGGCCCAGGCCGTCCGTGTCTTCCGCGAGAATGGCCTTGAACGCCAGCGGCTGGAGGAGGAGCGGAACGCGGATTTTGTAAAGCGCTCGTTGTTGTCGCGAATGACCCAGCGGATGCAAGAATGCGAGACGATGCACCAACTGGAGCGTGTCGTCGGGAGCTTTGTTCCGCAGATCGCACCGGGCTTTGCCGGCCAGCTCTACCTGTTGGATGAGAGCCGCAATCTGATGGTCGAGGTGTGCTCATGGCTTGCGCCGGTTCGCTCACATACCGAGTTTTCGCCCGTGGCGTGTTGGGCGTTGCAGCGAGGAGAACTACATCGTCCTCATGGCAGCGCCGCAGACGTGCCGTGTGATCATCTCCGTTTCGATGGACAACCGATCGATTCGATATGCCTGCCGTTGATCGCGCAACGGACTACGATGGGGTTGCTCTATCTCGAGCCGCGGGACGATCTTTCCGAACCCTCGCTGGATATCTCTGAAACGTATCTCAAGATGTTGGCGGAAAATATCGGCCTCGCGGTTGGCAATCTACGCTTGCGTGACAGGCTGCGCGACATGGCGATGGCCGACCCGCTAACCGGACTTGCCAACAGGCGGCGGCTTGAGACGGTACTCGAATCCCAACTGATGGAGGCGAGCAGAACCAATCGACCTATCAGCTGCATCATGCTCGACGTCGACCATTTCAAGCGCTTCAACGATGAATTTGGTCACGACGCCGGTGATGCCGTTCTTCGAGCGGTCGGTGAGCTTCTGAAAAACTCGATGCGGGAAACCGATGCTTTTCGCTATGGTGGTGAGGAATTCTTGTTGCTGATGCCTGACATGGAGGCGGAGCAGGCCCTGCAGCGTGCCGAGGAGGTCCGGCTCAGGATCGGAGCACTTCAAATCGAGCATGCTGGCCGCGAATTGGGCACAATAACTGCTTCGCTTGGTACAGCGACTGCTCCAAGCCATTGCACATTCGACAAGCTGGTTAAAACCGCCGATGCCGCACTACTCCGGGCTAAGGTGGGTGGGCGAAACCGCGTGGTGCAATCCGCACCCAGCGGTCCAGTTGGGATAGCGAAGAGGGCTGCCGCGGTAGACGCTGACGTCGGTTCACCCCATAACTAGACATCGCCGTGTCCCAGCGTATCGCGGGCAGCGGTATCAACAGATTGCTATTCAGATGATATTGACCCTAAAATTCGGCCCTTCGAGAGGGCACAATCGACATCACGAACAAAGTCGAGCCTCGCCCGGTCGGACGGTCTGGCACCTTGTTGCCCACCGGCGATAGGCTCTTGAGATGGCCGCGATCGCCTTAACATCACAGTCGGTTAGCTTGGCCAATGCGCTCCACGGCATGAGATGATGGCCTGACAAGTGTCGCAGAGTAGCTCTTGCCCTCGAGCGGACCTTTCCGATAAAGGCCCATGCGAGCAACTCCATCTCGGATGTGGCGTCGGGTGTTCGATGAATAATACGACGCAGTGGCTTATTATACGACCCGCTTTCATCAGGGACAGGCAGACACATGAAGCGCCAGACACGGCCATTCATCGTTGAGATAAAGCACAGACGCGGCACTCGGAAATCCCGTAGCTCGATCTGGGGCGGCCTCGATCTGTCGGAGATTGCCGCCGAGACAAGAAATGAAGAGCAGCAGTTGCCAAATAGTCAGCTTGTTGACTCTAAAGTTACAGTTGTCGATGCTAATTCTCAGCATAACTCGCAAGCGGAGCAACACATGGCCGATCCTCAGGAAGCTGAATCAGCACAGACCGGCGCGGAAGCGCCTGCCAAACCGGCGACAGCCGATCCAAAGAAGAAGATTGCACGACCCAGGAAAGCCAAGGCGGAGGTCAGACAGCCGACGGTCAAGAAGAGCTCCAGGCAGTCGGCCAAGGCTTCCGCCCCGGCGACGCGAGCCACTCGAAAGACTTATTCCCAGAAAGAGCGAGCGCAGAAGCTGTCGCAGATCGAGAAGTCGATCGCCGGCGGCGCTACGACCAAGAAGGCGGTCGGTCAGGCTGGAATTTCGGAGCAGACCTACTATCAGTGGAAAAAGGCAGCAGCACCCTCATTCGAAAGCGACGGGTTGAAGGATCTGGTTGCGCTCGAAGAGGAGAACAAGCGCCTCAAGAAGATGCTCGCCGAACGCCTGCATAAAGAAAACGCCGAACTGAAAAACAAGCTGGGTCTAGCGTAGGGAACATTCTACGCGGCTCAGCCATCACCTCCCGGCGTCGGCGACCGCCAATTCGCGGACCTGCACAGTGAAAGCAATACGTGACGCTAGGCCGGGCTTGACGCCTGGGTTGGCGCAACATGGCTGCATACCACGTCCTCGGTCATCGCATCTCAGGTGACTAACCGTATCTAGGCGCGAGGTAGGGAAGGCATATCGCCTTCGGCTGTCCGCCAGATCCAGACGCCAATCTCCGGTCGCGATGCGATCAGGTCATCCAGCGCTTCCTCATAAGCTCCGTCAGCCGAGGGTGGAACGACGTAGAGCGCAACTGGCTGCGACGGACGCTGCAAAATTGCGGCCGCCGTCGGTTTTTCGGCCGACAAGTTGTAGCGCAGTCCTTTGACACTGCGCTCACGCAACCTGGCCAAGGCATCGACCAGTCTCTTCTCGTAAGCGGATTCGTACGGCACCCAGTTTTCGGCGACGACCATCAGCGCCATGTCGTCGACCACCGTGAGGCCGGCAGGCGTTAGCCCGAACGTAGCAATCACGATCAGATGAGAAGCCTCATCCGCGCCCCACAACGCCAACTCGTTTTCAAAGCGCCCCTGGAGACGTCGATAAAGGCCCTCGTCCAACATAAGGGGGAAATCCGGCAGGTGCTTCACAACCAGTCGATGGCCGTTCCGCGTTGGCGCGAAATTCTTCACCTCGCCGACCAGGATCATCAATTTCCGTGGTCCGCTCTTCGGCGGAAGGGCAGGGACAAGCGCGGCGGTCCGGCGCTGCTCGATCGCCGCCTTGTCCGCCGCCCGGAACGGTTCGGGTATAAAGAGGATTTCGCTAAGCGTGCCGCCTTTGACCATCATCTGGCCAGCGGCCTCTATCAGGTGCCAGCGAATATTCCACCAGTGACGCTTGCCCGCCCATCGCGACGTCCATGCTGTCAACTCGGCCTGGTGCCAGAGATAATGCAGCAAGCTGCGCAGTGAGAGTTTCTTCGTCTCGCCAGCGACAGTATCGGATTCGCCCGCTCCCATAACCGGCGCGGCGCGCCTCCCAAGCTTGGTCAGGTTAAATCCGACCTTGAGTGCGGAAATACCGCTCTCCGGGTCGACCTCAATCGCACTGCCCATCAGCACGCCCAGCCCGGACAGTTCGTCCGGTGGCTCATAAGACGGGCAGGTGGGATCGTGCTCGCTGCCGGAAAGCGGCATGCGCTTGACAATGTATTGTTCGCCAATTTGGGCGATGTACATCGGAAGCCCGCCTTCCTTGCAGAGACAAAGCGGTCGAACCCGTCGGCGGTAAGCGTCCGCGAGCAAACCCTGCAGATCCGGCGCGGTCTCCTCGATCACCTGGTCAGCAAGTTTGTACCGTCGCATGGCCTCCATTGCTCCGGACGCCGCCACATCCCCTGGCTTTCATTGATTCACGGTTTCACCGGCGACGCAACCCTTGAGATATCCCAGTGCGAGCACCGTTTCGCTGGGGCCGGCTCGCGGCCTACCGCCTCTTCCATACGATTTCCGTTGCGGGGGTGCTGCGGCAGTGCCTTCGCGCTTCGCGCGGGCTGGCGTAGTTAGAGGTAGAGGGAGGCTGGTCGGCCGCGACGGGTGTGTGACCGGGAGAGAGCTTCTGGCGCCCGTCGCGGAGCAAGATCATGACCCAAATGGAAATTCAGTCGCCGACACGCGTCGCGCCCAACGGCTACAAAGTCGACGTCAGCAGGGGCCAGAGCATCGGCCGCGTGTCGTCGGAATGGTTCAACCGGCCGGCCGACGAGCGGTATCTGTCACTCACGGACCTGCATAATTCGGTGAAGCACCGATCCGAACGCAGCAAGACGCGCATCATCGAGAGCGAGGCCATCCGCGTGGAGGCGTCTCGCGACGACCCCGAGCGGTTGAAACTGATGCTGCCCGAGGCTCACGCGCCGGTCGCACCAACCCACTGGAGTTTTGGCCAGCTCGCCAGCCTGGTCGGCGCGCCCGCCACCTATCTGCGTCAGCTTCCGGCGCCGCTCGCCGGGATAAACCT